>JAESFN010000019.1_pt1 | contig 643641 bp, 609 predicted proteins | sample 9269411 | NCBI WGS metagenome assembly JAESFN01 (sample SAMN14505399, study PRJNA617100) | algae metagenome | isolation source: Iphinoe sp. HA4291-MV1 and co-occurring heterotrophs from trail next to... | place: USA: Maunawili Falls, Hawaii | collected 2009-07-25
GGGGTCTTGCCCGAGCTATTGGTGGAATCAGGATCGCTTCCTGGGCCCTGCCATCCTGCTGCAGGCCTATCGCTGGGTGATTGATTCGCGCGATGAGGCGACGGGGGACCGGCTCGACAATCTCGAAGATCCTTTCCGGCTGTACCGGTGCCATACCATCCTGAATTGCGCCAAGGCGTGCCCGAAGGGGCTCAATCCGGGCAAGGCAATCGCCGAGCTGAAGAAGCTGATGGTCGAGCGGCGCGTCTGATCGCGTTGCGCAAAAGAATTCGGCCGGTACCCGCCGCGGAACGGGAAAACCGGCCGATGGTGTAGCGAATTATCTCTCGATCCAGCATTCGCCAGGCCGAAAGATGGCCTCACCCTACTTGCGGGCGCGGCGCTTTGCCGTCGAACGGCTCTTCGTGGCGGACTTCCGGCGAGCCGCACCAGCGCGCTTCGCAGGAGCCTTGGCCTTCGACTTGGCCTTACGAACGGTCTTCGTCGCTTTCTTCTTCATAGCCTTAGCCATAGTTCTCTCTCCTCTTTCTCTCTAGTTTTCCCAGTTGCAAGCCTGACCGTCTGCCCAACGAATCAGAAACACTTGCAGAAACATGGTGATGACGGAGCGGTTAACAGCAGGTTAATAACTTTGGAGTTTTAGAGCGTTGAATTCGCGTATTTCCATTTTTTCTAATCAGAATGGACCATCTATCTGACTCGCACGGATAAAATCGAGGCCTTTCTGGCCGCGTTCTGATTGCGCCCGAAGCGCTATGGCGCTCGGGTGAAGGACCGGTGCTGATTTTGTCATTTGGGGTGTTGACGTTAGCCCGCCGGCGCCTGGGCGGAGCCAAAATCACGGTGTCGGGCGAGATGGGCAGCTAGGATCTATGAGAGTGTCAGCTAAAAATGACAGACCGGAGGGCAGATGTCTGCGTCCTCCGGTCTAAATGCCAAGCGGCTTGGCCTTACAGTCGTCGGGAGGTGAGGGGCCCTCCGGTGCCCAACCGGAGGCGCCTAGCCTCCCGAAGCTGCTAGCGCTTCTTCTTCGCCGACTTCTTCGCGGGCTTCTTGGCGACCTTCTTCGTCTTCTTCGCTGCTTTAGCCATAGTCTCTTCCCTCTCTCGAATAAGTCCGAATCATTCCGGACAAAAAAATAATGAGCAGAACCAGAGGCAATGTTGACTATTAAATCGAATTCTGCCTTGGAATTCTGTTAAGTTCAAGTGAAAGTGTTGCAGTGAAGTCGCAGTTTTTTATCGTGAGCGGCACTTTCCGTCGCAGGTGAATGCGGCGCGAGCTGAAAATTCTCTCCTCTCGAACATCTGCGCTTGATGCACTCAGCATCGCGCCTCGCACGCTCAGCGATGATGATCGAGGTCGCGCGAGCGACTAAACGACGATGACGTTCAGCGCGCTGACACCATCGACGTGACCTTTGAGGCGATCGCCCTTCTTCGTCGAGCCAACACCAGCGGGCGTGCCGGTGAAGATCAGATCTCCGGGCGCGAGCGTGAAGAGTCCGGACAAGAATTCGATCTGATGCGGAATGTCCCAGATCATCTGATCGAGATCACCGGTCTGCCGCCGCTCGCCGTTGACGTCGATCCAGATGGCGCCCTTCTTCGGATGGCCGATCTTGGCTGCCGGCACGATCGGTGTGCACGGTGCGGAACATTCGAAGGCCTTGCCGACTTCCCACGGCCGTCCTGTCTTCTTGGCAGCGTTCTGCAGATCGCGCCGCGTCATGTCGAGGCCGACGGCATAGCCATAGACATGAGAGCGCGCATCGGTTGCCTTGATGTTCACGCCGCCAGAGTGCAGGGCCACGACGAGCTCGATCTCGAAATGGAGGTCGCTCGTCTGCGGCGGGTAAGGCAACTCGCCTGATGTGAGGAGGTTGTCCGGGTTCTTCTGAAAGAAGAATGGCGGCTCCTTGTTCGGATCCGACCCCATTTCGCGCGCATGTTCCGCATAGTTGCGGCCAACGCAATAGATGCGGTGTACGGGAAAGAGGTCGCTCGTGCCCTCGATGGGCAACGTCGGTTGGCGGGGCGGAGCGAAAGCGTACGACATGCGGGCATCCCAGTTGGCTTTGCAAATGTTGACGGCAATCTAGCAGGCCGGTCGGGTGTGCGCATAGCCGGTCGTTGCTCCGCAGGAGTCACGCCAGTCAGTTCAGCTAGCCGGCCAGCACTGCGGTCCCGCAGCGGATGCCGTGGACGCGGACATCAGCCTCGCCGAGATGCACGCCGAGCGTGGTCAGGAGTGAGTAGATGAGGCTGTCCAGAGGCGCCGCGATGCTGCCGAGAATGTTGGCGACGAGTTGCGTTATCACCCCCGGAAGCCCGATGCCGAGCCCGAGGATCTCGGCGTTGAGGCTGAGATTGCGCAGCAGGCTGGTGACCAGCGTCTGCGCCAGCTGGCTCGTTCCGACACGCTTCATCGTTTTGTTTTCGACGTCGGCCTGGGTGAACGTCAGCATGGTGTCGGTTGTGTTCGTAGCGGCAACGTCCGCGCGGCCTGTGACCTTGATGAGAGGAAGGTTGACGATCTGGGCGATGCTGACCGACGGCTCGCTCGTGGGATTGGCCAGGTTGTGGGGCGAGAGCTCTCCGACCCAGGCGCGGGCGATGCCAGGACGCGCGGAAATCTTGGCTTTTGCCGTATCTTGGTTCCCACCCTCGCAGGACACCTCTGACAGTGTTGCCTTGGCATAGGCAACGTCGATGCCCAGTGGCAATCGAATGCGCGCGCCGGCGAGGAGGCCTGTCCCGCCAACCTCTGCGACCACGCGCAGGCGCGTTTGCGCGGTGTAGACGGAAGCGCCGGGTTGCCCGACGGCGACCCACGGAGACTTCTGGGCACGCTCGCCGACGACGAGGTCCACTTTCAAGCTCAGCAGCCCGGGGATTGCTGCACCGAGATTGAGCGTCGCCTGCCGCGTGCCATTGGCGAGGGCTGCCGTTCCCGTCACCAGGTCCATGACGTTCAGATCGAGGTCCAGCCTGGGGGCAGCGTCGCCGATGGATGTGCTGGCGAGCGGTCCCAGATCGATGAGGGTGGACAACGGGGAGTTGAGTGTGGCGGAGCCGGCCTGGTTGGCGAGAGTTTGCAGTGTCGTGGCAACCGATGCGCTGCCATCCTGCGCGCTTGCTGCCGCGGCGCGGAGAATGTCGCCGGCCGTCATTGATGTGCTGAGGACATCCGTGAAGCTGCCGGCATGGACGTTGAGCTGGGTCGCCAGCGCAGTCATGAAATCGAGCAGGGAAACGTCAGCAGCGATCAGCTGTTCATAGTCCATGGCTGTGAGGTGGATACTTGTGCCCAGCATGGTGCTGAGAAGAGTATTCAGAAGGCCTTCGCGTACGGCAGCCAGGCGGCTGCCGATGGAGAACATGGCAAGCGCGGCATTTGCCGCGACGGCCCGCACCTCCATGTTGATCGGCTGGCCGAGGAACGCATTGGCGAAGTAGATGCGCCCCGGTTTGGCAAAGGTGACTTCGACGGCGTTGATCGGGTTGGCCTGGGGGCGGAACCGGTCCGAGGGCGGCAGGCGAGGGTCCGGATTGTAGTTTCCCTTGGTCACGACGAGCGCGCGTGCGTTCTCGATGCCGTTGGCCTGCAGCGTTGCCGCGACTGCTGCCTCGGCGTGCTCGAGATCGGCGGCAGCCGCCATGGCCGCCAGGTCAGCCGTGCTCTGCGCATGCCGACGCTCGATATAGAGCGCGCCCACGTCGACGGCCAGCGCCAGCGCGCCGACGGCCACCGGCATGATCGCGGCTGCCATGATGGCGATGCTGCCCGCTGTATTGCGGCCGAAGGAGGCAAGTTTTGACAGTGATATGCGCATGCGGCGATCCCGGTTGGCGATCTCATGGGCTTTCAGTAGCCCCCACGCTTGATGACGGATGTGCGCTCGATCGTGCGGCTTGGCATCGGCACGAGGGCTTCGACCGACCAAATGGGCAGGTCGCTCGCGTCAAAGCGCACTGTGACTTCGAATTGGGACGGGGAGGCTGGCTTGGCGCCAGCAACGACCGTGATTTTGCGGGCATCGACCAGCGGATAAGCGGACGCGTTCGCCGCTACATATTGGGTGGCTATTTGAATGCGTTCGTTATCGGACAAGCCCGCGACAGACGCTCGCGCTGCGTCGGCTGTAAGTTGCCCCACGCTATGGGCCGAGCCGAGATAAATGCCATAAACGAGTATCCCCAAAACAATGAGCAGAAAGACCGGTAATACAATTGCAAATTCAATCGCGCTCGCGCCTCCACACGCCTCGGCCGCGGGCCGAAGGCGCGAAAGCCAGGCTCTGAGCCCCAGGGACCGTATTCGGGTGATCGGTTGATCGTGCATGTTGGTCTGGCCGATCTGCAATCTATGATTGTGTTACCTTGCCAGGGCCGGGTTAATGATCTCTGTAGAGTGCATCAAAATTCCCTGTTTAATGGGGTTTATGTTTCACCTTGGATCTATGACTTACAATCTTAGATTGTGAGTTATTGTCGAATCGAATAACGTCGGCGGGCGTGTCACTCAACGCATTTCGAAAAAAACGAGGCCATGATGCTCAGGACGGCGCCGTTCTCGACCCGCCCCTTGTACCTTCAAGTCAGGGATCTCCTGGCCGGCCGGATCGCTTCTGGAGATTGGAAGCCCGGCGGCACGCTTCCGAACGAGATCGACCTGGCTCGCGACCTGAGCGTCAGCCCCGGCACCGTACGCAGGGCCCTGGAGCAGATGGAGGATGAGCGCCTGATCCACAGGCGGCAGGGCCGCGGCACATTCGTCGCCGACCCGGCGTCCGAGGACCTAGCCATCCGCTACACCAACATCCGCACGCCGCAAGGAGAGCGCGTGTCCGGCGAGGTGACCGAGGTTGCCCTGGCGCGCGGCTCAGCCCTGGAGATCGAGCAGAAGCGCCTGCGCCTTCGCAGCCACATGCAGGTGACGCGCGTGCATAGGATTCGCCAGTCCGGCGGTATTCCGTTCATGGTGGAGGACGCGGTGCTTCCCGAAACGCTCTTCCCGAATGTGGAAGAGCGAGTGCGCACGACCCATCGCATCACCTCGCTGGCTCAACACTTCGGCGTGCTTCTTGGGCGTGCGGAAGAGAAGGTCTCTATCGTCTATGCCGACCCGCGGACCGCCGAGGCGTTGTCCATCGCCGAGGGTACCCCCGTGCTGGAGCTTGATCGCGTCGTCTATACGCTCGATGACCGCCCGGCCGAGTGGCGGCTGGCCAAATGCCACCTCGGTGACGAGGTGTACTGGACTGAGATGGAGTGAGTTGATCGCCGCAGATGCCTATCGGCAGCGGCGACATCAGGCCGGGACGTCTCTCTTAATGGTCATCGCATAGGAAAAGCGGTCGGCTGGATGCAGACTGATCGACAGCTCGATGAGGCGCCGTCCAGTAACGAAATAGCGCCGTGTCGTACGAAGCGCCGGTGAGCCCTCCACAGCGTCAAGCTGCTCTGCCTCTTGTCGAGACAGGACAGCGCCCTCGATCTGCTGCTCGATCTCGACAATCGTTTCACCGAACTTCCGCTCTATCGCATCGCAGACCGCGACGCGCGCCTTGCCGATCTCGCTGGCGATGGCCTTGTAGGCATCATCGACATAGATGTCGGTCAGGCAGAACGGCAGGCCTCCACCGCGAACCGAGTAGCGCACGCCCAGCGTGTGTAGCCAGGGTTTGCCCGGCCTGCAGCCCAGGAGCTCGGCAACGGCGCCGCGCGCGTGGCATGTGTCCATCTGGAGAACCTGCAGGCGCGTCTCGCTTGCGTACTGTAGTATCTCGGCAAGCGAGTGGATGGCGTGCGTATAGCGCGACTTGCCTTCACGCGCTTCCACGCGCGTACCGACGCCTTTGCGCGCAGATACCAGGCCTTGGTGACGAAGGTGCTGGATCGCCTGCCGCACGGTATAGCGCGATACGCCGTAGGTCTCACCCAACTCGGCTTCCGTCGGCAACAAAGCGCCGACGGAATACTGGCCTTCGGCGATACGGCTGCCAATCATCTGGGCGAGTTGGACATAGAGCGGCCGGCTGGAGGCCTCACTGGTCCGCTTGAGCGAAAGGCTCGACATGATGTTTCACTCGTTCGGGAGGATGATACCTTGGCCCATGCTCGGCTCAGCGACTGCCGATGAGCATGGGCGGCATCTTCTAGCTCGACGTTTTGCGGTGATGAGCTTTCCGATCATAACCCGTTCGCGGCAATGAACGTGTGCACTCATCCTGAATGTTGATGGCGGCGGCGCTTCACCAGGGGTCGCCACCAGGTGGACGATAAGCTTCGGATCCGGAAAAAATCAGAATCTCGACCTTGCGGTTGCCCGCAACGACAACGCCACTCATGGCATCTCTTCCTCCCCTATTTGTCCGGTGGTTCTGCTGGCTGCATCGGCACAGCGTGATTAATTGCTTTGTCCGGACATACTATACGTGCATCATCGGCGCCACAAACCGCAAAGCAGCCTCCAACAAGAGACCGACGTGAGCAAGACTGGCGCAAGTCCGCACATCGGCGTCGATCAAGTTGAGCCTGCCGCCGCCAATGCACCCGAAAAATTGCCGCTGGGCAAGCTGGCTGCGCTGTTGAGTCTCGTATCGGGCGTGCAGGCCGTCACGACGTTTACCGTCCTGACGCTGCCGACCCTGGCACCCAAGGCGGCGCCGACATTCGGTGTCGGGGCCGAGTTCGTGGGATATCAGATCAGCCTGATCTATATCGTTGCCGCGTCGTTCTCGAGCTTCTCTGGTCTTTATGTTCGCCGCTACGGCCCCGCAACGTCGAGCTTTGCGGCCGTCGCTATCGGCGGCGTGGCGCTGTTCGGGCTGGCGAGTGGAAACCTCCTTGTTGCCGCCGTCAGCTCCCTGATGTTCGGGCTGGCGTATGGCATTACCAATCCCGCGGCATCGCAACTTCTATGGCGGTTCGCACCGCCAAGCCGGCGCAACCTGGTTTTCGCCATCAAGCAGACTGGCACGCCGCTCGGCGGGGTGATTGCCTCAACGATGCTGCCCGTTTTGAGCCAGTGGTGGGGCTGGCAGGGCGCGATCATTGCCAGCGCGGTCATGTTCGTTGCGCTTTGCATTCCTCTGTGGCGCAAGCGCACCGAGTGGGACGACGATCGCGATCCCGGCGCACGCGTGCACGGCGACATGTTCGGTGGCGTTCGCGCCGCCATGGGGCATCCGACGCTGCGCGGCCTGTCGATCATGGGATTGACCTACGCCGGCTATCAGTTTTGCCTCTTCTCCTTCATCGTGACGATGCTGGTCACCGAATTTGGGTGGTCGCTCATTCTTGCAGGTTGGACGGCCACGGCGATGCAGATCGGTGGCATCACGGGCCGTATCGTGTGGAGCATGGTCGCCGACCGCATCGGTCGCGGCATCGAGCTGCTCATCGCCATTGGCGTGCTGTCCTCGATTTTCGGGCTCGTCGTCGCATCCATGACGCCGGCGTGGCCGCCAGCCGTCATCGTCCTCATCCTGTTCGTTTTCGGGTTCTGTTTGGTGGGCTGGAACGGGCTGTTCATGGCCGAGGCGGCGCGGGCCAGCCCCGAAAGCGTCGGCATCGCGACAGGTGGCGTGCTTGCCTTTACGTTTGCCGGCATCGTCGTCTGCCCAGCGGCATTCGCGACTGTCTACAGGTTCGCCGGGAGCTACGCTCTGACCTACGGATTGTTCGCGGTCATTCCACTTGTCGGCGTGATGGCGCTCTTGTCCGTGTTGCGGAGCAACGGGTCAGTGCGTCCGGCGCCGCGGTGAGAGGCAACTTGCTCGCGGAACGGGGAACACCCTATCCTCCGCCACGAGTTCAGGAGGATTGCTCATGGCGCGACGTGCGGCTGATGTTCTGGTGGACTGCCTTGCGACGCACGGTGTCGTCCGCGTGTTTTGCGTTCCGGGAGAAAGCTACCTTGCCGCGCTCGATGCCCTGCACGATCGCAACGCCATCGAAACCGTCATCTGCCGGCACGAAGGCGGGGCCGGCTTCATGGCCGTGGCCGATGCGAAGCTGACGGGCAAGCCCGGCATTGCATTCGTCTCGCGAGGGCCCGGAGCCACCAATGCGTCGATTGCGGTGCATGTGGCCGAGCAGGATGCGGTGCCGCTGGTATTGTTCATTGGCCAGGTGCCGCGTAACGAGCTCGGTCGGCGATCCTTCCAGGAGGTGGACTACGCCAAAACGTTCTCCGATATGGCCAAGGCCGTCTGGACCATCGATGACCCCAATCGCATTTCCGAAATCATCGCGCGGGCCTTTGTGGTCGCACAAACGCCGACGCCAGGGCCGGTCGTCATCGTGCTGCCCGAGGACATGCTCGAGGATCAGTCGACGGCCGCCGATATCGAGCCGCTGCCCGTGCCTCGTGCAGCGCGTCCTGTCGACGCTCTCATCCGCGATGTGGCGGACCGGATCGCCAAGGCAGAGCGTCCGCTCTTGCTCGCCGGCGGCAGTCTCAATGAGGCGGAAGGACGGGCGGCGCTGAAGGCAGCGTCGGAGGCGCACGGCTTACCTGTCGTCCTCACGTTCAAGCGGCAGGATCTGTTTCCCAATGCACATGCGCACTACGCAGGGCACCTAGGTTTCAAGATTCCGAAGCCGATGGTCGATCGCTATGCCGAAGCTGATTTGATTATTGCGGTGGGGACGCGCCTCGGCGAGACGACGACGCAGGGCTACACGTTTCCCCGGTCGCCGGCGCCTGCCCAGCCGTTGATCCATGTCTACGATGATGCGTCCCGGATCGGCCGGGAGTATGCGACCGCGATGCCTATCGCTGCCGATGCGACGCAGTTTCTGCAAGCGCTGACCGCGCAGCCGTCAAAGCGGCCCGCAGCGCGCGCCGCCTGGATCGAGCGCCTGCATGCGCCGATCGCCGCGAGCCAGCCGTGGCGGGCGCCCAAGGACGGGTTGCTCGATATGGGCGCAATCGTCGCGGCGTTCAGAGACGGTGTAGCCGACGATACCGTTTTCATCACCGATGCCGGCAACTTCTCGGGCTGGCTGCATCGCCATTTCCCATTCAACGGGACGCACATCCTGCTTGGCTGCGTCGGCGGCGCCATGGGCATAGGCATGCCGGCGGCTGTTGCGGCAGGACTCAGGTGCCCTGGCCGTCAGGTCATCACCTTCATTGGTGACGGCGGCCTGCTGATGACGGGGTCGGAGCTGGCGACTGCCGTGCAATACAATGTGCCGGTGAAGGTGTTCGTGTCCAACAACGGCAGCTATGGCACGATCCGGATGCACCAGGAGAAGGCCTACAAGGGCCGTGTGCACGGGACGGCGATCAAGAACCCGGATTTCGTCCGCTGGGCTGAAAGCTTCGGCGCCAGGGGATTGTCGATCACGTCAATCGACGAGGCGCCCAGGGTCGTCGCGCAAGCTCTTGCCCATGGCGGGCCGGTCGTCGTCGACGTGAAAACGGCGCTGGAGCACATCAGCCCGTTCGCCAACCTGGCTGATCTCGGCTAGCGGAAATAAAAAAGCCCGGAGCCTAAAAGGCTCCGGACTTTGCACAAGGTGCTTGTCCCGCATGCACCAAGTGCTGCCCTCTCACCTCGTTTAGACGGCCTTCTTCATCTGCTCGAACGACTTCGTGGCGATGTCGTTGACCGTCTGGAACGCCTGTTGGGTGACGCGCGTCGAGAGCTCGAACAGCTCCTTCGTCTGCTCGCCCGCAATCGCGAACTGCTTCTGCACGAACTCAGCCTGCAGACGCGCGGCCTCGGGCAGAGACTTGGCGCGAGCGATGGCCTGGGCGGCGTCGAAGGCTGCGTCCGTGTTGGCCGCGGCGTTGTCCAGCACCTTCGTGCCGATCGCCTTGGCACCGGCCTGGGTCGCGATGAGAATTTCCTCGGCAACCTTCACCTGGTCCTTGGCGGCCGTGCTGAGCTTGCCGTAGGCCTCGCGGGTCTTGGCGACGCTCTCTTCGGCAAAGGCCTGCACGTTCTCGGGCATGCGGGCCGAGCGTGCGGCGTTCAGGAACTCTTCCGTCTGGCGCTTGAAATACTCGTTCATGGCTGTCTCCTGCGGGGTAATAGGGGGCTTGCTGAATGACTTGCCGGATATATAGGCAGGGTCATTGTGCGTCGCAACATAAATTTTGCGGTGCGGCATTGTGACGTTTTTTCCGGGTAATAGCTCAAAGAATCAACGTGTTGCGACGCACAATGATCCGACAGCCACCCAATGCGCCGGATTAGGTCAGGGTGGGGAACAGATCGCGATAGGCCATCGCCGAGCGGTCGAAGAGGACGTCTTGCGGCTTGAGCGGCCGGGCTAGCGCGATGCCTTCGAGGGTTCTGCAACGCGAAAGGGCCACATAGGTCTGGCCGTGGGCAAAGGTGCCGCGTCCGAGATCTATGTACACCTTGTCGAGGGTGAGACCCTGGCTCTTGTGGATCGTCAGAGCCCAGGCAAGGCGCAAGGGATACTGGCGGAAGGTCCCGGCGACGGTCTCGACGATTTTCTGCTCGGCCTGATCGTAGGCGTAGCGCCGTGCTTCCCAGGACACCGGCTCGATCTCGTACTCCTTGCCGTCGATCTCCACCCAGACCTGCTCGGCCTCGAGGCGCGAAACGCGGGCAATGGTGCCGTTGACCCAGCGGCGGTCGCTGTCGTTGCGCAGCAGGATGATCTTGGCACCCGGCTTCAGCAGCAAGGTCTGGTCTGTGGGGTGCGCAGCCTGGTTGAATTCACCTGTGACAGCAGCGGGGTATTCGCGCGCCTTGCCCGGCAAGGCATCGAGAAACGCGGAATTGATGCGGTGCGCTGCCGCGTTTGTCGGCGTGAGGATGACGTAGGGCTCGCCTTCTGACAGCGTTCGGATGGGCCACACCCGCTCGTTGAGCACGGCGAGATCCGTCTCGTCCGCCTCGCCATCGCGCACGCGATTGAGGACGTGCAATAGGGCCTGGTCACGCTGCCGGAAAACCTGCGTCAGCTCGAGCAGCAATGTGCCGGCGCCTTCCCGAAGCGATGAGACGCTGAAGAAGAACGGGCCCCCGTGACTCGACTCGAGATGCTCGGCGACTTCCGCCTCCTGCACGACCGGCGGCAGCTGATGCAGATCCCCAAACAGCAGCAGGCGGACACCGCCGAACGGCTCGCGCGGACGCCCGCGATTGACGCGCAGCGACTGATCGATGGCCCACATCAGGTCGGAGCGCACCATCGACACCTCGTCGATGACCAGCAGCTTCAGCTTGCGCATCACCCGGCCATTGCGGCTGCGGCGGATGTCGTCCTCGCGGATGAGGCGCGGCGGGAAGCCGAAGAACGAGTGGATCGTCTGTCCGCCCACATTGACGGCCGCAAGGCCCGTCGGGGCCACCACGACCATTTCGTCCTGGACGAGGTCGCGCAATGCCCGCAGCAGGGTCGATTTGCCGGTGCCTGCGCGCCCCGTCACGAACAGGTGCCCGTCGCCGCTGCGCAGGAACTCGAGCGCGGCCTCGTATTCCGAGGTGGGCTGGATGCCCGCCGGCCAGACGCCTTGCGACGAAGCTGTCGCAGGGACTTGCGATGCCTCGGCTGCAGGCGGCCCAGTCTCGGTCGATCGGTCGGGCACAGCGCGTCCTTTCTCTTCCGCCGGGGGACCTAATCTGCGTTGCGGCCGTCTGTCAAAGCCGGATGCGCACGGCCTGGCCGGGCCCAGAAAGGCCCGCCTTCTTGCGCCGCCCGGCGGGACCGGCTAGCAATCGTCCTGATCCTTCCCGACACTCCCCTCAGCACGGAACGTAACGCACATGGCCACGCACAATCTGCTCCTGCTCCCCGGCGACGGTATTGGTCCCGAAGTGATGGCCGAAGTCGATCGCGTGGTCGCGTTTCTCAGCAAGAAGGGCCGGGCGGAATTCCGCATCGAGACGGATGTATGTGGCGGTGCGGCTATCGACAAGCACGGCGTGCCGCTTGCCGATGAGACGCTGGCCAGGGCGAGAAAGGCAGATGCCATCGTCTTCGGTTCGGTCGGCGGGCCGAAGTGGGACAAAGTCAAATACGAGAACAGGCCGGAGGCGGGACTCCTGAAGCTGCGCAAGGAGCTGGACCTCTTCGCCAACCTGCGCCCAGCCATTTGCTATCCGGCCCTGGCCGAATCGTCCTCGCTGCGGCGTGAGCACGTCGAAGGCCTCGACATCCTCATTCTGCGTGAATTGACTGGCGGAACCTATTTCGGCGAGCCGAAGGAAATCGTCACGCTCGAGGACGGCAACAAGCGCGCTGTCGATACCACCGTTTACACGACACCGGAGATCGCCCGCATCGCGCGCGTCGCCTTCGATCTCGCCCGCAAGCGCAAGAACAAGGTGCACTCGGCCGACAAGCGCAACGTCATGAAGACCGGCGTTCTCTGGAACGAGGTCGTCACGGGTGTTCACAAGGCCGAGGCCTCGGACGTAGAGTTGCACCACATCCTCGCGGACGCCTGCTCCATGCAGCTCGTCCGCAATCCGAAGCAGTTCGACGTCATCGTTTGCGACAATCTGTTCGGCGACATGCTGTCCGATCAGGCCGCGATGCTGACGGGGTCGATCGGCATGCTGCCGTCAGCCTCGCTCGGCGCTCCCGACCCGACGACCGGCAAGCGCAAGGCGTTATACGAGCCCGTGCACGGATCGGCGCCCGACATCGCCGGCCAGGGTGTCGCCAACCCGATCGCCGAGATCGCATCCTTCGGGATGGCCCTGCGCTACTCCTGCGACATGGTGAAGGAAGCCGATCTGATCGATAAAGCCATCGCCAATACTTTGGCGCGGGGGCTGCGCACGGGCGACATCATGCAGCCCAACATGCGCAAGGTCGGCACCACGGAGATGGGCCGCGCCATCGAGGAGGAAATGGCCAAGCTGATGGCCTGACGCGCATCGTCCGGAGCCATCTTGACCAGGGAGGCGTCTATTGCCGTTTGATCCGAAAGCTGCCGCACGGTTTGTTGCCGATGCGCATAGCAAGCGCGCGCCGTATCAGAACCTTCCCGCCGACATTGCGCCGGCGACAGTCGCTGACGCTTATGCCGCGCAAGAGGCACTGCGCGAGCTTTGGACGCCTCTCTACGGTAAAGTCGCCGGCCTCAAGATCGCGACCACCACCAAGGTCATGCAGCAGCTCATGGGCATCGATCACCCCTGCGGCGGCATGATCTACGAGAAGCGCATTCATGCCTCGCCGGCGACGATCGCACGCGCAAACTACACGAACGTCGTCATCGAGTGCGAGCTGGCCGTGCGCATGGCGCGCGACCTGTCGAAGAAGGCCTCTCCGTATACGCGCGAGGAGGTCCGCGCCGCCGTCGGGTCTGTCATGCCGGCGTTTGAATTGATCGAGGATCGCAACGCCGTCTACAAGGAATGCAAGGCCTATTCGCTCATTGCCGACAACGCCTGGAACGCCGGCATTGTGCTCGGCTCGGCCGTTCGGGTTCCACCCGGCAAGGAGCTCAATGGGCTGAAGGGCAGGCTCGATACAGGATCGGAAGTACGCGAAGGGCTGACCGATGATCCCATGGGTGCGTTGGCCTGGATCGCCAACCTGGCCGTGGAGCGCAATCGCCCGCTTGAAGCAGGCATGGTTGTGATCACGGGAAGCCTCATCGCCACGCTACCGATCGCGGCGGGGCAGCGCTTCGTTTTCGAAATCGAAGGGTTGGGCAAAGTCGAGTTGGCAGCCACCGCATAGGGGTTCGAGTCATAATGGCGACAGGTACGGCAAGCTGGTCAGCGGATGTATTCCGCGAGATCAAGGCGCGCGACATCAAATCGGTCTGCACCATCCCCGATGGCGGCCTCACCGAGCTGCTGAAAATGGTCGAGGCGGACGCGGGGATGCGCCTCATCACGCTGACCACGGAAGAGGAAGGGATCGGCGTTGCCACGGGACAGTGGCTCGGCGGCACGCGGTCCATGATCGCCATGCAGTCGTCAGGCGTCGGCAACTGCATCAACGCGCTGGGCTATCCGGTGACCTTGCGCGCGCCTTGCCTGATGCTGATTACCATGCGCGGCCAGTGGGGTGAGTTCAATCCATGGCAAGTGCCGATGGGGCAGGCGGTCCGGCCCGTCCTGGAGGCGGTTGGCGTGAAGTGCTTCCCCGTCGACAAGGCCGAGGAGGTGGGTGAGGTGTTCGCGGCCGCAGCCGACATCGCGTTCCATGGTCAGCTCTCCGCAGCCGTTCTCATCAGCCAGCGCATTATCGGCGCCAAAGGATTCGGCCAGAAATGAGCAGCTCCGCCCTTTCGAACAAGATCCAGCGCCGCCCGTTCGTTGCCGATCTCTTGAAGCGCCGCGGTAATGCCCTGGTCGTTCCCGGTCTCGGCAGTCCGACTTGGGATATCTTCGCCGCGGGAGACGCGCCGGAATACCTTTACTCCTGGGGCGCGATGGGGCTCGCCGTACCGACGGCTCTCGGCATCGCGCTCGCGCAGCCCGATCGCCGTGTGCTCGCCCTGACCGGCGATGGCGAGATGATGATGGGTATCGGCTCCCTGGCGGTTGTCGCGGATCAGGCGCCCAAGAATCTGGCCATTCTGGTCCTCGACAACGAAAGGTTCTCCGAGACCGGCAAGCAACGCGGCCTGACGGGAAGCAGGACCGACATGTGTGCCGTGGCCAAGGGCTTTGGCATCGCAGGCACGATGCTGGTCACGGAGCAGGGCAAGATCGGCGAGCTGGCGGACTTCCTCTTCAAGACGCCCGGGCCTGTCTTCGCTGTTGCGAAAATCGCCATCACCGAGGATCCCTGGCGCTTGCCGGAGAAGGACGGCGCAACGATCGCACGCAGATTCAAGGATGCGCTCAAGGCCGGCTGATCTCACGGCGCTGGCGCGCTGTGCGCCTTACGTCGCCTGTTGCCCCAATACATCTTCGTTCTGGCGCGCCCCGTGTGCAATGATCCGCACCGGTCGGCGCGCCACGCCTGTCCGTCCAGGCGCCAGATCGGGGATGTTGTCCCGTGTGCACTCGCCTTCACGCGATAGGATTTGGTTGCGAGATGACGCGCGACGTCGCGGACGCCGTGGCGTCGATCGCCCGGTCCAAGGGGCGCATCGTAGCAAGCGCCAAGGGCGAATACCGGACCTGGATTTCCCCCAATGGCGCCGAGATCTGGCTGCACTACCCCAAGAGAGAGCAAGCCGAAGCAAAGCCATTCGATCCCATCGATGACTTGCAGGGCATGACGGTGTTTCAGCGCGGGGCCAGTGCCGTCGTCATGCGCATCCAGCACACGATGAGCTGGGAGAACCCCCTCGACGGGGTCTGCATCGCCGACCTGCCTGCGTTGCGTGGCAACGCGCGCGGGATGCCCTTTGTGTTCGAGCAGGTCGGCTTCGGCCTTGATCCTGCTCCATGCCCGTTCACTGCGCGGGTGCAGCTGTGCGGATTGGGGCATCGTGTCTGGGCCTATGCGACGGAGGCCGACCTGCTCCGCGCGCTCCCATCCAACCGGCTGATCTCGCGCGGTGCCATCGCGGCGATGGAGCCGGATGAGGTTGACGACGTCGGCCTTATCTACCGCACCAAGCCGGGCGCACTCTGGCTTGTGACCGGTGTCATTCTGAAATCCATCAAGCTGCGCAATGCGCTTGCAGGTGGCGACTACTATTGGCTGCTGGTGGAAACGGACCGCGGCGACATCGATATCGTCGTCAATCCGAACGAGATTGATGGCGACATCTCCACCGGGCACACGGTGCAGGCCGTTGTCTCGATGGTCGGGCGCGTTCTCGATCGCCTGGAAGACGCTTAGCCGGACTAGACGCTCGGCTTTTCAGAGCATGTCGACGGGGTCTGCGTACGCCACATGCGGCCGTTCCAGCCTCCCGGTGTCCTCGGCGGGGCCTCTTGCTGGCCAAGTTCTGAGCCGAACGAATACAGCTCGTAGCAGTTGGCGCCGATCTTGACGATGCGGAAGCATCCGCCGACGCCGGGTTGAAGGTAGCGGAAGCAGAACTCCCGCGCCGTGAGCCACCATTGGCCAGGGCGGCGTACTGTACCCTCCCGATAGTCGGACGTGCCGTCGGCGAAAATATCCTCGTTCCAGGCGATGCCGCTCGGGTAGATGCCGGCAAGGGCCTGGCCGGAAAACTCCGAGCGGATGGCGTCGGCCGTCATCCAGCTTGACGAAAGGCCATCCTCCGCGACTGACGGCCCGCAGGCGCTCGCGACCAACAACGCCGCAATCAGGCTCAGTCGACGGAGGGTTGCGAAAGCCATGATCAAGCCGTGGCGCGCGTGAAGCTTTCGACATAGTCCATCAGCTTGTCGGAAGCTGCGCCCGCCTTGTCCGCACCGCCATCGGCAATCGCCCGGGCTTGCGCCGCGTGCAGGCGTGCACAAAGGGGGAGATCAGCGGCTTCCTTGTAGTGCTGGTACCAGTAGCGCCGCGACAATCCTTGCAGCAGCCGCATGGCGCGCGCGGCGTACTCATTGTGTGCCGCCTGGATAATGAGAAGATTTAGATCGCGATCCAGCCGCATGAAGGCGATGTCATCGTTGGTCTTCGCGGCCTGATCCATGCCCTTGGCGATGTCGCGCAGCTCCTCCCGCTCCTCCGGCATGGCGCGTACAGCGGCAGCCCGGCACAAGAGCCGTTCGAGCTCACGGCGAACTTCCAGAACCAGAAGCTGCTTTTCCGGGTCGGCATCCGCGACCAGAATGCCCTTGCGCGGGAGGATGGCGACAAGGCCCTCCCGTGCAAGACGCTGGAGGGCTTCGCGGATCGGCGTGCGGCCAAGGCCGAGTTGCTCCGCCAGCGCGTATTCCGACAGAAAGTCGCCGGGTGGAATTTGAAGGGTGACGATCTTCTCCTCGAGCAGGCGATAGGCTTGCTCCGTCATCGGCTCGGCAGGTGCGTTGGTGCGCGCCCGGCGGCCAGCCAACTGACGCCTTGCCTTTGCCGTGCTCAAGGTAGCTCCCCTTTTCTAGATCTGCCGGCGTTTACGGACCATGGCTGCGAACTTCTCGTACTCTTCCTCCTTCACCGTATAGGAGTGGTCGTCGTCGGGAAATGAGCCCTCCTTCACCTCTTTGACGTATTGCTTGATGCCGGCCACCGCAACCTCGGTGAGCTTGGCGTAGCGCTTGGTGAATTTCGGCTTGAAGTCCGTGAACACGCCCAGGAGATCATGACAGAGCAGGATCTGACCGTCGGTGCCGACGCCGGCGCCGATACCGATGGTGGGGATCGTGAGTTGCTCCGAGATCAGCTTGGCAATTTTTGCCGGCACGGCTTCGAACTCCAGCATGAAGCAACCGGCGTCCTCGATGGCCAGCGCATCCTCGAGGATCTTCATGGCGGCATCGGCCGTCCGGCCCTGAATCTTGAAGCCGCCGAACATGGCAATGGTGTGTGGCGTGAGCCCGATGTGCGAGGCGGTGGGGATGCCGGCGTCGACCAGGGCCTTGAGGATGTGCGCCTGTGACTTGCCGCCTTGCGGCTTCACCGCGTCGGTCAGCGCGTCTTGCATGAACCGCGTCGCGTTGGTCAGCGCACGCTCGACCGTGTGATAGCTCTGGTACGGCATGCAGCCCAGGACGAACGTGTTGGGCGCGCCGCGGCGGATGGCCTGGGCGTGCATGACCATCATGTCCATCGACGCGGGGACCGTGCTTTTGTGCCCATGGGCGATCATGGCGAGGCTGTCGCCGACCACGGCCACGTCCACGCCGGCCATCTCGGCCCACTGCGCGGCGGTGTAGTCCGGCACCGACATGTAGACCATTTTCTCGCCGGTTTTCTTGCTGTCCCGGATTTCGGTGATGGTGCGCTTCTCGCGCTTCTTTTCCGCAGGTGCCGCGGTTTCCTTCGACATGGATGTTCCCTCCCGGCTGCTCGAAGTGTTAGCTGATATATCTGTTGTATGTTATGAAGCGACCTCCAGGCTGGTCAAGCGTGTGGCCGCCGTCACAGACCGATGAGAGTGCCGTGATAGCGACGATCTGGCCCGCGCTGCTGCTGTTTGTGATGCTGGTCCTGAGCGTCAGCCTCTATGGCCTGACCGTGAGCGGCCACTTCCCCGGTGAGCATCGGGGTGCGGCCCTGCGCACGGGCGGAGGTGCCGCGATCCTGTGGGGGACCATGGCGACGACAGCGGTCGCTGCCCTGTTTTCAGTCGCCTTCGCCGCCCGGACCCTGCCGTGGTACGTGGCGATCATCAGCGGCGGAGGAGCGCTCCTGATTGCGCCACTGTTGCTGCAACCCCTGCCGGATGCATTCGTGGATGGCCGGCGTGGACTTCTGACCTTTTCAGCCCTGGCGATCCTGCTTGCTGCCGTGGCCTGGCGCTTCGGTTGACCTGGCCAGCTGCCAGAGCCCGTAGGCCGGGCGTCAAAAGCGGCCTGCATGTCATGCCCAGCGGCCCGGCGGCGACAAACCGCGGGCCCTGGGCTGTCTTTGCGGCGCCCATCACGCAATGTGATGCCGGCGATGCATGTTACTCGGCCGCTGCCGCGACCGCCTGATACTTCTTGGCCGGAGACCACGTGGGCAGCATCCCACGGTGATACTGCACGGGCGCTTCGGGCGTTGCGCCAAGCTTGTAGGCCGCATGCCAGCCCCAACGCGGATCGTCGAGGAAGGCGCGCGCAAGCGCAATCAGATCGGCCTCGCCGTTGGCGACGATGGCATTCGCCTGCTCGGGCTCCGTGATGAGGCCGACGGCCATGGTGGGCATGCCCGTGGCCTTGCGGATCTGGGCAGCGAACGGCACCTGGTAGTTGGGGCCGAGCTGGATCTTCTGGTTCGCGTCATTGCCGCCCGAGGAGGCATCGAGATAGTCGCAACCGAGCTTCTGCAGCTCATTCGTGAGTGCAATCGAGTCCTCGACCGTCCAGCCGCCCTCGACCCAATCGACGGCGGAGATGCGGATGCCCATGGGCTTGTGGTCCGGCCAAACCTCGCGCATGGCGCGGAACAGCTCCAGCGGATAGCGCATCCGGTTTTCCAGGCTGCCTCCGTAGGCGTCCGTGCGTTTGTTGGTCAGGGGCGAGAGGAACTGATTGAGCAGATAGCCGTGCGCGCCATGCACCTCGATCATATCGAAACCGAGGCGCTCGGCCCGCTGCGTCGCCGTCACGAACTTGGCTTTGAGGGCGGCGAGATCGTCCGGGGACAGCGCCTTTGGCGGCACACCACCGTTGACGAATGGGAGATTGGAGGCGGACTTGGTTTGCCATCCGTGATCCGCGGCTTCGTTCGCAACCTTCGCCTCCCACGGCACCTTGGACGAGGCTTTGCGTCCGGCGTGGCCAAGCTGAATCCCGAGCTTGGCCTGGCCATGCTTGCGGCAGGCGTCGACAACGCGCTTCAAGGCGCGCTCGTTGTCATCCGAGTAAAGGCCAAGGCACGCGTGCGTGATGCGGCCCTCCGGCTCGACACCCGTTGCTTCGAGGATGAGCAGTCCGGCACCGGACTGCGCCAGGGTGCCAAGGTGCATCATGTGCCAGTCCGTGGCGCTGCCGTTGTCGGCTGAGTACTGGCACATCGGAGAGACGACGATGCGGTTGGCGAGCTCGAGCCCGCGCATGCGGAAGGGCGAGAACAAGGGCACGTTGTTCGAGGGTGCGGTCATCGGTTGGATCCCGGCTCCTGATCATCTTTTTTGCGGCCGCCTCCGCGCAGCGAAGGCCGACCGGCGTCAATAGCACAGGCTGGAGCAATTCCGCACTAGGCCGGGCGGAAGCCGGCAGGGGCTATGGTGCAGCTTTCCCGTTCGGGGCTTACCCAGCGGGGGATCGCTCGGAAACAGCTTTGAGCCAGGTGAGTATCGCCTTGCTGCTGGGCGCGCGATATCTGGCCGCGGTTTCTCCAAGTCCGATTTTGATGGCAATACCGCCCAGTGCATTGACGGCGGCAAACGCGGCCTCGTCGGAGATGTCGTCGCCGACATAGACCGGCCGGCGGCCCTTGAAGGGGGCCTCGCTGAGGAACGCGTGGACCGCTTGACCCTTGTCGGCTCCGGCCGGCGCGATCTCGAGGACCATCTTGCCTGGGATCAGCTTGAGGTCGGGCCGGTCACGCAGGGCATCCCGAGCGGCTGCCAGGCATGTGGCCGCCAGGTCAGGCCTTGCGCGATAGTGGAGGGCGATCGTCTGTCCCTTCAGTTCGAGGAGAAGACCGGGGTGCGCGTTGACAACCTCCTTCAGCGCGGCAGATACGCGCGGAAGCGATGATGTGTGTGCCGGTCTGTCGAGGATATGGCCGTCGGCCGATCGATGCACGAGGCCATAGAGTCCGGCGATCGGCAGGCGCAGCGGATCGAGATGCCGATCGATCTCGCTCATTTGCCGGCCGGTAACGATGGCGACAGCACCGGAGAACGAGTGCACGAGCACTTCGAGCATCGCGCGGGTCTCGGGTACGAATGCGACCATGTCCGGAGCCGGTGCAATGTCGGCAAGCGTTCCATCGAAATCGAGGAACAGAGCGTCGTTCGCAAAGCTGATCGTCGAAACAGGGAGATCTGCGAGGTCGGAAACGAGAGGGGCTGTCATGGTCTCAGGAATCTTGAGCGCGGATTGCTCTTTCACGCGAAATGCTCCTCCATATCAGAATCCCACAACCGGACACCGCCGGTAATGCCGGCCTTGTTGGATACAACTTTGACGTTGTTGGGGAGTTGCAGATCAAGCTTTCGTGCATTGCCGCCACCAATATAGAGGACATCGTAGTTGATCAGTATGCTCACGGCTTCGATCGATTTCTTCACGCGCCGGTTCCATTTTTCACGGCCGTTCTGTTCCAGCGCCGAGTTCCCGACGTACTGATCGTAGGACAAACCGTTGCGCGCACGATGCTGCCCGAGTTCCAGCGGCAGCACCAGCGCACCAGCCCTATATACGGCGCTGCCCATGCCCGTGCCGAGCGTGAGGACGCACTCCAAGCCTCGCCCTTCGACAACGCCCAATCCCTGAACCGCGGCATCGTTCAGCACGCGTGCCGGTTTCCCGAAGTGCTGCGACAGGACCTTTGCAAGATCGAGGCCTGACCAGTCGGCGGTTCCGAGATTGGGTGCGGTGAGCACGACATTGCGCCTGACCGCACCTGGGAACCCTGCCGATATCCGCTCGAACGGCGGTAGCGCCGAGGCTATCGCTTCGATTTGGCGCAGCACATGCCTTGGTGTCGCCCGCTCCGGTGTGGGCCGCTCGATGCGCTCGGCAACCATCCTGCCCTTGGGGTCGAGCACGGACCCTTTGATCTGAGTCCCGCCGATATCGATTGCGAGCGTGAACGGGCCGGCCATCATGCACTGCGATTTGTGGTCGGCCTGGAGCGTGTGCTCGTGTGGGAAACGCTTCCCGCTGCATCCGAGGGAGGCTCGGTGCGCCGTGCCAGCTGTCGAAGTTTGTTTTTCAATTCCGCCGAGGCAGGTCCATCCGGAACCGCGTCGTGGCCGCGTGTGTTGGAGAGCGCCTCGAGGAACGAGCGCGACCAGGCAAAAGTATCGTACTGCTCGATGGTCTTGACCATGGCCGCGTGCCTGGCGATGCGCTCCGTCTTGTCCATTTTCAAAGCGATCTCGATCGCATCGGCAATCTCATCGACGTTGTAGGGATTGACGATGAGTGCGTCGGTCAACCGCTCCGCAGCACCTGCGAAGCGCGAGAGGATCAGCACGCCGGGGTCTGCCGGGTCCTGCGAGACAACGTATTCCTTGGCGACGAGGTTCATGCCGTCGCGCATGGGTGTGACGAGGCCGATGCGTGCGGAGCGATAGATGTCCGCCAGCAAGTCCCTCGGCAGCGAGCGGTGGATGTAGTGGATCGGAACCCAGTCGAGCTCGCCGAATTGGCCGTTGATCGAGCCGGCTAGCGTTTCCAGCTCGGTCCGGATGTCGGCGTAGGCTTCCACGCTTTCGCGCGTCGGCGGCGCGATCTGCGTCAGCACGACATTGCCGCAGTTGCTCGGATAGCGATCGAGGAAACGGGCGAACGCCTGAAACTTCTGCGGCAAGCCCTTCGTATAGTCGAGACGATCGACACCGATGATCCGGCTTACAGCAGGCCCGCCTTGCGCGAGGCCCGCACGCGGTTTGGCCGATACGAACTCGCGCGGATCGATGCTGACCGGGAAGCTCCGGATCGACAGGATGCGATCGAATGCTCTGATCCGTCCGTCTTGCAGGATCCGGCCGCGCACACCCTGTTTCAGATAGTCGAGGAGATTGGCAACGTCGCCCTGTGTCTGCAGACCGACCAGATCATAAGCGGCAAACATGCGCGCCAATCGCTTGTGCTCGGGTATGGCCAGGAATGTTTGCGCCGGCGGAAACGGGATGTGCAGGAAGAAGCCGATCGGATTTGTGACACCGAGCGCACGTAATTCCGCCGCGAGCGGCACGAGGTGATAGTCGTGAATCCAGATCGTGTCGCCCGGATCCAGCAGCGGTTTGAGGCTCGCCGCAATCCGCTTGTTGACCGAGACATAGATGTCGAAGAAGCCAGCCTCGAACTGCGCCAAATCCAGGCGGTTGTGAAACACCGGCCAGAGCACGGAATTAGCGTAGCCCAGGTAATAGCCTTGATGCTCCTGAGGCGAGAGCGGGACGGTGGCGATGGAAACGCGGTCGCTCGAGTGCGTGATCTCAGGCGGCCCATCGGTCTCCTGCTGGATGGCCCCGCTCCAGCCGAACCAAAGGCCGCCGTGCGACTGGAGCATGTCGGAGATGGCAACGGCGACACCGCCGGCCTGCGCGGCCAGCGCCGGGTCCATGACCCTGTTCGATACGACGACAATGCGTCCCATAGCCCTGCCTTCGTTGGAGGCGAAATAACCTTCGCCGAAGCCGGTGGCTACGGTGAGCGATCGCCAGCCTTCAGAACGAAGCACTGCGCCCCGTCCGCCGGTATCAAAACCGACAAACGTGACCCGGCTCCTGATCGGGCGGCTTCCAATTGATGCACTGGACTAGGCAAAAATTAAGAATAAACGCCCGGCGAATTGATCCGCTAGGCACAACGCACCAACACCGGCGCGGGTTCCATCTCGGATGGGTCAGGTATCAGCCCAGGCCTCGCCCCAGCGGCGGGACAGGTTCATTCCGGTGTTGATGATGCCGGCCATGGAATAGGTCTGGGGGAAATTGCCCCACAGCTCACCGGAAGCCGGGGCAATGTCCTCGGCCAAAATGCCAAAGGCATTGCGGTAGGACAGCACGTTGTTGAAGAGCTCGCGGGCTTCGTCCTTGCGGCCGATGAGCGTCAGCGCATCCATGTACCAGAATTGGCAGACGAGGAAGGCCGTCTCAGGCTCGCCGAAGTCGTCAGCAGCCGTGTAGCGCATGATGAAGTTGCCGCGATTGAGCTCCTTGCCGATCAGCTCCACGGTCTTGATGAACCGCGGATCCGATGCCGATATCAGCCCGAGCTCCGCCAGCAGTAGAACGCTGGCATCGAGATCATCGTGATCGAACGCGCCAACGATCGCCTGGCGCCGCTCGCTCCAGGCATGCTCCAGGATCATCTTCTGAAGCCGGGATGCTTGGTCCTTCCAGTACAACTCGCGATCGGTAAGGCCGAGGCGCGCGGCAATGCGGCCGAGCCTGTCGCACGCGGCCCAGCACATTGTCGCTGAATGTGTATGGACGCGCTGCCGTCCGCGATATTCCCACAGGCCGGCATCGGGCTCGTTCACGAACCGGGCGGCTTGATGTCCGAGCGGCTCCAATCTGCGGAACAGCCCTTCATCGCCCATGCGCGGCAGGCGCTCGTCGATGAACATCTGCGACGCGCCGAGGATGATGCTACCGTACGCATCGTGCTGCAGCTGGTCCGCAGCTTGGTTGCCGACACGGACCGGCCCCATGCCTTTGAAGCCTGCAAGGTCCGTCGCAATGCGTTCCGTGAGAGGATCGTCGTGCACGATGCCATACACGGGATTGAGAGGACGCTCCGCGTCGATGGCGATCGACGTGATGTAGTTGATGTAGGATTCCATGGTTTGCGTGGCCCCCAGACGATTGAGGGCCTTGATCACGAAATAGGCGTCACGCAGCCAGCAGTACCGGTAGTCCCAGTTGCGCGCCGATCCCGGCGCCTCGGGAATGGATGTCGTGTGTGCTGCGATGATCGCTCCGGTCTCGTCGAAATTGCACAGCTTCAAGGAAATGGCGGCGCGCATGATCTCGCTCTGCCACTCCAGGCGAATGCCAAGGACGCGGACCCAATTGAGCCAGTAATCGCGGGTTCGCTCCAGAAACTCGCGCGAAAGCGTTTCAATCGCGCTCTCGAAGGATTCATCGGACCCGAGGATGAGCGTCACGGGTTGTGTCAGAGCGAACGCCGACTCGCTCGTGATGTAAGACAACGGCGCGTCCGTCGTGAGGCGCAGGGTGTCGATCCCGCCGCTGTAGCGGATATGGTTGGAGCCGACGGCACGCGCTGTGCATGGCCCGCCATAGTTGAAGGCCGGCCGTACGCGAATGGTGATGCGTGGCAATCCGCTGACCGGCTCGATGCGGCGGAAGATTTGCGCGGGATGGAACATTCGCTCGAAGCGCATGAATCGAGGCGCGAAATCCGTGATCCGGACGGCATTTCCCTGGGCGTCCTCGAGCGTCGTCTGCACGATAGCGGTGTTGCGGATATAGGAGGTGGTCGCGCGCACGCCGCCGTGCAGCTTGACATCGCAAAAGCCCTTCTCCTCGTCACCCGAAAGCAGACGGCAGAACACGGGATCGGAATCAAAACGCGGAAAGCACCACCAGACAATGCGGGCATTGGTGTCGACAAGTGCAGCGGTTCGCCCGTTGCCGATGGGTGCAAGGTCGAGCGCTTCGTGACGAGACATCAGGCTCCCTCATGACGGTTGCGCGTTGCGGGTGATTGGCACGCTGTGGTGACGATGACAAGCCTCGGCCATCGTTAACGGTTGGCGATGTGCGAATCGATCGAAGGGCAATCGAGGTATCAACATAGGCTGGCATGCAACGTTCGAGCGCAACTGGCGCTACAAGGTCCACTGCCGGATGCGAAAATCCTGCGCGCGCTCGGTGAGCTGAGTTTCAATCTCGGCCTTTTTCAAAAGTCCCGTTTGTGTATCGACATGCGCCACGACGGCAGCAGAGTTCAATGTTGCCGCTTTCATGGCGAGATCCGGCGCCTTGCGCTGAGCAATGAAAGCGCTGAAGGTTGCCGCAAAGGCGTCGCCCGCTCCCGCCGTACCGGCGACGCTGGCGTGTGCTGCGGGGCAGTGCAGTATCCGGTCTTTCATTCCGAGATAGGCACCCCTTTTCCCGTCCGTGATCAGCACATATCGCGTACCCAGCGATTGCATCGCGCCGAAGAATGCCGTGAGCCGCATCTGAAACCCCCCGCCGGCCAGGCCATGCGCAGCCAGGTGTGGCAGGCGCTCCCCCTCCTGCGCCGCGAGCGGATGACCGTTGTCTCCAAAACGCGCGACGAGGGCCGGGACCAGAAAGCCGGCCTCCACGCGGTTGATGGTCAGAATATCGATGGATGTGAGATTTTCGAGGAGCGGGCCGCCGCGAGCCGAAAGCTGACGCACGCCGGGATTGGCAGCCACCATCGCACCCTGTGCCTTCGCACGCTGGACGATCAGAGGAAAGCATTCCGCGGATTTGTTGCTGAGATTGGAGATGTAGCAGAGGTCTACGGCAAAGGCCTCATCGCGCAGGTCGCCGGGCTCGAGCATGGTGTTGGCCCCGCGGAAGGTGAACACGCCGGCATTGCGATCATGCGATGAAATGAGCACGGACGCGCCTGTGGGGGCCCGATCGTCGCGCAGCACCCATCGCGTCGAAACTTTCTCTTCCAACAAGCGCGCGAGGATGACTTCGGCGCGCGCGTCGCGGCCGAGCTTGACGAGAGCGGCCACGTCGATGCCGAGGCGCGACATCGCAACGGCTGTGTTGACGGCACCGCCGCCGCAATGGGTGGATACTTCAAGCGCATCCGTCTTGCGGCCTTCCTCCAGCAGGAGGAAGGAGCTTTCCGCGTTGCGCATCGACATGCGCTCGATGCTGTCGCTGGCGATGATCGCGATCGTATCGATCATCGCACTGCCGACCGTCAGGGCCTTCATATGCGTCCCCGTCAGCAGAGCCGGTTGTGGCTCCATATTCACCTTACGTGGCGTCCGGCCCCCCGAACCGCAAGTGATTGCCCGGCTGGCCAGGGTTGCCAAACGTGCCGCTGTCGGGTTGGTTCCGAGGCAGTCTAGCCACGATAGTGGGAATACTGACCCTTCGGCCGAAATTGCTCCAGGTAGCTCGGCACGATGGTATCGGCAGCGTGGGGATGCGGAATGCCCAGTCCCGCAAGCGTTCGATTCTCCCGCACGGCCGTCTCGCTTACGACATTGTCGCTGCGAAGCATGTTGACCTGATCGACGGTGAGGGGCCTGAGCGACGTCGGCAAGGGCCAGGTGAGAGCGGCGCCGAGGCTCGCCGCCCAGAACGGGACGGGGACATAAGGCCGGTCGCGGCCCGCCCAATCCTGTGTCCGGTCGATCAGTTTGCGCAAGGAGAGGACTTCCGGTCCGCCCAATTCGTAGACCGTCCCGGGCTTGGCCTTGCCCGCACCGGCTGCCGCGATCGCTCCGGCAACATCGCCCACGTACACCGGTTGGAATTTCGTGCGTCCGCCGATGAGCGGGAGCACGGGCGCCGCGCGTGCCATTGACGCGAAACGATTGAAGAAGTCGTCCTCCGGACCAAAGACGATCGAGGGCCGGAGAATGACGGCGCCCGGAAATTCGGCGAGCACGGCCTGCTCGCCCTCGGCCTTCGACCGGCCATAGCGGCTGCGGGATTTTGGGTTTGCGCCAAGGGCGGAGACGTGAACCAGGTGTTTGACACCGGCCTCGCGCGCGGCCTTGGCGATGGCGCGAGCGCCGGCGACGTGAACGGCCTCGAATGTCTGCGCCCCGGAGCAGGCCAGAATTCCGACCAGGTTAACGACGGAGTCCGTGCCCTCGATGGCCCGTTGTACGCTGTCGGCAAACCGGGCATTGGCCTGCACGGCGTAAATCTGGCCGACGCGTCCCATGGGCTGCAGATACCCGGCCAAGTCGGGCCGGCGGCAGGCGGCCCGCACCCGGTGCCCGTTGCGCGCCAAAGCGCGCACCGTATGCCGTCCGACAAATCCTGAGCCGCCAAAAACTGTTACAAGTCCACTCAGCGCGAGTTCGCTAGGCATATTGAATTCCCACATCCCTCTCGAAGGCCAGCCAAAGCCGGTGGCCCGCCTTTGCTAGCTGTCTAGAGTGCCAGCATACAATTGACAACTCGGGGCCGTCCCTCTACTGGAAACGTCCAAAGCCCAGATGGCGGAATTGGTAGACGCACCAGTTTCAGGTACTGGCGCCGCGAGGCGTGGAGGTTCGAGTCCTCTTCTGGGCACCACTCACATTTCAGGATGGGATATCAGCCACTTGGCCCTTGGGGACGTGCGCGTCGGGGTGCGCAATGGGCGCGATCTCGGATGTTGGCGAACCGAGGCTCGCGAGTGGTTCAGTTGGCGGCCGCCATCAACCCAGCGGACACTCATAAATGTATGTGTCGATCTGATCGAAGAGTGGTTTGGGACCTTTGATCCGCGTGCGCTCTTTGCATTGAGTGCGCAACGATCTGAAGAATGATCGGTAAGCCTTGACCGTATGGTCAAAATATCCGTGGTCCTCCACCACAAAGACGGAATACTTCAAGCCCTTCCAATAATCGAGAGACCATTCTTCGAGTTGAATGGGCCACGCATACGGGAGGATGACCTTGACCTCCCCCTCCGCAAGCTCCTCCAGACCGCCAATGACGAACGGGAACAGCCGCACTGTGTAACCCTCGGCGCGCGGACGCAGGCTCTCGTCGGCAACCTTCGGCAAGACGACGTGGTATTTGCTTGCCAGCCGCTCATTGCGAGCCCGAGCCTCGTCATCTCCGATGGAGGATGTCCGCATCGCCGATGACAAATCGATTGTCGTCAGGATGCGTGTGGTCGCCGGCAGCTGCGCCAGCTCTGAAGCAATTTTCCGTTGCACCGGGCTGGCAAGGGCTTGCTCGATGATAAGTGCGTCCCTGATCGTAAACGCTACAGCGCTGAGGCCAATCAACGCGACCGCGAGCAGCGCGAACGTCCTATTGCCGTGCCTGCCGAAGTGGAAAAGAGCGATGAGGACCGTTGTCGCGATCAGGGTCGAATACGGAAGCCAGAGATAGGTCGGTTGGCGCTGTCCAGCCACCGTGGCAATCACGATCATCGCGGCGAGGCTGGAAAAAAACATTATCCCCAGTCCGACGCGAAAGGCACGATCCTTCGCAATGTACAGCACGGCAGGAACGGCGAGCAGCCAAACAAACAGGATCATGAGCGGAACCCCGCTCGGGATCGATGTCATGCCGTTGTACCATTCGGTCGCGGACACGGCGATGCCTCCGCCATGCGCCGACATCTGTGATTGGACAACTTGTGCGGCGAGAAATCCCTTCGGATCCAGGACGATGCCAATGTTCATCGGGATCCAGAAAGCCAGCGTCGCCAGGAAGGCGATCAGCCAGCTCACCAGCCAAGGGCGCCATTGCCCCAAGTCATAGGCCGTAAGTGCCGCCAGGATACAAAGCGCAGGGGCGAGGAAGAAAATCGCAGAATGCTTGAAGCTCAGAGCCAGCGCGATGCTGAAGCCCAGCAATATGGCTTTGCTGATCTGCTTCGGCTCCGAATGGAAGCGGACGGCAGCCAGCATGAAGAGCAAGAGCGCTGGTCCCATTCCGCTGTCGCCCTTGGCAATGCGCCCCCAGAATACGGAGGACGAAACAAGCGCAACGACGGTTCCAAGAAGCAGGGAGTCCCACTTGGGTATTTTCATTTCTCGTGCGAGTAGTACCGCCAACGGAGCGGCGGTTGCCGAAATAGCCGCGGAAACCAGCCGCGCGGCGAAAATGAATGTGGCTCTGTCCGAGAAATAGGCGACCCTGAACGCCTCGGTGGAATTCCACCACCCGACGACGCGCCCCACGACGTACAAGACTGCGTAAACGGCGGCGATCAGATAGTTGAAGAACGGCGGATAGTAGTGCACGTCAGGAATCAGGCTGCCGGTGAGAACCTTCGCCGCCGCGCTGGGATTCTCGTCGGCGTGCACGCCGCCCCAATCCAAGCCGATGACACGCAGCAGGAATGCGAAAACGAACAATGCGAGGAGGGCTACCTCGAATTGGGAGCGCCATTGCCCAACAAGTTTGGAGTGGGCCATGCGAAGCACCGGACGAACGGCAATTATGATTTAAAGAAGTACTCTGATGATCATCAGCTTTTTCGCGCTTCGCGGCTACACCATCGGAAGGCGTACGAGGCCTTAGGCCCCATGACACATCGGAGGTGCGCGTTAAGGTTAGGCGCGGGCGGGCGTTAAAAATGCGGGTGAGTAGGGTTAAGCGCTTTCGCGGCGGACGATGTCGTAGCCGACGTCGCAGAATGTCATATCCGGCGCACGGCCTTCGATGCGCGCGATCAGAAGGTCGGCGGCATTCCAGCCGATCTGGTAGCCGTGCGTCCTCACCGTTGTCAGGCTGGGATGGACGGCGCCTGCGATCTCGAAATCGCCGAAGCCGGCAACTGCGAGCTGATCCTTGCGTTCCTCGAAGCGCTTGAGCCCCGGGGCGGGATAGTCGATGTAGACCTGCCGCAAGGGCAAACCGGTTCTGCACGACATCGCCAATGGCCACGCGGTCGCCTGCTGGCATGCGGATCGGATCGCCGCGCCATGACCCGTACACCCGCCGCGCCGCTGTTGCAGGTCGACGATCTCATCAAGCATTTCCCTGTTGGTGGGAACGGCCCGCTGTCGCGATCGAAGGATACCGTGAAGGCTGTCGACGGGGTCAGCTTCGAGGTTCCGCATGGCGCGACATTCTCCATCGTCGGCGAAAGCGGCTGCGGGAAGTCGACATTGGGGCGAGCGCTGCTTCGCCTCATCGAGCCGACCTCGGGCCGCATCCGCCTCGAGGGCGAGGACATTGTCCGGCTGACGTCCAAGGCGCTGCGCCAGAAGCGGCGCGACATGCAGATCATCTTTCAGGACCCGTTCTCGTCCCTGCATCCGCGCATGACGGCGGGTGCGCTCGTGGCTGAGCCGATTGCCCTGCACAAGCTCTATCCGGCGGACAAGATCAAGGAGCGAGTGGCGGAGCTGTTCGATCTGGTGGGCCTCGCTCCCTACCAGATGTCACGCTATCCGCACGAGTTCAGCGGCGGACAGAGGCAGCGCATCGCCATTGCCCGCGCGCTCGCGGTCGAGCCCAAGGTCGTCGTCTGCGATGAGCCTGTGTCCGCGCTCGATGTCTCGATCCAGGCGCAGATCGTCAATCTGCTGAAGGACCTGCAGAACCGCCTCGGCGTCGGCTACGTGTTCATCTCGCACGACCTCGCTGTGGTCCGCTACATCAGCGACAGCGTTGCCGTCATGTATCTCGGCAAGCTGGTGGAGGTCGGGCCGAAGGAGAGCGTCTTCGCCCAGCCGCGCCATCCGTACACGAAGGCACTCCTGTCTGCCGTGCCGCGACCGGATCCCACGCGCGCATCCAATCGCATCGTTCTACGCGGCGATGTGCCGAGCCCGATGTCGCCGCCGGCCGGGTGCCGGTTCCATACACGCTGTCCGCATGCGCAGGACATCTGCAGCCGTGTTGAACCTGCTCTTGAGGCAGCCGAGAGCGGTCACCGCGTTGCATGCCACCTCTGGAAAGATGTCCCTTAGCGCAGGGCGAGGTTTTCTTTAGCCGCCTTATGTGGAGAGCCAGCACGCATCGGCATGATGCGGGCGCTTTTCCTCCAGTGGCGGCTCGGCGGCGGCGCAGCGCGCCTCGGCGAGCGGACAGCGTGTCCTGAACCGGCAGCCGGATGGCAGGTTCTTCGGGTCCGGCGGTTCGCCCTCCAGCCAGAAATCGTCCGTCACCTTGCGGCCGCCGATTTGCGGAATGGCTGCCAGCAACGACTGCGTATAGGGGTGCTTAGGGGACGAGAAGATCTCCTCGATGCCGCCCATCTCCACGATCTTGCCCAGATACATGACGGCGACGCGATCGCAGATCATGCGCACGACCGACAGGTCGTGGCTGATGAACATGTAGGTCAGGCCGAACTGCTTCTTGAGATCGAGAAACAGGTTGAGGACCGTCGCCTGCACTGAGACGTCGAGGCCGGAGGTCGGCTCGTCCAAAATCACCAGCGTCGGCTGCAGGGTCAGAATACGGGCGAGGCCCACGCGTCGTTGCTGTCCGCCCGAAATCTCATGCGGGTAGAGATCGAGATGCGTTTCGGGGAGGCCGACAGCGCGCATTATGGAGCGCACGCGATCCTCACGCTCGGTCGCGGAGAGCTCGGTGTGAATGACCAGCGGCTCGTGAAGCGAGCGCCGGATCTTCCAGCGCGGATCGAGTGACGCGCCGGGGTCCTGATAGGAGTACTGGAGCCGGCGCCGGAGCGACCTGCTTTTGTCCGGCCGCAAGTTGGTGATGTCGTTGCCCTCGAAGACGATCTGTCCGTCGGATGCCGGGTGGATGCCCATGATCGTCTTGCCGAGCGTGGACTTGCCGCAACCCGATTCTCCGACGATACCCAGGATCTCGCCCTTGCGCACCGACAGGGACACATCGTCGAGCGCTTTGAGCCAACCGACGCGCCGCTGCCAGACGTCGTGAACGGGGAAGTATTTCTTGAGGCCGGTCACCTCGAGGAACGCTTCGGCGCTCTCCGATTTTGGGCTTGCCGCTGCCAGCTTGTCGGTGGCGGTGGTCATGGCTTGGCCCCCGCGGCGGCTGGCTGGTGCAAAGGATGGTAGCAGCGGACATCGTGCTGCTGGCCCGTGCGGGTCACGGCCGGCCGCTGGGCGGAGCATTCGGCCGTCGCCCGGTCGCAGCGCGGATGGAAGCGGCAACCGGGTGGCGGGTTCACCAGCGGCGGGATCTCGCCGCGAATGCCGCGAATCCCATGCTCCCGGCTCGGCAGGCTGTCGAGGAGGCTGCGTGTGTAGGGATGGCTTGGACGAGCAAAGAAATCGTCGGCGGGCGCTGTTTCTACCTCCTGGCCCGCGTAGAGCACGCAAATGCGGTCGCAGATCTCATGCGCCGCGCCAAGATCGTGCGTCGTGAAGAGGACGGAAACGCCGCGCTCGCGCGCGAGGCGTCGCAATAGCTTCAGGATTTGCGCCTGGATGGTGACGTCGAGTGCTGTTGTCGGCTCGTCGGCGATGATGAGCTTGGGCTCGGTCAACAGCGCCATGGCGATCATCAGGCGCTGGCGCTGACCGCCTGACACCTCATGCGGATATTTGGCGAGAATGCCCTCGGGGTCAGGAAGCTGCACGACCCTCAGAAGCTCCACGGCTTTCGCATGGTCGGCTTTCCGGCGCGCGCCGGGGTAGCGCTGGATGCGGCTCGATGGCCGGCTTGCGGGGGATTTCCACTTCATCAGCTCCATGATCTGGCCGCCGATGGTGAAGACCGGATTGAACGAGGTGAAGGGGTCCTGCGGCACGAAGGTGATGGCGCGGCCCCGCACGCGTGTCGCGAGGTCGGTGGGATCGGCCTTGAGCAGATCCTCGCCATCGAAGCGGATGCTGCCACTCTCGATGCTGGCCGCATTGGCAGGCAGGATGCCGAGGATGGCACGGGCCAGCGTGGTTTTGCCGCTTCCGGACTCGCCGACGAGGCCGACGATCTCTCCGCGCTTCATGTCGAAGCCGACACGATCGAGCACTTGCGCGCGCCCCGCGTCGCTGCGGAACGTGACGGTCAAGTCGTCGATGTCGAGCAACAGCTCGCTCATTCCCGGCTTCTCCGTGTCCGCGGGTCGAGAATGTCGCGCAAACCGTCACCCAGGAGATTGAACCCCATGACGACGAGGAAAATGGCGAGTCCTGGTGCCGTCGCGTACCACCAGGCATCTGGCAGGAACTCGCGGCTCTCCGCGATCGTACGACCCCATTCAGGCGTCGGCGGCGGCGGACCGAGGCCGAGGAACCCGAGCGCGGCGGCGGTCAGGATCGTGCCGCCCATGCCGATCGTGGTGCGCACGATGATCGACGAGGAGATATTGGGCAGGATGTGCAGAAAGAGCACGCGGGCAGGCGAGGCGCCGAGTGCGATCGAGGCCTCGACGTAGGTGTTGTTCAAGGCCGAGCGTGTCTCCGCATAGACGAGGCGCGCCCAGAACGGCCAGTAGGTGATGGAAAGCGCCAGGATGACGTTCTCGATGGATGGGCCCAGCGTCTGGGCGATGGCAATGGCGAGCACGATCTGCGGCACGGCCAGGAAGATGTCCGAGACGCGCATCAGCAGCTCGCTGAACCAGGTGCGATAGTACCCGGCAATGAGGCCGAGCGGCACGCCGATCAGGACAGCGACGCCGACGGCGATGACGGCAATGACGATGGTGATGCGCGCGCCGAACAGCAGGCGGCTGTAGACATCGCTGCCCATGCGATCCGTGCCGAAGTAGTGCGTGGCGCTGGGGCCTTGCAGGCGCTGGGCCGGGTGAAACTCGCTGACATCGGCAGGGTAGGTGGCCAGCACAGGCGCCAGGATGGCAATGAGCACCAGGCCCAGGACCAGCAGGGCACCGAGGAGTGCCGTCTTGTCGCTTGCGAGGCGGCGGAGGAGGAAGAGGGCTGTCTGCATGGCGCTCAGCTCGCTCCGCGAGGATCGATCGTGCCATACAGAATGTCGACGACCAGATTGACGAGAATGAAGATCGTTCCCGTGACCAGAGTGAAGCCCATGATGCCGTTGTAGTCGGACCGCAGGATGGAGTTCACGGCATAGAGGCCGAGACCCGGCCAATCGAACACGCTTTCAACGACGACTGCGCCGGCCAACAGGATGCCGAAGATCAAACCGATCTGCGTGACCGTACCGATCAGCGCATTCCTCAGCACATACTTCCAGACGATCACCCGTTGCGGCAGGCCCATGGCCTGCTCGTAGAGCACGTAGTTGGAGTTGATGGCGTCGAGAACACCGGCCCGCGTGAACCGGACGATGGTCGCCATGGCCGGAAATGCCAGCGTCATCACCGGCAGGATGAGGTGCGAGCAGACGTTGCGAAAAACCTCCCAGTCCCCTTGGATCGCGGCATCGATCAGGAAGAAGCCCGTGACGTGGTCGGGTCCCCACCCGGTGACGCGGCCCTGCAATGGCGTCCAGCCGAGCTTCATGGCGAAGAGAAGCTGGAAGAGAATGGCGAGCCAGAAGCTGGCGATCGCCAGCCCCGATACCGTGAAGATGCGCAAGGCGTGATCGAGAAAGGAATTGCGGCGCGTGGCGGCGATCACACCCAGGGGAATGCCAAGGATGGCGGCGATGATGACGGTGACGAGGGTCAGCTCCAGCGTTGCCGGCACGCGGGTGAGAAGGTCTTCGGCAATCGGGCGTTGGGTGTAGAGACTGGTGCCCATATCGCCTTGAACTATGGACTTGAGGTAGCGCCAGAACTGCACAGGGAGCGGTTGATCGAGGCCGAACTTCTTCTTGATGTCGTCGATCTGCTCCTGGGAAGCGCCCTCGCCCGCCAGGACGACGGCCGGATTGGCGGGGATGATGTGACTGACTGTGAAGACGATCAGCAGCAAGCCCACCAGCGTGGGGACGAACCACGCCAGGCGCTTGAGGATGAGAACGATAATTCGCATGCGATGCGGTTGCCCCGGGCGTCCGTCAGAAAGGCAAAGCGGCGGCTCTCAGAGCCGCCGCTTCAATCCTCTTCCGCTACCTCAATTGTCCATGGAGGCCCAACGCATCTCCTGGCCGTCGCCGATGGGGCAGAAGCGGACGCCTGTCACCTTCTTGTTGAAGGGACCGAACCACTTGGTGTTGTAGACGAAGATGCCGCCGGCATCCTCCATGACCATTGTGGACGCCTTCTCGTAGTTCTTGCGGCGGACCTCCTGGTCGGTGGTTTTCAGCGCTTCGACCAGCAGCTTGTCCACTTCCGGATTGCAGTACCAGCTGTTGTTGCGCTGCCCGATTTGCTCGCAGGCGTACATTTCGCCCACCCAGTTGTTGGGATCGGCGTAGTACGTCGACTTCCACAGGAACAGGATGTCGTACATCTGCTTTTCGTCGCGCATCTTGGCAGACACGACCGACCAGGGATCCGAAACGATCTTGGACTTGATGCCGACCTTGTTCAGACCTGCCTGGAACAGCGCAGCGGCCTGCTCCGTTTGCTGGTATCCCTGCATCCACGCGATGTTGACCTCGCGAGGCGGGTTTTTCACCTTGGCCAGGTACTCCTTGGCTTTCTCGATGTCGTAGGTGTAGCCCTGTACGCCTTTCGGTGCGCCCCAGATGTTGTTGGGCAGCGGGACCGGGTTGCGGGCGACAGAGTCCGACAGGATGTTCTTGTTGAACCCGTCGTAGTCGAACGCATACGACAGCGCCTTGCGGAAGTTGATGTCATTCATCGGCTCGCGACCGTTGTGCAGGATCGCGTAGAAGATGCGTGTGGATTCAGCTTCCGAGACATAGATGTTGGAGGCTTCCCGCAGGCGCTTGATCTGGTCTTGCGGCAGGTAGCCGTCGGTTCCCTGGAAGTCGCCTTTCAAGAGACCCAGCACACGGCTGTTCAGCTCGATCACCGTACGGAATTCGATCTCGTCGATGGGCTTGGCCCCCCACTTGGTGTTCCAGTGATCCTTGAAGCGCTCGGCGGTGAAACCGATGGCTGGATCGTACCGCCGCAGCGCGTAGGAGCCAGACCCGGCTTCGTTCTTCGAGAGCCAAGCCTTGCCCCAGTCGCCGTCCTTCTCGTTCTTCTTGATGAGAGCCGTGTTGACGACGTGCACTTCCGGGACGATGGCCAGGAAGATCGCCGAGGGTTGGGTGAGATTGAACTCGACCGTGTAGTCGTCGGTTGCCTTGGTCGTACCCGGCTTGATCAGCGGCGAGAACAGCGGGGCGGACTGGCCGGCAACACCCAGCAGCCGCTCCATGGAATAGACGACATCGGCAGCCTTGATCTCGGTGCCGTCGTGGAATTTGGCGCCCTTGCGAAGCTTGAAGGTATATTTCTTGCCGTCATCGGAGATGGTGTAGCTCTCCGCGAGCCAGGGCTCGAGCTTGGCCGGATTGTCGAGCCAGCGCAGCAGGCCGTCGTACATGTTGATGCGCGAGGCAACTCGGCCCACGTCGAGGATCATATGCGGATCGAGCGTGTCGTACGGGCTCGCATTCGCGAATACGAATTTGGTCTTGGCGTCGGCCGGTGCCGTAATGGCGGCGGCGATCAGCACGAACGTGCCCAGCCACAGGGCCTTCAGAAATTGACTTAGTCTCGTCATGTCGTCCTCTCCCGGTGCTTGGGCACCCACGATTTATACAGTCTGCGCGAGGCAGGAGTCGTTACAAGTCGGGTTTTTCGGCAAAGCGCTCAGACATTGAACTGGAAGCCGTCGATGATGAAATCTTGCCCGGTGATGAAGCAGGGATCGACCGTCGCCAGGAAGGCCACCAGCTCGCCCACATCCTGAGGCGCTCCGACCCGGTTGAGGGCCACCCCTTTGATCAGCTCAGCTTCACGTGCATAGAGTGCGGGATTCTTGCCGACCTCGGTTTTGATGAGGCCCGGACAGATGCAGTTGACGCATATGTAAGGGCCCAGCTCCTTGGCGAGCGCCTGCGTCATGCCGATGATGCCCGCCTTGGCTGACGCATAGGCGAACTTGGATACCGCCGCTGTCACACCGCCTGAGTGGGCGTTGAGGGACGACATCGAGACGATGCGGCCGAATTTGCCAGCCAGCATGTGCGGTGCGGAAGCCTGGATGTAGTTGAAACAGCTCTTCAAATTGACGTCGATCGTCGCGTCGAACTGCTCCTCGGTGATTTCGAGGATGCCCGTCGCCATGGAGCGCCCGGCATTGTTAACCAGGACATCGAGGCGGCCGAACTCTTTGACTACGTCGCCGACCACCTCTTTTGCGCGGGCATGCAGGGCAACATCGGCCTCGAAGGTGAGGCATGGGACGCCCATGGCCTCGATCTCGCGCTTCGTGCTCGCCATTTCGGCCGGGAGGACGTCCACGAGCGCGATCGCATGACCGCGCTTGGCCAGGGCATGCGCACAACCCCTGCCAATCCCCCGTGCTCCACCGGTCACGATAGCTACGCGTCGGTCGATGGCCGACATGCGCAACCCTCCCATGTTTATGGTCCGTTTTCTGTCGACAATATTGACGACCAGCTCCACAACGTCAATGAATTGAAGCGTCTGGTGGCAGGTCAGTGCGAGATGACATACACAACGGTATGGAAACTGGGGCGCTTTCCTGCTTTCGCCGGACGTCGACGCGGGATCACGTTCTCCGCAGCGGGCTGCTGCGGCCAGCAGGATCTCTTTTCGCACGTTCGAGGCTTAGGGGATAACGATCTTGATTAGCGCGGTGTTGGGTGCCGGCAAGCCGAGGGGCTTGTCCTGATGAGCTATCGTGTGGGCGTTGATATTGGCGGCACGTTCACGGACTTCAGCGTCCTGGATGAAGCGAGCGGAGAGCTCAGGACCCTGAAGGTCCTCTCCACACCCGACAAGCCGGGCTCGGAAGTGATCTCTGGAATTCGCGAGCTGGAACGGCGGCACGGTATCAAGCCGGCGGACATCGCCTACTTCACCCACGGAACGACCGTGGGCGTCAACACCGTCATCCAGCGGCGCGGAGCGCGCCTCGCTTTGTTCACCACTCAGGGCTTCGAGGACGTTCTCGAGGTCGGCCGGCTGAAGATGCCGGACCCCTACGATCTCTTCTCGCGCCGGCCCGAGCCGCTGAGCCCCCGCGAGCGGGTGTATGGCATTCGCGAGCGGGTCCTGGCCGATGGCGCGATCGACATCAAGGCCGATACGGACAGCGTCGTCGGTGCGATCGAAAAAGCAATCGCCGACGGCGCCGAGGCGATCGTCGTTGCGTTTCTGCATGCCTACGCCAATCCCGCCAACGAGCAGCGCGTGCGCGACATCATCCGGCAGCAGGCGCCGGAGATCACCGTCACTCTGTCGTCGGAGGTCTGGCCGGTCATTCGCGAGTACGAGCGTACGGTGACGGCGACCGTTGCCGGCTACGTGCAGGCGCGTGTCGCCAACTACCTGACGACATGGCAGGCGGCGTTGAAGGAAGTCGGTGTTCCCACCGAGCCCATGATCACCAAGTCGAACGGCGGCGTCATGCGCGCCGAGCTCGGCAAGACGGCCCCGATCCAGATGCTGCTGTCGGGCACGGCGTCCGGCGTCATCGGTGCCAGCCGCGTTGCCGCGCAGACGGGCGCGTCCAGCGTCCTGAGCTTCGATGTGGGCGGCACGAGCGCGGATGTGGCGATCATCGCCGACGGCAAGCCGGCCTTCGGCACCGGAGAGCGGGTCGGTGATTTTCCGATCTACATTCCCACGGTCTCGGTGACTTCGATTGGCGCCGGTGGCGGATCGATTGCCCGGGTCGATGAATTCGGCGTGCTCAAGGTCGGACCGGAGAGCGCGGGCTCCAACCCCGGCCCGGCCTGCTACGGCCGCGGCGGCACGCAGGCGACGATCACGGACGCCTATGCCGTGTGCGGTTTCCTGGGCTCGGGTGAGCTTGGGTACGGCGCGGTGCAGCTCGATCTCGATCGTGCCCGCCAGGCGGTCGGCGAGATTGCTGCGCGCCTGAAGATGGGTGTCGAAGAGACGGCCGAGGCGATCATCAAGGTCTCCGTGTCCGGCATGTTCCTCGAAATATCGAAGCTGTTCTCGCGCCATGGTGCCGATCCGCGCCATTTTGCGCTGCTTCCGTTCGGCGGAGCCGGGCCGATGACGGCTTGCCTGCTGGCGCGCGACCTCAGCCTGGAGAAGATCATCGTGCCGCCCACGCCGGGTGTTCTCGCGGCGTTCGGCGGCTTGATTGCGGATATTCGCAATGACTTCATCCGCACGGCCTTCGTCGAGCTCGATGCGGCCGGCCTCTCGGCCCTCAAGGGGCATGCCGCTGATCTGGAGACGCAGGCGCGCACTTGGCTAACCGAGGATCAGAAGTTCAAAGGAGAGGCGCGCTTCCTCTACGCTGCCGACATGCGCTACCGCGGACAATCCTATGAGATCGAGGTCCCGCTGGAGCGCGCCTGGATCGATAGTGGCGACACGCGCAAGATCGCGGCTGCCTTCCACGCCGAGCACGAGCGGGTCTATGAGCATGCCGACGAGCATGCGCCCGTGCAGATCGTCAACCTTCGCCTGGTTGCCTCTGGCGCAGCGCCCCAGCCGGCGGTGAAGCGTGCGGACCTCGTGTCGCGGCCGGCGACGCCGGTTGCGGAAACAAGCGTGTTCTACGACGGGCGCTCCGGCGCCGCGAAGGTGTACGATCGCGACAAGCTCGTGCCGGGTGAACATTTCTCCGGCCCGGCCATCATTCGCCAGAGCGACTGCACCACCTGCCTGGTCGGTGGATTCTCGGCATCGGTCGACGGCTTCTCGAACCTCGTCATCACGCGGGACGCGGCAAAATCATGAGCATCGATAAGATCACGCTTGAAATTCTGAAGAACCATGCCCGTGCGGCCGCCGAGAGCATGGCGTTCACGCTCTACCGGACGGCGCATGCGACCTTCGTCAAGGAGACGGAGGACTTCACGAGCGGCCTGACCACGCCCAAAGGCGAAACGTACGCGACGCCGACCGAGCTTGGTGCGACGTGGTTCGTGGGCCTGAACTACGGCCCGGCCATTCGCGCCATCACAGACTACGAGGAAGGCGACATCTGCATCACCAACGATCCCTATTCCGGGTTCGTGTGCACGCATTCGCCCGACATCCATATCTGGAAGCCGATCTTCTACAACGGCGAGATCGTCAGCTTTTCCGTGGGGCATATTCACCACACGGACGTCGGCGGTGCGGTGCCCGCCTCGCTGTCGCGGACACTGACCGAGGTGCACCAGGAAGGCATCCGCATCCCGCCAACGAAGATCCTGAAGAAAGGCGAGGTGAACAAGCAAGTTCTCGACATCCTGATGGCCAACGTACGCGCCCCTGAGCAGAGCTGGGGCGATCTGAAAGCGCAGATCGCCTCCTGCAACACGGGTGAGCGCAAGGTGCTCGAGATGATCGCCAAGTTCGGCATCGACACCTTCAAGCAGGGCATCGAGGATCTGCTCGGTTACGCGGAAGCGCAGGCCCGCGCCATCGTGAGCCGCATTCCCAATGGCACCTACCAGTTTGCCGACTACATGGATGAGGATGCAGTCGACGGCAAACCGTGCCGGCTCAATCTGGCGATGACCGTCAAGGACGGGAGCCTGCACTTCGACTTCACCGGCTCCGACCCGCAGCTCGAATCGTCGCTGAATATTCCGACCGGCGGCGATGAACGCCATACGCTGCTGTGCGTCGGTCTCGTCTATGCGCTCTACTCGCTGGATACGTCGCTGTTCCTGAACTCGGGTATCGCCCGCATTCTCAACTCCACGCTGCCCAAGGGCACCATGATCAATCCGCAGTTCCCGGCTGCGGTCGGCATGCGTACCCTGTCGGCCAAACGCCTCCAAGGCGTCATCCTCGGCGCCTTTGCTCGCGCACTACCCGATGTGATGCCGGCGGCGAGTGCGTCGGGCGGGCCGATCATGAACGTGAACACGACCGACAATCGCACGGGTCGGCGGCTCATGGCCGCGATCAACCCGATGGTCGGCGGCGCCGGCGGGCGGGCCATGGAGGATGGCGCCGACGGCTCCGGCGCGAACCAGGGCTTCCTCAAGAATACGCCGGTCGAGATCAACGAGGCGGAGGTGCCTCTGCGCTTCGAGCGGTATGGACTGGCGAAGGACTCCGGCGGGCCGGGGCGTCATCGCGGGGGGCTCGGTACGGAGATGAAATTCGAGGTGTTTGCGCCCAATACGCGCGTCACGGCGCGCAACCGCGATCGCACGGTATTCGCCGGCTGGGGCATGCGCGGCGGCAAGCCGGGCTCGAATTCGGCATTCTGGCTGAACCCCGGCTCCAACCGCGAGGTCAACCTGCGCAACACGGATATCGTCAAGGTCGGCCCCGGCGATGTCGTGTACGTGGCGTGCGGTGGGGCGGGCGGCTACGGCGATCCGCTGGAGCGCGATCCGGCGCAGGTCGCTCTCGATGTGCGGCGCGGCTTCGTGTCCGCCGACCGCGCGCGCGACGACTACGGTGTCGTGCTGGTCGACGGTGACGTCGATGCGGCGGCGACGGCGAAGCTGAGGGTGGAGAAGCGATCCTCGCGAGCCACGCCCCCGGCGTCTGGCGACCTGTTCGACTATGGCAACGCCCGGGATGCGCACGAGGCGATGTGGACCGAGGCGAACTACCGGGCGCTGACGGAGCAGCTGGCAGCCCAGCCGGTGCATTGGCGGTTCTACCTGAAGCATCGCGTCTTTGATGCGGTAGCAGCCATGCCCGAGGCGGACCGTAAGGGCGACGGCAGCGAGGTTGCGCGTGCGTTCGCCAAGATCCTGCAGGAGTTCCCCCAGCTCAGGGCGCAGGCCGCGGAGTAGCCGGGAGGCGGCAGTGGAGATCGGTTTCGAAGGCAAGACCGTTCTGGTGACGGGTGTCGCGCGTGGCATCGGCCGGGCAATCCTGCGCGGTTTCGCGGAGCGCGGGGCACACGTTCATGCCGCCGACATCCTTGCGGATGGTTTGGCCGAGTGCGAACGCGAGATTGCCCCGGCACGCGGCGGCTCTCTCGCGACACACTGCGTCGATCTTGGCGACGGTCGCGTGGTCTCCGACCTCATCGCTAGTATCGCGGCAAACGCGCCCGGCGGCACGATCGACGTCGTTGTTCACTCCGCCGGCGGCGTGCGCGGCCGGACCCGTACAGCGATCGAGGACGTCAGCGACGACGATTGGCACGCCATCATGGATGCCAATGTCACGGCGGCCTTCAATCTGGCGCGCGCGGTTGCCCCGGTCATGAAACGCGCGGGCGCTGGGCGCTTCATCGCCATTTCCTCGCCGGCAGGCCTCGGCGTGAGCCTCACGGGGATTCAGGCTTACGGAACGGCGAAAGCCGCGGAAATCGGCTTCGTGCGCCAGCTCGCCCACGAGCTGGGCCCGTTCGGCATTAAGGTGAATTCGGTGGCGCCGGGTTTCATGCCCACCAGCCCGGATTACGTGCGCCAGTGGGACGGCTATTCCGCTGACCGCAAGCAGCAGATCGTCGATGCCATCGCCTTGCGCCGCCTGGGCAAACCGGAGGATATCGCCCACACGGTGATGTTCCTGGCGTCGCCCTACGCGGGGTTCATTAGCGGACAGACCATCCTCGTGAAGGGCGGTCCATAGCCTGGAATACTTGGAACGGCATCCGGAAATCGGAGCCCATCATTCGCATTCGATCGAGGGAGTGACGTCATGAGTGAAGCCAAGCCGAAAACAACCGGGCTGCCGGAACAGCCGGAAGCGTGGCAGTGGCCGGAGGAGAAATGGCGCCAGATCGTCAACAAGATCCGCGCGGGCCGTTCGCTCAAGCCCAAGAGCTGGAAACGCGGCGCACGCTGTGCCGTCGCTCTCTCTTTCGATTCCGACCATGAGACGCAGACCCTGCGGTGGGGACACAACAGCCCCGGCCGCTTGAGCGCCGGACAGTACGGCGCGCGGGTCGGCATCCCCCGCATCCTGGGGCTGCTCGAGAAGTACGATATCAAGGCGACGTTCTTCGTGCCGGCCGTCGTGGCGATGCTGCATCCGGACGAGCAGAAGCGCGTCATTGCGGAGGGCCACGAGATCGGCATCCATAGCTGGATTCACGAGCTCAACAGCCAACTTCCGCCCAAGAACGAGCGCGACTTGCAGATGCGCGCCGCCGATGTCTTGGAAAAGATCTCGGGCGCGCGTCCCGTCGGCATTCGCACGCCGTCATGGGATTTCAGCCCGCATACGCTGTCGATCACGCGTGAGATGGGGCTGCTCTACGACTCCTCCCTGATGGCCGATGACGATCCCTACGAGCTGCTGGAGGATGGCGAGGAGACCGGCATCGTGGAGCTGCCGGTGGAGTGGATCAAGGACGATGCGCCCTATCTGTCGATGGATCGCTTCGGATCGGCTCGGCCCTACACGCCGCCGTCGGGCGTCCTTGAGGTCTTCATGCGCGAGTTCGACGTCGCCTACGAGCGCGGCGGATTGTTCCTGCTGACGATGCATCCGCACGTGATCGGGCATGCGAGCCGCATCCAGATCCTCGAGGAGCTCATTCAGTACATCCGCAGCCATGCCGGCATCTGGTTCGCGCGTCATGACGAGGTCGCGCGCTACTGCAAGGAAAAGGCGAAACTCTAGGATACCCGGCTGCGACAGCTGCGTGGCCGATATGCACCGTGTATGGTGCGGTTGAAACTCATAGCGATGTAGGTAGGTCAAATGTCTCAACAGGTGGTCTCGGAGCTGGCGCCGACAGGCACGCTGCGCGCGGGCATCAATCTTTCCAATTTCCTCCTCGTGACCGGAAGGGCAGCGAACGGGGATCCTCAGGGCGTGGCGCCGGATATGGCAGCCGAAATCGCCAAGCGCTTGGGCGTGTCGCTGAAGCTCGTTCCTTACAAATCTCCGGGAGAGCTGGCTGACAAGGCTGGTTCCGGCGAGTGGGATATCGGTTTGATCGGGGCGGAACCGGCTCGGGCCGAGACGATTGCCTTCACGGCAGCCTATGTGGAAATCGAGTCCACCTATCTCGTCCCTGCAGGGTCTGCGATCAAGACGATTGCCGAAGTCGACCGGCCAGGCGTGCGCATCGCGGTGACGGGACGGAGTGCCTACGGCCTCTGGCTCGATCGCAACATCAAGCACGCCGAGCTGGTGCGGTCGGATACGCTGGACAGCGCCTACGAGCAGTTCGTGAAGGACAAGCTCGATGCGCTGGCAGGCTTGCGGCCGAGGCTGCTGTCGGATGTCGAGAAGCTTCCGGGCGCAAAGATTCTCGATGGGCAGTTCACCACCGTACAACAGGCGGTCGGCACGGCAAAGAAGAACACGGCAAGTGCCGCCTTCCTGAAGCAGTTCGTCGAGGAAGCGAAGGCGTCTGGGCTCGTCGGCCGGCTCATCGAGCGGCACAAAGTCCGTGGCCTTTCGGTGGCGCCTCCGGGTTGAGGCCTAGACCGGTTCAGTGCTGCAGTTCGCCATTGACCGCATGCAAATGCGGGAGCAGGCGGATGCGTGTTTGCTTCCCCGTCGCGCTCTTGGCGATGCGCTGGCTGCTTTCCAGGTGCTGCAGCCAGCGCCGGACCGTTGGCTTCGAGCGGCCGATGAGGTTCGCCAGGGCGCCTTGCGAAATGACGATCTCGCGATTGGCAGCGACACGGCCGCGATTGGCGAGCGAGCTGCCCTCTGGAAGCTCCGCCATGCGTGACAGAACCTGAAAGAATTCCTCGGCTGTCGCGGCCTTGGGTGCAGGGTCGGCCCGCGCCAGCAAAGCCTGCGCTGGCTGCTCCGCCACGGCCACCTCGGCTGTTGCGGAATCTGCGGTGCGGGGCCAAGCGAGGCCCGGCAGAAGTCCGGCGCCGATCTGAATGAACAGCCATGCTGCCGCGAGGATCGCGAGCGCCGTTGGCGTGGTCACGTACACGACCGCCAGGGTCAGGAGCGGCACGATCGTGCAATAGGCCGTGCATGCGAGCCACAAGGGTCCGACGAAGGCTGCGCCTTGAAAGCGCGATCGGCGCCAGATGGTCTCTCCGTGTGCGGAGAGGACGAATCTCAGGGCTTCCGCCAGCAGTGCCAGGCCGATCATGTATCCCGCGGTCGAGGAGAACGCGACGAGCGGGCTGGAGGTGGTGGGCGTGATGATCTCGCTGAGCAGCCAGCCGCTTCCGACTGTGCCGGTAAGCGAGGCGAGCAGGAAGGCGATCGTAAGGGCAATACCTATCGTTCTTGTCATGATGACCCGGCGTGGTTTCGGTTTTTCGGGAAACCTAGCGACGCCGGAGAGAACGGCTATTCGGGTTACTACTGATATCGTGGGGCGGCGATCGACAGCTTGAATTTTACACGACCTGCTGCCGCGTCCGGCAACGGCAGTCCCCAAAAAAGGAGCGCTGACCCCCGAGCGTGGAGGTCAGCGCTGACTATCGCCTGCTGTCACCTGCTGGGAGCGCAGGCCGATGGGGAGACAGGCTCAGATGACAGTGGCCCTAACGCTTAGGGCGAATTCGGGCACATCGAGGCGACACGCAAAGACTACGCTCTCCGGGCGAAGTCCCGCTGTTCCCCGGGGAACAGTGCCGTCACCCGATCATGAGCTTTTGTCGGTGGGTGCAGTGATCACGACGAAATGCGTCACCTTGTTCGCGTCGCAGACGTACACCCACTTGTGGTCGAACACCTCGCCGTCGCGGATGTAGCCGAAGGCTGCAACGTTTGTTCTCCGCCACAACAGCATTGGGGGAACGTCAGTGCCATCGTCCCAGTTGGGCTCGACGTAGTCCGCAATCGGCGTCCAGTTCATTCCATTCCCCTTGATGTGATGGACATCCCCTTACAGCACGCCAAGCCGCTTACCTATGCGGTGCTTTGGCGGCGTGAAAGGGTACGAAAAAGGGAACTACACGCCCGTTCGCCTGGGAATGTCGATCGGCAGATACTCGACGCCTGATTTCTGCACCGGCTGCGGGTAGAGCTTCATGAGATCCATGACAGCGCGCGGCATGCCGACGCGGACCGGAAGGCCCAAAGCCCGTGCTTCCGTGGCAGTCAGTGCGTAGTCGTGCGTCCATTGTCCGCCCGCGAGCTTATTCGCCAGGGTTTCGGCGGCCGCCTGTTCCATGCGCGGCGTCAGGAGCTCGACGGCGCCCTGCTTGACTTGAGCAAGGGCTTTCTCGCCGACATCCGCGAGCACGATCGTCAGGTCGAAGACGGAGGCGATCGGTTTGGAATCGCGGGCTTTGACGATGCTGGCCGCTGGCAGACCCGCGATCTGCGGATCGATGGGCCCGAGCATGGAGAACTCACCCATGACGATCTCGTCGGCCGCAAGCGCAATCAACGTACCGCCCGACATGGCGTAGACGGGAACATAGACTGTGACTTTTGCCGGATGCGCCTCGACCGCGCGGGCAATCTGCATGGCCGCGAGGACCAGGCCGCCGGGCGTATGGATGATCAGGTCGATCGGCAGCTCCGGAGGCGTCTCCTTTATCGCCGAGATGATCGTCTGGGCATCCTCGAGATCGATATGCCGGGACACTGCGAAGCCGAACAGGTTTGCCTTCTCCTGGCGATGGATCATGGTGATGACGCGAGTGCCGTTGGCTTTCTCGACGGCCCGGATGGCCTGTGCACGCCGCACACCGAACCAGCGGCCCATCAGCAGAGGTTGCAAGGCGAAGACGAGCAGCAGGATCCAGATCAGCGACGAAAAATCGAGCGTCATCGATTTTCTCCAAGATCTCAGCGTTCCAGAGCGCGGAGCGGCCGTGCCCTGAACATCTCCCGGTATAAGCTCAACTCCCTCCCCGGACCAACATTTCACTATCGTAAATGTTCAGGTGGGATTGGCGATGATGGCCTTTGCCGATCAAGAGCCGGCCGATGCGTCGTGGGCTGGTATCGGCAACACGGTATTCCGCAGGCTCGGCGGTATCGTGGTTTCGGAGGGGTTTGCGCGCCTCCGGCCACTAAGCAACGGGCGCCCGATGTAGGCGTCGAGCTCGCCTCTGTGCCAGAGCCGGATCGGTTCCCCGAGGCTGATGGCGCGCTTGTTCGAGCTCACGTTGCGATAGCGCGCATCGTATCTCCACAAGCGCCACGCATAGAGGTAGCGGATGCGCGTGACCCGCGTCGCGCCGATGATCGTGCGAATGATGGGGAGGCGCCGCAAGCGGGCGACGGCGATGCGGTGCGCCGATCCGAACGTGCGCCAATACCAAGCGCCGAAGATGAGATCGGCGGTCTGAACCCACAGGCGGCGTACCACGGGCACGAGGAAGGCGATCGGGAAGATGATGAAGACGGAGTGGAGGTAGACCTGACTGGCGATGAGGGCCACGACGATCGCCAGCTTCCAGCCGATGTGGAGCCCAAGCCATCTGAGCCGCAGAGCCGCGGCGAGCTGCTTGATCCTGCCGGTCCAGCCCTTGGCTTGGAGCAGCCGGCGTTCGCTCATGACTACACTGCCGCTGTAGCTGAGGCCGATGTTCGTGAAGATGTTGGAGATGCGGGTCAGGCGGCGCCAGCCGATCCCCTTGGCGATCAGTCCCAGAAGCTGGCCAGTTGCGCGCAGAGCCGCATTGGCTGTCGCGGCGAGGACGTTCCAGGCAAAACGGGCGGTCGCCGCTAGCGCGTCAACGCCGGTGACATACCCAACGGCGAGACAGGCCGCCACCGCGATGGCGATGAAGATCACATACCATTCGAGCGTCTTGCCCACGCGCGCAACGCTCGGCGCGTCTTGCCGATCCGGCATTTGGCGCGCACCGGCATCGTTCTCGGCAGGCTTATTCGGTGCGGGCGTCAAAGTCCTGGGTCCGCTCGGGCACACCCTGTCTCAACAGGGACAATCCTGCAGCCTGTATGCGCCGATTCTGAAGGCCCTATAATGGTATGACCATGGCGTGTGCCATGAGCTTGTGGGGACCTGCTTGCGGTCCAATGCACGTAATGCTACATGCGTGATGCAGCGTTCATTGAATATCAATCTATATCAATGAGTTATGTGTTGGTCGATGCCGCTGCGTCGACTGCGCTCCGGCATGAGGTTTGACGATGGCCGCCAAGACTTCGCGCATCCATCTCCATAAGGGCGACCTTCCGGCCGGGCTCGACCTTGGCCCGCTCGTTGCCGTGGATACGGAGACGCTCGGGCTGAAACCGCTCCGTGACCGGCTTTGCCTGGTGCAGCTTTGTGGTGGCGGCAGTGATGTCCATGCCGTCCAGTTCGATGGCGCAAACTGGTCAGCGCCCCGCTTGACGGCGATGCTGTCAGACCCCGGAACGACAAAGATTTTTCACTACGCCCGGTTCGATTTGGCGACCCTGCAGCACTACCTCGGCGTGATGACGGAACCGATCTGGTGCACCAAGATCGCGTCCAAGCTCGCGCGCACCTACACCGATCGCCATGGTCTCAAGGATTTGTGCGCAGAGCTGCTGGGCGTCGAATTGTCGAAACAGCAGCAGAGCTCGGATTGGGGCGCGGCGAATCTGACGCAGCAGCAACTGGCCTACGCCGCCTCCGACGTCCTGCACTTGCATGAGTTGAAGAGCCGCCTGGAGGGCATGCTTGCCCGCGAAGGCCGTTCCGCGGCGGCCGAAGCCTGCTTCAAGTTCCTGCCGCATAGGGCGCGGCTCGACCTGGCCGGTTTCGACGAGGTCGACATCTTTTCTCACTGATCAACCGGTTTTGTGTGCAAAACTACCGCCTTGGAGGCGGTTTGACGCGCGGTCGCCCGGTCTGATTATTACCCAAATTGCCCTACAATCTGCGTTTTCCGGCTTGAGTCGGGCAGTCTATACTGCGCCGCAGCAATCGATCCATAGCGACGATGACCAACACGACGAGCCTTCATGCTGGGCACGTTGAGTCAAGGGGGCTCACGGCCTCAGCGCGTGACCGGGCGAGTGCCTTTGGCAGGGCGCGGCGCCACACGCTGCTCGTCCGCCTTTTCAAGGCCGCGCTGCCGATTGCTTCGGTCCTGACGCTGGTCGCCTATGCCGCATCCGTTTTCGTCACCATAGGTTTCAGACCACCGAACTTCGATCCTGGAACCATGCGGATCGATTCCAAGAATCTCACGATGGAGAACCCGAAGTACGACGGCTTCGGCAAGGACGGCACGCGCTATCAAGTTCGTGCCAAGACCGCAGTCACCGATCTCAAGATGTCGGGGCCGATCCGGCTCAATGACATCGACGGCGATCTGGTGCAGCAGACCGGCGTCGTGACCAAGCTGGCGGCGAACTGGGGAACTTTCGATCAGAAGAAGAACGTGCTCGAGCTGTATGAGCAGATCAATATCGACGGCTCCACGGGCATGAAGGCGCGGCTGAGCCGCGCGACGGTGCACACCAAGGACAATCGCGTTGTCTCGACGGAGCCTGTCGTTGCCGATATGCCGACCGGCTCCGTGCGGGCCAAGACAATGGATCTTGATGCGAAGTCCCGGCGCGTCACGTTCAAGGACGCGGTCGAGGTGCGCATGAAGCCCAATCCTGCGGCGAAATCCAATCCCGAGGCTCAGGCCGCCAAGGCGAAATCGTCGCCGCTACCGGGACTGGCCGTCAACTCCAACGTTCCGGTCGACGTGTTTTCCGACCGCCTCGACGTGGACGACAATGCCAAGATCGCCGCGTTTCGCGACAACGTGGTGGCCAAGCAGGCAGACGCCACCTTGAGGGCGCCAGAACTCGACGTGATCTATGAGGGGAAGGCGGCTCTGCCGACGGGGGCGCCATCGAGCACGGGCACGGAAGGAGACGCAACCCGCATCAAGTTCCTCAAGGCTCGCGGCGGCGTGACGATGACGCAGAAAGAGGATCGCGCGACCGGCGAGACGCTCGACTATGAAGCCGCGGGCGAGCACATCACGCTGCGCGGCAATGTCGTCCTCGTGTCCAGCAACGACCGGAACGCCACGAGTGACATGGCTGAGTTTTTTGGCACGGCTGACACCGCACTTCTGACCGGCAATGTGGTCGTGACGCAGAACAAGAATATCCTGAAAGGACAGCGCCTCTTCCTCGATCGGAAAGCCGGCAGAACCAAGCTCGAAGCGCCCTCCGAACCCGGCAAGCCGTCTGGCCGTATCGCCGCGACGTTCTACCAACCCGAGAAACCCGGCACTGACGCAAGTGCAAAGTCAGCGAAGACTCCTGAGGCGAAGGCGGACAGTGCCAGTTCAGTTCTGCCGTTGGGCACGGCGTTCAAGACCGATCCCAAGGCGCCGATCGACGTCGACGCTGAAACGCTCGAAGTGTTCGATCAGAATCGTATGGCCGTATTCAAGGGTGGCGTGATCGCCAAGCAGGGTGATTTCGTCGTGCGCTCCGTGGAGATGACGGCGCGCTACACCGGGCAAGCAGGGCTCGATCTATCGTCGGCATCAGCCAAAAGCGACGGCCAGAAGGGCGCTCAGCTCACGAAAATCGAAGCACGTCAGAAGGTGGTCATCAGTTCCACCGACGGCCGCACGGCCTCGGGTGATTGGGCCGATTTCGATGTCAAATCGAACACAGCCGTGCTCGGCGGCAAGGTCATCGTCAGTCAAGGCAAGAGCATTGTCGAAGGCACAAAGCTGCTGATCGATATGAACACCGGGCAGAGCCGGTTTGAAACTCCGGCGGATGGAAATAAGGGCAACGCGGCGGCCACCGCCGAGGCTTCGCCGGCATGTCCTGAAGGGCAGATCTGCTCAAAGCAGCGCGTGCGGGCCGTCTTTTACCCGAAAGAGGTCGAGGCCGCACAGAAGAAGAAGAAGCCCGAGGCCGCAAAGGACGGGGCGGACCGCAGCCCGGGATCGGCGCCGGCCAAGCAGCCGTCGTCGTCCTCCTGGCAATCGACGACGCAGCCAAGGACGCAATGACGTGAAGCTGCTGTCGATCTTTTCCAGGGGCCGCAAAGATGCCGAATCCCAAGATTGGGAGAACGGGCATTATCAGGACGATGCCGAAGCCGACTCCTGGAATGTGGCCGGCGAGGGCTGGTTGACCTGCGAGGGCGTGCGCAAGACCTACAAGAAGCGCATGGTGGTCAAGGGTGTGAGCCTTGCGGTCGGGCGCGGTGAGGCTGTGGGCCTGCTCGGGCCTAACGGCGCCGGCAAGACCACTGTCTTCTATATGATCACGGGTCTCGTGCCGGCCGATCACGGGCGGATCACCATCGATGGGCGCGACGTCACCACGCTGCCGATGTATCGCCGCGCGCGCCTCGGTATCGGATATTTGCCACAGGAAGCCTCGATCTTTCGCGGACTGACGGTCGAGCAGAACATCATGGCGGTCCTGGAGCTGGTAGAGCCCAACCGCCAGCGCCGCCGCGAGCAGCTCGATAGCCTGCTCGACGAATTCAAGATCACCCGGTTGCGCAAAAGTCCGTCAATTGCCCTTTCCGGCGGCGAGCGGCGGCGTTGCGAGATCGCCCGGGCCCTCGCCTCTCGGCCATCTTTTATGCTGCTCGATGAGCCCTTTGCCGGTATTGACCCGCTAGCGGTCAGCGATATCCAGGAACTGGTGCGCCACCTGACGGCCCGCGGCATCGGCGTGCTGATCACGGATCATAACGTTCGCGAAACGTTAAATCTTGTCGATCGGGGCTACGTCATTGCGGATGGTCAGGTTCTGACGCACGGTAACCCGGAGGAAATCAAAGCGAACGAAGATGTCCGGCGAGTGTACCTGGGAGACATGTTTGGTTAATGGCGCGCGCGTACACCTCATATGCGTGCGAATCCAGGTTGCGGGCGGGGACCACTGATGGCGCTTTCGGCGAAGCTAGAGCTCAGACAGAGCCAGCAGCTCGTCATGACGCCGCAGTTGCAGCAGGCCATCAAGCTGCTGCAACTGTCCAATCTCGAATTGAGCGCATTCGTGGATGCCGAGCTGGAGCGCAATCCGCTGCTCGAGCGGGAAGACGACGGCAATGACGATTTGCCTCGCACCCTGACCGGCGAGGGGCCGACGCAGGCCGATGAGCGCGTCTCATCCCGCGAGGCTGAGCAGGCGGACCTTGGGAGCCAGGCCTCGGACGCCACGTCTGATCTCGACGCCGACTACGACAACGTATTCCCCGACACGGCGCCGATGGATCTTGGGCCAGACCTTGCCGGAAGCAGCTGGGCGAATCTGCGCCAAAGCTCGTCGCGGATGGATGGTGAACCCAATCTGGAAGCTGTCGTTGCAGGCGATGTGTCCCTCAAGGATCATCTCAATGAGCAACTGCATCTCGCCATCGCCGACCCGGCCGAGCGCTTCATCGGTGCCTACCTCATCGACCACGTGGATGAGGCCGGCTACCTGACCGAGTGTCTCGACGATATTGCCGCCAAGCTCGGCGCAGAGTCCCCGGTCATCGAGAGCGTGCTGCATCGGCTGCAGGCGTTCGATCCGCCGGGCGTGTTTGCCCGCGACCTCAAGGAATGCCTGGCGCTGCAGCTCAAGGATATGAACCGCTATGATCCGCTGATCGCCAGATTTCTCGACCACCTGGATCTGCTGGCTTCGCGCAATCTGCCGGCGCTCCGCCGCGTTGTCGGTGTCGACATGGATGATCTCGCCGACATGATTGCGGAGATCAAGCGGCTCAATCCGAAGCCTGGACTGAAGTTCGGCAGCATCGATGTCCAGCCTGTCGTGCCCGATGTCATCGTGCGGCCCTCCACCGACGGCGGCTGGATTATCGAGCTCAACAGCGACACGCTTCCCCGTGTCCTCGTCAATCGCAGCTACTACACGCGCGTGTCGCGCACGACGCGGACGGAGAAGGACAAGGATTTCCTGCTGGATTGCCTCCAGAATGCAAACTGGCTGATCAAGAGCCTCGACCAGCGTGCGCGCACCATCCTCAAGGTTGCCGAGGAGATCGTGCGCCAGCAAGATGCCTTCCTGATGCATGGCGTGCAGTATTTGCGCCCTCTGAATCTGAGGACAGTGGCCGATGCGATCAAGATGCACGAGTCCACGGTCAGCCGGGTGACATCGAATAAGTACCTTGCGACGAGCCGCGGCATCTTCGAGCTCAAGTACTTCTTCACATCAGCCATCGCGGCAGCCGGCGATGGCGCAGCCCACTCGTCGGAGGCCGTGCGGCATCGCATCAAGGTGCTGATCGATGCGGAGAGCCCGAGCGCCATTCTGTCCGACGACAAGATCGTCGAGATCCTGCAGACCGATGGGATCGACATCGCCCGGCGCACGGTCGCCAAGTATCGCGAGGCCATGCGCATTGCCTCTTCCGTCCGCCGCCGCCGCGAGAAGAAGGGCGCGCTCCTCGCCAGCGGCTAGCTCCCTGGTCCTGCCCGAAACCTAGGCGAATCCGCTGAAGAATCAGCGAGATAGAAACACGCCAGGGTTGCGGCAGAGGAACATTGACAACACAGGGTATGCCGATCTAGTTTCCGCGGCGAAAAATCGGGCAGGCCGAAGCGTTACGGACGACGCGGAGCCACATTTCAAAGCCAAGTTGTATCGAGTGTGTCCAGGCCGAAGGGTTGGGACCGCAATCGGGCATTCTCTTGTGCTTCCCGATATTTGAGTGTGGCGCTGAGCCACGAGCGTTTGTGCTTGGTGAGGTGTGATCGGCTCTGCTCATGCCAAACTGTGCATTAACCTTGGGCCGCTATGAGCGGCGGCACATTGGGTGCATGGGAATGCGATTGCCCCAGGTGCGACAGGAACCATAAACGGCCATGGACCTCGGTGATTTGATAACGCCCGATGGCGTGATCGCCTCACTCAAGGCGAAGAACAAGAAGCAGGCGCTTCAGGAACTGGCGCAGAAGGCTTCCCAGCTTACCAGCCAGGACGCCCGCCAGATCTTCGAGACCCTCCTGCAGCGCGAGCGCTTGGGGTCGACGGGCGTTGGCCGCGGCATTGCCATTCCGCATGGCCGGATCGAGGGTCTGACCAAGGTCGTATCGATCTTTGCGCGGTTGGATGAGCCCATCCCGTTCGACGCGCTGGATGAGGAGCCGGTGGAGCTGTTGTTCCTGCTGCTGGCGCCCGAGCACGCCGGGGCGGATCACCTGAAGGCCCTGGCCCGCATTTCGCGGTTGCTGCGCGATCCGCTGACCATCGAGAATCTCAAGGCCGCACGCGATCGCGCTGCCCTGTATGCGGTCCTGACCGAGCCCGCCACGTCGAACGCCGCTTGAAGATCTGGGTGCTCAGCCCAGCACGAAAAGCGCACCCAGACCGGCTCCGCCGATCAGAATGCGCCACCAGGCGAACGGGGCGAAGCCGTGCCGGCTCACGAAATCGAGCAGGTAGCGCACCACCACGACACCGGCGATGAACGCGGCGACGAAGCCGAGGCCGATCCCCTTGAGCGTCTCGGGGCTGAGGTCGCCGATGTTCTTGTACAGGTCGTAAGCGAACGCTCCTGCCATCGTTGGCATGGCCAGCCAAAAGGAAAACTCGGCAGCGGCCCGCTTGTCCGTCCCCAGGAGCATCGCGCCCACGATGGTTGCGCCGGAACGGGACACGCCGGGTATCATCGCGATACACTGGCACACGCCGATCGCAAGAGCCTTGAGGGGCGGGATGTCGGTCGCCTCGTGGTATTGCGGCTGCAGCGGCATGCGATCGACCGCGAGCAGAACGAATCCGCCGATGATGAGAGATGTGCAGATCAGCAACGGGGATTCGAAGAGCACCTCCTTGATGATGCGGTGGAGGAAAACACCGGCGATGGCTGCAGGCAGGAAAGCCAGGAGTACGCTCAGGACGAACTTTTGCGATTGCCGGTTCGTGAAAAACGACGTGAACAGCTGCCACAACTTCGCGGAGTAGACCGTCAGGATCGCGAGGATTGCGCCGAGCTGAATAAGGACTTCGAACGCCTTCTTGGGAGATTCGAACCCCATGAAATGGCCGACCAGCAAGAGGTGGCCCGTGGAGGACACCGGAATGAACTCGGTCAGCCCTTCGAGCAGGCCGAGCAGGATGACTTGCCAAGTCGGCATTGGAGGACTCCTTACGCGGCCGGAGACGGAAGAACGATCTGATCAGCTTGACGAATCGCAAAAGCCTGCTCAACTCAAACGCATTGCAGCAGCCGCTTGCAATTGGCTTGAGTGACGCGGGGTATGAGAGCGCGCTTTGCGCATTTTTGCGTAAAGGGTGCGATGGGCATTCCAAGCTGACTGGGCAACAAGATGCACCGGCTCACACATTTTCGCCTTTGTCCGCATTCGCGCTCCATCAGGCTCGCTTTCGGGGAGCTCGGCATCGATTGCGAGCTGGTGGAGGAGCGCCCATGGGACTGGCGCGAGGAATTTCTGGCGCTCAATCCTTCCGGAGACCTTCCCGTCGTTCAACTCGAGGATGGCACCGTTCTCGCCGGCGCATATGCAATCTCGGAGTTCTTCGGAGAGGCGCCCTATGTCGACTCGGGATCTCGGCGTGACATCACCTTGTTTCCGGGGACGCCGCAGGAGCGCGCGGAGGTGCGTCGCCTCGTCGATTGGTTCCACATAAAACTCAACGCCGAGGTTACGCGCGAGCTTCTCAAGGAAAGGCTGCATCCACGCATGCGCCCGGACCTGGCGCAGCACGCGCCTGATCTCGGCGTGGTGCGGGCAACGAAGGCCAATCTGCGCTACCACATGACGTACGTAAGCTACCTTGCCGACCAGCGGCAGTGGCTGGCCGGAGAGGAGATGAGCTTCGCCGACCTGGCGGCTGCGGCGCATCTGTCCTGTCTCGACTACATCGACGAAGTCCCTTGGGACGACTATCCTGTTGCGCGAGACTGGTACGCCAAGGTGAAATCACGGCCGTCGTTCCGGCCATTGCTGGCGGACCGGGTTCCTGGCGTAGCCCCGGCCGGGCACTACGCGGATCTCGACTTCTGATGGATGCCTGAGTTTGCGTGATCGAGTTGCCATCGCCGCGCCGCCTGCCGCTCTGGACCTCAAAGCACTGATCCAGCGTGAAAGCGCAGCCGCCGGTTTCGAGGTCGCGCGCATCGCACGTATTGCAGATCTGGGTACGGAAGCGGGTCTCAGGCTGCGGCGCTTCGTGGCCAGCGGTCAGCATGGCGACATGGACTGGCTGGAGGAGACGGTCGATCGCCGGGCGCATCCGCAGGCATTGTGGTTCGAAGCACGGTCTGCGATTCTGCTCGGCCTGTCCTATGCGCCGGGTACGAACCCGTTGGCCGCCTTGGAGCATCGGGATCACGGCACGATCTCCGTCTACGCCAAGGGGGCGGACTATCATGACGTCCTCAAGCCCAAGCTGAAGCGCATTGCCGGGGCCTTGCAGCGCGCGAGCGGTGCCGACGTCAAAGTGTTCGTGGATACGGCTCCGCTCATGGAGAAACCGCTGGCGGCCCTGTCCGGTCTCGGCTGGCAGGGCAAGCACACGAACCTCGTCTCCCGCGAGTATGGATCGTGGCTGTTTCTGGGAGCGATCCTGACCAGCGCCGATCTGGAGTCGGACGAGCCGGAGATCGATCATTGCGGTAGTTGTCGCCGATGTGTCGACATCTGCCCGACGGCGGCGTTTCCGGCGCCCTACCAGCTCGACGCACGCCGCTGCATTTCTTACCTGACCATCGAGCACAAGGGGCCGATCGATCGTGAGCTGCGGCCGCTCATGGGCAATCGCATCTACGGCTGCGACGACTGCCTCGCCGTCTGTCCGTGGAACAAATTCGCCGAGGCCGGGCGAGAGGCCCGCTTCTCGGCGCGCGCGGAGACTGACAATCCGCCGCTCGCGGACTTGCTGCGTCTCGATGATCCGGCTTTCCGGCAGCGCTTCGCGAAAACGCCCGTCAAGCGCACCGGCCGCAATCGGTTTTTGCGCAACGTGCTCATTGCCGCCGGCAATTCAGGGCGGGTGGAATTCGTTGAGCGCATCGAGCAGCTTCTGGAGGACGAATCTCCTCTCGTCCGCGGTGCCAGCGTTTGGGCGCTGGGGTGTTTGACCGGCAAGCAGCGGCTGCCAGTTCTTGCCGCGAAGTATCGCCCCGGAGAGCCGGATGCATCGGTCCAGGCGGAGTGGGATGCGGAGCTTGGGCCATGAGCCATCTCTTCTGCTTCGGCCTGGGGTACACGGCGCGGTGTCTGGCCAGGCGTTTGGCGGCGAAAGGCTGGACCGTCACGGCAACGGCGACGAACCCGGAGTCTTTCCAGCGCGTCAGCCAGCTCGGGTTCAGGCCGGTCGCGTTCGATGGCCGGTCGCAAGGATCAGGTGTCGGAGATAACCTGACGCGTGCAACGCACGTGCTGGTTTCCGCCCCGCCGGATGACACGGATCCCGTGCTGCGCTGGCATGCCGACGAATTGGCTGGTGCGGCTGATGTCGCCTGGATCGGCTACCTCTCGACGGTCGGCGTCTATGGCGACCACAACGGCGGGTGGGTGGATGAAATGACCCCGCCAACGCCGCTGTCCGATCGCAGCCGCCGTCGCCTCGAAGCCGAGAACGCGTGGCTCGCCTTTGGCGAACAGAACGCGAAGCGCGTCGACGTCTTTCGCCTTGCGGGGATCTACGGGCCGGGCCGGAGCGCCATCGATGATTTGCGCCAGGGCAAAGCAAGGCGGATCGTCAAGCCCGGACAAGTGTTTAACCGCATCCATGTCGAGGACATCGCGACGACGGTAGAGGCCGCCCTCGCGCGGCAGTCGCCGCACAGCATTTACAACGTAACCGACGACGAGCCGGCCGCGTCCGACGCGGTCCTCGTCTTTGCGGCTGAGTTGTTGGGCATGACGCCGCCACCGGCGCTCGATTTCGCAACGGCAGATCTGTCGCCGATGGCGCGCAGTTTCTATGCCGAGTGCAAGCGTGTTTCCAATCGCCGGCTGAAAACCGAACTCGGCGTCGAGCTTGCCTTTCCGACATATCGCGAAGGTTTGCGTGCCTTGGCCAACGGCTCACATTAAGCAAAATTCACACGCCGTTCATCAGTTGTCCGCTTTCCTGACGAAATCCTGAAGCACCTTGGCATGAGGCGCGCGTCGGGTTGTGTGAGGCTGGCGTCTGTCCAGACTTGAGCACTCGCATCGCACTTCCGGGGAGTGCAGAGCATGCGGGAAATGGCATTCGCGAAACGGCTGTCGGCGACAGTTTCGAGTGCGGCCCTATTCATTCTGGTTGGCGGCTGCTCCCTGGAGGCGGAAGGCGATTCCGCCGCCCATGCGCTTGCCGACAAGTTCGCCAAGGAAGCAACCCACAGCGATAGCCAGAAGCCGCAGCGGGCAGTCAAGGGCAAAACCGTTGACCGCAATGCGCGCACAGGCGAGCAGCGCCCCAACGCGGACGAAGACGATATGCTGGCGCGCGCGCGCGCCGAGGCGGAGCAGCGCCGCGAGGAGATGCTCAAGGAGCGTGCCGCCGCAGAGCAAGCCGATCTGGACAAGAAGGCCGAGGAGCAGAAGCGCCTCGAGCAGGCGCGTCGCGATGAAGAGGAGCGCGCACTCGCACAGCAGAAGGCGGACGATGAGCGCCGCCTGGCAGCTGTCCGCAAGGCTGAGGAGGAGGCACGTAGCGCCGAGATCGCCCGGCAGGCCGAGCTTGCCCGCAAAGCAGAGGAAGAGCGGCGTCTGGCCGAGGCCAGGCGTGCTGAGGAGCAGGCGCGCGTTGCGGAGGAGGCCCGTCGTGCCGAAGCACAGCGCAGGGCCGACGAGGAGCGCCGGATTGCCGAAAAGCTTAGGGCGGATGAGGAAGCCAGAGTTGCTGAAGCACTCCGGCAAGCCGAGCGGCTGCGCCAGGCCGAATTCGAGCGCCGGGTAGCTCAGCAGAAGGCCGAGGAAGCGCAAAAGCGCGCGGAAGCTCAGCGCCTCGCCGACGAAGCCAATCGCCGGGCCCGGCTCGAAGCGGAGCGCGACCTCGAAGGGCAGCGTCTTGCCGACCGGCTGCGCCAGGCGCGGGAAGAGCGGGAAGCGCGTGAGATTGCGCGCATGGCGTTGGGTGGTCCCGACACGGCGCCGCCTGTCGAGCAGCGTTCATCCGAGCCGCGCGCAGAAAAAGAGGCCACGGGACCGGCCACGCCGTATTCGGCACCACCGGCGCAGGATCTGCGCGAGGCCGGGAGGGTCGCGGTGCTCCTGCTGATGGAGCCCGGGGATCGCGGCATCCGCCGGAACAACAAGAGTGCTGATCCCGTCCTCTGTGGCTATGACGATTGTTACGTGAGCAATGGATCGAGCCATGCAGCCTCGATGTACAGCTCGCGCCGGGCGCTCGGCTTTTTCCGCACCTGGGGTCAGCGGGCGGGAGCCTGCAATAATTCGTTGGGTTGCGTTTTTCGCGATGTCGATCTGGAGTCTCTCGAGCGGCAGGTGATGCCCGTGGACATGCGCGTCGTTCGCCATGATCGTCGGGAGATGCAGCACATTTCAGCCACTTCCGATTGCGGCCTCGAAGGCGGGCGGCTGGCTTGCCGCACGGACGTGCGCTCCGACGATTACGTCATGTGGATCGTACCCGAAAGCCTGGCAGAGAAAGCCGGCCCCGCTGCGCTCGAACGTGCGCTTGCGGAAGGCCTGCACATGTCGGCACGGACCGCGCTTGGCCCGTCCAGCCTGCGTTAGGTCCGGGCGGAGACGAAACCGTCCAGGATCGACGTCAGGAGCGCGAGATCTTCCGGCCGCGACAAGCGATGCTCGCCATCGGGCACCGCCGAGACGCGCGTCCAGTCGCCGGACAAATGCGCGACCAGATCGAGCGTGTGCTCCCAGGGCACATCGGGGTCGAGCAGCCCATGGATGATGTGGATCGGCCTGCCGGGATCGTAGGGCGCTTCGCCGATCAGGTGCTGCCTCCCGTCCTCGATCAGCGCACGCGTGATCGCGTAGGGCCCGTCACCATAGCTTGACGGGCGGTGATAGACGCCACGCTCCAGGATGTCGCGGCGGACCTGTTCCGGAAAGCGCGCCCACATGAGCTTCTCCGTCATGTCCCAGGCCGGGGCGATGAGGACGAGCGCGCGGATGCGGGCCGCCTCCTCGGGTGCATCCGCCAACAGCGATCGCAACAGGAGCAGGGCGATGTAGCCGCCCATGCTGGAACCCACGAGGATTTGCGGGCCTTGCGTCAGCCGTACGAAAACTATGCGCGCCTCCTCCAGCCATCGGCTGATCGTCCCATCCTCGAAGCGTCCGCCCGATTGGCCGTGTCCTGAGTAGTCGAACCGCGTGCAGCCAAGCCCCCGATCCGCCGCCCAGGCCGAAAGCGCTGACGCTTTGGTGCTCGTCATCTCCGACTTGAAGCCGGGTAGCCACACGACACCGGGGCGCCCGTCGCCTTTTCCCGTCTCCAGAATGCAGGCGATGCGGCGCTCGGCCACGCCAGAGCCGACGGTCAGGAATTGCGGGAGCGATACGGGCATTCTAAGACCCTTGGCTATGGGGAGGCTCACCTGCAGTGGCGATTGCGCGGCCGACGATACTCCAGATCATCCCGCAACTCGACACGGGAGGCGCGGAGCTTTCGGCCGTGGAGATCGCGGGTGCCATCGTCCGCGCTGGAGGGCGCGCACTCGTCGCGACCGAAGGCGGGCGTCTTGCCGAGCGGGTAACGCAGGCCGGCGGTGAGATCATCGCGTTTCCCGCAGCGACCAAGAATCCCCTGCGCATGCTTGCTAACACGAACGCGCTGGCGCGCCTCGCCCAAGATCAGCATGTCGATTTGCTGCATGCCCGCAGCCGGGCGCCGGCTTGGAGTGCGCTTGGTGCAGCGCGCCGCGCCAAGCTTCCGTTCGTGACGACCTATCACGGGGCCTACAACGAGCGCGGAAGGCTCAAGAACCTGTACAACAGCGTCATGGCGCGCAGCGATGTCGTCATCGCCAACTCGGGATACACCGCAAACCTCATCCGCACGCGGTATGGAACTGAAGAGAAGCGCATCCGCGTCATCCATCGCGGCGTCGACAGCTCCGAGTTCGATCCGGCAGCCATTTCGGGACAGCGTGTTGGCGCGTTGCGCGAGCGATGGGGCATCGCGCCCGGTCAGCGTGTGGTGCTCAATCCAGCCCGGCTCACGAGCTGGAAGGGGCAAAGCGTCCTGATCGAAGCCGCCGGCCTGCTCGCGGCCCGCGGCGTGCTGGGTGACGCAATCATCGTGCTGGCCGGCGACGCGCAGGGTCGCAATGACTATCTGGCCGGCCTCAAGGAGCGTATCGCGGCGCTCGGTCTGGGCAAACGCGTACGCTTGGTTGGCCACGTCGACGATATGGCAGCCGCTTACAGCCTGGCCTATGTGGCCGTCATTGCATCGACGGAGCCCGAGGCCTTTGGCCGGGTTGCGATCGAAGCCCAAGCCGTCGGCTTGCCTGTTATCGCGACAGATCTCGGCGCGCCGCCCGAGACGATATCGTCCGCGCATAGTGTCGGGTCCGACAGGGCAACAGGATGGCTGGTGCCTCCAAATGATGCGGTCAAACTGGCCGATCGTCTCGCGGATGCCTTCGCCATGACACCGGACACGCGCGCACAGATCGGTGCCCGGGCGCGGGCGCATGTTCTGGCCAACTTCACGCTCGACGCCATGAAGGTCCGGACGCTGGAAGTTTATGACGAGCTGCTGGGGACTACGCTCGCATCTGCCTTCCGGTCTGCCGGGGCCGATGCAACCCGTTCGGGACAACGCTGACGAGCGGCTTGACTTGGCGGCCCGATCCGCGGATTCATAGCGGCCGTGGCAGAGTATCGCACCACACCCCATATATTGGGCCGTGCGACTGCACACATGCATCAGTCCGAAGTTACTACAGGAGAACCAACATCCGTCGTCCAATGCGCGCTGCGCCGGAGCGAGAGCAATCCGGTCCAAGAATGAACGACACGATCCGGGCCAGGGAGGTCCGTCTGATCGATGAAAATGGTGACAATGTCGGCGTTGTCAGCCGCCAGGATGCCTTAGACCGAGCCACCGCTGCGGGCCTGGATCTGGTGGAAATTTCGCCGGATGCCGAGCCTCCGGTCTGCAAGATCCTGGACTATGGCAAGTTCAAGTACCAGGAGCAGAAAAAGGCCGCCGAGGCCCGCAAGCGGCAGAAAGTCGTCGAGATCAAAGAGATCAAGATGCGGCCCAGCATCGATGATCATGACTACGACGTTAAGATGCGGTCCATGAAGCGCTTCTTCGACGAGGGGGACAAGGTCAAGGTGACCCTCCGTTTCCGTGGTCGCGAAATGGCCCATCAGGAGCTGGGCTACCAGCTGCTGCAGAGGGTAAAGGCCGATATCGAGGTCCTGGCCAAGGTCGAGGCCGAGCCCAGGCTCGAAGGCCGCCAGATGGTGATGGTCCTGGCGCCGCGTTAACCGGCGCCTCCCACCCTTGCAGTCTTGCCTGTATTTGCGCTAGAAGAGCGCCCGGAGCCGCCCGGCGGGGCATGCCGTGGCGGCTTTCATGCTTTGAAAATTCACAAATTTTGCCTCGGGCCAGATTTTCCCGGCCGGCGAGCGCAATCATCAGGAGAGCAAAATGCCCAAGTTGAAGACCAAGAGCGGCGCCAAAAAGCGCTTCAAAGTGACGGGTACGGGCAAGATCAAGGCCCAGGCCCAAGGCAAGCGGCACGGCATGATCAAGCGTACGGCCAAGTTCGTACGCACGGCGCGCGGCACCATGGTGCTGAACGACAGCGACGCCGGACTGGTCAAGAAGTACATGCCTTATCATCGCTGAACGCGAGTGTTGCCACCCTCAAGCATAGAAGCTCGTCACGACGGAGATTTTCCATGGCACGCGTAAAGCGCGGCGTTACCGCTCATGCCAAGCACAAGAAAGTTCTGAAGCTCGCCAAGGGCTATCAAGGGCGCCGGAAGAACACCATCCGGGTCGCCAAGCAGGCGGTCGAGAAGGCGATGCAGTACGCCTATCGCGATCGCAAGCGCAAAAAGCGCACGTTCCGCGCGCTTTGGATCCAGCGCATCAACGCGGCTGTTCGTGAGCACGGTCTGACCTATGGTCGATTTATTCACGGCCTGTCGCAGGCCGGTATCGAGATTGACCGCAAGGTGCTCGCCGACATCGCAGTGAAGGATGCTGCGGGGTTCAAGGCCCTGGTCGATCAGGCTGCTGCAAAGGCCAAGGCAGCGTAGTGCTGCCTGCGCATTGCGATCGCGCGATGCATCGTGGTCTCTCGATGCACCTGGAATGGCGAGGGTCCCGGATACGGGCCCTCGATCTGCGGGTGATCGAGGCGGCCCCGGGACAATCCCCTGTCCGGATGTGTCATGACCTCAAGCACTGATATCGAATCCCTCGAGCGCAGATTGGTCGCGGAAATTTCCGCTGCGGATAATCTCGCGGCTCTCGAGCAAGTCCGTATCGCCGCGCTGGGCAAGAAGGGCAGCGTGTCCGAGCTGATGGCCCAGCTCGGCAAGATGGCGCCCGAGCAGCGCAAGGACTTCGGCCAGGCCGTCAATGCCGTCAAGACGCGGGTGTCCGACGCCCTCGAGGTGCGCAAGAGCGACCTCGAGAAGTCGGCGCTGAACGACAGGCTCGCGACCGAGCGTGTCGACGTCACGCTGCCCGTGCGCCTCGGGCCTCAGGCTGATGGGCGCATCCATCCCGTCTCCCAGGTCTATGACGAGATCATCGAGATCTTCGGCGACATGGGCTTCGCGGTGGCCGAGGGGCCGGACATCGAGACGGACGACTACAACTTCACCAAGCTCAACATTCCGCCCGAGCATCCCGCGCGCCAGGAGCACGACACCTTCTACCTGCAGCCGAAGGCCGACGGCTCGCGCATGGTCCTGCGCACGCACACCAGTCCGGTGCAGGTGCGCACGATGCTGACGCAGAAGCCGCCGATCCGCGTCATCGTGCCGGGCCGCGTCTACCGCAGCGACAGCGATCAGACGCACACGCCGATGTTCCACCAGATCGAGGGGCTGGTCATCGACGAAGAGACGCATCTCGGGCACCTGAAGTGGTGCCTGGAGGAATTCTGCAAGGCGTTCTTCGAGGTCGATGACGTGAAGATGCGCTTTCGCGCATCGCACTTCCCGTTCACGGAGCCGTCGATGGAGGTCGACATCGATGCGGCCGCGATCGGCAAGCCGGGACGGTGGCTGGAGATTCTCGGCTCCGGCATGGTGCATCCGAACGTGATCGCCAACTGCGGACTCGATCCGGAGAAGTACCAGGGCTTCGCCTTCGGCATGGGCCTCGATCGCATCGCCATGCTGAAGTACGGCATTCCTGATCTGCGCGACATGTTCTCGGCCGACATGCGCTGGCTCCGGCACTACGGGTTCCTGCCCTTCGATGTGCCGACGCTGGCAGGCGGCCCTTCATCCTAATCCTCGATCCCTCGCACGGGACGGACCTCCATGAAATTCACGCTTTCCTGGCTCAAGGATCACCTCGACACCAGCGCGTCGATTGATGAGCTGACGACGACGCTGTCCAGCATCGGCTTGGAGGTCGAGAGTGTCGACGACCCTGCTAAGGCGCTCGGTGCCTTCATTGTCGCGCGTGTGCTGAAGGCCGAGAAGCATCCGAACGCCGACAAGCTCCAGGTTTGCCAGGTCGATACCGGCAACGGCGTCTTCGAGGTCGTCTGCGGCGCGCCGAACGCGCGGACCGGCATGGTCGGCGTGTTCGCGCCCGTCGGCTCCTACATTCCGGGCACGCAGATCACGCTCGACAAGCGGCCCGTCCGCGGCGTTGTCTCCAACGGCATGCTGGTGTCGGAGCGCGAGCTGGAGCTCTCCGACGATCATGAGGGCATCATCGATCTCGGCGAAGAGGCCACACAGCACGTCGGCAAGCGCTATGTAGCCATCGCCGGTCTCGATGATCCGGTCATCGAGGTCAAGCTCACTCCCAACCGTCCGGATTGCACGGGCGTGCGCGGCATCGCGCGCGACCTTGCGGCCTGCGGCTTGGGCAAGCTCAAGCCGGAGCCGAAGACACCCGGCGTCCAGGGCAAGTACGACTGCCCCATCGACATCAAGCTCGAATTTCCGAAGGGCGCCGAGGAGGCGTGCCCCTGCTTCGCCGGCCGGTACATTCGCGGCATCAAGAACGGCGCCTCGCCAGCCTGGATGCAGCAGCGACTGAAGGCGGTGGGCTTGCGGCCCATCAATGCCGTGGTGGACGTGACCAACTATATCAGCCTCGACCGCGGCAGGCCTTTGCACGTCTATGACGCGGACAAGCTCGTCGGCGCCATCCGGGCGCGCCTCGGCCGTGCTGGCGAAACGTTTCTCGGCCTTGATGGCAAGACCTACACCGCCGACGACACGATGTGCGTCATCGCCGACGACCGCGCGGTGCTGGGTTTCGGCGGCATCATGGGCGGCGAAGACACCGGCAGCACACACGAAACGCGCAATGTGCTCATCGAATGCGCCTATTTCGATCCTTTGCGGACCGCAGCCACGGGCCGCAAGGTTGGCCTGCAGACGGACGCGCGCTATCGATTTGAACGTGGCGTCGATCCGGCGTTCATCGAGCCTGGGCTCGATCTCGCAACCCGCATGATGATGGATGTGGCCGGTGGCGAGCCGTCGAAAGCTCGTGTCGCCGGCAAGCCGCCGATCAAGACCAAGGTCGTCCCCTTCAACTTCAAGCGTATCGAGAAGCTGGCCGGTCTGCAGCTGCCTGATGCGCAGATCCGCAAGACGCTCGATGCGCTCGGCTTCAATGTTGCGGGCAAGGGTGAGACGGTCGAGGTGACGGTGCCGACCTGGCGCCCGGATGTGCACGGGCCCGCCGACATCGTCGAGGAGGTCGCCCGCATCGCCGGCCTGGAGACCGTGCCCTCGGCGCCGATGCCGCGTCCGCACGGCGTTGCACGCCCCGTGCTGACCGAGAAGCAGAAGCGCGTGCGCCGTGCGCGTCGCGTCGTCGCTGGTCGCGGTTTTGTCGAGGCCGTGACCTGGTCGTTCATTCCGCGCCGGCATGCGGAGATCTTCGGTGGCGGTCAGCAGACCCTGGAGCTTGCCAATCCGATTTCGACCGAGATGAGCTCCATGCGGCCGAGCCTGCTGCCCGGCTTGCTGCCGGCGCTGCAGCGCAACCGCAATCGCGGGCTCGCCGACGTTGCGCTGTTCGAGCTGGGGCAGGCCTATCGCGGCGACAAACCCGAAGATCAGGTGATGGCAATTTCGGGCGCGCGCGCCGGAACGGCAGTCCTCGCGGGATCAGGCCGCCTTTGGGATGGCTCCAACGCCGAGCCGGGCTTCTTCGATGCGAAGGCTGATGTGTTCGCACTGCTGGCGGCGCTCGGGGTGGATGCGACGCGCGCCCAGATCACGCGCGATGCGCCGGCCTGGTTCCATCCGGGACGCAGCGCCTGTTTGCGGCTCGGGCCCAAGGCGGTTCTCGCGCATTTCGGCGAGGTGCATCCCGAAACGCTCAAGGCACTTGATGTGGCAGCGCCTGTCGTCGCGTTCGAGGTTTTTCTCGATGCCCTGCCGCCGGAAAAGCGCAAGAGCCGGACACGGCCCGCATTCGCGGTTGCCGACCTGCTGCCGCTGACGCGCGACTTCGCGTTCGTGCTCGACAAGTCCGTGGCGGCCGGCGACGTGGTGAAGGCCGCGCAGAACGCCGACAAGGCCCTGATCACGGACGTCTCGGTGTTCGACGTCTTCGAAGGCGGCAGTCTCGGTCAGGACAAGAAGTCGCTGGCGATCGCCGTCACCATTTCGCCGAAGGACAAGACGCTCACCGATCAGGATATCGAAGGCATATCCAGCAAGGTCGTCGCCGAGGTGAAACGGGTGACGGGCGGCGAGATCAGAGGTTAGCGCCAGCTATCCTCTGATGCTGCTGGCGCGCCAGCCGGCGGAGATCGCCTCCTGCTCGCTGCAGAACCAGCGTTCGCCACGCGTCTTGCTGACACGCACGCGTGTGTATTCGGCCGACCAGGGCAGCAGATAGACTTTGTCGCCGCCGGCGACCTGCCCTTTGATGGGGCACCCTTCCGGTGCCGATCGCTTCGCCTCCTCCCACGCTCTCGCGCGATAGTCGGCCGGACGCTCGGCGGTGCCTCTCCAAAGCCCGACCTTGGCGGATTGTGCTGCCGCCTCCTGCTTCCCATAGCGCGCCATGAAGCCAGACTCGGCGAACACGTGTCCTTCGCTGACTAGCGTAGCGCCGATATCGGTGGTGCCGTCGAAGCAAACCGCCTTGGTCCGGCCGGCCTCGTCCGTACCCTTGGCCTGGCAGGTGAGCCCGCGGCGGCGCACCAAGCGTGACAGGGCATCCGCAGCCGCTTCAGCGCAGCGCCACCGGCGATTGCCCGGACGCTGGCAGCGCTGCTCACGCTCGGGCGCTTCGATGCCGGCGAGGCGCACGATTGTTCCGTCGACGCGCAACGTATCGCCGCTCAGGGCAGTGGCGCGGCCTTCGAGTGTCTTGGTGCCCGGCAGTGTAAGGCTCGCAAGCTGTCCCAGGCCGGGGACGGACGATGATCCTGGCAACAGCCCCCAGACCGCGCCGCCGATGAGAAGCGTCAGCGAAGCAAGCACTGCCGCGCCCACGAGCCGGGGATTGAGCCTGCTGAGAAAGGCGCTGATACCCGGTGCCATGCCGAGTGCCACGCGCGGACCATAGGACAGGAGCAAGCACACCAGGCCGAGTACAACGGCGACGCGGGCATCACGGTCAAAGCCAAAGCCCAACGCCGGCCGCGTGACGCCGGCCACGAGGCCAATGACACCTGCCACGGCAAGCGGCGTCGCTACGCCCGGCCGCCCGAGGAGGTGCAGCGCCGGTTGCATCCTATCGGAGTATGCGACTGCATTGAGGCCCCGACCCAAGGCGTGACCTGTGGCCTGAGCCAATGTGCCAAGTCCCGTGGCAGCCGCGCGCAGACCCTGCGCTGCGCGGATTGCCATCGTTTGCAGAGCGTGAGCTGTAGACATGGCCGCGACACGGCTCCCTTGTCCGATTTTGCCTGCAGCAATGCGAGACCCGGACCAAAGGTTCCGGGCGCCGCTCTTGCCCATCGAGCCAGCGGCGGAGGCCGCAGCCCGCGCACCGACGGCGGCTTGGTGCGCACCTTCACGGGCCATGGACCCGGCAGCGTCACCGGCGGCGCGCGCGCCGTCCATGGCCGACTGCTTCATGCGCTCGACCTTGTCGCGCCGCGCATCGCGTCTGAGCTTGATCGTCGTGCGCACGTACTTGTGCCACTCGAACCCTTCGGGCTTCTTTCGCCAGCTGAACATGGCCCCTGCATCCGCTTCAAAAGGCGATATGCCGACGGCCTCAGCAGAGGCCGAATCGCGAAAAGTCTATCATCTGCACCAATATTGGCGTGTGTGCGGCTTGCATCGCGTCCACATTTCGCGTGCGCTGCGCAGGCAAAAATTCAATAGAGTTCCGTCTACTTACCCCAGCTCAGGGCAAGAGGCTTGAGATCGCGCGCCAGCTCGAGGAGCCCGTCGCGCGTTGCCGGATGCATAGCCTCGAGCGGGTGACGCACGAAGTCGCTCTTGATGACGCCGCCGGCAGCCATCACGGTCTTCGTGGCGCGCAGGCCACACTGCCGGTTCTCGTAGTTGATCAGCGGCAGGATGCGATTGTACTGCGCCATGGCCTCGGCGCGCTTGCCGGCGCGATAGTGCGTCAGCACGGGCTTGATGAGATCGGGCAGCAGCGCGCTCGGCATCGTGCCGGTCGCGCCGGCGTCGAGATCCGCCATGAGCGTGATCGATTCCTCGCCGTCGAACGGGCCAGCGATGGCGTCGCCGCCGGCCTCGATCAAGGCGCGCAATTTTGCGGCCGAGCTCGGCACTTCGATCTTGAAGTAACAGACCTGGGGAACCTTGCGCGCGAGCTGAACGAGGAAGGGAACGCTCAGGGCGACGCCGCTCAACGGTGCGTCCTGGACCATGAGCGGGATGGAGACCGCCTGCGCGATGCGCTCGAAATGCTCGATCATGCCGGTGTCACCCGCGCGCAGTGTAGCGCCGTGGTAGGGCGGCATCAGCATGAGCATCTTGGCACCGGCCGCCGCCGATTGCTTGGCGCGCTCGATTGCGATCTGCGTGCTGAAATGGCTGCACGTGACGATTACCGGAACCCGGCCCGTGACGTGCGTCAGGCACACGTCCAGGAGCGTGTCGCGCTCGCGATCGGTGAGCAGGAACTGCTCGGAGTAGTTGGCGAGGATGCAGATGCCGTCGACGCCCTGGTCGATCATGCAGTCGAGCACGCGGCGCTGGCCATCGAGATCCAAGTCGCCGCGCTCGGTGAAGGGTGTCGGCGCAATCGGGAAAACGCCGCGATAGGGTTCAGCCATGGTGCCAGCTCCGAGGCAGACGTCCGGTCTAGGACCCCGGGCGCACCGCACCCATGTCCCACAGCCGGACCATACCGTCGCCGCCGGCCGATGCAAGGCGCCGCCCGTTCGGCGAGAAGCTCAGGCTGCGGACCTCGGCTGAGTGGCCGAACAGCGTCCGTATCGGGCTTCGGCGCCGGTATTGCCAGATCTTGATGGCACCGTCCTCGCCGCCGGACGCGAGAAGCTGCCCGTCGGGAGAGAAGGCAAGGGCGGAGACTTTGCCCTTATGCGCTCGCACCGTCCGGTATGTCCGGCTGGAGGTGGTCGACCAGAACCGGATGGCGCCGTCCAAGCTCGCCGAAGCGAGCATGCGTCCGTCGGCGGCGAGCGCCAGGGCCGTGACGAAGTCGTTGTGGCCCCGATAGGTGCGGATCAAGCCGAACGTGGATGTGTTCCAGAGCTTCACGGTGCGGTCGGCGCTGCCGGAGGCGAGGAGCGAGCCGCCGGGAGAAAACGCCAGCGCCTGCACGGCGCTTTCATGGCCCTCGAACACGTGCACTGGCCCGAGCTTGGACCGGGAGTCGTAAAGCGTTGCCGCCCAATCATGGCCCGAGGCCGCGATCCGGTCCGGTGTGCCGGCGAACGTAACCGCCCAGATGCTCGCTTCGTTGCGCTTGAAGGCGGCAACGCGCTCGCCGGTTTCCAGGTCCCACAGGGCGACCGTGCCTTCCTTGTGGCCGGACACGGCCCGGCGCCCCTCGGCAGCCAGTGCGGTCGCCGGGCCCATATCGAGCTCGAGCGTGCGGACCAGAGTGCGTGTCGACGCATCCCAGACCTTCAGGGTGCCGTCAGCGCCCGAGGACACGAGCCACTTGCCGTCACCCGCGAAGGCGACGCCGCCGACCGAGCCTGCGTGTCCGCTGATCTGCGCGAGCTGGACAGACGCTTCCCGTGGTTGCGTGAGGACGGTGCTGCCGCCGCGGCCTTCGATCTTCGGCAGGTGATCCTGCATGGCCACCGCGGCGGACGCCACGCCGAGGCCGATGAAAAGCTTGATGGCGAGCGGCCGCCAGTGCCGTGCGCTTCGCGATCGAACCGGCCGGGGAACGAGGCGCCGTTCCGACTTCGCTTTTACCTCTGGCTTGGGTTTCGCTTCGATCTCGGCTTTGGCCTTGGCGCGCGGCTTCGCCGCCGCATGGTCATTGGCCCCTGGCGCTTTGAGCGCTCCGACCAAATCCTTGAACGCGACCAGGCCATTCTTGAGCCACGCAGGCGCTTGCGCCGGTGTTTTTTCGACCGCCCGGGCTTTCGGTGCCTTGCGCCCGTCGGGACCTTTTGCTGCGACCGAGCGCGGAATTGCCACTGTTGGCGCGTTCGCTGCTGCCTGGGCCTCGATCAGGTCTGGCCGCCAGACCGCCACCGACTTCGGCCGACTCGTCGTCTCCAGCGCCAGCGCCTTGTCGATCCCGGCCAGAAAGGTTGGACGGTAGGCGCTCAGCGCAGCGTCGCGCGCGGGGATGAGCTCGTCGGCCACCATGCGCGATGGCGCGTCGGGAGGACGCTTGCCCGTCACGGCCTGATAGAGGGTCGCGCCCAGCGAATAGATGTCCGACCATGGCCCTTGCTGACGGCTCGTGGTCGCATACTGCTCGTAGGGACTGTAGCCCGGCTTCACGAGCGCGCTGATCGTCATCGAGTGCTGTGCGATCTCGCCCCGGGCCGAGCCGAAATCGATCAGAACCGGTGATCCGTCCTTGCGGATGATGATGTTGTCGGGCGCGATGTCGCGATGCAGGAAGTCGGCGTTGTGGATCAGCTCCAGCGCATCCAGCAACGGCGTGATGATGCGGTCGAGCTCGTACTGGCGTGGTGCGCGGCCGAGTGACTTCAGCCAGCTCTTGAAGCTCTGGCCCTCCTCGAAGTGGAGCACCATGTAGCCGGTCTTGTTGGCGCGGAAGTAGCGATAGACCCGCACGATGTTCGGATGATCGAACTTGGCGAGAGTCTGGGCTTCCTCCAGGAAACGGTCGAGGCCCCAGCGGTAGTCGCCGGCGCAATCCTGCGAGCGCGGCGACGCGTCGATCGCGCCGTCCCGCGCCGCATAGTCGGCAGGAAAGTATTCCTTGATCGTGACGAGGCGCGCCAGAGACGCCTCTTCGGCAAGGTAGGTGATGCCGAACCCGCCGGCGCCCAGCACGCGCTCGATCCGGTAATCACCGGCAAGCGTCGTACCTGTTGGCAGGGCGAGGAGATTCGTCATGTTTCTCGGCTGACCGACGGCAAACGCACGAGAAGCATGGGAGAGTCATGGGCCGCAAAACGCCGTTTCAACATGCGTTCTGCCCCTCCGCTGGACCGCCCCGCTGATTCTCAAATCCCATGTCGATATGCAGCCAATAATGTGGCGGAACAAGGGACCCTCTGCCTAGACGTGCACCTCTCGCCGGGAGTGGAACCTGGGGATAGCCATGTTCCCGCCGCCATGCGCCGTCACAATGCCCGAATCAAGGAGCGACGCATGGTGCATCGGAAGCTTGCGATCCCTGTATTGCTGCTGGCCGTGTCCATTCTATTGACGATTGCCGTCATTCGGTCGAGCGGCGCTGGCGATGGTTTCATGACAAACGTTGCCCCTCTCGCTGACGGCGTGATGATGGTCGTCGGCGGTGCAACCAGCAGTTTCATGAAAACTCTGCGCATGGGGCAGGAGCGGGCACCGGCCGTGGTCGTCGGCCTCGCGGCGGTGATCTTGGTGCCGCTCATAGCTTTTTTCATGGTCGTGGTTCGCCGGGTGCAGTATGCGGCGGCGCTGCGCCAGGAGCAGGCCAGCCAACTGCAGCAAGCTGAGGTTGCGGCCGGGCTACCGCGTCTGTCCAATGCTTGGATCGATATCAATGGTGCGCGGCGCTTCAGGCTGGCTGGCGAGCTGCTTCGCATCGGCCGCGATGAGGAGAATGATTTGAAACTGGAAGATCCCAACGTCCACCGGCATCACGCGCTGATTCAGCGCACGCCGGACGCCGAGTTCATCCTGCTCGATGTCAGCGGTGAAGGGGGCAACGGGATGGTGGTGAACGGGCGGCGCATGCGGCGCGCTCGTCTGAAGGACGGTGACATGATCGAGCTTGGCAATACACGTGTCCGGTTTCATTGCGAGCCGATATCGCGCACCATGGCGGTCTGAGGTGTGCTGAATGCTCTTTGATGGACTAGTGCGGAGGAGGACTATGGCCAGCGATCGAAAGCAACCGGCGGCGGCCGGTACTGCGGTTCCTGTGACACGGACACGTCTGTTGGGGTCTCTGAAAGAGGCGCTGGCTGCAGCAAGCCGCGATGATCGAACGATTTCCCAGGTTCCCACAGTGACGAATTTGCCGGCAGTTGTGAGTGCGGTGGATATGAGCAACGAAACCCCAAGCAAAGAGCCTGAAGTGAATGTTCAACGCGGGCCGAGCGCTGCCGAGGCAGCCCGGGAGGCGCGCGGTGTGTACGAGCGCCCTGAGGACGCCCATGTCGAGCTGGATGCGCCGCCGACGCGCGTTGTGCGTGGGGCGGGTTCGGCAAAGGCCTCCGCAGGAGATGACGGCGGGTCGCGGACGCAGCTCGTGCGCGGCAAGGCCGGCGCCAAGCAGACCGAGTTCAATGAGGACCCGGTTGTCGGCTGGCTGGTTGTCGTCGGCGGTTTGGGGCTTGGCTCCTATCGCCCGATCTTTGAGGGCAACAACACGCTTGGTCGAGCCAAGAGCCAGCGCATTCCCATCGACTTCGGCGATGACACCATTTCGAGCGAGGAGCAGGCCTACATCCGCTACGATTCCGTGGATCGCAAATTCTTGCTGGTCCCCAACCTTGCCAAGACTAATATTGTAGCCGTGAACGATCGCAAACCAACCGCCGCGGTCGAGCTCGCTGCCATGGATGTTCTGACGATTGGCCGTACGCAACTTGCATTCGTGCCCTTCTGTGGAGCCGAGTTCGATTGGTCGGAGCTGACCGAGCTCAAGGACTGATGCTGCGCCACTACCGCTATGCCAGCCGCGCCAGCCAGGGCGCGCGCAGCTACCAGGAGGACGCATCGGCAATCTGGCCGGGCGCGTCCGGCGCGCCGGTGGCTGCCGATGGCGTTGATCTCGTTGCCGTGCTTGCAGACGGCATGGGCGGTCACGCCGGAGGCGCACTGGCGAGCCAGACCATTTGCGCGACGTTCTTGGAGAGCTTTTCCGACGGCGAGGGGAGCACGCACGACCGTCTGCAAGTAGGACTGGCGGCAGCCAATGCCGCGATCGCCGACAAGATCGCCGACAACCCAAGGCTGACGGGCATGGGCGCGACAGTCGTCGGCGTCGCGTTCGGGCCCCGTGGCGCCGATTGGGTCAGTGTCGGGGACAGCCCGCTTTACCTGGTCCGCCGGGGAGAAATCGCTCGTCTCAACGAGGATCACTCGCTGGCGCCGATGCTGGACAAGCTGGTTGCGGACGGGCGGTTGTCGCCGGAGCAGGCCAAGGTCGATCCGCGCCGCCACTATCTGCGAGCCGCCGTTTCCGGCGAGGAGATCGAGCTGATCGATGTTTCGCGAAAACCTCTCGCGCTCGAGATCGGCGATGCCATCGTCGTGGCCAGCGACGGCATTCATACGCTCGGCGACGAGACGATCGCCCGCCTCGTCACGACCCATCTGCCCGATGGTCCGGACGCGACCGCGGCCGCCTTGATAACGGCCGTCGATCGCGCCGGCGATGCCTTCCAGGACAACGCGACCGTTATCGTCGTCGTCGTCGAGGGCGATGTTATCTGACGAAGACTAGGCCTTCTTCGCCGCGCGCTCGGCCAGCACCTTGCGGGCGATGCGGAAGCACTCGACGCCGGCCGGGAAGCCCGAATAGATCGCGATCTGATGCAGGATGGTCTTCAGCTCCTCCTGCGTGACGCCGTTGTTGAGCGCGCCGTTCAGGTGAAGCTCCCACTCGTGCATGCGCCCGAGGGCCGCCAGCATGCCGAGGTTGATCATCGAGCGCGTCTTGGGCGGCAGCCGATCGTCCCCCCAGATGGCGCCCCAGCAGAACTCGTTGAGCATGTCCTGGAATTCTTTGTTGAAGTCGTCGGCCGTCGACAGGCTCTTCTCCACGTATTCGGCGCCGAGCGTTGATTTGCGGGCCTGCAATCCCTTTTCCCAAAGCTTCCGATCCATTCTCGTCTCCTCATACAAGGGTAGCGGCGCACGCACTTTGCCCGGCCGTCCACGCATTGATTGGCACTGATTGAGCAAGGGCTCAAGCCGTCCTGGGGACGCCATGGCGTGAATCAGCCGATGCCGAAGGGACCGCACAGCCTCGGCCATGCAGGTCAGCTATGCATGGAAATAACTTTGCTCTATATGCCACCCTATTGCAAATGGATGCCCATAACGAGACGCCAGAGGGAACGCTTCGCCCGCATGTCCGCTGCGCCCGCCGCCATGCCCAACGTCTATCGCAATGTGTCGGTGCTCGCGCTGGCGCAGGGCCTGTTCATGTCGGTCCAGGCCATGGGTATCGCCACGTCTCCGCTCGCCGGCTACGCGCTGCTCGGCTCCGACAAGTCGCTCGCGACACTGCCCATCTTTCTCAATCACGCCGGCATCATGATCACCACCATTCCGGCGTCCCTGCTGATGGGGCGTATCGGGCGGCGGGCCGGCTTTTCGTTCGGCACCATGCTGGGGCTGCTCTTCGGGTTGCTTGGCGCTTATGCCATCTGGAAGCAGGACTTCTGGCTGCTGTGCGCCTCCGCTCTGTTTCAAGGCGCTTCGGCAGCCTTCGCCTGGTACTACCGCTTCGCCGCTGCCGATGCCTCGCCGCCGGCGCTCAAGCCCAAGGCGATCTCACTGGTCATGGCGGGCGGCGTCATCGCCGGCTTCGTCGGGCCGCAGCTCGCGAAATGGACGGTAAACTGGTTCGATCCCATCACCTTCATGGGCGTTTACGTTGCCATCGCACTGCTCAGTATCGTCAGTCTGGTGGTCGTCCAGATGGTTCGCATCCCGGATCTGACGGCCGCGGAAAAGGCCGAGGGTGGCAGGTCGCTTAGGGAAATCGCCCGTCAGCCGGCTTATCCGGTCGCGCTCATGTCGTCGATGTTCGGCTATGCCGTCATGACGCTTGTCATGACCGCCACGCCGCTGGCGATGATGGCCTGCGGTTATGGCTTCGCGGACAGCGCGACCGTGATTCAGTGGCACATCATTGCGATGTTCCTGCCGTCGTTCTTCACGGGGGCCTTGATCTCGCGCATCGGCGTGCTGCCGGTGATCGCGACCGGCGCTGCCATCGAGCTCGGCTGCGCCCTGGTCAATCTGGCCGGCGTCGATTTCATGAATTTCCTCATCGCCAATGCCCTGGTCGGCCTCGGCTGGAACTTCGCCTACGTCGGCGGATCAACGCTTTTGACGCAGACCTACAAGCCGGCCGAGCGGGCGAAGGTGCAAGCGAGCCACGACTTCCTTGTCTACGCGACGACGGCGGCTGCGGCAGCGTCGGCGGGGTTCCTGCAGCAGCGGGCCGGGTGGACAACGATCAACCTGGCAGCCATCCCGATCCTGTCGCTGGTCATCGGCGCCGTGTGCTGGCTTGCCCTGAAGCGGCGGCGCTCCTCAGTCGCCCTCAATCCGGCCGAGTAGCGCGACGCTCCTCAGTCGGGATCGAGCGGCCACACAGGCCGCCGCACGTGCCGGAAGTCGAGCTTCCTCAGATCGTGCGACGTGATCCCGCCGCCTTCATCGACCACGAGAATCTCCGAGGCAATGGGCGCGTACGCGGCGCGGAAGTGCTGCATGGACTTCACGGCCAGGATGGACTTCTCGATCGGCTCGATGCCGCCGATGCGGAAGAAGTTGCGATCGTAGTTCTGGAAGCGCCGCGACGACATGACGACCTCGACGCCGCCGACCTTGACGGTCGCCGTCTGGCCGATGTCGTAGGGCAGGCCGCGGAACATCGGGCCTTCGATGATGAATTTCCCGTCCGAGAGATGCGTGACCGTGGCGGAGGTCTCGATCGGCGCGCCGTAGGCGGGGTCGACCTTGCCGCCGATCTTCAGGGTGATGGTCGCGCCCAATCCGGCCTTGTGACAGGCGGCAGCGCTCTCCGGGTCGTAGAGCGCCGAGAGCGCGGCGTTCTCCAGTTTCGCCTCGATCATCCCGCGCAGAAGCCCGGTCGTGTCGCAATAGCCGCCGCCGCCCGGATTATCCGCGAAGTCCGCAAGCACGACGGGGGCGCCCGGCGCGCCTTTGGCTCTGGCGCGCTTCAGCGCATCGGCGACGCTCAGATATTGCACCGTGATCCGATGCCGTGTTTCCCAGATATAGGCCGCAAGGTTTTCCGCCATCTTTGCGAAACGCGGATCGTTGCCGTCGCCGACGACGACGGCAGTCGGCCCCACTTCGGGGATGTCGCACCAGGGAAAGCCGGCATTGATCGAGGCGGCCAGAACACCAGACTCGCGTTTGAGATCGGCAACTTTCGCCAGGATTTCCGTCATCGGTCCCGGCGAGGTCGTGCGCCCCTCGTCGACACCGGTGATCTGCGGGGTACGCGCGAGGAAGGTTTTCGGACGCACCTTGCCATCGAGCGCGGCTTTCACGATCTCCATGGTTTCGGCCGCAATGTCGTACATGTCGATGTGCGGGTAGGTGCGATAGCTGACGAGGATGTCGGCGTGCCGTGCCATGGCATCCGTGACGTTCGCGTGGAGATCCAACGTTGCAGCGATGAGCAGCGACGGCCCGACCTTGGCCCGCAGGCGCTCCAGCAGCGTGCCCTCGCCGTCGTAGGTATGCTCGGCCACCATGGCCCCGTGCAGATTGAGGAGAATGGCATCGATGGGGCCCGCGTTGGCAACGCCATCCAGGATTTCGCCGACGATCTTCTCGTAGACGTCGCGTGTCAGCTTGCCGGACGGGGTGGCATCGGCGGCGACGGTCAGGATCGCCTCCCAGCCATACTTCTTGCAGCCGTCGAGGAACGCAGCGATCTCGGTGTTCGTATCACCGAACACCTTGGCGATCTCGGCCCCGCGGAACAGGCCGCGCGCCTGGTAAGCAGCCAGGTCCGTGGGCAGAATGGAGAACGTGTTCGTCTCGTGCTTGAAACCCGCGATCAGAACGCGCTTGCTCATGTCCCTCGCTCCGCTGCTGTCGTTACACGGCCAACGCCATCCCGTCGCGACCGGGGTCGGCACCGCCATCGAGGCGGCCATCGACGATGCGGATCGCGTGCACGCCGGCGAAGTGATAGTTCAGGGGCCACCGCCGCACGGGATAACCCTGGCTCCGCAAATCGCGTTCGGTGCTGCGCAGGATGCGGTTGGTAATGTCGATCGTGTCGGAGGTGGTGCAGAAGCGCGGTGCCGAGACCGCCTCCAGCGCGTTCATGCCGAACTCGACGACATTCAGGATCACCTGCAGGATGCCCATGGCAATGTAGGTGCCGCCCGGCGCGCCCAGGACCAGGAACGGTTTGTCGTCCTTGAAGATGATGGAGGGCGCCATCGACGAGAAGCGCGACTTGCCCGGAGCGAGCGAGCCCGGACGGCCGGGCCTCGGGTCGAACACAGCCATGGCGCCGTTGTACATGAAGCCAAGGCCTTCGGTGACGACGCCCGACGGGGTTCCCAGTGTATGCGTGAGCGAGACGCACGTGCCGTGCTCGTCGACGGCTGTGACGTGCGTCGTGTCGGCACTTTCCTTGCCGTCCTTGAGGCGGGGAACGCGCGTTTTCTCACCTGACTTGACGCGTTCGGCGAGCTTCGCGGCGTAGACCTTCGATGTCAGCTCGGCCATCGGCACATCGACGAACCGGGGGTCGCCGACTTTCGTGTCCTTGTCCACCGTGGCGATCTTCATCGCCTCCGACACCGTGGCGATATAGGCGGGCGAGTTGTGGCCCATGGCCTTCAGATCGAAGTGCTCGAGGATGTTGAGCATCTCGACGAGCATGACGCCGCCGCCCGGAGGACGGTTGGTGGCGATGCGCAAGCCGCGATATGTGCCCCACAGCGGCTCCGTCGTATCCGGCTTGGCGGCTTTCAGATCGTCCAGCGTCAGGAGACCACCTTGCGCGGCCATGTCCTCGGCGATGCGGGATGCGATCTGTCCTGAATAGAAAGCTTCCACGCCGTCCGCTGCGATGGTGCGATAGGTGCGGCCCATGTCCGGGTTCTTCAGGACTTCGCCGACGGCGCGCAGCTTGCCGTCGGGTTTGACGTAGATCTTTCGCGTCGCCGGGATTTTTGTCAGGAAGTCGGTGTTCGGCGCGCGGCCTTCCGTCGGCACCTGGTTCCAATATGCTGAGACGTGCGGACGCACCATGAAGCCTTGCTCGCAGTAGGCAATTGCCGGCTGGATTAGGTCCTTCAGGGACATGGTGCCATAGCGCTTCAGTGCCTCGTCCAGCCCGCGCAAAGTCATCGGCGTCGTGATGGCACCGTAACCGATCTCGTTGACCCTGCCCTCGAGGTAGAAGCCGAAGCCGTCCTCGGCCTCGCCGATGAGCAGGTGCTCCCACATGGTCGGCGTGACTTTCAGCGGCGCGCGTCCGTGGAAGTCGAGGCAGGCGTGAATACCCTTCGATGGGTTGTACACGTGCAGGGAACCGAACCCGCCGATGCCGCACATCTGCGGGTCGACGGCGGTCTGGACCAACGCGGTCGCGATGGCCGCATCCACGGCATTGCCGCCCGCCTTGAATGCCTCGACGCCGGCTTCGACAGCCTCGGGCTGCGCTGCTGAGACCATGCCGTGTGTCATACTCGAGCTCCGCGAATTCGAATGTCCTGATCGGGGGAGCATAGCCGACCTTTCCGGAACTGTGCGAGCAACATCCGCGCTTGACGATTGCGCGGGAGGCTCATCTAGAGTGCGTAAAAGCCGGGCAAAGGAGGCTCAAGATGCGCTTCGTGACGCTTGCGACGGGAGAGAAGATTCCAGCCTTGGGGCTCGGCACCTGGCATATGGGCGAGCGCGGGTCGAACCGCGCCGCCGAAGCACGGGCGCTGCAGCAAGGCCTCGATCTCGGCCTGAACCTGATCGACACGGCGGAGATGTACGGGGAGGGCGGGGCCGAGGAAGTCGTCGCCGAAGCCGTGGCGGGCCGCCGCGACGGCGTCTTCATCGTCAGCAAGGTCTATCCGCACAATGCATCGCGCAAAGGCGCCATTGCGGCCTGCGATCGTAGCTTGAAGCGCCTCAAGACCGACCGGATCGATCTTTATCTGCTGCACTGGCGCGGGTCGTATCCGCTCGCTGAGACCGTCGAGGCGTTCGAGAAGCTGAAGGCCGACGGCAAGATCCGGCACTGGGGCGTGTCAAATCTCGATGCCGACGATATGTCGGAGTTGCGCGGCGTTCCCAATGGCGGCAACTGCATTTCCGATCAGGTTCTGTACCACCTGGGCAGCCGCGGCATCGAATGGGACCTGCTGGGCGATTGCGCCAAGCACAAGGTCATGGTGATGGCCTATTCGCCCCTCGGGCAAGGAGCCGTGCTGCGCAACGCGGCCTTGGCTGCGGTCGCCAAGAAGCACGGCGTAACGCCCGCCGCGGTCGCGCTTGCTTGGACCATGCGTCACCCGCATGTGGTCAGCATTCCCAAGTCTTCCAATCCCAGTCGCGTTAAGGAGAATGCGGCCGCGGCCGATCTCGTTCTCGACGCAGATGATTTGAAAGCTCTCGACACCGCCTTCCCGCCGCCCAAGCGTGCGGCTCCGCTGGCCATGCTCTAGGTTGCGTCAGCTGCCCGGCAGGACGAGGACCTGAGGTTTGCGCGGCAGGGTTGGTCGCGACACCACGACCGTGGGCACATCCTGCCGCTTGATGTCGAACTCGGCGCCTTGGGCACGATCCAAAAACCGCTGCAGCGTGAAGCTGGAGAAATAGTGCATGGGGATCATCAGGGGCGCCTTCAGCGCCTTGAGAACCTCCATCATACCCTCGAGGTCGAGCGTATAGCTGCCGTCCACCGGCACGAGCACGACATCGAGCTGTCCGACTTGTGCGAGCTGCTGAATGGTCAGGGGGTGGTGCAGATGCCCGAGATGGCCGATGCACAGGTTGCCCATCTCGAAGATGAAGATCGAGTTGCCATAGATGGTCGTACCGCCGGCCCAATCGCGAATGTTGGTTGGCACGTTGCGCACGCGTACATCGCTGAGCGTGACGTCGTGCTGGGCGGCGCCTCCGTCATTGCTCCAGCCCGGCAGCACGTGCCGGATGCCGGGATCGGGCGCCATCGAGTAGTGCGTGCTGTGCGCGCGGTTCATCGTGGCGATGTCCGGGACCACGGCAGGGCGCACATAGTCATTATAGTCGGTGGCGATCTTCACGCCCTGCTGGCTTTCGATCAGGAAAGTGGAGTGACCGACATAGGAGAGGCGAACCTCGCCAACCTGGAGCTGCGCAAGGCGCATGTTGGCCTCATGGATGAGGCGTGGGCCGGGTGCGCTGGCGACGGCAAGGCAGCGATCGTCCGCGGCGGCGAATGCGTTTCCTGGATTGAGCAGTGGCCCCGCGAGTACTAGCGCGAGGAGCGCGCGCAACATCAACCTATGCATTCACGCCATCTCCTCGGTTATCGGAGAACTCGTCAGGCCGCCGCTCCGCTTGCGCGCAGAGCTGCGACCTCGTCGTCGGTGAAACCGTAGCTGCGCAATATCTCATCAGTATGTTGACCGAGCGCCGGGCCTGCTCCCGGCGCAACAGGCGCAAGGCTGCCGATTTGAAAAGGAGCGGCGATCGTTCTCGGCATCTCGGGACACGAGGAGGCGACAACGGCGCCTGCGGCAACGGCTTGCTCGTCGTCAGGGATGTCCTGCGCCCGCGCGATTGCCGCGTGGGGGAGGTTGTGGGCCAGCAGAATGCGATGCCAGTCCTCCCAGTCGCGCCCTTTGAAGATCGGATCGAGAATTGCCGTGAGAGCCCCCGAATTGCGCCTGCGTACGGAAGTGTCCGCAAACCGCGCATCGCGCTCGAGATCCGGGCGCTCGAGAGCTTGGCAGAGCGTCGGCCACATCTTGTCCTCGCGCACGATCGAAAGCTGCATCCAGCGCCTATCGCGTGTTTCGTAGAGATTGGCGATGGCGCTGAGAGGAGTCTGGCGTGGCGGACGTGGCGGCAGGAACCCGCCGACGAGTGCCGCCTGGGCGTGCACGCCGTTGGCCCAGATGCCATTGGCCAGGAGTGAGCTTGCCACCCACGTGCCGCGCCCCGTGCGCTCGCGGTCGATCAGGGCAATCAGGATGGCGGAAAGCAGGCTCATTGCCGAAGGCCTGTCTCCTGAGGCAGGCAGGGAGAACGCCGGCGGCTGGCCTTCGTAGCGTGCGCTGTTGAGAATGCCGCTGCGCGCGAAGTAGGCATTGGAATCGAAGCCCACCTGATCCTTGTCAGGTCCAACCTCGCCGTAGCCGGAGAAGGACGCATAGATCAACCGCTCGTTGACGTGCCTGACATCGTCGTAATTGAGCCTCAAGCGGTTGCGGACTGGAAATGGAAAGTTCGTGATCAGGATGTCGGCGCGGGCGACGAGGCGGTCGAGAGCCGCGCGTCCCGCATCGGACTTGAGGTCCAAGGCGATCGAGCGCTTGTTGCGCGCGTCGAGATGCCAGGGATAGTTCACCGCCGCTTTCGGAAAGTTGCTCAGGTTGATGTTGGTCCGGTGCGGATCGCCCTCGCCGGGTTGCTCCACCTTGATGACGTCGGCGCCGTAGTCCGCCAGGATCACGGCTGCCGCGGGTGCTGCAATGAACGTGCTGATGTCGAGCACGTTGAGGCCCGTGAACGGTAGCCGGCCGGTCATGCTGCGCCCCTCCCAACATTGCGTTTTGGGCAGCGTAGCTTGAGCCCGGCGGTTGGGCTAGCGGCCTGTCGGACGGGTCACCGGATGGTGCCGCGTGCCGCGACAGGCCATCGCTCGACAGCCCCCGCCTCGCCGAGGACCGTCAGGTGATCAACGAGATTGACGATGGGGCACGAGTGATTGGGGAAGATGAGGACGCGTGTTCCGATCTTCAGCGAGCGTCCGTCGAGGGACAAGAAGCCGTGCTCCTCCGACAGGCGCGCGACGGTGTAGGGCGTGGCTGCACCGGACGTGCCCAAATCATAGGCAACGCCATAAGAGGCGTTGCCACCCGAGCTGTGAGGCGCCAGATCCGAGGTGAGAGCCTTCGAGCCGGCGTCGATGATGGCATAGTTGGCGTTAGCGCTGACGACGGTCGCGGCAACGGCGAGTGCGATATCCGTCATCGCCAGGAGGCCAAGCTTCACCGGCGTCATGTCGGCGAGCACGTAGTTGCCGGGTCGCGCTTCGGTCGAGACGTCCCATCCGGCATTGGCGAACAATGTCGGCGTGGAGCCGGTTGAAATTGCCGGCACGGGGATGCCGGCTTTCTCGATTCTGGTTTTCAATCCGGCCAGCGTTTCCTTCACCTGCGCCGCCACCGCACGGATGCCGTCCGGGGTCCTGCCGCCGTAAGCATGGCCTTCGTGCGTGAACAAGCCTGCGAACGTCAGCCCTGACGCCTCGGCGATCTGTCGCGCGAGCGCGGGGCCGGCATCGCTCGCCGGATCGACACCGCACCGCTTGAGGCCCGTGTCGACCTCGATGTAGACGGGCCAGCTCCCGCCTGCGGTCTCGGCAGCACGCGCCAACGCCGATACACCCTCGGCGCTGTCGGCCACGAACCGGGCCTCCGCGCCGCGCTCGCGTGCAGCGCGCATGACCTGCTCCGCCTTCGCCGGCACGACGATCGGATAAGCGACGGTGACGGACGGCGCACCGCCGTTGAGCATTTCCACGGCTTCGCCCGGTTTGGCGCAGGTCAACCCGGTGGCGCCGTTCTCGAGCTGCAGGCGCGCGATCTCGTTGCACTTGTGCGTCTTGATGTGGGGGCGGAAGGCCACCGATGCTGGAACGAGCGACCGCGCGCGCCGGATGTTCGACATCAGCCGCGCCTTGTCGATGACCACGACCGGCGTTTCGATCTGCTCGACGCCCGCAAACCCGAGCTCCGGGCGTGACAACGCGAGGTCGGCGGAATCACGATTGGTCATCGTTCGGCTCCTATCTGGCTTCGCCACGAGCTTCAAGAAACGCGCGCATGATGCGCTGAGGCTCGCCCGACGCATAGGCTTCGAGCGACGCGCGGATGCCTGCCGCCGCCGCTGCATCGAAGCCTGGCTGGGTCACCTCACGGAAACGCTGCTTGGTCAGTCTGAAGGCTTGCTCCGGAGTCTGCCGCAGCTCGTCGGCTGCGGCGAGCGCCGCCGTCACGACATCGCCTTCCGGGACAAGGCGATTGACGAGGCCGATCTCGTAGGCGCGTTGGCCGGTCACGAGAGTGCCGGTCAGCGACAGCTCGAGATTGACGCCATGTCCGCAGTACAGGCCGAGGAGATAGCTCCCGACGATGCTGCCGAGGCCGGCCCGCACCTCCGGTTGGCCGATCCGGGCGCCGGGATGAGCGATGCGCAGGTCGGCGCACAGCCCGATCTGCATGCCGGCACCGGCAGCGACGCCGTTGAAAGCCGCGACGCAGGGCTTGGAGATGGCCTGCACCGACTGATACATGGCGCGCATCCCGGTGCCCCATGCCGGAATATCCGTGACGGCGTAGTGGGCCGCCTCGCTGAGGTCCTGACCGGCGCAAAAGGCCCGGCCCGCACCCGTGATGACGACGGCCTTGATCGATGGGTCAGCGTCGGCCTCCGCCATCCGCGCGGTCAGGGCGCCACGCAGCTCCGCGCTGACGGCATTGAGGCTTCCGGGCCGGTTCAGCGTCAAAAGCAAAGTCCCGGAATGCATCTCCGAGAGTAGAACGGCGCCCATCCGGCTAACCCCCTGTATCGTGATATCCCGGATAGTAAATCAGCGGGCGCGCGCCGCGTCCAACCCGCGTCTGCACCGGCCCTGACGTAGGACGAACGAACGGGTTGCCGGGCTCTGCCCCGTGTTCATAATAGCCGGCAAATCGTGGAATCGTGGGAGAACGCGCCATGTCGGAGAAGGTCTACAACGTACCAGCGGAATGGGCGGCGCGGGCGTGGGTCGATAACCAGAAATATCAGGCGATGTACAAGTACTCGGTCGAGGACCCCGATGGGTTCTGGGGCGAGGCCGGCAAGCGTCTCGACTGGATCAAGCCGTATACCCGGGTCAAGAACACGTCCTATGCCCCGGAGAATGTCTCCATCAAGTGGTACGAGGACGGCAGTCTCAATGTCTGCGTCAACTGCGTCGACCGGCATCTCGCCAAGCGCGGCGATCAGACCGCGATCATCTGGGAAGGCGATGACCCGACGCAGGACGAGAAGATCACCTACAAGCAGCTTCACGAGCGCGTCTGCAAATTCGCCAACGTCTTGAAGGCGAACGGCGTCAAAAAGGGCGATCGCGTCACCATCTACCTGCCGATGATCCCGGAAGCGGCCTATGCCATGCTGGCCTGCGCCCGCATCGGTGCCGTGCATTCCGTGGTGTTCGGTGGCTTCTCGCCGGACAGTCTCGCTGGCCGCATCGACGATGCCGAGTCCAAGTTCATCATCACGTCGGATGAGGGCGTGCGGGGCGGCCGCGCCATTCCCCTGAAGAAGAACACCGACGAGGCGCTCAAGAAGTGCAAGGGCGGCGAGAAGGTCCTGGTGGTCCGCCGCACGGGTGGCCAAGTGCCCTGGACCGACGGCCGGGACATCTGGCTGCACGACGAGTTGGTCAAGGTGAGCGCGGATTGCCCGGCGGTCGAGATGAGCGCCGAGGATCCGCTGTTCATCCTCTACACGTCCGGGTCCACTGGAAAGCCGAAGGGCGTGCTGCACACGTCGGGCGGCTACCTCGTCTACGTGTCGATGACCCACCAGTACGTGTTCGACTATCACGACGGCGATATCTACTGGTGCACGGCGGACGTGGGCTGGGTCACGGGCCACAGCTACATCCTGTATGGGCCGCTCTCCAATGGCGCCATCACGCTCATGTTCGAGGGCGTGCCGAACTATCCCACCGCATCGCGCTTCTGGCACGTGGTAGACAAGTGGGACGTGAACACGTTCTACACGGCGCCGACGGCCATTCGCGCACTCATGGGCGCGGGCGACGACTTCGTCAATCGCACCGACCGGTCGTCGCTGCGGCTGCTCGGTTCGGTTGGCGAGCCCATCAATCCGGAGGCGTGGGAGTGGTATCACCGCGTCGTCGGCAACGGCCGCTGTCCGATCGTGGATACTTGGTGGCAGACCGAAACGGGCGGCATCCTCATCACGCCGCTGCCTGGCGCCAACAAGACCAAGCCCGGCTCGGCGACGCGCCCGTTCTTCGGCATCAAGCCCGCGCTCGTCGATGAAAAGGGGGCGCTGCTCGAAGGCGCAACCAGCGGCAACCTGGTCATTCTCGACAGCTGGCCCGGGCAGATGCGCACTGTCTACGGCGACCATGAGCGGTTCGTGCAGACCTACTTCTCAACGTATCCTGGGAAGTACTTCACCGGCGATGGCTGCCGGCGTGACGAGGACGGATATTATTGGATCACGGGCCGCGTCGACGATGTGTTGAACGTCTCGGGCCACCGGCTTGGCACGGCGGAAGTCGAGAGTGCGCTCGTGTCCCATCCCAAAGTGGCCGAGGCGGCGGTCGTCGGCTATCCGCACGACATCAAGGGCCAGGGCATCTACTGCTACGTCACGCTGATGGCGGGCGAGCAGGGAAGCGACGAGCTGCGCAAGGATCTCGTGGCCACCGTGCGCAAGATCATCGGACCGACGGCGTCGCCCGATCTCATCCAGTTCTCGCCCGGCCTACCGAAGACACGCTCCGGCAAGATCATGCGCCGCATCCTGCGCAAGATCGCCGAGGACGACTTCTCCAATCTCGGAGACACGTCGACGCTCGCCGATCCCGCAGTCGTCGACGATCTCGTCAACAACCGCCAGAACAAGCGCAAGGCGGGTTAGCTACTTGCAGGCGCTGAACACACCGCGATCAAAATGGAAATGATTGCGGTGTGCATCGTTGTAGTCAGGACCTATGGCGACGCGGAAGTAGCGGCAGGCCTTGGCGTGAATGTTCCGTAGAAATTGGGCTTCCGGCCCATCTCGAGGCCAGTCTCGAAGGACGCTGATCTGCCGGCCGTTGGCGAGGGTCAGGCCTGATACATCGAGCGCATTCGCGCGCGCGTGCTCGCTGCGCATCTCGGCCCACTTCGGGTTGCCCTGGATATTGCGGCACGCATACGAGCCGAAGTGCTGGACCGAGGTGACGCGCGCGCCGAAAAGCCGTTGTGCCTCGGGCTGCACGTCATGCGCCAGCCACAGGGACAACGCCGCGGCCATCTCGCAAGTCACCTTGTCGACGTGGAGGCGCGCGTGTCCGGCCGCCGACAGGCGCACGCCGCTGGCCCAGCCGCAGCCATCTTTCATGTCCGCGTCGGGAATGAGTTGAGCCTCGACCCACGGTTGACGCAGGACGCGCCCGCAAAGTTCGGCATTGGATTTGAGCTGGGCGAGGCGCCAGTCCACGAACCACGCGTCGGGTTGGGCGAGATCGATCGCTGGTAACGGGCTCCAGTTCGCGGGCAGGAAACCTTGCCGCACTACGGCGAAGGCGAGGCCCAGGATCAGCAGCAAGATCGGTAGAAGCCGGCGCACGAGCCAATGGCGTGAGGACATCACCCGGCGCCGGCGGGGCTTTTTCAATCGCTCGATACGCGAGCCCCCGTCGCCGTACCACCCTCGTTGTCCGACGGGCTTCCCGACTCACCCCGGCGGTCGCGGATCTTGAGTTTCAGAACACGGCGGGGGTCTGCCTCGAGAATTTCGAATTCGATGCCGGACGGATGCAGTACCACCTCCCCTTGGGCCGGGACCCGCCCAACCAAGCCAAACACCAAGCCGCCCAACGTGTCGATGCCGTCCTCCTCATCGGGCGTGAGCAGGCTGACACCGAGGCGCATCTCCAGCTCCTGCACGGGCGTGCGCGCCTGCGCGATCAATCCGAGCTTGGGATCATCGACGATATTGGCGGCTTCGGCGACGTCATGCTCGTCCTCGATGTCGCCGACCACCTGCTCCACCAGATCCTCGATGGTGACGAGGCCGTCCGTGCCGCCGTACTCGTCGACGACAAGCGCCATGTGGATGCGGGTTGCCTGCATGCGAATCAGCAGGTTCAGCGCCGGCATCGACGGTGGCACGTAGAGAACGGGCCGGCGGATCTTGGCACTGGAAATCGACCGGTTGAGGTCAGCCTTGCCGAGATCGATCTTGCCGGATTGCCCTCCGCCCGTCTCTTTCGAGCCGGCAGGCGCGGTCGCGGAGGCATCCCCCATCAGGTAGCGCATCACATCCTTGATGTGCACCATCCCTGTGGGGTCATCGAGTGTTTCACGAAAAACAGGCATGCGCGACACGCCCGCATCCTTGAAGACGCGCAGTAATTCCGAAATCGGTTGATCGTCGCCCAGGGCGATGATGTCAGCCCTCGGTACCATGACGTCGTCCACGCGGAGAGCGCCGAACCGCAGCAGGCGGTAGAACATGTCACGCTCAGCCTTGGAAAAGGCGGTGCCGTTGCGATCGGCCTCCTTGAGGGCCTCCTCGAGGGTGTCACGCAGCGTCTGGGGGCCGGCAAGGCCCAGGCGTGCACGAAGACTGGCGATCCACCCCGGACCTGTGCCGCGCTGTTGAGGGTCCCCGTTGTCGGGCCTCAAACTGGAGTTGTCGGTACTCATGGCTTGGGTTGAAAGAACTCCCGTCTTTTGAGAATGCCGCGTCAGGCCATTTCCTGGCGATACGGATCGGCAACGCCGAGCCGGCCCAGGATGGAGGTCTCGAGGGCCTCCATGGTGGCGGCCTGTTGATCGGTTTCGTGATCGTAGCCTAGCAGATGGAGCAGGCCATGTACGACGAGATGCTGGAGGTGGTGGATAGGACTGATGCCTGCCTGATGTGCCTCGTCGAGCACGACTTCGGCGGCAAGGACCACGTCTCCGAGATTATGCGGCTCGCCCGGATCTCTCGAATTGGCGTGGCCCGCAGGGAATGACAGGACGTTCGTCGGCTTGTCCTTGCGACGAAAGTCGCGATTGAGCAAACGGACGGCTTCCGCAGAGCTCAGCGCAATGCAGGCCTCGGAAGGCCTCAGGTTGATCTTGGAATGGCGCGCGATCTCGCCGGCGCAGTCCTGCACGGCCTTGTCCAAGCCCGCAAACGCCGCCCAATCACCGGAGTCGTGGATGATCTCCAGGCTTAATCGTGGCTGGGGGTCGGCGTCCGCTGCCGGATCGCTTCTACTGCCAGCCCCGTCACCTATGGCAGGCATGGATTTACTTCGACCTCTCGCGGGTCTGTGTCTGGGTCTTGCCCTGGCTGTTGTCGTAAGCCTCGACGATCCGTGCGACGAGATCGCGGCGAACGACATCGGAGGCGGTGAAGTGGATGGCTTCGATTCCCTTCACGCCCTCGAGCAGGCCCACGGCTTCCATCAGTCCGGATTTCTGCCCCGGGGGCAAATCGATCTGGCTCGGGTCGCCGGTCACGACCATCTTTGATCCTTCGCCGAGACGGGTCAGGAACATCTTCATCTGCATGCTGGTCGTGTTCTGCGCCTCGTCGAGAATGACGAAGGCGTTGGCCAGCGTGCGGCCGCGCATGAATGCGAGCGGCGCGATCTCGATGACGCCGGTCTCGAGATCGCGCTCCACTTTTTCCGGCGGCAGCACGTCGTCGAGCGCGTCGTACAGCGGGCGCAGATAGGGATCGACTTTCTCGCGCATGTCTCCCGGCAGGAAGCCGAGCCGCTCTCCTGCCTCGACGGCGGGACGCGACAGGATGATGCGGTCGATCAGGCCGCGCTCGAGACACGAGGCGGCAAAGGCAACGGCAAGATAGGTTTTGCCCGTTCCCGCAGGGCCAACGCCGAACACGAGGTCGGTGCGCTCCAAGGCGCGGATGTAGTCGCTTTGCGTGGTCGTGCGTGCAGTGACGAGACGGCGGCGCGTGCGGATTTGTGCCATCCCGTCCTGGCGTGGCGCGCCCGAGCGCGCATGCCTGATGAGCCCGTCCACATCGCCGGGGCCGATCGGCTCGCCCTTGGCGGCGCGCTCATACAATCCGAGCAGCACGGTCCGGGCGATCTCGCAGGCGGCCGGCGCGCCCGTCAGCGTCACGACGTTGCCGTGGGCATGAGCATTGACGCCCAGGCGATCCTCGATGAGCGCCAAGTGGGAGTCGTATTCCCCCAGAACGTGGGTCAGCAGGCGATTGTCTTCGAAGGGAACAACCACACGCCCTGCCGAACCGTCCGGCTGTGGTTGCTTGGCCGCTTTCGGTGCGGCCGATCCTCGAGCACCTGTCAAATTCCTGCTCTCCAGGCGATCCGAGCCACGCAAGGGCTTCGAATCGCAATCTAGCATGTCCCAAGGCCCGCGAGGGCCGAAGCGCGATCCCGTTAGCGGCGATTCAAGCCGCTGTTATGACGCCAGATAGACTATTGGGTCCAGCGGATGCGATTTCAACCGGCAAGATGCGCCCCAGCAACTCGGGCGCTGCTTCAGCGTGTACGGCCTGCAAATAGGGCGAGCGGCCGACGAGCTGCCCGGCCTTGCGGCCCAAGCGCTCGAAAAGGACCGGAAAGACCTTGCCGACACAGTCGAAATTGAATGACGTTTGCTGCTGGTCGAGGAGGCTCTGCAGCCGCTGCAGCCGGTTTGCTTTCACGTCCTCCGCAAGCTGCTCCATGTTCGCTGCCGGCGTGCCCGGGCGGGGGCTGTACTTGAACGAATAGGCCTGCGCGAAGCCCACGGTGCGCACGACGTCCAGGGTCGCCTCGAAGTCGTTTTCTGTTTCTCCCGGGAAGCCGACGATGATGTCGGTCGACAGGGCGATATCGGGTCTGGCGGCACGGATTTTCGCAACGAGTGCGAAGTAGTCGGCGCGTGTGTGCTTGCGGTTCATCGCCGCGAGAATGCGGTCGGAGCCAGCCTGGAACGGCAGATGCAGGTAGGGCATCAGCTTGGGCTGGTTGCGGTGCGCGGCGATGAGGTCCGCACCCATGTCGTGTGGGTGGCTGGTCGTATAGCGCAGCCGCTCGAGGCCCTCGATGCCGGCGAGGTGGTCAAGCAGCCTGGCGAGCGTCCACGCGCTGCCATCGGGCCCTTCGCCGTGATAGGCATTCACATTCTGCCCCAGCAGCGTGATCTCACGGACGCCCTGATTGACGAGCTTTTGTGCCTCAGCCGCGATGGTCGCAACGGGGCGCGAAAACTCCGCGCCGCGGGTGTAGGGCACCACGCAGAACGTGCAGAACTTGTCGCAACCTTCCTGCACGGTGAGGAATGCCGCGGCTGCCCGCGGGGCGCTGCGGGCAGGCAGGTGAGCGAACTTGTCTTCCTCGGGAAAACTCGTCTCGACGATGTGCCGGGCGCCGCCCTTCGCGCGCGCCACCAGCTCGGGAAGCCGGTGATAGGTTTGTGGGCCGACCACCAGATCGACCACAGGCGCCCGCCGCACGATTTCCTTGCCCTCGGCCTGCGCCACGCACCCTGCGACGGCGATCAGAAGGTCCTTGCCCTCAGTGCGGCGCTCCAGCTTCAGATCGCGCAGCCGCCCCAGCTCCGAATAGAGCTTTTCGGCGGCCTTCTCGCGGATGTGGCACGTGTTGAGGACGATCAGGTCGGCGGCCGCGATGTCGGCGGTCTCGGAATAGCCATTGGCCGACAGGGCCTCACCCATGCGCTCGGAATCATAGACGTTCATCTGGCATCCGAACGTCTTGATGAAGACGTTTTTGCCCGCCGGCTGCTCGGGAGCCGCCGTGGGTGCTGACATGCGGTCGCCAGGAGTGCTCATGCAATCCGTACTCGTGGAATATGGTCTGCGGGTGCGCCGTAGCGTGCCGCAATGTTGCATTGCAATATGGGCTTCGTCAAACAGTCAATATTGTCAACTGGGCGTAAATTGAACGACGTTAATGGAGGCTCTAGCCTCGTCCCCGCCGGATCGGGGTGCCAAACAGTTGGAGACGGTGGCCGACCAGCTTGAAGCCCAGTTCGCGCGCCACGCGCTCCTGCAGCTTTTCGATTTCCTCGTTGCGGAACTCGATGACCTGGCCGGTCTCCACGTCGATCAGGTGATCGTGGTGCTCGCGCGGTGTTTCCTCGTAGCGCATGCGCCCGGCGCCGAAGTCATGACGCGACAGGATGCCCTTGCGTTCGAGCAGTCGCACCGTGCGGTAGACGGTTGAAAGGGAGATCCGCTCGTCCACGGCGTTGGCGCGCCGGTACACCTCCTCGACATCGGGATGGTCGGCCGCCTCGGACAGGATGCGCGCGATGATGCGCCGCTGGCCGGTCATCCGCAGCCGGTGGTCAACGCACAGGCGTTCGATCCTGCTCAGCGGTGACTCGGGTCTGCCGGACATCGAAATGGTTTGAACCTCCGTTGCGTCTAGCGAGCGTTATAGGCATCTGCATTGCGCTCGTCGACAGCCTGGCCTTAGCCGCGGCTCAATCCCTTGGCCTCCAGCTCCTTGAGATACTCAGCCCACCGCTTTTCCTTCTCATGGCCGAGCTGGTGGAGGTATGGCCACGTGTAGAGACCCGTGTCGTGCCCATCGTCGAACACGATCTTGACGGCGTAATTGCCGACGGGGCGCAGCTCCCGGATCTTGACGTTGCGTTTCCGGCCGACCGTCACGCGTTGCTCGGGCGAGTGGCCCTGGACCTCGGCGGACGGGCTCATGACGCGCAGCATTTCTGCCGAGAGCTCGATGGGTGCGTGCTTTTCGAAGGTCACGCGCAGGCCGGCGCTATCGGGAAGCACGTCCAGCGCCGGCGGCTTGGGCCGTGCACCGCGTGCGGCGTTGATCTCGGACCAGGCGCGCTCGGCGATGTCGCGAAAGATCTGCGCATGCAGGCTGTCAGGCTGCGACACCACGATCGGCTGGCCTGAATCCGAGTTCGCCCGGATATCCATGTGCAGCGGGATTTCGCCCAGGAACGGTATGCCAAGGCGATCTGCTTCTTCATGCGCACCGCCGTGACCGAAAATGTCGGATCGCTCGTTGCATTTCGGGCAAAGGAAGTAGCTCATATTCTCGATGATGCCGAGAACGGGCACATCGACCTTCTGGAACATGGCAAGGCCCTTGCGGGCGTCGATGAGCGCAAGATCTTGCGGCGTCGAGACGATGATGGCGCCGGACAGCGGCACCTGCTGTGCCATCGTCAGCTGCACGTCGCCCGTGCCGGGCGGCATGTCGATGACCAGCACATCGAGCTCGCCCCACGCCACGTCGCGCAGCATCTGCGTGAGGGCGGACACGACCATCGGGCCGCGCCAGATGATCGGTGTTCCCTCGTCGACCATGAACCCCATGGACATGGCCTTGAGACCGTGTCCTTCCATCGGACGCAGCGTATTGCCTTGGGCAACTTGCGGACGACCTGACAAACCCAGCAGCCGCGGCTGCGACGGGCCGTAGATGTCGGCGTCGAGAATACCGGCCTTGAGGCCGATGGCTTGGAAGCCGAGTGCGAGATTCACCGCCGTCGTCGATTTGCCGACGCCGCCCTTGCCGGACGCCACGGCGACCATGTGCTTGATGCCGGGAACGCCAGCGAGCTGCCGGCCGCCGCCCGCCCTCGGCTGGACGCCAGGCGGCGCACCATGACCATGGCGCTGTCCGCTCTGCGCACGCGCTCGCTGCACGCGCGCGCTTTCCGGCGCCTGGCCGCGCTGGCCCGAGGCCGGCCCTGGGCCATTGGCCTTGGATTTCTCTGCCGTCAGCACGGCGGCCACCGCCACCACGCCGTCGATCTCGGACACGACCTTTTCCGCGGCCTGGCGCAGCGGCTCCAGGTCGTTGGCGCGGTCCGCCGGCACGGTGATGGAGAAGTAGACGCGCCCGTCCTTGATGAGGACCTCGGACACGAGGTTGAGGTCCACCAGGTTGCTCTCCATGTCCGGACCGCGAATGCGGCGCAGCTTGTCGAGAACCTGGGTTGACGTGATGGACATCGTGGGCTCCGGAGGCCGCTAGGCCCGACTGACGCACGGCTTGTGCGAGGCCTCACGCCTTCCTCCACCAAGATACGTGAAGGGGCGTGCTTTCAAGGCCGTATATGGCAGAATAGCACCTGGAAGTCACGAGCGGCTCAAGGCCTGAAAGTGTTGGGCACGCCGCTCATGTTCAATATCGCGCGAGATGCGCAGTCACGAGGTGCGGCGAATGGAGGCGACGCCAGTCGCGGGGGTGATTCTGGCGGGCGGATTGTCCCGGCGCATGGGCGGCGGCGACAAGGGACTGCATGTGCTCGGCGCTACGTCGATGCTTCAGCACGTGGTCGATCGCATCAGGCCGCAGATCGGCCCCTTGATCGTAAACGCCAATGGCGACCCCGCGCGTTTTTCCTTCCTGGGTTTGCCGATCGTGCCCGATCCTGTTGCCGGCTATGTCGGGCCGCTGGCCGGCATCCTCGCCGGCATGCAGTGGTGCTGCACGCATGCGTCGACCGTTCGGCGCATTGTCAGCGTGACCAGTGACACCCCCTTTCTGCCAGCCGGCCTGGTGATGCGACTTGCGGCAGCCGTCGAAAACCAGCCGCTTGCGATAGCACTTGCCGAGTCGGATGGAGGCGTGCATCCGGCGACCGCGCTATGGCCGGTCGCCTTGGCCGATGATCTTGAAGGCCAGCTCGGTGGCGGTATGCGCCGGGTGATGCAATGGGCCGGGCGTCACACTACCATTGCCGTTCGCTTCGAGCCGGTCGAAATCAACGGCCGCCTCGTTGATCCGTTCTTCAACGCCAACACGCCAGAGGATCTTGCCGAGGCGCGCGCGATCCTCGCGGGATAAAGCAGATGGACACACTGAAAGGCCCTGGCGGCGCACCCTTGATCGGAATCGTCGGTTGGAAGAAATCCGGCAAGACGACGGTGGTGAGCCGGTTGATCGAGGAGTTCACGCGCCGCGGCGTGCGCGTGTCGACGATCAAGCATGCACACCACAGCTTTCAGGTCGACGATGGCGATACGGACAGCGCCAAGCACCGGCGTTCGGGCGCGGGGCAGGTGGCGATCGTCTCGAGCAGCCGCTGGGCGATCGTGCGCGAGCTCGGCGATCTGCCGGAGCCTGGCCTGTGCGAAATCGTGCAGAAGCTGGACCCTTGCGATCTCGTCATCGTTGAGGGCTACAAGTCGGAGCCGATCCCGAAGATCGAGCTGCGGCGCACGGGTGCGTTCGATCACGAGCCGCTTGCGGCCAAGGACAAGCACGTGATCGCCATCGCTGCGGATCACGAGATCGCCGGGGCGGACCTTCCCGTGCTTGCGCTCGATGATATCAAGGGCATCGCCGATACCATTGCGAAGGCTGTCGGCCCCCTCGGGCAACACAGGTAAGCCCGCGATGTACGCGCGCTTCCTCGTCTCGGTCGTGGCCATGGCTTTTGCTCTTCTCGCTGAGCCTGCATGGGATCAGGCGCGTTCGGTCAAGCCCAAAGTGCCGCCGGGGCTCGATCCCGGTGGCGTCGCCGTCGTGCTGCTCGGAGTGGGCCTCGACTACACCGACGCAGCGCTTGCACCGCGGCTGGCGCGCGACGGCGAAGGCGATCTCATGGGATGGGATTTCGTCGATGGCGACAACCGGCCCTATGCAGCACCCGGAGCACAAGCTGATCATGATGGAACACGTCTGGCGAAGCTCGTCTTGAGCGCCTATCCGGGGGCGCGGCTCGTGCCTGTTCGTCTGGAGTCGAGTGATCCTGCTCGCCTGGCCCAGGCCATGCGATTCGTGCTGCACACGCCGGCGCGTATCGTTGCCGTCGTTTTGCCAGAGGGCTCGGGGGCAGCGCCCGACATCATGAAACAGGCGGCCAGCCAGATCGGCGACATTCTCTTTGTGCGCGCCGCTGAACATGCCGAGGGCCCTCAGCCGGACAATGTCTTGCGCGTTGCCGCCCTGCCCACCGGATCTGAGAAGACGTCTCCGCAGACTGGATCAAGCGCCGATGTCTGGATCACGACCCAGGGCTCTGCAGTTGGCCCGGCCGATGCCGTCGCCTTGGCTGCGGGCCTTGCTGCGTGCATCCTGAGGGATCGTCAGGTCCAGAGTAGCGCTGGGGCGCGGGCGACGCTACTGGCGCAAGCCAAACCTTCCCCGGACAATCCGGCCCGCAGGGTGCTCGTTGCGCAATGTGGATAGTGCGCCCTCTTTTTAGGCAGATCGCCTAATGATTGGCGTCGCCGGTGCCGGTAGTCCTGTGATCGAATCCTTGCCGATTTGGGGGCCATTCGCAGGGATCACATGGGTGATCGTCTCGAAAGAAGCAGGTTGCTGCCGCCGCGGTTCCGGCTTGAGCTGAGCCTGCGGCCGCCCCACGAGATCATGGCGTGGGGCTTGCCTGCTCCCATCGGGCACAACAATGGCCCGCCTCTCGATGACCCCGTCAACGACGCCTTCGTGGGCTGGCGGTGGCGCAAGGCCCATCGGGAGGCCTGGAAGAACCCGTCCATGTCGATCATGAAATTTCGCGTGGCTCGGGCTGAAGCGGCGGGCGTCAGCTACCACGAGTACATGCTGGAGCTGCTCGACACAGGCCGCCATCTGCAGGCCGGGGACGTGGCATCTCGCACCTGCGACAAAAAGACCTAAGTCGTTCACGCAAAATGTGAAATTGTTCACGGAGCAGGCGCTTCCGTTCAACGATCGTCACGCGTGCGTGAGGCTGTCTTTTCGCACCGCACACAAGCGCCATATGGCAGTTCACGAGCGAGACCTCACTCGCTGGATGAATCAGATCCCATCACGCTGGGACATCAGGAGCACTGCCATGAAGACCCTGCTTTCTGCCTCTATCCTCGCCCTTGGCCTGTTCGCCACGTCTGCCCAGGCTGCCGAGAAGGACATCTTCACCGACATCAATCAGACCGCCCCGCTCGCGGGTACGTTCGATGACCTCAACCAGACGGCCCCGCGTTCGCCGTATGCCTCGTTGAACGACACGGCGCCGCGCTCCGGCGGCCTCTATGAGGACCTCCAGGACACGGCTCCCCACGCGCCGGGCACGTCCGGCCGCCTGAGCGACACGGCTCCCCTGAAGTAACGAAGTCGCGTCAGTTTCAGTAAGAGTATCAAAGGCCCCGGGAGAGTTTCCCCGGGGCCTTTGTTCGTCTGCTGCCCAAAAAGGTGCCGGGATGGGTCAACGTCTGATTGAAACCCCCGCAGGCAACCCCTAGACTAAGGATGTCGGTGACGGCGCAGCACGTGCGATCGCCCGGCCTTGAGGAGACGCATCAGTAATGGTCGACCTGTCGACCTCCCTCCCGCTCAGTGCGCCGATGATCGACCCCTTCGGTCGGCACGTGACCTATTTGCGCGTTTCGGTCACGGACCGGTGCGACTTCCGCTGCGTCTATTGCATGTCCGAGCACATGACCTTCCTGCCCAAGAGGGATCTGCTCACGCTCGAGGAATTGGACCGGTTGTGCTCGGCCTTTGTCGACCGCGGGGTCCGCAAGCTGCGCATCACCGGGGGCGAGCCCCTGGTGCGCAAGAACATCATCTGGCTGTTCCGCGCCCTGTCGCGCCACCTCAAGACCGGGGCTTTGGAAGAGCTGACGCTGACCACGAACGGCAGCCAGCTCGTCAAGTATGCCCAGGAGCTGCGTGACCTCGGCGTCGCGCGCATCAACGTGTCGCTCGACACGCTCAAAGCCGACCGCTTCAAGGCCATCACGCGCTGGGGCGACTTCGGCGGCGTCATGGCCGGGCTCGAGGCCGCCGACAAGGCAGGCCTGAACGTCAAGCTCAATGCCGTCGCTCTGAAGGGTGTCAACGAAGACGAGTTCGACGACCTGATCCGCTTCGCGCACGGACGCGGCTACGATCTCACGCTCATCGAGACAATGCCGCTCGGCGACATCGATGGTGACCGCACCGATCAATACCTGCCGCTGTCGATCGTACGCGCGCGTTTGATGGACCGCTTCACGCTCGAGGACATCCCCTATCGCACCGGCGGGCCGGCGCGGTACGTCGAGGTGAAGGAGACGGGCGGCCGCCTCGGCTTCATCACGCCGATGACCCACAATTTCTGTGAAAGCTGCAACCGTGTGCGCCTGACATGCACCGGCACGCTCTATATGTGTCTGGGGCAGGAAGACGCTGCCGACCTGCGCGCGCCCTTGCGCGCCAATGAAAGCAACGAGGCCTTGCACAGGGCCATTGACGAAGCGATTTCGCGCAAGCCGAAGGGCCATGATTTTGTCATCGACCGGCGGACCAAGCGCCCAGCCGTGCAGCGCCACATGAGCGTGACGGGCGGTTGACCAAGAACGGCTGAGGGGTTCGCAAGGACCTAAGTGGGGAGACGGGGGTGGGGGAGCGCGCAAGCGAGAACCTGCGCGCTGGCAGTGCGGAGGACACCTCCCGGATAGCTGCGGGCAATCTGACCGGCATTATCGCGATGTCAACGGCCATGGGCTCCTTCGCCTGCGGCGATACGTTGATGAAGCTGGCTGCCGGAAGTCTGCCGACCAGCGAGCTGTTGTTCATACGCGGCACGTTCGTCACCTCGGTGTCGATCATCGCCGCCATCTACCTGGGCGCCTTTGCTGAGTTGCGGGCGGCCATGACCAAGGCCATGGCGCTGCGGGCTGGAGGCGATGTGGCGGGCGGCTGGTTCTTCCAAAGCGGCCTGGCCCGCATGGCCTATCCAGACCTGATGGCCATCACCCAGCTCAATCCCCTGACGATCACTGCCGCGTCCGCGTTGTTCCTGGGCGAGCACGTGGGTTGGCGCCGGTGGACGGCCACGTGCGTCGGCCTTCTCGGCGTCCTGATCATCATTCGCCCCGGATCGAATACCTTCAACTGGTGGGCCCTGGCCGGGATTGCATCCGTGCTTGCGGCGACCGTACGCGACCTGGCAACGCGGCGCGTCGACCGGCGCGTGCCGCCGATCCTGATCATGACCCTGTCGGCCGGCGCCGTCACGGCGGCAAGCCTTCTCGCGCTGCCCTTCGTCTCGTGGACGTTGCCGTCAGCGCTGACTCTGACGAAACTGGCGGCAGCGTCCATGTTTTCACTCGTGGGCCAGCTTTGCGTTATCGTCGCCATGCGCACGGGAGAGGTCTCCGCCGTCGCGCCGTTCCGCTACACCATCATCCTGTTCGCCATCGTGTCCGGCATCCTGGTGTTCAATCATTTTCCTGACCTCCCCACGCTGGCGGGTATCGTCATCGTCGCGGCGGCCGGTCTTTACACGTTCTTCCGTGAGCAGAAATTGCGGCGGCTGGCGCGCGCTCAACTGTCCAAGGGGCAGACGTGATGGCGCTGCGCGATGCAACCCTGGAGGCGAATGCGCAGGCCGTTCCTCATCAGCGCAACAATCTGCTCGGCATAGCTGCCGTCATCGGCGCGGGAGCGGCCATGATCTGCAGCGACGCCAGCATGCGCGTCGCGATCAAGGAGATCGGCCTCGGCGAGGCGATCGCCGGACGTGGGCTGCTGACGTGCCTGCTGCTGTCGCTGGCGGCCATCGCGCAGGGCGTGTCCTGGCGGCATCCGGGCATGCGGTCTCCGGCCATGCAGATCCGCATCGCCGGCGAGATCGGCGCCGGGCTGTTCTTCAATGCCGCCCTCCAGCGCATGCCAATCGCCAACGCATCGGCGATCCTGCAGTTCATCCCCCTGGTCACGACAGTGGCTGCTGCCTGGCTGTTCGCCGAACGTGTGGGATGGCAGCGCTGGCTCGCCGCATTGGCCGGATTGATCGGCGTATTTCTCATTCTGAAGCCGGGGACCGCGGGCTTTACCTGGTGGTCTCTGCTTGCGGTTGCGGCGATGCTCTGCATGTCCGTGCGCGACCTCGCCACCAGCCGCATCGACAGCTCCACCCCGACGTTGCCGATCGGCGCCGTGTCCGCCGGCTTCGCCAGTCTGTCCGGCTTTGCCCTCCTGCCGTTCGGCGCTTGGCCGATGCCGTCGGCCGGCGCCGCTGTCATGATATTCACGGCCGCGCTTCTCATGTCGGCCGGCTTCATCTGCCTGGTGGTTGCCATGCGCAACGCCGAGATGTCGGCGATCGCCCCGTTCCGCTATCTCATCATCGTCTGGGCCATTGTGATCGGCGTGCTGGCCTGGAACGAAGTGCCGGATTTGCTGGCCTCGCTGGGCATTCTCATCGTCGTCGGAGCCGGCCTGGCATCCTTCATGCGCGAGCGGCGGCTTGTACGCGGCAAGGCATCGACATGACGGACAACTTGCGGGGCATCGCCGCTATTCTCGCGTCGGCCACCGGCTTCGTCGTGAACGATGCGATCGTGAAGCTCGCCACCGAGGAGCTGCCGACCGGCGAGCTGATCTTCATTCGCGGCGTGATTTCGACGGGGCTGATCGGTGTCGTCGCATGGTGGTTCGGTGCCATGCGGCCCGTGAGCGTTCTCCTCCAAGGGCCGATGCTGATCCGCATCATTGCGGCGGCTCTGGCGTCGCTCACGATCGTGATGGCTCTTCGCTACCTGCCTCTCGCCATTACGACGGCAATTCTCCAGGTGACGCCGCTCGCCGTGACAGCCGGATCGGCGATCCTGCTTGGTGCTTCCGTGGGTTGGCGCCGCTGGACGGCATCCATTGTCGGCCTGGCAGGTGTTCTGCTCATCATCCGCCCTGGCGGCGCCGGCATCGACGCCCATATCTGGATCGCGCTTGTGTCGCTGCTTTTCACGACGGCGCGCGACCTGACGACCCGCTTCATCGATCAATCCGTGCCGTCGCTGTTTGTCGCCTTCGCGTCGTCCGCCTGTATCACCCTTTCAGGGTGCGCCCTGCTGCCGTTCGAGACGTGGGTGATGCCAACGTGGTACGCGGTGGGTCTGCTCACCGCAGCGGCCATGGCGGTGTTCATCGGCTATCACCTGGGCATCGTCGCCATGCGCACCGGCGAGATCGCGGTCGTGGCGCCGTTCCGCTACTCAACCATCCTGTTGGCCCTCTTGCTCGGTTATCTGCTGTGGGGCTTCGTGCCGGATGCAATTTCGCTGGCCGGCATCGTGGTCGTGTGCGCGGCCGGCCTCTATCTGCTCCGTCGCGAGAGGGCAGCTCTCGCGAAACAACGTGCTGCTGTGAAAGTTGGAGATCCCGTGAGATGACACCGAACCGCATGAAAGAAAAGATTGCCCGCGGAGAGCCCGCACTCGGTGCATCCGTCATGTTCCCGTCTCCGCAGCTCGTGGAGATGCTGGGGTACGCAGGTTTCGACTGGGTGCTGATCGATTGCGAGCACGGCTCGATCGGCCCGGCCGATGTCGAGGTGATGTCCATGGCTGCCGATGCCGCCGGCATTACGCCGATCGGTCGCCCGCGCAGCAACGACGCGGCTGACATCCAATCCCTGATGGATCGCGGCGTAAAGGGCGTACAAGTCCCTCACGTGAATTCGGCCGAGGATGCGCGTCGCGCGGTCGCGGCTGTGAAGTTCGGCCCCGGCGCCGCGCGCGGTCTTGCCGCCGGCACGCGCCCCGACAAGTGGGGTCTGGGTGCGAAGATGCCCGATTTCACCACGGCGGCGAACGCGCAATCCCTCGTCTGCGTGCAGATCGAGCATCAGGAGGCCGTACGCAACATCGACGAAATCCTGAAAGTCGACGACATCGATGTCTTCTTCATCGGGCCGTCCGACCTGTCGCAGTCGATGGGTTTTCCCGGTAATCCCAAGGCGCCGCCCGTCGCCAAGGCCATCGAGGAAACATTTGCCGCCATTAGAGCAGCCGGCAAGGTCCCGGGTTTTCCGGCGACAGCCGACAACGTCGCCGATGTCGTGGCCAAGGGCTGCCGCTACATCTACACGCACGTGCCTCGGCTGATCGGGGCGGGCGCCGCGCAGTTTCTCAAACCTGTGCGCGGATGATGAGGTGAGGTTTACGCGCCCAGGGCAGCACGAACCTCGGCGCGGATCTTGTCGATCGGGAATGGCTTGGGCAGCAGCCGCGCGCCGTGCGCTTCCAGGCTGCGGGCCTGATCCAGAACGTCGGCAAAGCCGGACATCAATACCAGGCGTATTCCCGGGCAGATGTCGACGGCTTTCGTGGCCAGGGATATGCCGTCGAGCCCAGGCATGTGCACGTCCGTGACGAGCACGTCGAACGCGCTGTCCGTGGTGAGCTTGTCCAGCGCGTCGTTGCCGTCCTGCGTGCCGACCACGGCATGGCCGTCCATTTCCAGGGCCCGGCGGACGAAGTCGAGCGAGCCGCGGTCATCGTCAGCCAAGAGGATGCGTGCCATCGATTGCTCCCGTGTAAGCCTGTCCCCCGGTCGAAGCTTGGCAGGCTATGACGAAACAAGCCTGCCGACGAACGGGAGCTCGCGGTAGCGATGCGCCAGGTCCATACCGTAGCCCACCACGAAGGCGGGTGGACACTCAAACGCGATGTAGTCGGCTTCGATATCAACTGCGCGACGGATTCGCTTGTTCAGCAATACGCACGAAACGATTCGCCGGGCCCCACGCGCAGCGATGAGATCCCGGGCGAACGCGAGCGTCCGCCCCGTGTCGAGGATGTCATCCACGAGCAGGATGTCGCGGCCGGCCACTTCCAATTCGAGGTCTCTAACGATGCCGACGCTGCCGGTCGATGTGGTATCCCGCCGGTAGCTTGATAGGGAAAGAAAATCCACCTCGGGCTCGAGCCCGGCGCGGTGCAAGCCTCGCAAGAGATCGGCCGAAAAGACGAAGCTGCCGGTCAAAATCGAGATCACGAGGAGCCGTTCGAGCCCGGCGTTTGCGATCTCACCGGCCATCGTGTCGATCCGCGCGGCGATGGCTTCGGGCGGGAAAATCACCTCGATCCGGCTGTCGGTTCCCTCTGGGCCGCTCATGGCGCTCCACTCTGGCGTGTTTCGATCCCGGCCTTCATATCAGACCGGCGGGGCGATGGCGAAGCTGGTCGGGGCTGCTGTGTCACGATTGGCCGCGCCCTCCGATCCGCACCGGCGCCACATTTTTCGGCGATTGATCCCAGTTCTGTCCTCTCGCATAAAGGTGAAGGTGGTGCGGCGAAGTTGGCCGCAAAGATGGGGTATCCGTGATCAGGCTGCAGAATGTCGGGCTGAGGTATGGACGCGGGGGCGAGGTGCTCCATGACGTCAGCTTTCACCTACGGCCCGGCTCCTTTCATTTTTTGACGGGACCGTCCGGTGCGGGCAAGTCGTCGCTCCTGCGCATGATTTTCATGTCCCTGCAGCCGACGCGGGGGCACGTTCAGCTTTTTGGCCAGGATGTGAGCCGTATCAATCCGTCTCGCCGCGCCCAACTGCGCCGCAGGATTGGCATCGTGTTTCAGGATTTCCGCCTGCTGGATCACCTCACGACATGGCAGAACGTGGCCCTGCCCCTGCGTGTCGTCGGCAAGCGCATGGGAGATTACAAGGAAGACGTCACGGATCTGCTGCAGTGGGTTGGTCTCGGCGAGCGCATCAATCACTTCCCGTCGGTGCTTTCGGGCGGTGAGAAGCAGCGTGCGGCCATCGCACGTGCCGTGATCGGCAAGCCTGAGCTCCTGCTGGCCGACGAGCCGACAGGAAACGTCGATCCGCAGATGGCACGCCGCTTGTTGCGCCTCTTCTTCGAGCTGAACCGGTTGGGCACGTCTGTCATCATTGCCACGCACGACCATCAATTGATGCGGCAGTTCAAGGCGCCGCGGCTGGAGCTGCAGGACGGCTATGTCCGGACCGTTTGACAGGCCAGCAGGTCACCGGACGCTTCCTGCGCATACGATCGAGCGGTCGGAGGTCCCGTCGAAATCCTACACGGGGCCGCCCACGTCATCGCTCGACCATGCTTCCGCGAACGACGGCGAGCACAGCGACTTCTTCACCAAGCAATCGTCCGGCACGCCGGAAACAGCGCCGCAACACACGCCGATCGTACCTGCCGGGTCGGTGACGGGCCGCTCGTTGACGCTCGTCATCACGATCATGTGCTTTCTCGCCTGCCTGACGGCGGGCGCCGTCTACATGATCAACCAGTCGGCGTCCGCCTGGCTCAAGGACATCGCGAGCGAGGTGACCGTGCAAATCGAGCCGCGCGAGCGCGGCGACAGCGACCGGCTCGTCAAGGACGTGACCGCGTTTCTGGCCGGCCAGCCCGGCGTGAAGAGCGTGAAGCCTCTGACGATCGAGGACTCGACAGCGCTTATCGAGCCTTGGCTCGGGCAGTCCGACGCCCTGAAATCGCTGCCCATTCCGCGCCTCATCGCCATCGAGCTGGATCGCACGACGACGCCGGACTTCCCGGGCATGCGCGAGAAGCTGGCCATGGAGTTCAAGGGCGCCACGCTCGACGACCACCGCCAGTGGCAGCAGCAGATCCGTACCGTCACGCGCTCATTCGCCCTTGGCGGCCTGGCCATCCTGCTGCTGGTTGGAGCGGCAACGACAGCCATCATCATTTCCGCGACCCGCAGCGCCATGGCCTCCAACCGCGAGATCGTGGAGGTCCTCCACTTCGTCGGCGCGACGGACCGCTTCATCGCCAGGGAGTTCGAGAAGCATTTCCTGAGCCTCGGCATCCGCGCCGGACTGGTGGGGGCGGCCTCGGCCATGCTCGTCTTCTTCCTCATGCCGAGCATGATGGAGCTGTTGGGTGGGGGAACAGTGACGATTGCCGAGATCCGCAGATTGATCGGGGCGGGCGCGCTGGATGCGGCGGGTTACATTTTGCTCGTCATGGTTGTCGTCGTTATTGCCGCCCTGTGCATGCTGACGTCGCGGTTCGGAGTCTATCGCATCCTGCACAGCCAACATTGATCCGGAAAAGCAGTTTTCGACAGTCTGGGACGTACTGCCGGTAGGCATTTTGCAATCCCTTACTATAGTGGCGGCGATATTTGCGGGGGCCGCTGCCGTTCGCGGATGATTAAGTATTCGCCGGGAAGCTGAAGGGGATGGCGAGACTGGGTCGACTTTTCTTGACCTGCGGCGCGATCGGCGGCATCGCCTTGCTCGCGGGTTTCGCCGTATTTGCGCAAGCCGTCCGCCGCGCGCCGCCCGAGTCCCTGCCGGATGCCGACGCCATCGTCGTTTTGACCGGCGGTGAGGACCGTATTGAGGTTGGCATCAAGCTCCTGTCTGAAGGCAAGGGGCGGCGCCTGCTGATTTCCGGCGTCAATCCCACCACCAGGGTTGCCGAAATCCGACGGCTTGGCGGGCACGACAACAGGCTGTTCCGCTGCTGCATCGATTTCGGGTACGAGGCGGTCGATACCAGCAGCAATGCCGAGGAGGCCCGGGCGTGGGCCTCGGACAAGGGCTACGCACGGCTCATTCTGGTGACGTCCAGCTACCACATGCCCCGCAGCCTCACCGAGTTCGCGCGTGTTTTGCCCGAGACAGAGCTGGTCGCCTATCCCGTCGCCACCCGCCACTACCAGCTCGACGGATGGTGGCATCATCGCCCGACCGCACGCTTGCTTGCCGCCGAGTACGTGAAGTTCCTGACCTCTGCGACACGGCTCGGGGTATCGAGGCTCTATGGTGTGCTGGAGCGCCGTACGGTTGCGGGATCGCCTCCGCACGCCAACAAGATTTGAGGCTGCTGCACGCCATGCTTTCATCCTTGCTGTTTGCAGCGGCTTTCTACATCTCGACCGCGATTTTCCTGGTCGGGGGCAGCTGGCTGTTTTTCGCTCCCCGGTCGTGGGCCATGGAGGGGCTCAGGCTCCATGGTCTGTTCTGCACCTGGCTGCTGAAGGTGATCTGCGGAACGAAGCTCGAGGTGCGCGGCGCCGAGAAGCTCGTGAGCCGGCCATGCCTGGTCGTCTCCAAGCACCAGTCCGCCTGGGACACGTTTGCTCTGATCCCGATCTTCAAGGACCCCGCCATCGTCCTCAAGGAGGAGCTGAAGTGGATCCCCTTCTACGGGTGGTTCTGCCTCAAGTTCGAGCACATCCTGGTCAAGCGCGGCCGCGCGGCGCTGGCGCTCCGGCAGATGGTCGCCGATGCCAAGCAACGGGCGGAACAGCGACGGGAGGTTTTCATCTTTCCGGAGGGGACGCGGCGCCCGCCGGGTGCCGAGCCGGACTACAAGCCCGGCTACGTCGCCCTCTACGAAGGCCTGGGCCTGCCCTGTTATCCCGTGGCGCTGAATTCTGGCCTCTACTGGCCGCGCCGCAAGCTCATGCGCTATCCCGGAACGATCATCGTCGAGATTCTCGACCCCATTGCTCCCGGCCTGCCACGGACGGAATTCCGCCAAAAGCTGGAGCAAGCGATCGAGACAGCCTCGGATCGCTTGTTTCTCGAGGCGGTGCGCAAGGACGATATCCCTGTGCCGCCCGAGACCCTCGCCCAAGTCGAGGCCCGGCAGATCAAACAGGGAACATAAAAAGAACATTTATTGACTTTAAACCCGGGAATGCCTATTCTCCGAGGGTCGTTTTCCGGTGCGTCCAATGCCCCTCGAGCCTCTCAATCTTCCGCCCATCTCGGAGCAGATCTGGGACACGAAATACCGCTTCAAGCGAGCGGACGGCGTTCCGGTTGACCGGACGCTCGACGATACCTGGACGCGGGTCGCGACGGCCATTGCAGAGCCGGAGGCTGCCGCTGAGTGGCAGGCGTGGGCGGAGCGCTTTCGGCGTGCGCTGGCGGATTTCACCTTCATTCCGGCCGGTCGCATCATCGCCGGGGCCGGCACCAGCCGCGATGTGACCCTGTTCAACTGCTTCGTGATGGGGCGCATCGAGGACGACCTCACGTCCATCTTCGACAACGTGAAGGAAGCCGCGCTCACTATGCAGCGGGGCGGCGGAATCGGGCACGACTTTTCCACCCTGAGACCAAGCGGCGCGCTGGTGCACAGCGTGGGAGCTGGCGCGTCCGGTCCGGTGAGTTTCATGGACGTGTGGGATTCCATGTGCCGCACCATCATGTCGGCCGGCCAGCGTCGCGGCGCCATGATGGCGACGCTGCGCTGCGATCATCCCGACATCGAAACCTTCATCGACGCCAAGGCCGATGCGCGGCGCTTGCGCAATTTCAATCTGTCGGTGCTGGTCACGAGCGCATTTCTCGATGCCGTCCGCGCCGATGCGCCATGGAATCTCGTGTTCGAGGGGACGGTATTCCGCACCGTGTCCGCGCGTGCCCTGTGGGACCGCATCACGCGCGCGACCTACGACTATGCCGAGCCGGGCGTGATCTTCATCGATCGCATCAACGCGATGAACAATCTCGCCTACTGCGAGGAGATCCGCGCCACGAACCCCTGCGGTGAGCAGCCCCTGCCGCCGCATGGCGCCTGCCTCCTCGGCTCGATCAATCTTGGGCGGCTGATCAAGCAACCCTTCACGACCCATGCAACGCTGGACGAGGCGCACCTTGCTGAGCTCGTGGCGCTGGCCGTCCGCTTCCTCGATAACGCCATCGACGTATCGAGCTATCCTCTGCCGCAGCAGCGCATCGAGGCCAGGAACAAGCGCCGCATCGGGCTCGGCGTCACCGGGCTTGCCGACGCCCTGATCATGTGCGGTGTGTCATACGGCAGCCCGCAGGCCGTCACATTGGCCGAGCGCTGGATGGCGCTGATCGAGCGCAACGCCTATCTCGCGAGCGCCAATCTGGCCGCGGAGAAAGGGGCTTTTCCGCTGTTCGAGAGCGCGCCGTTCCTGGCGTCCCCCAACGTGCAGCGGCTGCCCGTGGATGTGCGGGATGCCATCGCCCAGCACGGCATCCGCAATGGCTGTCTGACATCGATTGCGCCGACGGGCACCATTTCCTTGCTGGCCGCAAACGTTTCCAGTGGTGTCGAGCCGGTGTTCGATTTCCGCTATGTGCGCCGCGTGCGCGGTGAAGGGGATCACGTGCGCGAGGAGGCCGTGGAGGATTACGCCCACGCGCTCTACCGGCGCATGTTTCCCGACCGTCCCCTGCCCGAGGCCTTCACGACGACGGCGGACCTGTCGCCACGCCAGCACCTTGAGATGCAGGCGGCCCTGCAGCGGCACGTCGACAGCTCGATTTCAAAGACGATCAACTGTCCCGAGGACCTGCCCTTCGAGGCCTTCAAGACCGTCTATCTCGACGCCTATCAGCTGGGGTTGAAGGGATGCACCACATTCCGCCCGAACGCTGTGACGGGATCGATCCTCGCCACGGCACCAAAGCCTGAAGCGGAGGCAGCACTTCCGGCAAGCGCCGCGGTTGTGCCGCACGTTGCCGCGGTGGAGTACCAGGCGGACGTCGTCTACATGGCCAAGCCGCTGGAGCGCGACGCCGTGCTCGAGGGCTACACCTATAAATTGAAGTGGGGCGTCAGCGATCACGCCCTGTACGTCACCATCAACGATATCGAGCGCGAGGGCCGCCGGCGTCCCTTCGAGATTTTCATCAACACCAAGAACCTCGAGCATTACGCGTGGACCGTGGCCCTGACGCGCATGATCAGCGCCGTGTTCCGCCGCGGGGGCGATGTCACCTTCGTCGTCGATGAGTTGAAGGCCATCTTCGACCCGCAGGGCGGGCACTGGATGAACGGGCGCTACGTCCCGAGCCTGCTTGCGGCCATTGGCGACATCATCGAAACGCATATGCGCCGCATCGGCTTCCTCCAGGAGGAAGAGCGGGTTGCGGCAAGCGAGCTTGCGTTCGCCACGATTGAGGCCGAGGAAGCGGGCAAACAAGCGCGGGAAAAGACCGCGGCCCGCAACCCGCAACCCCGGCGCTGCCCGCGCTGCCAAGCGGCTGCTTTCCTTTTCCGATCAGGGTGCTGGATCTGCCGCGATTGCGGTTATTCGAAGTGCGGATGAGGCTGACGGGGCTACAGATCAAGTCATTCTGGCGATCACGCGGAACCAGTGACGCGGTCTGACAGTTTGCCTTCAAATCTCTGCGAACGGGTCATATTTCCGCTTGAAACACTCTGTAACAATCCAATCTACGGTGCGGGTTGGGTTGTTCAAGACAAGCCGATATGCGCGGGACACTTTGAAGATGCGTATGATCTCTCACACGTCTGTAAGCCTCCGACAGGTTGAAGAGCGGTTTGGCCGGAAGCCAGCGTCCGCCGAGCCCTTGCGCTTGGAGGAGTGGCGCGGTGCCTCCGGCAGGCAGTACCAGCACCTTGTCTACAGCCTCGTCGAATGCCCGGCGTTGCCGGTCGCCAACTACGTGCTGACGCGCCGTTCGGCGGACGGACGGCGTTCGATCGTCAAAGTCGGCCGCACATCGAGCGACGTGCCGACGTTGAATCTGGCGAAAATCCGGCATGAAGGCGCCCAGCTCGGCGCCAACGAAGTGCACATCCACGTGATGGCACGGTCGGAGTCGGAGCGGGCCAAGGTCGAGTTCGACATCAGCTCAGGTGTAGACGCAGAGACAGTGGCCGGCGTGGCTTGGCACTGAGTAGCCCCGCGCTACGCTTCGCTTGCGCCAAGGCGTGACCGATAGAGGAACCGCTTCCGGTCGCCAGGGCGCAGTTTCAATACATCGACGGGATGATGGTGGAGGGCGCGCAGAAGCGCCGCCACCCGTGGGCTTTCCAACGGCGCGCCAGGATACCTGCCGACATGCGGCCCGGTCAGCGTCAGAAGCCGTTCCAGCTCGCGTTCGCGGATGCCGAGTTCCGCCAGGTGCCGCATCGTGTTCACGAGATAATCGAGATTCGCGCCTGAAATCCCGCGGGCACCACGGATGAGGTGGGCCTGCAGTTTGAGCGGCAGCCGCGCCGCATAGCTCGGATGCGCCCGCTCGACGACGAAGGTCTTGGCCCGGACATCCTTGGGCGGCTCCTCAGCGAGCGTTATGGGCACGTCGACCTCGCGGTAGACGCCGCTGATCAGCTCCCGCTGGCGGAGATATGTGGTCACAGCAGCAGCCTGGGCTTCCGCCACGCGATAAGCGATGCCCTCGCAGGTCCGGCCGCGGTCCAACCCCAGCACGAGCCCGGGCCGTTCAGCGTTGCCTCGATGGTGGGTGGAGTAGATGCAGAAACAGCGGTGATAGCCCGTCAGCCGCGCGTGCCGGGCCTCCTCGTAGGCGAAGCCCGGCCGCCACATCAGCGAGCCGTAGCCGAAGATCCAGACGTCGCCGTGTGTTGCCTGGTCCCGATCCATATCGCGCACCAGCCTCGCGATCACTCTTCCGGCGTGGCTGCCGCGGTGCGGCCGGCGCCATGGGGACGGCCGAAATCGGCGGCTGCCGTATCCTGGCCGGCCTGAATGATGCCGCGGCGCAGCTCTCGCGCTTCGCCGAAGAGGCGGAACAGCACGTCGCCCTCATCGAACCGGATGGCGCGCTGCAGGGCCGTCAGGTCTTCCGTGAAACGGCCGAGCATCTCGATCACGGCCGCCTTGTTGTTCAGGAACACGTCCCGCCACATCGTCGGGTCGGAAGCGGCGATGCGGGTGAAGTCGCGGAAGCCGCCGGCCGAGAACTTGATGACCTCGGATGCCGTGACCCGCTCCAGGTGTGCGGCCGTGTTGACGATGTTGAAGGCGATGAGGTGGGGGACGTGGCTGGTGATCGCCAGGACCATGTCGTGATGCTCGGGCGCCATGATCTCGACGTGGGAGCCGAGCGCCTCCCAGAATGCTTTGAGACGGCTCACTGCGTTTTGGTCTGTTTGCGGCGGCGGCGTGAGAATGCACCAGCGGCCGTCGAACAGCTCGGCAAAACCCGATTCCGGACCGGAATGCTCCGTCCCGGCGATCGGATGACCCGGCACGAAATGGACATCTTCGGGCACGAACGGCGCCACATCGCGCACGACCGCGCCTTTCACCGATCCCACATCCGTGAGGATCGTGCCGGGCTTGAGCTGGTCTTTGAGGGTCGCAGCCACAGCCCCGCAGACGCCGACCGGCACGCAGAGAATGACCAGGTCGGCGTTGCTCGCCGCCGCAGCTGCCGTATCGAAGATCTCGTCGACGAGCCCGAGGCGTACCGCAGTCTGCCGCGTCTTCTCGGTCTGTGCATGGCCGACGATGCGGCGCGCGAGGCCGCCGCGCCGGATGGCGTGACTGATCGACGAGCCGATCAGGCCGATACCGATCAGCGCCACCGTGTCGAAGAGCGGTTTGGTCATGGGCGCCAGGTCCGCATGAATTCCGCAAGCGCTGCGGCAGTGGCGCGATTTTCCTCGGCTGTGCCGATTGTCATGCGCAGCGCATTGGGAAGCCCATAGCCGGTGACGCGGCGCATGATGATGCCTTTGGATTTGAGAAACTCGTCCGCGGCGGCCGCACCCCGGCCGTCCTGGCCGGGAAAATGGATCAGGATGAAGTTGCCGACGCTCGGCGTCACCTTGAGGCCGGCCTTCTCCACCTCTGCCGTCATCCAGGCGAGCCATTCGTCATTGTGGGCGATGGAGCGCTCCACGTGCGCCTTGTCCTCGATAGCGGCGATGCCGGCGGCGATGGATGGCGCAGTTACGTTGAAGGGGCCGCGGATGCGGTTCAGCACCTCGGCAATGCCGGGCGGGCAATAGGCCCAGCCCAGGCGTAAGGCCGCCAGGCCGTAGATCTTGGAGAACGTGCGCGTCATGACCGTATTGTCGGTGGTCGCGACCAGCTCGATGCCGGCTTCGTAGTCGTTGCGGCGCACGTACTCGCAGTAGGCCGCATCGATCACTAGCAGGACGTGGCCCGGCAATCCCTGGCGCAGCCGCCGGATCTCGTCGAACGGAATGTAGGTTCCGGTCGGGTTGTTGGGATTGGCGACGAACACGACCTTCGTGCGCGGCGTGACGCGAGCCAGGATCGCATCCACGTCCGTCATGTAGTTCTTCTCGGGCGCGACGACCGGCACGGCGCCATTTCCGAGTGTGACGATGCGATAGACCAGGAAGCCGTGCTCCGTGAAAATCGCCTCGTCGCCGACGCCGAGGTAAGCGTGCGCCAGCAGGTTCAGGAGCTCGTCCGAGCCCGAACCGCAGATGATCCGCTCGTGGTCGAGGCCATAGACGCGGCCAATGGCCTTGCGCAGCTCGGTCGCGGCGCCATCAGGATAACGCTCCAAGCTTCCCGCCAGGTCCTTATAGGCAGCGATGGCCTTCGGGCTCGGCCCAAGGGGAGTTTCGTTGGACGACAGCTTGATGGGCTTCAGCCCGCCCGGCACGGCACTTTCGCCTGGCACGTAAGCATTGATGTCCAGGATCCCAGGCTTCGGAACGGGCGCTCGGCTCGACATGGCGGGTCTCTATGGCAGGCTAAGGGTTTGGGCGGTCAGATTGATAGGCATGTCCCCTGGCGAAATCAAAGAAAAGATGGCTTTCCGATTGGACTGTCGGGGCTGGCGGAGAGCTTCCGGCCTCATCTCAGCGCGGCATCCGCTGGGATTGTTCGGCCCCGAGCCTGGTCAGCCGGTGCAGCGTCAATGCGGGCCGAGGAACGATCATATGGGTCTGCCGTTTCTGATCCAGTGGCGCCCGTTGCGCCGTAGTGTTCGATCATAAAGGGAAAGAGCCATGATTAACGCGTCGCAGATCAAGGAGCATATGGAAGTCAAAGGTTCCGACGGCAGCCACGTCGGCACGGTGGACCGCATTGAAGGCGATCGCATCAAGCTGACAAAATCCGATCCGGCCGCTGGCGGTCAGCACCACTACATCGGGCTCGACCATGTCGAGGAGATCAGGGGTGATGCCGTGTGCCTCTCCAAGACCGGCGCAGAAGCCCAGAAGATGATACAATAGCTCAGAGCGCGGTTGGGACCGAGGGTCTCAACCGCCTTTGCCTTTGTTCTTTGCGCAGCCGTCCACGCTTCTGGCCGAGATGCCGCGCACCGGCACCAGCTCTTTCAGCACACGCGCGCGCGAGACTTTGCCGATCGGTGCCACCAGCTCCTTCTTGGCCTCGACGATGATGACGCCGGCGAAAGCTGGCCACAGTCTGGCGCCCAGCCTCTCAAGTGCCATGGCCGATCGCAGGATCAGAGGCCGGTCCACCGGCGGCATGTAGAGCGCCGCGTTCCAGTCGACGGGTGTGAACAGCGCGTCCGAGAGCAGTCGTTTGAGCTGAGCGGAGCTGTAGGGTTGCCCATGGCCGAAGGGTGTTCTGTCGAGGCGTGCCCAGACACCCCGCCGGTTCGGCACGACGATCAGGAGCCGGCCCTCGGGCTTGAGCACGCGCCAGATCTCGCGCAGCAGAGCGCGTGCGTGCTCACTTGCCTCGAGGCAATGCACGGCGAGCAAGTTGTCGACGCAAGCATCCGGCAGCGGCAGGCTGTCCTCTTCTACCAGGATGGTTTGAACGGGTCCCGACGCCGGCCAAAGCAGCGCGCCCTGGCCGGCCGGCATCAACGCGCCAACGCGAGCGGCCTCCGACCGGAAAGCGCCCAGATAGGGTGACGCGAATCCAAGCCCCACCAGCGTGCCGCCGTGCGTGCGGCGCCAGCGGGCGCGGATGCGATGCGTGAGCAAGCGCCGCACCATGCCGCCCAACGGGCGGGCGTAGAAATCGCGCAGCTCGACGACGTCTGACTGCATGGGTTCCGTTGCGAAAGAGTGCTGCGGACAGCTCCATATTGCACAAATTTCACAATGTCAGGAGGCGGTTGAAAAATTGACACCGCGCGACGGGCGATATTCGCCGGCCACGCGAGCGTTCTGCTTCCATCGCAAGCCATCTCGCTCTAGGGTCGCGCCCAACAACGGCACCTAGGCTTAAGGAGTGCGCACCATGCCGAAGCTCGAGATTTACCAATTCGGCTGCCTCAGCGACAATTTCGGGGTTCTGATCCACGACGCGGCCTCCAATCTCACGGCCGCGATCGATGCACCCGAGGCGGAGGCCGTACGGCGCGCGCTACGCGAGAAGGGCTGGAAGCTCACGCACATCCTCGTCACGCACCATCATTCCGATCATACCGACGGCATCGCTGCCCTGAAGGCTGAAACCGGGTGCACGGTCATCGGTCCGAAAGCTGAGGCGGCCAAAATCAAGGGCCTCGACAAGACGGTTGCCGAGGGCGACACGCTGTCCTTCGGCGCCTTCGAGGTGAAGGTCCTCGACACACCCGGGCACACGGCCGGGCACATCACCTACTGGATCCCGTCGGCCAGCGTGGCCTTCGTCGGCGATACGCTGTTTGCCATCGGCTGCGGACGTATCATCGAAGGCAACGCGGAGATGATGTGGCGATCGCTGCAGAAGATCGCGCATTTGCCGCCGGAGACCGAGGTTTACTGCGGCCACGAGTACACGCTGTCGAACGCCCGGTTCGCCATGACGATCGAACCCGAGAACCGGACGCTCGTCGCCCGCGTGATCGAGGTAGAGGGGCTGCGCAACGAAGGCAAATTCACCTTGCCGACGACAGTTGGCCTGGAATTGCAGACCAATCCGTTTCTGAGACCGAATGCGCCGGACATCAGGAAGCGCCTCGGCATGGAAACGGCACAGGACTGGCAAGTCTTCGCGGAGATTCGCGAGCGCAAGAACAGGAGCTGACGCGGGTGTCGGCCGGCCTCGACGCGGAGGAGGTCATTCGTCTCCTCGGCCTGTCGCCTCATCCCGAGGGCGGATATTTCCGCGAAACCTTCCGGGATGCCGCTGCTGGCAGCGCACGCGCGGCTTCGACAGCCATCTATTTCCTGCTCCGGGACGGCGAGGTCTCGCGCTGGCATCGCATCGATGCCGCGGAGGTGTGGCACTGGTATGCGGGGGCTCCGCTCGAGCTTGCTATCAGTCCAACAGGGGGCCCGCTTCAAGCCGTACGCTTGGGTCCAGCCTTGTCCAAGGGCGAGCGGCCCCAGGCAGTGGTGCCGCCTGGCTTCTGGCAGCGCGCACAGAGCGCCGGTGCCTGGACGCTGGCCGGCTGCACCGTCGCGCCGGGGTTCGAGTTCGCGCACTTTGAGATGGCCGACGCCACATTTGACCCTGTGGCGTGACATCGCCTCTAGCGCCGAGGCGCGCTGAAAGACTTTTCCACTGCCAAATCGGCGCGGGGCCTGAGGATAACTGGCAGGAAATGTTGATAAATCAGACTTTGGCTGCGAGGTGCGCCGCGCCGGTCCTTGCTCGCATATTGCGACTCATAAAGAGTACATAATCGAGTCGGGACTTTGGGGCATGCGGGGCTAGTAGCGATATGAGGCAGGAGTCGTCAGGGGCATTTTTGTCCGCGGTGTTCGTCGATTACGACAACATCTATCTGTCTCTGAAGCGCAAGAGTGAGGAGGCCGCGAAGCGATTCGCGAAGGATGCCCCCTTGTGGCTCAAGGGCATCGAGACCGGAACGCTTATTTCACCGACGAATAGCCCGACGCGCGGTGGCACGCGTCGCATCGTCATGAACCGGTGCTACGGCAACCCGGTGCCGCGCCGTAACGCCACCGACAACTCGACGGACATGAATTCGTTCCCGTTCGTCCGGCATCATTTCCTGCGCGCTGGCTTCGAGATCGTGGATTGCCCGCCGCTGACGCAGCAACTCAAGAACTCTTCCGACATCCGCATGGTGATGGACGTGCGTGACTATCTCACGCACGACACCTACTTCGATGAGTTCGTCATTCTGTCGGGCGACGCCGACTTTACCCCTGTGCTGCACCGTCTCCGGGCCCACGCCCGGCGCACGGTGATCTTCGCCAACGATTATACGGCTGCTCCCTACACCGCGATCAGCGACGGTGAAGTGCGTGAATCAAACCTGATCACGCTGCTGATGGAAGGCCGCCTCGGCGACATGACCGGCGGCAGCCCCGAGCCGGCCGAGGTGCAAGAGACCGCTGTGCGCCGGGCCATCATGGCAGAGGTGATCGCCGCCGTGCAGGCCTCCTCCACGCCTGTCCCGCTTGAGGTGCTTGCCGACCGTGCAGTGCGCACGATCGGGCACGAGCGCACGATTGGAACCGGTTGGGGCGGCGCCGGGGGATTCCGCGAGCTGCTGGCGCAATCGCTTCCAGACGTCCTGAAGCTGACCGAGCAGGCTCCTTATTTGGTCATCGATACGCGCAGGCACATCGCCCAGCCGGCCATTATTCCGGAGCTGCGGGAGACGCGGCCGGAGCGGGCGATTTCCGCACATCCTGTGCAGGACAGATTTGCTGAGAAGCCGGCTTCGCCTTTGTCGGGCGGGGCTTTTCAGGCGCCGTCGCGCAATGCGCCGGCCGGTCGCCCCGCTGCACCTCCCTCGTTCGGTGGCCAGCAGATGGAGCCCAGCCAATCCTACGCGCCGCGCGGGCATTCACCGGATTTCCAGGCGCCCGTGCGTCAGCCGGTCCAGCCTTCGCCTCCGGCGCGTTCGCCTGAAACATCCGCGTCCGTGCAGCAGGCCATCGCGCGCATTCAGGAGGCATGCCAAGCCCCGCCGTTGTCTCCGCCCGAGTATCGCCTCCTGTTCGAGGTGATGGCGCAGGAGATCACGGAGAACAACCTCAGCGGCGTGCAGACGGTCATCAACATCGTGCAACGGGCCCGCGAGCGTGGGCTCGACGTGCGCAAGGACGATGTCCGCTTCGTGCTGGAGGTCGTGAGCGAGACCGATCCCTGGTTTGAGCAGGGCGCTTCGGCAAATCTGTTCGCAGGCCGCTTCCGCAACTTCGTCGTCGCCCGATGCCGTAGCCAAGGGCTCAATCTCTCAGCGGACGAGCTGGACTTGATTGATGCCTGGTTCGCGGGTAACGCGGCTCCGGCGCCGGGCACGGCGGGTCAGCAGCAGCATGCGCTTCAGGCGCCGTCGCCGCAGACACGCACGACCATGCAGCAGATCAGCCAGGACCTGCGCGCCGAGCGCTATCGCCCCGATGACAGCGCGCAGCAGTTCGGCGGCGATCAACGCTTGATCGGTAGGGCTCCGTCAGCGCCGGCACAGGGTGGCGGTTCCGGGTTTGGCGGAGAGACCCTGCAGCACACCGTCCAGACTGAGCTCGGGGGTGACGAATTCCCGCGCATCGTGCGGACACGCCTCAGAGGCTGAGACGCGCCTTCACTCTGGATGGGAAAATCAGGACGCGCCGGACTTGGTTCCGGCGCGTCCTGCTATAAGAGCCCCGATCGTAATGAGAACGGCCGCAAGCCAGACCGAGGGGGTCGCGCGTCCGAGGCCAAGGACGGCCAGAATGATCGTGGACAGCAGCGGTGTTGCATAGGAAGCAACGCCAAGCAGGCGGATGTCGCCGTGCTTCATGCCCCTGTCCCACAGATAGAACGCCAATCCCACCGGACCGAGGCCCAGTGCGGCCACCGCCAGCCAGGCCAGGGTGGATTGCGGCCACACGGTTTGCTCCAGCAGCAGATGAAAGCCGAGAGCGCCGATAGCGGTCGCGGCGCAGCTGCCAATCACTGCGGTGCTCTGCACGGCAGCAAAGAACCGAGAGCCGACGGAATAGCTCGACCAGATCAGCGCCGCTGCCAGCGCTGCCAGATAGCCGGCGCTCGTGCCGCTGAATTCGAGGCTCTGCGAGCCTCCGAGGAGGATGAGAATCGTGCCGCCGAGACCGAGCAATGCACCAACGATGTGCGGCCAGCCGAGCGCGCCCCCGCCAAGGCGTTCAGGCAGAAAACCGGAGAGCACGACAATGAGCAGAGGCCAGAGGTAGATGATCAGGCTGGCCTCGAGCGGAGGTGCTGCTTGCAGGGAGAAGAAATAACAGGCGTGGAAGGCGAGCAGGCCGTAGATGCCGAGACACCAGGACCCGAGCGGTACGCGGCGTAAGGCCGAAAGCGGTTCGCCCGTCCAGTATGCCCAGCCCAGGCCGACCAGCGTGCCGATGGCGAACGTCATCGCCGCAAGCTGAAAGGGCGGGATGCGGCCCGCGAGAGCCGTCAGTGTTGCGAGGGCTGCCCAGAGCAGGACGGCAATCAATCCGAGGCCGGTCGCTCGCCGCGTGCTCTCAGGCAGCATCTTGATCGCTCAGGTGGCCATATACTGGCCGCCGTTGGCATCGAAGCAGGCGCCGGTAATGAAGCCGGCATCTTCAGCTGCCAGGAACACGACGCAGCGCGCGATCTCGGCGGCGGTGCCGAGGCGGCCAACGGGGATCATGGGCAGGATCTTCGCCTCCAGGACGTCCTTTGGAACGGCCGCCACCATCTCCGTGTTGATGTAGCCCGGCGCGATCACGTTGCAGGTGATGCCCTTTGCCGCCCCCTCCAGCGCCACAGCCTTCGCGAAGCCGACGAGGCCGGCTTTGGCCGCCGAATAGTTGGCTTGGCCGAACTGTCCCTTGCGGCCGTTGATCGATGAGACGGAGATGATGCGGCCGAAATTGCGTGACCGCATGCCATCGATGACCAGCCGTGTCATGTTGAATACGGAGTCGAGGTTGGTGCGGATGACATCCGACCACTGCGCCGGGGTCATGCGATGCAAGACGGTATCGCGCGTGATGCCGGCATTGTTGACGAGCACGTCGACGGGTCCGAGGTCGCGCGCGATCTGTGCGACGCCCTTCTCGCAAGCCGCGTAGTCACCGACGTCGAATTTGTAGACGGGTATGCCGGTATCGATCTGGAACTTCTGTGCGGCGGCGTCATTGCCCGCATACGTTGCCGCCACACGATAGCCCTTCGCTCGAAGGGCAGTTGAGATACCTTCGCCGATGCCCCGGGTTCCACCCGTGACAACCGCTACCCGTGCCATACGCTTCTCCCCTAGCTCACTTGTTTTCTGACAACATCATTATAATCCCGGGACGGAGGATCGCCGCCCGGGACTTGTATTGTGATTAACCTTTTGGCGAGCTAGTCGCGCTCCACGCACATGGCCACGCCCATGCCGCCGCCGATGCACAGCGTGGCCAGGCCCTTCTTCGCATTCCGGCGCTTCATCTCGTAGAGGAGCGTGTTGAGCACGCGGGCTCCCGACGCGCCGATCGGGTGGCCGATGGCGATGGCGCCGCCATTGACGTTGACCTTCTCGGTGTCCCAGCCCAGCCCCTTGTTCACCGCGCACGCCTGCGCGGCAAAGGCTTCGTTGGCCTCGATCAGGTCAAGGTCCTGCACCGTCCAGCCCGCCTTCTCGAGGGCTTTCTTGGAGGCCGGGATCGGGCCTGTGCCCATGATCGACGGATCGACGCCGGCATGCGCCCAGGAGACGATGCGCGCGAGCGGCGTGATCCCGCGCTTTCTGGCCTCGGCCAGCGTCATCAGAGCGACGACGGCTGCGCCATCGTTGATGCCGCTGGCGTTGCCCGCGGTCACCGTGCCGTCCTTCTCGAACGCCGGGCGCAGCTTGGAGACTGAGTCGATCGTCACGCCGTCCTTGATGTACTCGTCGTCTGCGACGATCGTATCGCCCTTGCGTCCCTTGATGGTGACAGGCGCGATCTCGTCCTTGAACCTGCCGGCCTTCCTGGCCGCCTCGGCCTTGTTCTGCGACGCCACCGCGAAACGGTCCTGCTCCTCGCGGGTGATCTGCCATTGGCGTGCGACGTTTTCTGCCGTCGTGCCCATGTGGTAGCCGTTGAACGCATCCCACAGGCCGTCCTTGATCATCGTGTCGATGAACTTGGTGTCGCCCATCTTGGTGCCGTCACGCAGGTGCATGCAGTGCGGCGCCTGGCTCATGCTTTCCTGCCCGCCGGCAATAACGATGCTGGATGATCCCGATTGGATCTGCTGCGCGCCGAGCGCGACGGCACGCAGGCCCGAGCCGCAAAGCTGGTTCATGCCCCAGGCCGGCGCATCTACGGGGATGCCGGCGGCGATCGAGGCCTGGCGCGCCGGGTTTTGTCCGGCGCCGGCCGCGAGAATCTGCCCCATGATTACTTCGGAGACGTCACCGGGCTCCAGACCCGCGCGATCCAATGCAGCCAGAATGGCCGCTCTGCCGAGCTCGTGCGCCGGCAGGCTTGCGAGCGCTCCATTGAATGACCCGACCGGTGTGCGCGCGGCGCTGGCAATGACGATTGCCGCATCGTTGGAGCTCATCTGGTTCTCTCCTGTGCTTGGACAGCAGTATTGGCCGGTTTTGGCAGGTTAAGCATGTCTTGATCATCGACATTGCGCTCGACACGCCCACGATAGCAACGTCGTATTGTCCGGAGTCAACGCTAAATGGCGTCCCCGGACGAGTGATTTCAAGGTGGTCACGTATTTCCCCCTCGCTTGGGGCGTGATACTCTCGCAAGCTCCTGCAGCAGAGAAAGACGGTCCGAGCCATGCTCAACAAGGCGGACGCCCCTGCGGACAAGAAGGATCCGGTGGTCGTCAAGAAGTACGCGAACCGGAGACTCTACAACACGGAAACGAGCACGTACGTCACCCTCGACGATCTCGCCCAGATGGTGCGGTCGGAACGGGATTTCGTGGTTTTCGACGCCAAGACCGGGGACGACCTGACGCATTCCGTCCTTACCCAGATCATCGTCGAGCAGGAAAGCCGGTCCGGTGGTCAGACCTTGCTGCCGATCCCCTTCCTGCGTCAGCTCATCCGCTTTTACGGCGATGCCATGGAGCGGATGGTGCCGAGCTATCTCCAGGTGAGCCTCGAGACGCTGGCCAAGGAGCAGGACCGGTTTCGCAAGCAGTTCGCCACGGCCTTCACTCCTCAGGGGGCTTTCGAGGCCTATCAGGAGCAGGCGCGCAAGAACCTCGCCATGTTCGAGCAGGCGATGTCCATGTTTACGCCCTTTGCCGCCGGCAAGAGCGCTCCGAAGAAGGATGAGCCCGCGCCCAAGGAGCCGCAGCCCCCTCAGGCAGCCTCCTCGCCGACTGAGCTGGACGAGCTGAAATCTCAGCTCGCGTCCATGCAGGCAAAAATCGAGAAGCTGTCCCGCGATCGCGATTGACGTCGCGGGACATTATCCGGCTTGGATCGCCGTCAGTGGTCGGCGCCGAGACTGAGGTCGCGGCGTGCCGTGCGGATGCCGATCATGAAGCCGGCCACGACGTCCACCAACGTCGCCGTCATGATGAAGAAGAACACCGACGTGGCCGCCTGGGGCACGACCAGGAATTCCACGAGGCAGGCAATGAACACCAGCATCGACAGGCCATGGTCGATGAGGGACGCTGACGCCGTGTAGGTCGACTTGATCAGCTCGACGAAGAGCATGAGCATCGTCAGCAGAATGATCAAGTCGCTCCAAGAAAACGTCCAGCTCGCGCCGCTCAGCATCGGGAGGCTGAAGAGCGGCCGGCGGAATATCTCGTCGGCGGGTACGTTGCCGCCCAGCAATGCAATGACATTGTAGACGATGAATGGGATGACAATGAGCGGCAAAGCCCGAAGCGACATAGCGAACTCCTGAAACGGCGAGATTGCACGTGCTATCCAATGCCGAGCAAACTAGGCCGGCATTGTGTCATCCTATCTATCGCTGGGAAAAGACCCCCGTCCCCCAAAAGCACGATGCCCGTCCGGGCATCGCTGCTCTTACGCCTCGTTCTCGACTTCGAGGATCTGGCGGCCGCGGTACTTGCCGCTCTTGAGATCGATGTGGTGCGGACGGCGGAGATTGCCGCTGTCCTTGTCCTCGACATAGACTTCAGCCGAGATCGCGTCTGCAGAACGGCGGAAACCGCGCTTCATACGCGAGACTTTCTTCCTCGGAACGGCCATAGCAAGTATCTCCTGACTTCGGTCGGCGTGCCGCCTGTGTGTGGTGCGTCTCCGGGCCCCTCGACCCGCCGCCGGGTGCGGCATAGGGGAAAGGCGCTTGCTGCGGCAATATGGGGCCGCAACGCTGTTCGGAGGCGCCTTATACCTGCATTTTAGGGGCCTGACCAGCGGCTATTCTGTCCTCGGTGCGTTCCACGCTCGCCGGTGCTGAAGAGAAGATCGATGCTCGAACAACGACTTGCTGAGGCGGCCAGTCTGGTTGAGGCGCGGCTTTCCGACCTTTTGGGGGAATTGACCTCGGCGCGGTGTCCCGACCGGCTTCGGCAGGCGATGGCCCATGCCACCCTGAGCGGGGGCAAGCGCTTCAGGCCGTTCCTGGTCATCGAAGGGGCGAAATTGTTCGGATTGGCGGCCCGACAGGCGGTCGACACGGCCGCAGCGGTCGAGCTCCTGCACTGCTACTCCCTAGCCCACGACGACTTGCCGGCCATGGACAACGACGAGCTGCGCCGAGGGCAGCCGACGGTCTGGAAGGCCTTCGACGAAGCAACGGCCATCCTTGCGGGCGATGCACTCCAGTCGTTGGCCTTTGAAATCCTGTCCCGGCCCGAGACGCACCCCGATCCGGCGGTGCGGGCAGATTTGGTCTTGGGCCTGGCCCGGGCCTCTGGTGCCGCCGGCATGGTGGGCGGCCAGCAACTCGACATGGAAGCTGAGCATCCCTCCGGAAAAGGTTTGCACACCCCCCAGGGCGTTCGGGCCATCCAGGAGATGAAGACGGGCGCACTCATCACGTTCTCGGCCGAGGCTGGAGCGATCCTCGCGTCGGCGCCGGACCATGAGCGCAGCGCACTCGTCGCCTACGGACGTGCGCTGGGAACCGCATTCCAGATTGCCGACGACCTGCTCGATGTCGAGGGCGATGTCGTCGATGTGGGCAAAAGTCTCGGCAAGGATGCGTCGGCGGGCAAAGCCACATGGGTTGCAATTCTTGGCGCCGCTGGCGCGCGTGCTCGCTTGAACGAGCTCGAGCACGATGCGGCCGCGGCGCTATCGCCATTTGCAAATCGCGAGGTGCTGGAGGCGGCCGCGCAATTCGTCACGCGGCGGCGCAAATAGTGATTTCATCAGTGTTGCGCATGAGGCACTTCCTATCGCTGACAACATGCTTACATTGCAGGTGATCAGTCGAGTTTAAGTGCTGCCAGTTTGGGGGATTCAGTGGTGCGTGAGGTGCTGCGTGGCGACGCGAGGCGTCGCCGGTTTCGGCATTTTTCAATTCTTTCGGCTGCCGCCGTTCTCGCTGTGGAGCCACTGGGCGCGACGGCCCAGGCACAATCCTTGTTCTTCACTTGGAATAATTCCTGGGAGCAGCGGCACGCGCGGGATGATCGCCGCCGGCCTGACGCGCGGGGCCGCGGCATTCGCGAGCGCCAGGCTGCAAAGCAAAAGCCACCGGCTGTCTCCAGGAAAGAGGAAGAGCGGTTCGCGAAGACGGCGCCGTCTGGCCCGCTCGTTGCGGTCGTTTCACTCGCCAGCCAGCGCATACGCGTCTACGGCAGCGACGGTCTGATCGCCCAGTCGGCAGTGTCCACGGGACGCAGCGGCCATCGCACACCGACTGGCGTTTTCAGCGTCATTCAGAAACGCCGCTATCACGAGTCGAACATCTACAGCAATGCGCCGATGCCGTGGATGCAGCGCCTGACGTGGTCTGGCATCGCACTGCATGGAGGCGTTGTTCCGGGGCATCCGGCGTCGCACGGCTGTATTCGCCTGACTTACGACTTTGCTCCGCAGATGTGGACCATGACGCGCACTGGCGCGCGTGTCATCGTCGCTCCCAATGACGTCGGGGTGAGCGAGTTTTCCCACCCCCGGCTTCCCGTGCCGGCGATGACTTCGCTCAACGTCGCCGGTGATGGAACTGGCACCGTCGTGGAAGTCGTGGCTGATGCCCGCAGTTCTCAGACGCTGACCGACAAAGGCCCGGCAGAACGGGCCGCAGAGGCCGCGCCCAAGGCGATCAGCCCGCTCGATCGCATGCGACTCGCCCGCAGGGAGGCTCTCGCCGAAGGGAACGCCGCAGAGAAAGCGTTGAGTACGGCACAGGTCACTGCGCGCAAGGCGTCGGCGGAAGCCAATGCCGCGCGTGTGACCTTGCGGCGCGCGCAGGCCGCGCTCAAGGTGACGGAAAATCGGCTGGCGGCCGTGTTGCGACTGCCCGAGGGCAACAAGAGCCGGATCGCGGCGGAGCCATCCCGGCGCGCAGCGTTCGAAGCTGCGCGCGCGAAGGCCGTGGATGCCGTCGCCAATGAGGCACTCGTCTCGGAGGCGGCCGCGCTGGCCGTGTCGGCGGTCCGGGCAGCTCAGGCGGTCAAGGATCAGACGTCTGCTGCCGTGAAGCTTACGACAGCGGGGCAGGAGCCCGTCTCCGTCTTCATCAGCCGCAAGGCCGGCCGCGTGTTCGTACGGCAGGGTTTCACGCCACTGCTGGATGAAGCGGTGATCATCCGGGATGCAGAGATGCCGATTGGAACCCACGTGTTCACGGCACTCGCGGCGGAGAACGGCGGTGCGACGCTGCGCTGGTCGGCGGTATCGGTTCCCGACGCCGGCGCGAACTTCGCGCTCGGAGGGAGGGCGCGAGGCACGCTGAGCTATGAGGACTCGCAAAAGCCGCCGCCGGTCCCGTCCACCGCCGCCGAGGCCCTCGATCGCATTGAAATACCGGCGGCCGTCAGTGCCGAGGTTGCCAATCGCCTGTGGGCTGGCGCGTCACTCATTATCTCCGACCAGGGCTTGAGCAACGAAACCGGGCAGGGTACGGACTTCATCGTATTGACCAAGTAGCGACACCCGAGGCTGCGTGATCGCACCGCGTGGCGGTCGCAGAGCCTAGGACGACATGATGAAGCTTTCGTACGCCCAACGGCTTGAGGACTATCATCTCGAGCTCGTATTCGCCGATGTCGCCGATGGCCTCTACGTCGACGTCGGCGGCGGTCATCCCGTCGCCGACAACGTCAGCTTCTGGTTCTACCTGAAGGGCTGGCGCGGGCTGGTGGTCGAGCCCCAGCGTCAGCTTGCCGATCTCTACGCCCATGTGCGGCCGCGCGATGTCGTGTTTCGCGGGCTGGTCGGAGAGCGTGAAGGAGAGGTCGACTTTCATGTCGTCGACCGGCTGCACGGCTTTTCGACCACGGTTGAAAGCAATGCGAAAAGCGCCGGTGCCGGCTACGCCACCCTGCGCATGCCCATGCGACGGCTTGCCGACCTGACGGCGGAGCACGGCATCACGCGCATCGATTTTCTCAAGGTGGATGTCGAGGGGGCGGAGCCCGAAGTTCTGCGCGGTACGGATTGGAAGACGTGCAGGCCAAAGGTCGTCATCATCGAAGCCGTCGCTCCAGGCTCGATGGCCGAGGCGTGGCACGAATGGGAGCCGTTCGTCCTGGCGCAGGGTTACGCGTTCGCGTTTTTCGACGGGCTCAATCGCTTCTACGTCGCCAACGAGGAGAGCGGATTGGCCAGTCGCTTTCCGTCCGAGCCGGCGCCCTGGGATCGCGTGCAGCATTTGTGGGACTTCGGCCGCGCGCCGGAGAAGCCGGAGCATCCGGATCATGCGCTGGCGGCAGAGTTGGTGCGGGGATTTCTTGCCGCGCTACCGTCTCTGGATCACAAGATGTTGTCAGATCTTCTGCAGGCGAGTAGGTCCGATGCGCCTCCAAGCCAGGACGATATTCTGAGGCTACTGTTCGGCACGGGCGAATTTCCCGGCAGGCCAACGGCGACCGAGGGCGCCGCCGATGCCGCCGACCTCTATGCGAAACTCATGGACAGCGACCGCTTTCGTGCCGCGTTGGGCCGGATCGCCAGCGCCTACGACGGCGGGCACCTCATGGACTAGGTGAGAGCGCTTCTGACCGTTGCTGGGTGCCGAAGCGCTTGTCGATATAGTCCTCGACGATCTTCTGGAAATCCGAGGCGATGTTCGCCCCGCGCAGCGTCATGGCTTTCTTGCCGTCGATGAAAACAGGCGCGGCGGGTTGCTCCCCGGTTCCGGGAAGCGAGATGCCGATATCGGCGTGCTTGCTTTCGCCTGGGCCGTTGACGATGCAGCCCATCACCGCGAGGTTCAGCGCTTCGACGCCGGGGTACTTCGACTTCCACTCCGGCATGCGGTCCCGGATCATGTTCTGCACGTCGCGCGCAAGCTCCTGAAACACTGTCGACGTCGTGCGCCCGCAGCCGGGGCAGGCGGCAACGATCGGCATGAAGGACCGCAGCCCCATCGTCTGCAGCAGCTCTTGAGCCGCCCTGACCTCGAGCGTGCGGTCGCCGCCCGGTTCCGGCGTCAGCGAATAACGGATCGTGTCGCCGATGCCGTGCTGCAAGAGGATGCCCATGGCCGCCGACGAAGCGACGATGCCCTTGGAGCCCATGCCGGCTTCGGTCAGGCCGAGATGCAGCGCATAGCGGCAGCGCGCAGCAAGCGCGTTGTAGACCGCGATCAGATCCTGCACGGCGGAAACCTTGGCCGAAATGATGATGCGGTCGGCGCCGAGCCCGAGTTCCTCCGCGCGCGCCGCCGACAGCAGCCCGGACTGTACGATAGCCTCGTGCATGATCGATCGCGCATCCTTCGGCGACGCCGATTTCGCATTCTCATCCATCAGATGCGTCAGCAGCTGTTGGTCGAGCGAGCCCCAGTTGACGCCAATGCGCACCGGCTTGTTGTGCTTCAACGCCATCTCGATGATGGCCGAGAACTGGCGGTCCTTCTTGTCCTTGAAGCCGACGTTGCCGGGATTGATGCGGTATTTGTCGAGCGCTTCGGCGCAAGCCGGATTGTCGGCGAGAAGCGTATGGCCGATGTAGTGGAAGTCGCCGACGATCGGGACTTTGACGCCGCGCCTGGCGAGGCCATCGCGGATGTGCGGCACGGCTTTGGCCGCTTCGTCACGATCGACCGTGATGCGCACCAGTTCCGAGCCGGCGCGCGCGAGGGCCGCAATCTGCGCAGTCGTCGCGGCCACATCCGCCGTGTCGGTGTTGGTCATGGACTGGACGACGACCGGGGCCGAGCCGCCCACGATCACGCCGCCGACGTCGACCGGGACCGAGGACCTTCGCGCTGCAATCTGCGTCGTCATACCGGCTCTCCTGCACCCGCGTTGTCCGCGGGTCTCCGCCTCGCGTCAAGGGCGCAAATGTAGCTCTCGCGTGTCACAATTCAGCGACTGACCGCAAGGGCAAGCCGCGCGAGCGAAAACCCCGCTATGGCCGACAGCACGAGAACGATGCTGGGCCCGCCGGCAATATCCAGCGTATTCGACAGAAACAGGCCGCCGACGGCCCCCGTCACGCCGAACAGCGCCGCCAGTCCGACCATGGCCTCGGGCGTCCTGGCGAAGGGGCGGGCAGCCGCCGCCGGCATGATCAGGAAGGCGATGATGAGCAGCACGCCCACGATCTTCATCGCCACCGCGATGGTGAAGGCCAGAATAAGAATAAGAACGGCCTCGGCCCGGCGCGTATCGAGGCCCTCCGCGGCGGCGAGCTCCTCATGCACGGCGATTGCCACGAGCGTTCGCCACAGGACCGCGACGATGGCAACGACCACGGCGCCTCCGCCGAAGATCCACCAAAGGTCCGAGGTGGTGATCGAGAAGATATCGCCGAAGAGATAGCCCATGAGATCGAGGCGTTGGCCGGAAAGCTGAGCGGCCGCGATCAGTCCTGCAGCGAGGGCCGCATGGGACAGGATGCCGAGCAGGCTGTCCATCGGCAGCATGCGCTGGCGTTCCAGCAGCACGAGCAGGCCGCCAATCGCCAGCGATACCAGGATGACGCCGAGCGTCAAATCGAGATTGAGAAACAGGCCGAGGGCGACGCCAAGCAATCCGGCATGCGCGACCGTCGAGCCGAAGTAGGACATGCGCCGCCACACGACCAGGCACCCGAGAGGCGCGGCCAGCAGCCCGAGCCCGAGCCCAGCCAGCAGCGCGCGGAGAAAGAATGGCTCCAGCATGGGTATTCGCCTTAGTCTTTGGATTGCGGTTTTGGATCACCCGCCAGATCATGACGGTGGTCGTGCGTGTGATGGTAGAGCGCGAACGCACGCGCCGCCTGATCACCGAACAAGCGCGCGTATTCCGGATGCTGGGCGACCGACTCCGGCACGCCGGAGCAGCAGATGTGCCGGTTGAGGCAGATGATGCGATCGCTCTGCGCCATGACGACATGCAAGTCGTGGCTCACCAGGAGGACACCGAGCCCGCGTGTCGTGCGCAAATGGCCGATGAGGCTATAGAGTTCCGCTTCGCCGCTGTAGTCGACCCCGCGCACCGGCTCATCGAGGACGAGAAGTGTGGAGTTTCGCAGCAGCGCGCGCGCCAGCACCACGCGCTGCAGTTCGCCGCCGGAAAGCGCGGAAAGCTGATGCTGCGCGACATGGCGGGCACCGACCTCTTCGAGCACGCTCGCCAGCCTCGACTGTCCATCAGGTGCGCCGAGTATCAAGAAGCGGTCGACGGTGATCGGGATCGCCGGATCCCGGTCGAACCGTTGCGGTACGTATCCGACCTTGACGCTGGGTTGCCGGCGAATGGTCCCCTGATCCGCCGTCTCCAGGCCAAGCAGCACACGAACGAGCGTCGTTTTGCCCGCGCCATTGGGGCCGATGAGAGTCACGATCTCGCCGGCGCTGATGTCGATGCTGACTCGTTCGAGAATGACCCGGCCATTGCGGGTGACGCTGATGCCGCGCGCGGAGAGAAGCGCGTCGGCCTTGTGGGCGACATCATGGTCATGGCCGTGGTGCGCGTGTCCGCAATCATGTGCGTGATCGCGGCCATGCACGTGCTGCTGGGACGAGGCCACGGCTGGCCGCATTGTGTTTTGCGCCATGAGTGTCGCCTCAGGTGCGGGCAGCCGACGAGCAGCGGCTGCAGGCCCCGGCGACCTCCACGACCGAGCGCGACGGGACGAAACCAGCCGTACGCGCTGCCCCGGCGATGCCCTCAAAGACCGGCTCGCCGGGAACCTCGGCGACGGTTCCGCACGTGTCGCACGCAAGTACGATCCGGCGGTCCTCGGCATGAGGCACGTGGCAGGCAAAGAAGGCGTTGCGGCTCTCGAGCCGGTGCACGACCCCGACATCGAGCAGGATATCCAGAGTTCGATAGATCGAGATCGGTGCGAGACGGGCGCCGCCTTTGCGAGCAAGCCGGTCCAGGATTTCATAGGCGCCGATGGCGTGATGTGATCCCGCGATCTCCTCCAGCACGCGCTGGCGCAGCGGGGTCAGGCGGAGGCCCTTGGCCTCGAAGGCCGCGGTGGCGCGCTGCAGCGTGTGGTTGAGGCAACGGTCATGATCGTGGTTGGGGCTCGGAAAGGCCTTGGCGGATCGTGAATCGGGCATGGGATCGTCCTTGGCGGGTCGCCTCAGGCAGGAGCTTCGTCGTTAGGTAAAGCTATATCATTGCGTAAACGGTTGCGGCAGAAAAACTTTCCTCCTTGTTCCGGCACCGGCGATTGCCCACGTCAGTAGATGTGTGTCCGCCATGCCAAAGGCGACGCGAATATGGCGCGGCGCCCGATCCGGCGGGATTTTGACAATTTCTTGTGCTGCAAAAACGGCTCGGCCACTCGAGGAATCAGCTGAGTTCATGGCGCGGTGATGGAGTTGCGACCAGCGTATATCGTTGCGGCCCGGCGGACCGCGCTTGGCCGCATTGGCGGCCTTCACAAGACCCGTCGCATCGAGGATCTGGCCGCGCCGGTGGTGGCGGCTGTCCTGAAGGATGCGGGGCTGACCCCTGACCGTGTGGATGACGTCATCGTGGGCAATTGCTCGGCCGGTGCCAATCCGGCGCGCCTCATCGCTTTATCCGCTGGTGTTCCCGAGACCGTGCCGGCGATGACGATCGACCAGCAATGTGCCTCCGGCCTGGAAGCGATCTTTGCCGCCATCCGGCGGGTTGGTCTGGGGGAGGCGGATGTCATCGTGGCGGGCGGTGCCGAGGCTCTGTCCACGGCGCCCTGGCGGGTCGCCAAGCCGCGCAGCCTGTATCAGCCGCCGCGCTTTATCGGCCTGGAGAACGATAGCGCCGGTCAGCCCGACGAGCGGCGGCCCTTCGAGGCGTCAGAGCAGCTCGCCCGGCAGCTCGGCATTTCCCGGACACAGCAGGACGCTTTCGCCCTGAAATCCCACATGCGGGCGAGTGGCGCGCGCGAGGCGCGCCGGTTCGTGGGCGAGATCGTGCCGCTGCGCGCCGAGCGCGAGGAGGCACGCGATCAAAGCGCCGTCGAGCCCGATCTCCATGACCTCGAGGCCATGTCGCCGTTTCTGCCGCCCGAGGGCACACACACACCGGGCAATACCAGCGCCATGCACGACGGCGCGGCGATGGTCGTTGTGGTCTCGGAAGCCATGTGGAAATCTCTCGGCCGGCCGCCGGCGTTGAAGCTTCTGGCCAGCGCCGCCGAGGGCGTGGCACCGGCACAAGAGGCGTCGGCGCCGATCCTCGCCATGAAGAAGCTCTACGGGCGCCTCAACGGCTTCGATCGAGGGCAGATCGGCATCGTCGAGATGAGCGAAACGTCTGCGGCCCAAGCCATTGCGTTGGCAAGCTCCATGGAGCTCGATGTGGACGCGATCAATCCGGACGGCGGTGCGATCGTGCGTGGCCATCCGTGGGGCGCCGCAGGAGCCGTTTTGGTCGTGCGCTTGTTCTCTCGCATGGTGCGGGACGATCAACCGGCGCAATACGGTGCGGTAGCCCTGGGCGCGATCGGGGGGCTTGGTCTGGCGGCCCTGTTCGAGCGCGTCTGAAAAAGAAAAAGGACCGAGCGCGGAACGCTCGGTCCATAGTCAGGCCTGCATAAAATCTATTGCGACAGCGACAGCTTGGAAATCTGCAGCGCAATCGCCTTGAAGGAGTCGCGCAGCGTCACGCCATCCTCCGCGTTGAAGAACCGGTCGGGGCTCGACGCGCACTGCTCTAGCGTTTGGTACGACGTGCTGTTGCTGCCGCCGAGCTGGAAGCCCACCGTGTACACGATGATGCCCTTCTCCTTCATCTTGGTGCAGAGTGTACGGGCCTGCGTATAAGCCTGACCATTGGTGGCATTGCAGTTGATGTCTGCGCCAGACGAGTCCTTGGACGCGGCACCATTGCAATACATCGCGTTGTATTCGCCATCTGTCATGAGGACAGCGTACTTTTGCAGCTTGTCCGCGCCATAGGCCTTGGGTTGGCTAGCCGCGGGCCACAGATAACCCCAGTTCGGCGACAGCATGTACCAGGCCCAAGCCGTACCGAGTTGACCGGCCGTGTTGCCGTTTGTGGCGAGTTTGTCAATCCGCCGCTTCAGCACTGTCTTGTCGCTGGTCAGCGGCTGGATTGAGTTCACCTCGGCGTCAGATGTGCTCACGGTCATGCCACCGCAGTTGCCCGCCTTGTCCTCGTTAGTGAAGTATCCGGGCCCGACTTTCTTCGATGATGTGTTGGGCGCATCATCGTTGTAGGCGGCAGAGCCCGTACGCTCAGTAACGCAACGATCTGAAACCTTGAAAGTATTCGTCTGGCTACTGTTGGGTTTGGGGAATTTGTACCACTTCGCAGGCGTTCCGAAGATCCAGGGCAGCAGCCCGCCCAGCAGATCTGCCAAGAGGCTGCTGCAAGGCGAATCCTTGGACGTGCAGCTTCCCGTCCGAATGTTGCCACGCACGTTGTTGGCGAGCGCCGTGGTTCCGAGATTGACCGTCTCGGAGAACGGCACCAGGGCAACCTTGGACGTGTATTCGCTCTGATCGTTCCAAACCACGATATCGACGAAGTCCTTAGCGGCGGACTTGAGATCGGCGATCTTGGTGCCACCCATCGAGCCCGTCACGTCGAGCATCAGCGAAACCTCGACGCTAAGCCCGGCGTTCTCGCCAACCTGCAAGCGTGCCTGGGCCGCGGCGCCGACGGTGTACTTGTTGACGTGGACCACGCTTAGGAATGGCGTGGGGACGTTGCCGGTCGCTTCCATGGAAATGGTGTTGTTGACGAGATCGGGTGTGAACTTCGAGATCTCGCTCGAGAAGGTCGCCGGCTTGTTGGTGTTGTAGTGAGCCAGGCCCTTTTCTTCCGCCAGGGTGATGTCATGCTCCATCTGCCAGACGCGCGCCGCGGCGAGCACCGCCGAGTCGACAGCTTCCTGGATCTGGTAGCGCGCGTGCACGGCGCGGCCGTAGTCAATGGCGCCGCCGACCAGGGCGAACAGAACGATCGCCATCAAGCCGAACAGAATTGCAACGGTACCAGATTCGTCGCGAGAAAATCGCGCGGCGAGCGAGCCATTGCTTGGCCGCACATCCTGGCCGGACATCATACGCCTCCAAAAAATAATCTCGGTATTGAGGCGAATATGTCCGGGCAGGTATTTATAAGCGGTAAAAATGATAACAGATGCGCGATGTATTTTTCGATGATACTATTATAGGTCGATTATTTTTATGATAAAAATTCCTGGCATTATTTTACGCAATATACATCGTATATTTTCGTTGCCGCGGCGGCGAGCGGGTACCGACCGAGTGCCTCCCTCCCCGATCGAGAAGATATAAAGAAATCTTTATATCTCTGTTGCGGCGCGTCCCCATCACCGCTATAGGAGGGGCCAGAACGAGGCTGCCAACCGCGCGGCGGCCTCTCTGGGTGCCTCCGGCTGAGGAGGCGATGGTGGCATTGCCAACAAGGGACGTGAGCACATGACGCGCACTGGCGACTACTTTGTGAAAGACATCGGGCTTGCCGACTGGGGGCGGAAGGAGATCGCCATCGCCGAGACCGAGATGCCCGGGCTCATGGCCACGCGGCAGGAGTACGGGCAACGCCAACCCCTGAAGGGCGCGCGCATCGCCGGCTCGTTGCATATGACGATCCAGACCGCGGTTTTGATCGAGACGCTGGCAGCGCTGGGCGCCGACATCCGGTGGGCGTCCTGCAACATCTACTCGACGCAGGACCACGCGGCGGCCGCGATCGCTGCGGGCGGCATCCCGGTCTTCGCCTACAAGGGTGAAAGCCTCACGGAGTACTGGGACTTCACGCGCAAGATCCTGGAGTGGGGTGACGGCGGCACGCCCAACATGATTCTGGATGATGGTGGCGATGCAACGTTGCTGGTGCACCTGGGCCTCAGGGCCGAGCAGGGCGACACCAAATTCCTCGACCAGGCCGGCTCGGAGGAGGAGCAGGTCCTCTTCGCGCTGATCAAGAAGACGTTGAAGGAGAAGAAGGGCTGGTTCGCCGAGCTGGCCAAGAACATCAAGGGTGTCTCCGAGGAGACCACGACCGGTGTTCTTCGCCTCTATCAGATGCAGAAGGAAGGCAAGCTTCTGTTCCCGGCCATCAACGTCAACGACTCCGTCACCAAATCGAAGTTCGACAACCTCTACGGCTGCCGTGAGAGTCTGGTGGACGGCATCCGCCGCGGCACGGACGTCATGATGGCTGGCAAGGTCGCTATGGTCGCGGGCTTCGGCGATGTCGGCAAGGGCTCGGCCGCATCGCTGCGCCAGGCCGGGTGCCGCGTGATGGTGTCGGAAATCGATCCCATCTGCGCCCTGCAGGCCGCGATGGAGGGCTATGAGGTCACGACCATGGAGGACGCCGCGCCGCGTGCGGATATCTTCGTGACGGCCACCGGCAACAAGGATGTCCTGACGGTCGATCACATGCGAGCCATGAAAGACCGGGCCATCGTCTGCAACATCGGCCACTTCGACAACGAGATTCAGGTGGCCGGCCTCAAGAACTTCAAGTGGCACAACGTGAAGCCGCAGGTCGATGAGATCGAATTCCCGGACGGCAAGCGCATCATTCTTCTGTCCGAGGGACGCCTCGTGAATCTCGGCAACGCCATGGGTCACCCCTCGTTCGTCATGTCGGCGTCGTTCACGAACCAGACGCTGGCTCAGATCGAGCTTTGGACCAACCAGGGCAAGTACGAGAAGAAGGTCTACACCCTGCCCAAGCACTTGGATGAGAAGGTCGCTCAACTGCATTTGCAGAAAATTGGAGCCAAGCTCACCAAGCTCTCCAAGATGCAGGCCGACTACATCGGCGTGCCGGAGCAGGGACCCTTCAAGTCCGATCACTACAGGTACTGAGAAAACCCCTGCGGCTTGTCCGCTCTGGTATGGCCAGGGCGGACAAGCCTGTTCATAATGCTTGCTGATTCGTTACCGAGGAGCGGCAGGTCTTCGCGCGGTTCACGGCAGCAAGTGGCGCGTAGGCCAAGGACGTGTCGAAGCCAATGGGATATCCTGGCTTTAGATGCGCATTGGCGGCGGCTTTACGAAGGATGCTGGGGCGCGCTCGGAGCTGGTTCTGCTCCTGGCCGCGAGCTTGGCTTGCGCCATCGTGCTCACCGTTGCCGCGTCAGGCCGGCCGGACTCCGTCGGCTCCCTCAAGCTGGTGCACATTCTCGCCATCGCGATTGCCGCCGGCGTAATCGCTGCCGCGGCGACCAAGCTGTGGCGCTCGACGAATTTGGCGCGCCGCGCCGGACAGCGCAAACAGGACGAGATTGCCGAGCTGCGCCGTAATTTGACTGCGGCCGAGTCGATGCTGCGCGCCGAGCCGCAGGTGCTCGTCTATTGGCAGCATGGCCAGAATGTCCGCATCGTTTCGCACACGCTGACAACGGTGCCGGGGCTTCCGGAGGATACGCAGCAGCTGTTGCGTTTCGGCCAATGGCTCGAGCCGTCCGGCGCACACGAGCTGAAGGCGGGCCTCGATGCCCTGTTCACGGCTGGCCGTCCGTTCACGATGCTGCTGAAGACGAACGCTGGCGGTCACGTCGAGGCGGAGGGGCGTGTTTCCGGCGGCCGCGCGATCCTGAGGCTGCGTGATGTGGCGGGCTATCGCCGGGACCTGGCGCGCATCATCGACCAGCACCGCCAGCTTGCGCGCGATATCAGCCTCGGCCGCTCCCTGTTCAATGCCCTGCCTCTGCCCGTCTGGATCCGCGGCACCGATGAGCGCATCGAGTGGGTCAACAAGGCCTATGTGACGGCCGTTGAGGCTGCTGATGAAGAAGAGGTGCGCCAGCGCCAGATCGAGTTGTTGGAATCGCGCCAGCGCCAGGAGCTGCGCGGTGCGCTGAAGCGTGGCGAGACATTCAACAAGAGGTTGCCGTTGATTATCGGCGGCGCCCGCAAGGCGCACGACGTCGTCGGGCTTGTGGTCGGAGAAGCCAGCGCCGGTGCGGCCATCGATGCCGCCGCGCTGGAGACGGCGCAGGACGAGCTGGAACGGCTGGTCACGGCCTACGACCGTACGCTGCGCCGGGTCACCACGGGTGTGGCGATCTTCAGCCGCGAGCAGAAGCTGACCTTCTTCAACGACGCTTTCAGCAAGCTGTGGCAGCTCGATGCAGACTGGCTGGCGTCAAGCCCGTCGCACGGCGAGATTCTGGATCGCTTGCGCGAGCTTTCGCGGCTTCCTCCGGTGGTGAGCTATCGCGACTGGAAGACCAAGGTCCTGGCCGGCTACAAGACAGGGTCCGAGCCCGAGGAGTGGTGGCACCTGCCGGACGGTCGCTCGTTGCATGTGATGGCTGAAGAGCGCCCCGACGGCGGCATCACATACCTGTACGACGATGCAACGGAGCGGCTGGCGCTTGAAAGCCGCTACAACGCCTTGATCGGCGTGCAGCGCGAAACGCTCGATCACCTCGCCGAAGGCGTAGCCGTGTTCGGCATGGATGGGCGTCTGAAGCTCTCCAATTCGGCATTCGAGAGAATCTGGAAGCTGCGCCGGAAGGACCTCGAAGGCGGCCCGCATGTCGAAGAGGTCGTGCGGCTCTGCCGGACACTCCATGACGACCCGAAGTCCTGGGATCACATTTTCCGGTCAGTGACCAGCATTTCGGATGAACGGCAGCCGGTCGAAGGGCAGATGACCCGAGCCGACCAGAGCATGATTGATTTTTCCGCACTCCCGCTGCCGGACGGCGGCACATTGCTGACCTTCGCCGATGTGACGGACGCGAAGCGCTACGAGCGGGCGCTCATCGAGCGCAATGAGGCGCTGGTCGCGGCAGACCGGCTCAAGAGCCAGTTCATCAGCCATGTGTCCTACGAGCTGCGCACGCCGCTGACGAACATCATCGGCTTCACCGAGTTGCTCGAAAGCCCGCGGACGGGCCCGCTCAACCAGAAGCAGCGCGAATACCTCACGGACGTTTCTGCCTCGTCCAAGACCCTGCTCTCGATCATCGATGATATCCTCGACCTGGCCAATATGGACGCAGGCGCCCTCGAGCTGAAGCTTTCGACGGTGAAGGTCCGCTCGGTCGTCGATGCCGCGAGTTTGGGCGTGCGGGACCGCGCCAATCGCGCCCGTATCGCGCTCGACATTGCCATCGCCGAAGACGCGGTCGAGTTCGTCGCCGACGAGGCTCGCGTTCGCCAGATCCTCTATAATCTCCTGTCCAACGCGATCGGCTTCTCAATGGCCGGTGGTCGCGTTCAGCTGGCCTGCAAACGCGACGCCGGCATGATGGCCTTCACCGTCATCGACGAAGGGGTCGGCATTCCCAAGGACCAGCAGCGCAGCGTTCTGGAGCGTTTCGTATCGCGCAGCCAGGGCTCGAAGCACCGCGGCGCAGGCCTCGGGCTGTCGATCGTGAAAAGCCTGGTCGACCTCCACGGCGGCGACATGCTGCTGGACAGCGAGCCGGGCAAGGGCACCTCGGTCACCGTGCGCTTTCCAGAAACCGGCGTCCGGCCCGTCCGCACGCCGGATGCGTCCGCAAAGCGCGCTTGACGCAGACTGCCGGTCCTGTTGGGTTCAGCGCCATGACAGAGACCGTTCTCCTTCCCGATCTGGATGAATCCAGCCTGCGTGTCCTTGCCGAGCTGTTGGCCTTGGTCGTTCGGCCAGGCGATACGATCGTCCTGAAAGGCGATCTCGGCGCGGGCAAGACGACGTTCGCGCGCGCCCTGATCCGCGCCGTGCTCGATGATCCGGCTGCGGAGATTCCAAGTCCCACCTTCACGCTGGTCCAGGTCTACGAGGCGGCCCGCTTCCCCGTTGCCCACTTCGACCTCTATCGCCTGGGCAGCTCCGATGATCTGGCGGAGCTTGGCTGGGACGAGTCGCTGGCGCGCAGCGTCGCTCTCGTGGAATGGCCCGAGCGGGCTGGGAGTTTCCTGCCCGGCTCGCGACTGGAGGTCCATCTGGGCGAGGCCAGAACTCCGGACAACCGCAACGTCAGCCTGACTCCGTACGGAGAATGGGGTCCGAGGTTGGAGCGGCTTCGCATCGTGCGGCAGTTTCTCTTGGATTCTCTCAGCGACAAGGCAGCAGCGGCTCGACTATCGTACTTGCAGGGTGATGCGTCACCGCGCGCCTATGCAAGGGTGCTCCAGGATCAATCGACGTACGTCCTCATGAACGCACCGCGCATGCCGGACGGCCCGCCGATCCGCAACGGGCGGCCGTACAGCGCTATTGCGCACCTTGCCGAGGATGTCCGCCCGTTCCTTGCCAACGCACGCGTGCTTCGAGAGAAGGGCCTCGCGACGCCGAAGGTCTATGCCGAGGACATTCCTGCCGGATTGGCCTTGCTCGAAGACCTGGGCGACCTGACATTCGGCCGCGCGCTGGAGGCGGGATGTTCGCAAGCCGAGCTGTGGGAGGCCGCGGTCGATGGTCTCGTCCAGCTCCGCCGCGGGGGCGCTCCGGCAGGTCCGCACATGCCGCCGGTCTATGATCGCGAGGCGCTCGGCATCGAGATCGAGCTTCTGGCCGATTGGTACTGGCTGGCGCTCAAGGGAGAGCCCATCCCCGCGCCGGTGCGCGAGGAGTTCGTGCACCTCTGGGCCGCCGAGATCGACAAACTGCTGTCTCTGCCCAAGGGTTGGGTTTTACGCGACTATCATTCCCCGAATCTCATGTGGATGCCGCAGCGGGAAGGCTTGGCCCGGGTCGGGGTCCTGGATTTTCAGGATGCGACAAGGGGACCTTGGGCCTTCGATCTGGTTTCACTGCTGCAGGACGCGCGCGTCGATGTCCCTGTCCAGTTGGAAACAGCGTTGTTCAACCGCTATTGCGACCAGGTTGCCGCAATGGAGCCGGATTTCGACCGCACCAGCTTCGCCTATGCTTATGCAGCACTCGGCGCACAGCGCAACACCAAGATCCTGGGGATTTTTTCCCGCCTCGCCCGGCGGGACGGAAAACCCGCCTATCTCAAGCACATGCCCCGCATCTGGCGTTACGTCGAACGGGACCTGGGGCACGCCGCGCTGGCGCCGTTGCGCAGCTGGTACGACCGGCATTTTCCACAGCCTGTTCGCACCGCGCCTTTTCCGGCGTGATAGGGTGCCGGCGGACAAAGGGGACTGCAGCCGATGAACTGGCGCCCACAATCGGCCATGGTGCTTGCCGCCGGGTTTGGCCAGCGGATGCGTCCGCTGACGCAGGACGCGCCAAAGCCCCTGGTGCGCCTCAACGGTCGCGCGCTTATTGATCATGTGCTCGATCGCATCGGTGATGCCGGAGTCCCCCGAGCCATCGTCAACGTGCACTACCGCGCTGATCAGATCGAGGCCCACGTCGCGCTGCGCTCGCGGCCCGCGATTACGATCTCTGATGAGAGGTTGCTGCTTCTCGATACAGGGGGCGGGGTCAGGAAAGCGCTGCCCCTGCTCGATGGGCCGGCGTTCCTCGTCCACAACTCCGACTCGGTCTGGATCGACAGTGCGGGATCGAACCTCGAGCGGTTGTTCTCCGCCTGGGACGAACGGCGCATGGATTGCCTGCTGCTGCTGGCGCCGCTGGAAACGAGCCTAGGATATGTCGGCAACGGCGATTTTTCCTTGAGCCCGGCGAGTGAGATCGTGCGGCGTGTTCCCGGAGTGCGCGCGCCTCTCGTTTTCGCGGGCGTGTCGATCGCGCACCGCCGCATGTTCGAGGCGTGCCCCGACGGCCCGTTCTCGCTCAACGTGCTGTGGGATCGTGCCATCGCTGCCGGCCGTGCGTTCGGCGTGACGTTGCAGGGGACGTGGATGCACGTTGGAGATCCGGCCGCACACGAGCAGGCGGAAAGGCTGTTGGGCCGTGGCGTTCACGCCTGAGAGGTCCGACAGCGCAGGAGGCCGTCGCTCGCCTCGGGCAGCGCAGATTTTCACTGTGCCGGCCGGACGCCCGTTCCTCGACGCGCTTGCAGAGGCTGTGCTTCGCGGCGATTTGCCGACGCCTGGCGGACCTGCTCCCGACCTGCTGCACCTGCCCCGCTATACGCTGCTGCTGCCGACCCGGAGGGCGGCGCGTGCGCTTCAGGAGGCTTTCCTGCGCGCGAGCGGCGGCAAGGCTATGCTTCTGCCGCGCATCCGACCGATCGCGGAAGGGCAGGAAGATCTGAGCCTTCTCGAGGCCGGGTCGGGCCTGGAGCTGGCCATAGGCGCCGATGAGGGCGCCTTGCCCGTCATCCCGGAGCTGGAGCGCCGTCTTGTCCTGACGCGCCTCGTAATGGCGTGGTCCGAGGCGCAGCGGCAAAGATCGTCAGGTCCGGACGGCGATCTCGATGTCGTCGCGGGCTCCAATGCGCGCACACCGGCCCAGGCCGCCAAGCTCGGTGCCGATCTCGCGCGCCTGATCGATGCTGTCGAAACCGAGAACGTGGATTTCTCGGGGCTGACCACGCTTGTTCCGGAGATCTTCTCGGAGCATTGGCAGAAGACGCTCGAGTTCTTGAAGATCGTCACGGAGATGCTGCCGGCGCATCTTGCGGAGCGCGGGCTCGCCTCGCCCATGCAGAGGCGCAATGCTTTGGTTCTGGCGGAGGCCGAGCGGTTGTTGCACCAGGCGCCGCCGGGGCCGGTCGTTGTGGCGGGTGTCACGGGGTCTATTCCGGCTACGGCGGATCTGATGCGTGCTGTGGCGAAGCTTGCCAATGGCGCCATCGTGCTCCCGGCGCTCGACCTGCGGCTCGACGATGCGACCTGGGCCGGGTTGCAGGATGCGGATGCCGGGCATCCGCAGTTCGGCTTTCGCGTGCTGCTCGAACGGCTGGGGCTGTCGCGCGCGGATGTGGCGCTGCTTCCAGGGTGCGCTGAGACCGGTTCACGTGCCGTGCGCAGTGCGATCATCACCGAGGCCATGCGCCCGGCGGCTTCGATGACGCGCTGGCGTGAGTTCGCCGCAAAAACGAGTCCTGATGTCGCCGCCTCGGCACTCGAGGGCGTGTGCCTCATCGAGGCACCCAGTGCGCAGGACGAAGCGGAAGCCATCGCGCTCATCCTGCGCAAGGCTGCGGAAACGCCGGGACGGACGGCTGCGCTGGTATCGCCCGATAGATTGTTGGGCCGGCGGGTCGCCATTCGTCTCGAAAGCTGGGGCATTCGCGTGGACGACTCTGCGGGTCGTCCCTTCGCCAAGACGGTGCCCGGCGCATTTCTCGATCTCGTCGTCGAGGCCGTCGGCACGGACTTTCAGCCTGCCGAGATGATGGCGCTCCTCAAGCACCCGCTGACCCGGCTCGGTCTTCCGGCGGGCCAGATCAGGCGCGCGGCGCGTGCGCTGGAAATCGCCGCGTTCCGCACGATGTACCTCGGCCGCGGGCTCGCCGGCGTGGAGGCAGCGCTGGAGCGCGCGGCACGCGAGGTCGCAGGCGGCGCGCGCCGGCAGCGTGCTGTCCGCCGCCTGTGGGATGCTGATTGGGCAGCCGCGCGGGATCTCGTGCAGCGATTGCAGGCGGCGGTCCTGCCGTTGGTGCAACTCCATGTGCGCGGCGAAAAAGTCGATCTGGCCACCCTCGCTGGTGCGCATGCCGCCGCTGCCGAAGCCATCGTGCGTCCGTTCGAGGAAGAGCCGACATCGCCGTTGTGGCGCGGAGAGGCCGGAGAGGCCGCTTCTCGCTTGTTTGCGGGCCTGATGAACAAGGATCTGCCGGCTCCGGACATTGCGCCTGCCGACTACGCCGATTTCTATCGCAGCTTGATCGTGGGTGAGAGCGTGCGCCCGCGCGTTCCGGTGCATCCGCGCCTGTTCATCTGGGGCCCGTTCGAAGCGCGCCTGCAGCAGACCGATGTCATGGTCTTGGGCTCTCTCAATGAGGGCACGTGGCCGGCTGCCGCCGATCCGGGCGCGTGGCTCAACCGTCCCATGCGCAAAGCCTTGGGGCTGCCCGCTCCCGAGGAGGAGATCGGGCGCGCGGCGCACGATTTCACGACCTTCCTTGGCGCCGAGCAGGTCATCCTGACGCGCGCGACGAAGATCGACGGGGCGCCGACCGTGCCATCGCGCTGGCTCATGCGCCTCGAAGCCCTGCTGAAGGGGATCGGGGCGCACGATGCCCTGGCGCCGCGCGAGCCGTGGCTCGCCTGGGCGCGTGCGCGTGACCACATTGCCCGGCGCCGCCTCGTCGAAGCGCCTGAGCCACGTCCCCCGGTCGAGCTCCGCCCGCGGCGTGCCAGCGTCTCGGATGTGGAAACCTGGATCGCCAACCCCTACGCGATCTTCGCGCGCCATGTGCTGGGCATGGACGTGCTTCCGGAGCTCGGATCCGAGCCGGGGCCGCAGCAGAAGGGTCAGATCGTGCACGAGGCGCTCTCGCGTTTTGCCATGCGCCACGCCGATCACCTGCCTCAGGATGTGAAGGGGGCGTTTCTGGCCATGGCCCGCGATGTGCTGCAGGAGCTGCAGGCGCATCCGCGTGTTGCCGCGTTCTGGCTGCCGCGCCTCGTGCGTTTCGCGGACTGGTTTGCGTCGACCGAGCCCGCTCGCCGTCGCGATGTGACGCGGCTCGTGGTCGAGGTCACGGGCCAGCACGTGCTTGCGGGCCCAGGAGGTCCGTTCACGTTGCGCGCGCGCGCCGACCGTCTGGATGTCGTGGGCAAGGGCCTTATCATCACCGACTACAAGACCGGCAGCTTTCCGCCGGACACGCGCGTGCTGTCGGGTGCCGCCCCGCAGCTGCCCCTGGAGGCGGCGATTGCCACGGCCGGCGGCTTCGATCATCTCGATGCCGCGCGTGTCACGCAGCTTCGCTACATCGCTGCGACCGGCGGCGAGCCTCCCGGTGACGAGCACATCGTCAAGGCCGATGATGTTCCGGCGTTGGCCGGCGAGGCGCTGGCCGGCCTCGAGCGTCTCGTCGCGCGCTTCGATCGCCCTGATACACCCTATCGCGCAGTGCGGCGCGCGCGCTTCCGCTACGACTACGACGATTACGAGCATCTGGCGCGTGTCGCCGAGTGGTCGGCTGCCACGGTCGAGGAGATCGAGTGATGGCAGCGTTCGAAGGAATTGCCGCAGAGCTTCGCCGCACCATCTGTCTGCAGGCGCAGGCCAGCGATCCGGCAGCCTCCGCCTGGGTTTCCGCCAATGCCGGCACCGGCAAGACGCATGTGCTTACGACGCGCGTCCTGCGCCTGCTTCTGTCGGGAACGCCGCCCGATCGTATCCTGTGCCTCACCTACACGAAGGCTGCTGCAGCCGAGATGTCCCAGCGGGTGTTCCAGCGTCTCGCCGGTTGGGTCACGTTGGGTGAAGAGATGCTTGGTCAGACCCTGGCCCAGCTTCTGGATCGGCCGGCTAGCGCCGAAGAGCTGCTTCGCGCGCGCCAGCTGTTCGCCCAGGCGATCGAGACCCCGGGCGGCTTCAAGGTCCAGACCATCCACGCCTTCTGCGAACGCCTGCTGCAACGCTTCCCGCTCGAAGCCGAGGTTCCCCCGAACTTCGCGATCCTGGATGAGGAGACAGGCCGCGCTCTGCAACGGCAGGCAATCGACGAAGTCCTGGCTGATGCCGCACGTAATCCAGGCGGCGAAATCGGCGGTGCGCTGCAACGCGCTGTTGCCTACGCGGTCGACGACCGTTTCGATGACCTGCTGCGCGACACGCTTGCCAAGCGCGACTGGCTCGATGCCTCCATCCGGCTTGATTCCGAGGTCGAAGGCGATTTTGTTGCTGCCGAAGCCTTCTACCGCCGGGCTTTCGGCATCGGGGCCGAGACGACGCTCGCCGATCTCGACGCCTCCCTGGCGGCGCTGCTGTCCGACGAGTATCTGCGACGCGCGCAGGATGTCCTGGCATCGGGCTCTGCACGTGACATCGAGGCGGCGGCGCGCGTTGCCGCCGTACGCACGGCGCCGTCTGCCGCGCAGAAGTTCGATGCGCTGTGCGACCTGTTTCTCACGGGTAGGGGCGAGCCGCGCAGAGCTCTCATCACGAATGGCCTCGCGGCCGCGCATCCCGATGTCGCTGCCGTCCTTGGCCGCGCGCAGGATCGCTTTGTCCCGCTCCATACGGAGCGAGGTCATCTGGCGGTGGTCGAGTCCACCTTGGCCTTGCTCCGCCTCGGGCATGCCGTGACGCAACGCTACAGCCTGCTGAAAGCGCGCCGTGCCGCGCTCGATTTCGACGATCTGATCCGCAAGGCCGCGTCGCTGCTGGGCCATCACGCCAGCGCCGAGTGGGTGCTCTACAAGCTCGACGGCGGGCTTGATCACATCCTGGTCGATGAGGCGCAGGACACGAGCTCGACGCAGTGGAATGTCATCGAGGCGCTGGCACGAGAGTTTTTCTCGGGCGCGGGCGCGCGCGAGGATGTCGTGCGCACGCTGTTCGCCGTCGGTGACGAGAAGCAGTCGATCTATGGCTTCCAGGGTGCCCGGCCCGAAATGTTCGCCGGTGTCGGCAAGCGCATCGCCAAGCTGGCGCAAGCCTCCGGAATGGAATGGCGGCATGTGCCGCTGACGCTGTCGTTTCGCTCCGTGCAGCCGGTGCTCTCGGCGGTCGATGCCGTCTTTGCCGATCGCAGCAGAATGCCCGGCATCTCGGCACCGTCGACGACCGTACGCCACATCGCCATGCGCACGGGCCAGGCGGGCCTCGTCGAAATATGGGATACGGAAAAGAGCGACGATGTTGAGCCGGCGAGCGTGTGGGCACCGCTCGATGATGAGCCGGCGTCCTCGCCCGTGGTGCGGCTGGCAGCCCGGATCGCCGGCACGATCAAGCACTGGCTTGATGCGGGCGAGCTGCTGGTCTCGGAGAACCGGCCTGTCCGTGCCGGCGATATCCTGATCCTCGTGCGCAAGCGCCGGCCCTTCGCCGATGCTGTCGTTGCGGCGCTGAAGGTGCGCGGCGTACCGGTGGCCGGCGCCGATCGCATCGCGCTCGCCGACCAGATCGCCATCCAGGACCTGATGGCAGTCGGCGACTTCATCCTCTTGCCCGAGGATGACCTGGTGCTCGCGACGCTGCTCAAAAGCCCGTTCTTCGATCTGGACGACGACGATCTGCTCGTCATCGCGCCCGGACGCAAGGGCTCTCTCTGGTCCGCGCTTCTGGCGGCAGCCGATACGAGCCCGGCATTCAAGCGCGCTGCCGAGACGCTGAAGCGATGGCGTGCACGGGCGGACTATGCGCCGCCATTCGAATTCTACGCCGAGCTTCTGGATCGCGATGGCGGGCGCGCCCGGCTCCTGGAGCGGCTCGGGCCGGAAGCAGCCGATCCCATCGACGAGTTTCTCGACCTGGCTCTAAAATACGACGACGGAGCCGCGCCGTCGCTGCAGGGTTTTCTGGATTGGATGCGGGCCAACGACATCACCATCAAGCGTGACATGGAGCACGGCCGCGGCGAGGTGCGAGTGATGACGGTGCATGGTGCGAAGGGGCTGGAGGCGCCCATCGTCTTCCTGCCCGACACGTGCACCGCCCGCTCCGGGGAACGGCCCGGCGGCCTGCTGGCGCTGCGCGATGCTGAACGCCAACCGCATGTGCCGGAGCCGTTCTGCTGGCCGGTGAAAGGCACCAGCCGCCTGAGTGGCGTGCAAGCCGCGCGGCAGGCATCCCTGTCGCGCGAAGCGGAGGAGCGCAACCGTCTTCTCTACGTCGCGCTGACGCGTGCACGCGACCGGCTCTACATCGCCGGTTTCGAGGGTGCGAACGGGCGTGATCGCGGGTGCTGGTACAATCAGATCGACGAGGCGTTGGCAGGCGTGCTGGCGACCTCGCGTGACTGGCAGGATTACCCCGTGCGTCGCCTCGAGGCGCGGCAGGAGGCGGAGCCTGACAAGCCCAAGGCCAGTCCGGTCGATCGTCTTGCCGCGCAAAGCCTGCCGGAGTGGGCGAAGCGGCCGGCGCCGCGTGAGCGCGATCTGGTCTTGCCGTTGGCACCATCGCGGCTGGCGCCGCTCGAGACGGATGCAGAAGGCGATCCTGTCGATGTGCCGCGATCCAAGCAACCTCTGGCTGAGCCGCCGTCGCCGGGGCCGGCCGTTCTCGTCGAGGGCCATCGCTTTCTGCGTGGCACCATCACGCACGCCCTTCTCCAATACCTGCCCGATCTGGATGCAAGCAGATGGGAAAACGCGGCAAAGCGCTTCGTCACGGCGCGAGGGCCAGGACTGTCGGAGCGCACGCGCGCGAGCATTGTGGCCGAGACGCTGGCGGTCTTGCGAGATCCTGCGTTTGCGCCGTTGTTCGGCCCGGACAGTGTGTCCGAGGTCCCGATCGTCGCCGAGATACAACCGCCCGACGGCGTCGGTCATCGCTTCCGGTTGACCGGCCAGATCGACCGTTTGGTGCGCCTGGGTCACGAAGTCTTGATTGTCGACTACAAGACCAACCGGCCGCCGCCGCTGCACGTCAGGGACGTTGCCGACACGTATACGCTACAACTTGCCGCCTACGGGCTCGCCGTTGGTCAGATTTTCGGCTCCGTGAAGGTGAAGGCGGCGTTGTTGTGGACGGACGGCCCGCGCATCATGGAAATCCCCGCCGAGGTGCTCGACGCTGCCCAGGCCCGGCTGTTCACGCTTGATCGAGCGAACCTTGACGCTGGGGGTGGGGGTACCTAACTTCCGTCCACGAATCTACATCTGCCCGATTTCGGGCATTTTCCAGGAGCGAACAGAAAATGACAGCGTTCGTGACCGACGCGAACTTCGACAACGAGGTGATCAAATCGAGCGAGCCCGTGGTCGTGGACTTCTTTGCCGAGTGGTGCGGCCCCTGCAAGGCCATGGCGCCGGCTCTGGACCAGGTGGCACAAGAGATGGCCGGCAAGGTCAAGGTCGTCAAAATCGATGTCGACCAGAACCCGGAGATCACGCAGAAGTACCGCATTCAGGCCATGCCGACGTTGATGGTGTTCAAGGACGGCAAGGTCGCAGCGCAACAGGTTGGCGCGCTCGTGCAGAAGAAGAAGCTCGAGGACTGGATCAAGTCGTCGATCTGATCCGGCTGCGAAGCATGCTTTCCAAGGGCTTCGGACCGGTGTCCGGAGCCCTCAATTCGTTTGCGGGGTGACGCCTTCCTGGGCGGCCAGCACGTGCCCCGCGAGGTACAGCGAGCCGCAGATGACGATGCGGGCCGGGCCTTCGGCCACCCTGGCGATGTGCTGGAGGGCATCGGCAACACTTGCTGTAGGCTCGGCGCTGATCCCCATCCTGTTGGCAATGTTTGCCAATGTCTCGGGTGCGAGCGGTGCTTCGTGAGCTCCGGGGATCGGAACTGTGAACAGATGCGAGACGAGGCCCTTGAAGGGCTCGAGGAAGCCAGGGGCATCCTTCTGTCCCATCATGCCGACGATGAGATAGAGCGGCGAAGGTGCGCGCTCCTCCAGATCAGCCAGGGCTTGCGCGATGGCCTGTCCGCCGGCCGGATTGTGCCCGCCGTCCAGCCACAGCTCATGGCTCGGCTGGATCAGGTCTGACAGGGGGCCGCCCGCGAGGCGCTGCATGCGGGCCGGCCAGTGCACGTCTGATAAGCCTTTTGCGATCGCACGGTCATCGATGCCAAGGTGCTTGAGCTGCAGGGCTGCCGCGATGGCCGTGCCGGCATTGATGATCTGATGCGGCCCGATGAGCGCCGGCAGGTTCAGATCCAGCAGTTGGTCTTGCTGCTGGAAGACGAGCCGGCCGCGCTGCTCGAAAGCCTCGAAATCCTCCCCCCACCAGAGCATGGGAGCTCCGCGCTGGCGCGCCTGCGCCTCCAGCACATCGGCGACGGCGCGGGTCTGTTTGGCAACGACGCACGTCACGCCTTGCTTGAGGATGCCCGCCTTCTCGAACGCGATCTTCTCGACGGTGTCGCCGAGCTTGTCGGCATGATCCATGGAGATCGGCGTGATGATTGTCAGGGCTGGCCTGGCCACGACGTTCGTCGTGTCGAGGCGCCCGCCAAGCCCCACTTCGAGCAGCACGATATCAGCCGGTATTTCCGAGAAGGCCAGCAGCGCGGCCGCCGTCGTGATCTCGAAGAAGGTGATGGACGCGCCGGCATTCACGCGGGCAACGCGCTCGAGCACGTCGACGAGCTGGGGCTCAGAGATAGGCCGCGCGTGCCCGTCCGGGCCCGGAACAGCTATCCGTTCGTTGAACCGGACGAGATGAGGCGATGTGTAGACAAGGGTGCGAAGGCCGGAGGCTTCGAAGATCGCCTTCAGAAACGCAACGGTCGATCCCTTGCCGTTGGTGCCGGCGACATGGACGACGGGCGGCAGTTTCCGTTCGGGCCGGCCGAGCTTGGCCAGCAGTCCATCGATGCGGTCGAGCGACAGGTCGATCAGCTTCGGGTGAAGCTGCTTCAGGTCGGCCAGAATCTGATCGATCGAGCGCATAGGCTACGATCCTCGCGAGCGTTCATGTACGCGTGGAGCACACCGGGAGCCGGCGGCGATCAAGAGCCGCGCGGGTGGTCTTTTGGCTGGGTGCGGGTTTTTGCGTTATCCGCATCACGCGCCTTGCCACGCGTATCGATGCGTGTGGCGTCGAAGCGCTCCGCATCGTCGACAGCCTCGGGCTCGACGATGTCGCCCGTCCTCGCCAGATTTTCGAGGAGCTTGCCGTCGATGGCGCTGCCGTTGACATAGCCCTTCGGGCGTCCCGCCTTGTCCGTGCGGCCGATGGCGGCGCCGCCCATCAGCAGCCGCAGGACCGTGGCCAGCGTCTGGGTCAGCTCGTGCCTGTGCACCACCATGTCGATCATGCCGTGCGCAAGCAGGTACTCGGCGCGCTGGAAGCCCTCGGGAAGTTGCTCGCGGATCGTCTGCTGGATGACGCGCGGGCCGGCGAAGCAGATGAGCGCACCGGGCTCGGCAATCTGGATATCGCCCAGCATGGCGTAAGAGGCCGTGACGCCGCCCGTCGTCGGGTCGGTGAGCACGACGATGTACGGCAGGCGCGCCTCGCGCAGGCGCTGCACGGCGATCGTCGTACGCGGCATCTGCATCAGGGAGAGAATGCCTTCCTGCATGCGCGCGCCACCCGAGGCGGCGAACAGGACGAACGGCACTTTCTTTTCAGCCGCCCGCAACAGGCCGGTGATGACGGCTTCACCGGCGGCCATGCCGAGCGAGCCGCCCATGAACTCGAAATCCTGGGCTGCCGCAACGATCGGCTGGCCGTCGATCCGGCCCTCAGCGACGAGGACGGCGTCCTCCAGCTCGGTTTTCGCCTTGGCGTCCTTGAGCCGGTCGGAGTAGCGGCGCCCGTCCCGGAATTTCAGCGGGTCCTGCGGGACGACGGGTACGGTCACGATGGTGTACTCGCCGCCGTCGAAGATACTCCTCAGCCGCTGGGCCGCTGTCATGCGCGAATGGAAGCCGCAGCACGGGAAGACGTAGCGGTTCTCTTCCAGCGCCTTGCGGTCCGACATCTGTCCGCAGCCCGGACACTTCAGCCAGAAGTTGTCCGGCGGCTCACGGCGGGTCGTGAGCAGGCTCCGGATCTTCGGCCGGACGACATTGTTAATCCAATTCACGCTGGCGAGCTCCGCGACAACACCTGCTGCATGTCCCCGTGGGAACGAGAATAGGCAGCTTCAAACGCCACCCTTGTACACGCGGGATCAAGCCGCGTGCAGTGCCTGGCCCAGGCTCTTTACCAGATCTAGGACTGCGGGAACGGTCTTGCCACAGTTTTGGCCCTGACCGTCCAGAGAATCTTTTATCGCAGTAACCAAAGCCGATCCAACTACAACTCCGTCGGCGCCTTGAGCGATGGCCCGCGCCTGTGCCGGGGTCTTTACCCCGAATCCGACTGCAACGGGAAGTTGGGTATGCTTTTTGATATCCGCAACCTGGGAGTGAACATTGGTCACATCCGGGGCGGCGGTTCCCGTAATACCGGTGATCGACACGTGGTAGATGAAACCCGAGGTATTCCGCAGCACCACCGGCAGCCGCTTGGCGTCTGTCGTGGGGGTCGTGAGGCGGATGAAGTTGAGACCATGCTCCCGGGCGGGGATACACAGCTCTTCGTCCGCCTCCGGCGGCACATCGACCACCAGCAATCCGTCGGCGCCTGCGGCCACCGCCTCTTCGAGAAAGAGCTTCGTCGGGTGAACGTAGATCGGATTGTAGTAGCCAAACAGAATGATCGGCGTGTCCTGGTTCCTGGTCCGGAATTCACGCACCAGCTGCAGCGTCCGCCTGGTGGTGTGCCCTGCCTTCAGCGCGCGTTGCGAGGAGGCCTGGATGGCTGGGCCGTCCGCCATGGGATCGGAGAACGGCATCCCTAGCTCGATGACATCCGCACCGGCGGCGGGCAGGCCAAACAGGATTTCCTTTGACGTCTCATAATCCGGATCGCCGGCCGTCACGAACGTGACCAGGGCAGCGCGCCCCTCTTTCTTGAGTGCAGCAAAGCGGCGATCGATGCGGGTTTCGGTTTTCATGTCGCCACTCACAGGTTCAGGCCGAGATGTCCGGCAACGGCGAAGACATCCTTGTCCCCGCGTCCGCACATGTTCATGACCAGCAGGTTGTCTTTCGGCAGCTTCGGCGCGAGCTTCATGACCCATGACAGAGCGTGTGCTGGCTCCAGCGCCGGGATGATGCCTTCGAGGCGCGTGCACAGCTGGAAGGCTTCGAGGGCCTCCTTGTCAGTCGCCGACGCGTAGGTGACGCGGCCGCTATCCTTCAGCCAGGAGTGCTCGGGGCCGACACCGGGATAGTCGAGGCCGGCGGAGATGGAGTGACCTTCGAGGATCTGCCCATCGTCATCCTGCAGCAGGTAGGTACGATTGCCGTGCAGGACGCCGGGGCGCCCGCCGTTCATCGAGGCTGCGTGGCCATTGGCGACATCGAGGCCGTGTCCGGCTGCCTCCACGCCGTAGATGCTGACGGACTTCTCATCGAGGAACGGATGAAAGAGGCCGATGGCATTGGAGCCGCCGCCGATGCAGGCGACCAGCGTATCCGGCAGGCGGCCTTCCGCTGCCATCATCTGCTCGCGCACCTCGTTGCCGATGATGCATTGGAAATCGCGCACCATCGCGGGATAGGGATGCGGGCCCGCCGCCGTGCCGATGATGTAGTACGTGTCGCGCACGTTGGTGACCCAATCGCGCAGCGCTTCGTTCATGGCGTCCTTGAGCGTCCCTGCGCCTGAAGTGACCGGGTTCACCTTGGCGCCGAGCAGGCCCATGCGAAACACGTTTGGCTTCTGCCGCTCGACATCGGTCTTGCCCATGTACACTTCGCACGGCATGCCGTAGCGCGCGCATACGGTGGCGACAGCCACGCCGTGCTGCCCGGCACCCGTCTCGGCGATGATGCGCGTCTTGCCCATGCGCCGCGCGAGCAGGATCTGGCCCAGGCAATTGTTTATCTTGTGGCTGCCCGTGTGGTTGAGCTCGTCGCGCTTGAAATAGATTTTGGCGCCGCCGAGATGCTCCGTCAGACGCTCGGCGAAATACAGCGGGCTTGGCCGTCCCGTGTAGTGCGTATTGAGAGCATCGAGCTCGGCTTTGTACTTCGGATCAGCTTTGGCGGCGTCATAGGCCTGCTCGAGCTCGAGAATGAGCGGCATCAGCGTCTCGGCAACGAAACGCCCGCCGAACAGGCCGAAGTAACCTTGCTCGTTGGGACCGCTGCGATAGCTGTTCAGCGTAGTCGTGGGCTGGATCTGCGGGGTTGTGTTGGCCATGGTGCGTCGGCTCTCAGGTCGCGGATGCCGCAGTCAGCGCCGGCTTCGCAGCGGCGAGAAAGCGGCGGATGAGGTCGGGTGATTTCACGCCCGGTGCCGTTTCGACACCGGAGGAGACATCGACGGCGAAAGGCGCGGTCAGGCGAATGGCCTCGGCGACATTGTCGGCATTGAGGCCGCCCGAGAGCATGTAGTCGAGCTTGCCGCGTACGCCATCCAGCAGGTGCCAGTCGAAGGAGAGGCCGTTGCCGCCTGGCAGCGCGCCGACAAGCGTCGGCGGCGCCTTGGCATCGAACAACACGAACTCGGTGACATCGCGATAAACCATGGCCGCTTCCGCATCGCCCGGCCCCTGGATCGCAATGGCTTTGACGACCGGCTTCTTGCTGCGCCCGGCAATCTCGCCGACGCGTTCCGGGTTCTCACTGCCGTGAAGCTGAATGAGGTCGGGCCGAACGTGCTGGACGATGGTGTCGACGAGCGCATCGTCGGGATTGACGAGCAGCGCCACCGAGCGTGCGCGACCGCCAATTCCCGCAACGAGCTGCCCGGCATCGACAGGGCTCAAGCTGCGTGGGCTAGGCGGATAGAAAACGAACCCCACGAAGTCCGCGCCACCGGCGAGTGCCGCATCGAGGGCCGCCTCGGTTTTCAAGCCGCAGATTTTGACCTTCGTCGTCATTGCATTCTTCCACGATAGGAACGATCGGCGGATCGCTCGCCTTGTCCAACGGCACGCGCCGCTGCCAGTCAAGGTCTTTTCGTAAGTTGAGTCCGCCTGGCGACCGTGTCGCCATCGTTCACTGGTTGGCGTGAGCAAGCGCTTTGGCTTGCGCGACATTCCGGTCCCGCTCGCGCGAGAGCCTATCGGCCTCGGCACGCCATCGCATCGCGTCCAAGGCACCCGAGCGCGCCGTGCGGCGCCACTTGCCTTGCGTCATCCACATGGCCACGCCGCCGAGGATGACGCCGGTGATGAGCGATCCGAACAGCCAGCCGTAAAACGGCATGTCCACGGACAGCATCGGGCTATCGGGACGGAAAGGATCCAGAACAAGGCGGACGGCATGCCGGTTCGCGACGGCCAATGTCACGAGAATGGCCGCAACGGGAAATGCGATGAGCAGCGAAAGTACGCGCCTCAACACGGGACTGCCTCGTTCACTTGCGCCGCAGATATCCTAATGCTGCGGCTTTGCTTTCGTGTTCAACTTCTCGCGCAACTCTTTACCGGTCTTGAAGAAGGGCACGAATTTTTCGTCGACTGACACCGAAGCGCCCGTGCGCGGGTTGCGTCCCTGGCGCGGTGGGCGATGCTTCACGGTGAATGCACCAAAGCCCCTGAGCTCGACGCGATCCCCGCGCGCCAAAGCCTCGACGATCTCTTCGAATATGACATTTACGATTCGCTCGATGTCACGATGGTAGAGATGGGGATTCGCAGCGGCAATTTTCTGTATTAATTCGGACTTGATCACGGGCCACCCTCCAAAACCGCAATATGCTTGTTATTGCTCAGTTTTTGGCAGGCTGCCAAACCGAAACGAGCCCGTCAAGCTGCAACAAGGTCAGCCGCGGGTCGTCAACCAAAAGGTGGAGGAGGCTGCCAGGAGCGGCGCCGACCAGTTTGACCAGGGCCTTGCCGACCTCGCCGAAGTACCCCCAGCTGTCCTCCCTGGACGGTTTCCAGTCGACGATGCGCAGGCCCTTCGTGACGCCGCGCTGCTCCTCGAACCACTTTTGGGTTTCGGCCTCGCCGCCGATCTGGTCGACGAGCTTGTGCGTCATGGCCTCGCGCCCGGAATAGACCCGGCCCTGCTCCAGGCCAGGGACGCTCGCCGTATTGATCCCCCGGCGGGAGGCCACGAGGCCGACGAACCAGCGCATGGAGTCCGCGACCATCTGCTGGGCGACTTCCTTGCCGGCCTCGTCTGCGGGTTGGAAGGGTGAGGGATTGGCTTTGAGTGGGCCACTCTTGATTTCGTTCATCTTTACGCCGAGCTTGCTCATCAGCTCGGACACCTCCGCCCACTGGAAGATGACGCCGACAGAGCCCGTGATGGTGTTGCCGCGCGCGATGATCTGGTCGGTCGCGAGCCCGGCGATGTAGGCAGCTGACGTGGCAATGGTGCCGAATTGTGCGGCGACGGGCTTTTTGGCGGCAACGTCGCGAATGGCTTCGAACAGCGCTTCGCCGCCCGTCGTCGTGCCCCCCGGGCTGTTGACCGCCAGGATCAGCGCTTCGACGCGTGTGTCGTTGGCGATCTTCTTCAGGAGCTTCAGCATGTCACGGTCGTCCGTGATAATGCCTTCGAGGCTGACGCGGGCAATCTGCCGGTCGCCGACGACGGCCCTGCCGAAGCCCTTGAAGACCAGCGCCCCGAGCGCGAGCACGGCGGCAAGCACTGCCGCAACGCGCCAGAAGGTGAGATGGCGACGCAGGCGGCGGCGGTCGAGGATGGCTTCCGTCTCGAGGCTCATGGGCTTATCCGCATCTCGTTGGGGACGACTGTAGAGGGGTACCCAAGAACAGCACACCCTCTATTTCCGGCTAAGGGGAATAGAGGGTGAACGTTGTAAATGAAAGAAGGCGGCCCGTGGGCCGCCTTCTTTTTCAGTTCGCGTCGTCGCTGCCTTCGCGCTTCTTCATGGCGGCCTTGAAGATGTCGCCGAGCGAAGCGCCGGAGTCCGTCGACCCGTACTGGGCGACGGCCTGCTTCTCTTCGGCAATCTCCAGCGCCTTGATCGAAACCGTGACGCGGCGGGTGTTCTTGTCGATGCCGATGATCGCGGCATCCACCTTGTCGCCGACGTTGAAGCGCTCGGGCCGCTGCTCGGAGCGGTCGCGCGACAGGTCGGAACGCTTGACGTAGGTGGTGATGTCGCTGTCGGCGAGGCGCACCTGCAGTCCGTTCGGCTCGACGGCAATCACCTCGCAGGTGACGGCATCGCCCTTCTTGAACTTGCCGATGGTCTCGAGCGGATCGCCGCCGACCTGCTTGATGCCGAGCGAAATGCGCTCCTTCTGGCTGTCGACGTCGAGCACCACGGCCTTGACCATGTCGCCCTTCTTGTAGTCCTTGATCGCCTCGTCGCCGGAACGGTTCCAGTCGAGATCCGACAGGTGAACCATGCCGTCGACGCCGCCATCGAGGCCGATAAAGAGGCCGAACTCGGTGATGTTGCGCACCGGACCTTCCACCACCGTGCCTTTCGGGTGAGCGGACAGGAAGGCATCCCAGGGGTTGTCCTGCGTCTGCTTGAGACCCAGCGAGATGCGGCGCTTCTGGGGATCGACCTCGAGGACCTGCACTTCCACCTGCTGGCTCGTCGAGACGATCTTGCCGGGGTGGATGTTCTTCTTGGTCCAGCTCATCTCGGAGACGTGGATGAGACCCTCGACGCCGGGCTCCAGCTCCACGAACGCGCCGTAATCGGCGATGTTCGTGACCGTGCCGGTGAAGCGGGCGCCGACCGGGTACTTCGCGTCGATGCCGGCCCACGGATCGGCCTGCAGCTGCTTCATGCCGAGGCTGATGCGCTGCGTCTCCGGATTGATGCGGATGATCTGCACCTTCACCGTGTCGCCGACGTTGACGACGTCGCTCGGGTGATTGACGCGGCGCCAAGCCATGTCCGTCACGTGCAACAGGCCGTCTATGCCGCCGAGGTCAATGAACGCACCATAGTCCGTGATGTTCTTGACCACGCCGTCGATGACCTGGCCTTCCGCCAGCTTGGCGACGATTTCCGAACGCTGCTCGGCGCGCGTCTCTTCCAGGACGGAACGGCGGGAGACGACGATATTGCCCCGCCGGCGGTCCATCTTCAGAACCTGGAACATCTGCGGCGAGTTCATGAGCGGGCCGATGTCGCGCACTGGGCGGATGTCGACCTGCGAGCCCGGCAGGAACGCCACCGCGCCATCGAGGTCGACCGTGAAGCCGCCCTTCACCTTGTTGAAGATCACGCCCTCGACCTTCTCGCCGGCGTTGAACTTCTGCTCGAGCTTCGTCCAGCTCTCCTCGCGGCGGGCCTTGTCGCGGCTGAGGACGGCTTCCCCGAGGGCATTCTCCATGCGCTCCAGGTAGACCTCGACCTCGTCACCGACTTTGAGGTCGGCCGGCTTGCCGGGCAGACCGAACTCGCGCAGGGGGACGCGGCCTTCCATCTTGAGGCCCACGTCGATGACGGCGAGGTCCTTCTCGATTGCAGTGATCTTGCCCTTGACGACGCTGCCTTCGAAGGCGCTGTCGCCGTTGAGGCTTTCATTGAGCAGGGCAATGAACTCGTCGCGTGTCGGGTTCAGGTCTTTGGATTGGCCAGTGGTTGCAGTCATCAATACTCCTTGAGATAGCAGATCGCTTGAGTGGCCTTGCCGGCCGGATGAGTGTTCTGTGCATGCGCCTAACGACCGCCTCCACCACGGCTTTTCGGGCCGGATGTCGCGGTTGTTCGCTCACGCTCAGATCGAGGTGTTCTTGGTCAATGCTGCTGGCGACGGGCCTCTGCCCACCAAACCGGAATTGAGCCTGCGCTTGCGGCACGCTCTATTGGCTGATCTTCCTCTTGATCAGTTCGACGGCAGCATCGAATGCGGCTTCTATATCCAAATTGCTGGTGTCGAGCAAGATTGCATCATCCGCAGGCCGCATGGGGGCCTCCACCCGGCTCGTGTCGCGCTGATCGCGGCGGACGATGACATCGAGCACCCCTTCATAGGTCACAGGCTCGCCCCGCTGCCGCAGCTCCTCAAAGCGGCGGCGCGCCCGCACCTGGACATCTGCGGTTACGAAAATCTTTACCTCAGCATCGGGGCACACAACGGTGCCGATGTCCCGGCCATCCAGCACGGCGCCGGGCTCCTGCCGGGCAAAATCCCGCTGGAAGGCCAGCAGAGCCCCCCTGACGGCCGGGATGCGGGCCACAACGGACGCGGCCTCGCCGACCCCTGGAAACCGCAGGCTCGGGTCGGAGAGCGACGTCGAATCGAGGGTGCGTGCCACAGCCACGGCCGCGGCCTCATCCTCCAGCGACGCGCCCCGGGCCAGCAGGTCGCGGGCGACCGCCCGGTACAGCAGCCCCGTGTCGAGGCAGGACAAGCCGAAGTGGGCTGCGACCCGCTTGGCGAGTGTGCCCTTGCCCGAGGCCGCCGGTCCGTCGATGGCAATGATCATCGATCACGCTCCCGGTGCTGCAAAGCCGGCGCCAAGCTGCTCCATGAGGCCCCGGAATTCGGGGAAGCTGGTTGAGACGTAGGTCACATCGTCCACCGCGACGGGACGGTCGCTGCCGAGGCCCATGACGAGAAAAGCCATGGCGATACGATGGTCCATGTGGGTGGCGACCGTGCCGCCACCTTTGACGCCCCGCCTGCCCGCGACGATCAGCGTGTCGCCCTCGACCTTGGCGGACGCTCCGTTGGCGAGCAATCCGGCCGCCGTCGCCGCCAGGCGGTCGCTCTCTTTCACCTTGAGTTCGGCCAGACCTTCCATGCGTATCTCTCCGTCCGCGTAGGCCGAGAGAGCGGCGAGCACAGGGTACTCGTCGATCATGCTTGGCGCGCGCTCCGGCGGCACGCGCACGCCCTTCAATGCGGAATGACGCACGCGGATGTCGGCAATGGGCTCGCCGCCCTCGTTTCGCTCGTTGAGGAAGGCGATATCGGCGCCCATGTCGCGCAGGGTCTTGTAGAAGCCGGTGCGTGTCTCGTTGACGAGCACGCCCTCGATCGTGACCTCGGACTTTGGCACAACGAGCGCAGCGGCAACGATGAACGCCGCAGAGCTAGGATCGCCCGGAACGACGACATCGCGGCCTGACAACTCGGCATCACCGCCGACCGTAATGACATTGCGGCCATCGCGCCGGCTGCAGCGGACATCCGCCCCGAAATAGCGGAGCATGCGCTCGCTGTGGTCGCGTGTAGCCTCGCGTTCGATGACTGTCGTTTCGCCTGCAGCCGACAGCCCCGCGAGCAACACGGCGGACTTCACCTGGGCGCTTGGAACGGGTGTGACGTATTCGATCGGCAGCAAGTCCGATGTCCCGCGCAGGGTGAGCGGGAGCGTCTCCTTGTCGTCATCGACGCGGACGCCCATCTGCTTCAGCGGATCGAGCACCCGGCGCATGGGCCGGCGCGACAGCGACGCGTCACCCGTCATCCGCACTTGGATGTCGTAGCCGCTGACCAGCCCCATCATGAGGCGGGTGCCGGTGCCTGAGTTGCCAAACTCGAGGTCCCCTTGGGGCTGCGTCAATCCACCGACACCCCGGCCGAGCACCTCCCAGGTACTGCCGGTTTTGCCAGCGGGGCTGCCGAGGGCCGTCACGGCTTTGGCCGTATTGATAACGTCTTCCGCCTCGAGGAGGCCGATAATACGTGTTCGTCCGGTGGCAATGGCACCCAGCATGAGGGCCCGGTGCGAAATCGATTTGTCGCCCGGAACCCGGATCGTCCCGGTCAATGGGCCAGACCGCAGCGCCTGCAGGGGGATGGCAATCGTCGCATGGGACACTGTGAGGTCCGTGAGTTGGTGGCGCAATCTGGCGCTGGCTGGGGGTGCCTCGCCATAGAGCGCGGGGGCCCCCCTGCTGTCAACCGACGCAGGAAAGTGTCTAGAAATGCTTTTGACAGGCCGCTGTTGCCCGTGGCAAGAGCAGCGCAATCTCCCATTCATGTGCGAGGACTGCCATGGCGAAGAAAGCCGAGCGTGGAACCAAAAGGACGTGCCAAAGCGCATCGTGCGGCGCCCGTTTCTATGATCTGGCCCGTGATCCGATCACCTGCCCCGTTTGCGGCACCCTCTATGTGATCGCGACCTCGCCCCAGGGTGCTGCTGGTGCCGTTGCCGATGACAGGGCGCGGCGCAGCGCCAAGAAGCCGGAATTTGTAGCGCCGGTCGCTGCGAGTGATGCGCCTGAAGCCGAGGCCGAAGATGTGCTCGAGGAGGCGGCCGATGGTGATGAGGCCATCGCGGCCGATGACGATGAGACCTTCCTGGAGGAGGAAGAGGAGGACGGCGGCGACGTGTCCGGCATCATCGGCGGACCGGTCGGCGAGGAAGGCGAGGAGGCCTGATCCAAGGCGAGGCGGGGACGGCGCCCAAGAAATGCTTGCGCAATCCGTTCCCGCGAACTAGGTAAGCGACGCTGGAGCCGCGGCTCCAGCAAATTCCCAATAGGTCGGGGCCGTAGCTCAGTTGGGAGAGCGCTTGAATGGCATTCAAGAGGTCAGGGGTTCGATTCCCCTCGGCTCCACCAAGTCAAATCTCGTAGAGAGAAGCCCGAACGCACGGGATCGCGGCCGCCATGGCCCGATAGGCCCGTAGGCGTACGCCAAGCCGCCCTATGCGGTCGGAGTGTCGATGCAGGATCGTCAGGCGCCCGAAGGCGAGCCGCAGGAGCTGGCCGGCCCGGCCATGCCCTTTGCCGAGTTTGTCAGCCTGATGGCGCTGATGATCGCGCTGACGGCGCTGTCCATCGACATCATGCTGCCGTCGCTGCCGGAGATCGGTGCGGCCTTCTCGGTTGCGCATATCAACGACGCGCAGCAGATCATCATCAGCTACATGATCGGCTTGGCGCTCGGGCAGCTGGTCTGGGGACCGCTGTCGGATCGTTTCGGACGTAAGCGCCTGCTGTTGCTCGGCCTGTTCCTGTTCGCTGCGAGCTCGCTCGCATGCCTGCTGGTCTCGAGCTTCAGCATGCTGCTGGCAGCAAGGATGGCGCAGGGCTTTGGCGGCGCCTCCGCGCGCGTCATTTCAATCGCCATCGTCCGTGATCTGTTCGCAGGCCGGCAGATGGCGCGGGTGATGTCCATCGTCATGATGGTGTTCATCACCGTGCCGATTTTTGCGCCGTCGATTGGCCAGGCCCTCGCCCATATCGGCTCGTGGCGCTGGGGCTTCTATGTCCTGCTCGCCGTGGGCGTCATCGGTATGATCTGGGCCGGACGGCGCTTGCCGGAGACCGCACGTCTCGCCGGCGGGCCTCGTCCGTCCTTTGCGCGTTCCATTGTGACGGTGGCGACGACGCCAACGACCGTCGCCTACACCATCGCCAGCGGCTTCATGTTCGGCTGTCTCGTCAGCTACATTTCCAGCGCGCAGCAGGTCTTCGTCGACGTCTATGGTCTCGGCGCGGCCTTTCCCGTGATTTTCGGCGCTCTCGCAAGCAGTCTCGCAGTTGCCTCGTTCATCAACTCCCAGCTCGTCCAGCGGCTGGGCATGCGGCGCGTGTCCCACAGTGCCCTAGTTGGGTTTGTGGCCGTATCGATGACGATGTTCGTCGTTGCTCTGTTCGGCAAGCCGCCGGTCCTGCTCTTCGGCCTGCTCATGGCTGCCGCCTTCCTCGGCTTTGGCCTCGTCGTGCCGAACTTCAACGCCATCTCCATGCAGCCTATGGGGCAGGTCGCCGGGATGGCGGCGTCCTTGATCGGCTTCGTCACGACGGCCATTGGCGCAGTGCTCGGCGGCAGCGTAGGACGCCTGTTCGATGGCACGGTGATCCCCCTCTCGGCGGGATTTGCCGCGCTCGGCACGCTCGCATTGCTCTGCGTCGTTGCCGTCGAGGGGCGTGCCGGCCTGTTCAAAGGCGAATGACTGCTCTGCAGGCGCGTATGCGCCTTGACGCGCCTGCCGCCGCATCGTTCCCTACGGCCGTCGATCAACGTGGAGCAGAACGATGGCGCGCATCAGCATCAAACGGCGGGAAGACCTGGCTGAGGACCTGCGGCCGCTCTGGGATCGCGTGAAGGCCTATGGCGACTTCGAGAACATGGCCGGCGCCATGGCGCACCGGAGGCCGGTGTTCGAGCACATCTGGAATTCGCTGATCGCCCTTGGCGAGAACCCGGTGATCTCCAAGCGGCACCTGTACCTGCTGATGGTGGTGACATCCAAGCTCAACGAATGCGCCTACTGCGTTGCGCACGACCAACCCAAGCTCGCGGCGCACGGTCTCTCGGAGAACGGGATCGCCCGCATCCTGGAGTTCAAGGATCATCCCGAGCTCGATGCCGCCGATAAGCTCGTCGTGGAATACGCCATCGCCGTCAACAACAACTGGAGCCGGACGCGGGACGAGGTCTTCACTCGCCTGCGCGAGCACTTCACCGAGGCGCAGATCGTCGATCTGACATGGCGCACCGCGATCACCGGCGCGTTCAATCGCTTCAACGATATCTTGCAGATCGAGACCGAGCGGGTTGACGCCGCCCGGCAGGCGGCCGAATAAGGCGGCGCACGTCGCGTGCCCAGGAGAGGATCCAAGCGTTATGGCGAAGTCTGCCGAGGTTTCCCCGTTCGCCCCGAAAACACCAGCCACATTGCCGGTGGTCGAGGGTGTGCGTTTTGCCGCCTGCGAGGCAGGGATTCGCTACAAGGGACGCAAGGATCTGATGGTGGCCGTCCTCGATGAAGGGACGGTCGCAGCCGGCGTGCTGACCCAGTCGAAGACCTGCTCGGCGCCTGTGCTCTGGTGCCGTGAGAGCTTGAAGCGCGGCACGGCGCGCGCACTGGTCGTCAACTCCGGCAATGCCAACGCCTTCACGGGGCGCAAGGGGCGTGAGGCCGTGACGATGACCGCGGAGTTCGCCGCCAAAGCCGTCGGCTGCCGCACGGACGAAGTGTATCTGGCATCGACCGGCGTCATCGGCGAGCCGCTCGAAGCCTCCAAGTTCGCGCATTTGCTGGCGGGGCTGGCTACGTCCGCCAGGCCTGACGCGGGTACGGAAGCCGCGCAAGCCATTCTGACGACGGATACGTTTCCGAAGATCGTATCGCGCAAGGCCAAGCTCGGCGGTGTCGACGTGACGATTGCCGGCTTCTGCAAGGGCGCCGGCATGATCGCGCCGGATATGGCAACCATGCTGTGCTTCATCTTCACCGATGCGGCCATCGCCCACGCTCCGCTGCAACGGCTGGTCGCCGAGGGTGCCAACCAGAGCTTCAACTGCATGACCATCGATGGCGACACGTCGACCAGCGACACTTGCCTGTTGTTCGCCACCGGAACGGCACAGAAGCGTGGTCAGAAGCCGGTCAGCGACGCATCCGATCCTGCGCTCAAGGAGTTCAAGGCGCAGCTCGATGAGCTGATGCGCGAGCTTGCCATCTTGGTCGCAAAGGACGGCGAAGGCCTGTCCAAGTTCGTGACCATCGACGTCGAAGGCGCGGAAAGCGACAAGGCCGCCCGCGTCATAGGGCTCGCCATCGCCAACTCGCCCCTCGTCAAGACGGCGATTGCCGGCGAGGACCCGAACTGGGGCCGCATCGTCATGGCCGTCGGAAAGTCCGGCGAGGCGGCCGACCGCGATCGCCTGTCGATCTGGTTCGGGGAGCGCATCGTCGCCAAAGACGGGGAGCGGGCGCCGGAATATGACGAGCCCACCATGGCGGCCTACATGAAGAATCCCGAGATTTCGATCCGGGTCGATGTCGGCATCGGGCAGGGCCGGGCCCGCATCTGGACCTGCGATCTGACCCACGGGTACATCTCGGTCAACGCCGACTACCGGAGCTGACGGCGAGCGAGGCGACCGCATGGGCGGTAACATTCTGCTGGTGGCCGCTGCCGCCCTTGTCGATCGCGACAATCGGGTGCTGATCGCGCAGCGTCCGCCAGGTAAGTCCATGGCCGGCCTGTGGGAATTCCCAGGCGGGAAGGTGGCTCCCGGCGAGACGCCCGAAGCGGCGCTGGTGCGTGAGTTGAGGGAGGAGTTGGGGATCGAGGTGTGCGACACCTGCCTCGCCCCGTTTACCTTTGCCAGCCATGCTTACGAGACGTTCCACCTGCTGATGCCTCTGTATCTTTGCCGGAATTGGGAGGGCGAGATCACCCCGCGGGAAGGGCAAATCGTTAAGTGGGTCCGCGCCCTCCGCCTGGCTGACTACCCCATGCCGCCGGCAGACGTGCCCTTGCTGCCCATGCTCAGGGACCTCCTGGGCTGACGCGAAACTTTTCAGTATTATGAGCATCGGCGCGACGGGTCGCCGGGGCGCGTGACGTTCCGGCGTTAAGGGATGCTGTGCTACTCTTTGCAGGAGTTGGCAGGGTTAATCCTTACGACTCGCAAGATCAGAGAAGCGAGGAAGGACTTCGTCCCCACTTCGCCGGGAGTTCCATAGGCGGCGTCATTGTCCGCCAGCGGTCCGATACCGCGGACGGTCGGTGAGGTTACACATCGGATGGCAGTAGGCAGACAATCAATCCTGGCAGCCTGTGCGCTTGCCTTGGCCGGCATTGCGTATGTTGGCCGCGATCATCTCTGGTCTATCGCCGACACGGTTCTCGCAGCGAAGCCGCCGACGGATCAAACCGACGGCAAGGCAAAAGCGCGGACCGGACCCCCACCGGCTCCGGTGACTGCGGCCGTGGCTGCGGAAACGGACATGCCTGTGATCCTCTCGGCGCCGGGCACAGTCGAGCCCATGGCGACGGTGGCCGTACGCCCGCGCGTTGACGGACAGATCGTCCAAGTCGGCTTTGTCGAAGGCGCTCTCGTCAACGAGGGCCAGATCCTCTTTCGGCTCGATGATCGCCTCATGAAGGCGCAGATCCAGCAGGCCGAGGCCAACATCGCCAAGGACGAGGCCAATCTGCGCGACGCGCAATCGACGTTGCAGCGGCGCGAGTCGCTCGTCGAGAAGAAGTACGTCTCCGAGGCAGCGACGGAAACGGCGCGCCACACGGTCGATGCGCTGCGGGCCGGTATCGAGGCGGGCCGCGCCATGCTCGAGATGCAGAAGACGCAGCTCGACTACCTGGTCATTCGCGCCCCGATTACCGGACGCACCGGAAGCATCGCGGCCAAGATGGGCGCAACAGTGCGAACGGGCGATGTCCTGCCGCTCGTCATCATCAATCAGACCCGGCCGATCAGCGTGAGCTTCTCGGTGCCCCAGGTAGAGCTTGCCGCGCTGCGCCGCGCGCTCGCAGCCTCGTCGAATGCGAAGGTGCGCATTCCCGGCACGCCGACGGAGCTGACGGGAACGATCGGCATGATCGAGAACCAGGTCGATAAGACCACTGGCACCGTGCAGGCCAAGGTCACGGTCCAGAATGCCGACGAGATGCTGTGGCCCGGCCAAGCCGTCGAATTGGCGCTGACCGTCGAGACCAAGACGAAGATCGTGTCCGTACCGGCAAGTGCCGTGTTGCCGGCCCAGCAGGGCATGCTGGTCTGGGTCATCGGCGATGGTAACAAGGTCGCGCCCCAGGTCGTCACCGTAGATCGCATCGTCGGCCAGACTGCCTTCCTGCGGGACGGTTTGAAAGCGGGTGAGCGCGTCGTCACCGACGGGCAGTTGCGCCTGGCTCCGGGAGCCACAGTCAGGATCCAGGACCCGCGTCCTGGTCCAGGGTCGCCTACCCCGGCCAGTAGCGAACGCAAAAACAACGAACGAACCTGAGCCGAGCGGAGGGCGCGGTGCATATTTCCGAGCTATGTGTCCGCCGCCCCGTCATGACGATCCTTCTCATGGCGTCGCTCATGCTGGCGGGTTTCTTTGGCTACCGGCATTTGCCCATTGCCGCCATTCCGCGCATCGACGTTCCTACCATCACCGTCTCGGCTGAATTGCCGGGCGCCAGTCCCGATACGATGGCTGTGTCTGTGGCGGCGCCGCTCGAGCGCCAGTTCGCCACCATCGCCGGCGTGACGGCGATTACGTCGTCGAACACGCAAGGCCTCACCACCATCACGCTGGAGTTCGATCTCAACCGCAACATCGATGCGGCAGCGCTCGACGTGCAGTCGGCGATCTCGGTGGCCAATGCGCGGCTGCCTGACGATCTGCTGGCCCCGCCGAGCTACCGCAAGGTCAATCCCGCCGATACACCGGTCATTTTCCTCGCGCTCACGTCGGACACGGCGCCCTCCCAGGAGATGAACGAGTTCGCGGACAAGGTGATGAGCCCGCGGCTGTCCATGCTGCCGGGCGTGGCGCAGGTGAACATCAACGGTGCGCAAAAGCGCGCGGTGCGCATCCGCTACGATCTCGATGCGCTTGCCTCTCGCGGCATCTCGGTCGAGGACATCCGTAATGCGGTGACGACGCTCGCCGCGGTCAGCCCGCTCGGCAGCATTCGCACGCAGCGGCAGCAATACATTTTGGAAACCAAGGGGGCCGAGCCGACGGCCGCCTATTTCAAGCCGGTCATCGTCGCCTGGCGCAACGGCGCGCCCGTGCGGCTGCAGGATGTCGCGCGTGTCGAGGACTCCGTCGAGAACGAGGAAGCGCGCGCCGAGTTCAATGGTCAGCGGTCGATCATCGTCTCGGTGCAGCGGCAGCCCGACGCCAACACCGTCGAGGTCACGGACGCCGTCAAGACCCTCATTCCGCAGTTCCGGCAGGATCTGCCGCCGACTGTCAATCTGCAGATTCTGAGTGATCGATCGCAATCGATCCGCGAGTCCGTGCATGATGTGCAGATCACTCTGGTTCTGACTGCCGTTCTCGTCGTGCTGGTGATCCTGGCTTTCCTCAGAACCTGGCGTGCGACGATCATTCCGGCCCTGGCCTTGCCATTGTCCATCATCGGCACCTTCGCGGGCATGGCCCTGTTCGGCTTCTCGCTGGACAACGTCAGCCTCTTGGCGCTGACGCTGGCGCTGGGCTTCGTCGTCGACGATGCCATCGTCGTTCTGGAAAACATCGTGCGCTACGTCGAGCAGGGCATGCGGCCGTTCGAAGCGGCGATCAAGGGCTCGCGCGAGATCGCCTTCACCGTCTTGTCGATCACCCTGTCGCTCGTTGCCGTTTTCATCCCGATCCTGTTCATGGGTGGCATCGTCGGCCGGTTCTTCTTTGAGTTCGCGGTGACGATCAGCATTGCCATTCTGCTCTCAGGCTTCATCTCCCTGACGCTCACGCCAATGCTGTGCGCGCGCATGCTGAGCACCCATTCTCATTCGGCCCAGGGCGGGGCGCTGTCGCGCGCATTCGAGCGCGGATATGAGATGATGGCGCGTGGCTACCGCGTGTCCCTGGATGCCTCCCTGCGCGTGCCGTGGTTGATGATGCTGCTCGTTCTCGGAACCATCGTGGCGACGCTCTGGGCGCTGTCCATGGTGAAGAAGGGTTTCCTGCCCACCGAGGACACCAGCATCATCATCGTGCGCACGGAGTCAGCGCCCGACATTTCGTTCCAGGGCATGCTGGAGCGGCAGCGGCTGCTGGCCGACGTCATTCGCGCCGATCCCGACGTCCTCTATGTCAACTCTAACGTTTCGGCGGGCGGCTTCAACGCCACGCTCAATCGCGGCTCGATCTTCGTGCAGTTGAAGTCGCGCAGCGAGCGCAAGGGGCGTGTGCCGATCGCCGATATCCAGGATCGCCTGCGGCGGGCCCTGGCCAGCGTTACGGGTATCCGCGCCTTTCCGGTGGCGCTGCAGAATCTCAGGATCGGCAGCCGCGCGGGTGCGGCGACGTATCAATATACGCTGACGAGCGTCGACCAGGCGGAACTCTACACCCAGGCCCAAAGGCTGATCGATCGCATCAAGCAGACGCGCGGCTTCACGGATGTGACGAGCGACCTGACGCTGGGCGCGCGCCAGCTTCTGTTGACCGTCGATCGCGATGCCATGGGGCGCTACGGCGTGACGATGGATGCGATCCGCACATCACTCTATTCCGCGTTCGGTACGCGCAAGATCGCCACGGTCTTCACCCCATCGAACGATTACGCGGTCATCCTCGAGGCCGACAAGACCACGACGCTGGATCCGACCGTGCTGTCGAAGATCTTCGTGCGCAGCGGCTCTGGGCAGCAGATCCGCCTGGACACGATTGCCACTGTAACCCTGGGCCCAGGGCCTGTTTCGGTGGCCCGGCAGAGCCAGCTTCCCGCTGTCACTCTGACGTTCAACCTGGCTCCGGGATACACGCTGGGCGAAGCCGTCGTGGCCATGCGCGATGCCGAGCAGGCGCTCAACATGCCGGGCTCGATCACCAGCCAGTTCGCGGGCACGGCGCAGGTGTTCGAGAGCTCGTTCCGGGATCAACCGTTGCTGATCGCGGCTGCGGTTCTCGTCATCTATATCGTGCTCGGCATTCTGTATGAGAGCTTCATCCACCCGATCACGATCCTGTCGGGCCTGCCGTCGGCGAGCCTGGGTGCCCTGCTGATCCTGTGGCTGTTCGATGTGGAGCTGACGATCATCGCTGTCATCGGCATCATCATGCTGGTGGGTATCGTCAAGAAGAACGCCATCATGATGGTCGATTTCGCCATCGAGCGGCGCGCGCGCGGCGATGGGCCGGTCGAAGCCATCCGCGAAGCCTGCCTGCTGCGCTTCCGTCCGATCATGATGACGACGATGGCCGCATTGTTCGGCACATTGCCGATCGCGGTCGGTTGGGGTGCCGGCGCCGAGCTGCGCCAGCCGCTCGGTCTCGCCGTGGTCGGCGGCCTGGCCGTGTCGCAGCTGCTGACGCTCTACATCACGCCGGCGATCTACGTCGCCATGGAGAGGTTGAGCATGCGGCTCGGTGCCCGGGGGCGCGAGCACATCCCAAGCACCGCAGAGCCGGGTGCAGGAGAGGCGCGCGCGCCCGCGGAATGATCAGGCCGCAGGCTCGAGGCGCAGAATGGCGAGCGCCAGGGCTTGGGCCCGAGGCACGATCGAGTCTACTTCCAGATATTCCTCGGGCGTGTGTGCCTTCGCGCCGACGGGGCCCGTCGCGCAAATCGTCGGGCAGCCGACAGCGGCCGTGAAACCGGAGTCGGCGCAGCCACCCGAGAACTCGCCGTTGACCTTGAGTCCGACGGTGCCTGCAGCGGCTTGATACCCGGTGAACAATTTTTCCGACGCGCTCGTCTGGTTGAGCGGCAGGAACTCGCCGAGAATCGTCAGCTTGGATTTCGTGCCGGGTACGTAGCTCGTCGCGACGATCTTCTCGATCTCCGCCATGGCGGCGGCGCGATCAGGCGGCGTCATGTAGCGCAGGTCGATCTGGCCTTCAGCCGACGGCGCCGTGGTGTTGACCGACTGGCCGCCCTTGACGACACCGACATTGACCGTGGTGCCGCGCTTGAGATCGGTGATGGCATGCAGTTTGACGATCTTCTGCGCCAGCTCGCCGATGGCGCTGATGCCGTACTCGAAGTTGCCGCCCGAATGCGCCGCCCGTCCCTCGATTTCGAGCCGCATGAAGATGCCGCCCTTGCGGCCGGTCACGACGTTGCCGGAGGGCCGTCCGGGCTCCGAATTGAAGATGCAGCGCGCTTCCCGCGCCACGCGCTCGATCACAGGCCGTGATGACGGAGAGGCGATTTCCTCATCCGATGTGATGAGGCCGGCCACAGGCGCCGGTGCGCCGCCGAAGCGCTTGAAGGCTTCGAGCACGAAGGCATTCATGACGAGGCCCGATTTCATGTCGGAAACGCCCGGCCCATAGGCGCGGCCGTCTTCGATCTTGAACGGGCGCCGCGCCACTTCGCCGGCCGGGAAAACGGTATCGCGATGCCCCATCAGCACGATCGGCTTTTCGTTGGAGCGGCTGTCGTCGATGCGGATGTGGATGGCGTTGCCGAACGTATCGTGCTTCTCGACCGAGGTGGGCAGGCCCCGCTCTTGGAAAAAGCGGATGAACTCGTCGCCTACGGCATCGACGCCCATCTTGTCGTAGCTGCCGCTGTCGATGTTGACCACCTTCTCGAGGAGGTCGAGCATGTCCTGTTTCTTGCCGGCGAGCCAATCCAGGATCTGTGCTTCGTGCGGCCGGATGCCGTTCGTTGTCATAGCTGTCTCCACTCGACCCTGGCCTTATCCAGGGGCAGGGGAGCATACCAACCTTGCTTGCGGCCTCAAGGCTGGGATGTGGCGTTGGCGCTGCCGCCGCCGAAAATTTGCGTGATGCGCCGCTCGCGCTTGGTGTCGACCGTGACCGTCGCCGTCATGCCGGCCCGCAAGGGCAGCTCGTTGGAGCGGGGCAGGAGGCGGAGGCGCACTGGGAGCCTCTGGACCACTTTCACCCAGTTGCCGGACGCGTTCTGTGGTGGCAGCAGGGCAAACTCGGCACCCGTGGCCGGGCTGATGCTGTCGACCTCGGCCTGCCACGTCACATCCGGGTAGATGTCCAGGATCACCGTCGCGGTCTGGCCGGGGCGCACGAAGGTCAGCTCCGTTTCCTTGAAGTTGGCTTCCACCCAGGGGCGCGTTTCGCTGACGATGGCAAACAGCGGCGTCGCGGCCTTGACCTGCTCACCGGGCAGCAGCTTCACGTTCACGGCAATGCCGTTGACGGAAGCCGCCACCGTGGTGCGGTCCAGGTCGAGCTTGGCGCGGTCGCGCATGGCGAGCTTCTCGCGCACCAGCGAGTGCTGCTCGGTCGGCAGGTCGGGATCGCCCGAAAGGGACGCAATGATGCGCTCGATCTTCTGGTGCAGCACCGTGACCCGGTCGCGAGCGACGGCGGCATTGCTGTCAGCTTCCTCGAACCGGAAAGCAAATCCGACGCCACGCTGTTTTAGCTGGTTCTGGCGGGCGTATTGGGCGTCGTAGAAGGCGATCTTGCTCTGCGCTTCTTTCAGCTCGGCACGCGCTTCCTCGAGTTGCGCGCGTAGGCCCGCCACCTGGGAGCGGGTCTGATCGAGCTCGGCTTCCGCCTTTTCGAGGGCGATGGCGAACGGCTCCCGATCGATCTTGAACAGCGGGTCGCCGACTTTGACGATCGCGTGCTCCTTGATCAGGATCTCCGTCACGCGCCCCGCGATCTCGGCTGATACTTGCACGATGTCGGCCTTGACGTAGGCGTTCTCGGTAGAGACGTAGCGGCCGCCCCACAGCCACCACAACAGCGCGCCGGCAACAACCAGAACCGGTACCGCAACGAGCAGAAGCGGCCGCAGCAGCCGCATATGATTGGCAATCACAGCACGCGCGCCCCAGATCTATCGGTATCTTCGAAATCGACGTCGACAATATCGGTCTCGGCATCCGCGCCGGCGAGGCCGGACAGCGTGGCCTTGACCCGCATCATCAGCTTCGCCACCCGGCGCCTGTCGCTGGGCGACAAGCCGGAGAGTGCGTCGTTGACGGTTTCTTCCGCGACCGGAGCGATCGTAGCATGGATCCGCAGCCCGCGGTCGGTCAGGTAGATGCGCTTGAGGCGCCGGTCCGTGGGGTCGGCGCGCCGTTCGATCCAGCCCTTGTCCTCCAGGCGATCGATGATGCGCCCGGCTGGCGCCTTCTCGATCTCCATCATGTCAGCAAGCTCGGATTGGCTGGCCCCCGGGCGCCGATAGACGCGCACCAAAGCGAGCCATTGCGTCCGGGTCAGGCCCAGACGGCGCATGCGCCGGTCGAACACCGTACGCATCAATCGCGAGACATCGGCCGTGATCCAGCCGAATTGACGAACGTCGTCTGCTGCCATGCTCGGTTCCAGAGATCGTAATGCAGGTTACTATCACCTTGCATACCGTCGTCAAGGCGATAGGCCGGTGGTCCCGTATGCGAAAACACGTGAGGTTGGGCGCTGCTCTAGGCGAGCGGTTGATACGGCGTCGCCGCCGGATGGGCCGGCAATGACTTGGTGGAGAATGTGAAATTTCGGTCCTGAGCCATGTGCAGCAGCGCACGCTCGGCCAGCGCCGTGATGGTAAGCAAGGGGTTGACGCCGAGCGACCTGGGGATGATCGAGCCGTCGATGACATAGAGACCGTCGTGCACGGCTGTCGTGCCGGCGTTCGCGGCGCCATCGAAGACGCGGCCTTTGTGATCGACGACACCCCCCTCCCGGTCTCGGCCTATGGCGCAGCCCCCGAGGGGATGGGCGGTGGCTGGCTGGTGGCCCATCACCGTCCCGGCCAGGGGATTCTTGATGTAGCGGCCACCCGATTGTGCCACGATCTTGCCGAGCGCGGCGTCGAGCCGTTGATAGACGGGCTCATCCGCAGCCCCCGGCCATGACAAGACAAGGCGGTCCTCATTCAGGCTGAACCGGCCGGCCGAGCTGTCGTGCGAAACGGCGAAAAACGTCTGCAGGTGTGCGAAGGGCCCTTTGTAGACACCGCTGACGAGGCTCTGCAGAGCGCCCAGCAGCCGGCCGTTCGGCAGAAACATCACAGGGAGGATGGGCGCCAGCGCGGACGGCATCGAGCCCTCCTGGATGCGCATCTCATTGGCGAGAGTGTCGGGATCATTGATCTCGATCTGGCCCGACACCGATGCACCAATTTGAAGGTCGGCGACTTTTGCGGGGTGGCCGACGCCGATGGCGTTGACCGGTACGCCGGCTCCGTAGCCGAAGGCGATGATATCGCCGTTGGCGGAGAAGCGTTGCCCCACACGGTCTGAGAGCATCAGCCCGTTGTCCCGCGAGCGCAGGAGGATCTCCGTTGAGCCCAGTGTGCCGGCGGCAAGCACGATGATGTCAGCCGACAGGCTGATTTTGCGCTCGCTCTTTCCGGCGTCGACGCGCTCGAGATGCACCTGCCAACGCCCGTCACTGCGCGAGAGATGCCGGACGCGCGCGTGCGTGTAGATCTCCGCACCGTGACGCACGGCGTCGGGAAGATAGGTCAGAGCGACGGTGTTCTTGGCGCCGACATTGCATCCAGCACAGCAATCCCCGCACAGCGTGCAGGCGGGTTGGGCTATTCCTGCGGCGTTGCTGTTGGGCTCGAAGCTGACCACGATCTCCGGCACGATCGGTTCGATGCCGAGCGCGGCGCCGCCAGCCTTGAACGCACGGAATTTGCTGAGTTCCTGGGCTTTTTTCGCGCGCGCCGGCTGCAGCCATTGCCTAGCCCTTGCGAAGCCTTGATCGAGCAGGCCGTCCTGGGAGATTTGCCCAGGCCAGATCTCATCGGCAAAGACGCGCGCATCGGGGCGCAATGCGACCCCCGCATTGACGAGTGATCCGCCGCCGAGGCCGCAACCCACCAGGACGTGCATATCCTCGCCGAGGCGTACATCGAACAGCGCCGTGTCGGATCCCGTGCGCAGGCGCTTGCCGGTGACCTGCATTTCACCGCGCATTTCGGGGAACCGGCTGGGAAATTCTCCGGTCAGGAATTCCCGGCCGCGTTCGAGCACCGCAACGCTCTTTCCGGCGCGTGCCAAGCGCGACGCTGCGACGCCGCCTCCGTAGCCGGAGCCCACCACGACGGCGTCATAGTGCTGCTTGATGCGATCGGGAGAGCTCGCAAGACGTGTCATGATCACCCTCTGAGATCACGACACCCTATGGCGCGTTGGTGCGACAGCCAACCCACGCAGTTCTCCTCGTCGTGGATTGACGCATTCGCGCAACGCTGTTCCCGAATGTGGAGCAAAGTCTCCCGTCACGAAACGATCGGACGTGGCCGCGATTGCTAAGGCACCAGCTTGTAGCCGCCCATCTCCGTGACCAGGAGCTCGGCGTTCGAGGGATCCTTCTCGATCTTCTGGCGCAAGCGGTAGATGTGCGTTTCCAGCGTGTGCGTGGTGACACCGGCGTTGTAGCCCCACACCTCGTGCAGCAGGACATCGCGCGTGATGACTTTTTCGCCCGCGCGATAGAGATACTTGAGGATCGAGGTCTCCTTTTCCGTCAGGCGGATCTTGGAGCCCTTTTCATCGACCAGCATCTTGGACGCGGGCTTGAACGTGTATTGGCCGATGGCGAAGACGGCATCTTCGCTCTGCTCGTGCTGGCGTAACTGGGCGCGGATGCGCGCCAGCAGGACCGCGAACTTGAACGGCTTGGTGATGTAGTCGTTGGCACCGGCATCCAGGCCCAGGATCACGTCGGCGTCGGCCGTATTGCCGGTCAACATGACGATTGGACTCTTGAAGCCGTTCTTGCGCATGACCTTGCAGGCTTCGCGACCATCCATATCGGGCAGACCGACGTCCAAAAGCACCAGGTCGAAATGGTCGCCCTTGGAAAGGTCGATACCTTGTGACGCCGTTCCTGCCGTCGAGATCTCGAACTCGTCATGCAGTGCGAGCTGATCCTTCAGCGAGTCGCGCAGGTCTTCATCGTCGTCGACGAGAAGGATCCGTCTGGCCGTACTCATAACGGGATGCTCCCTCAGGCTTTCTTGGTATGTAGTCTAGCATTTATCCAGGGCCCAAAACCAGGGTTGGGCAAGGCTGTAGAGGACTTAACGATGGACGGCTCAGGAACCAGTCGCCGTAAGATCGATGGGCGGTTTCGTCGCATCTTGAGGGTGGCTTCCCTGTCGGCGGCTTCGACGCGTGGGGTCCTTCGCATCGGCTGCCTGACGTTCCCTTGTGCCCTGGGCCGAAGCGGTCAACGTGCCATGAAGCGCGAAGGCGACGGCGCCACCCCCATCGGCACATTCGCGGCCTGCCAGGCCTTCTATCGGCCTGACAAGCAACTCAGGCCCTTGTCCGGCCTGCCTGTGCGCCCGCTGCGCAAGTCGGATGGCTGGTGTGATTCGGTTAATGATCGTAACTACAACCGGATGGTGTCGCATCCCTATCCCGCCAGTGCGGAGCGTATGTGGCGCGATGACTGGCTCTATGATCTCGTCGTCGTCTTGGATCACAACCGGCGCCCGAGAGTACGGGGTCTCGGAAGCGCCATCTTCATGCACGTGGCCCCGCCGGGCTATGCGCCGACGGCCGGATGCATTGCAGTGTCGGCTCCTCACTTGCGCCGGATACTCGGGCATATGAAAGCAGGAACGAAAATACGGATCGGCGCCTGAGCCGCCGTATCCCAACGGAGAGAATTTCAATGACACGCATCGCATTCTTCGGCCTCGGCCGCATGGGCTCGGGGATGGCGGCACGATTGCTCGCGGCCGGCAATGAGGTGGTCATCTGGACGCGCACGCGTGAGAAGGCTGCATCGCTGCTGTCGGCTGGTGCGGTCTGGGCGGACACGCCGCGCGACGCAGTGTCGGGAGTCGATGCCGCCGTCGCCATGCTGGCTGACGATGAAGCTTCGCGCGCGATCTGGCTTGGAGCGGAGGGAGCGCTCGCCCACATGCCGCCCGGTGCTTTCGTCATCGAGTGCTCGACGCTGTCGCATGCCTATGTGCGCATGCTTGCCGGAGAAGCGATCGCCAAAGGTCTGAAGTATATCGATTGTCCCGTGACGGGCTGGCCGCATATGGCGGCTGCCGGCGAACTGACGCTGCTGGTCGGAGCCGAGCCGGCTCACCTGAACGCGGCGAAGCCGTTGCTGACACCGCTGTGCAAGGCCATCCGGCATTTCGGGCCGATCGGGAGCGGCACGGCGTACAAGCTCATGATTAACCTGATGGGATCGGTGCAGATCGCAGCGCTGGCTGAAGGGTTGGCCGTTGCCGAGCGGCTCGGGCTCGACCGCGAGGAGGTTATCGCTGCGATCGGGAGCGGTGCCGCCGCGAGCGCGCAGGTCGTCAAGCATTGCCGGCCGATGGCTGAGCACAGCTATGCCGCAGAGCCGGTGTTTACGACATCGCTGCGCCATAAGGATGCCCGTTACGGTTTGTTGCTGGCGGAGAGCCTCGGTGTCCCGGCTCCACTGGGCGCCGCCGCCACCGCCTGGTGGGAGAAAGCCAAGCGCCTCGATCCGGAAGGCGATGAAGCGCGCTTGATCGACGTCATCATGCAGGATTGAAAAAACCCGGAGCAGAGCTCCGGGCTTGAGTTTGAGCGCGTCGTGGGAGACATCGCTCGGGACTTTTGATCGAGGCCGTGGGGCGAAGGCCTGACGGAAACCTTCGCCCCACGTGGTCCGCCCGAGGTCTGGGGCGGGTGAAAACGTCAGTTGTAGGCCCGTTCGCCGTGCTCGGTGATGTCGAGGCCTTCGCGCTCGCGCTGCTCGTCCGGCCGCAGACCGATGATGATGTCGACGATCTTGTACAGCACGGCTGACCCGACGCCGGACCACACCAGGGTGAGCAGGACACCTTTGATCTGTGTGATCACCTGGGTTGCCATCACGTATTCGCCCGCAGCCAGTTCGCCTGGCTTGCTGACGTAGTCAGCGATGCCGGCGCCGCCGAGGAACGGAGCCACCAGAAAACCGGTGCCGATGGCGCCGACGATGCCGCCGATGCAGTGCACGCCGAACACGTCGAGGCTGTCGTCATAGCCAACAGCGTTCTTGATGCTCGTGCAGAAGACGAAGCACACGACACCGGCGACGAGGCCGAGGACGATCGAGCCCATGGGCCCTGCGAAGCCGCATGCCGGAGTGATCGCAACGAGGCCAGCGACAACGCCGGAAACGAGGCCGAGCAGGGAAGGTTTGCCCTTTGCTGACCACTCGGACAGCATCCAGGCGAGACCCGCGGCAGCCGTGGCAACGAACGTGTTGATCATCGCCAGAACGGCGGTGCCGTTGGCTTCGAGGTTCGAGCCGCAGTTGAAGCCGAACCAGCCAACCCACAGAAGCGCGGCGCCGACCATCGTCAGCGTGAGGGAGTGCGGTGCCATCTGCTCGCGGCCGTAGCCGACACGCTTGCCGATGATGAGTGAGCCGACAAGACCGGCGATGCCAGCATTGATATGCACGACGGTGCCGCCGGCAAAGTCGAGTGCACCCCAGCTGAAGGCGAGGCCTGCGTCGGCGGTCACCGCGTCCAGCGCCGCCTGCGCGGCAGGTTTGGCGTCGGCTGCGGCTTCAGCGAGCTTCTTGGCGGCGTCGCCGAGTGCATCAGGACCGGCCCAGTACCAGACCATGTGCGCCATGGGGAAATAGATGAAGGTGACCCAGAGCGCGATGAACAGCATGAGCGCCGGGAATTTGATGCGCTCGGCGAAGGCGCCGACGATCAGCGCAGGCGTGATGCAGGCGAACGTCATCTGGAAGCAGACGAACAGCAGTTCCGGAATGACAACTCCGTTGGAGAAGGTGCCGGCCATCGATTCGACCGTCACGCCCTTCAGGAACATTTTGTCGAGCCCGCCGACATACGAGTTCAGGCTGCCGCCATTGGTGAAGGCCAGGCTGTATCCGTAGACCACCCAGATGATCGCCACCATGCAGACGATGGCGAAGACCTGCATGAGAACGGACAGCATGTTTTTGGACCGGACGAGCCCTCCGTAGAACAGGGCCAGTCCCGGGATCGTCATCAGCAAGACGATCACGGTGGAGACGAACATGAAGGCGATATCGCCCTTGTTGGGCGTGGGAGTCGGAGCCTGAGCCAGAGCGGGAGCGGCAAACAGTGCTGCCGTGATGGCAGTGGTCGCGGCCCCGGCGGCCAGACGCATGAGCAGTCTCGGCTTCATCGGATGGGTGTCCTCGCGTGATGAGAAGAAAAGCGGTTGCAGCGGCGTCAGAGCGCGTTGTCGTCGACTTCGCCGGTGCGGATGCGCACCGAGTGCTCGATGGAGGAGACGAAGATCTTGCCGTCGCCGATCTGGCCGGTCTTGGCGGCCGCAGAAATGGCGTCGACGGCTTTGTCGGTTTGTGCCGACGAGACGACGACCTCGATCTTGAGTTTTGGAAGGAAGTTCACGGCGTATTCGGCGCCGCGATAGATTTCCGTGTGACCCTTCTGACGGCCGTACCCCTTGACTTCCGTAACGGTCATGCCCTGAAGCCCGACATCGGTCAGTGCAGCGCGCACTTCCTCGAGCTTGAAGGGCTTTATGATGGCCGTGATCAATTTCATGCCAGCACCCCCTGAACGTGGCCGCGTCCGCGCTTGGGAGCGGTGACGCGCGCCGTTATTGGCTCGCTGAGCAGCGAGTCAGAGGGTGTGAGTCAAAACCTGTGCCAGAGTCTCAGGTTCATCTTATGTGTATGATTCTCATGCACGAATCTCACTACCCTGCCGGTGGCCAGGTGGTTGGGCGACGTGCTTTACGCCTAAAAACCAGGCAATCGAGCGGATTTGCCAGCTAACTGACCACGAATGAGGTCGTGCGCTGCCGCACGAGGCCTTCCTGGGCCACGGAGGCGACGAGAACGCCGTCGCGGGTGAAGACGCTGCCGCGGCAGAAGCCGCGCGCGTCGTGCGCGGAGGGGCTGTCCTGCGAGTACAGCAGCCAGTCGTCGGCACGGAACGGGCGATGGAACCACAGGGCGTGATCCAGGCTGGCGAGCTGGACATCAACGTCAAACCAGAGTTTGCCGTGTGTGATCAATGATGTGTCGAGCAGCGTAAAGTCGGACGCATAGGCCAGCACGCACTGGTGCAGCGGGAAGGCATCCGGCAGTTTGCCGTTCGCCCGCATCCAGATGTGCTGGACGGGTGGGGTGCCCTTCTTGCGTGAGAAGAAGAGGGAGGCATCGACAGGGCGCAGCTCGATCGGCCGCTCGCGCTCCCAATAGGTGCGGATGTTGTCCGGCAGTTGCTTGGGAAGTCTGGCCCGCAACTCCTGCTCGCTGGGCAGGTCTTCGGGCGGGGGGACGTCCGGCATGGACGTCTGATGGTCGTAGCTCTGCTCCATCTTGTGGAAGGACGCACTCATGAAGAACATCGTACGGCCGTGCTGGATGCCTTTCACGCGCCGGGTCGAAAAGCTCCCGCCGTCGCGGATGCGTTCGACATCGTAAATGATGGGCTGGGTCGGATCGCCCGGCAGCAGGAAATAGCCATGCAGGGAGTGGGCGATCCGGTCCTCGGGCACCGTCCGCACAGCCGCGACGAGGGACTGGCCCAGAACCTGCCCGCCATAGACCCGCTGCCAGCCTTCCTTCGGCCCGCGACCCCGGAACAGGTTCTGTTCGAGAGGCTCAAGGTCCAGTATGGAGAGCAGATGGGCAATGGCCTTGTTGGCCTTCGGTTTCCGGCTGGTCATGGCAACTCCGGCTTGGCGGCCCGCAGGCCGGGTCCAATCGGGCCAAGGGAGTTGAGCAGGGGTATGCTGTCAAGGCCCAAGGTTGCCCTGCTCGGGAACGCGGGAATGGTGAGTTCGATTGTTGCATGAGCATGATTGAGCCAGCCCGAGGATGCGACATCGCCATCGCCGGCGGCAGCCTGACCGGGCTCGCCCTTGCGCGGTCGCTGGCACTGGCACTGGATCACGAGCTGCGTATTGCCGTCATCGAGCCGCGCCCGTTGGCGGAGAGCGGCCAAGCCGATCCGCGGGCCTACGCTATCTCGGCCGGCTCGAAGCGCATGCTGGATGTGCTGGGCGTCTGGTCCCTGGTTGAGCCGTATGCGCAACCCGTGCGCGCCATCGATATCACCGACTCGGCCCTCGAGCATGCCATCCGTCCCGTGCTGCTCAGCTACGACAACGAGATCGCCACGGACGAGCCGGCGAGCTGGATCGTCGAGTCGGGAAAACTCCAGCCGGCACTGCTGGCCGTCGTCCGTGAGACGAGAAACGTTGCTCTCATGTCGCCGGCTGCGGCACGCGCGTACCGGGCTGACGATGCCGGCATTACGATTGAACTTGCGGATGGGGGTGAGCTTCGTGCGCAACTTCTTGTGGCCGTCGACGGACGGCGCTCGCCGATGCGCGAGGCGGCGGGCATCAAGTCAGTGACCTGGTCCCACGCGCAGCTTGGCATCGTCACCACGGTCGCGCATGAGCGCCCGCATGAGGGCCGTGCCGTCCAGCATTTTCTGCCCGGCGGTCCGTTCGCCATACTCCCGTTGCCGGGCAATCAAAGCTGCATCACCTGGACCGAAGAGAGCGAGCGCGGGCGTGCCATCATGGCGCTGGACGACGCCGGTTTTCTCGCCGAGATCGAGACGCGCTTCGGCCATCGCCTGGGTGTCTTGAGCCTGGCAGGCCCACGCGCATCCTGGCCGCTCGAGTTTCACATGGCGCGGTCGCTGACGGCGCCACGCTTTGCCTTGGCGGGGGATGCGGCGCGCGGCGTGCATCCGATCGCCGGCCAGGGGCAGAACCTCGGTTTCCGCGACGTGGCGGCCCTGACGCAATGCATCGCCGAGACCGCCCGGCTCGGCTTGGACGTGGGCGATGCCACCGGTCTCGAGCGCTATGAGCGCTGGAGACGGTTCGATTCCGTGATGTCGGCCGCTGCGTTCGATGCGCTCGATCGCCTGTTCTCGAACGACCTCCTGCCCGTCCGCACGTTGCGGGATGCGGGGCTCGGCCTGGTCGATCGTGCCCCCGGGCTGAAGCAGGCCATCGTCGCCGAGGCTGCAGGCCGGACCGGCGACGTGCCCAGGCTTCTCATGGGGCAGATGGCATGACCGCGGGCGCCACCGCGGCGTCCTCCGCTGCGCGCGGGCCGAGCAGGTAGTAGGTCTGCTCGACGCCGAAGCCTCTGATGTCGATGGAGCCGCGGGCTTCCATAACATAGCTCTGGTCGAGCAGCGCCTTGGTGCGTGCCGAGACATGGATGCGCCCGGGCTCGCCGCCGTTTTCAAGCCGTGCTGCAAGGTTCACGGTGTCGCCCCACACGTCGTAGGTCAGGCGTTTGGCGCCGATGACGCCAGCCATCACCGGCCCTGACGCGATGCCGATGCGGACCGTGAGCGGGACGCCCGTCTCGCCGACGGCCCGTTCGATGGTCTGCAGGATGTCGAAGCCCATGGCGGCCAGACGCTCCGCGTGATCGCTGGTCTGGTGCGGTACGCCTGACGCCACCATGTAGGCGTCGCCGATCGTCTTGATTTTCTCGACCTGATGCCGGACGGCAAGGCTGTCGAACTCGGTCATGAGCCGGTTGAGAAACTCGACCGTGCGCGCCGGACCCAGCGACTTGGCGAAGGCGACGAAGCCCTTGAGATCGGCAAACAGCACGGAGGCATCCTCGAAGCTGTCGGCGATCGTCGTGCCCGGCGCGGCCTTCAACCGGTCGACGATGGACTCGGGGAGGATGTTGCGCAGCAGCGCGTCCATTTCCTCCTCGGCCCGCTCCGCGAGGTGGAAGGCGTAGTAGACGACGGCGGCGATCAGGCCGAAGGTCGTGACCGCGGCGGTCAGATACATCGAGTCCAGCTCCGACTGCGCGACGCGCAGAAGGGCCTTGTCCTCCGGGAACATGAACCACGCGGCCACGTGCAGCAGAAAACCGGCGATGACGAGGGCGAGGATCAGCTTCAGCCGGCCTAGCCCCAGGATCACGAAAGGCGCCGCGGCAAAGGCGATGTATTGGATGTGCAATCCGGACGAGTGTCCGAGGTGCGCCGTCAGGACGAACAGTGCGATCAGCTCCGCGCCGGCGATGGTGAGCCCGCCGATCGTGTCGTTGAAGCGATGAAGGAACGGCACGAGCAGTGCAACCATGGCCAGCATCAGATTGATGATGATGACCGGCGCCCACATCTTGCGGTCGACGAAGATGTGCTGGACTGAGTAGGCGAACGTCACGAGTGCGATCAGGTAGGCAACGACGTTGAGAATTTTCAGCCGCCGCTGAACCAGCGGTGGATATCCCGCCGTACCATAGGCAACGAGGCGCCCAACCCAGGTCTGGGCAAGGCGCAGATGGTGCCAGCGCTTGGACGATCCGGATTCGAACGCGGGCATTGCGTGTGTGGCCTCGCCGGGAACAACCCTGCATCGTCCTGCCGGACGTCGGCAGGCTCAAGTCTGCTTGGCTTCATCGCCTTTATCCGCCTGCTCTGGCAAGACGACGACAAGGCGGCCGTTCTGGATATCGACTTCAGGTATGAACGCGCTCGTAAAGGGGAGCAGCTCGGTGGTCCGCGACCCGGCGAGCGCGATCTCGATCAAATCTCCGGCGCCGTAGTTTCGTACCGCCGCCACGCGGCCAACCGTTGCGCCGTCCGGAGCGATGGCCGTCAGGCCGACGAGGTCGGCGTGGTAGTACTCGCTCGCCTCGGTGGGCGGCAATCGCTGGCGATCGACGTAGAGCTGGCGGCCCCTGAACGTCTCGGCTGTGGTTCGGCTGGTCACGCCCGCGATGCGCGCAATGACGCTGCCTTTAGGCGTGACGCGGACGACTTTGAGGCTGATCTTGGCGCCGTTGTCGTCCACCAGAGGATTGTATCTGCCTATGTCCTCAGGTGCGCCGGTGTGCGCCACGATCATCACCTCGCCGCGAATGCCGTGCGCGGATGTGATGCGGCCGAGGAGAATCCTCCGGGGGCTGTCAGAAGGTTCAGTCATCGGCGTATCTCATAGCACGCCGGAGGCGCGCCGGAAGCACCGAAACCTCAGGTCTTGAGACGGTAGCCGGTCCGGAAAATCCACCAGACAGTCGCCACGCACAACCCGAGGAACGTCAGCGTCATGGCGAGGCTCAGGCCCACGCTGACATCGGCCACCTCGTAGAAGCTCCAGCGGAAGCCGCTGACGAGATACACGACGGGATTGAACAGCGTCACCTGCTGCCAGAAGGGCGGGAGCATGTTAATCGAGTAGAACGTGCCGCCGAGGAACGTGAGCGGCGTGATGATCAGCAGCGGAATGACCTGCAGCTTCTCGAAGCCGTCGGCCCAGATGCCGATGATGAATCCGAACAGGCTGAACGTGACGGCGGTCAGCACGAGAAAGGCCAGCATCCAGAAGGGATGGGCGATGCGGATCGGCACGAACAGCCCCGCGGTCGCCAGGATGATCAGCCCCAGGATCACGGACTTGGTCGCGGCCGCGCCGACATAGCCGAGGATGATCTCGAAGGCCGACACCGGCGCCGACAGAAGCTCGAAAATAGTCCCGACGAACTTCGGGAAGTAGATGGCGAACGAGGCGTTGGCGATGCTCTGCGTGAGCAGCGAGAGCATGATCAGGCCGGGAACGATGAACGCGCCGTAGGCGATGCCGTCGATTTCCGCGATGCGCGAGCCGATGGCGCCGCCGAACACGACGAAATACAACGACGTCGAGATCACCGGCGACAGAATGCTCTGCATGACGGTGCGGAACGTGCGCGCCATCTCGAATTTGTAGATGGCCTTTACGGCATGGAAGTTCATTTCGATCGGCTCACCAGTGTTACGAAGATGTCCTCGAGCGAGCTTTGCGACGTGTGGAGGTCTCTGAAGGTGATCCCTGCGGCGCTGAGATCCTTCAGGAAGGTCGTGACCCCCGTGCGTTCGGCCTGCGTGTCGTAGGTAAACATGATCTCCCGCCCATCCCCGGACAGTTCCAGCGCATAGCTCGCAAGCTGGGCCGGAAGTGCGTCGAGCTTGTTGTGGAGATGAAGAACGAGCTGCTTCTTGCCCAGTTTCCGCATCAGCTCGGTTTTGTCCTCGACGAGGATGATCTGGCCGTTGTCGATCACGCCGACCCGGTCGGCCATCTCCTCGGCCTCCTCGATGTAGTGCGTCGTGAGAATGATGGTCACGCCCGAAGCGCGAAGGGCGCGCACGATCTGCCACATGTCCTTGCGCAGCTCGACATCGACACCGGCTGTCGGCTCGTCGAGGAAGAGAATTTGCGGCTCGTGCGCCAGTGCCTTGGCAATGAGGACACGCCGTTTCATGCCGCCCGACAGCGTCATGATCTTGTCGTCGCGCTTGTCCCACAGCGACAAGTCCTTCAGCACTTTTTCGATGTGGGCGGGCGCGGGCGGTTTGCCGAACAGGCCGCGGCTGAAGGATGTCGTCGCCCAGACTGTTTCGAAAGTGTCCGTGGCAAGCTCTTGCGGCACGAGTCCGATCATCGACCGGACATGGCGGTAGTCGGCGATGTTGTCGCGGCCGTCGACTTTGACCGAGCCTGAGCTTGGATTGACGATGCCGCAGATGATGCTGATCAGCGTCGTCTTGCCGGCGCCGTTCGGCCCGAGCAGGGCGAAGATCTCGCCGCGGCGAATGTCCAGACTTATGGGCTTGAGGGCCTGGAAGCCCGAAGCATAGGTCTTGGACAGATTGGATATGGAGATGATGGGTGTCATTGCGAATGTCGGGAGGATGCGGGGGCCGGAGCGCACGCCCGGCGGACATGTGTCGGCGGCAGTATTGTCAGATTGAGGCGAAATGCCAGCGCGGACCGCAGGCAATCTGGATATTTCACCAAGAACTGATCGGCATGCGCGTGGCTACCTCTTGCTCGGCTTTTTGGCCAGCGCATGACGATGCGCGGTTTCGAGTGCCGCCTTCAGGTCGGCGACCGGAAGATTTGCCAACGTGGCTGTTGTCCAACCCTGGCGCCCCCACGCGTTCGGCACGGGCGAGAAGGCATCCGGCAGCATCATGCACTTGAACTCCTGCTCATCGAGCGTGAACTTGAAGTTCGCTGTAAGATTGTCGGCAGCGAGTGTCGCATAGATGCGGGCTGCCTTGAACGCGGCCCTGTCGAAGTGCGGTGATTCCGTTGTGCCATCCAGCGACAACGCGATGCGTCGCAGATCGCTTCCTTTCGACATTATCACGCTCCAGGGTGTGCGTAACGGCCAGCGTCGGATCGGGGTCCAGCGGATGCTTCAGATTCTCAAGGTAGGGCCCGGTGACGAGGCCATCTTCGATAACGCTGCAGATGGCGTATTCGACGAGGCGATTAATGGCGAGCGTCTCGCTGCATACCTGCGCGATCCGCAACATCATATGATGCTCGCGATCATCGGCGGTCAAGTCGTGGGTCAAGTCGCTGCTGTCATCTACCGCCATCCGGACAAGGCTCCTGAGCTGTTCATCGACGAGGTTGGTGTCGCGCCCGCGTTTCAGCGCCGAGGCATAGCGCGACAGCTGATGGACCACATGCTTGGCTTGGGCCGAAACCTTGGATGCGAGGCGGCCTGGGTCGGCACCGAGCACGGCAATACCGCCGCGCGTAATCTCTATGCGTCCTACGGTGCATCGGCGGAGCCCTTCGTGATGTATACGTTCAAGCTTTGACGTGCTGACGCGGAACTCGCTCCGGTGATTGGCCGTTGCCGCAGCATCGCGTAGTAGCGGGCGAGCGCTGTGCTCGCGGTATGGGATTGGGGCTGATCGATGCGGTCTTTTTCCAAGAAAGACTTTCCTGTTTCCAACATCCGGCGTTTTCTCGAGCCCGGCCCCATCGTTCTCGTCAGCTCGTCGTGGAAGGGCAAAAGCAACATCATGACCATGGGCTGGCACATGGTCATGGAGTTCCAGCCTTCGCTCGTCGGATGCTACATCTTCGACGGCAACCACAGCTTCGGCATGATCAGGAACAGCCGGGAATGCGTGATCAACATCCCGACCCATGACCTGGTGAAACAGGTTATTGGCGTTGGCAATACCTCCGGAGCCGACATCGACAAGTTCGAACAATTCGGGTTGACGAGGATCGATGCACACAAGGTCACGGCACCGCTCATCAAGGAGTGCTACGCCAACTTCGAGTGCAAGGTGATCGATATCAGCCTCGTGTCCAAGTACAGCCTGTTCGTGCTCGAGGTCGTCAAAGCGCATGTCGCAACCTCGCCGAAATATCCGCGCACCGTGCACTATCGCGGCGACGGCGTATTCATGACATCCGGTCGGAACGTCAGCTTCAGGTCGATGTTCAAGCCGCAAAACCTGTAGGCGAAGACTCGTGATGGCTGCTTACCATTTGCTCGAGTCTTTCCGATTCGAATGATCTTTTGAACGCTCGCTGTCCTTCATGAGGCGGTCGAGATGCAGGCGGATGTGGGCCGCCTCGGCCGCCGTGTTGGCTTTGGCGATGGCCTGATCGAAGGCCACCCTGGCCTCCGCCTTGCGGCCGAGTTGCAGCAGGAGGGCGCCCTTCACCCCGTAAAAGTAGAAGTAGCCGGCGAGCGGTTTGGCCAGGGGCTCGATCATGGCCAGCGCGGCCTCTGGTCCCCGGACCTTCGAGGCGGCGACCGCGTGATTGAGCGTTATGACCGGAGAGGGCTGTGCCTGCGCGAGTGCGCCATAGAGGAAATCGATCTGGGCCCAGTCCGTATCCTCGGGACGCTTCGCCTGGGCGTGCAGCGCGGCGATCGCCGCTTGCAGTTGGTACGCGCCCGGCCTCCGGTGGCGCACGGCCTTGTCGATGAGCGCGAGACCCTCCGCGATCATCTGCTGATCCCAAAGCTTGCGGTCCTGATCCTCCAGCAAAATGATCGTTCCGTCGGGGGCCAGGCGCGCCGGCGTGCGGGAGTGCTGAAGGAGCAGAAGGGCCGTCAATGCCATGATCTCGGGCTCGCTCTGGAATAGCCGCAGCAGCAGCCGGGCCAGGCGGATGGCTTCCTCGCAGAGCGGCGCGCGCACATGCGCCTCTCCGCCGCTTGCGGCATAGCCCTCGTTGAAGACCAGGTAGATCATCGCCGCAACTGCCCCGAGTCGCTCGGAGCGCTCGATTGCGCCCGGTGTGTCGAAAGTTACCTGTGCCTCGGCTACCCGGCGTTTCGCGCGCGTGATGCGCTGCTCCATGGCCGCCTCGCTGACGAGGAAGGCGCGGGCGATTTCCTTGACGGTCAATCCCGATACGATCCGCAGGGCAAGTGCCACCTGCTGGTTCGCGGGCAGGTCCGGATGGCAGCAGATGAACAGGAGGCGCAAAATGTCGTCGCGATAGTGACCGTCGTCGAGGCGCTCGGCCATGGCAGCTTCGGCGTCGTCGAGGTCGGATAACGCCTCCTCGTCTGGCAGCTCCTGTTGCTTCTTCTGCCGGCGCGCAACATCGAGCGCGACGTTGCGGCCGACGAAGATCAGCCAGGCGGCGGGGTCGCGCGGCGGGCCATTCTGTGGCCAGGCCTTGAGCGCCCGGAGGCAGGCTTCCTGATAGGCTTCCTCGGCCGTGTCGAGATCGCGGAAGTAGCGCAGCAATGCGGCAACGGCCTGCGGGCGGGCAGAGACCAGGGCTGCATCGATCCAGGCGGGGTCGGTGGTCACTTAGGCACTACTCCCCGGCAGGTAGATGGCGATGGGCCGCACCTCATAGGCCCCGCCGGGATTGGCGCGACCCAGCTCTCTCGCGATGTCGAGCGCCTCTTCCAGGGACGCGCAGTCCACGACGTAGAAGCCGAGGAGCTGCTCCTTGGTCTCCGCAAACGGGCCATCGAGGATCAAGGGGGGATCCTGGTCTTTGCGGACCGTCGTCGCAGCCGTGGTCGGCATCAGCCGGGCGACCGGACCGAGCTTGCCGGCCTTGGCCACCTTTTCATGCACGACGCTGAGCTTGGCCATGACGGCGTCGTCTTCCTCCTTGGTCCAGGCGCAGACGACGTTCTCGGCGTGATAGCAAAGGATGGCATACTGCATGTCGCGTTTCCCTATGCGCATATGTCGAAGGACGAATGAGTATGCCCGATCCCGACAGGACCGGGCACACGTCTCATAGGAAATCGCTATGGCCGGCTGATGGAACTCCGAGCCGGCGCCGGGAGGTCTGATCTCAGTGGTGCGAGTGCCCCGGCCCCTGTGACGCGCCGATCGGCACGATCCGATACTCGACACTGACGCTGCCCGCCTTCTCGAAAACGAGCGTGCCTTTTACCGGGGCCCCTTCCTTCAGACCCTCGCGCAACCCCATGAACATCAGGTGGTAGCTGCCCGGTTTCAGCTCGACCGTTTCGCCGGGCTTGATGACGAGCCCATCGAGGCGACGCATCTTCATGACATTGTCGGTCATGGCCATTTCATGCACCTCGACCTCCTGGGCCAGCGGGAAGCTGCCGCCGATGAGCCGGTCCGGCTCCTTTCCAGTGTTGGTGATCTTGAGGTAGGCCCCGCCGACGCGCGCGCCCGCGGGGGTCGCACGGGCCCAGGGGGCTTCAATGACGAGATCGCCGGCTTTGGTCGTGGGCGATGCTGTCGCCATCTGGTGCTGCGCCGGGAGGAGCTTGAGCCCTGGTGCGGGGTGGCTCACTGAATGCCTGTCCTGTCCCGGCGCTGGGATCTGCGTCCACTCGGCCTTGCCCGTCTCGCACTCCTGGACGGTCGGGAAATGCAGCGTGGTGTTCGGGCTCAGTGTTTTGGCGACGAGCCCCATGACGACGAACTCGTCGAAGAAGTCGTCCGGCAGCCGGCCGCTCCAGACAACCTCCTTCACGCCTTCCGAGACGGGGCCGTGGTAGTAAGGATAGGATTGGGCGTAGGGACCGCGCGTCGTTTCCAGCGTCCAGCCAGGTTTGGGCATCGGTTTCGCGCCGATGAAACCTTCGGGAACGGTCACACGCACCTTGATGGTGGCAGAACCCTCGCACCCATGCGGTACGCGCAGCACCGCCTTGTAGGACGCGCCAATGGGCGCCTCCTTGGTCTCCAGAGTGACGTGCGCGTGCGCGCCCGCAGGCAACGCGCCCAGAAGCGCGACGGATATCAGTGATGCCTGTAGCCAACGTCCTGACATGTGTATCTCCAACGGAATGTTTGAGCGGATTTGCGATTTGCGGTTCACCACCGGTATTTCACGCCGGCGAAAACCGCACGGCCGGTGCCGGGCTCGAACAGGGGAGCGTTCGCGCTCGCCCGGTCGATGATGCTGGCGCTGGCGATGTAGGCTTCGTCGGATAGATTGCGGCCTTCGATGTAGGCTGAGAACGGGCCGCCGTTGTCGTAGCCGAGCTTCAGGCCCCAGATGGCGTAGGCCTGGGTCGTCAGCGTGTTCGCGCTGTCGACGAAATAGGCCTCCGGCACCCACTCCACGTTGGGACCGAAGAACACGCCGATCGGATGCTTGTAGAGCAGCTCGGCGCGCACGAAGTGCCGTGGTGCGCCGGGCAGGACGTTGTCGCCGAACCTCGCGTCACCGTCGAAACGGAAGTCGTTGAAGGTGTAGGCGAGGTTCAGCCAGAGGCGATCAGGTCTCGCGCCATCGACGAAGATCGATTTGATGACGCTCGCGCCGAAGCCGATTTCCAGACCCTGGTGGACGGTCTTGTCGGCATTGACGACCTGGCAGGTCCCGAACGCGCTGTAGAGACACTGCAGCTCGTTATTGATTTCAGCGCGATAGGCAGCGATATCCCAAGTGAAGTCGGGACGCCGGCCCCGCGTGCCGACCTCATAGGTCGTCGCCCGCTGCGCCTCGATATCCGTGAACGGGATGGACGCCACGCTCGAGCTCTCGCCGAAGCTCGGCACCTCGGCGCTGCGCGAGACGTTGGCGAACACCTGCCACGTGGGATCGACGCTCCACAGCAGTCCCGCCTTGGGGCTCCACAGGTCGAAGTCGGTGCTGCCCGATTGCGATCCGAGAATGGCCGATCGCTCCCGCGTTGCGTGCAGAAATTGCGTCCCGGTCACGAGCGCGACGTCCGGCAGGACGTAGAACGAGTTCTCTATGTAGGCTGACAGGTTCTCGGACTTGTCTTGCGACGCCGACAGGAGCGGGCCCTTGATGGCCGATCCGCTGTTGCTGCTGTTGGCGTATTGCCGGTTGTCGATCTCGCCATTGTGGAGGTTGCCGCCGGCGATCAGGCGATTCTTGAACCCGCCGATGAAGCGCTCGTCCGTCATGCGGACGAAGCCGCCGTAGTCGTTGTATTGATAGTCCAGCCACTGGAAGATCGGATGCATGAGGTGGCGGTCGAAGACGAACGCGCCGATCTCGAACGTGGTATTGGGCGAGACGCGGACCGTCGTCTTGTTGGCGATGCGCCAGGCATCGATGTTGCGCTGCCAGTCGTTGGCCACATTGCCGGCCGCCGCGATCTTGGGAGACGTGAGCGCGGTGGTCCGGTCGACGCTGCCTGGGATACGCTGCATCACATCGGTGGCGTTGACGTAGAAGCGCGTCTCGACATCTGGTGAGATGCGATAGCCTAGATTGGCGCTGCCACGATGCGATTCGCCCCAGCTATGGTCACGAAAGCCGTCCTGCTCTTGCCATGAGCCGGTGACGAAGAAGTCGAATGGCCCGTTCACGCCGCCGGAGCTCGCCTGCAGCCTGCGGAAACCGAAGCTGCCGATGTCGGCGCTGGCGCCGAACAGATCGGCGTCCCGGCCGGTCGGCGTGACGAAATTGATGGCGCCACCCAGGGAGTTGGCACCGAACCGCAGGGCGTTGCCGCCCTTGTAGACCTCGACATGGCGATAGGCGCTGGGGTCGATTTCCTGGAAATCCCCATAGCCGTCGGCCGTATTGATGGGGATGCCGTCCATGTAGAGCTGGACGCCGCGCAGGTGGAAATTGCGCGACAGGCCCGAGCCGCGAATGGACAGGCGCGTGTCATCACCCCACTTGGGTTGGGCAAAGACGCCGGGCACATAGTCCAGAACGTCCTTGATGGTCGCCGCCGGCGTGCTGACCTTGTAGTCGGTGTCGGCGACGACCACGACAGAACCCGGGACATTGGCGAGCTGAGCGCGGGCCTCGGTTGTCGTGAGCGACGTGAGGCTGCTTCGGGTGTCCGCGCCGGTGATGTCGCCGTCCGCGGGAGCCTGCGCCGCCGAAGGCGCGGTTGCCGTTGGCGCTGGTCTCGCAGGCCTTGCTTTTGCCCTTGGCGTGGCGCCTTCGACGACGATGCCGGGCAACTCCACCTGGGTGTTTTGGGCATGGGCCGGATGGGAGATCGGCGCCGGGCCGGCAAGGAGCCCGACGGTACCGGCGATTTTCAAGCGCACTATAAGCGATATCGGCCGCGCGCGTGGCGGCGAGTGAGGTCGCATGGGAGTGTCCCCGTTGAAAACGGATATGCGGGCTACGGCAGCGCCGAGCCCGAGTTCGCGAGGCAGGTGCTACGCGAGGTGCGGGGGACCACGAACCGGGGGACGTTCGGCCGGAGATTGGCCGACGAATATTGCAACGGTGAGCGTTTCAAGCGCCGGCTTTTCGACAAGCCGGAGCCACGACGCCGTTTCCGGAGCAGCAAGGGCGACAGCCGATGCCAGGCCGGAGCAGATCGGGCAATTGTCCTGGGTCTCTGATGGACGCGGGATGTCAGGCAGGCCATCGGGCGTAACGGTGCCGAGGCCGTTGGAGTGGCAGATCTGCAGGAGATCGGTGATCAGCGCCTGATGCTGCAGGTGGGCATCGAGCATGACGACGTGGTGACGCGCGAGCGCGCCCGCGTGCAGCAGCACGCCCACAATCGCCAAAAAGCTGATCCACCGGCGCAGAAGCATGGGATCCCCGATCAGGGCGCCAGTAGGCCACAGCACCGCCGGCATCTCAACGGTGAACGTTGGATGGCCGATCAGGTTCTTTGTCGCATGCGCATAAGCGCAACGCAGGACCTCGCTAGGCCTTCTGATAGATGCGCAGCGTCTTGTAGGCCGGTAGCGCCTTGATCAGGCCCCGTGCAAGGAGGTCGTTGGCGACAGCTTCCGCCTTGTCGTAGGCGAAGGAGCCGGAGAAGAACAGAAGCTGGCCGCCGGGGCGAAGCTTCTCGAGCAGCAACTCCGCAACCTGCAGGTCCGTGAGCGCGCCGTATTCGTCGTTCTTCTCGGTGCGGAATTCGCCCGTGTGAAACAGGGTCACGAAATCGAAGGCGGGCAGGAGGCGTTCATCGAGCTGATAGATGTCGCCGAAGAAGGCTTTGTAGGTGCGCCCGACCTCCGGGCGTTCGATCGTCAGCTTGACGTAGTCGTTGTACTCCTGCGGCGAGGCGGTGATGCCGAGCACGGCGTTGTCGCTGCCGTTCTCGGCCGTGCGGATGCCGACAACATGATGCCCGCCGGTGCCGAAGTGGAAGATCGACGCGCCCTTGACCTTCTCCTGCTCGAGATACTCGAGGAAGTGCACGTCGCAGGGACATTGCTTCTCGTCGAGGAACCAATTCACGTCCCAAATATTCAAAGCCAAGGTTCTTCTCCCTGTGTCAGGTCACTTGGGCGGCGGTGCTTGCCCGCAGAATCGATCCGCCCGATTTCGTTTCCAGGATGAGGCGCCGGTCGTGCAGGCGGTCCGTCCGCTCGCGCTGGCCGAGGCTCAGGATGGCCGCATGCGGAATCTCGGAGACCACGAACTCCAGCAGCGCCGTCTGGGCTTCTGCCTCGAGCGCAGATAGGCCATCGTCGATGATCACCACGTCAGGCGCATGCAGCACGACGCGGGCGAGGCCGATGCGTTGCCGCTCGCCGGTGCCCAGGATCTGGTCCCACCGGTCCCCCTGCGCAAGGCGGTGCGACAGGTGTCCAAGGCCCGTGGCCGCCAGGACCTCCATCAGGCGATCGTCGCCGATATCCTTCTTCTCGAAGGGATACAGCAGCGCGCTGCGCAATGTGCCCATGGGCATATAGGGCTTCTGCGGAACGACGAGAACGTTGAGGGATCGTGGCGTCTCGATCCGTCCACGTCCCCATGGCCAGATCCCGGCGATGACGCGGACGAGAGCTGTCTTTCCGGCACTGGAGTTGCCCGCGATGCTCACGTGGTCGCCGGGCGCAAGGGACAGGCTGACGCTGTTGACCAGAGGCCGGCCGGCAGGATCGGTCACACTGACGTTGGAAAGATGCAAGGCACCGTCGGCGCTGGCCATGGCGGAGACGCTGGAGCCCTTCAGGGCCGCGATATGCTCGTCGACGGCGTCACAAGCCTCCACGAGCACCATGACGCGGCGTGCGGAGGCGTAGCATTCGGCGATGCGATTGTAGTTGTCGACCAGCCAGGAGATGGCCATCTGCACCTGCACGAAGGCGCCGGCCAGCTGCGTCACCTCGCCGAGCGTAAGTTCACCGGAGAAGTATTTCGGGGCCGCGAAGAGAAGCGGCACGACGGGAATCATCGGTCCGCTGGAATTGGTGATCCACGTCAGCCGCCCGTGCTGACGTACGATGGCGAGCCACCGGGTCACGACGGTGTCGTAGGCGGCGTTGAAATTCTGCTTCTCGCTGGCGGCGCCGCGCAGCAGGGCCACGCTTTCCGCATTCTCCCTGAGCCGCATGAGGGCGAAGCGGAAGATGCCCTCCGCCTCGTTCTTGCGCGCGAAACAGGAGACGAGCGGCCGGCCGATGCGAAGCATCAGCCCCGACATCAGCGCGCCGTAGGCCAGCGCCAGGACCACCATGTAGGCGGGAATGGTCAGGCCGACGCCGGCGACGCGCACGTCGATCGAGCCGCCGACGCTCCACAGGATGCTGATGAAGGCGGCCGCCCCCGTGAGCGCCGAGAACTGACCGATGGCGAGGTCGACGAGTGGCTCGGTGGCCCAGCGGGTGTCATCGGCGATGCGGTATTCGGGGTTGGCGGGCTCCGTGTGCGTAACCCCGAGGTGGTAGTAGCGGTTCTGGATCAGCCATGTGCCGAGAAGACGGTCCACGATCCAGGCGCGCCAGCGCACCTGCAGCGTCTCACGCGTCAGGACGATGCCGACGCCCACGGCCGCCATGGCCGCAATAATGACGAAGAACACGACGACGGCCCAGGCAGCCGTCTCGGCATCCTTGCGCTCGAGAGCGTCGAAGAACCAGCGGTTCCAGCGATTGAGGGCGACCGTGGCTGCCAGGCTCAGGAGCAGGAAGCCGGCGAGGCCGAGCGTGAGCATCCAGGCCGTGCGCGCGGTATCACCCTTCCAGAACCCGCCGGATAAGGGGGCGATGGCCCGCGCGACCGCAGGATCCAGCCTGAGGCCGGTGCCCTCACCCGAATTGACGTCAGTCGATGCCATGAGATCGATCCGCGGGCGCAATGATTGGCCGGGTGTCAGCCGGACGAGAAATGATCTTCAACAGCCTAAACCGGGCGCCCATGTGACTGGAGCAGCCCGGACCCGAGTATAAGCAGACGGTATTGCCATAGAACGGCGCGTCATTGTGCCCCTCAGCGCGCCTCCATCAGCCCTGAATCGATCAGACGACGGTGAAATGCCAGCACCTCGTCGCGGCGCTTGCAATCGTAGTATCGGCCGTTGCACAGCGTCATGAGGCGCAGCCGCTCGTTCCAGGCTTCCGACAGGGGGAGTCCTGCCTGCTGCAGAAGCACCGCACCCAGATAGGCCACGTCGAGTGTTTCGATGTTCGGAAGAGCTGGCCGCTTGTAGTTGACAGCGTCGGCCACGTAGTAGGTGATCATGCCGACCGACTCCATGCCGAGCTTGATGTCCTCGACCGAGCTGTTCTCGTCGTAACCGAGCAGCATGCGCGTGGCCATCGGGTGATGGTCCCCGTAGTGCATGATGAGGACCGGCTCTCCCGGGAAGCGGCGCTGGAGCTCGGACTTCAGGTAATCGTAGTCCAGCTTGGCGATGGCGATCCGGCGCAGGTACTCGTGCATTTCGGGGTGTGTTCCCGGTCCGCCGCCCGGCACGTTGATCTCGGGATAGAACGGCTCGCTATAGGGCCAATGTCCTGACATCGTCTGGATGTATGTGAACAGCGGCTTGCCGCTGGTCCGCACGTGCCGCTCCATCTCGTCGAGGGCGTTGTTGTAGTAGAAGCGGTCGCGCTCCATGACGCTGCGGGCCTTCTGCGCGGTAAGGTCGAAGATCTCGCGCAGGCCGATGGTTTCGTAGAACCGCGCATTGGAGACGAAGTTCTTCATCATCGGATAGAAGAGCACGTTGCGATATCCGCAACGCAGCAACACTTCGGGAATCGTCTCGCGCACCTTGCCTGCGAGCAGCGACTGCACGAACTGGCGCATGCCGCCGAAGGATTGCGTCGACATGCCCGCGAGGATGGAGAACTCCGTGAGCCAGGAGGCACCGCCGTACGTCTCGACGCGCATGCGGTGGGCCTTGCCGTCGCCGGACTTGAAGAAGTCGTCGAGGCCATGGTCGTAGCGCAGCGTCGGAAAGAGCGACGGTTGCACGATCGATTCCTGATGGATCAGGACGATGTGCGGTGGCTTCTTGTCCGGCAGGCATGGGCCGGGGACGTGGAATGGGCCGCCTCGGATGGAGGGTGCAGCCTCGACGAGCTGGCCGCGCCACAGCGTCTCGGCCGTTTCCGACCACGACGAGAAGAACGAGGACACGTAGAGGGCCTGCCAATAGAACAGCGTATGCGGTCTTTCGCCTTTGCCGGCGGCTCCGGCAACCGCAAACAGCGCGAACAGCAGCGCGGCCACACCCGATTGCACCCGGCTGATGCGCGTGCCGTCATAGCGGTAGGCGAGCCAGATCAGGCTGGCGGCAAATCCGAGCCCGATAGCGAGGAGCACGACATAGACCCGTGCACCCTCCCACAGATAGGTCACCGTGGACCAGGACCCGAGGTAGAAGATGAAATCGTAGGCGTGCAGCACCATGCCGAGGGTGTTCAGCTTGGCCCGCGCAATGGCGACGACGAGCACAACCAGGCTGACTGTAACGGCGGTCGCAACCAGAACCCGGCGCGTCGCGACGACGATCAGGGCCGCGATGCATAGCGTGGTGGCTGCCGTGAACACCACGTTCGACGGCGGTCCCTCCGTTTGCCAGTAATATCCGAAGATCAGGACGACTGCGGCGATCGCGATGGCTCGGATCGTTGCTGGTCGAAGCTGGCGTGCTTCAAGGAGTTCCCGCGCAATCCTTCGGCGGTCACTTTCCTCGGACGCGCGAAGACCGGCTGCCTGATCCGTCATAGAACGCCTTCACGAGCCCCAACGTCACAAAACTGTCATATGCTCAATATCCGGGATGAACGCAGGATGAAAGTCTCCAGTCGGCTAATCTTCTTAACGAGGAGCCTCTTGGCGAAGACCTGGACCGTGGAGATTTGACATGGCCGATGCGAACCGCGGGCGGGTGGTGATCGTCACCGGGGCGGGCCACGGGATTGGTGCCACTGTTGCAGCGCACATGGCGGGCGATGGCTGGCACGTCGTGGCGGCCGACGTCGATCCGGCATCTGTAGCAGCAACTGCAAATGCCACCGGAGGTACCGGCATCGTCTGCGACGTCGGCGAGGAAGCGGCAATCCGGACCTTGGTCGGCGAGACAGGCAGGAGGCTCGGCCGGATCGATGCCATCGTGTCGAACGCCGGCATCAATGCCAACGGCCCGCTCAAGGATACCTCGCTCGATGCCTGGAACAGGGTTCTCGCGGTGAACTTGACCGCCACGTTCCTTCTGGCGCGCGAGGCCGAGGCGGAGCTGCGCAAGGCCAAGGGTGCCATCGTGACGATCGCATCGACGCGCGCGCATATGTCGGAGCCCGATACGGTGGCCTATTCGGCGAGCAAGGGCGGCCTGTTGGCCCTGACGCACGCCCTCGCCGTGACGCTTGCCCCCGACGTGCGCGTCAACTGCATCGCACCGGGCTGGATCGCGACGGGCCGGCATGGTGCCTTGCGGCCGGCCGACCATGCCCAACACCCCGCCGGACGGGTGGGCCGCCCGGAGGATATTGCCGCCGCTGTTGGCTATTTGCTCTCGGACGCCGCCGGATTCGTGACCGGCGCCGAGCTGGTCGTCGATGGGGGCATGACGCGAAAGATGATCTACGCCCCCTGAAATCGTCCGCTGGGATGGAACCTTGCGGGTGGGGTCGGTCGTTTTGGGCATTACGCACATGACAACCAGCCCGGAGCCGATGTGGCCGCGCCCGCAGAAGGCATTGTCGAGACCGACATTCCCTCCCGATTGGACCGGCTCCCCTGGGGCCGCTTCCATACGCTGGTCGTCGTGGCTCTCGGGATCACCTGGGTTCTCGATGGGCTCGAGGTGACACTTGCCGGCTCCGTGGCCGGTGCGCTCAAGCAGAGCCCGACGCTGCAATTCACCAACACTCACGTAGGGCTCGCCGGCAGCGCCTATCTGGCGGGCGCTGTTCTGGGGGCCATTTTCTTTGGCTGGCTGACGGACCGGCTCGGCCGCAAGAAACTGTTCTTCATTACACTCGCGGTCTATCTGGCGGCGACGGCCGCCACGGCCTTTGCCTGGGACTTCTGGAGTTTCGCGTTTTTCCGTTTTCTCACAGGAGCCGGCATCGGCGGGGAGTACACCGCCATCAATTCTACGATCCAGGAGTTGATCCCCGCCCGCGTGCGCGGTTGGACCGACCTCGCCATCAACGGCAGCTTTTGGCTTGGCGCGGCGCTCGGTGCCGCCGGATCGATTGTGCTTCTCGATCCCACACTCTTCGAACCGGATATGGGTTGGAGGCTCGCCTTCCTGATCGGTGCGACGCTCAGCATCGTCATTTTCTTCATGCGATTATGGATTCCCGAGAGCCCACGCTGGCTGATGACGCATGGTCGGGCCGATGAGGCGCGCGTGATCGTCGATGACATCGAGCGGCGTCTGTTTCCGGCCGGAATTCCCAAGGGGCCGCCGTTGCCGGTTGTACGGCTGCGCACGCGGTCGCACACGCCGCTCGGCGAGGTCGTGGCAACTCTGTTCGGGACACAGCGGCAGCGTACCTACGTCGGGCTCGTCCTGATGGCGTCGCAGGCGTTCTTCTACAACGCCATATTCTTCACCTACGCCCTTATGCTCACGGACTTTTACGGCGTGCCGGCGGACCAGGTCGGCTGGTACATTCTGCCGTTCGCAGCCGGCAATTTCCTCGGTCCCCTTTTGCTGGGCCGCCTGTTCGATACGTGGGGTCGGCGGCCGATGCTTACGTTCACGTACGCCATGTCCGGCATCCTGCTCGCCGGCACGGGCTATCTGTTTGCGCAGGATCTCGTGTCCGTCCGGACGCTGACGGTGGCGTGGATGGTGATCTTTTTCTTTGCCTCGGCGGCGGCGAGTGCCGCCTATCTGACCGTGAGCGAGACCTTTCCACTTGAGATCAGAGCCCTGGCGATCGCTTTCTTCTATGCGGTCGGCACGGGTGTGGGCGGTGTGCTTGGTCCCTGGCTCTTCGGTGTGCTGATAGAAACCGGCTCCCGGACGAGTGTCTTTGGCGGATATCTCTTGGGTGCCGGGCTGATGATTGTTGCTGCTCTTGTGGCGGCGCGCTGGGCGGTCGCGGCAGAGCGCAAGCCGCTGGAGTCGGTCGCCCGTCCTCTGGCCTCGGTCGACTAGGTCGTGGCGCCTGCAAGGGCCCGAAGTGCATCCGCTGTCTTCGCGTCGGCGGGGAAGAATGTCTCCAGCGCGATTTCCGAGAGCGTGACATCCACCGGCGTGCCAAACACCGTCGTGGTGCTGATGAAAGCCAGCGTGGTGCCCTCAACCATGAACTGGAACGGAATGACCACGCCGGCGTATTCGCGATCCGACACCGGCTTGGCAAGTCCCTTGGCGGGCGGCCGTGGATAGCTGGACAGCTCGCTCAACAACTCCGACAGAACCGGGTCGGCGCTGACCTCGATCTGGCGGTGCAGGCGCGCCAGCAGGTGCGCACGCCACTCGGCGAGGTTGACGATGCGTGGTGCCAGTCCGTCCGGATGCAGCGACAGGCGCAAGACGTTGATCGGCGGTTGCAGCAAGGCGGGGGATGCGCCGGCCATCAAGCGCGCCACGGCCGAGTTCGATGTGATCATGTTCCAATGCCGGTCCACCGCGAGCGCCGGATAGGGCTCGTGACCGGCAAGCACCAGATCGATGGCCTTGCGTGCGGATAGCAGCGCCGGATCGTCCAGGCGCCGCTCGGGAAAGACAGGCGCAAAGCCGGCGGCGGTCAGCAGCACGTTGCGATCGCGCAAGGGAATCTCCAGGTGCTCTGCCAGATTCAACAGCATGTCGCGGCTCGGCTGCGAGCGTCCCGTTTCGAGGAAGCTCAAATGCCGGGTCGAGATCTCGGCTTCGCCGGCGAGATCGAGCTGGCTCATGCGGCGGCGCTGCCGCCAGTCACGGATAAGGTCGCCGACAGGCTGGGCTGAGTGTGTCATGGGGCAGACGCTACCAAGCGTGCGTTTTCAGCTCCATTACCTCTCACGTAATCGACTTCGGACGGCAAGGGCGAAATCATCCCCTCACAACGACAGCAAAGAGGAGATCATCATGTTGTCTTTTCGTCCTTCCGCCTTCCTGCGCAACGCCCTGCTGGCCGACGCCGCCGCGAGCGGTGCAACCGGGCTCCTGGTCATTTTCGGTGCCGGCATCCTGGAAAGCTGGCTGGGGCTGCCGGCCGCGCTTCTGAGAGGCGCAGGCCTGATCCTCATCCCTTATGTCGCGTTCGTGCTGTTCGTCGGCACGCGGGAGACTGTGACGGCAGGTGCTGTCTGGGCGATCGTATTGGCGAACGCCGTGTGGGCGCTGGCGAGCTTCGGATTGCTCGTGAGCGGCATGGTCGCCCCAACCCTGCTGGGCTACGCCTTCGTGATTGCGCAGGCGGTCGTGGTCGCAGTGTTCGGCGAGCTGCAGTACACCGCCTTGCGGCGCCAGGCTGCGGTGGCGACGTAGACAACGTCAATCGAAAGTGCCGGTGGATAATGCGAGGGGCGATGCCGGTCGCCCCTCGCTCTTTTTTGTCAATTGATTCAGACAATCGTCTGCGTAAGGTACGCGCGACGGCTGGTGGCGGCCGTACTCTGCCGATTGGGGGTTCACATGATCTCGCGGTTGAACCGGCTCGCCGCTGTCATGGCGCTGTTTGTGTTGGGTCTGGCCAGCGTTGCCCACGCCCAGCAGTCCGCAGAAACGCGCGTGGCGCTCGTCATCGGCAACTCGGCCTATCAGAATACGGACGTCCTGGAGAACCCGAAGAACGATGCGCGCCTGATGGCGGACCGGCTGAAAGCCGCGGGCTTCAAGGTCACGATGCTGATCGACGCGGATCAGGCGACGATGAAGCGGGCCATGGTGGACTTCGGCCGCGAGCTACGATCATCTGATGCGGTCGGGTTGTTCTATTACGCGGGCCACGGCCTGCAGGTGAACGGTCTCAACTATCTCGTGCCCGTGAACGCCAGCATCAAGGACGAGACTGAGGTCGGTATCGAGACCGTGAGCCTGTCCGAATTTCTGGCCACCATGGAGCGCGCCAAGAGCCACATCAACATCGTGGTGCTCGATGCCTGCCGCAACAATCCGTTCGCGCGCACCTTCCGGTCGGATACAGCCGGCCTGGCGCGCGTGGATGCGCCGGCGGGGACGTTCGTCGCCTATGCGACGGCCCCCGGATCGGTTGCCTCGGACGGGACGGGCAAAAACAGCCCCTTCACCAAGGCGCTTGCCGAGACGCTGCTGCAGCCGGGCGTGCCGATCGAGCAGACCTTCAAGGATGTGCGCCGCGCCGTGCTCGACGACACGGGCGGTCAGCAGACGCCTTGGGAGACCAGCTCCATTACCGGCGACTTCTCCTTTGTGCGCGGCACCGGCGTCGCCAGGCCGGCGCCCGCACCTTCGGCCACGGACGCCGCACGCGACAAAGAGCTTGAGCTGGCCTTCTGGAATTCGGTGAAGGACTCGACCAACCCAGCGATGTTCCGCTCCTATCTGCAACAGTATCCGCGCGGGACGTTCGTGCCGATCGCCAAGACAAAGATCAGCGATCTGGAGGCGAAGGCCGCTCCGGCATCTCCACCGCCCGGTCAGTCCGGGCAGGCATCCGGCGGCACCCCCGCACGAGGTCCGGCCCTGGTTTTCGCAGACAGCTCGCAGCGCGAGCTGAAGGAGCCCGAGCTCGGGCGCTTGTCGTGCGAGCAGCTCTGGCTGGCGCGCAACGAGCTGTTCGCCCGCAACGGCTACTGCTTCGGCACGGCGGCTGCGCAGCAGGTCTTCGGCACCAAGGGGTGCACGTCCTCGCGGCAGGACATCCTGTCGCCGCTCGAGCAGAAGAACATGCGCACGATCAAGGTGGTGGAGGATCGCAAGGCATGCGGGGCGATCACGACGGCGGCGGTCAGCCGTTCGGTTGCAGCGCAACCCGCACCTGCGGCTGCCGCGTCGTGGCACTTCGTGACCGGCCTCGATCCCAAGGGCGACAATTTCCTAGCACTGAAGGTTGCGCCCAACGTCAGCTCTGCACGTATTGAAAAAATGGGCCCCAATACTCTGCTGAAGATCATCGGATCGCAGGGCGAGTGGCGGCAGGTCCAGCTTCGGGATGGCCGCACCGGCTGGGCCCACTCACGCTACATCGCGTGCTGCAAGACGCAGTAGGGGCGCCTAGAGCTTCTGCCAGTGCTCGGCCATGCGCCGGCGCTGGCTTTCGTCCGGCAGGCGTCCAACGCCGGCGGCGATGTTGTCTTTCGCATGGTCGATGCGGGCGGTGCCCGGTATGACGCACGTCACCGCCGGGTGGCCGAGCAGAAATTTCAGATAGAACTGCGCCCAGCTCGTGCAGTCGAGTTCGGTTGCCCATTCGGGCACCGGCTTGCCGCGCGATTTCGCAAACAGCGACCCGCTGTCAAATGGCTGGTTGATGATCACGCCGACGCCCCTCTCTGCCGCCGCGGGCAGCAGCCGGGTTTCGGCCTCGCGCCGGTTGATGGAATAGCCGAACTGCACGAAGTCGATCGGCTCGGCGGCGATGATCGCGGCGAGGTCGTCGAGTGCGGGCACCGTGTAGTGCGTGATGCCGATAAAGCGGAAGCGCCCTTCGTCTTTCCACGCCCGCAACGTGCGCAGATGTGTTCGCCAGTCGACGAGATTGTGGATCTGCATCAGGTCGATCATCGGCGTTTGCAATTTCGCGAACGAGCTGTCCATTTGCGCCCGCCCGGATGCTTCCCCTGTGGTCCAGACTTTGGTTGCCAAGAATGCCTTGTCTCTCGCCCCCATCTCCTTGAGTAGAGTTCCGACGACAGCTTCGGCCCGCCCATACATGGGCGAGCTGTCGACGACGCTGCCTCCGGCATCGAAGAGCGTCGCCAGCACGGCTTTGCGCTGATCGAGCTCGGCCCGGTCGGAGCCGACGTCGAAGGTCTGCCATGTGCCGATGCCGACGATGGGAAGCTCCACGCTGGCCTTGGCGGCCGATCGCTTATGCATGATCGATCTCCCGGTCGAGAAAGCGGGACCTGCCCACGGATGCGGGAACGTGCAAGCCGCCGCTCCCGCGGCCTTCAGAACGCTCCGGCGTGTGAGGGTTCTCTGCATGCGCAATTCTCTACACCGAAATTGGTTGCACACTGAGATAGCGCGCACCCAATCGGATGCAAGGTCTGGCTTCAACCCGAGATCTTGGCCTGCTTCGTGCTCATGGCGGTAGCGACATAGCGAATACATCCCGTGCGCGCGAGGAACGGCTGCTGGGCCCACGCCACGAAGCACATGGGCGCCGCGTACTTCATGAGTGTGCGGCGCCAGGGATACTGCCGCTTGGTTGCCTTGTTATAGTACCGGCGCCAGACGTTCATGCTGCTCAAGCTCTCGTCGGCAGCGAGGAGTGCGGCGTCGAGGCTCTCCTGCGATGTGTAGTCCGCGTTGCGCAGGATGTCGACGAAGCCATCGTAGGCGCGCTCGATCCGGCGTTTGTCGAATTCCGTGAGCACTTCCTTGAAGCCGCCCTTCGTCAGCAGCATCTCCCGGACTTCCTTGCTCGCCAGCAGGCCGACCAGGAGCCCGGTGGCCGCACGGACCGACACATGCCCGAGAGCAACGTGTCCTTCCGAGGTGTCGGGGTCGGCTCCGCCGCACAAAGCGACGACGGCTTGCCGCACCTGGGCGTTGCCTGAGCGATAGGCGCGCAGGATGTCCTCGTTGATGACGTGGGCGACGCCTTCGCGCGGCACGTAGCGCCGGAGCAGGCTCCAGGCCATGGTGGCGACGGTCATTGGCCGCGCGATGAGGCCGTCCTTCTCGTGCGGCCCGTAGGCTTGCCAGCCCTGAATGTCCTCGGGGACCCACTCCAGATAGATCGCCGTGCGATCGGTCTCCGCGAGGTGCTGATATTGCTTCAGGCTGATACCGCCCTTGGCGGGGCCGAGCTTGCGCAGATAGCTCCAACCGACACCCGGAAGTTGGCGGCGTTGCTCGACGGTCTTGTCTTTGTACTCTGGTGCCGCGTTGTACGTGTCGATGAGCTTGCCGAACGCGGTGTTGCCGAACGCGCTCTTCTTGAGCAGCGAGTAGGCTTGAGGCCCCAGGTTCGCGACGGTGAATTGTCCCTCGGAGCAGTAGAACGCGCCGTGCTGCTTGAGGAAGTCCTCGGTATCGAGCTTCACCATGTTCTGCGCGACGAGCTGCGCGGACTGGCGATCGTAAACCTCGAGCGGATTGTAGAAGTATTCCTTGTAGATCGGGTCCTTCTCGTCGACGACGAACGGCACCGTCAGGGCAGCGCAGCAGTCCCACATATCGGCGTTGCGGTAGTAGGCCGCGAGGGTCTCCGGCGGGATGCGCGCGCTGGCGCCGGCCTGATAGTCGATCGCGAACAGATGAGCGTTGTAGTCGGTGTACTTTTCATCCGTGAGCTTGCCGTAGTCGGTGGGCCAATCGCTTTTCGAGCTGATCGGCCGGCCGCGGGCGTCGAAGCCGGCGGAGAAACCGCCCGCGTGCCAGGTGCCGCCGACGGAATCCGCCAGGATCTCCTTCAACGTGCCGCCCTGGGCGTAGGTCGAGGGCCACTCGGGCTCCTCCTCGTCCTTGTAGTACTTGAAGTACGTCATCAGCTTCAGCGCGCGCATGTTCTGCGCCTTGAGCTGGTGCACGAGTTGGTCGATGTGGGCGTGCTCGACGCCGGGACCGTAGGCGACGACCCTGTTGCCGAGGCCATCCTGCAGCAGGAACTGGTGCGCCGGTGTCGTCAGGACGGCCTGCTCGCTCAGCGCATCGAGCAGCGGCTTGACGGCAGCCGCCGACGGCCCCGCCTCCTCGATCGCGCCGGCGATGACCTGGCGGACGGGAATGAATGCCTTGCCCTCGAAGATCTGCTCGGGGCGCTTGTACGGGCCGACCAGCGGTTTGCGGGCGTTGTCGCGTGGGGTCACCCTGAAGTGGTTGTAGGACTGGTTCAGGACATCGAGCTTCAGCCGGGCGTTGGCGCTGCCGGCGACCTTGTGCATCTCGGGCGTCATCGACACGGCCAGGCCGGTCGGGGCCAGCGTGCCGATGCGAATGCCCTTCGGGTCGGTTTCGACGGAGACGCCGGACAGGATCAACGCGCCGTTGCTGGCCCTGGCCGGTGCGCCGAAGCGGGCGAACAATCCGCCCTCGGCCTTCCAGCGCTTGGGCATCTCGAACTTCCAATCGGCCGGCAGGCCGAGTGCGGCAGGGCCACTGACGGGTTGAGGCGGCGCAAGGGATCCGGTCGTGTCCTTCACGACCGACACGCCCTGAGCGGACGCCGATGTGTGCATCCAGGCCGGTGTCGCCCAAAGAATGCCAAGTGCCTGCAAGAACGTTCGACGCTTCATCCCACTTCCCCAGCCATGCGCCGCTTTGTTCGGAACATGGCATATGGCCTTTTGTGAGGCTCCGCGAGCGGATATCGGAGCATGCACCAGGTGTTGATTGATTTTGCGCGCGGTGACTATCCTGATCACAGAAACAAAACCCGCCCAGGAGGAAAAAATGGCCGGCATGCTCGAGGGGAAGACGGCGCTGATCACCGGAGGTGGCCGGGGCATCGGCCGGGCAACGGCACTCCTGTTCGCCAAGGAAGGCGCGCGCGTCGCCGTGGCGGACATCTCGGAGGAGGGCATCAAAGAAACGGTGTCCCTGATCAATGCGGCCGGCGGGCAGGCCATGTCGGCCGTCGCGGATATGACCAAGGCGGATCAGGTGGCGGCCATGGTTGCGGTCGTGGTCAAGGCCTATGGCCGCCTGGACTGCGCGTTCAATAACGCCGGCATTGCCGCCTATCAGGTCGGTGCGGGCGGTAAGAATACGGCGGAATGGACCGAGGAGGGCTTCGACCGGATGATCGCGGTCAACCTCAAGGGCGTGTGGCTGTGCATGCGCAGCGAGATCGAGCAGATGCTGAAGCAGGGTACCGGCACCATCGTCAACACGGCGTCGATCGCAGGGCTCGTTGGCATTCCGACATCCTCCGGCTACGTCGCGAGCAAACACGGGGTCGTGGGTCTGACCAGGTCGGCGGCACTCGAGTATGGGCGCAACGGTCTGCGCGTGAATGCAGTCTGCCCCGGCTTCATCGAAACGGAGATGACACGCGAGGTCATGTCGCGGCGCGGGCCGGAGCTGATGCAGATGGTTCCCGTTGGGCGAATGGGCAAAGCCGATGAGATCGCCGAGACCGTATGCTGGCTGTCTTCGGACCGGTCGGCCTATGTCAACGGTGCCGCATACACGGTGGATGGCGGGTTCACGGCGTTCTAGAGCGGCAACGATGCCGTGAGGTCGGGTATACCCGCGGCGTGCACCCCGTTACACTCGTCGAGCGAGCCTCGACCCTGCAAGGAGACACACATGCCCGTCATGGATCTCGGACTGAGCGACCGCGTCAAGCCGCTCGTCGAGCAGGTGCGCGACATCGTTCGCAACGAGGTCATTCCGCTCGAGGAGGAGTACGAGGCCGAGATTGGCAAGAACGGCGATCGCTGGACGCACACGCCGCGTATGGAGGCGATCGTCGAAGGCCTCAAGGCCAAGGCGAAGAGCAAGGGTCTCTGGAACTTCTTCCTGACCCACTCGCGCAAGGGCTTCGGTCTCAATACCGTCGAGTATGCCTATCTGGCGGAGGAGATGGGCTGGTCGCGGCTGGCGCCGCAGGTGTTCAACTGCTCCGCACCCGATACCGGCAATATGGAGGTGCTGGAGAAATATGGTTCCGAGGCACACAAGAAGCAGTGGCTTGAGGCGCTGCTGGATGGAAAGATCCGTTCGGCTTTCATCATGACCGAGCCGGCGGTCGCCTCGTCCGACGCCACCAACATCTCCACGGAGGCGCGGTTGGAGGGTGACGAATGGGTCATCAACGGCGAGAAGTGGTTCTCGTCGGGCGCCGGTGATCCGCGCTGCAAGATCTACATCGTCATGGTGAAGACCAATCCGGAGGCCTCCAAGCACCGGCAGCATTCGCAGATCCTGGTGCCGGCTGGAACCAAGGGCGTGAATATCCTGCGGCCGCTGAAGATTTACGGTCACGATCATGCGCCGCACGGCCACATGCACGTGAAATTCGAGAACTGCCGGGTGCCGAAGGAGAACATGATTCTCGGCGAAGGGCGTGGTTTCGAGATCAGCCAGGGACGGCTCGGACCCGGGCGCATCCACCACGCCATGCGGGCCATCGGCCAGGCCGAGCGGGCCCTGGAAGCGCTGTGCCGCCGCTCGCTGTCGCGCGTCGCTTTCGGCAAGAAGCTGTCCGAGCTCGGCGCCAACTACGATATCATCGCGGAGGCGCGCATGGAGATCGAGCAGGCGCGCCTGCTGTGCCTCAAGGCGGCCTGGATGATGGACAATGCGCCGGCCACCGAGGCGCGCATCTGGATCTCGCAGATCAAGGTCGTGGCACCGCGCATGGCGCTGAAGGTGATCGACGAGACCGTGCAGATGCATGGCGGCATGGGCGTGACACAGGACACACCATTCGCTATGGCCTGGACATACATGCGCACGCTGCGCCTTGCCGATGGCCCCGACGCGGTGCACCGCCGCGTGATCGGCCGCCATGAGCTGAAGCGCTATACCAACGAAACGACGTGAGCGGATATTTACTACCTCATGAGCGACACCACATCATCAAAACCTGATCCGACGCGCATCGATGAAGCCGCGCTGGAGCGCTACCTGACGGCACACCTCGATGGGTTCAAGGGGCCGCTCAAGGCCGAGAAGTTCTCCGGCGGCCAGTCGAATCCGACCTTTCGCATCAGCACGGGCAGCAAACAGTATGTTCTGCGCCGCAAGCCGCCCGGCCAGCTTCTGAAGTCCGCGCATCAGGTGGATCGCGAATATCGCGTGATGAAGGCGCTGGCGGACACCGATGTTCCGGTGCCGCGCATGCACCTGCTGTGTGAGGACGACAGCGTCATCGGCACGATGTTCTTCGTCATGGAATATCTCGACGGCCGCATTTTCTGGGATCCGGCATTGCCCGAGCTTGCCAATGGCGATCGGACGCGGCTCTACGACGACATGAACCGCATTCTGGCGGCGCTGGCGCGGCTGGACCCGGCCGCGATCGGCCTGGCCGAGTTCGGGCGGCCGGGCAGCTATTACGCGCGCCAGACCAAGCGCTGGACCGAACAGTATCGCGCCAGCGAGACCACGAAGATCGAGGACATGGAGATCCTGATCGACTGGCTGGCAAAGAACATGCCGGCCGAGGATGGGCTCGTGTCCGTGGTGCACGGCGACTACCGCCTCGACAACATGATCTTTCATGCCTCCGAGCCGCGCTGCCTGGCGGTGCTCGACTGGGAGCTGTCGACGCTTGGGCACCCGTATTCCGACATCGCCTATCAATGCATGCAATGGCGATTGCCCAACGAGGGCATATTCCGCGGTCTGGGTGGAGTGGATCGCAAGGCGCTCGGCATCCCGACTGAGGAGGAGTACATCGCCAAGTTCTGCGAGCGCATGGGCATCTCGTCCATCCCGATCTGGACGTTCTGCCTCGTGTTCAACTTCTTCCGCCTCGCCGCCATCATCCAGGGCGTCTACAAGCGTGGCCTGGATGGGAGTGCCTCCAACAAGGAGAGTGCGCTCAAGCGTGGCGCGCAGGTGCCGATGATGGCGCGCATGGCGATCGACTTGCTCGGCGCAGGCAAGGCCTGAGCGCGCCCGCCATCTCTGCACTTAGACCTATATAACTTGGCGCGCGCCGAGGCCCCTTGATCATGCCCAAAACTATGGGTTTTTGGAAACGTTTCAAACTATACTTGCGCAAAATCGGCCGGCGGCGCAATCCTGTGCGCTGACAAAAAGGTTCGAGGCGCATGGAAGGGAAGCCCAAGAACGGAGCACGTCACAGCGACCGCGTCACCATGCGGGACGTTGCGCGCCTGGCACGCGTGTCGCTTGGCACGGTGTCCAGGGTCGTCAATGAGAACCCGTCCGTCGCCGTCGATGCGCGTGACCGCGTGCTCAAGGCCATCGAAGGGCTGGGCTGGCGGCCGAATGCCGTTGCGCGCAGCATGCGGACCGCAACGACGCGCACGATCGGCTGCATCGTTCCCGATATTCGCAATCCATTGTTCGCGGGCATCGTCAAGGGGGCGGAGGAGGTTCTGTCGGAGCGAGGCTATACGTTGATGGTCGCCAGCAGCGACGAGAAGCCGGCGCAGGATCGAAAACTCATCAATCTGTTCCTGCAGCGGCGTACGGATGGCCTCTTGTTGGCACCCACCGACGATACGGATTCGGCAACCCAAACCACCATCCAGGACATCGAATCTCCCACCGTCTTGATTGAGCGGGATCTGCCAATTGAGTTCGATTCCGTGGCCTCAAATCAGAGTCACGGCATTCAGTCGGCCGTCAATTACCTATTCTCGTTGGGGCATGATCGCATCGCCCTGGTTACAGGCAGCCGCCGCAATCGGGCGGGCCGGGAGCGTCATCGCGGCTTCGAGCTGGCGTTTCGGGCCGCAGGCCGCTCTCCGGATCCGGCATTGCTGCGTCTCGAGAGCTTTTCAGCAGATTACGCTTATCGCGAGACGCTTGATCTGATGGCTCTGCGCGAGCCGCCGACCGCCCTCATCGTTGCCGGCAGCTTCATGCTGGCGGGCGTTCTGCGTGCGACGGGCGTGCGTGCGAAGCGAATCCCGGAGGACCTTTCCGTCATCAGTACGGGTGATACGGACTTGGCTGAGCTGGCGCCGCCATCGTTTACCGTCATCCGCTGGGATCTCGCGCGCCTGGGGCGGGAAGCGGCCACGCTGTTGCTCGAGAGGTTGGCCAATCCGCACGTCTCCTACGAGCCGAGACACCTGCAGATCCCCACGGAGGTCGTGCTCCGCAAGTCGTGTGCGCAACGTCCGCGCACGGCTTGATCGCCGGCTGCATGGAAACGTTTCATTGACTTCGCCGGGCAGCTCTTGCTAGCAATCCGGTCAACAAACCTTCACGCAATGAAAGTTCAGGAGGAAATAGCGAATGTCTCAACGCCGCCTTGCGCTGTCCAAGCGCCTGGCCGTCGCCGCAGTTGCGGTGTTTCTGGCCCCCGGCATCTCACAGGCCTGCGAATTCAAGCTCGGCATGATCGGCGTCCTGTCCGGACCCGCAGCCCAGTGGGGCTTGGCGTTGCGCGGGGCGACCGAGTTGGTTGCGGCCGAGGCCAACGCGGAAGGCGGGCTCCAGGTCGGCAATCAGAAGTGCAAGATCAACGTCGTTGCTATCGACAGCAAGTACACCGCCGAGGGCGCGGCCGCCGCTGCCAACCAGATGGTCAGCCAGGGCGTGAAGTTCATCATCGGCCCCGTCGGCTCGCCCGAGATGACCGGCCTGAAGCCGATTGCTGCCCGCAACAACCTGCTGGTGATGGGCAACGGTTACGCCAAGAACGCGATCGGGCCGCAATGGCCGCTCGTATTCCACAACGGCCCGGGACCCAGCGGTTGGGCCGAGCCGATCGTCGCGCACGTGAAGACCAAGTTCAATATGAAGAAGGTCGTGCTCATCGCGCCCAACGATCAGGGCGGCACGGATATCGCGAGCGTCGACGCAGTCGCCTACAAGAAGCACGGCGTGGAGGCGATCGAGGAGTACTACCAGCGCGGCACCACGAACTTCGCGCCGATCATCACCCGCGTGCTGAACGCCAAGCCCGATACGGTGGACACCGCCTCCTCGCCCCCGGGCGATGCCGGCGTCATCGTCAAGCAGCTCCGCCAAGCCGGATTTGAAGGACCGATCGGACGCCTCGGCGGTCCGGGCACGTCGGAAATCTCGCGTGTGGCCGGCGGTCATGACGTGCTGAAGAACTTCTACTGGTATGAGCCCGTCTACATCGACGACAAGGTCCGCTCGATGGCGACGAACTACAAGAAGCTGCTGGGCACCGAGGCTCCGGAGAACAACCTCTTCTATCAGTGGGTGAGCGCGGCGCGGATGGTCACCAAGGCCATCGGCAAGGCCGGCACCTACGAGGACACGCAGAAGGTCGCCGAGGCTCTGCGCGCTCTGCCGGTGGAAGATCAGGACATGGGCAAGGGCCTGTGGATCGGCCAGGAGTTCTTCGGCATCAACCAGGAGCTTTCGTTCCCGTTCGGCATCGGCCTCATCCTTGACGGCAAGGAGCAGCCGGTCGTGCGTCACGAAGCTGCCACCGGCAAGTAGAACGGCGGTCCCGTGGAAAGCATCGTTGCGACGGGCCTGATCGGCATCGGCCTTGGCGCGCAGTACGCACTGCTCGCCCTCGGCTTCACGCTGATCTTCGGCGTTCTGGGTGTCATCAACTTCGCCCACGGCGCGTTCTACGTCGTGGGGGGATACCTGGCTTATGCAGCCGTTCACCACCTCGGCGTACCCTACGGGTTCGCTGTGATCCTGGCGGCCCTGGGGACGGCGGCGCTTGGGTATCTGTTCGAGCTGTTCCTGCTCGAGCGGCTGGTGGACGACCATCTCGCAACACTGATGCTGACCCTCGGCCTGTACCTTGTCATGTCGACGGGTGTGCTGGTCGTGTTCGGTCCGGAGTCGCCGCAGTTCCAGTTCCCCATCCAGGGAACGCTGCGCGGTGGCGGCTTCTACATCCCGCTCGAGAACCTAGTGGTGCTGCTGATCTGCATTGCCACCATCGGCATCACGTACTTCCTCGTCTACCGCACGGATTTCGGCCGTGCGCTGCGGGCTCTCGCGGACGACCGGCAGGTGGCGACGGCCATCGGCCTGCGCTCGCGCTTGCTGTTTCCGCTGGCGTTCGCGCTGGCGACCGGCCTTGCGGGACTGACCGGCGCGTTGGTCACGCCGATCCTGTCGCTGGCCCCGCACCTCGGTGATCCGGTTCTGGCAACATCGTTCCTCGTCGTTATCCTCGGCGGCCTTGGAAGTATCGGCGGCGCCACCGCGGCCGCATTCATCGTCGGCCTCGTGGAAGCCTATTCGAGCGTCTACCTCGGCGGCTCCAAGGGCGCGCTCGCCCTCTTCATCCTCGTGCTCCTGGTTCTGGTGGTGCGGCCTCAGGGCCTGTTCGGCCGCGAAGTGCGGGGGGCCTGAGCGATGGAGGCACCGGTACGCGCGCCTCGACTGCTTGGCTTCGGCGAGATCGCCGGATTGCTGGCGATCGGCCTGTTCTTCATCATTCCACTCGTTTCAAAAGACCCGTTTCTGACATCGGTTGCCAACCAGATCCTGATTGCGATCACGGCGGCCTTCGGCGTCTACATCATGCTGCGCATGGACCTGATGACGTTCGCGGTGCCGGCATTCATGGCTCTGGGCGGATATGCGTTTGCCATTGCCAGCCTGCGATGGGGGACGACGGATACGTTCCTGCTGGTCGCGATCAGCTTTCTCGTGCCTGCCATCGTGGCGCTGCCGATCGGCGCGTTGGTGCTGCGGCTGCGCGGCGTCTACTTCGTTCTGGTGACCTTTGCACTGACGCAGATCGTCGATCTGCTCCTGTTCGAGTTGAAGCCTCTGACGGGCGGTGCCGACGGACTCGTCGGTATGCCGGCGACGACGCTGTTCGGCCTGCAGCTCGTCGACAACCGCGCGGTGCTGTTCCTCGCCTGCGGCGTGACCCTGTTGGCAGCGCTCATCACGGCGGTGGTAACGCGCTTCTTCCGCCAGCAGTTCGCGGCCATCGAGGAGAACGAGATCCTGGCGCAGAGCCTTGGGCTTGTGGTGTGGCACTACAAGGCGCTCGGGTTTGTCGTTGCAGCCGGGCTGTCGGGAATGGCAGGCTTCCTGCTCGTGAACATGCTGCTGACCGCGCATCCCACGTCCTTCAGCGGCATCTCGTCGGTCAACTACATCGCCTACACGATCATCGGTGGGAAAACCTCGATACTGGGCCCGATCGTCGGATCGACTCTTCTGGTCTGGGCCTCCAACGTGTTCAGCCTCCGGGGCGAGTACTCGCAGGGCCTCTTTGGGCTGCTCATCATGATCGTCGTTCTCGTCGCCAAGGGCGGCATCGTCGGCATGGTCGAGGCGCTGATCCAGCGCGTGTTCTCACGTGCGCGGCCCTCGCCGACTCCTGTGAGCACGACCCCCGCAAGCGCGGAGCAGCCCCATGGCCGGTAGCGAAGCGCGCGTTGCCAACGGCACCCGGGCGACCCACAGCGATACGCTGCAGGTTGAAGGTCTGTCCAAGCAGTTCGGCGGCCTCAAAGTCTTCGAGAGCGTCAGCTTCTCGCTTTCGCCAGGTGAGATTCTGGGCGTGATCGGACCCAACGGCGCGGGCAAGACGACGCTGATCAATGTGATCTGCGGCCGGCTTGCACCGACCGCCGGCCGGGTTGCAATTGGCAGCAAGGATATCTCGGCCAGGCCGGTGCATGCGATCAGCCGCATGGGTGTCGTGCGCAGCTTCCAGCAGACCAACACGTTTCGCGCGGCAACCGTCGGCGAGAACATTTCGCGCGCCATCCGGTTCAGCAATGGCGGAGTGGAGCGCTGGCGAGCGCTGCAGCCATTGCTCGAGCGTTTCGAGCTTTCCTCGCGTCTCGAGGAGCAGAGCGACAAGCTTCCCTACGGTTTGCAGAAGATGCTCGGGCTCGTGCTTGCCTATTCCACGCAACCCAAAGTGCTGCTGCTGGATGAGCCGGCCGCCGGCCTTGAAGGGCGCGAGCGCACCCGCGTCGATGACTTCGTCCATCATGCCCAGACGGAACTCGGGTGCAGCGTGCTCATCGTCGAGCATGACATGGACCTGATCCGCCGGCTGTGCCCGAGCATCATGGTCCTCGACGCCGGGCGCGTTCTGGCCCAAGGCGCGCCGGCAGAAGTCCTGTCGCGCAGCGACGTCATCGACGCCTACGTCGGGCATACCGAGGATGACGCCTAATGCTGAGCGTTAAAAATCTCGAGGTCCGGTACGGCGGCATTAATGCGCTGCGCCGCGTGTCGATCGAGGTTGGCAAGGGCGAGACAGTTTTGCTCGTGGGCGCCAATGGAGCCGGCAAGTCGAGCCTGATCAACGCCGTCATCGGCATCGTGCCGACGGCCGGCGGCTCGATCACATTCGACGGCCAGGATCTGCAGGGCTATTCCAGCGATCGTCGCGCGCGTAAGGGTATCGGCTATTGCCCGGAAGGGCGGCGCGTGTTCCCGACCATGTCGGTGGGAGACAACGTGCTGTCCGGCGCGTTCGGGCAGGGTCGCCAAAAGCAGAACGAAGCCCTGGCGTTGATGACGCAGATCTTTCCGCTGCTGCAGGAACGCATCAATCAGCCGGCCGGCCAGCTCAGCGGCGGCCAGCAGCAGATCGTGGCCTTCGCGCGCGCCATGAGCTCGTTTCCCAAGCTGCTCTTGCTCGACGAGCCGTTCCTCGGCCTGGCGCCGGTGTGGATCACGCGCATCAGCAACGCGATCCGCGAGCTGCAGCGCCGCGGCACGACGATTCTGATGACGGAGCAGATGGCACGCCCCGCTCTCAAGATCGCGACGCGCGGCTACGTCATGCGTGGCGGCGAGGTGCGCCGCAGCGGCACGGTCGCGGAAATCCGCGATATGGCGCTGGCAGAAGAGTATTTGTGAGCCCGCGCATGCGGGCTGCCGATTGAGGACCTGACATGGATCTTGGATTGACTGGCAAGACCGCCGTCGTCACGGGCGGCAGCAAGGGCATTGGCCTGGAGACGGCGCGCCTGCTGGCCCAGGAAGGGGCGAAGGTGCTGATCTGTTCGCGCCGACCGTCGGCGCTGGCCGAGGCGGCGGATGATATCAAGCGCACGACCGGCAAAGAGATCCACACGCATGAGCTGGACGTCACCAACCTTGCGCAAATCGAGAAGCTGCCGTCCGTCATTGGGGCTACGCTTGGGCACGTCGACATGCTCGTCAATAACGCGGGGACGGGGACCTACAAGCCGTTCCTGGAGGTGACGGACGAGGAGCTGCAGTACGGCATGGCGATCAACTTCTTCGCCCAGTTCCGCATCTGCCAGCGCGTCATCCCGATGATGCAGAAGCGCGGCGGTGGACGCATCGTCAATGTCGCCGGCGAGACTGGTATCATGGTCACCAATCCGCCCTTTCTGTCGTCCTGCACGGGACCGGCGAAGTCGGCCGAGATCCGCTTTTCCAAGATCCTCGCCAACGAGTTCGCGCCGGACAATATCCGCGTAAACTGCGTGGTGCCGGGGTTCGTCAACACACCCGAACGCTTCGCCAAGTGGGAGCGGGAGCTGGCCAAGCGGCAGCTTTCTCCGGAGGACGCGGAAGCCGAGCGGGCCAAATGGTCCACGAACAACGCCATGCGCAGCACCCGCTGGGGCAAGCCCGAGGAACTCGCCAACCTGATCGTGTTCGCGCTCTCGGACGCGGCGACCTTTGTCAATGGCGCAGTGCTGGTCGCCGATAATGCAATGGACAAGTCTTGACGTAGACCCTGCGGAGCGCTGGTCTGGCGGATAGAAACAATCAAACGCGGATAGGCATGTGAGTTCGACAAATCAGGGAATGGCGAAGCGGCCCCTCGAAGGCGTCACCATCGTCGAGTTGGGACATAGCGTTGCGGCGCCCTATGCGGGCCTGATCCTGTCCGACCTCGGTGCGCGCGTGATCAAGGTCGAGAACCCCAAGGGCGGCGACTACGCGCGCGGCTGGGGCCCGCCGTTCTGGAACGATGTGGCCACGGCCTACCTCTGCCTCAATCGGGGCAAGACGGGCGTTACGGTCGACTTTACAAGTGAGGCCGACGCCAAGGCGCTCAAGACGCTGATCCTCGAGGAGGCCGATGGCGTCATCCAGAACCTGCGCCCCGGCATTCTCGACAAGTTCGGCCTGACGCCGGAGGTGATGCGGGCGGAGAAGCCGTCGTTGATCTGGTGCGATATCGGCGCGTTCGGCGCCACCGGGCCGCTGGCTTCCAAGCCCGGCTATGATCCGCTGGCGCAAGCCTCGACCGGCATCATGAGTGTTACGGGCGAGGGCAATCGCCCTCCGGTGCGCGTCGGCGTCTCGCTCGTGGATATGGGCGCTGGCATGTGGACCGTGATCGGGTTCCTGTCCAGCCTGATCGCGCAGCGGGCCGGCGGCACGGGCGCACACTTGACGACATCGCTGTATGAGACCGGCTTGGCCTGGATGACCGTGCCGCTCGCAGGCTACGAGGGCGCCGGCGACGTGCGTAAGCCGCAAGGGTCCGGCACGGCGGAGATCGTGCCCTATCAGGCCTTCGAGGCGGCCGACGGCTGGATGATGATCGCCGCCGGCAACGACAATTTGTTCCGGCGCTTGTGCAAGGCGATCGGTTTGGACGAGCTGGCACAGCATCCCGACTACGCGACCAACACCGTTCGCATCATCAATCGCGGGACACTGATTCCGCGCATCGCCGAGAAGGTGTCCAGAATCGGCGCGGCCGAGCTCGGCAGAATGCTGGACGATGCAGGCGTGCCTAACGCCCCGCTGCTCTCGGTCGATCAGGTGGCCCAACATCCGCAGACGGAAGCGGTCGGCATGCTGGAGCCGGCCGTCCCCGGTGGGCCGAGGCTCGTCGGCATTCCCATTTCTCTGGATGGAGCCCGTCCGCGTGGAGAAGGCAGCTCGCCGGGCCTGGGTGAGCACAATGGAGTACTGGCATCGAAGACGAGGAACGGCACGACATGAAGGACGAGTTTGCCACGCTGAAGCTGACCCGTGACGGCGACCACATCCTGGTCGTGACGCTCAATCGCCCCGAGGCGTCCAATGCGATGAACACGCAAATGGGCCTCGACATGATGCATGCGTTCGAGCGCCTGCAGATCGAGCAGGACGGCCTGCGCGTCGTCGTGCTGACGGGTGCGGGTGAGAAGGCATTCTGCGCGGGTGGCGATCTCAAGGAACGCCGCGGTATGACCGACGAGCAGTGGCAGTCGCAGCACGCCATTTTCGAGCGCATGCTGCGTGCCGTCATGGCGTGCCCGTTGCCGGTCATGGCGGCCGTGAACGGAGCCGCCTATGGCGGCGGCTGCGAGATCGTGGGCGCCTGCGATTTCGTTTACGCCTCGAGCAATGCGCGCTTTGCTTTGACCGAGGTGACGCTCGGCATCATGCCGGGTGCCGGCGGCACCCAGAACCTGCCGCGCGCAATGGGTACGCGCCGCGCCATGGAGGTCATACTCACGGGCTCGCCATTCACGGCCGAGCAGGGCGAGGCCTGGGGTCTGATCAACAAGGTCACCGCGCCCGACAAGCTGATGGAAGAGGCCCTGGCGACGGCACGCCGGATCGCCGGCAATGCGCCGATCTCCGTCAGGCAGGCCAAGCAGTCCATCCTGCGCGGGCACCAGATGTCCATCTGGGACGGCCTCGCCTTCGAGATCGAAGCCTACAACCGCATGGTGCCGACCGAGGATCGCCGCGAGGGCGTGCTGGCTTACAACGAAAAGCGCAAGCCGAACTTCCGCGGCCGCTGAAGACAATTTGGAGAACAGGACGTTTATGAGCACTTCGCACGATGCCGCCAGCGGTGAGGTCACTGTCGCGCTGGGCCCCGACTATCCCGAGCTGCGCGATGCCGTGCGCCGCGTTTGTGAAGGATTTCCCGCCGAGTACTGGCGCAAGCTGGATGATGTCCGCGGCTACCCGACGGATTTCATCAAGGCGCTGACGGACGCTGGCTTCCTCGCGGCGCTGATCCCGGAGGAGTACGGCGGATCAGGACTGCCGCTGCGCGCTGCGGCGGTGATCCTCGAGGAGATCAATGCATCGGGTTGCGTGGCGAGCCCCGGCCACGCGCAGATGTACATCATGGGTACGCTGCTGCGCCACGGCAGCGCCGAGCAGAAGAAGCGTTACCTGCCCAAGATCGCCTCGGGCGAATTGCGCCTGCAGGCGTTCGGCGTGACCGAGCCCACGACCGGTTCCGACACGACGCAGCTCAAGACGCGCGCCGAGAAGAAGGGCAATGATCGCTACGTGGTCAATGGCCAGAAGGTGTGGACCAGCCGCGCGCTGCATTCGGACCTCATGCTGCTTCTGGCGCGGACCACACCGGTCGACAAAGTGAAGAAGCGGTCGGAAGGCCTGTCGGTCTTCCTCGTGGATCTGAAGAAGGCCGTCGGCAACGGCGTCGAGATCAAGCCCATCAAGGCGCTGATCAATCACAACACCACCGAGGTGTTCTTCGACAACCTGGAGGTGCCAGCCGAGAATCTCATCGGCGAGGAGGGGCAGGGCTTCAAGTACATCCTCGACGGCATGAACGCGGAGCGTATTCTGGTAGCGTCGGAATGTGTCGGCGACGGGCGCTGGCTGTTGAAGAAGGGCGTCGACTACGCCAACGACCGCAAGGTGTTCGGTCGTGCCATCGGTCAGAACCAGGGTGTGCAATTCCCGCTTGCACGGTGCTACGCGGAGTTGGAAGCGGCCGACATGATGTGCCGGCGCGCCGCCGCGCTGTTCCAGGCCGGTCAGCCGTGCGGCGCCGATGCCAACATCGCCAAGCTGCTGGCGTCCGAGGCGACATGGCATGCTGCCGAGGTCGCCATGGAGGTGCACGGCGGTTTCGGGTTCGCGCAGGAGTACGATGTCGAGCGCAAGTGGCGCGAGGCCCGCATTTACCGCACCGCACCGATCTCCAGCAACATGGTGCTGGCCTACATCAGCCAGCACGTTCTCGGATTACCAAGGTCATACTGATCAACGAGAGGAGAAACGCCCATGCCCGGATTGACGAGACAGACCGCGGAATTCGCTGCGGCGATTACCCCGAAGGCAATGCCGAAAGAGGCCGCCGACGGCGCGCGCATCGGTATCGCGGATTGCGTCGGCGTCATGCTGGCCGGCGCCGATGAAGAAGCGCCGCGCATCGTTGCCGAGACCGTGCCGACATCAACGAGCAACGACGGCGCCCCGGAAATCCCCTCCGGCCGCAATTTGTCGGCGCCGGATGCGGCGCTGGTGAATGGTGTTGCCGCCCACGTGCTCGACTATGACGATGTTGCCTTGGCCGGACATCCGAGCACGGTCCTGGTCCCGGCGTTGCTTGCCGAGGGATGGACACTCAACTCCAGCGGCGCCGACGCACTGGCCGCTTACGTCGCGGGCTATGAAATCTGGGCGCTGCTGCAGGAGCTGGAGCCCGGGTCCCTGCATGAGCGCGGCTTCCACCCCACAGCCGTCCTCGGCTCGATCGCGACGGCGGCCGCCTGCGCGCGCTTGCACGGTCTCGACGCCGACAAGACGCAGAACGCCATCGCCATCGGTGCCTCGCTGGCATCCGGCCTCGTGGCGAACTTCGGCAGCATGACGAAGTCCTATCACGCGGGACGCACGGCCCAGAACGGCGTCATCGCCGCCCGCCTGGCGCAGAAAGGCTTCACCGGCTCGGCCGACGCGCTCGAGCATCAGGCCGGTTTCATGCGGGCGCATACCGCGTCCGGGTCTCCGACGGTCGAGGTGAAGAATTCGGATCTCGGTGCCAACTGGCGTCTACCCAAGATGGGCATCTGCGTGAAGCGCTATCCGATCTGCTATGCCACCCACCGTTCCATCGACGCGATGATCGCGCTGGCGGCCAAGCACGATCTGAAGGTCGATGCGGTCGATCAGATCCGCGTGCACACGGGCGACGCACAGCGGCTGATGCTGCGCAACACCTCTCCCAAGACGGGGCTGGAGGCGAAGTTCAGCATGGAGTTCGCCATGGCGTCGGCGATCGTCGCCCGTCGCGTCGGACTGGCGGAGCTGACGGACAAGTTCGTGCGCAGGCCGGACGTCGTCAACGTCATGACCAAGGTCCAGTGCACGACGACGGACGAGCGCGTGCCGGGTTGGGATCAGCCATTTGCGCCCGACGATCGTGTCAGCGTCGTTCTGAAATCGGGCGAGGTGATCACGCATGAGCCGGTGACGTTCGCCAAGGGAAGCTGGCAGCGCCCGCTCACGCGCGAGGAGCTGGCCGAGAAGTTCGTGGATTGCGCCACGCGCAAGTTCAGCCGCGAGCACGCCGTACAGCTCTTCGACCAGCTCTGGTCGCTGTCGGACCTGCGCTCGGTTCGCGACCTGAAGGTCACCGAGCACATGGCGCGTCACTAACAAAAAAAGAGCAGGGAAGACAGCGATGGCCCTTACGCAGATCGGCGACTATTCCATCGACCGAGTCATTGAGCTGGAGTGTGCGCCCTTCCAGGCTCGCGAGTTCTTCCCTGATCTGACGCCGGACATGCTCGCACGGTGCCGCGCGGAGCTGCCTCGCGGCACCATCACCGACGACAACATGCTGGCCATGAGCTTTCACTGTTACGTGCTGCGCACGGGCCGGCATACCATCCTCATCGACACCTGCTGCGGCAACGACAAGGAACGGCCCGCGCGGCAGATGTTCCACCGGCTCAACACCAATTTCATGAGCACGCTCGCGGCAGCGGGCGTGAAGCCGGAGCAGGTGGACTATGTGATGTGCACGCATCTGCACTGGGATCACGTCGGCTGGAACACGCAACTCATCGATGGCCGCTGGGTTCCGACGTTCCCCAATGCCAAGTACATCATGGCGCGGCATGAATATGAGCATTGGGATGGGGTCTATAGCCGCGGCGACAAGAGCGTGCACCGCCAGTCCTTCGAGGACAGCGTGCTGCCGATCAAGCGGGCGGAGCAGGCCGTGCTCGTCGACGACGACTTCGAGCTGGAGAAGGGCATCTGGCTGGAGCCGTGCCGGGGGCATTCGCCGGGCAATGTGGTGATCAATCTGGAGTCGAAAGGCGCGCGCGGTGTCGTCACCGGCGACGTGCTGCATCATCAGATCCAGCTCGTGTACCCGTCCATGTCGACCATGGCGGATGCGGATCGCGATCTGGCGCGAAACACGCGCACGGCGCTCATTCACAAGCACGCCGACACGGGGCACCTGATCCTGCCGGGCCATTTCCCGACACCATCCATTGGGCGCATCGAGAGCAATGGCAAGGACTCGTTCCGCTACGCGACCTGAGCGGAATTCTGTTTCCACACTGGTGTTGCAGGTGGCGGCAAAAGCGGCCTAATCTTTCCCGTCGTGTATACAAAGACGGGAAAGTCGCAGCATGGCGTGGCGGATCGGAGTCGATATTGGCGGTACTTTCACGGATGTTGCGCTTGTCGATGATGCCACGGGACGCATAGGCGTCGCGAAGGCGCCGACAACGCCGCGCGATTTCGCAGAGGGCGTGCTGGCGGCGCTGGAACTGGCCATGCAGCGCTACAAGGTCGCTGCCTCGGATGTCGGGCTTCTCGCGCACGCGACGACGGTCGTCACCAATGCACTGTTGGAGGAGAAGGGGGCGCGGGCCGCCCTGGTCACGACGCGCGGCTTCCGCGATGTGCTCGAGTTGCGGCGCTCGGCGCGGTCCGACCTCTATGATCTGTTCCAGGATGCACCGAGCACGCTGATCCCGCGCCGGCGCCGCTTCGAGATCACGGAGCGCATCGGTGCGGACGGCCGGATCGTTACGCCGTTGGCCGATGCCGAGATCGAGAACCTGATTGCCGGCCTCAAGGAGGCACGGATCGAGGCCATCGCCGTGTCGCTGCTGTTCAGCTTCCTCAATCCCGAGCATGAGCTTCGCCTGGGCGAGAAACTGCGGGCAGCTTTTCCGGGCAAGTCGGTGTATTTGTCGTGCGAGATCCTACCTGAGATTCGCGAGTTCGAACGCACCAGCACCACGGCTGTGTGCGCCTACGTTGGCCCGATCCTCGCGTCGTATCTCGGCCGGCTCGAGGGTGCGACCCAGAGCATCGGCCTGCCGCGCCTGTACGTCATGGGGTCGAACGGCGGCGTGTTCGAAGCGTCCGAAGGCGTCGCCATGCCGGCGATGGCTGTCGAGTCCGGGCCTGCCGCCGGTGTCGTGGCTGCAGCCCTGGCCGCGCGACAGACAGGGCGCATGAATTTCCTCTCGTTCGACATGGGTGGCACGACGGCCAAGGCCAGCCTGATCCGCGATGGGCAGTACGAGACGACGCCCGAGTACGAGGTCGGCGGCGGGTCCAACGCAAATCGCTGGATGAACGGGACGGGGCATCCCATTCGCGTTCCGGTCATCGACCTGGCGGAAGTGTCGGCCGGTGGCGGATCGATCGCATGGGTCGACCGGGCAGGTGCGCTGCGCGTCGGGCCCAAGAGCGCCGGCGCGGAGCCCGGCCCTGTCTGCTATCGCCGCGGCGGGACGGAGCCGACGGTCACCGATTGCAACCTGTTGCTCGGGTATCTCGACAAGGGCTCGCTGCTCGCGGGCGATCTGCCTATCGACTACGACGCCGCCGAAGCGGCGGTGCGCGAAAAGCTCGCCAAGCCTCTCGGCGTGGATGTGCGCACGGCGGCGGCAGCGGTCATCGATGTGGTCAACCACGCCATGGCGGAAGCGCTAAAGATCGTGTCGGTGCAACGGGGCCACGACCCGCGCGAGTTCGTGCTCGCTGCGTTCGGCGGCGCGGGGCCGCTGCATGCGGCAGCACTGGCAGCCGAGCTCGGCGTGGCCGAGGTCCTGTGTCCGCCCATTCCGGGAGCATTTTCGGCGCTCGGTCTGGTCGGCTCGGATCTGAAGCGGGACTACGTGCGCACCGTGTACGCGACGACCGACACGGCCGATCCGGCGCTGCTGGAGGAGGCGTTCGCGAGCCTCGAGAAGGAAGGCGCGGCGATGCTGGATCGCGCCGGCGTTTCTGCCGAGCGGCGCCGGTTCGAGCGCACCATTGATGCCCGCTATCAGCGGCAGTCCTACGAGCTTTCGGTTGCTGTCCCTCCACGGCGCATGGATCGCGAAGCCATTGCCGAGGTGGCGAGCGGCTTCCATGAGCGGCACAGGCAGACCTACGGGCACGACAACCGCGCCGAGCCCGTGCAGATGGTCAGCCTGCGCGTCGCGGCCATCGGCGCCATTCCTCCGCTCAAAGTCCGGCAGGAGCCGGCAGCGGCCGGAACCGATGCTGCCAAATCGAGGCGGCAATTGTGGTTCCGCGCGACGGGGCCGGTCGAAGCAGGGATCTATGATCGCGCGCGCATGCCCGCCGGGCTGGCCGTCCACGGTCCGGCCGTGATCGAGTCGCTTGAATCGACCATCCTCGTTCCCCCAGGCTGGACTGCGACAATGAACAGTGACGGTTTCGTTGCATTGGCTCGCGGCAAGGCGGAGTGACAGACATGAATGACGTGAGCCGCAGCTCGGATCCCGCGACGTTCGAGATCGTCAAGAACAGCCTCTACAAGATCGCCGAGGAGATGCGCGTCGTCCTGGCCAAGACGGCCTACTCGCCGATCCTCAAGTCCGCCGGCGACTACTCGTGCGGTGTGTTCGACGCCCGGGGCGAGATGGTCGCGCAAGGGCCGGACCTGCCGATCCACCTCGGCTCCATGCCCGATGCGGTGCGCGCCGTCGTATCGGCATTCGGCGCCGATGTGCACGACGGCGACGTCTTCATCCACAATGACCCCTATTTCGGCGGAAGCCATCTGCCCGACATCAACGTCGTGCGGCCGGCATTCTTCGACGGGCGGCTGCTTGGCTATGCGTGCCTGCGAGCGCATTGGCCCGATGTCGGCTCGGCAACGCCCGGCAGCTATGGCGCCGTGACGGAAATCTATGGCGAAGGCCTGCGCCTGCCGCCGCTGCGCCTGCAGAGTCGCGGCGTTCTCAACGTGGACCTCGAGAAGGTCATTCTCGCCAACGTGCGCACGCCGGACGAGCGGCAGGGTGACCTTGGCGCGCAGCTCGCAGCAACTCTGCGCGCCACGGAGCGGATGAAGGCGCTGGCACAGCGCTATGGCGCGGACCGGTTGGTCGCTTACATGGCCGAGGTCATGGACTACTCGGAGCGCCTGATGCGCGCGGCGCTTGCCGATCTGCCCGACGGCGAAGGATATTTTGAGGACTTCTGCGACGGCGACGGCATCGCCGATGACGCGGACGGCAAGGATGCGCCGTTCTGGATCCGCATGAAGGTGAAGAAGACCGGCGATCGGCTCGTCGTCGACTTCGACGGTACCGATCCACAGGTCAAAGGCCCGATGAACGCCAGCCTGTCGGTGACGTCGTCAGGCATTTTCTGTGGCCTCAAGATGGCCGTCGATCCCAACAGCCTCGTGCCTCCCAACTCGGGATGCTGGCGCACCATCGAGGTGAAGGCGCCGAAAGGCACTGTCGTCAACACAGTGTTTCCGGCGCCGGTCGTCTACTCCAACCATGAGATGTCGCATCGCGTCGCCGACATGGTCATGGGGGCGCTCGCCAGCTTCTGGCCCAAACAAGTCATGGCCTGCAGCCAGGGCACGTCCGCCATCCTGACGCTGGGCGGCGTCGACCCGCGCAGCGGCCGCCGCTACGTGTCCTATGAGACGGTCAAGGGCGGCTATGGCGCGCGGCCGACCAAGGACGGCATCAACGCCATCGCCAGCATGATCTCCAATACGATGAACACGCCGGTCGAGGTGCTGGAGATGGCCTTTCCCGTGCGCGTCGAGCGTTACGAGATCAACCCGGATTCCGGCGGCGCCGGACAATACCGGGGCGGCTGCGGCGCCCGCCGCACGTGGCGGCTGCTCGATGGCGCCGACGCTGTCGGCTCACTGTGCATGGAGCGCATGACCTCCGCGCCGTTCGGATTGCTCGGCGGCAGGGCCGGGGCGGCTGCGACGGTGACGCTGACGACGCCGGACGGCAAGAGCCGCGGGCTGCCGAGCAAGGGCGCGTTCCTCGCACCGGCGGGATCGGTCGTCGACATGATCACGCCGGGATCGGGCGGGTTCGGGCCTCCGGCCCAGCGTGATCCAGCCGCCTCCGGCCGTGATCTGCTGGACGGCTACGTCACCGCAGCAGTTGTGAAGCGCGACTATCCGAGTGTCGATCCTGACGCCCTGCTCGCGGCCGCCAAGGCCGAGGACGAATAGCGGCTAGGCGGCTGCGCGCTCTTATGGGACCCGACGCTTGAAGGTCGCGTCCCGGGCCTCGCCTATTCCATCTTGATATTCGCGGCCTGGATGACCACGGCGTTACGCCGAGCATCCTCCTCCAGCATTTTCGCCATCTGCTCGGGCGACTGAATTGGCGCAACGGCGTTCACAGCCCAAAGCTTGTCCTTCATTTCGGCGGTCTGGGCTGCCTCCACGATCTTGGCATTGAGCGTGCGCACGATCTCCTTCGGCGTTCCAGCCGGCGCGAAGATCGAGAACCATATGGGCACGTCTGCCTCGGTGACGCCGAGTTCGGTCAGCGTTGGAACATCGGGAAAGTCCGAGCGCCGCTCGGGCCCATTGATGTTGAGGAGGATCAGCTTCCCTGCCTTGACGTGCTGTAGGGTGATCGGCTCGTTCATCATGTGCACGTTGCCGGGCAGGAGATCGTTCAGCGAGTCGGCGCCGCCGCGATAGGGGACGTGCAGGATATCGAGCCCAAGCTTCAGCTTGAGCGCTTCGAGCCGCAGATGTGTCGCCGTGCCCTGTCCCGATGAGGCGTAGGAAAGTTTGCCGGGATTCTTTTTGGCGTAGTCGACCATCTCCTTGAAGGTCTTCACGCCGACGGATGGGTGGATCACGAACCCATTGACGACGTCGCCGACACGCCCGACCGGAACAAAGTCCTTCACGGGGTCGTAGGGGACTTTGCGCAGGCTCGGCAGTACGGAAAGGGTGGCGTTGGGGGTGAGGAGGAGCGTGTAACCGTCAGGCGCTGACTTGGCTGCGGCCTCAACCCCAATCATGCCGCTCGCGCCGCCGCGGTTCTCGATGACGAACTGCTGGCCGAAGATCTGGCCGAGCTTGTCCGCCCAGGGTCGCGCAACGGCATCCGTTGCGCCACCGGGTGCGTAGGGCACGATGACCTTGATGGGACGGGTTGGCCAGGTCTGAGCCTCCGCCGCAGCCGAAAGGCCGATGATCAAGAGGCAGGCGAAATAGAGAATGGTCCGACGCTGCATTTTTTCCTCCCTTGCAGATCGGTGTGCGAGCCTGTTTTCGACTCGATGCCGGTAAGGCCACGGTTTGCGAGGCCGCCGGGTTCTCTTTTCTTGAGACGGATTGTTTTTGGATGCGGTCAGACTAACAGCCGTCCTTCCCGCCGAGAAGCGAGGCTGCAAGGCATTTTGGGTCTCGGCTGGCGAAATGAATTTTGCCGAACCGACCTGCGGGATATTGCGGCTTGGCCTGGGAGGTCCGGGTGTACGATTATTCTTCCGGTCGGGTAGGTGAGAAATGAAATTCCCTTTTTATTTATGATCCGGCCTATGTAAGAAAAAACTATTTCTCTATCTTGCTGGACGTCATTCGAGTCCGGGAGCCGCTTCTGGCTCGGTTCGGGTCAGAAGAGCAGGTGAGCGGTGGAAGGTGCTGGGCACGGTGATTTCGAGGCGTCAGAGCCGTCCGAGCTGGACGTTGCCGGGTTGGAGGACGCCATTGGCGGTCTCGACGCGCGCGCGATCCTGAGGCTCGCGATCGAAAAGCTCTTTGCGGGCCGCATTGCACTCACATCGAGCTTTGGTGCGGACTCGGCCGTGCTCCTGCACATGCTGGCGCAGGTAGCCCGCGACACGCCGGTGCTCTTCCTCGACACCGGCAAACTCTTCCCGGAGACCATTGCCTATCGCGATGAGCTGGTTGCCAGACTCGGCCTGACTGACGTGCGCATCGTGCGGCCGTCCGGGGCCCGGCTCCAGGATGAAGATCCGAGCGGATACCTGTGGACGGTCGATCCCGACCGGTGCTGCGAGGTGCGCAAGGTCGAGCCTCTGGCAAAGGTACTGGGCGATTTCGATGCCTGGATTACAGGACGCAAGCGGTTCCAGGGCGCCTCGCGCAAGGCGCTGAGTGTGTTCGAGATCGCCGACGGGAAGGTTAAGGTCAATCCGCTGGCCAAATGGCAAGCCCATGAAATCGAGGCATATTTGACCAGGCACGGACTACCGCGGCATCCTCTGGTGGCGCAGGGATACGCATCGATCGGCTGTGCGACCTGCACCAGCCCGGTCAAGCCCGGCGAGGACCAGCGTGCCGGGCGCTGGCGGCACAAGGGAAAGACCGAGTGCGGCATCCACAATCGTCCACAAGGACCGCGTATTGAATCGACTGCGACGACAAGGGAGCTTGCCGGATGAGCCTTCGCAAGAGACCAAGTCGCGGTATGGACCGTCTCGATGAACTCGAAGCGCAGAGCATTTATGTGCTGCGCGAAGCCTTCGCCCAGCTCGACAAGATCGCGCTGCTGTGGTCGCTCGGCAAAGATTCCAACGTGATGATCTGGCTGGCGCGCAAGGCCTTCCTGGGCCATGTGCCGTTTCCGGTCATGCACGTTGATACCGGCAAGAAGTTCAAGGAGATGTATGCCTTCCGCGACCGGTACTCGAAGGAATGGGGATTGAACCTGCTGCTGGAGCAATGCCCCGGCATCGAGGAGGTCGATCCGACCCTGCCGCCGGCGGCGCGCTCGGCTGCACGCAAGACGGAAGGCCTGAAACTCGCCCTGGCCAAGCATAACTTCGATGGATTGATTGCCGGCATCCGCCGCGACGAGGAAGCAACGCGGGCGAAGGAGCGCTTCTTCTCTCCGCGCGCGCCCGCTGGTGATTGGAACGTCAAGGATCAGCCGCCCGAGCTGTGGGATCAGTTCAACACGACGGTGCCCAAGGATGGCCATCTCAGGATTCATCCGATCCTGCAATGGACCGAGCTGGACATCTGGGCCTACACGCGTCGCGAGAGCATTCCCGTCATTCCGCTTTATTTCGCGCGTGACGGGAAGCGCTATCGCTCGCTTGGCGATGAGGACATAACGCGACCGATCGAGTCGCCGGCCTCCACGATCGACGAGATCATTGTCGAGCTGGCCCAGACGAAGGTGCCCGAGCGGTCGGGCAGATTGTTGGACCGGGAGACCGAGGACGCCTTCGAGCGCCTGCGGACTGCTGGCTATCTCTGATCGAATTGGGTTTGAGCAACCATGAACGCGCTGACGTCGCTGCAGGTTGAAACGGCGCCGGGGGATCAGACGACCCGGACGGGATTGCGCATCGTCGTGGTCGGCCATGTCGATCATGGTAAATCCACGCTGATCGGCCGCCTCATCCACGACACGGGCTCGCTTGAGGACGGCAAGCTCGAAGCCATCAAGATCATGAGCGAGCGGCGCGGCATGCCGTTCGAGTGGGCCTTTCTGCTGGACGCGCTGCAAGCCGAGCGCGACCAGGGCATCACCATCGATACGAGCCAGATCCGCTTTCGTACGCCGAACCGCGACGTGGTTCTGATCGACGCGCCGGGACACGTCGAGTTCCTGAAGAACATGGTCACAGGTGCGGCGCAGGCGGATGCCGCGCTGCTCGTCGTCGATGCCGAGGAAGGCGTGCGCGAGCAGAGCCGACGCCATGGTCTGCTGCTGAAGCTGCTCGGCGTCAGCCAGGTCAGTGTCGTCGTCAACAAGATGGACAAGGTCGGCTTCTCGGAAGCTGCCTTCAGGTCCGTCGAGACGGAGCTGGGCGCGTATCTGCATGATCTCGGCGTGACGCCGCGGGGCTTCATTCCGGCAGCCGCGCGCAGCGGCGACATGATCGCTGAGCGCGGAGACGCGCTCGGCTGGTACAGCGGTCCGACCATCGTCGAGACCGTCGATCGGCAGGAGCCGGCGTCGCCGCCAAGGGACCTGCCGCTGCGCCTCGTCGTGCAGGACATCTACAAGTTCGATGACCGACGCATCGTGGCGGGGCGCGTGGAGAGCGGCCGCCTGTCCGTTGGCGACGAGCTGGCGTTCCTGCCATCAGGCAAGCTCGCTCGCGTGCGCACGATCGAGACGTGGCCCGCACACGCCGATGCGAAGACGATCGAGAGCATCGATGCGGGCCGGTCAGTCGGCATCACGCTCGACCGCGAGATCTTCATCGAGCGCGGCGAGGTGGCGGCCCTGCGACTCGCGCGTCCCTCCGTCGCCCGGGCTCTGCAGAGCCGGGTGTTTTGGCTGGGTGATGAGCCATTGTCCCCGGAGACGCGGCTGACGCTGAAGCTGGGTACTGCACAAGTGCAGGCCAAGGTTGCTTCGATCGACGCGGTGGTCGACAGCGGCTCGCTGCAATCCATTGGCGCGGAGCAGGTGGAGCGCAACCAGGTCGCCGACGTGACGTTCTCGCTGCTCGGCTCGATTGCCGCCGACAGTCATGCGACCAATCCTCGGATCGGCCGTTTCGTCCTCGAAACCGGCGGGCGCATTCGCGGCGGCGGTGTGGTGATCAATCCGTTCGAGGAAGCGCGCCGCAGATCGAGCCCGAACGTCACGCCGGTCGCCTCCGCGGTGAGCGAGGTGGAGCGCATCGCCGTGACGGGCCATCGCGGCTCCGTGGTGTGGCTGACAGGCTTGCCGAGTTCTGGCAAGTCCACTGTCGGTCATGCGTTGGAGCGCACGCTTTTCGATCGTGGCGTCCGCGTCGTGTTCCTCGACGGTGATACGTTGCGCACCGGTCTCAATGGTGACCTTGGATTTACGGTGGCGGACCGCTCCGAGAATGTGCGTCGCACGGCCGAGATGGCGAGCTTCCTGGCCCGGCAGGGACAGATCGCCATTGTCGCCCTCGTCTCGCCGCTGGCCAAGGACCGGGCCCTGGCGCGCGAGATCGCTGGCCGGGCTTTTGTCGAAGTCCATGTGCATGCCAGCGTGGCGACGTGTGCTGCCCGCGACCCCAAGGGCCTTTACGCGAAAGCCCGGGCCGGTGAGATCAAGGGCTTTACCGGCGTATCGGCACCTTACGAAATGCCAGAGCGCCCGGACATTCTGCTGGAAACGGACAGCCGGACCCTCCCGGATAGCGTGACACAGGTGATCCGTTACCTCGAGGAGCAGGATGTTCTGAACACCGGCGCCTCTACTGCAGGCCCGGTGATCTGATCCCATATATCTACGGCTGGCGGGCGGTGGGACGTGGTCTGGGCCGGGCCGCGTGAACCAGTGACTAGAGTGTCGAGCGGGGGCGGCGAGGAGCAGGAGCAGGTCCATGAATTTCCAGCAGCTGCGCATCGTTCGTGAAACCGTCCGGCGCAATTTCAACCTGACGGAAGTCGCCAATGTCCTGTTCACCTCGCAATCGGGGGTGAGCAAGCACATCAAGGATCTGGAATATGAGCTCGGAGTGGAGCTGTTCGTGCGGCGCGGCAAGCGCCTGCTCGGCCTGACCGATCCCGGCAAGGAGCTGGTCGAGGTCGTCGAGCGCATTCTGGTCGATACCGCCAACATCAAGAGGCTGGGGCAACAGTTCAGCAACCGCGACGAGGGCCAACTGACGATTGCGACCACGCACACGCAAGCGCGGTATGTGCTGCCCCACGTGGTGACGAAGTTCAAGCAGAGCTTCCCCAAGGTGCATCTGGTGCTGCAGCAGGGCAGCCCTAATGAAATCGCATCCATGCTGCTCGATGGGCAGGCCGATATCGGCATGGCCACCGAGGCGTTGAAGGACGCGCCGTTCCTCGCCGCGTTTCCGTTCTACACGTGGCACCACGGCGTCGTCGTGCCGAAGGGTCATGCACTGGAGAACACGCAGCCCCTGACGCTCGAAGCAATCGCCGAGTGGCCGATCCTGACCTACAACGAGAACTTCACGGGACGCCGCAACATCGATCAGGTCTTCGCCAAGGCCGGATTGGTGCCCGATATCGTCATGTCGGCGATGGACACCGATGTGCTCAAGACCTACGTGGAGCTTGGCCTCGGTATCGGGATTATCGCGTCAATGACCTTCGATCCCAAGCGGGACAGTGGTTTGCGGTTGCTGGACAGCGCGCATCTGTTCACCAGCAATACGTCGCTGATCGCAGTGCGCCGCGGCAGCTATCTGCGCAACTACGCCTACCGCTTCATCGAGCTGTGCGTGCCAACCCTGTCGGAGGATGTGGTGCGGACGGCCGCCCTGGTCGAGGCGGTCAAGACCGACGTGGCGCTGAAGCGCGGGCCTGAGTCTGCAACCAGAGCCAACGGTGCCGGACGCGAGGAGCCGAAGCGCCCGGGCTGACGCTCCCGCGTCAGCCGCTTCGCTCCAAGGGAAACACCTTCAGGCGCGAAGAGGTCAACCGCACTGATTGACCCGGCTCCAGGCCGAGATCGGCGAGTTCCTGCCGCGTCAGCTCGACCTCGAAGTGCTGCGGGTGCGCGTGCCCGTTGAAGCCGACACGGCCGGTCAGCTCGACACGTGCGGTTGCGCCGCTGACGAGGATGCGGCTGACCCTGGCGGCGATGCCTTCTCGCGAATCGGCATCGACGTGGATCGCAAGCTCATGGGGGCGTGCGTAAGCGATCACTTCCTGCCCGTCGGGTGCGGACTCGGACAGCGGCACGGCATCGTCACCAACTCGCAAACTGTGCCCGTCGACGCGGCCGGGAAGCGTGTTGACGGCACCGAGAAAACTGTAGGCGAAGGCCGAGGCAGGCCGCTCGTAGACCTCTTGCGTCGTGCCGGCCTGCTCGATGCGGCCCTTGTTCATGAGAACGACGCGGTCGGCGACCTCCAGCGCTTCGTCCTGGTCGTGCGTGACGAAGATGGACGTGATGTGCAGCTCGTCGTGCAGGCGGCGCAACCACTGGCGCAGCTCCTTGCGCACCTTGGCGTCGAGTGCGCCGAACGGCTCGTCGAGCAGCAGGACGCGCGGCTCGACGGCGAGCGCTCGGGCAAGCGCGATGCGCTGGCGCTGGCCGCCCGAGAGCTGCGCGGGATAGCGGTTGGCGAGCCAATCGAGCTGAACCAGCTCGAGCAGCTCCTTCACGCGCTTGCGGATCTCCGCCTCGGACGGCCGGGCCTTGCGCGGCTTCACGCGCAAGCCGAAGGCCACGTTCTCGAAGATGGTCATGTGCCGGAACAGGGCATAGTGCTGGAAGACGAAGCCGACGTGGCGATCGCGTGCGTCCCGGTCCGAGGCATCCTGTCCGTCGAACAACACGCGGCCGGTGTCGGCGAATTCCAGGCCGGCGATGATGCGTAGCAGCGTGGTCTTGCCGCAGCCGGATGGGCCAAGGAGCGCGATCAGCTCCCCTGTCGGAAACGTGAAGGAAACGTCGCCCAGGGCCACAAAGCGGCCGAACGATTTGGAGATGCGTTGGACCTCGATGCTCATGGCGCTTCACCCTGGTGATGGAGCTGTGAAGCCTTGAACTCCACATAGGTCTTGATGGCGAGCGTTGCCAGGGCCAACAGGGCCAGGAGCGACGCAACTGCGAAGGCCGCTGCGAACTGGTACTCGTTGTAGAGAATCTCAACGTGCAGCGGCATCGTGTTGGTCTGGCCGCGAATATGGCCCGACACGACCGAGACGGCGCCGAACTCGCCCATGGCCCGCGCGTTGCAGAGAATCACACCATACAAAAGTGCCCACTTGATGTTGGGCAGCGTGACCTTCCTGAACATCTGCCAGCCGGTGGCGCCCAGCACGAGCGCGGCTTCCTCCTCGTCGCGGCCCTGCGACTGCATCAAGGGGATCAGCTCGCGCGCGACGAAGGGGAACGTGACGAACACAGTCGCGAGCACGATGCCGGGGACGGCGAAGATGATCTTGATGTCGTGCGCCTGCAGCCACGGCCCGAACCAGCCCTGGGCTCCGAACACCAGGACGAAGATCAATCCTGCAATGACGGGTGAGACCGAGAAGGGCAGGTCGATGAACGTGATGAGAAACTGCTTGCCGCGAAACTCGAACTTGGTGATAGCCCATGCGGCGGCGACGCCGAAGACGAGGTTCAGCGGCACGGAGATGGCAGCCGCCAGCAGCGTCAGCTTGATGGCGGCCACGGCATCGGGCTCGACGAGCGCGTCACGGTAAGTCATCCAGCCTTTGCGGAAGGCTTCCGCGAAGACGGCGATCAGCGGCAGCAGGAGGAAGATGGCGAAGAAACCGAGCGACAGAAAGAGAATGAGGCCCTTGACCCAAGCGGGGTCGCGTGTGGCCGCCTTCTGCTCGAAACGCGCCGAGCCGCGCTGTGTGCCGTTCAGGGATGCCGAGACCGCAGCCATCAGGCCGTCCTCGCCGTACGTTGCTGCGACCAGTGCTGCAGGCCGTTGATGATCAGCAGGAGAATGAACGAGATGACGAGCATAACGGCAGCGACCGCCGTCGCGCCGACGTAGTCGTATTGCTCGAGCTTGGTGATGATGATGAGCGGCGTGATCTCGGACACCATCGGCAGATTGCCGGCGATGAAGATCACCGACCCATACTCGCCCACGGCGCGTGCGAACGCCAAGGCGAAGCCTGTAGCAAGCGCTGGCGTGAGTGTCGGCAGGATCACGCGCCGTGCGGTCTGCCAGCGCTGGGCACCGAGGCAGGCAGCAGCCTCCTCGATCTCCGTGTCCAGGTCTTCGAGGACGGGCTGCACCGTTCTCACGACGAACGGCAGGCCGATGAAGACGAGGGCGACGAGGACACCGAGCGGGGTGAACGCGACTTTGATGCCCAAGGGTTCGAGATATTGGCCGAGCCAACCGTTCTTGGCGTAGAGCGCCGTCAGGGCGATGCCCGCCACGGCCGTGGGAAGTGCGAAGGGCAGATCGACCAAAGCGTCGACCAGCCGTTTGCCTGGGAAGGTGTAGCGGACAAGGGACCAGGCCAGCAGCAGCCCGAACACGGTGTTGATGGCGGCCGCGAGCAGTGCCGCGCCGAAGCTCAGCCGATAGGACGCAAGCACGCGTGGCGAGGCGACCGCCTGCACGAAACCGTCCCAGGACAGAGACGCCGTCTTGATGAAGACCGCCGACAACGGGATGAGGACGATCAGGGAGAGGTAGGCGAGAGTGAAGCCGAGCGAAAGCCCGAAGCCAGGCAGAACTCTTCGGGCCTTGGCTGCGGCCATCAGCGCTTCACCATGATCTGATCGTAGATGGCACCGTCGGCAAAATGATCGGCCTGCACCTTGGCCCATCCGCCAAGGGTATCCTCAACGCGGAAGATCTCGATCGCCGGAAAATTCTCGGCGTTCTTCTTCAGGACGGCTTCATCGCGCGGACGGAAGTTGTGCTTGGCGATGATCTCCTGTCCGGCTGGAGAAAATAGGAACTCCAGATAGGCCGTGGCCACTTTCCGCGTGCCGCGCTTGTCGACCACTTTCTCGACGACGGCGACCGGCGGGGCGGCCTCGATGCTGAGCGACGGGTAGACGACATCGAACTTGTCGGCACCCAGTTCCGCGCGGACGGCGATGGCCTCGTTCTCGAACGTCACCAGGACATCGCCGGTGTCGCGTTGCGTGAATGTCGTGGTGGCGCCGCGGCCGCCGCCGTCAAGGACGGGCACGTTGGCGAACAGCCTGGCGACGAAGTCCCGTGCGCCGGCATCGTTGCCGCTCTTCTTGAGGGCGTAACCCCAGGCGGCGAGATAGGTGTAACGGCCGTTGCCGGTGACCTTGGGGTTGGGGATGATGACCTGCAATCCCGAGCGGATCAGGTCGTCCCAATCCTTGATGCCCTTGGGATTGCCTTTGCGCACGAGGAAGACCGTGGTGGTCGTGTAAGGCGTGGCGTCGAACGGAAAGCGCTTGCGCCAGTCGGCAGCAACGTAGCCGCCGCGCGTGACAAGAATGTCCACATCCGGCGCCTGGTTCATGGTGACGACATCGGCCTCGAGGCCGCTGGCGACCGACAGCGCCTGCTTGCTTGAGCCGCCGTGCGACTGGTTGACGACGAGGGTCTCGCCCGTCTTGGCCTTCCACTCGGCGATGAACGCGGGGTTGATGTCCTTGTACAGCTCCCGCGCCACGTCATAGGAGACGTTGAGGATGGAAGTCTGCGCCATGGCGGCAATCGCCATCACGAAAAGGCAGGCGAGCGTCAGGGCAGTCCAGGCGAGCGCTCTCGTCAATGGCGCGGTCATGTCTCAACCTCGGCTTTCGTCGGAAAGGAGTGAAATAGGGCCGCGCTGAGGCGCCCCAAACCAATTTGATGTGCGGTCGATATTCCGCGGATTGCTAAGCGCGTTCACAGCGCGAGACGGCCCGAATGGGCTATCATTCCACGAACTCGCGTCGAAGCAGAAAAGTCATATCGCGCCCATGCCTGAAGCGATCTTCACATCCTTCGGCGGCGAAGAAGATGAGAAGCTCGCTCCAGGCGTTCGTTGTTCGGAAGGCTACTTCGCGTAGATCTGATCGAAGGTTCCGCCGTCCTGGAAATGCGTTTTGGACGCTGTTGTCCAACCGCCGAAGGCGTCGTCGATGGTGAAGAGATTGACCTTGGCGAACTGCCCGGCGTACTTGGCTGCCACCTTCTCATTGGTCGGCCGGTAGAAGTGCTTGCCGGCGATCTCCTGCCCTTCCTCGGAATAGAGATATTGCAGATAGGCCTCGGCTTGCTTGCGGGTGCCGCGCTTGTCGACGACCTTGTCGACGATCGTGACCGGCGGCTGGGCGAGGATGCTCAGAGACGGAACGACGATCTCGAACTTGTCCTTGCCGAGCTCCTTGATGGCGAGAAACGCCTCGTTCTCCCAGGAAATAAACACGTCACCGATGCCGCGCTCGACGAACGTCGTAGTGGAGCCGCGCGCGCCGGAGTCGAGCACGGGAACGTTCTTGTACAGCTTAGCGACGAACTCTTTGGCCTTGTCTTCGCCGCCCTGCTTACGCTTGGCGTACTCCCATGCCGCCAGGTAGTTCCACTGCGCGCCGCCGGAGGTCTTGGGGTTGGGCGTGATGACCTGGAGGCCCGGTTTCACGAGATCATCCCAGTCCTTGACGCCCTTCGGATTGCCCTGGCGAACGAGGAAGACGATGGTCGAGGTATAGGGCGTGCTGTTCTGCGGCAGGCGCTTCTGCCAGTCCGCCGGAATGAGCTTGCCGTTCTCCGATAGCGCGTCGATGTCGCGGGCCAGGGCCAGCGTGACGACGTCGGCTTCGAGCCCGTCGATAACGGAGCGCGCCTGTTTGCCCGAGCCGCCGTGCGACTGCTTGATCGTGACGCTCTCGCCGGTCTTGTCCTTCCACTGTTTGGCGAAGGCGGCGTTGAAGTCCTGATAGAGCTCGCGCGTCGGATCGTACGAGACGTTGAGCAGTGTCATCTGCGCTTGCGCGGCGCTCGCGCAGAGCGAGCCGGCAATGACGGCCAAGGCGACGCGGCGCGAAATCGAAGACAGCATGGGCCTCTCCCTGATGTGATCCGACGTCGAGGCTAGGGAGCTTCCAGAATGCGGCGAACCAAGAAGAATTCATGAGCTTATGCGGGAAGCAGCGAATGTCGCGCGCCGTGGCGCACGCGAAAAAGCCGGGTCGCCTTGGCGCCCGGCTGTAGAATGAACAAATGCGATTTAATGAAACGCGCGCGACTGAATTGCCGTGAGGCGGCTACATCCAACAGGACATCATGATCTGGAACTCGCGTTCGCGGCTCTTGTCCTCGGGGTCGTAGGGTTCCCGGCGTTCCGGCAAATGGCCGGAGTTGCTTCGATCGAGCCAGAACTGCTCCTCTTCACGACGCTCGGCATCCGAGAGATTAGCGCGCGGAGGTGCAAGCCAGCCAAACAGGGTATCCAACAGAGTTCCGGGCATTAGAGCTTTCCTCTCCTGACCTGATGATGGAAACGAGGGCGATCCGCGCGGGCGAAATCGCGTGCCGCACGCTCTGCCGCGGCGGGCGTGACGAACACGTGACCATCGAGTGGATCAAAGCTGCGGGCTGCGCTATGGAAGCGAAAACCGCGCTCGCCCTTGTGACGGACGACGATGCCGGCGACCTCGTCGCCGATACCATTGACGGTGTATCCTTCAGACATGGTTCTGCTTGCACCGGCTTTGCCGGTGTCCTCTTGCGGTAGTGTTTGGATGTGTTGAGGTCAGCGCGTGCTCGCGCTGGCGGTTGACAGGGTCAACAACACCGCATGGTCCGGGTGGACCGGGGATCGCAGCAGAACGAGATCGTAAAGCGTGTCATGGGGGTTGCTCCTTCCATGAGGGAGTCCACGAAGACACTTCGTGGCACCTTAGCGTTTGATGACGCGGCGCAAGTTGCTCACCAAATCACCGCGGTTACCGCCAGTCGTGCGGCAACATGGAGAACGTAGGAGGGAAGGGCCAGGAACCAAACCAATTATTCGTGCAATGCTTATATCGGCGCCGTGAGGGGCTCAGCCAGCGCGCTGCCTGGGCCAGCGCGTTGCAACGAGAGGCAGAACCTGCTCGATCATTTGCCGGGTCTGGGTGAGGATGGCTTCCGTGTCGGCGCCGATGGGCCTGAGGACGAACTTGGAGACACCACCTTCCACGTATTCACCGATGCGCCGGGCGATGGCCTCGGCATCGCCGATGGCGAAGTAGGTGAGCGGATCGCGGCTGGTCCGCTTGCGATAGGCATCCATCGGAGTTTGAAGGACCGCGTCGCCCGGCTGCCCGAAGTAGAACGGGAAGCCGGCACCGTAGTGATCCTCATCGATGCTGCGCCCGGCTTTGCGTGTGGCCTCCCGGATGGCGGCAACCATGCGGGCGGCTTGCTCGGGGCCTTCGGGACCAGCCTGCCAGCCCGTGCCATACAGCGCCGTGCGGCGCACGGCCGCCTCGGACGATCCGCCGATCCACATCGGCAGGTCCGGCTGCACGGGCTTGGGTGCGATCGAGGCGCCCGAAAGTTTGTAGTAGGTACCGGCGTAGTCGACATTGTCCTCGGTCCAGAGTCGGCGGATGATCTCCAGCCCCTCGTCCGTGCGCCGGCCGCGTGTCTTCGCATCGAGATCGAGAGCCGACCATTCCGGTGCGAGAGGGCTGCCGATGCCGAACGCCGGCAGCAGCCGCCCCTCGGAGAGGACGTCGATGGTGGCGCACTGCTTGGCGCAGAGCACGGGGTCGCGCATGGCCAGCGAGACCACGTTGACGCCGAACTTGATGCGACGCGTGCGCCCCGCCAGCGCCGCCATGGCTGTCAGGCTCTCCAGGATTGGAGCGCGGCTGATGATGCGATCGGTCTGCCACAGCGAATCGACACCGCCGGTCTCGCACAGGTCGACCCATCGCCAATAGCCGCCAGCATCGGCGAAGGGAAATTCCATCAATCCGAGGCCGACGGCGACGCCCATGACCGCGCGCTCAGACTTTCACCAGCGGCGCGAGCTTGTCGATCTCGCGCAGGATCTCATCGCGGCTGAGGTCCGGGATCTCCAGCAGAGCACTGTCGATGCCGACATCGCGATAGGTCGCGAGCGCGGCCTTGTCGTTGGGCGCCCGGAAGACGGTGATCGAGAGCGATTTCGGATCACGTTTCGCGCCTTCGGCCATGCGATGCAGGCGCTCGACGGCACTCTTGGGCTCCCAGCCGCCGCGCGGGCGCGGGAACCAACCATCGCAGTACTCGACGATGCGCTTCAGCGTGTAGTCCGTCTCGCCGCCCAGCAGGATGGGCGGATGCGGCCGCTGCTTGGGTTTGGGGTACTGCCAGACGGGATCGAAGTTCACGAACTCGCCGTGATATTCGGCTTCCTCCTTGGTCCACAGTTCCTTCATGGCCAGGATGCGCTCGCGCATCATCTTGAAGCGCGTCTCGTACTTGGCGCCGTGGTTCTCCATTTCCTCGACGTTCCAGCCGCCGCCGATGCCGAAGATGAAGCGGCCGCCCGACAGCCGGTCGAGGCTGGCGACGCTCTTGGCGGTGACGATCGGGTCGCGCTGCGGGATCAGGGCGATGCCCGTGCCGAGTTTCAAAGTCTTGGTTGCGGCGGCCGCGAACGACAGGGCCACAAAGGGATCGTATGTGTGAGCATAGCGTTTCGGCAGCTCTCCGCCGCCGGGAAAAGGTGAGCGCCGGCTGACGGGAATGTGCGTGTGCTCGCACACGTAGAGTGAGTCGAACCCGCGTTCCTCGAGGACGCGTGCCAGCTCGCCTGCTTCGATGCCGTAGTCGGTAGGAAAATAGAACGCGCCAACGCGCATGGTGGGACCTCCAAGGTTGTCCGGCTCAGCCGATGGTCTTGGGCATGTGCCCGTCATACCATGCGGCGCGGTCTGACGTCGCTCACGCTTGCGCCATCAGAGTTCAGGGGAGAGATTGCCCCAGCTTGCCACGCGATGAATGCGGACTGCAATCACCGGGTGATGGGCAATCTGCATCGCTGCGAGTTGCGGGTATTTCGTGCGCAGTGCCGACTGTGCCGCGTCGTGCTCCGGCCCCTGCTTCAGGATCTCCGCGTTTCCATGCAGCATGACCCAGCCGAGCCGGGTCCAGTCCTCGTCGTACCGGTCCACCACCATCGACACATGCGAATTCTCGGCGATGTTGCGCAGCCGCTTGAGGCCCCGCGGGTCTGCGCGCTTGGGCTTCTCGTCGATGGTGATATAGAGAACGTCCGCGATAACAGCGTAGCATACCGGGACGACATGCGGCGCACCCTGGCGATCGGCGGTGGCCAGGTGGCCGACCCGCCCGCTGTCCACGAAGCGTCTTTCCGGATCACGGATCATGATGGTCCGATGTCAATTCCGCCTAGCTGGCAACGAGATATGAGGTGCTATTTGCAACTTGTGCTCCGCCATTTGCAGGTGCACGAATGGGCTCCAATATAGTCTGAAACACCAGGGAGTGCTGCCATGCGGCTCGGACTGTTGTTGCGCTACAGCGGAAATGAGGCGGGTCTGCGCATGGACCTGGTCGAGGAGGCTGAGCGCCTCGGGTATGAGTCCGTGTGGTCGAGCGAGGCTTATGGCACGGACGCCGTGACGCCGGCGGCTTGGGTTCTGGCGCGGACCAGCCGCATCAAGGCCGGTACGGGCATCATGCAGATGCCGGCAAGGACGCCCACGTGCGCGGCCATGACGGCCATGAGCCTGCAGGCGTTGTCCAATGATCGCTTCCTGCTGGGGATCGGCCCATCAGGACCGCAGGTCGTCGAAGGCTGGCACGGCGAGCGCTATGGCAAGCCCCTGATGCGGACCAAGGAGTACATTGAGATCGTCAGAAAGGTCTTCGCGCGCGAGGCGCCGCTGGAGCACAAGGGTGAGCACTACCGCATTCCCTATGATGGTCCGGGCGCCACAGGACTGGGCAAGCCGCTCAAGAGCATCCACAAGTCCAAAGGCTCGATAAAGATTTATACCGCGGCCATTGCACCCGCCGGGCTGCGGACGGCAGGCGAGGTGGCCGACGGCGTGCTGCCGATCTTCGTTAATCCGGAGAAAGCCGACCTCGTGGCCAACCAGGTGCTCGACGGCATGGAGGCTGGCGGCCGGCCGCGATCCCTCGAGAATTTCGACATCGCGCCCTATGTGCGCGTGGCTATGGGACCTGATTTGCAAAAATGCCGGGATGCGCTGAAGCCCGAGCTGGCGCTCTATATCGGCGGCATGGGCGCGCGGTCGAAGAACTTCTACAATGACTATGCACGGCGCCTGGGCTACGAGGAGCAGGCCGTCAAGATTCAGGATGCCTTCCTCGCCGGCCGGAAGGACGAGGCGATTGCGGCGGTGCCCGATGCCCTGATCGACGAGACGGCGCTGGTCGGCCCTCCCGACCGGATCAAGGCGCGCCTCAAGGATTGGAAGCATGGCTCCGCCGGCAACAAGATCGGGACTATGCTGTTGGGTGGTGTCGATGTCGCAGCCATGCGCGTGATCGCGGAGGCGGCGGCCTAAGCGCGATGCAACGTGAGCATGTCGGTAGTATAGAGGAACGCGCAGTGCTTCAGCTCGGATACAAGGCCTCCGCGGAGCAGTTCAACCCGCGCGACCTTCTGGACTTTGGATGCTTCGCCGAGGAGTCCGGCTTCGACTCGGTCTTTATCAGCGACCATTTTCAACCGTGGCGGCACACGGGCGGCCATGCGCCGTTCTCGTTCTCATGGCTCGGCGCACTGGGTGCACGCACATCGCGGGTCAAGATGGGGACCAGCGTCCTGACGCCGACCTTCCGCTATCATCCCTCGATCGTCGCGCAGGGCTTCGGCACGCTGGGATCGATGTTCCCGGGCCGGGTTATTCTCGGCATCGGGACGGGCGAATCCCTCAATGAGGTGCCGGCGACGGGCATGGCCTGGCCCGAGATGAAAGAGCGTTTCGCCCGCATGCGCGAGTCCGTCACGCTCATTCGCGAGCTGTGGACCAAGGAGCGCGTCTCGTTTCACGGCGAATACTACAAGACCGAGAACGCCACGATCTATGACCGCCCGGATCAGCCCGTGCCGATCTACATCGCGGCAGCCGGGCCGCAGGTCGCCAAGTACGCCGGCCGGGCCGGCGACGGCTTCATCTGCACGAGCGGCAAGGCCCGTGAGCTCTACACGGAGCAACTGCTGCCGAACGTGGCGGCGGGCGTCGAGGCGAGCGGGCGTGCGCAGGATGCCATCGATCGCATGATCGAGATGAAAGTCTCGTTCGATACGGACATGGAGCGCGCCCGGAACGATACGCGCCATTGGGCGGCGCTGGCTCTTTCGCCGCAGGAAAAGATGTCGGTCGAGGACCCGCTGGCGATGGAGAAGCTGGCGGATGCGCTGCCGGTGGAGCGCGCCGCGTCGCGCTGGATCGTGTCGACGGACCCCGATGAGCACGTGGAGAAAATCGGTGCCTACGTCGCGCTCGGTTTCCGGCATCTCGTGTTTCATGCGCCGGGCCCTGACCAGAAGCGGTTCCTGAAGCTGTACGGGGACGTGGTTCTGCCCCGTCTGCGCGCACGGTTCGGCTGATCTCGATACGCTGGATGGATGCAGTCATGGTCCAGGCGAGGCTGGAGATCATCGCGCTCGACGGCATTCCGCTGGTGCAGGCCGGCGATGATCTGGCCGTCCTGGTGCGCGAGGCGCTTGGCCGGTCCGACTTGCAGTTGCGCGGCGGTGACGTTGTGGTGGTCGCGCAGAAGATCGTGTCCAAGGCCGAAGGCCGCACGGTCGAGCTGTCGGATGTGAAACCCGGGCCGCGCGCCGTGGAGCTGGCACGCGAGGTGGAAAAAGACCCGCGTCTCGTCGAGCTCATCCTGTCCGAGACGAAGCGGATTGTGCGCAGCGGCCCGAACGTGCTGATCGTCGAGCATCGCCTCGGACACATCATGGCGAACGCCGGTGTCGATCAATCGAATGTGGGGGCGCAGGACGGCGTGGAGCGCGCACTGCTGCTGCCACGCGACCCCGATGCCAGTGCCGAAACGTTGCGTGCCGCGCTCTCGGAGCATGCCGGCGTTCCCGTCGGCGTCATTATCAACGACAGCTTCGGACGGCCCTGGAGGGTCGGGACGGTCGGTGTGGCGTTGGGCGTCGCCGGGCTGCCTGCCGTCAAGGATCTGCGAGGCCGGCCCGATCTGACGGGGCGGCCGTTGCGCGTGTCGGTGACGGGCTTTGCCGATGAGATCGCGGCTGCCGCATCCCTGATCATGGGACAGGGCGATGAGGGGCGGCCCGTCGCTCTTGTGCGCGGCTTGACGTGGCATGAGCCGGAGAGCAAAGCCGATGCCCTGCTGCGCACGGCTCACGAGGATCTCTTCCGATGAGTGCCCGTTCGCGACACAGTGGGCGCGTTGTTGCCTTGTCCGGCGGCATCGGCGGGGCAAAGCTTGCGCTTGGCCTCAGTCGCGTTATGTCACCGGAGCACCTGACGGTTGTCGCCAACACCGGAGACGACTTCGAGCACCTGGGACTCTCCATCTCGCCCGACATCGACACGCTCATGTACACGCTGGCCGGCGTGAACAATCCGGTCGCGGGTTGGGGGCGCAAGGACGAGACCTGGACATTCATGCAGGTGCTCGAGCAGATCGGCGGCGAGATGTGGTTCAAGCTTGGTGACGGCGATCTCGCTCTTCACGTCGAGCGGACGCGGAGGCTGCGTGCCGGTGACACGCTTTCTGCCGTCACGGTTGATGTGTGTGGCGCGTTCGGGATCGGCGCGCGCATCCTGCCCATGTCGGACGACCCCGTCCGTACGCGCGTGCGCACGGGGGCAGGCTGGCTCGACTTCCAGCACTACTTCGTGAGGGAGCAATGCCGGCCGGTGGTGCGCGAGATCGCGTTTGCGGGAGCCTCGAAGGCCACACCTCATCCAGAGCTCATGGCGGCATTAAGCGATCCCGCGACCCGCGCGGTCGTCATCTGCCCATCCAATCCGCTGATCAGCATCGAGCCCATTCTGGCGCTGCCGGGGGTGAGATCAGCCCTGGCGGGTTGTCCGGCTCCTGTTGTCGCCGTGTCCCCCATCATCGCAGGGCAGGCCGTCAAGGGGCCGACGGCCAAAATGCTCAAGGAGCTGGGCGTCGAACCCAGTGCAGCCGCGGTTGCCCGCCGCTATGCCGATATCATTGACGTGCTGGTCGTCGAGGCGGAAGATGCTCCGGCACTGGCCGGTCTGGGTCTGGACATGGAGATCCATCCGGCCAAAACGCTAATGACAACTCTTGCGGACCGCGAGCGCCTCGCCCAAGTGGTGCTCGATGTGGCCGACAGACTCGCCTCAACGGTGGCACCTAGTTCATCGGAAGCTTCATGAGCAACTTCTGGATTGTTGTGCCGGTGAAAGACACGCGGCACTCCAAGCAGCGCCTGATCGGGCGCCTCGATGCCAGTCAACGCCAGGTGCTGGCGCTGGTCATGCTGGAGGATGTGCTGGCGGCCATCGCGCCGGCGCGTGAGCGCGCGCGTTGCGCCGTCGTGACGACCGACCCTGATGCACGCGCGATGGCGGAAGGCCATGGCATGCGCGTTATGACCGAGGGTGCGGGCGACGGGCACACGGGGGCCGTCACGGCCGCGGCTCGTGTCCTGGCGGCGGAAGGCGCACAAGGGTTTCTCACGCTGCCGGGTGATATTCCGCGCGTGACGACGTCGGAGATCGATGCCCTTCTGGCGGCGCATCGCGGCGCGCCGGCCTTCACCATCGCGCCCTCGCATGACGAGCAAGGCTCCAATGCGATTGCCTGCTCGCCGCCGGGCGCCGTGCCGCTCCGCTTCGGCTCGGACAGCTACTTTCCCCATCTTGCGGCGGCGCGCCGCGTCGGGATCGAGCCGACGATCCTGCATCTGCCTGGCATCGCCATGGACATCGACATGCCGGAGGATCTCGAGCGGTTCGTGGGGCTGGAGCCTCGCGTCGAGACACGGACGTTGCGCTTCCTGGAGAGTTTGCCGGAAGACTCGGCCTGGGCCGGCCGGGGAGAATGCGCATGAGCGAGGCAGCACAGAGCACGCTGCTGAAGCGCGCGCGCGCCGGCACGCGGTTGGAGGCTGACGAGGCGAAGCTGCTGGCGGACTGCTCCGACCTCGCGCAGTTGACGAGCATTGCCGCCGAGTTGCGCGACCGGGGCCATGGCGCTGTCATGTCGTACTCGCGCAAAGTCTTCATTCCGCTGACCAAGCTCTGTCGCGATGTCTGCCACTACTGCACCTTCGCTATTCCACCGCGTAAAGGCGAACGCGCCTTCCTGACGCCGGACGAGATCCTGGCCATCGCCGAGCAGGGCCGGCGGGCCGGATGCCGCGAGGCACTTTTCACGTTGGGAGACAAGCCGGAGCTGCGCTATCGCTCGGTTCGTGAGGAGCTGGATCGGTTGGGCGAAGCGTCGACGCTCTCCTATCTCGCGCGCATGTCGCAACTCGTGTTCGAGAAAACGGGTCTGCTGCCGCACGTCAATCCCGGCGTCATGACCGCAGACGACATCAAGATGCTGCGCGCCGTATCCGTCTCGCAAGGCATCATGCTGGAGACGACGTCGGACCGGCTGTCGCAGCGGGGCGGCCCGCACTTCGGCTCGCCGGACAAGGCGCCGGCCATACGCCTCGAGACCATCGAGGAGGCCGGCCGGCAGGCCGTGCCGTTCACGAGCGGCATTCTGATCGGCATCGGCGAGACGCGCGATGAACGTATCGATGCCCTATTGCGGCTGCGCGATCTGCATGATCGCTACGGGCATTTGCAGGAAATCATCATCCAGAATTTCCGGGCCAAGCCTGGAACGCGCATGGCCACTGCCGCCGAGCCGTCGCTGGAGGAGCACCTCTGGACGATTGCCGTCGCGCGCATTCTTTTCGGGCCGGACATGAACATCCAGGCGCCGCCGAATTTGCAGGCGGCCTCCCTGGAGAACCTCGTCGCAGCCGGCATCAACGATTGGGGCGGCGTGTCGCCGGTCACGCCGGATCACGTCAATCCGGAAGCGCCGTGGCCCGAGCTGGTGGCACTGGAAGAACGGACGGCGCAGGCCGGCAAGCGCCTCGTGCAGCGGCTCGCGGTTTATCCCGCCTATGCGCTCGCGCCTGATCGCTGGATCGCACCGCGTTTGCGGGCGAGGACGCTCGAAGCCATCGACGCCACGGGCTTTGTCCGTGAGAATACCTGGCGGGCCGGTGTGGCAGCCGTCGTGCCGATGCTTCCCGAAGGTCATCGCGCGGCCGCGAGCAGTGACGATGAGGTGAGCAGGGTTATCGATCTGGCGCTCGATGGGAGCACGCTGGATGAGCCGCAGATCGTGCGCCTGTTCACGGCGCGCGGTAATGCGTTCGAGCGCGTCGTTGCCGCCGCCGACGAGCTGCGCAAGGCCACGTGCGGCGATACCGTCACCTATGTCGTCAACAGGAACATCAATTACACCAACGTCTGCTACTTCAAGTGCCAGTTCTGCGCCTTCTCCAAGGGCAAGCTCACGGAAAATCTGCGTGGACTGCCTTACGTTCTGAGCCTCGACGAGATCGAGCGGCGCACTCAGGAAGCGTGGGCGCGTGGCGCCACCGAGGTGTGCCTGCAGGGCGGCATCCATCCGGACTACACCGGCGACACGTACTTGCAGATCTGTCAGCGGATCAAATCGTCCGAGCCCGGCATGCACATCCATGCCTTCTCGCCGCTGGAGGTGTGGCAGGGTGCGGCGACGCTTGGGCTGCCTCTGCGGCAGTACCTGTCCGAGCTCAAGAGCGCGGGTCTCAGCTCGCTGCCGGGAACGGCTGCCGAGATTCTCGATGACGAGGTGCGGGCGGTCATCTGCCCCGACAAGATCACGACTGACCAATGGCTGGCTGTGATGGAGGCGGCACACGCCGTGGGCCTGCGCTCGACCGCGACCATCATGTTTGGTCACGTCGACCAGCCTCATCACTGGGCGCGGCATCTGCTGCGCGTTCGCGCATTGCAGGAGCGCACGGGTGGTTTCACAGAATTCGTGCCGCTGCCGTTCGTGCCGCAGGAGACGCCAATTTACCTGAAGGGCCGGGCACGGCCGGGCCCGACCTACCGCGAGGCCGTGCTGATGCACGCCGTGGCGCGGCTGGCGCTCAATCCGGCGATCAAGAGCATACAGGCGTCGTGGGTGAAGATGGGCCGCGAGGGCGTGGCCGCGTGTCTCAACGCCGGTGCGAATGATGTCGGCGGAACGCTGATGAACGAGAGCATCACCCGCGCTGCTGGTGCAACCCATGGCCAGGAAATGCCGCCGGAGGAGTTGGAGATGCTGATCCGCGACCTCGGGCGCACGCCACGGCAGCGCACCACGCTCTATGGCATCCCGCCGGACGAGCGGCGCCGGCTGTCGTTCAATGCGCCGGCGATCACGGAACCCGTCAACACGCCGGCGCGCGAGTATTTGAGGGGAGAGGGGCACACGCAAAGTGTGCGGTGACGCAGCTCTTCGCGTTTGAGAGTTGCATGCAGACAAGAGAAGCTGCGGAAGGGAGGACAGCATGCGTTTTGGAGTTACGACCGCGACGCGCGGAATTTTCGCGACGCGCAAGGCCTACATGGGCGTCGCGCAGGCGGCGGAGCGCCTGGGCTATGACTTCATTGCCGTCAACGATCATGTCGTCGTGCCGTCCGGCATCGACTCCAAGTATCCCTACAGCGACAGCGGCGCCTGGTCCGGCGCCAGTGTCGGCTACTGTTTCGACCAGCTCGCGACCATCGCGTTCCTCGCCGGCTGCACCGAGAAGCTGCGCCTGCTGACATCGGTGATGGTGGTGCCGCATCGCCATCCGGTGCTGGCCGCGAAGATGTTGTCGACCGCCGACGTGCTCTCGGAAGGCCGCCTGATCCTCGGCGTCGGTGCCGGTTGGATGAAAGAGGAGTTCGACCTGTTGGGTGCGCCCTTTGCCGGGCGCGGCAAGGCCACGGACGAATACATCCAGGGCTTCAAGGAGCTCTGGACCAAGGACAAGCCCAAGTTCAGCGGCGAGTTCGTCAACTTCGACAACGTGCTGTTCGAGCCCAAGCCCGTGCAGAAGCCGTATCCGCCCATTTGGGTCGGTGGCGAAAGCAAGCCGGCCATGCGGCGCGTGGTTCGTCACGGCGATGCCTGGGAGCCCGGAACGAACAATCCCGCCAATCGTCTCGACACGGTTGCCCGCCTCAAGGCCGCAATCGGCGAGCTGCACGGAATGGCGGCAGCTGAAAAGCGCGACCCCGCCAGCATCGGTGTCGCCGTCTCGGTGCAGTGGCCGGTTTCATGGTCGGAGGAGAAGGCGACGGATGGTTCGCGGCGCATGTTCACGGGCAGTGCCGCCGCGATGGCGGACGACGCTGCAGCGCTTGCATCGCTCGGCGTGGCCCATGTTTCCTTGCAGCTGCCGACCAACGATCTTGCTGAAACCCATGAGCGGATCGAACGCTTCAGCAAAGACGTGATCAAGGGCGCGGCAGCCTAGGTCATCGTCGAAAACACTGGGATTGGAACGCACCTCATGAAGCTTGGTATCTATCTCAACTCGCAGCATCCCGCCGGTGACGATCCCGGCCGCCGCTTCGCCGAAATGCTGGAGCAGGTCCGCCTCATGCGGCAATTGGGCTTCGATTCCGTCTGGGGCGGCGAGCACCACGTCACGGACGGCTTCCACTACTTCCCGCTGATGTCCATGCTGCAGCGGCTCTCGGCCGAGGCTGAAGGCATGTATCTCGGCACCAACATCGTGCTGCTGCCGCTGCACAACCCGGTCGAGTTTGCCGAGATCGGTGCATTCCTCGACGTGATCAGCGGCGGCAAATTTATGCTCGGCGTGGGCCTCGGCTATCGCGAGGAGGAGTTCGCCGTCTTCGGCGTGCCGATCAAGCAGCGCGTCAGCCGCATGATCGAGGGCATCGAGATCATTCGCCGCCTGTGGAGCGAGGATGGCGTGACACATCGCGGCCGCCATTGGCAGTTCGAGAACGTCACCATCCGCCCCCGGCCGGCGCAGAAGCCGCGTCCGCCCATTCTCGTCGCCGCCCAGGTGGATGCCTCCATCGCACGCGCGGCCCAGATCTCCGATGGCTGGTGCATCGTGCCGACGACGCAGCTCGATCAGGTCGCTGGTGAAGCCGAGATTTTCCGCAAAGCGCGCGCCGAGGCTGGCCTGCCGCCCAGCCAGCATTTCGTGCGGCTCTATGAGGTGTCGTGTGCCGCCGACGAGGAGACGGCGTTGCGCCGGGCGGCGCCCTTCCTGCTGGAGAAGTATGCCGCCTACGCGTCCTGGGGGCTGCCGGGTCTCAAGTTCGACAAAAGCGCCAGGCCGGAGGAGCAATTGAGGAGCTTGGCCCTCAATCGCTTCGGGGTCGGCACGCCCGATCAGGTGGTGACGGCGCTGTTGAACCAGCACCGCATCGGCGTGACGCATGTCACCATGCGGGTGAGCTGGCCGGGCATGAAGCAGGACGACATCCTGGCCGGCATCGAGCTTCTCGGCAGAAAGGTGCTTCCCGAGGTCCGCCGGCGGATCGCGGCCGGGCAGGTTTAGCCAGTCGCGGCAGGAGCTTATCTGCCGCGTCAGAGAAATGTAACAAGGCGGTTCACAAGCGGCAAAAAGCTGCTATAAGTGCGCCGCGTTCACACTCATCTCTCAACTTGAGAGGGCCTAGCGCCAGCAGACCGGAGGCGCGGGTTTGGCTTTGCCCCGGGGTGAAGCCGTGAGGTGGTCCTTACGTCGGTGACGCGGGGTGGAGCAGCCCGGTAGCTCGTCAGGCTCATAACCTGAAGGTCGTTGGTTCAAATCCAGCCCCCGCAACCAACTTATATCGGTATGCAGCTGCCCGTCCGTTCCGATGGCGAGCAGCGCGGCGAGAACTCCGGCAATGAGGGCTAGCATTCCGGCAGATTGACGGCCAAACCGCCTTGGCTCGTTTCCTTGAATTTCGTGCTCATTTCCTCGCCGGTCTGGCGCATGGCCTCGATGCAGTTGTCGAGCGGCATGAAATGCGACCCGTCGCCCCGGAGCGCGAGCGACGCCGCTGCCACGGCTTTCGTCGCGCCGATGCCATTGCGCTCGATGCAGGGGACCTGGACCAGGCCGGCCGCCGGATCGCACGTCATGCCGAGGTGATGCTCAAGGGCGATTTCTGCGGCGTTTTCGATTTGTTCGGGCGTTCCGCCGAGCACGGCGCACAGGCCGGCGGCTGCCATCGCGGCGGCCGAGCCGACTTCACCCTGGCATCCCGCTTCTGCGCCGGAAATGGACGCGTTGTGCTTGATCAGGCCGCCGATGGCCGCCGCAGTGAGGAGAAAGTCCGTTACTTTGGCAGGCTCGGCGCCGCGGCAATGATCCAGGTAATAGCGCAGCACGGACGGAACGACGCCCGCGGCACCGTTGGTGGGGGACGTCACGACTTTGCCGCCGGCAGCATTCTCCTCGTTGACGGCCATGGCATAGACGCTGAGCCAGTCGGATACCACATGCGGCTGACCGGAATTGGCGTGCCGCTCCGCCAGCAATTGCTGGTGAATGCTCCGGGCCCTGCGCCGCACGCGCAGTCCCCCTGGCAACTCGCCGTCCTGGCGCAACCCCCGCTCGATGCAATCGTTCATGGCCGACCAGATGCGGGCTATTCCAGCTTCGACCTCGCCCGCATCACGAATGCGGTTCTCGTTCTCGCGCTTCATGGCTGCGATGGACAAGCCGCTTTCGCGTGCCATGCGGAGCATTGCGGCGGCGTTCTCGAACGGAAAGGGATAAACCGCTCCCTCGGCTGAGGCCGCAGCCTCCGGGCGCTCCCGCTCGGCCGAGGTGACGACGAACCCACCGCCGATCGAATAGTAGGTTTCAGCAAGCACGACCGCGCCCGCCGCGTCGAGTGCTAAGAAGACCAGTCCATTTGCGTGGCCGGGCAGGGGCAGCCCGTAGTCGAAGACGATGTCGGCAGCCGGATCGAAGGCGACCTCCGGGAGTCCTGAAGTCCGCAGAATGCAGATCTTGTGGAGCTCTTCGAGCTGGTGCTCGGCCTTCTCCGGGTCCAGGTCAGCGGGTAGCCAGCCGAGCAGGCCGAGCGCCACCGCGCGGTCCGTGGCATGCCCCTTCCCCGTGAAGGCTAGCGAGCCATGCAGCGTCACCCGTATCCGGGCGGTGCGGTGACTTTCCGTGGACTGCTGCAGCAGGCGCAGGAAGCGCGCGGCAGCGGTCATCGGCCCCATGGTGTGGGACGAGGATGGGCCGACGCCGATCTTGAAGACGTCGAATACGCTCAGGAACATCGTAGCCCTCCAGGCCGAACATGATGGGCAAGCGGCCATCGCAGGACACACGCGATCCGGCCATCCGAAACCGATCCGGGTGCGCTTTCGCCCGATCGTCAATGCCATACCGGATTCAGCCGCAGGGCTACAGCCAAATCCAGCTGCGGCAAGCGCCTCTATCCCGCCCGGGCTTGGGGTTGCAGCGGGCTGCGGCATTCGGGCAGCGCGTAGGGGCAACGGGTGTGGAAGCGGCAGCCGCTCGGCGGACGCATAGGGCTCTGCACGTCGTCTTGCAGGATGATGCGCTTGCACCGCGTCACCGTGCGGCCCCAAAAACTGCTGCTTCACGTCGATCGCGTCGACATCCGGCTGAAAACTGCAATGGCCACTGCATTGACGAGCAGCAGTGCGACGACGAGTGCCGAGCCCAGTGGCCAGTTCAGTGAAAACAGAAACTGCTGGTAGATCTGCGTCGCGATGGTCGCCACCCGGCTTCCTCCGAGGACGGCGGGTGTCACGAACGCACTCGTGCAATAGCTGAACACCAGGATCGAGCCAGCGCTAACCCCCGGCAGGGTCAACGGCCACATGATCTTCCAGAACACCCGGATCGGCCCGGCGCCGAGCCCCTCCGCGGCCTCGAACAGGTCCGCGCTCATGGTCTCCATGGAGCTGACCAGCGACAGCACCATGAAGGGCAGGGTGATCTGCGTAAGACCGACGATGACCGCGAACATGTTCCCGGTCATCGGCAGCGGGGCATCGATCCAGCCGAATGTGCGCAGCCAGCTGTTGATCACACCCGTTTCACCGAGCGTCACCTGCCACGCATAGGTGCGCACCACCAGATTGACGAGCAGCGGCGACAGAACGATCGCAAGCAGGAGCCCTTTGGTCCTGGGTTTGCTGCGGACGATCCGCCAGGCCATGGGGTAGGCGAGCACCAGCGTTATCACCGTCACCACGCCGGCGATGAGGATCGTCCACCCGGTCAGGCGGAGGAAGAAAACGTCCGTGACGACACGCTGATAGTTGGCGAACGTAAAATCGGGGATCGCAATCTTGATGCGATCGTAGCGATAGAAGCTGGTGACGAGGATGCTTGCATAAGGCAGCACAAGGCATGTCGCGTAGAGGATCAGCACCGGCGCCATCTGGGCCCAGAAGCGCCATGCCTGGTTGCGCCGCTCCTGCTCCGCGATGGATCGGGCGGGCCTGCTTGTCGCTCTTTCGATGTCCACCGCCACGCCCGGCCTCTACTGTTTCGCGTCTCGATCGACGATGATCCGGCAATCCCTGGCCGCAATGCGTGCGTGCACTCGGCGCCCCACCGCCAGAGGATCGGCCTGCTCCATGGGGACGAGCGCTTTCAGGGGCGCCTGCCCCTCTTGTACTTGAAGCTGAATTTCGACCCGGCTACCCAGGAAGCGACGCCCCGTGATCATCAGCGCGGGTGCCGCAGCATCCGCGATCTCCAAAGCGACGTGATCGGCGCGTGCAAAGGCGGTGACCGCATCGCCCGCACTCACTCCAGTTTGATGTGGAAAGCAGCAGTCGAGCCCCCCGATGCCTTCCAACTGCATGGTTTCGGCATCGACGATCCTGGCGTTTCCCTTGAGGAGATTTCCCGCGCCGATGAACTCCGCGACCCAGGTTTTGGCCGGATACTGAAAGAGATGCTGCGGCTCATCGAGCTGCTCAATGCACCCGTCGCGCATGACGGCGATGCGATCCGCGATCGCCATCGCTTCTTCCTGATCGTGCGTCACGAACACGGCGGCCAGTCCGATGCGCCTCTGGATGTCTTTCAGCTCGGACTGCATTTGCACGCGCAGGGACTTGTCGAGCGCGCTCAGCGCCTCGTCCAGGAGCAAGACATCCGGCTGAATGACCAGCGCGCGAGCGAGCGCGACGCGCTGCTGCTGGCCGCCCGACAAGCCCCGCGGTTTGCGGTCGCCGAAGCCGACCAGGCCGACGAGATCCAGCATGCGGTCAACGGCCGCCTTGGTGTCTCGCGCGGGAATGCCCCGGCAGCTCAGCCCAAAAGCGATGTTTTCCGCCGCCGTCATGTGCGGAAACAGGGCGTAGTTCTGAAACACCATGCCGATGTTGCGCCGCCGCGGCGGAACATTCAGGACATCGCGACCGCCGATGCGCATCGTTCCCTGCTGCGGATGCACGTATCCGGCAATCGAGCGCAGCAAAGAGGTCTTCCCGCATCCGGACGGACCGAGCAGCGCCAGAAACTCGCCCTGCCTGACATCGAGATCGATGTCCCGCAAAGCCGCCACGCCATTGTAGGCAAGGCTCAGATTGCGAATCTCGACCGTCGGCACGGCGGCCCCTGGCGCTTTCTGATTGTCGTTTGCGAGCCGTACGGCATCCATGCGGGGCCTCACCCTTTGCCGAACATGCGATGAAGACCAAAGACACGCTCGATGACGGCGACGAGTACGTAGGCAAACAGGATCATGAGCGTCGAAACGGCGGCAACCATCGGATCCAAACCGAACTCCAGATAGCTGTAGATGCGTACGGGCAGAGGTGTCGTGTCCGGCGTCGCGAGAAAGATCGAGACCGTAACCTGATCGAAGGACACGATGAACACCAGCAGGGCGCTGACCAGGATCGCCGGCGCCACGATCGGAGTAATCACCGACCACATGATCCGGCCCCACCCGGCACCCAGCCCCATCGCCGCCTCGACGCACGCCGGATCGAGCTCCATCAGCGCCGCGCCCACGTTGCGTACCACATAGGGGATCGTAATGATCGTGTGGCCGATGATCAGCCACGTCCACGGTCCGTTGAATTGGATGTCCTGGAAAAAGCTGTAGAGCGCAACTCCCGTCACCACCGTCGGTAGGACGAGCGGCGATGTGACGAACGCGCTCAGATACTCACGCATCCGCGAGCTTGTCTGGTGGAGCGCCACGGCAGTTATTGTGCCGATGACGGTGGCCAGGACACACGCGGCACTGGCGACGACCGTGCTGACGATGAAGGCGTCGAGTAGGTCCCTGTGTCCGAGGAGGCGCTGATACCAGTCCAGCGTAAAGCCGACCGGCGGAAACGTCAGATACTTGGTCGTCGTGAAGGAGCCGCCGATGACGAACAGCAGCGGCCCCAGAAGAAACAGGATGACAAGCGCAGCGGAAGTATTGAGTAGGGCACGCCCCATACGACTAGCAGCTTCCTCTACATTGCAAATTCACGGTCCCAGCGTTCATAGATTTCCGGCTTCTGCTGGTTGATCTTCTGCCAATCGGCAAAGCGCAGCGCGTTGATCGCCTCCGCTCCATAGATGTGACGGGCGGCCTCTTGCGGCGGCAGCTCGATCGTCCGGTTGGAGGGGCTGTACAGACCTTCGACGAAGTGGCGCTGGTAGTCCGCGCTGAGCGCGAGATTGAGCCACTTCAGGCTCAAGTCGATGTTGGGTGCCGCGCGCGGTATCTGTTGCCCCGAGCGGACACCGAACGAGCCCTCCTTCAGCTTCTCGAAGGCAATGGGAAACCCTTCGTCGGCGAGCTGGATCGCACGATTGCGGTAGAAGAGACCGGCGTCGGCCTCGCCGGTGCGGAACAACTGAATGCCGTCAACCACGCCGCGATAGAGCTTCGGCTTGTCCAGCTTCTTCAGCATGGCGAAGCCATCGGCCAGCTTGCTGTCGCTGCTGCCGGCGAGCTCCGCAGCGATCTGCAGGAACAGCAGGCCGTAGGAGTTCTGCGGATGCGGCACCGCGACCCGGACGCCTGGTTTCCACAGATCGGACCAGGACTGGGGCTTTGGCATCGTCTTGCTGTTGTAGACGCAGGTCAGCTCGAAGAGCATGGTGCCATACATCTGCACCTTCGGCGGCATCAAGGCGTCGTGGATCTGGCTGGCATTGGGGATCTTATCGACCATCAAGGGCGCAAACAGGTTTGCTTCCGCGCCCACCAGCGCCTCGTCCTCGTTGACGATGATCACGTCGTAAGGAGATCGCGTGCGTGCTGCAATCAAACGCTGGATGAACGTCGTGCCAAGCCCGAACTCCAGCTTCGTCTGCACGTTGTTCGCGCGATCGAAGTCGGCGATGATGTGCTGGCGCAGGATCTTCTCGTAAGGTCCGCCAAATGTGCCAAAGACGAAGTTCGTGCTCTGGGCGCGAAGAGCATCGCTGAAGGCCATGGCCGCAGGTACTGACACCGCGCCTTGGAGAACGCGGCGCCGGGTGACAAGGCTCGTCATGGCATAATCCCTCCTTGCTATTTCGTTATCGACGGATGCTCTCATCCCATGCGTTTTGTGAAACCTTGCCGTTCGCGATATCCGCCCGGAGTGCTTCGGCGCATCGCTGGTCCGGATCACCGTAGCCGGCGCCACCCGCTGTCTCCACCAGCAGCCGGTCACCTTTGAACAGCGTTGTGACGCATTTCGACTGGATGGGCTCGCGCGTTCCGTCGGCGCGGATGATTGTCGCGCGAGCGGAGGCGCCGGGGCCGCCGCCCTGCGATCCTGCCGCCGCCGTGAAGTGGCGCTCGCCCCGGTACGTGAAGCGAATATTGTCGGCCAGGAACTCGTACTCACGCACGACACCAAGTCCGCCCCGGTGCGCACCGACGCCCCCCGAATCGGGACGCAAGCCAAATCGCGTTACACGGATGGGACCCTCCATGGCAACAGCCTCTACCGGCAAGTTCATGCTGTTGGTGCCATCCGTCTGAAGGCAGTCAACGCCGTCCAAGATCGCACTCGCGCCTGTTCCCGCAGCCACGAGCTCGCTGATGATGAAAGGATCTCCCGAAGCTGTCTGGCCGCCGAACGCCATCATCAGCGACAGGCCCGCTGACGCGGCTGGCACCTTGTCCGGCACCACATCCGCGAGTGAGCCGAGAATGGCACCGCACAAACGTTTGATGACGGCGGTACGTGCATTCACGGCTGCCGGAGATTTCGGATTGACGAGCGAACCCTCCGGCAAATGCAGCGTCACCGGCCGGAAGCATCCGCCGTTGGTCGGGATGTGCGTCCCTGTCAAAGCACGTACGGCATAGTACACAGCTGCGCGCGCACCCGACGGCACGCAATTGATCGGCCCGCGAACCTGGGGATTGGTGCCCGTGAAGTCCACGTGCAGGGTGCCATCACGGATCGTCACCGTGACTTCTACGCGGACCTTTTTGTCGAGATCGACGCCATCGTTGTCGAGCCAGTCGACGTAGTGATAGGTGCCTTCGGGCAGTGTGCGCAGGGCCGCGCGGGTCATGGCTTCCGAGCGGTCGAGCAGGACGGTAAAGCTCTCCTCCAGAAGCTGCGAGCCATAGCGCACGGCCAAATCGCTCAGGCGGCGCACACCAACGGTACACGCTGCGATCTGGGCATTGATGTCTCCCATGAAGGCGTCCGGCAGGCGGCTGTTCAAGCGCAGGATTTTGTCGAGGGTCTCGTTCAGGCGCCCCGCGTCGTAGAACTTGAGCGCCGGGATGCGCAGGCCTTCCTGAAAGATCTCGGTCGCGTTGGTCGGGATGGAGCCCGGCGCCATGCCGCCCACATCCTGATGATGCACGGTTGTGACGCTGAAGGCGATCACGCGTCCGCCGGCGAACACCGGAACGAACAGCGTAATGTCCGGCAGGTGCGTGCCGCCGCAATAGGGGTCGTTCAGCATATAGATATCGCCCTCAGCCATCTGGTCGAGGGGATAGGCCTGCATCATGGCCTGCAACGCGGGGATCATGATGGAGAGGTGGATCGGAATAGCCGTCGCCTGGGCAATCGTTTGCCCGTCGGCTGTAAAGAGCGCTGCCGAGCAATCCATCGCCTCTTTGACGATCGGCGAGAACGAGCTTTGCAGCAGCGTCAGCTGCATCTCGTTGGCGATGCCTTCGAGCTTGTTGCGGATGACTTCAAGGGTGACGGGATCCGGTGTCGATTTGCCGGGTTGCTGCATGGCCTAGCCCTTCCGCTGCAGAAGCAGCGCCCCGGTATCGTGGACGACCGCTGCCCATCCGGCTTCGATCAGCGACGTGGTATCGGCCTGCTCGATGATGGCCGGCCCGCTGATGCGGTCGCCGGCGAGAAGGCCGTCGCGGTCGTAGATCGTCGCGGCAACCGGCGGCTTGCCGGACTCGATATGAATCTTGCGCTCTCCCTTGATTTTTTTGGCCGCATCGGCCCGCGGAGCCGTAAGGGAAGTCTGTGGCATGTGCGCCTGCTGCACCACCCGTAAATTCACGAACCGGGCCGGATTCCGCGTCGCGTGGCCGTAGACCTGATCGTGCAAGGCATAGAAAGACTCGAATGCACGCTCCATAAGCCGGCCCGGTTCTTGGATATCGAGGGGTATCTCCAGGTGATACGCCTGTCCCACGTAGCAAAGGTCGGCAAAATAGTGCGTGTCGACGGACGCTCCGGCCAAGGCCTCCTGGCTCATGCGTGTTGCGCAGTCCTCTCTCAAGCGGCTCAGGGTGTGGATCACGCGCTGCGGCTCCGCGCGATCCAGCCGTTCCAGGAATGCGATGGAGGCTTCGTGCTCGATGGGGGCCGACAGCAGGCCTGCAGCCGAAAGCACTCCGGGATAGCGGGGGATGAGAACGGTCTCGATTCCAAGCTCGCGCGCCAGCGCAGTCGCGTGCAAGGCTCCGGCACCTCCGAACGGCACGATCGCGAATTGGCGCGGGTCGACGCCGCGCCGGATCGATACCAGCCGGATGCCCTCCGCCATCTGCGCGTTGACGACACGATGGATACCGAGTGCCGCTTCCGTCAGGCTAAGTCCGAGAGGCTTGGCAACCCGTTCCTCGACCGCCTTCGCCGCCAATGCCGGGTCGAGCCGCAATGTTCCCCCTGCGAAGTACGCCGGATTGAGAAATCCGAGCACGATCGACGCGTCCGTTACGGTCGCATCGACGCCCCCACGGCCGTAGCAGGCCGGTCCCGGGTCTGCACCAGCCGACTGAGGCCCCACGCGCAAACCGCCGCCCGCATCGATCCATGCGATGCTGCCACCTCCAGCACCAATGGCATTGACGTCCACCATCGGCACGCGGATGCGATAGCCGTCGAGGTATCCATCCGAGCGAATGATCGGCTGCCCCTTCGCGATCAGTGCAATGTCGGAGCTGGTGCCGCCGACGTCGAGTGTAATGAGATTTTCCGCACCGACCGACGCGCCGATGGCCTGGGCGCCGACGACACCCGCCGCCGGACCCGACAGGAACAGCCGGATCGGCTGGCGCCGCACGCTGCGCGACGAGCTGATCCCGCCACGGGAGCGCATGATCTGCAGCGGCGCAGTGACGCCTGAATTGCTGAGGTCCTGCTCCATGTCGGCGAGATACCGGTCAAGCACGGGCTTGATGTAGGCGTCGAACGCCGTGACGCAGGTGCGCTCGTATTCGCGGAAGGCTGGGTCCACATCCGACGACAGCGAAACCACGAGGTCGGGGTGCGCCTTGCGGATGATGTCCAGTGCCTCGCGCTCGTTCGCCGGATTGGCGAACGAAAACAGGAAGCAGATGGCGATCGCATTCACACCCTGGGCGAGCAGCTCGTCCACGCTTCTGATGAGCGATCCCTCATCTACGGGCGTGATGATCTCGCCGCTTGGACTCACGGACTCGCGCACGCCCTTCCGCCGCGCACCCGGCGCCAGGAAATTCGGCGTCTCAGGTTTCAGCAAAAGCTCGTAAATCTGCGTCCTGTTCTGCCGTCCGATCTCGATGACGTCCGTGAACCCTTCCGTGGCCAGGATGCCCAAGACAGCGCCTTTGCGCTCGAGAACGGCGTTCGTGGCAACCGTCGTCCCATGCACGAAGCGACGGATGTCACTCGGTGTCAAACCCCATTCCGGCAGCAGTGACTGCAGCACGGTCCGGATCGGTGCTCCGGGCTTGGCGCGATTGGACGGAATCTTGGCCAGACGCAATGTCCCGTCGTCCGCGCGGGCCACCACATCCGTAAATGTTCCGCCGATATCGACGCCGATGTCTAATGACGGCATTGGCCGGCCTATCCTTGTCGTGTCTCGCTCACTTTTCCGGTCACAGCAGAACGGATCGCGATCACCGCGTCCACTGCATATGTCGATTTCTGCCCGACGATGACGGGATTGAGATCAACACTCTCGAGAGTGCTCCCCAAGGTCGCGGCCATATGCCCGACGCTCATGAGCGCCCTGACCAGGCCATCGCCATCAAGCGTTCGCCCCGTCCGGTATCCGCCGAGAATGTTCTTGCGATCCACAGCCTCTATCATGCGGTTCGCAGCCGCCGTGTCGATGGGCGCCATCTCGATGACTGGTGCGCCATAGGCTTCGACGAAGAGTCCCCCCAGGCCAAGCACGACGGCGGACCCCAGCGACGGGTCGTTCTTCACCCCGACGACAAATTCGACGCCCTGCACCATTTGTTGCAAAAGATAGCCGCGCAAACCGATGTCGCTCCGGGCCATATGCGCACATCTGGCACGCAGTTCATCCACTGTCTGAACATTGATTGCGACAAGGCCGTGCTCGCTCTTATGTGCGACGCCTTCGACGATCCCTTTCACCGCGAGCGGAAAACCTATCTCGCGTGATGCCCGTACCGCTGCTTCGGGTGTTTCAACCCACACCTCGGGCACGAGCGGAACCGAGAAGTGCCGCAAAATTCGCTTGGCCTCGGCATCGGCGAGTATCCCGCCCTTGGCCGGCAGCTCGATCCCCCTCAAGCCGTGCGCAGATGCCTCGATGCTGAGCGGCTTTTCCGCCCTGATCCTCCCATAGCGATAGAGGGTGTCGATTGCAGCAGCGGCGGCACGCAGGCTGTCGAAGGCCAAAACACCTTCCTTGCGCAGCGAAGCAATCACGGGGCGCGTCGCGGCACCTCCCTCCCAGCAGACGAAGTGTGGCTTGGCGCCGTACCGGGCCACATCGCGCTGAAGGATATGTCCCTCAGCCTGATACATGTACATCGTCTCGGCGTAGAGCGTGGCGCCGACCCCCGGATCGTCCTGAAACGCCAGCAGCGCCGCCCGGCTGTTTGGTGCATTATTGCCGGGCGGGCCGCTCGCTGAATCATGGGGATTGCCGACGCGAGGCACCGGCGTTTCAGCAAGGATGCGGCTGACGGTATCCGCACAAGGCTCCGCAACAGGAATATCCTTCTCCGACAGCCGGTCCGCCACCAGAGCGCAGTAGCCGCCTGACTGCGAGACGGCCGCAATACCCTTGTCGGGATCGATCTGCGTTCGGCACAGCGCCTCGGCCGACATGTGCAAGTCATCGATGTGGGCGACGCGAATGATGCCATGGCGCCGGAAGGCGGCGTCCTCTATGGCGCGATCCGATGCGATCGCTCCACTGTGGGTCAGGGCCGCGCGGGCTCCAACGGGCGACGTGCCGCTCTTGAGCAGCAGGATCGGCTTGCCCGCCGCACGAGCTCTGTCGGCGGCGCGGAAAAAGCGATCAGGCTCGATGATCTTCTCGGCATAGATGGAAATGCATCGCGTTGCCTCGTCGTCGATCAGATACTCGACGTAGTCGCACAGGTTCAGGTCCAGCTCGCTTCCGGACGAGATCACAGCCGAGAACCCGGCGCCGAACTCGTAGCCACGGTCGAGGACGGATGAGAGAACGCCGCCGCTCTGTGAAATGAGCCCGATGCCCCCCTTGCGAACCGGTCCTGCGAGCACGCCGCTGCTCATTGTCATGGCCAGATCCGCATGCGGGGCAATGACGCCGACACACACAGGGCCGACACACCGCGGCGCTCCGTTGGCGATCTGACGCTTGAGCGCGATCGTCTGCTCCGCCGCGTCAGGCGCACTGGGGTCGACGAGGTCACCGAGTGCGACCGCAAACGAGACATCTCGCACCCGGCAGGTCTCGAGCAAGTCCGGCACGCGCGATGGGCCCACCAGGACGACGACGACGTCTATGGGCGCTTCGATCTCCGCTAGGGTCGGATAACAGCGCTGACCGAATACCTCTTTGTATTTAGGATTGACCGGGAAGACGCCGCCCCTGTAGCCGGTTGCGAGGCAGTACTGAACGACGCGGCCGTTGTAGCGCTGCGAATCCGGCGTCGCGCCAACGAACGCCACTCCCCGGGGCTCAAGTAAGCGCTTGAGCGACATCATGCGTCCTCAGTCCAGGCCCAGGAAGCGCGCGGAATTGCGATAAAGCCACTTCTCGCGCACCGAATCCTTCAACGGCAGCTCCTTGACTTCCTCGATCGCGCGCTCGACGGGCTGCATCGGGAACGACGAGCCGAACAGCATGCGATCCTGCAGGACGGTGTTGCCGTACTGCAGGAGAGCCTCGTAGCCGGAGTTCTCGATGGCGAGGTATTTCGGCCTCACCGCAGAAACGCCGATGAAAACGTTCGGATGCCGCCACGCGACGCCGACGAGCTCGTGCACCCACGGCCACCCGGGTGGCGATGCGACCACCCTGAGCTCCGGGAAATGCACCATGACCTCGTCCAGAAGGATGGGGCGGCCATGCTCCATCAGGCAGTCGGTCGAGAAGTTGATGCTCGCGTGCAGATTGACCGGGATGTTCAGCTCCACGCACTTGGCATAGAGCGGGTACATGCGCTTGTCGTTGATGGCCAGGCGATGCTCGAAGCACTGGAGATTGAGCCCCTTGAGCCCCAACTCGCGGACGGCGAACTCCAGCTCGCGGACGGCATCCATGCCTTTGTTGGGATCGACGCCGGCATACCCGATATAGCGCGAGCCATTGGCACGGCAGAACGTGGCAATATCCTCGTTCGAGGCTTTGATTCCGAACGTCGTTTCGACGTCCTTGGCCTTGACCACCACGTGGGCGACGCCCAGCCGCTCGTATGTCTTCAGATAGGTGGCAAGCGCATCCTCTCCGGCCGCTTCGGCAACGGCCGCCTCACTTGCCTTGTAGACCTTGCGATAGTTCTTGAGGTGGCTGGCATTGGCGTTGAATGCCGGAATCGGGGGGCGGCTATTGAAGTCAATGATCGCCATCGGCATCCCCAATCCACCCAGACCGTGCATTCAAGCTCAACGGTTGCATCCGCGCAGGATGGATTGAAATAATTGGGCGCGCAGGAAATAAGTCAACGCTACTGTGCGTTTCATGTAAGAAACTTGAAGTTATATGAAACTGAAAGCGGTCAATCCCATGAACATGAGGCAGCTCGAAATCTTTCACGCCGTCATGCGCGAGGGCTCGATCAGCGATGCAGCCCGCGCCTTGCGCATCTCCCAGCCGGCCGTCACGAAATCGCTTCGCCTGACCGAGCAGGCCCTCGGCATCGTGCTGTTCCGGCGTGTCGGGGGCCGTCTCTATCCGAGCGCCGCTGCGGAAACTTTGTCGTCCGAGGTAGCGCGCGTGGGCGATGAATTCGCCGCCGTGCTGCAGCTCGCGGAACGGCTGAAGGACGGCAAGGCGGGGCGGCTGGAGATCGCATCCTTGCCCTCGCTGTGCGAGTGGGTCGTTCCGTCGGCGATCGTGGCGCTTCAGAAGGAACGGCCCGAAGTTCAGATCGAGGTCGCCACCCTGCCCTCGGCCATTGTCGTCGAGCGTGTCGCGAGCCGGCGCGCCGATCTCGGGCTGGTCTACGATCCGAGCGAGAACCCTTACGTGGAAACCCAGGACGTCTACGCCGCGGAGGCCGTGTGCGTGCTGCCGCGCCGCCATCCGCTTGCCAATCGTTCGGCTGTCACGCTCGAAGACATCTCCGCGTACAGGTTGATCGCCTTCCGGGCCGATACGGGCATGGGTGCGGCTCTGCGCCGGGGGCTGCGTGCCGCGGGGATCAAGAAAGAGCCGGCGATCATCTCGAACTCGTCGAACCTGTCCCTCCGCCTGGTATCGGAAGGTGCCGGCATTGCCGTGATAGACCCCTTTGCCCTGGCAGGCCGGTCTGTTGCCGGCCTCGTGGCGCTGCCGCTGCGTCCTGCCATTCCGGTGCGCGCCAAGATCATCCGCGCGCGGGAGCGTCCTCCGTCCCCGCTCGGCGTGGCATTTGCCCGTGCCTTGAAGCGCGCCATCAGCGCCGCCAAGCCGCTCCTCCGCAACAAGCGTCAGCCCAAACATGCGACGAACGGATCGTAGTCCAGTCGAGGCTCGATGTCGTCGCGTTTCCTGGAGTCAGCAGTCGTCGCGCCTCAGTCCGCTCGACAGCGCCTCAGCCGTTGGGAAACCAATTGGTCAGCCTATTTCTCCTGTATAAGTCAATCTCGCGTTCAGAAGGCCCACGGCGTGAAAACCCACCGGGTCCGCGAAATCTTGCTCCGGAGCCTAGCGCATGCCAACGTGGCCGCGGTAGCGACGATCCTTAGCTCCCGGTGAGGATCGGTATAGGGAGCGGGAGACGCTCCAGCAGACCCGCCCCTGTTTGGCGGTGCCGCTGCCTGTAGAGGAGCCGGCCTGAGCGATGAGTGATCTCCACAAGCGGCTTCCGCGCCTGCCAGGCCTTGCCATGTTCGAGGCGGCGGCGCGCCATATGAGCTTCACGCTGGCTGCCAAAGAGCTGAACGTCACGCAAGCCGCCGTGAGCCAGCAGGTCCGCGCCCTCGAGCGCGAGGTCGGGACGCCGCTGTTCGTGCGCCGCCACCGTACGCTCACCCTGACGCGCGAGGGAGACCGCCTCAATCGCGCCGTCTCCATGAGCCTCGAGCATATCGCCAACACCGTGGACGAGATCCGCGGCGTTACCGCCAATCCGTCGATCGCCATCGGCGTCACCTTTGCCGTGGCTTCGTTCTGGCTCGTTTCGCGGCTGGAGAAATTCCGTGCTTTGCATCCAAACGTCGGCGTGCATGTCGTGGCGAGCGACCGCGGCTTTGACAAGATCGCGGACCAGGTCGATGTCGGCATCGCCTTCGGGTTGGGTCATTGGGATGGATTCACCTCGACGCTTCTGCAGCGCGCCGACGTCTTTCCGGTCTGCAGTCCGAAGTATTTGCGCCGTCATCCCGAGATGCGTGATCCGGAGCATCTGGCGAATAACATATTGCTGTCGATCGATGACAACCGTCCCGGCTTGATGGACTGGCCCATCTGGTTCTCCGAGCGTGGGACCAAAGCGTGCGGTCCGATACGGCGGACGCTGAAATTCAACAGCCATCCGCTGCTGCTGCAGGCCGCTTGCGAAGGGCAGGGGGTGGCGCTGGGTTGGACGCTTCTGGTCGACGATCTCCTGGCCTCGGGCAAGCTCGTCCGGCCGTTCGAGGAGACGCTGCATACGAACAAGGGCTATTACCTATTGGTCCGCGACAGTCGGACGACCCTTGAGATCCGGGCGTTTTGCAATTGGTTGATTGGCCACTTCAAGCCCGACGCCGCGGACACTGCGACCCGTAAAACCAAAGCTTCCGCCAGCCGGAAGCTCACAGCGTCTGCGCACGCGAACGGCGCGATCCGGGCCTAACTTCTCGCCGTTCCATGCGCCGTAGAGTGAGCATCGGGTTCGCGATCCGGAGGCTGTCGCAATAGCTCGGCTTTCGCAATTGCGTGCCGGAAGTCTTTCGTTGAAGCCGGTGATACCGCCAACTAGCCTGTGTCGTCGGTAACCGCCAATACATTCAGGCTGATCCGGCACAAGGATCGAGGACTGCCATGCTGACCAGACGGACGTTCGTGAGATCTGCCGCCGCTGTTGTGGGGAGCTCGGTTCTCGGACGACGATCTGCCTTTGCCGCCAATCGAGGCGGGACGCTCACGGTCGCGATCTTCGCGGACCCCCTGACGTTCGATCCGCATCTGACCGGTAACATCCAAGGGCGAGCGACCTGTCGCGCCATTCACGATACGTTGTTTCGCGTCGACGCCGAAGGGCGGCTTGCGCCGGGGTTGGTCGAATCCTGGGAGCGTCCCGACGATCGTACGTTCGTCCTGAAGCTGCGGCAGGGCCTCAAATTCCACGACGGCACGGATTTCGATGCCGCGGCCGTGCAATACAACATCGAGCGCATCCGCAAACCGGAGGTGGGCTCGATTCGCGGCGGTGAGATCAATGCGCTCGACACCGTCACCGTCGTCGACAAGCACACCGTCAAGCTGGCGCTGAAGTACCCATTTGCGGCCTTTCTGTTTCCCTTCACCGACGTCACGGGCTGCATCGGCTCGCCGGCAGCATTCGAGAAATGGGGGCGTGACTACAGCCTGCATGCGGCTGGAGCCGGGCCGTTCAAGCTTGCGGAATATGCCAAGGATTCACGCACGGTCCTGGAGCGCAACGGCAGCTATTGGGACCCGCAGAAACCGTACGTGGATCGTCTGATCCTGCGACCCATTCCGACCGACAGCACGCGCCTCGCCGAGTTGCGCTCCGGCGGCGTGCAGATCGCCGAGGCGCTTCCGCTGCAAGACATCCAGCGTCTGCGTCGGGGACAGGATTTCGTTGTGTCCGAGCGCGTCGGCTTCCGCTGGGAGTATTTCGGCTTCAACCTGCGCGACCAGTATCCGAGCCGCGCCAAGAAGTTTCGCCAGGCGTTCCAGTGGGCGATCGATCGCGAAGCGTTGCACCGCGTCGCCTATTTTGGCACAGGCGAGATCGGCTACGACGGCATCCTGCCGGGCTCGCCATTTCACGATAAGGGCTACAAGCCCTACAGCCTGGACCTGGACAAGGCCAAGCGGCTGCTGGATGAGTCCGGCATCAGCCTGCCCACCACCATCGTCGCTCCGCTGCAGCCCGATCCCGTCAAGCAGCGCGCCGCGCAGATTTTCCAGGCCACCACCGAGAAGCTCGGTATCAAGATCGACATTCAGCAGGTCGATTCGGCGGGCTATCGCTCATCGCTCCAGGGTGGCGCCATGGCGATCGACCTGCAGGGCTGGTGGGGATATCGCCCCGATCCCGATCAGTATCTCGCCATCCTGCTGCACTCGAGCGGCTCCTACGCGCGCTTCCACGGCTACAAGAATCCCGAGATGGACAAGCTCCTCGACGCTCAGCGCGGTGCGGCGAGCGAGGAGGAGCGGCGCAAGCTGTTCCGCCAGATTTCGGACCTGATGAACGACGACGCCGTCTACGTGCCTTGGCACTACAGCTCGGACTTCAAGGGCCTGCATCCCAAGGTCAAGGGCTTCACCCACGCGCAGGATGGAATCATCCAGTTCCAGGACCTGTGGCTCGAAACCTAGAGCTTCCCTTCAGCATTCACGGCAAAAACAGGAGAGAACCCATGCCGGTCGTACGTGTCGCCTTCTATGAAGGCAGGTCGGTTGAGAAGAAGCGGCAGATCGCCGAGATCATCACGGATGCCCTCGTCAAGGTCGGCGGCTCAAAGCGCGATGGCGTGCACGTCATTTTCGAGAACATCGCCAAGGACAACTGGGTGATCGGCGGCGCCGAGGAGCACCGGGCCGACAAGAAATCCGGCTGATCGGGCGGCATCGAGGAAATTGCGGGTGAGCATGCGACTTGGTGTTCTTCTGTTCTCGGATTATTCGGTGGCCGAGCTTGTCGAGCTGGCGCAATTGTCCGAAGGGCTTGGCTACGAGAGCTTCTGGTACACGGACGTCCGGTTCGCGCGCGAATGCTATGTCGCGTTGGCGGCCGTGGCGGCCAGCACCAAGACCATCCGCATGGGGCCGGGTGTCACGGACCCTTATTCCCGTCACCCGGCGCTCACCGCGAGCGCGATCGCCACGATCGACGAGATCAGCAACGGTCGCGCGCTTCTCGGCCTCGGCACCGGCGGGGCCGGCTTTCGCGAGCTTGGCTTCGAGCAGAAGTTGCCCGTCGCCGCCATGCGCGAGACCGTCGAGAGTATTCGCGGCCTGCTGCGGGGCGAGCAGGTGACGACCGAAGGCAAGGTCATCCTCATCAAAGGCGGAAAGCTCGGCTTCAAGCCGCCGCGATCCGACGTTCCGATCTACTTCGCGACCCATGGACCCCAGATCACGCGCCTGGCGGGACGCATCGCCGATGGCGTGCTGATCGCGAACACCCTGAACCCCAAGGCATTCGAGTTCTACGTCCGCCAGCTCGACGAAGGTCTCGCCAAGGATGGCCGCCCGGCCTCCGCGCTGGATATCGGTTTGCGGGTCGAGGCCTGCATTTCCGACGACGATGCTGGGGCCTTCGAGGTCATGCGCCGGCGCGTTGCGTCCCGCGTCATGAGCCAATATCCTCACTGGGACTATCTGACCGAGCTTGGCATCGAGCTGCCGCAGGCCTTCGTGGACCTGGCGTCGCAGAAAAAGCCGGAGCTTCTGGTCGAGGCCGCGCCGCTGATGCCGCGCGAGGTTGTGGAATCGATGGTTCTTGCCGGCAATCCCGAAAGCTGCGCCCGGCAGTTGGCCGCGGCCTTGCATGATCGGATAACATCGGTCACGGTCCGGCCGCATGCGGTCAAGGGCGGGCGGGTCTCCGACGTGCTGCAGAGCTTCATCGGCACGGTCGTGCCGCGCGCCCTCGAGCTGAAGCGGCAGGGCGGGACCCGATAAGCTGACGGCGTGCGTCAGGCGATTGTCAGACCGGGGCATCTGGAATGTTGACGTATATTCTGGGCCGGCTCGTCGCGACGATCCCCGTTGTCCTGTTGACGTCGGCGATCGTGTTCACGCTGATGCGGGCCCTTCCCGGCGACCCGATCCAGGTCATCATCGGCCAGGCGCACGTCGACGTCAGCGAGGAGACCATCGCCAAGCTGCGCGAGGAGCATGGGCTCGATAAGCCGCTCGTCGTGCAGTATCTCGTGTGGGTCAAGAAGGTCGTCGCCGGCGATCTCGGCCGATCGATCCAGAGCCGCCAGCCCGTCTGGGACGTGCTGCGCCCCCGCATTCTGCCGACGGTCCAGATCGGCCTGACCGCATGGCTGCTGGCCCTCCTGATCGGCATTCCCACAGGCGTGTTGACGGCCATGCAGCCGAACACCTGGAAGGACTGGCTCGGAATCTCGGGATCGCTGGTCGGCGCTGCCATGCCGTATTTTCTCCTCGGCGGGCTGCTCATCTATTTCGTGTCCATCCGCTGGAATCTGTTGCCGGCGTCCGGCTATGTCTCGCCGTTTGTCGATCCCATCGCCAGCCTGCGCACGACGGCGTTGCCGTCCATTACCTTGTGCCTGGGTCTGGCGGCGGTCATCGCGCGGCAGACGCGCTCCAGCTTCGCCGATGTGTTCCAGCAGGCCTACATCAAGACAGCGCGGGCGAAGGGGCTGCACGAGGGCAAGGTCGTCACCATGCACGCCTTCAAGAACGCCATGCTGCCGGTGACGACGATCCTGGGCATACAACTCGGCACCGTGTTCAGCGGAGCGGTGATCACCGAGACCATCTTCGCCGTGCCGGGTGTCGGCCGGCTGCTGGTCGATTCCATTCTGAGCCGCGACTACCCGCTGATCCAGGCGGTCGTGCTGTTCATCTCCATGATGGTGGTGCTGGCCAACCTGGCCGTCGACATCGCCTATGGCTTCCTTGATCCGCGCATAAGGGCAGCCTGAGCATGGCCGTAACGGCACCGACAGCCACAAATCGCGCGCGCGGGAGAAAAGGCCGCTTCGGCAACCTCGTGGAAACGATGGGACGCCTCCTGCGTCATCGCTTCGCGCAAATCGGCCTGCTGCTGATTGGCTTGGAAGTCGGCATGGCTCTGTTTGCACCGCTGATCGCGCCGTACGATCCCGGCAAGATCGACGCGATGGCTATGCTGGGCGGACCGAGCGCGGCGCACTTGCTCGGTACTGACGACCTCGGCCGTGATATCCTGAGTCGTCTCATCTACGGAGCGCAGATCTCGCTGTCGATCAGCATCACGGCGGTGGCGCTGGCCGTTCTGATCGGCGTGCCGCTGGGGCTGTTCTCCGGGTATGTCGGCGGCATCGTCGATGAGATCATCATGCGCGTGCTCGACAGCGTGATGTCGCTGCCACCGCTCGTCCTCGCCCTGACGATCGCCGCCGTCCTCGGCGCCGGCATCATCAACGGCATGCTGGCCATCGCCATTGTCTCGATTCCCGTCTTCACGCGGCTCGTCCGTGGCCAGGTCCTGTCGGTCAAACACAATGACTATGTGCTGGCGGCGCAGTCGGTCGGCGTGCGGCCGTGGCTCATCGTCTTCCGGCACGTCCTGCCGAACTCGGTCAACCCGGTCATCGTGCAAGCCTCGCTCGCGGTCGGCTTTGCCATCATCACCGAGTCGAGCCTGAGCTTCATCGGGCTCGGGGCGCAGCCGCCGACGCCGACATGGGGCTCCATGGTGCAGGTCGGCTTCCAGTACCTCGAGACGGCACCGGAGTTCGTGCTCGCTCCCGCCACCATGATCTTTCTGGCGGTGCTCGGCTTCAACATGCTCGGAGAAGGATTGCGGGATGTCCTCGACCCCCATGCCCGCGTCAAGATCTGATCCGGGCGCCTCGGGGGACTGGCTCCTCGAGATCGACGATCTCCACGTCCAGTTCAATCTGCGCGGCGGGCTGGTGCATGCCGTGAACGGCGTGTCCATCAGGCTGCGCCGCGGCGAGACGCTCGGCATCGTCGGCGAGTCGGGTTCGGGCAAGAGCGTCACGGCCATGTCGATCCTGCGGCTCCTGCCCGATCCGCCGGCGCGGGTCACGCGCGGATCGATCCGGTTTCGCGGCGCCGACATGCTCTCGTTGCCGCCGGCGGAGCTGCGCAAGATCCGCGGCAAGGACATCTCGATGATCTTCCAGGAGCCGATGACCTCCTTGAATCCGGTCGTCACCATCGGCCAGCAGATCAGCGAGGCCATCGTCCTGCATCAGGGCCTGTCGCGGGCCGAGGCCATGACGCGCGCGGCCGACATGCTGCGGCTGGTTCGCATCTCCGAGCCGGAGCATCGCCTCAGCGAGTATCCGCATCAGCTCTCCGGCGGCATGCGCCAGCGGGTCATGATCGCCATGGCGCTGTCCTGCAATCCGCAGGTGCTGCTCGCCGACGAGCCGACGACCGCGCTGGACGTCACGATCCAGGCTGCCCTTCTCAATCTCATCAACGAGCTGCAGGAGCGCATGGGGACGGCCATCATCCTCATCACGCACGACCTGGGCCTCGTCGCCGAGAACGCCGACCGGGTGGTCGTCATGTACGGCGGCAAGACCGTCGAGGAAGCCGACGTCGATGAGCTGTTTACTTATCCGCTCCATCCCTACACGCGCGGACTCCTGGGCGCGATCCCATCCATCGACGGCGAAACAGCTGGCGCTGATGGCCGTCCACGCCTGCACGAGATCAAGGGCACCGTTCCGTCGCTGCGCCAGCTGCCGTCGGGTTGCACGTTCGCGCCGCGGTGCCCGCGTGCCGCCTCCGTTTGCGAGACGAGCGTGCCGCCGCTCGAGGAGCATCGTCCCGGTCACTGGGCTGCCTGCTGGTTTGCCGCCGATCATGCGCGGGGCGCGCGCTCATGAGCGGCAGTCCTGAGATCGCATCGCGCAAGCCCGGTCCGGCGCCGACCTTGTCCGTGACGGACCTGCGCAAGCATTTCCGCCGGCGCACCGGCTTCCTGTCGCGCGATCCCGGCATCGTCTATGCCGTCGATTCCGTTTCCCTCACGGTCGGTCATGGCGAGACGCTCGGTCTCGTTGGCGAGAGCGGTTGCGGCAAGTCCACGGTCGGCCGCTCGATCCTGAGGCTCATCGAGCCGAGCAGCGGCACCATACGCCTCCTCGACCAGGACATCACGCACGTCGGCGCGGGCGAGCTTCGCCGCTTGCGCCGCCACATGCAGATGATCTTTCAGGATCCGTTCTCCTCGCTCAATCCGCGCCTCAGCGCCGGCGAGATCGTCGCCGAGCCCATCGCCACGCACGGGATCGCGTCGGGGCAGGAGAAGTGGGAGCGCGTCGCATCGTTGTTTGAGCGTGTCGGCCTACGCCCCGATCAGATGAGCGACTTTCCCTCGCAGTTCTCCGGCGGCCAACGCCAGCGCATCGGCATCGCACGGGCGCTCGCGGCGGGGCCCAGTCTGATCATCGGCGACGAGCCGGTTTCCGCGCTCGACGTATCGATCCAGGCCCAGGTGCTGAACCTGCTCATGGATCTGCAGGACCAGGACAAGATCTCCTATCTCTTCATCGCTCACGATCTGGCCGTCGTGAGGCACATCAGCCATCGCATCGCGGTGATGTATCTTGGCCGCATCGTCGAGCTGGCGAGCAAGGAGGCGCTGTTCGCCTCGCCGCAGCACCCCTACACCGAGGCGCTTCTCTCCGCAGTGCCCGTGCCAAAGGCCAAGGCCCGGCGCCGGAAAAAGATCATTCTGGAGGGCGAGATCCCAAGCCCGATGCACCCGCCGTCCGGATGCCGCTTCCACACCCGCTGCCCTTATGCCCAGGCGATCTGCAAAAGCACGCCACCTGAGCTGCGCGAGATCGCGCCGAGCCACTGGGTCTCCTGCCACTTCCGCTGAAGTCCAATCACATTCGTCATCCCCGAGACGACTTCGGCTGCGCCTACGCCGCTCGAGGATGACGAAAGGGAGCTACGCCTTGGCCGGGATCGGGATGTCCGTCACGTCATAGTTGACGTGATGCACCTCGCCGATGAACAGGCCCTTGAACTTGCCGAAATCGGCGGCCGACTGCTTACGGGTCGCCGCCCGTTCCGGTGAGGCCATGCAGAAATCCATGTCCTCCTGGTTGTCGAAGGTCAGCTCGAAGCATTGGTAGTAGCGTGGCGCCTCGCCGAGGTAGGCCTCGCCGTTGTTCTTCAGCAGACGCAGGCGTCTGAGTCGCGGCCATGCCGCCACGTCCGGCATATGCACGTCGAGAATGTAGTCGTCGAAGATCTTTTTGTTTTCGGGGGCGACGGTGCCGACGTAGTAGGCGCAGCGCACGAGCATGCTCAATCTCCTGTGTTCGGATCTGTTCGTGATGAGGTCTAGGCGGTGGCGCCGGGCGGGCGCGTGGCATTCACCGCGGCCGCATCCAGGAACCAATGCACGGTGCCGACCGGCCTCAGCCTGGCGGCGGGAAGGTCGGCACCACTCCATACGGCAGCCAATGCCGCCTGCTTGTTCGCGCCAGCAACCAGGAATGCAACGTCCGCACTGTCTTCCAGCGCCGGGTAGGTCAGCGTGATGCGTGTCTCGTTGTCTGGACCTGTGGTGGTGCGCGCCCAGGTCGAGCGCCCGGCCAGCGCCGGCGATTTGGGAAACAGCGATGCGATGTGCCCGTCCTCGCCCAGACCCAGCAACGTCACGTCAAAAAGCGGACCTCCCTTTCTGGCGCTTTGCGCAGCAAACGCACGCAGCTCGCGATCGTAGCTTTCGGCGGCGGCTTCGGGGGACCCAGCCGGATCGTACGGCATCGGATGGATGTTGCCACTCGGGACTGGTGCACGTTGCAGCATCGCGGCTTGCACCATCCCGCAGTTGCTGCGCGGATGATCGTGCGGCACCCATCTCTCATCGCCCCAGAACCAGTGCACGCGCGCCCAGGGAAAAGTACCGGCGAACTCTGCAGATGCGAGAAGCTCGTACATATGCCGCGGTGTCGTCCCTCCGGCGAGGCAGACCGCGAAGGGCCCTTGGGTCGCCGTCGCCTTGTCCAGAAGCCACGCTGCCGTGCCATGAGCCAGCGCCTTGGCATCGCCATATACGGTTGTGTTTTCAGGGGCCATCAATGATCAGCCTGTGGCTCAACCAAAGGCTTTCCTCAAAACGGGGAACACCTTCTCCGCATAGAGGCGGAGGAAGCGTTCCTGATCAGGGCCAGGCGCGTGGAATACGAGGTGGCGGAAGCCCATCTCCACATACGGCCGGATCTTCTCCACGTGCTCCTCCGGATCAGTCGAGACGATCCAGCGCTTGGCCGTACGCTCGACCGACAGAGCATCGGCCAGCCGCTCCATCTCCAGCGGATCCTCCACCGACATCTTCTCGTCCGCCGACAGTGCCAGCGCAGCCCAGTACTTTGTATCATCGAGTGCCCGCTCACGATCGGTGTCGAAGGACACCTTCATCTCGATCATGCGATCGATGTCGTCGAGCGTGCGGCCGCTGATCTGCAGGCCTTCCTTCAAGTTCGGCAGCAGCTTGTCCTGATAGAGCTCGCTGCCTTTGCCGCTCGTGCAGATGAAGCCGTCGCAGGCGCGGCCCGCATACTTGGCGACCATGGGGCCGGAGGCGGCCAGGTAGATGGGAACCTGCTGCTCGGGCCGGTCGTAGATCGTCGCGTTCTCCGTCCGGTAGAACTCGCCTTCGTAGGAAACGCGCTCCTCGCTCCACAGCTTCTTGATGAGCGCCACGGACTCGCGCAACCGCGCAAACCGCTCCTTCATCTCCGGCCAGACCATGCCCGTTGCGGGCACCTCGTTCAAAGATTCACCCGTGCCGATGCCGAGCACCACGCGGCCTGGAAACAGCGAGCCGAGCGTGCCGAACGCCTGCGCCACGATCGAGGGATGATAGCGGAACGTCGGCGTGAGAACGCTGGTGCCGAGCTGCACCCGCGAGGTGCGCGCGCCCACCGCGCCGAGCCACGAGAACGCGAACGGCGCGTGTCCGTCCGTATGCCGCCAGGGTTGGAAGTGATCGCTGACGAAAACCGAGTCGAAGCCGACCTCCTCGGCCAGGCACGCATACTTCAACAGATCGCGCGGACTGAACTGTTCAGCCGATGCCTTATATCCGAGCTTCAGCACCCGAGCTCTCCAAAAACAGTGGAAATTCCAGGTGCGTATTCAGGTCCTCGCGACCAGGGGCGTCAACAAAAGTTTCCGGCGAGGGCCATGCCCAAGCAGGGCTTGGCCTAGAGCCTCATTCAGCCTCCCCACCGTAGTGTGTCTGACACTTGTGTTGGATCATGCGTCGGGCTTCGTCAGCATATCTCGCCAGCAAGAGTGAGATGGACATTGCGAGCACGGCGCCGCCGACAACTACCAGGGAGAGGATCAAAGTCTCGATACTCATGGCCGCCCTCCTGAGTGCGAATGGATGGCCACAGAACATCATGAACTCGTGATTTGGGCTGTTTCCCCGGTAACACCGCCGCTCGCCAATAAAACCAGTGCCGGCTGAATGAGTGTCGGCTCCGTGGGCAAGTCCCAGGCGGGCATGGGCCACGCCATGGCGCTGCTACAAATCGTTTCCCGCCCGGGCCGGGGGTTGCAGCGGGCCGGTGCCGCCGCCGATGGGGCGTCGCAGGCAGGCGACGTGGTGGCCGGGCGAGACTTCGAGCAGCGGCGGATCGGTGATGCTGCACTCGGGCAGCGCGTAGGGGCAGCGGGTATGGAAGCGGCAGCCGCTCGGCGGGCGCATGGGGCTCGGCACGTCACCTTGCAGGATGATGCGCTTGCGGCGCCGGCGCGTGGGGTCGGGCGCGGGCGCCGCGGCGAGCAGTGCTTCGGAATAGGGGTGCAGCGGCTTGGCGAAGAGCGTGCGCTTGTCGGCCAGCTCGACGATGCGGCCGAGATACATCACGGCGACGCGGTGGCTGACGTGGCGCACGACAGCGAGATCATGGCTGACGAACAGGTAGGCGAGCTTAAGCTCGTCCTGCAGGCGCATCATCAGGTTCAGGACCTGGGCCCGCACCGAGACATCGAGTGCGGAGACCGGCTCGTCGGCGACGATCACGTCCGGATTGACCGAAAGCGCCTTGGCGATGCCCAGGCGTTGGCGCTGCCCGCCCGAGAACTCGTGCGGATACTTGGCCATGGCCTCGGCGCGCAGGCCGACGCGCTCGAACAGCTCCGCCACCAGGCGCTGGCGATCGCGTCCCGTGCCGATGCCGAAGTTCTCCATCGGCTCGCCGACGATGGTACCGGCCGTCAGACGCGGATTGAGCGACGAGTACGGGTCCTGAAACACGATCTGCACGCGCCGGCGGTGCTCCCACATCTGCGTGGGGGACAGCCCTGTCACGTCGACGCCGCCGAGGCGGATGCTCCCGGCTGTCGGCTCCAAAAGCTTCAGCACCATGCGGCTGACAGTGGTCTTGCCGCAGCCGGACTCGCCGACGAGGCCGAGCGTCTCTGCGCGCTTGATGGCGAAGCTGACGCCGTCGACGGCGCGCACCACGCCGCGTTGGCGGCCGAGCAATCCTCCGGTGACGGGGAAATGCTTGACCAGGTTCTGCACCTCGAGGCTCGGCGCGTCGGTCATGCCGCGGCCTCCGCCACGCGCTGGGCTTCCCAGCAGGCGGCAAGATGGCCCGCACCGGTGTCGGCCAACGCTGGCGCCTCAGTGCGGCAGCGCGGCACGACGAAATCGCAGCGCGGGGCGAAGGGGCAACCGACGATCTCGCGCGTCAGGGCCGGAACGATGCCGGGGATTTCCGCGAGCTTGGGGCGAGTGCCGCCCGGGCCGGTATCATCGTCGGCTCCCGGCAGGGCTCGCAGCAGGCCGCGCGTATAGGGGTGCGACGGGCGGGCGAAGAGATCGCCGACTTCGGCCTGCTCGGCCACGCGTCCGGCGTACATGACGATGACGCGTTCGCAGGTCTCGGCCACCACGCCCAGGTCGTGGGTGATGAGAATGATGGCCGTGCCGAGCTTCTCCTTGAGCTCCAGCATCAGATCGAGGATCTGCGCCTGGATTGTGACGTCGAGCGCGGTGGTCGGCTCGTCGGCAATCAGCACCTGCGGGTTGCAACACAGCGCGATGGCGATCATCACGCGCTGGCGCATGCCGCCCGAGAGCTGGTGCGGATACTCGTCGAGGCGGCGGCGGGAGTCGGCAATGCGGACGAGATCCAGCATCTCGTGGGCGCGGTCCATGGCGGCGCGCCAGGAGAGCCCGAGATGCCGCACGACGCTTTCGGCAATCTGCGTGCCGACGGTGAGCACGGGATTGAGGCTCGTCATCGGCTCCTGGAAGATCATCGAGATCTTGTGCCCGCGCAATTCGCGCATGGCCTCCTGCGGCAGCGTCGTCAGCTCTTGGCCATTGTAGGTGATGGACCCGTCCACGATGCGGCCGGTCTCGGGCGCGATGAGGCGCAGGATGGACAGTGCCGTGACAGACTTGCCGCAACCGGACTCGCCGACGATGCCGAGCGTTTCGCCGGCGGCGAGATCGAAGGACACGCCATCGACCGCCCGCACGACGCCATCGGTCGTGAAGAATTGCGTTCTGAGATCGCGCACCTGCAACAGGCTCACAGGCGCCTCGCCAGTCTGGGGTCGAGACGATCGCGCAGGCCGTCGCCCAGCATGTTGACGGCCAGAACGGTGGCGGCGAGGAAGGCGCCGGGGATGAGAATGGTCCAGGGCGCGATCTGAAAGAATGTGCGGCCCTGGGCGATGATGTTACCCCAGCTCGGGATCTCCGGCGGGACGCCGGCGCCGAGGAAGGACAGGCCGGCCTCGATCAGCATGGCCGAGGCGCAGACGTAGGTGGCCTGGACGATGAGGGGGGCAAGCGTGTTGGGCAGCACATGGCGCACCAGGAGCTTGGTGTTGCGCGTGCCGCCGGCGATGGCGCTCTCGACGTACGGTTGCGCGCGGATCGACAGCACGATGGAGCGCACGACACGCACCACGCGCGGCACCTCGGGCACGAGGATGGCGACGATGACGATGCCGAGGCCCGGGCGCGACAGCGTGATGAGGGCGATGGCGAGCAGGATCGATGGAATGGCCATGATGCCATCCATGGCGCGCATCATGATGGCGTCGAAGCGCTTGAAGTAGCCGCAGACCAGACCGAGCGCGAGGCCGATCACGCTGGCGAGCGCCGCCACGACGAAGCCGACGATCAGCGAGACGCGTGACCCGTAGACGGTGCGCGAGAACACGTCGCGCCCGAACTGATCGGTGCCGAACCAGAACCGCTCGGACGGCGGCCGCAGACGGTTGATGGGCGTCTGGCGGAACGGATCGCTGGCGATCAGCGGCGCGGCCAACGCCATGGCCACGAGAACCACGAGCAGCAGCGCACCCAGCGCAATAGTCGGGTTGCGCCGGACGAAAGTCGCAAGGCCGGCGATCGGCGATACCGCCCGCGACAACTCCTCGGCTGTGGCGATGAGCGTCACGATCAATACCGGATGCGCGGATCGAGGAAGACGTAGGAGATGTCGATGATGAGATTGACGAGCACCTTGGCGCCCGCGAACACGATGATGAGGCCCTGTACGATTGGGTAATCGCGTTTCAGGACAGCATCGACGGTCAAGCGGCCGAGGCCCGGAATGTTGAAGACGGTTTCCGTGATGACGACGCCGGAGATCAGCAGGGCGATGCCGATGCCGATCACGGTGACGATCGGCACGGAGGCGTTCTTGAGGGCGTGCAGCAGCAGCACGCGGCTGGTGGAGAGGCCCTTGGAATCAGCGGTCCGGATGTAGTCCTGCGCCAGCACCTCCAGCATGGAGGCGCGCGTGATGCGGGCAATCAGCGCCATGTAGGTGATGCCGAGCGCGAACGACGGCAGGGTCAGGCTTTCAGCCCAGGGCCACAGCCCCTCGCCGATGGGACGGTAGCCTTGCACCGGCAGCCAGCCGAGCTTCACCGCGAAGACGTAGATGAGGACGTAGCCGACCAGGAACACCGGCATGGCAAAGCCGAGCACGGCGAACAACATGACAAGCCGATCGATCGTCTTGCGCGCCTTCCAGGCGGCCAGCACGCCGAGCGGGATGGCGAGCAGCACCGCCACAGCCAGCGTCGAGAGCGTGAGCGAAACCGTGGGTTCCAGCCGTTGCATGATGAGCCGGCTCACCGGCAGGTTGGAGAAGATGGAGGTGCCGAAGTCGCCCTGCAGCATGCCGAGCAGCCAGACGGCGAACTGCTCGAGGATCGGCCGGTCGAGGCCCAGCTTGCCGCGCACGGCGGCGATCTGTTGCGTCGTCGCGTCCTCACCGGCGATGATGGCGGCAGGATCGCCGGGCGCCAAGCGCAGCAGGAAGAACACGAACACGGCAACCACCACCATGACCGGAATGGTGGCGAGCAGCCGGCGCAAGATGTAAGCGGTCATCGGCGCCTATTTCTTGGTGATGTTCCAGAGCACGACCAGGCCGGTGTTCGGCACGATGCCGTCGAGGCGATCGGCGCGATAGGCATAAGGCGAATCCCACTGGCCGAACGGCACGTAGACCACCTGCTCTATGGCGCGTGCCTGCAAGTCCTGGGCGATCTGCTTCTTCTCGGCGTCGGTCTGCGCGAAGGCGTAGGCATTGCGCAGCTCCTCGATCTTGGCGTCGCACGGCCAGCCGAAGGCGCCCTTGTCGCACGCGGCGCCGATCCAGGTGTGCAGTACGGGATTGCTGGCACCGACCGTGCCCATGGTGGTGACGAAAATGTTCCAGCCGCCTTGCGACGGCGGCTCCTTCTTGGCGCGGCGCGAAACGACGGAGCCCCAATCCATGGACTGCACATCGAGGTTGAGGCCGGCGTCGCGCATGGCCTGGATCAGAACCTGTGTGGCGGGAGTGATGGTGTTGTGGTCGGTCGCCGCGAGGATGGTGATGGGCTCGCCGTTGTAGCCCGCCTCCTTCATCATCTGCAGCGCCTTCTTCGGATCGTAGTCCTTGAGCGTGGCGTTGCCGGCGTCGCTCGCGAGCGGGGTGCCGCACGTGAACATGCCGTGACACACTTTGTAGAACTCCGGGTTGCCAATGATGGCGCGCAGGAAGTCCTCCTGATTGATCAGGTGGTACATCGCCTGCCGCGCCTTGACGTTGTTGAACGGCGGATGCAGGTGATTGAGGCGCACGAAGCCGGAGTTGGTGCCGAAGTTGCCGGTCTTCATCAGCTTCACGCCCTTGGATTTCTCCAGGATCGGCAGGAAGTCGATGTTGGGGTTCTCCCAGAAGTCGATCTCGCCGTTGACGAGGGCGGACATGGACGTCTGCGGATCGGAGATCCACACCAGCTCGATGCGATCGACGCCCGCAAACTTCGAGCCGGCGAACGACGAGGCCTTCTCGTTGCCGGGACGCGTCACATAGTCGGGATTCTTGAGGTAGACCGTCTTGCTGCCGGGAACCCATTCGTCCTTGGAGAACTTGAAGGGGCCTGAGCCGATGGCTTCCTTGATCTGCTGCTGCGGGTCCGTCAGCGCGTCCTGCTCGCGCATGATGGCTGCCACCGACGTTCCACTCTTACCGAGCGTTTCCAAAACCATGCCGTAGGGCTTGGTCAGAACCATGCGGAAGGTTTTGCCGTCCACGGCCTCGACGCGATCGACGAACGAGTAGAGGCGCTGGCCGGAGTTGTCGCGGGCGGACCATCGCTTGAGCGAGGCGATGACATCCTTCGATGTGACCGGCGAGCCGTCGTGGAACTTCAATCCGTCGCGCAGGGTGAACGTATAGGTGAGCTTGTCGGCGCTGACGTCGTACTTGTCGACCATCTGTGGTTTCGGGTCGAGGTTGTCGTCATTGCCGAACAGCGTGTCGTAGACCAGCATGCCGTGGATGCCGGCGATGGTCTGCGTCGTCCAGATGGGATCGAGGGTACGCACGTCGGCGTGCAGCACGGCGCGCAAGGTCTTCTGCGCTTGTGCGGGAGACTGTGGCGCCAAGACCGCCGCCACGCAGGCGGCCAGGGCCAGACCAGGGTGCATCCAAGCATGCCGCTTGCGAAAGCTCATCGCTTCGTCTCCCCATCAAGTTTTGCGGCAGTATGCCGGGGAGCCGCGCAGGGCACAATACGCGGCTGCACTCGGCGGTCAGAGGATCAAGCCGGGTGAGGTTTTCTCGTCGAGCGGCCAGATCGGCCGCTGCACACGCTCATAGGGAATTTTGCGATAGTCGCGGGTCAGCGGCGCATCGCTGTCGATATAGATGACCTTCTTGGCGATGGGGCCGAAGGCGGCCATGAAGTGGTTGGTGGACTTCACGACCACCAGCTTCTTGGCGCGCGGATCGATGCCGAGGTTGGTGAACAGCTCGAGCCCGAGGGCCTGCGTGCGCTTGGTGATGAGCGCCACCTCGATGCCGCCAATGCGGATCGCGGCACAATCGCCGAGCGGAACTTTCGTGGGCCCGAAGCTCTGCCAGCAGTCCTCGGCGAGGCCGATGACCTCCACGGTGGCATCGACGGGCGTGCCTGACGCCGGCCCGATCTTGCCGCCGAAGCGCAATGGGAAGGAGGCGCCGAGGCCGGCGTCGAAGCACAGGCGTACGGCAACCGGGTCCCAGATCGGGCCGAGCGCCACGTTGTCGGCGTTGCGGGCGATCAGCTCGCGCAGGATGCTGGTGTTATCGGAGGGCGCGCCGCCGCCGGCATTGTCGGAGGGCTCGGCGATGACGACCGGCGCGGCGTTGAAGGCAAGTCCGGCGGCAACTCCGCCGGACGTGTCGAAGAACTCGGGCATGGTCTTGCCGCGCATGGAGACCATCTCCTCGCCGAGGCTGGTGGCCAGCGCATCGGCCTTGCCCTTGTCGCCATCGGTGACGACGAGCACCCGCGCCGACAGCTCGGGCACGTCGGCGTAAGGAAAGCAGTGGCCGATGGAGATCGAGAGGATGCCGTCCTTGCCTTCCATGGCCTTGATCCTGTCGACGAAGGCGCGCATGAGCGGCAGCGTGGTCGGATAGCTCTGGATCTGGCGGCAGTCGTAGAGCGACATCACCGGCTTGATCCGGCCGCGCAGCGTGGCGAGCACGAGATCGATCACATCCTCGGCGCGCTCCACCACATCGGTGTGCGGGAACTCCTTGTAGAGCACGATGATGTCGGCAAGGCTCACGCGCTTGAGCGTCAGGTGGCAATGCGGATCGAGCTCGACACCGATGACGCATTTGGAGCCGACGATGGCGCGCACGCGCTCGATGATGTCACCTTCCACATCGTCGTATCCGTAGGCCACCATGGCACCGTGCAGGCCGAGCAGAACAGCGTCGACCGGCAGCGCCGCCTCGAGCTGCGCCAGGATCTCGTCGCGCATGGTTTCGTAGTCCTGGCGGTTGGTGGTGCCGGCAGGGCTGGCGGCGAAGCAGCTTCCTTCGATCAGGGTGAAACCTTCCGCCTTCGCGCGGCGCCGGGCAACGAACAACGGAGCAGTGCACATGCGCGGTGCGTCTTCGGGATGCTCGCCCGGTCGCAGGAACACGCTCTCCTTGTAGGAGGCGAGGCTGGTCGGCAGGGGCGAGAAGGTGTTGGTCTCGGTGGCGAGCGTGGCAGCGAACAAGCGCATGAGCGGATCTCCCTGGATGCGGAGAGTGAAGCACTCATCCGCCGCACAGGAAAGCCCGCAAAGATTCTTGGTCGCTACGGACGATCGAGCCTATTGCGAGAAGCACTGCCCGGCGTAGTAGGTGCACTTGCCCTGCCCACGCGAAGGGCAGTTCGCGCGCACGGCAACGCCGATGCCTTTGTAGGTCGGGTTCAGGATGTTCCGGCGATGATCCGATGAATTGAGCCATTGCCGCATGAAGGACTCGCCCGTGCCATAGGAATTATAGGCGACATTCTCGCCCGCGCCGCGGCTGGAAGGATTGTACTTGCGGTATCGCTCGTTCGGGCCCCGCCCGTCGCTCCCCGAGTGACCCAGGAAATCGCCCTTCGCCATGTCGTTGACATGGCCGGTGATTGCCGACACGCAGCGCTGATCGACCGTGAGTGCGCGTAGTCCGCGCTGGGCCCGCTCGCGGTTCGTCATCCTGATAATGTCCTGGGCGGCCCGGCCTGCGGTTGGCGCTGCAGCGGCCTTGCCGCCCTTGGACTGGGCGTGTGCGACGTGACCGCCGCTCGCAACGACGAGAAGAAGACAGACAACACTCATAAGAGCCTTGCGCGCGAGCGACATGGCGACACCTTGGAGCAGAGTTGAAGGGGATGGGTCTTTAGCGGCTGGCTACCATGAGCCTACAACCGGAAAGTCCGTGCAGGCAATCGGCTGGTCGCGCGGGGAGATGACGCAGGCCGACGGCGCGATCTTGATCGCGTATGTGGGCGGGGTCGCCGGGTAGGCAAGAGTGAAAGAAGCGCTATATTGCCCCTGACATGGCGCAGCGCATTCGGCGGATCCCAGAATGAACGTTCGGCGGCAATGGACGTGGTCGATTTTTGCGATATTGGCTCTATTTGCGGCCTTCCGGCCGGCGCACGCCCAGGACGCACAGACTGTTGCGGACTCCGCAGGGCGGCAGGTCGCAATTCCCCAACGCATATCGCGTGTGCTGGCCGCCGGACCGCCGGCGTCGATCCTGCTGTATACGCTCGCTCCGGAGAAAATGATCGGCTGGGTCCGGTCGCCGACACCGGCCGAGAAGCCGTTCCTGCTGGAGAGCGTGCGCGAGCTGCCGGAATACGGGCGGCTGACCGGGCGGGGTGGCACGGCCAACATAGAAGCCATCGTCAAGTTTGCACCTGACATCATCATCGATTCCGGCAGTGTCGGGCCGACTTACTTGTCCCTCGCCGACAATGTCCAGGAGCAGACCAAGATCCCTTATCTCCTGCTGGACGGTGCCTTCGACAAGGCCCCGGCGATCTATCGCACGCTGGGAAAAATCCTCGGCGTGCCAGAGAGAGCCGAGCTGCTGGCCCGTTACGCCGAGGAGACGCTGATCGGCTTGAAGCCGATCGTCGACGCCATTCCCGAGGGCGAACGCCCGCGCGTGTATTACGGCCGCGGCGCGAACGGCCTCGAGACAGGCCTTGCCGGGTCCATCAACATGGACGTGCTGGATCGGGTCGGTGCCGTGAACGTGGCTGCTGCTGCCGGCCGGGGCGGTTTGACGGCCGTGTCCATGGAGCAGGTTCTCTCCTGGAACCCCGACGTGATCCTGGTGCTTAACCCGGCCTTCTACAGGTCCGTCGCGACTGACCCGCTCTGGGCGTCGGTCAAGGCTGTGCGCGAGAAGCGCATCTATCTGGCACCCAGCCTGCCCTATGGCTGGTTCGATGCTCCCCCCGGCGTCAACCGCCTGATGGGCGTGCGCTGGCTGACATCGATCCTCTATCCGCGGCAGTTTCCGAATGATCTCAAGGCGACGACCCGTGAGTTCTACAAGCTGTTCTATCAGGTCGACCTGACCGATCCGCAGGTCGACACGCTGCTAGCGAATGCAACCAAAGGCAACTAGGAGACATCCATGAAAATCAGCGCGCGCAATGTCCTGAAGGGCAAGATCGTCGAGGTCACGAAGGGCGCGACGACAGCACACGTCAAGATCGATATCGGCGGTACCGTCGTGACCTCGTCGATCACCAATGCCGCGGTCGACGACCTGAAGCTTACGGTGGGCAAGGATGCCTATGCCGTGGTCAAGGCTTCCGATGTCATGATCGGTGTAGATTAGACGTCGCGCTCAGCATGACGGCAACAGCACGATCGAGCTACGTTGCCACGGACGGCGCTGCTTACCATCGGTTTCTGGGGCGCTGGACGGAGCGCCTGGCTGAGCCGTTTGCCGCCTTCGCGGTGCCGGACGTCGACGGCGATGTTCTCGACGTAGGGTGCGGGACCGGCAGTCTCGCAATAGAAATTGCGCGTCGAGCTCCGGATCGCCAGGTCATCGGTGCCGACGTCGCCGAGCCCTATCTCACCTATGCGCGCCAGAACGCTCCGCCGAACGCCGGCTTCGTCTCCGGCGAGGCGAGCCAGCTTCAGTTCGCGGACGCGCGTTTCGCGGCGACACTGGCGCAGCTCGTCCTGACCTTCGTGCCCGACCCAGACCGCGTGGTGCGCGAGATGGCGCGCGTGACAAGGCCTGGCGGCGTGGTTGCTGCCGCGGTGTGGGACTTTTGCGGCGGGCTCGTGTATCAGCGTCTCTTCTGGGATACGGCGGCGGTGTTGCATCCGGCTGCCGGCGAGGCCCGCGACCGCTTGTTCTCGCATCCACTGAGCCAGCCGGACGCTTTGATGGACTTGTGGACGCGGGCCGGACTGACGAACGTGGCAACAGCATCACTGACCGTTCGCATGGACTACGCCAGCTTCGAGGATTACTGGGTACCATTGCTCGGAGGTCAGGGGCCCGTGGGCAGCTTTATCGCCAAGCTCGATCCGCCCGTTCTGGCCGCCGTCAGCGCGGCCGTGCGCGCGGCATACTTGAGCGGGCGCCCGGATGGACCTCGCTCGCTGACCGCGACCGCATGGGCCGTGCGGGGAATTGTAGCAGCAGGCGGCACATGACGCCCCGCGGCCAGTCTTCACAGGTGTCCGCCGCCAAGGTCATCGTCCTGCTCGTCGTTCTGCTGGCCGTTCTGTTGATTGCGGCCGCGCTCGTCGGCAAATACCCGGTCACGATCGGCGAATTCGGCAGCGCGCTGCTGCGGCGTCTGGGCGGTGGGGCGCGTCAAGGCCAGATCGACACCGTGCTGTTCGACATTAGATTGCCGCGCATCGCGACCGCGGCCCTGGTCGGCGCCGCTCTGAGCGCTGCAGGCGCAGCGTATCAAGGCTTGTTCCGCAATCCCTTGGTCTCGCCGGACATTCTCGGCGTCTCGACGGGCGCAGGTCTCGGCGCGGTGCTGGGAATCTTCCTGTCCCTGCCGGTCTTCGGCATTCAGCTTCTGGCGTTCGTGCTGGGGCTTGCGACCGTCGCCCTGGTGTATGCGGTCGCTACGTTGGTGACGGGGCGAGACTCAGTGCTGGTGCTCGTGCTGTCCGGCGTCGTGGTCGGATCGCTGGCCGGTGCGTGCATCTCGCTGCTGAAGATCCTGGCCGATCCCTATGACCAGCTGCCGGCCATCACTTTCTGGCTGCTGGGCAGCCTGGCCAGCGTGCGCACCGCCGATCTGTGGAGCGTTCTGCCGCTTGTGCTGCTCGGCCTTGTCCCGCTGGTGCTGCTGCGCTGGCAGATCAACGTGCTCTCACTCGGAGACGAGGAGGCGAAGGCACTCGGCGTCAGCGTCGAATGGATGCGCGCCATCGTCATCGCAGCAGCGACGCTCATCACGGCTAGCGTGGTCGCGATCTCGGGCGTCATCGGCTGGATCGGCCTCGTCATTCCCCATCTGGCGCGCATGCTGGTCGGGCCCAATTTCGACCGTCTGCTGCCGACGGCCATGCTGATGGGCGCCAGCTATCTTCTGCTGGTCGACACGCTCGCGCGCACCATGGCGCGTATCGAGGTGCCGCTCGGCATCCTCACCGCCGTGCTGGGTGCGCCGTTCTTCCTCTGGCTGCTGGTGCGCGGCAAGGAGGGATGGTCATGAGTGCATCCCTCATCGAGGCGCAGGGGCTTGGCATCGGTTACGGCGATTTTGCCGTCGGCCGTGACATCAGTCTTGCGGTCTGTCCAGGAGAAGTGGTCTGCCTGCTCGGGCCGAACGGGTCGGGCAAGACGACGTTGTTCAAGACGCTGCTCGGCCTGATCAGCAAGAGCTCCGGCCAATTGTCCGTGGCGGGGCGGCCGATCGAGGCGTGGCCACGACGCGATCTGGCGCGTCAGGTCGCCTACGTCCCCCAGGCGCACACGTCTGTCTTCCCCTATCGCGTTCTGGACATGGTGCTGATGGGGCGCACGTCGCACCATGGCGTCTTTTCGTCGCCAACCGCTGCCGATCGCGAGGCGGCGCGGGCCGCGCTGCGGCTGCTCGGGATCGCCGACCTGGCGGGGCGCGAGTACACGCGCATCAGCGGCGGCCAGCGGCAGCTGGCGTTGATCGCGCGGGCCCTGGCACAGGACACGCCGGCCATCATCCTGGACGAGCCGACGGCCAGCCTCGATTTCGGCAATCAGGCGTTGGTGCTGGCCGAGGTGAAGCGATTGTCGGAACGGGGTCTCGGCATCGTGCTCTCGACGCACGATCCCGATCATGCCTTCGCCGTGGGAAGCCGCGTCGTGCTTCTGCATGAGGGCCGCGTTGCTGCCGAAGGGTCGCCCGCGGAGGTGCTGACGCCAGCGTTGCTCGAGCGGGTCTACGGCGTCGCGGTGATCATCGAACGCCTGTCCCAGGGGCAGCTCGTGTGCGTACCGCACCTGGGACCATGACACCGCCCAATCACGATCAGAACTGCCGCCGCGCGGCTGGAACACCTTGCAGGATGGCTGGGTCGATCAGCGGTGCGCCAAAACGGGGAACGTCACGGTCAGAAGGCCGACGTCACCTTCCGCGCGGTTCTTGGCATCGAATTCGTGGATCCAGCGCACGCTCGTGCTGACCGGAGTCTTGTCGAGGACGAAGTTGTAATTGATGATCGGGCCGATCGCCGATACGCGCCCCTCGAAAGCGCCGAGCCGAGCCCCGGCGCCGCTATCGCCCGTCACCTGCTGATAGTGATAGCCGGTAACGCCGATCGCCACCTCCTTCGACAGGTTCTTCATGATCGCGTATTCGAAATGGAATTCAGTGCCGCTCTTGTAGTCGGTATCCGGGTTCTCAAAATTGAATGTGAAGCCCGCAGCGCCCGAGATCTCCAATCCCATCTTGGGGTCGAGCCATGTCACCGCAGCGGTGGTATCGACGCCCCATCGGTTGAAGCCGATGTTGGCCAGGTTGCGGCGTTCCCAGAACCCGAGGGGCATGTTGATGAGCACGCCCAGATTCCAGTGCCAGTTGCCTCTATTCCATCCGATGGTCGCCATGGCGACGGGATCACCGAAGGCCGTGTCCTGGTCTTGGAGATTGCCTCGCAATGTAATGCCGATCGGGGGCGGCAGGTTGAGTTCCGCGGCGGCCTGCACGTCCTTGCGCCCGAACGGTACGAGCACGCCGAAGCCGACGTTTCCCCCGAGGACCTTTTGCGGTGCCACCCAGAGAACGGTTGGGACCTCAAGGTACGCCTTGGCTTGAATGTCGGTAACGAGAACGCCGCCGAGCAAGCTCAGGTCCATGTTGCCGCTGTAGAGGTAGGTGTAGTCGATGACGTAGGTACCCGGTGGCGGCGTATAGCCGGCCATGGAGCCCTTTGCGCCAAGCATGTAGAAGCCAACGCCTGACTCCACCGCATGCGCGGAGCGGTCCGGCTGCAATCCCGCTATAGCGATGCCTAAGGCCAAAGTCGAAAGAAGCCTCGAAGGCGACATGGCTGTCCTCATTTTTGCGGAAGGAGGATGGTCAGTGTGGCGCGTGCCCCCCAATCATGGGCGCCAGTGATGGGGCTTTCAGCCCAGTAGCGCACGCCCGCGCCGACGCTCACATGATGCTCGCCGAGCTGCAGCAGCTTGCTCACGTTGAAGTTGACCGGCACCGACCATTGCTCCGCAATCCAGTCGTACGTGGATTCGGAGTTCAGCGTGTAGGTCCAGGCGTCCTTCGTCGTGTAGGAGATGAAGGGCTGCAGGAAAGTGGAGCTGACGTCGGTGCGCGAGGATTCACCCGCATAGGACCAGATGTGGTTGGCGAGGATGCCGATCGTCCATCCGCTTTGCTGTGTGAGCAGGACAGCCGTGGGACCGGCACCCCACTTCTCGGTGCCGAGTAGTGGATCGGTCCCGGTCGGCAGCAGGAATACGGGACCCACGCCCCAGATCAGGCCGCCAGGTCCGGGTGCTTTGGGTGACAAAAAGAAGCTTTGCGTGACGTCGCCAACGCCGCCCTGATCTCCGGCGCCCGGAAAGATGCTGCGCTGACTTATGAGGGGGACGATGGTGCGTGAGATCAAAGACCAATCGCTGTTGAGCGACACGGGAATGACGGGTTGGAAATTGAGCTGAACGCGCTCGCCGTCGCGTGCGGGCCCGATGCGGGAGTCGGTGTTGAACTGGAACGGGATGCTGACGAGGGAGGCGACCGGATTGCTGAGCTGCTCGGCAAGCTCCGACGCGCTATTGGATTGCGCACCCGCGCTGCTTGAAGCAAGCGTGACGAGGATCACGCCCAATGCCGGCATACGCAGCATTCGAACCTCCAACCCGCACAGGTTGTGTTTCAGAGACGATGAACTGATTCGCCGCGGCCGTACGTATTTTGGATAGTCCGCGTTTGGTTCGTGGTTGGACCGTGACGCGCGTACCACGCACCTGTATTCGTTTCGGCGTTGCCTCAGGGGAATCGGCGATCAGTTTTCAGGCCTATTCCTGATGGCCAGCCGTCATGCCTGGGACAAGACTCTTGCATGGCTACGCTCGGACTGATGCAAGAGACGGGCTCTACAAGGGCACGCACGGATGTCTCCGTCCCCTCGGACATGATCAGGGTGTCCGGCGGCACGTTCCGCATGGGCTCCGACAAGCACTATGCCGAAGAGGCGCCTGTCCATCGCGTTACTGTCGACGGATTTTGGATTGACCGCACGCCGGTTACGAACCGCCAGTTCAGGCGATTTGTGAATGCGACCGGGTATGTGACGTTCGCGGAGATCGCGCCCGATCCCAAGGACTATCCTGGCGCGCTTCCACACATGCTCAAGGCCGGCTCATTGACCTTCAGCCCGCCCCAGCACCCGACGGACCTCAGGGACTGGTCGCAGTGGTGGAGGTTCAAGTTCGGCGCCAACTGGCGCCGGCCCTATGGGCCGCGCAGCACCAACAGCGGTCTCGACGAGCATCCCGTCGTGCACATCGCCTATTGCGATGCGCAGGCCTATGCCGCGTGGGCGGGCAAGGAGTTGGCGACGGAAGCCGAGTGGGAATTTGCAGCGCGCGGCGGCCTCGAGGGCGCGGAGTATGCCTGGGGCGATGAGTTCACACCCGGCGGCCGCCACATGGCCAACACCTGGCAGGGGATATTTCCCCACGAGAACCTGACGACCGATCGCTATGGGCGGACATCGCCCGTCACGGCGTTCCCGCCGAATGGATACGGCCTCTACGACATGATCGGTAACGTGTGGGAATGGACCGCCGATTGGTACGCGCCCAAGCACACAGCCGACGCGCCGAAGGCTTGCTGCATTCCGGAAAATCCGCGCGGCGCGCGCGAGGAAGACAGTCTCGATCCGTGCCAGCCGCAGATCAAGATTCCCCGCAAGGTGTTGAAAGGCGGCTCGCACCTTTGCGCACCCAACTACTGCCGTAGATATCGGCCCGCGGCGCGGCATGCGCAGCCCGTGGATACGTCTGCAAGCCATATCGGATTTCGATGCGTCGTTCGTAACAAGGCCTGACCGTCATGGCCATGACCGAGACAAGAGCGCAGGTGGCGCTGGCACGCTTGGCGGCGCTGCTGATCATCGGTTTGGCTGTGCTTGGGCTGATCTGGTACGGTGTATCGCGCGATGTACTGCAGCGGATCTGGCAGGATCTCGTCGAGCGGCCGGGCGGACCGATGACGTTCCGGTTCATCCTGCAGCCCATCATGGCCGCAGTTGCAGCTCTGCTTGATGGCATCAAGGACGCCCAGACGGGCCGTTCTCCCTACTTCTGGAGCGTTCTCCACGAGCCCGCGGAACGGCGCGCGCGACTGCACGAGGGGCTGATTTCCACTGCGCGGATCCTCCTCCTGGCTCTGGCGATGGATACCATCTACCAGCTCACGGTGCAGGGGCAGTTCTATCCCGGCGAAGCCGTCATCATCGCTATCCTCCTGGCCTTCATCCCCTATCTGCTGTTGCGCGGGCCGTTCGCCCGTGTCGCGCGGTGGTGGATGGGGCGCCCTTCCGCTCGACTGTGAAGGGAGGTGACGCCATGGCCGCGCACGTGACCCGCAAAGCGCCACCCGACGACATATCGGTCGAATTATCGGCGCGGCGGACGGGGATGTCCTTCCAGCGCACGCGCATGAGTGCCGACCGCACGCTGATGTCCGTGATGCGAACCGCGCTATCGCTCATTGGTTTCGGATTCACGATTTTCCAGTTCTTCGCGAAGTTGCGCGAAGCCGGAACGCTGACTCATGCCAGTGCCCCTCGCAATTTTGGCGTCACACTCGTGGCGCTCGGCATCGGCATGCTGCTGGTCGGCATTATTTATCACGTCCAATTCATGCTCGGTCTTCGCGTCGAAAGAAATCAGATGACCGAGGACGGGCTCATTCACGGCGAGAGCCGGTTTCCGCCGTCGCTGACCCTGATCACGGCATTCATTCTGCTGCTGATCGGCATCGCGGCGATCGTGAGCATGATCTTTCAAGTTGGTCCCTTCGGTTGAGTGGAGCGCTTTAGCGCGAGCGTAGAGGAGAGAATGCATGGCCAAGTCCCCTAAGAATGGAAAGTCGGACAAGCCGAATATCCTCGTCATCTGGGGTGACGATATCGGCATCTCCAATCTGAGCTGCTACTCGCACGGTTTGATGGGTTACCAGACGCCCAACATCGATCGCCTCGCCAAGGAAGGCATGATGTTCATCGACTCCTATGGCGAGCAGTCCTGTACAGCAGGTCGGTCATCGTTCATCACCGGACAAAGCGTGCTTCGCACCGGCCTGTCGAAGGTCGGCATTCCCGGCGCCCCGGTCGGCATGACCGAGAAGGCCATGACCATCGCCGGCGCACTGAAGAACCAGGGTTACGCCACAGGCCAGTTCGGCAAGAACCACCTCGGCGACCTGAACCACATGCTGCCGACCAATCACGGCTTCGACGAGTTCTTCGGCAATCTCTATCACCTGAACGCCGAGGAAGAGCCGGAGATGTACGACTATCCGCCGGAGAAGGACTTCCCGAACTATCGCAAGAGCATCGGGCCGCGCGGCGTCATTCACTCCTGGGCGACCGACAAGGACGACACGACGAGCGAGCCACGCTGGGGCAAGGTGGGCAAGCAGAAGATCAAGGACACCGGCCCGCTGAACCGCAAGCGCATGGAGACCTGCGACGACGAGTTCGTTGCGGCGGCGAAGGATTTCATCAAGCGCGCTGAAGCCGACGGCAAGCCGTGGTTCGTGTGGCTCAACACCACGCACATGCACCTCTATACGCACACCAAGAAGGAAAGCCTCGGTCAGGCAGGCCGCTGGCAGTCGCCCTATCACGACACCATGATCGACCACGATAAGAACGTCGGCGAAATGCTGGACTTCCTCGACGAGCTCGGCATCGCCGACAACACGTTCGTGCAGTACTCGACCGACAACGGTCCGCACCGCAACACGTGGCCAGATGGCGGCACGACCCCGTTCCGCTCGGAGAAGAACACCAACTGGGAAGGCGCGTTCCGCATACCGATGCTGGTGCGCTGGCCCGGCAAGATCAAGCCGGGACAGATTTCGAAGGAGATCATCCAACACCATGACTGGTTCCCGACTTTCCTCGCCATGGCCGGCGAACCAGACATCATCGAAAAAGCGAAGAAGGGCTATCAGGCTTGCGGGCGCACCTACAAGAACCACATCGATGGCTATAACCTGCTGCCTTACCTGACGGGCAAGGAGAAGGAGAGCCCGCGCAAGCTGTTCGTCTACATCAGCGACGATGGCGACATCATTGCGCTGCGCTACGACAACTGGAAATGCGTGTTCATGGAGCAGCGCTGCAAGGGGACCTTGCAGGTCTGGGCGGAGCCATTCACGCGCTTGAGGCTTCCCAAGCTCTATAATCTGCGAACGGATCCCTATGAGTTCGCGGACATCACGTCGAATACCTATTGGGAATGGTTCCTGCGTCGCGACTACATCGTCCTGACGATCAACATGATCGCGGCAAAGTGGGCGGACACCTTCAAGGACTTCCCGCCCATTCAGAAGCCCAACAGCTTCACGATCAGCGACGCGATGGAGAAGATGAAAGAATCGGCAGCAGGTGGTGGTTGACCACATGACGGGCGGCGGAGCGATCCGCTGCCCGTTCGCACATGTGAGGTCGGAATGATCGACCTAGAACCGGCTGTACTTCGTGACGTTGATCACGTGCGCCAGCGATGCGAACGGCTTGCTGCACGCGTCGTGGTACTCGCCGGTCAGTCCACGGAAACCGTGGGGATCGCTGTCGAAATGGATGCGCACGCTCCGCTGGTTGCTGGTGATCGGCGCCTTGCAGCTTGCGCACCACGGCCCGCGCGGCTCCTCGCCGCCGGGCGTCATATCAAGAGGCATCGGACTTCCCCCATTCTCTACGCCTCGACGATAGCACAGGCACAGGACCGCCGCGACAGAGTGGGACACGACGAAAGGACGCGGGTGACGCCGGGAGCAGCCCCGTGAAACAGTGGCTTACGCTTGCCACCGAGCAGGCCAGCATCTTCATCGACCTCCTGGCTCTGGTGATCATCGTCGTGGCCACCATCGAGGCCTTCATCGGCGGTATGCGCGTGATGCTGGGGGCGCCGGACGGCCATGAGCGGCGCGACGTGTGGCTGCGTTACGCGCGCTGGCTGGTGGCGGGCCTGACGTTCCAGCTCGCCGCCGACATCATCGAAACGTCGATCACCATGAGCTGGGATGCCGTGGGGCGGATCGCTGCGGTGGCCGTCATCCGCACGTTCCTCAACTACTTTCTCGAACGCGATCTGGCGGAGGTGCGCGAGCGCCAGAACGAGAAAGCCCATCCAACCCCGACGTGAGGTGCAAGATGCACGCGACGGCAGGATCGTGCCTGCGAAAGCCCGTTCTGCCTTGGCTGGCACTGCTGATATGGCTCGGTGCTGCAAGCCTACCGGCGCGCGCGCAGCCCGATCCGCTGCCGTCCTGGGCAGAGGGGGCAGCCAAATCCGCCATCACGGATTTCGTCGCACGCGTCACGACGGAAGGCGGCGCGGATTTCGTACCGGTACCCGAGCGCATCGCCACCTTCGACAACGACGGCACGCTGTGGAGCGAGCAGCCCGTCTATGTGCAGGCGGCGTTTGCGTTCGATCGCGTGAAGGCGCTGGCGCCGGAGCATCCGGGATGGAAGGACACGCAGCCTTTCAAAGCCGTATTGGACGGCGACGCCAAGGCGCTTGCGGCGACAGGGGAACGGGGCCTCCTGGAGATCCTTGCGGTTACGCACGCCGGCATGACGACGGAGGCGTTTTCCCGGACCGTGGCGGATTGGCTGAACTCCGCGCGGCATCCGCGCTTCGATCAACCTTACAATCAGCTCGTCTATCAGCCGATGCTGGAGCTGCTCGCGTATTTGCGCAGCAAGGATTTCAAGACGTTCATCGTTTCGGGGGGCGGTGTGGAGTTCATGCGCGTGTTTGCCGAGCAAACCTACGGCATTCCGCCCGAGCAGGTGGTCGGCTCCTCGGGCGTTGTGACGTACGTCATGGGTGCAGATGGCACGCCGGCCCTTGTGAAGGAAGCCAAGGTCGAGTTCGTCGATGATGGTCCGGGCAAGCCGGTCGGTATCAATCGTTTCATCGGCCGCCGGCCCGTTTTCGCCTTCGGCAATTCCGACGGCGATCTGCAGATGCTGCAATGGACGGCGGCGGGCAGCGGAGCCCGGTTCATGGGGCTCGTCCACCACACCGATGCCGAGCGCGAGTGGGCCTATGACCGCACCTCAGCCGTCGGCAAGCTCGACAAGGCGCTCGACGAAGCGCGTGCGCGCAACTGGACCGTCGTCGACATGCAACGCAATTGGAAGGTTATCTATCCGTTCCAGAAGCGATAGTGGCAGCTATCAACTAGCGCCGCGGTGTCACTAGGTGAGTAATAATCGCTTCCGGACTAAGGGTTGAATAGCAAGGGCTTCAGGCTTCTCGCCAGAAAGCCGCAATCGTCCGGCTTGCTCTGGCGGAACGCTTAGCCGCGCTGGCGAGCCATATTCACACCACATTCCGGCGCGGCATTGTGGAAACAAATGTCGTTCTGAGCGTTCTTGTGCCCGGAACGGGTGTCGGAGCTCGTCATGACTGTCCTATTGCGCCGTATAGCTCTCATCACCGCAAGTGCAGCTCTTTTCCTTGGGCTCACTGCCAAACCGACAATGGCCCAGCTCTTCTGGGATTGGGGTGGCAGCCAGGTCGTGAATGACAGCGGGCGGGAGGTCGTCCGCTTCGAGTCCCAGCATGCGCCGGGCGAGGTCGTCGTCAGCTTTGGCGACCGCCGGCTCTATTTCATCACCAGGCCTGGCGAGGCCATCAGCTATCCGATCGCCGTTCCCAGGGAGCAGGACAACTGGGAGGGCGTCACCACGGTGTCGAACAAAAGGGTCAATCCGTCCTGGACACCAACACAATCCATGGTGGCCGAGAACCCACGCCTGCCGCGCTGGGTCCCTGGCGGACATCCGATGAACCCGCTCGGCGTGCGCGCGCTCTATCTCGGCGCCTCGACCTATCGCATCCACGGCACCGACGCACCGTGGACGATCGGTACCGCCGTGTCCAAGGGCTGCATTCGCATGTTCAACAAGGATGTGCTCGACCTCTATCCCCGTGTCGACGTCGGGGCCACGGTCACCGTGACCTGGCAACAGTTCCGTGGGGGTACAGGCGGCGAAGTGGCAACATCACGGCCGCAATCGGGGCCGCCCCTCAGAGAAATTCGGCAGTCGGATTTGCCCAGACACTTCTAAACCACTGCTTCAATCGTATTCGTACGCCTTGAGTAGGTCGCGTCGCGGGACACGCAACTTTTCGAGGAGATCTCTTCGTGTGGGGAAGCTTCAAGCTGCGAACAGTGCTTGCGGGATTGCTGCTGGGATTGACAGCTCTCAATGTCGCTCATGCCCAGGACAGCAGCTACATCAAAGTTCCCAACGCTGACCCGGAAATGGAAGAGGCGAAGGCACAAGCCCGCGCGACGTTGCCGAGGTTCTGGGAGGCTCTTGCCAAACCATCCGACGGCGAGGACGGGTTTGCACTAAAGGTCGGTTTGCCCTACGGCGCCAACAGCACGGAGCACATCTGGGTTGGGGACATCGAGCGCAAGGACGGCAAGATCTTCGGCTTGATCAGCAATCGTCCGCGTGATGTGAAGACAGTCCGCCAAGGACAGCGGATCGAAATCGCCGAGGATAGAATCTCCGACTGGATGTACGTGCGCGCCGGCAAGTGGGTGGGCAACTATACGATGCGGCCACTGCTGAAGCGCATGCCGCTGGTGGATGCGGACCGCTATCGAGCGATGCTTGCAGAGCCGTAGGTCGGCGGTGGAGGGAAACACCTGTTGCGGTCGCTTTCGTCGGGCACCGCAGATCAATAGGCGAAGCGTGTGCTCCTAAAGTCGAAGAAAATGGGCACTGCAACCCGGCTTCTCCGGCCATAGGCACGTCCACAAGGGGCCTAGACCCTCCCGGGTAAACACGGCACAATCCCGGCAAAAGCCGCAATGAACGGCGCCTTGCCAACAAGGGTTCGGGAGGATCTGTTGGATCTTGCTGGCACGACCGAGCCGGCTATCGAAGCGCCGCATGAGCAATCGGCGGCGCTCTTGAGCGTTCGCGATGTGTCGGTGCGCTTCGGCGGGATTGTTGCTCTCGATGGCGTCTCCTTCGACGTCGACGCGGGCCAGATCGCAGGCCTGATCGGGCCCAACGGTGCGGGCAAGACGACCCTCTTCAACTGCCTGAGCCGCCTCTACATCCCGCAATCCGGCGAGATCACGGTGGAGGGCCGGTCCATCCTCGATCAGCCGCGGCATGCGATCCCCATTCTCGGGCTCGCACGTACATTCCAGAACGTCGCGCTGTTCGACCGGATGAGCGTGCTGGATAACGTCAAGGTGGGCTGCCACAGCCAGAGCACCAATGGCTTCGTCCGCAACATCCTGAAGCTGCCCGGCGTCGCCGCGGAAGAGCGCCGCATTACAGAGCGTGCTGAGGAATTGATCGCTTTCATGGATCTGAAAGCCTTTGCGCATGTTCCAGCAGGCGGTTTGCCGTTCCCGATCCGTAAGCGGGTAGAGTTGGCCCGGGCGCTCGCGGCCAAGCCCAAGTTGTTGCTTCTCGATGAGCCCGCGGCGGGCCTCAACCATGACGAGGTGGCCGTGCTCGCGGGGCAAATCCGGCGCATACGCGATGCGCAGAAGGTCACGGTTCTTCTGGTCGAGCATCACATGAGCCTCGTCATGGCCGTCTCCGACAAGGTGGTCGCCATCGACTTCGGCAGGAAAATCGCGGAAGGGACACCAGCCGAGGTCCAGCGCAACCCCGATGTGATCCGTGCCTATCTTGGCGAGGAGACGGCTGCATGAGCGCACTCCTTGCAGTCAAAGATCTCGCGGCGTTCTACGGTCCGTCGCGAGCCCTGCACGGAGTGACTTTCGAATTGGCGCATGGCGGCGTGACAGCGTTGCTGGGTGCGAACGGAGCCGGCAAGACCACGACCCTGCGTGCGATCTGCGGCATGGTTCGCACCGAAGGCTCCGTGCACTTCGACGGCCAGCCGGTCAACGGCCGTTCGACAGAGAGCATCGTGCGCCTCGGCGTTGCGCATGTCCCGGAGGGACGCGGCACGTTCACCGCGCTGTCGGTGGAAGAAAACCTGCGCGTCGCCGCCTACACGCGCCGCGACCGGCCGGCGGTCAGGCGCGATCTCGATATGGTGCTGTCGTATTTCCCGCGGCTTGGCGAACGCATGCAGCAGCAGGCGGGAACGCTCTCGGGCGGCGAGCAGCAGATGCTCGCCATCAGCCGCGCGCTGATGCTCAAGCCGCGGCTGATGCTGCTGGACGAGCCGTCGTTCGGTCTCGCGCCGCTCATCGTGCAGGAGATTTTCCGCATCATGCGCCGCATTAACCAGGAGACGAAGGTCTCGCTGCTGCTGGTAGAGCAGAACGCGGCGCTTGCTCTCGACCTGGCGGACCAGGCCTACGTGCTCGAAACCGGGCGCGTGGTGATGTCGGGCGATGCCGTGTCGATCAAGGCGGACGAGCAGATACGCAGATCCTATCTCGGTTATTGAAGGGGAGGCGATGGACGAGCTGTTGCAGCAGGTGGCCTCAGGTTTGGCGAACGGCGCCATCTACGCGCTCGTTGCCCTGGCGCTGGTGATGATCTTCGTCTCCACGGATCACATCAACTTCGCCCAGGGCGAGATGGCGATGTTCAGCACTTACCTGTGTTGGCAGCTCATGCAGTGGGGCTTCGGGTTCTGGATCGCTTTGATAGCGGCAGCGGGGCTGTCGTTCCTGATCGGTCTGACGATCGAGCGGACGATCCTGCGGCCGTTGCACAATGCGCCCGTGCTGTCGATCGTGGTCGTGTTCATCGGCCTGCTGGCGATCTTCCACTCGATGGCGGGGGCCATCTGGAGTCACACGATCAAGGAATTTCCCTCGCCATTTCCGAAGATCGCCTTCGCGGGTTCGGGATACATCGGTCCGCATCAGATCGGCATGATCCTGGTGACTCTGGCGCTGCTGGGTGCGCTGTTTGCGTTCTTCCGGTTTACGCCGCTGGGTCTGGCGATGCGCGCGGCGGCGCAGAACCCGACGTCCGCGCGCCTTGCCGGCGTGCGCGTCGACTGGATGCTGGCCTTGGGTTGGGGGCTTGCCGCTGCTATCGGCGCCATTGCCGGCGTCATGGTGGCACCTGTCGTTTATCTCGAGCCCAACATGATGGCGGGCATCCTGCTGTACGGCTTTGCGGGTGCGCTCGTCGGCGGCATTTCCAGCCCGGGCGGAGCGGTGGCCGGAGGCTTCATCGTCGGTGTGCTTGAGAACCTCGTCGCCTTCGTCGGCAACCAGATCGAGCGTCACGCCGGCGTCTACATCATCGGCAATGGTGAGAAGCTGACCGTGGCGCTGCTGATCGTCATCGCTGTGCTGACCTTGAAGCCGTCCGGTCTGTTCGGCCGCGTAACCGTCAGGAGAGTGTGACGCATGGCGGTGACGAGCCCGGTTGCGACCAATGAAACATCATCCGATGTCGCCGTGACGCGTCGCGTACCCACGTGGGTGTGGATTGGCGTGGGAATCGCGGCGCTGCTGCCGATCGTCGGCGGGAAGACCGGGTTGATCTCGAACTTCACATTCCTGCAGCTCAGCCTGATGATCGTCTACGCGATTGCGGTGCTGGGGCTGATCCTGCTGACGGGCTTCAACGGGCAGATCTCGCTCGGGCACGGTGCCTTCTTCGCGGTCGGGGCCTATACGGCCGCCATCCTCATGGACCAGGCCGACTGGCCGTACTGGTCGACGCTGCCGATGGCCATGCTGATGTGTTTTGCGGTTGGCTACCTGTTCGGATTGCCGGCGCTGCGGCTCGAAGGTCACTACCTGGCTTTGGCGACGTTCGCCTTGGCCATCGCCGTGCCGCAGATGCTGAAATACCGGCACCTCGAGCCCTTCACGCACGGAGTGCAGGGCATCAATCTGATCAAGCCGGATGCGCCGTTCGGATTGCCCTTCTCGGCAGACCAGTGGATGTACTACGTCGTGCTCGCCTGCGCTGTCGCCATGTTCTGGATGGCGCGCAATCTGCTGGATAGCCGCTCGGGACGGGCCATCATGGCGATCCGCGATCAGCCACTGGCGGCCGATACCATGGGCATCAACACCGCGCGGTACAAGGCGATAACGTTCGGCCTCAGTGCGCTCTGCACGGGCCTTGCCGGCGCGTTGCATGCCATCATCTTCGAATTCGTCTCGCCGGACAGTTTTCGCTTCGAGCTGTCGATCGCGCTGCTCGTCGGTGCCGTGGTGGGTGGGATTGCCTCGCTGCCCGGTGCAATCTTGGGCGGCGTGTTCGTCCAAGTGATCGAGAAATATGCCGATGCTCTGACTCGGAAGATTACAGCCAGCGTGCACTTGCCGATCGAGCTCGAGCCCTGGACGATCTATGGGATCGTGTTGATCGCACTCATGTACTTCATGCCGACCGGCATCGCCGGCGGCGTTGCGCGTCTGTGGGCCCGACTGATCCGACGTTAGACGACAAGAGGACGTGGCGCATACCGACAACAACAGTGGAGGAAGCGAGCATGACCAAGACGAAATCGAGATGGATGACTGCCTCAATCTCCGCCCTGGCAATTGCGGCACTGGCCGGCGAGGCGTCGGCGCAAAAGAAGTACGATGAAGGCGCAACCGATACCGAGATCAAGATCGGTCATACCAATCCATATTCCGGAAACGCATCGGCTTACGGCGTCATCGGCAAGACCATCGAAGCCACGTTCAAGATGGTCAATGACAATGGCGGCATCAATGGCCGCAAGATCAACTTCATCACCTACGACGACGGATACTCGCCACCCAAGACCGTCGAGATGGTGCGCAAGCTGGTGGAGGAGGACAAGGTTCTGTTCCTGTTCAACACACTCGGCACGCCCCCGAACACGGCGATCCACAAGTACATGAACACGAAAAAGGTGCCGCAACTGTTCGTCGCGACCGGCGCGTCGAAGTGGGGTTTCCCGAAGGAGTTTCCGTGGACCATGGGCTGGCAGCCCGACTATGCGACCGAAGCTGCCATCTACGCCAAGCACATCCTGTCGACTGTGAAGGATCCCAAGATCGGCATCCTGATGCAGAACGACGACTACGGTAAGGACTACCTCGGCGGCTTCAAGAAAGGCCTCGGCAAGGACAACGAGAAGCTCATCGTGCAGCTCGCCACCTACGAGGTGACGGACCCCACCGTCGACAGCCAGATGATCCAATTGAAGAACTCCGGCGCCAACGTGTTCTTCAACATCACGACGCCGAAGTTCGCGGCGCAGGCGATCAAGAAGGCGGCGGAGATCGGCTGGAAGCCGGTGCACTATCTCAACAACGTGTCCTCGTCGTTCGCCACGGTGTTCAAGCCGGCCGGCCTCGATGCGTCGCAGGACATCATCATCGCGCTCTATCGTAAGGACGCGAACGATCCGCAGTGGGCCGCCTCACCCGACGTGGTGGCGTGGAAAGCCTTCATGGCGAAGTATCAGCCCGCGGTCGACATCAAGGATGATGGTGCCAACTTCGGTTACGCTGTTGCCAACACGATGGTGGAAGTTCTCAAGCGGTGCGGCGACAACCTCACGCGCGAGAACGTGATGAAAGAGGCAGCCAGTCTGAAAAACCTGGAAATTCCCATGCTGCTTCCGGGTATCAAAATCAGCACCAGCGCGACGGACTTTTATCCGATCCAATCCGTGCGGCTTGGCCGCATCAAAGGCGAATCTTTCGAGTTGTTCGGCGAGGTGTTGTCGAACGAAGCCGAGTAGCTGGGATTCGTCCGGACGATCCCGAGCCGCGAGCGCAGATGGCCTGTGCTCGCGGCAAATCGTTTGCCCCAGTAAAAAACCGTTCATTCCAGTCCGGCAGCTTGTTCGAGAAAATCGCTGTTGGACCATGCCGAACGTTGGAAATTTTCAAGTTCCAATCGCGATAGTTCGACTTGCGCCTTTTTGATTAGGCAAGAACCTCGCGCGACGCCTTGCAGGCCCGAGCGTCCTATGACAGTTTTGCCGCGACACATATAAGCCCCCTGTCGAGCACGCATGGCCGTCGAGATCGAGCGAAAGTTCCTTGTTACCAGCGAAGCGTGGAGAGCCGACGTCGTCGGACGCAAACTCTTGCGTCAGGCTTATCTCGCGAGAGAAGGGAAATCGTCGATACGCGTGCGCATGGTGGACGACGCGTCCGCCTCGATCACCATCAAGTCGCGCGGCGCGCGCGTCAGCAGGCTGGAGTTCGAGTATCCCATCCCCGCGGACGAAGCCCGTACGCTGCTCGAGCTCCGAGAAGGCTATCTGCTGTCCAAGGTTCGGCACCTGGTCCGGCATGGCGATCTGACGTGGGAGATCGACGTTTTCACCGGTGACAATGCAGGCCTCATTATCGCGGAGGTCGAGCTGGATCATGAGCGGCAGGACTTCGTCTTGCCGCCATGGGTCGGACGCGAGATCACCCACGAGGAACGCTACTACAACAGCAATCTCGCCATCCGCCCCTATCGCCTGTTTGCCGCTGACGGTACTACCGAGCATCGCGCGGGCTGATTTCGAAACTCCGCTAGGAGAGGCTGCCGGCTTGCGCGGCTAGCCCGCAACGGTGCGCCCCTGGTGCACACACCGTTGCGTTGCTCAGGTCGTGCATCTCAGAGGTCGACTCGTTCCTGATCGACGGCCTTACGCTCGGTCATGTTGAAGCGTCCGCCGTAGATAGGCCTCTCGCCGGTGGTGGGGCCCGGATACTGGACGATGAAGATCTCGCCGCCGGTCTCGGTGCGGAACTCGCCTTCGAAGTGCGGATCGGGATGAAACAGCACGGTGCCCGGCTTGTGCACGACACCGTCGATCGTGAACTCACCCTTCAGGATGTGCCACACCTGCGCGAAGCCGTGATAGTGCTCGGGGTGATAGGCACCGGGCTCCAGGCGCAGGATGCCGGCGTTCGGCTCGGTCGGACGCTCGGGGCGCGGGTGGAACAGCATCTTGCCGGTCTCGCCGGGCCAGCGGATCGTCTCCCAGTCGACCTCGTCGAAGTGGCGCACCTGGAATGGCTCGTGATCCTTGCGCGAGGCGTCGCGCTTGGTCGTCAGCGCGGCATTGTTGGCGGCCGTATCGGGAATGTCCTTGCTCATCGGGCTCCTCCTTCGTTGATCTTTTCGAGTGCGATCTATTTTCGCTTTCTGCCGGATATCCTCCTTTCGGCGACTTGGGTTTCGAGCACGGGTTTCGATCTCGGCATGCGGGCCCACCATTCGACGGCCGTCGCAGATTGGCTCTCGATGGCGGTGACCATCAGCAGTTGCGCGCGCGAACGGCCCTTGGCCCAGGCCATGTGGGGCACGTCGGAGCGCAGGTGAATGGAATCTCCCTGATCGAGCGTGACCACCTCATCACCGATGCGGAATTCGACGACGCCTTCGATGACGATGCAGAACTCCTCGCCGGGATGGGTCACGAGCGGCGCGTTCCTCGAGCCCGCCGGAAGGTCCAGAAGAAAGGCCTCCATGCGCTGCTCGCCGACGCCGGACGCGAGCTGGCACCAGGCATAGGGTCCCGTGCGGTCCTGCGCCGACGGGCTCGCGTCGGTCCGGCGGACGACGCGAAACGCTTTCGTGCGCGCGCCATCATCGAGGTCGGCGAAGAGTTGAGCGGGTGCGAGCTCGAGCACGGCGGCGATCTCGAGGAGATTGCCGATGGAGCAGGCAACCTGGCCGCGCTCCAGTCGGGACAGAAACGTGACCGACAGTCCGACCTCGCCGGCAAGCGCATCGAGCGTCAGGCGCCGCTGCTTGCGTGCGGAGCGGATGGCCTCGCCGATATGGGCCAGCCGTTCCCGCTCCCGGGTTTGCCTTTGGGTGACGATGCGGCTCATGCGGGCCTCAGCAGGATCGTGGAGGCCGCAGTGTGGCTGGAGTCAATTTGCGTATCAAGCAAAAAATTTTGCTTTTAATGACACTCGGGGCAAGCGGCCAGGCCGCGACGGCGACAGGGTTTGTTTCCTGTCGCCGTTGTGCCGATCAAGGCGCCGGTGCTGGGACGTGGTCCGGCTCCATCCGATCGTGCGTGACGGCCAGGCCGCGACCTTTGACGAGGGCGTAGATGGCGGGGATGACAATCAGCGTCAGAACGGTCGACGACAACATGCCGCCGATCATCGGCACGGCAATGCGCTGCATCACCTCCGAGCCTGCGCCTGTGCTCCAGAGGATCGGCAGCAGGCCGGCAACGATGGCGCATACGGTCATCATTTTTGGGCGGACGCGTTCGACTGCACCGTCCATGATCGCCGCATTGAGGTCATCGCGAGAGAAGGCGCGTCCTTCCCGATCGGCGCGAGACCTGTGCGCGCTGAGGGCGTGATCGAGATAGATCAGCATGACAACGCCAGTCTCCGCCGCGACACCGGCGAGGGCGATGAAGCCAACGGCCACGGCAACGGACATGTTGAAGCCGAGCCACCACATCATCCACAGGCCGCCGATCAGCGCGAAGGGCAGAGAGAGCAGAACGATCAGCGTCTCCGCGATGCGCCGGAAGTTGAGATAGAGCAGCAAAACGATGATGACGAGCGTCAGCGGCACGACGACCATCAACCGCTGCTTGGCGCGCTCGTAGTACTCGTACTGGCCGCTCCAGGTTGCGTAGTAGCCGGGCGGGAACGTGACATTTGCGGCAATGGCCTTGCGCGCCTCGGCGACGTAGCTTGCGAGATCGCGCTCGCGCACATCGATATAGATGTAGGCGGCAAGCTGCGCGTTCTCGGTGCGGATCGATGCCGGTCCCTGGGCGATTTTCACAGCAGCAACCTGCCCTAAAGGAACGGATGCGCCGTTGGCCAGGGGTACCAGTGTCTCGCGGGCGATTGCACGAGGGTCGGACCGCACGTCGCGGGGATAGCGCAAGCTGACACCGTAACGCTCGCGCCCCTCGACAGTAGTCGTCACAGTTTCGGCACCGAGCGCTGACGCGATGACTTGCTGCACATCACCAACCATGAGGCCGTAGCGGGCGAGTTGTGCCCGGTCCGGTTCGATCTCCAGGTAGTAGCCGGCAATGATGCGCTCGGCGTAAGCGCTGGCCGTGCCGGAAATGCCCTTGAGCGTCGTCTCGATGTTGCGGGCGAGCTGCTCGATGATTTTCAAGTCTTGCCCGAGCACCTTGATGCCAAGAGGCGTGCGGATGCCAGTCGCCAGCATATCGATGCGCGCCTTGATGGGCATGGTCCACGCGTTCGATACGCCCGGAAATTGCAGGGCACGGTCCATCTCGTTGATGAGCTTGTCGAGGGTCATGCCATCCCGCCATTCGCTCTGGTCCTTCAGAACGATGATGGTCTCGAACATTTCAGTCGGTGCAGGATCAGTGGCCGTGTTGGCCCGGCCCACCTTGCCGAAGACGGATTTCACCTCGGGGAAGCTCTTGATGATCTTGTTCATGACCTGCAGCAGCTCCGAAGCCTTGGTGATCGAGATGCCGGGAAGCGTGGTGGGCATGTAGAGCAGCGTGCCCTCGTTGAGATTCGGCATGAACTCCGAGCCGATGCGGGAAGCGGGAACGACGGTGATCGCGAGCAGGGCCAAAGCAACGGCGATGGTCAGCGTCTTTGCCTTGAGCACGCCCCGGATGACGGGCCGATAGACCCAGATCAGGAACCGGTTCACGGGGTTGCGGCTCTCGGGAAGGATGCGTCCCCGCACGAACAGCATCATCAAGGCCGGCACGAGCGTCACCGAAAGGAGAGCCGCGGCGGCCATCGCGAATGTCTTGGTGTAGGCCAGAGGTTTGAAGAGCCGGCCCTCCTGCGCTTCGAGGGCAAATATCGGCAGGAAGGACACGGTGATGATGAGGAGGGAGAAGAAGAGTGCAGGTCCGACCTCGCAGGCCGCCTCGATCAGCACCTCGCCGCGTGGCTTGTCGGGTGGCGCGCGCTCAAGATGCTTGTGGGCGTTCTCGATCATAACGATGGCCGCATCGACCATGGCGCCGATGGCAATGGCGATGCCGCCGAGGCTCATGATGTTGGAGGACAGTCCCAAGGCATACATGCAGATATAGGCGATGAGCACGCCGAGGGGCAGCGTGATGATGGCGACGAGGGCGCTGCGCGCGTGCAACAGGAAGATGACGCACACCAGAGCGACGATGAGGCTTTCTTCGATCAGTGTTGTCTTGAGCGTGGCGATGGCACGGTCGATGAGATCGGAGCGGTCGTAGACCGGGACGATCTCGGTGCCCGCCGGGAGGCTCGGGGCGACATCCGCCAGCCGCGCCTTCACGTTCTCAATGACGGACAGGGCGTTCTGGCCATAGCGCTGAATGGCGATGCCGGACGCGACCTCGCCTTCGCCGTTGAGCTCCGTGAGGCCGCGACGCTCATCAGGGGCCTGCTCCACGCGTGCAACATCGCGCAGGAGGACGGGCGCACCCCCTTCCGATTTGAGGACAATCTGCTCGATGTCCTGGATGCCGCGCAGATAGCCGCGCCCTCGGATCATGAATTCGGTCTCGGCGAGCTCGATGACACGTCCGCCGACGTCCATGTTGGAGGCACGGATGGCCTCACGCAGCCGGGTCAGCGTCAGATCGAAGGCCTTCAACCTGCGCGGATCGACGACGACGGAGTACTGCCGCACGAAGCCGCCGACGCTGGCGACCTCGGCTACGCCTTCCGCTTTGGCGACAGCAAAGCGCACCTGCCAGTCCTGCGTCGCGCGGGTTTCGGCCAGCGTGCGTTTCGCAGCCATCACTGCGTATTGATAGACCCAGCCGACGCCGGTCGCGTCCGGTCCCAATGTCGGCGTCACACCTGCCGGCAGAGTGCGCGCTGCGCCGGAGAGATATTCGAGCACGCGCGTGCGTGCCCAGTAGATGTCGGTGCCGTCCTCGAAGATGACGTAGACGAAGGACACGCCGAAGAAGGAAAAGCCGCGCACGATCTTGGAGCGCGGCACGGACAGCATGGAGGTCGACAGCGGGTAGGTGACCTGGTCCTCGATGACCTGCGGCGCCTGCCCCGCGTACTCGGTGTAGACGATCACCTGGGTGTCGGAGAGATCCGGCAAGGCGTCGAGCGGCACGTTGCGCACGGCGTAGATGCCGGCTCCCGTCACCAGGATGGCGCCGAGCAGGATCAGGAACAGATTGCGGCTCGACCAGCGGATCAGGGCGGAAATCATGGCTTCGCCTCCGTTGCCGGGGGCGTGAAGGCTTGGAGAGCCGCCTTCAGGTTGCTCTCCGCGTCGATCAGGAAATTGGCGGACGTGACGACTTCCTCGCCCTCGGCCACGCCATCGAGGATCTCGATCTGATCGCCGTTGCGCAGACCGGTCTTGACGGGGCGCGGCTGGAAGCGGCCTTCACCCTTGGCGACGATCACCACCTTCCGTGTGCCGCTGTCGATGATCGCCGAGAGAGGGACGACGAGCCGCGGCGCATCGCCCACAGGCGAGGCGATTTCGACGTCGGCATACATCTCATGCTTGATGATGTGGTCGGGGTTGGGGACCTCGATCCGAGCCTTGCCCGTGCGCGTGCTTGCATCCAGCTCATGGAGGACGAACGTCACGCGACCTGTGAAGGATCGGCCGGGAAACGCGCGGAATGCGACCGTTGCCGACGCACCGGGCTGCACCAGGCCCATGTCCTGCTCGGCGATGTCGGCGATGATCCAGACCTTGGACAGGTCGGCGATGCGATACAACTCCTCACCGGCCCTGACCATCTGTCCCTCGATGATGCGCTTCACCATGACGATGCCAGCGGCAGGCGCCGGCCAGTCGATGGACATCTGCGGATTGGGGTCGCTGCGGAGCGCGGTGATGGTCGCTTCGGGAACGTCGAGGTTTCTGAGTTTCTGTAGGGCTCCACTCTCGCTGCGCGCGCCTCCGCCGGCAGAGACGCTGGTGCGGTAGTCGATCTGGGCGCTCACGATCTGCGGGCTGTAGACGCGGAACAGCTTTTCTCCGGCGCCGACGGAAACACCGGTTTCGTTGACGTAGAGCTTCTCGATGAAGCCGTCAGCACGCAGGGATACGATGCGCAAGCTACGCTCGTCGGGCTTTACAGTGCCGGGTGCGCGGACGGATAGCGTGAAGGGGTGGCGCCCCACGAGCGCCGTGCGCACGCCGGATCGCTGCACGCGATCGAGGCTGACGGTGACGGCGCTTGCGTCATCCTCACCCTCATAGATGGGAATGTAGTCCATTCCCATCCAGTCCTTCTTGGGCACCGGCGACGTGTCGGCGAGGCCCATCGGGTTGCGGTAGTAGAGAATCTTGCGGCTGCCGCTTTTTTCTTTGGCGGCCTGCTTGTCCCTGTTCCCTTTGAAGTCCTCCTCCTGGTCGTCATAGACAGGGAGGTAGTTCCGGCCGTCCGGCGTCGTTTTAGGCTCCGGCGAGAAGTCCGCCTCGCCGTCCGGATGTTTCCAATAGAGCACGATGCGCTGCGCTGCAGCGCCGTGTGGGCCGGCATCTGCGGTTTTCATATGCGCGCCTGCGGGCAAGGTTGGCCACGTGCCGGCTCCTAAACGGTAGCCGGCGACCGCGGCTGCGAGGACCGCCAGCGTAGCGGCCCCCGCAATCACGATGCGAGACATGGCGGGCCTACTTCGCGTTGAAGACGACCGTGCCTCGCACGGTCTCGCTCTCACCAGGCACCTTGGCCATGAGCTTGAAGGCCCAGCCGCCTGCCATCGTGAAGTCGGCCTTGAATTTGTAGACACCAAGCTCGCCCGACGGCATCGCCGCGTGCTTGGCCGTCATCTCGCCCATGCTGTCAGGCGACATGTCGAGGCGTGTGCGGAACAGCACGGCGCCTTCGACCGGCTTGCGTGTCGTCTTGTTGACGAGGCGAACGGCGACCTCGCTATCCTTGCCGTTGCGAACGTCGACGGATACGGGCTCGAATACGTAGTCTTGCGGCGCGGCTTGGGCCGAAGTTGCACCTAGGATTGCTGCCAGGCTGAACAGCGCTGGCAAAATGCGTGATCGGGTTTTCATTGAAGAATATCCTTCTCGAAACTTGCCTGCGCGATGTCGCGCGCGGAATGCGCCCATTTCGGCCGCTGCGATACGCAGGCCGTCAGGACACTTTCGAGAAGTCAGGTTCTAGGAGGTCGTCTTCGTGGTTCAGGCCAACTGTCGGGTGGCCTGCCTTGTGGGGCAATGAGAAAGGTGTTTTCAGCAAGTGCGATGACGGCGGCCGCCTCGACGACTTGGCCGTTGAGTTTGAAACACTTGGCAAGGCAGATGCTGTCCTGGCATGCAGCCTTGGTGTCGCAGCAGCCGCAGTCTTTGGAGGTTTTCTGAGCCTTGCTCGGGCAATCGGGCATGTCTGTCATTGCCATGGACTCGGCTTGCGCGGACATGGCCATAGCCGCGCTCACCGGCGCGAGCGCCAGACCGAGGACAATAAGCAGTGCGAGCAATAGCCGATATGCGATCAAGAGAACCTCCGCCGGTCAATATCTCCGCCCGAGGTTTTACGGGTCAAGTTAACCGGCCCTAACAATCGATCAAATTTGCGTTGCTTGGCTGGGGCGGGCGATGTGGGTATGTGCCCGAAGCGCACAGAGTCGCGTGAAATCGTCTCCCTGGCTGCTCAACCGGTTGACGGCCATCGGACTGCTCCGTAGGCTTTCCGCCAAAGCTGAGATTCGCTGCGAAGGAAGTCCGTGTCCTGATTAGCCTGCCCAAACATCTTGCCATGGTTGCGGCGCTGCTGCTGGCAGTGCTTGCGTTTGGCTTGGGTGCGGGCGGGGCTGCAGCGCACGGCGGACATGCGCATGGGGTCTCAGCAATCTCCGTGACGTCAGAAATCTCCGCGCAGGATCGTGAGCCCGTGGTTGAGGTACGCGCTTCTTCGGTGCGTAGCGTGGCAGCGAGCATTGATGTTGCGCACAAGTCGTCGGGCACCTCCAGCAAATCGGATTGCTGCTGCGGCGGCGTTATGTGTCACGCAGGTATGACCTTTGCTTACGAGACGCTTACCGTTCCTTTCCAAGCCGGCGCGCGTGTCGTCGCCGTGCCTGCATCCGGCCACCCGCAAAGCAATGGGTCCGGCCTGGAACGTCCTCCCAGATCCATCTGAGCCCAGCGTAGCGTTGGCTTAGAGCACGCTTCGCCGCGTTACGCGCCGATACGTTCGACAGCGTCTACTGTTGTCGTAGCGATCCGCTTAGGCGCGCGGTCGTCCGGCCGCCCCCAATCAATTCAAGCGACGAGTGCCAGAAGAAAGGCACGTACCGAATGATAACCAGGACCCTGTCCGGGCTCTTGCTGGGGTGGACGTTCGTTTCCCCGGCGGTTGCTCACGATCCGGCCAATCCGGATTCCGCCGTACCGCCGGTGCGCTACAGCCCGGTGCTGTCAGGCACCCAAAGCTATCGTCCCGTCGAGCCTTTGCCGTGGGGAGAGGTCAATCGCCGCGTGATGCCTCCCGACGCCATGCCATCGGCGCCGGGCCAGTCGAAGACCGCCCCCAAGGGCAAGCAAGACAAGAAGGGCGCACATGATCACTAAGCTCGACCAAAGAGCGCGCGCGATGGCGCCGGTTGCGGTCATCGCGATCGGTCTGCTCGGCAGCGGATGCGCCCGGTTCTCTCCGGATGCCGGTATGGGTGTCGTGGAGGCTGCTGCAGCCGCAGAGCTCGGCAAGGACGCGACCAAGCTCGACAGCCCCGCCAAGGAGGCGCAGGCCGCAGCGCGCGTCAAGCAACTGACTGCACAACGTCTGACGGTCGCCAACGCCGTGCAGATCGCGCTGCTCAATAACCGGGGATTGCAGGCCGCCTACAACGATCTCGGCATCTCCGAAGCGCAGATGGTCGAGGCGAGTTTGCCGCCGGCACCAACGCTGGCGTTTGGCCGCCTCGTAGGGTCGGGTGGCTTCGAGATCGAGCGCCAGATCATCCAGAACGTTCTGGCCTTGGCGACGCTGCCGCGCCGCCGCGAGATCGCCGAGGCGCGCTACCGCCAGGCGCAAGCGCGTGCGGTGGACGCGACGCTGCGGACAGCGGCGGAAGCAAGCCGCGCCTACTATCGCGCCGTGGCGGCTAACGAATCCGTCAAGTTCCTGCTCGAGGCCCAGGCATCGGCACAAACCATCTCCGAGCTTGCAAAGAAGCTCGGCGAGACCGGCGCCATGACCAAGCTCAATCAGGCGCGTGAGCACGTGTTCTACGCGGATATCTCGAGCCAGCTCGCCGGCGCACGCCTGCGCCAGCGCGTCGACAAGGAGCGCCTCGTACGTGCGCTCGGTGTGTGGGGAGCAGACACGTCGCTGAAGCTTCCCGACAAGCTCGCCGCATTGCCCAAGAAGCCGAAAACGCTGCCGTGGGTCGAGCGCGAGGCGGTGCTACGGAGAGTCGACCTCGCCATTGCCCGCATGGAGATCGATGTTGTCGCCAAGGAGCTAGGGCTCACGCGCAAGACCCGCTTCATCAATGCGCTGGAAGTGACGGGCATCAATACCGTCGAAAAGGAAACGTCGGTTGAGAACGGCCATGTGGAGGTCGACAAAACGAAGCGCAACGGCTTCGACATCGATTTCCAGATCCCGATCTACGACTTCGGCGAATCGCGTGTGCGCCTCGCCGAGGAGACCTACATGCGCTCGGTGAACCGTCTGACGGAACTGGCCGTCAACGTGCGATCGGAAGCGCGCGAGGCTTACCAGTCCTATCGCGGTGCGTACGACATCGCGCGGCACTACGACCGCGAGGTACTGCCGCTGCGCCAGATCATCTCTGATGAGACGATGTTGAACTACAACGCGATGATCCGGGATTTGTTCGAGCTGTTGGCCGATGCACGGGCGCGCATCCTGGCCAACGTACAAAGCATCGAGGCACGCCGCGAATTCTGGCTCGCCAGTGTCGGCCTGCACACCGCAATCGTCGGCGGGCGCGGTGGTGGCGGCGATGCGGCCGAAACGCCGCGTGCCATGGCAGCCGGCGGCGGCGAAGCCGCAGGCCATTGAGAGCGATGGAGTGAAGCCAATGACAGTTTCCCGCAGAACATTTCTTGCAAGCTCGGGGTTGGCGCTCGTCAGCGCCGGCGCGGTCAAGGCCGGCATTCCGGAGGCGCCGATCCAGACATCACCGTTGATGCAGGATCCCTTGTTTCCAAAGACCGGACCGGATTATCAGCCCGTCGTCACACTCAACGGCTGGACATTGCCGTGGCGGATGAACGGCGACTGGAAGGAATTCCATCTCGTCGCCGAGCCCGTGGTGCGTGAGCTGTCGCCCGGCATGAAAGCACACCTGTGGGGCTACAACGGCCAGTCGCCGGGCCCGACGATCGAGGCGGTGGAAGGCGACAAGGTGCGCATCTTCGTCACCAACAAGCTGCCGGAGCACACCACCATTCACTGGCATGGACAACTTCTGCCGTGCGGCATGGACGGTGTCGGCGGCTTGACGCAGCCGCAGATCAAGCCGGGCAAGACCTTCGTCTACGAGTTCCAGCTCAAGAAGAGCGGCACCTTCATGTACCACCCGCACGCGGACGAGATGGTGCAGATGGCGATGGGCATGATGGGCTTCTTCGTCGTCCATCCGAAGGATCCGAAGCTGCACCGCGTCGATCGCGATTTCGTTTTCCTGCTCAACGCGTTCGACATCGAGCCCGGCAGCTACGTGCCGAAGATCAACACCATGCTCGATTTCAACCTGTGGTGCTGGAACAGTCGCGTCTTTCCCGGCATCGACCATATCGTCGTCGCCAAGAACGATCGCGTGCGCATCCGGTTCGGCAACCTGACCATGACGAACCATCCGATCCACATGCACGGCTATGACTTCGAGGTGACGTGCACGGACGGCGGGTGGACGCGGCCGGAGTCGCGGTGGCCCGAGGTGACGATCGACTGCGCCGTCGGGCAGATGCGCGCCTTCGAATTCGACGCGATCTACGAGGGCGACTGGGCGATCCACTGCCACAAGTCGCATCACACGATGAATGCGATGGGTCATGACGTGAAGACCTACATCGGCGTCGATCAGAGTGACGTGAAACAGCGCATCTCTCGCCTCGTCGGCGGTGGCTACATGCCGATGGGTGCGCAGGGCATGGCCGAGATGGGCGAGATGGAGATGGCCGCGCCCGACAACACGCTGCCGATGATGACGGGCTTCGGACAGTTCGGACCGATCGAGATGGGCGGCATGTTCTCGGTCGTCAAAGTGCGCGAAGGGCTCGCTGCCAACTCGTACAAGGACCCGGGCTGGTACAAGCACCCGCCCGGCACGGTTTCCTACGAATACAAGGACGACGGCACGCAGAAAACGGAAGTGCCGCGTGCGCCCGAGGCTCCCGCAAGGCAGACGACGGGCGGAGCCAGGGAGATCGAGTTCAAGGCCGTCAAACCGAAAGGGCATGGCGGGCATCATTGATGCGCGCCCAAACCCAAGATCACGAAATTCTCAAGTGTCGTTGGCAACAGGAGCTGAAGCCATGTTTGTAAAACGGACTATCCCAGCACTCTCACTCGCCGCGCTGGTCGCGGCGGGTTTATCGATCTATGGCAGTACGGTCCGCGATGCGACCGCGCATACAGGGCACGTCTTTGCTGCCGGTGAGCCTGGCGATCCCAAGAAGCCATTCCGGACGATCGAGCTCACCATGCGCGAGGGCAGCGGGACGATGTCCTATGAGCCCAGCAAGATCGAGGTGAAGAAGGGCGAGCAGATCATGTTCGTGCTGCTCAACATGGGCGCTCTCCCGCACGAGTTCCTGCTCGATTCCTTCGAGAACAATGCCAAGCACAAGGTCGAGATGGAGAAGAATCCCGAGATGGAGCACGAGGAGCCGAACGGCAAGCGTGTCGGACCGAAGAACGACGGCAAGGTGCTGTGGCGCTTCTCGAAGGAGGGAACGTATGAGTTCGCCTGCCTCATTCCGGGGCACTACGAGGCCGGGATGAAAGGCGTCGTCGTCGTCAAGTAACCGAGTTCACGCCGGAAGAACAACAGCACTGAGTCCGTAAGGAGGATGACAATGCGTAAATTCATGATTACCTTGATCGCACTCGCCGGAGTCGCAGGCCTGTCGTCCACTGCCGTAGCGCAGATGGTGGATGGCGAGGTCACCAAAATCGACGAGGCAGCGGGCAAGATCACAATCAAGCACGCGCCCTTGAAGAAGTTCGACATGGACGCGATGACCATGGTATTTCGCGCCAACGATCCGGCGATGCTGAAGCAGGTCAAGGTGGGCGACAAGATCCGCTTTGAGCCGGAGAAAGTGAACGGCCAGTTCACGGTAATGAAGGTCGAGAAGAAGAAGTAGGCTGCGAAGGCTCCATCATGCGACGCCTTGGAACGCTGTCTCGGCCGCCAGCTGGCGGCCGATGACGAGACGCTGGATGTCGGAGGTACCTTCGTAGATGGAGCATACGCGCACGTCGCGGTAGATGCGTTCGACAGCGAAGTCGCGGAGATAGCCATAGCCGCCGTGGATCTGAATGGCAGCGGAGCAAACCTTCTCTGCCATTTCAGAGGCGAACAGCTTGGCCATCGAGGCTTCCTTCAGGCAAGGTGTGCCGGCGTCGCGCAATGCGGCCGCGTGCAACACCATCAGCTCGGCAGCCTGAATGTTCGTGGCCATGTCAGCCAGGCGGAAACTCACCGCCTGGTGGTCGATGATCGGCTTGCCGAAGGTGCGCCGCTCCTTGGCGTAGGCGAGGGCAAGATCGAAGGCCGCGCGTGCCATGCCGACGGATTGCGCCGCAACGCCGATGCGGCCGCCTTCGAGATTGGAGAGCGCGATCTTCAGGCCTTCGCCTTCCTGGCCCAGCATCTGATCGGGCGTCACCTCGCAGCCTTCGAGCACGATCTGGCAATGATCCGTCGAGCGCTGGCCGAGCGTGTCCTCGACCCGTGCAACGCGGTAGCCGGGCAGGCTCGTTGGCATGACGAAGGCTGACAGGCCTTTCTTGCCCGCGGCGGGATCGGTGACGGCAAAAACGACTGCGGTGTCCGCAGTCTGGCCGGATGTGATGAACTGCTTTAAGCCGTCGATCACGTACTTGTTGCCCGAACGCCGCGCTTTGGTGGTGATGGCGGCGGCATCCGATCCGGCATCGGGCTCGGTGAGGCAAAAGCAGCCGAGCTTTTCGCCCTTGGCGAGGTGCGGCAGCAACCTCTCCTTCTGCTGCGGGGAGCCGAAGCGCAGGATCGAGCCGCAGACGAGCGAGTTGTGCACCTGGAGTGCCGTGGACGCCGCGCCATCGACGGCCGCGATCTCCATGATCGCGAGGGCGTAGGACACATGATCCGCGCCGACGCCATCGTACTCCTCCGGCACGGTCATGCCCAGCAGCCCCGCAGGACCCATCTTGGAAAAGGCCTCCTTGGGAAACAGGGGAACGCGATCCCGATCGGCGACACCGGGAGCAAGCTCCCGCCGCGCGAACTGCCGAGCCATGTCACGCACCATGCGCTGCCGTTCGGTCAGCATGCCATCCTCCAAGTTGCGACCGGGAGGATGAAGCGCGCGGCATGTGTGCGTATTGTCGAAAATTGCCGGCTACTCGAGGCGCGGCTCTTCATCAGGATCGGAATCGAGCAGGCGTGCAAGCACCTGCAGCGCGCGGCGCAACTCCGGCAGCGGCGGCGACGCCAACGCGATGCGGATGGCTTTGGCGGCGTGGCCAGGGCGGACCGCGAAGGCGCTCGCCTGGGCCAGGGCGATACCGTTCCGGGCGGCGGCGGCGGCGAATTGCTCGGCGCGCCAGTGTTTCGGTAACTCGAGCCAAAGGTGATAGGCGCGCGGATCGGTGCGAATAGTATGTGCCGACAACTCTTCCAAAGCGACGGCTTGACGCCGCATGGCATCCTTGCGCTTGGTGCGTACGATTGCATGCGCCGTGCCGTCGGTCATCAGGCGCAGCGCTGCCTCCCGGGCGATGCTGGACGCAAACCATGCGCCCGAGCGAATGGCAGCGGCTATACGATCAACCAGAGGCACTGGCGCCACGATGAAGCCGACGGACAGGCCAGGCGCAATGCGCTTCGATAGGCTATCGACCACGACGCCATACTCCGGCAGCAACACGGCCAGCGGGGCCTCATCAGCCAGGAAGGCGTAGATCGCATCCTCGATGACGATGAGGTTCTGCGCACGCACGAATTCCGCAAGCTGCTGGCATCGTGCGGGCGACATCGTCAGGCCCAGAGGATTGTGCAAGGCAGGTTGAAGATAGAGGGCCGATAGCGGCGTCGCCGCGTGGATTTCCGCCAGGCGATCTGGCCTGACGCCGTGACCATCTATGGGAAGTGGAATGAGCGTGACGCCGAGGCGCGCGGCAATGGCTTTGACGGCCGGATAGGTGATCTCCTCCACGCCGAGGCGGCCACCGACCGGAACCAGCGCCGCAATTGCTGCGGCAATGCCTTGCCTGCCGTTTCCCGTGAACAGCATCCGATCCGCATGGGGTGTCCATCCGGCGCGTGCGAGAAAGGTTGCTGCGATCTGCCGGTCCGACGCCGTGCCGCGCGCCGTGGTTGCGGGCAGCACACTCGCCAGAGCTTCAGGCCGAAGCAGCGGGGTCAGACTCTCGGTCAACATCGATGCCTGATCCGGCAGCAGCGGCGTGTTGAGCTCAAGATCGACGGCAATATGCCGTGGCTCCAACAACGCCGATGCTGCCGGTTTGGGCGCAGCGACAAACGTCCCGCGGCCGACTTCGCCGACGATCAGTCCGCGTCGCAGCAGTTCTGCGAACACCCGACCTGCGGTGGAGGCGGCGATGCCCTCGCGATAGGCGTACTCGCGCTGCGGCGGCAGACGGTCGCCAGGGCGCAGACGGCCGCTGGCGATGTCGGCGGCGATACTGTCGGCCCGTTTGAGGTAGCTCATGGCAAAATTGCACCGAGATCAATACTTAAATTGCACTGATACAATGCCAGTGCGACGGTTCGGGGTCAAATGCAACCAGGAAACCAGGGCAGGTGACCATGAGCAGCATCGCACTCAATGGAATTACGATCGGCTATGACGACGCGGGGCAGGGGCAGGTGCCCGTCGTCTTCGTCCACGGCCATCCTTTCGACAGGTCCATGTGGGCGCCGCAGGTGCGCGCGATCAGCGAGGCCGGGTATCGCGCGATCGCTCCCGACCTGCGTGGGTACGGGCAATCGAGCGTCGTGCCGGGCAAGGCGACGCTGGATATCTTCGCGCGCGATATCGCGTCGTTGCTCGATCGGCTCGACACCCGCAAGGCCGTGTTGTGCGGGCTGTCGATGGGCGGCCAGATCGTGATGGAGTTCGCGCGCCAGTTTCCTGAGCGCCTGCGTGGCATCGTGCTGGCCGCGACCTTCCCGCGTGCGGATACGGAGGACGGCAAGCGCATCCGTTTGGACACTGCCGATCGTCTCGTGCGCGAAGGCATGGCCGAGTACGCCCGCGAGTTTCTGCCCAAAATGCTGGCGGCCGGCAGCATCGCGCGCCTGCCTGCTGTCGCGGAGCACGTCATGCGGATGATGCAGGGAGCGCCCGCGCAAGGCTCGGCCGCGGCATTGCGCGGCCGGGCAGAACGTCCCGACTACGACGGCGTGCTGGCCGGCCTCGATGTGCCAGCGTTGATCGTGGTCGGCGACGAGGACGCGTTCACGACGCGGGCGGACGCAGAGCACATGCATGACCTGCTGCGCGATTCCGAGCTGGTCTGGATGAAAGGGATTGGCCATATGCCGAACCTCGAGCGTGAGGCCGATTTCAATGCGGCGTTGGTTCGCTTCCTGGACCGAGTCGTCAGGGCCGAACACTGACCACGCGTTCCTTCGTCACGTCTGTGTGGAGGCGTCGCCGCGCCATGCGCGGCGGCGATCATTGATCTATTTCTGTAAGAATTGACATTAATATCGTATTGTGAGAATAGCGGTTATCATGCTGACCGCAGCAATGTGCCGGGTCGCCGTCGTAGGCCGCGGGGTAGGGCGGGGCGATCGCAACGCGCGCGACCCTCCCAGATCCCCTGAAGGTTGAAGACTGCTCCGCGAGCCCGATCGAGGGTTCCTAGCCATCTGCGCAACGCGATCACGGATGAGGCCGCCGCCTGATCCACCTCCCGGAGACCACGCGATGATCGTCGAAGAGCGCATTTACGTCCTGCACACCGAAGTGAACATCAAGGACTACTTCCGCATTTATGAGAGCGAGGGTCTTCCGGTCCAGCGCGAGATCCTCGGCGGATTTCTGGGATACTTCACCACCGAGATCGGGACGCAAAACCAGCTCGTGCACATGTGGGCCTATTCGGATCTGGAGGAGCGGCGCAAGCGTCGCGCTCAGCTCGCCGAGCACCCGCAGTGGCAGGGCTGCATCGCCAAGATCCGCCCCATGATCCGCACCATGGAGAACCGGATTTTGCTGCCCACGTCCTTCTCGCCGCTGCCGGCGGCGCTGCTGAGCAAGCCCCAATAACAAAGTGATCCGAGACGTAATGCCGTTCTGCTGCCGGCAGCGATCCCTTGGAGATGTGCGAATGACAAGCCTGAAAGATAAAGTGGCGCTGATCACGGGCGCCGGAACGGGAATCGGCCAAGTTGCGGCTGGGCTATTCGCGCACAACGGCGCTCGTGTCGTCGTCGCGGAAATCGACGAGGAGAAGGGCCGCGCGGTCGCTGGGAAGATTGTTGCGGACGGTCTGGATGCAACGTTCATCCGCACGGATGTGACGGATGCGGACAGCGTCAAGCAGTGCGTGGCGCAGGCCGTTGCCACATACGGGAAGCTCGACGTCATCTACAACAATGCCGGCGGCTCGAGCATGCGCGACAACGACGTGACGCGCGTGGAGTTCGAGGAGTTCTGGCGTGCCATCCGCCTTGATCTCTACGGGACGTGGCTCGTGTGCCACTTCGGCATTCCCGAGATCATCAAAGCGGGTGGTGGCGCAGTGGTGAATGCCGCGTCGGTGGTGTCGCTGATGGGGTGGCCCGGCAAGGACGCCTATACGGCCTCGAAGGGTGGCATCGTCGCGCTGACACGCTCGATGGCCGTGGAGTTCGCGCCGCACGGTGTGCGTGTGAATGCGGTTGCGCCCGGTGTGACGCGCACGCCGCGCGTGGTCGCGCAACTCGAGGCGCTGGAAACGACGCAGAAGCTGACGGCAGCGCATCTGCTCGGCATGATCGAGCCGATCGATGTGGCGAACGCAGCGTTGTTCCTGGCGTCCGATGCGTCGGGGCGTACCACTGGGCATATTCTTCCGGTCGACAGCGGCCTCTCCATCTCCTGATCGTACGCGAGCTGATCCATGACGCCTGACATGTTTTCCCTCGCCGGTCGCGTTGCCCTCATTACAGGATCGGCGCGCGGCATCGGCTGGGGCATCGCACAGGCCGTCGCTGCGTCGGGCGCGCATGTGGTCATCAACGATCTCGACGAGGCGGTTGTAGCCGGTCGCGCACAGGAATTGCGTGCCGCTGGTTTTTTGGCGTCGCACGCGGCCTTCGACGTTACGGACGAAGCCGCAGTGACCGCGGGCGTTGCCGCGATCTCCGCAGAACGCGGTGTCGACATTCTCGTCAACAACGCCGGCATCCAGCGCCGCAAGGAGTTTCGCGAGTTCATCTACGCCGATTGGCGCGCGGTGATCGACACGCACATCAACGGCGCGTTTCTCGTCACGCGTGCCGTAGTGCCTGGCATGATCGAGCGCCGCTTCGGCAGGATCGTGATGATCGGGTCGATCGCCGTGCAGCAGCCGAAGCCCGCGATCGCCGCATATGCAACGGCCAAGGGTGGCCTGACCTCGATGGTGCGTGCCCTGGCATCGGAGCTTGGACAGCATGGCATCACCGCGAATGCCATCGCGCCGGGGTTCATTGCGACGGAGTTCACGAGCGCGTTACAGGCCGACGAGGCCTTTACAAAAAGCATGCTGGCGCGCGTGCCGTCGGGACGGTGGGGATTGCCGGGCGATCTCGCACCGGCCGTGATCTATCTCGCCTCACCGGCGGGAGCCTTCGTCAACGGCAGCATGTTGACGATCGATGGCGGGTTCCTGGCCTCAGGCTAAGCGCGATGGCTAAGCGATAGCATTTTCGCGAGAGCCCTTGCCGCGCCGAGTCTTGTGCGGGCGTGCTGCGCGTCCGGCTCCCCCCTGATCCTTCTTGGTGCGCTTTTCGATGTCGCGCGTGATCTCGGCAGCGAGTGCGACGATCTCGGTCTGGTAGGGCTCGGTGGGCCCCTTCTTGTAGCGCTTCTCGGGGACGATGAGGACGACACTGCCCAGCACCCTGTGCTCTGCGTCGAAGACGGGCGCGCTGATGCCGACGAGACCTGAGAAGACCTCTCCAATCGTTACGCAGAACCCGGCTTTGCGCAGGCGAGCCATGTGTGTGCGGAAAGCATCCCAGTCATCGCCGAGACCGGCCTCGCGGATATGCGCTGCGTGCCAGAGCATGAGGCTGCGAAGCTGATAGGGCGTCAGGTTGGCGAGGATGATCTTGGCCATGGCGCCGTGGAAGAACGGCATGGGGCGGCCGCGCTCGTAGATCTCGTCGATGCTGCGGTCAGGCCACGCGAGATCGGCACACATCACTTTGTCGCCGTAGAAGCTGCATAGCATGATGTTGATGCCGAGCCGCGCGCTGGCGGTCCGGATCAGCGGGGACGCGCTCCTGAGCAGGGGATCAACTTTGCGGACCAGGCGGTCGAGCTCGATGATGCGCGAGCCGAGGACATAGCTGCCGCCGGCGGCCGGTGCCAGGAGCCCGCGGTTGCACAGCGACTGAATATAGCGATAGGCGGTGGCCCGCGATGCACCGGTGGCCCGGATCGCATGCTCGAGCTGGATGTTCATCCGGTTCTCATCGAAGAGATCGAGGATGCTCAACATCCTGTCGAGACTGCTCATCGGTTCTCCTGGCACCCGGCTTCACTGCGAGCCCAATCTACAGGGCCGGTATGGCAAATGGAATGTCCGTGGTCGTCACCGGTTGGGGATGGAGCCGGGTTTTGCAGCCCGGCTCCTGTAGTACGTTCAGGCGCGCCGGTAGCCGACGAGAGTGGAATCGTCGACTTCCGGCAGGTTGACGACGATGTTATCCGGCGTCCTCGCCGTGAGAAACACGAGGTCTTCCGTCACGCTCATGTTGACCTCGATGTGCGGCATGTGTGCCGGCACGAAGACGAAATCGCCTTCGTTCATGTCGACGAACTCGGCGTAGTTCTCGCCGTAGTAGATCCGGCATTTGCCCTTGAGCACATAACCGCCGGTCTCGGCCTCGCCATGATGATGGGGGAGCGACCTGAACCCGGGCTCGTTACTGACCTTGCCGAACCAGATCTTCTGTGCGGGCGTATGCTGCGGGCTGACACCTGAAATTCGCACGGCGCCGCCGGACTGTCCGGTGCCGGCATGTTCCTGGCCTCTGGGGGTAACGATCGGTCTCACCGTGGTCATTGATATCTCCTTGCAGCGGGGGTTGAGGTGTTCTGTGCGGCGCCTCACCAAGATCCCGCTGACGTGCACAGACCTCATGGGGAGAGGGCGTTTTCAATTTATCCATAAATCTCATAATTCGATAAAATTTACAAGTCTGCAATGGCGTGATGAGTGCTGCGATCATGCGCATGCTCACGGCGTGATGCGCGAGCCGCTGTCGCCAGTCCGGTTGTTCAGCACGCTCAGAATGCCGTCGAGACCGAGGATGTAGGAGTCGATGCCGAAGCCCTGCACGACGCCAGAGGCGATATCCGCCAGCGTGGATACGACTTTCATGGTGTATTGATTGCGGATGTGGACTTCGACGAACGGCACGGCGATGCCTTGCAGGCAATAGCGCATGGAATGGCCAGCGTGCGACCAGGCGCCGGGATTCATGACGATGCCATCGACACCCTTCTCAACGGCGGCATAGAGGTAGTCGAGCGCGGCGCCTTCCGAGTTGGTGTAGAAGATGTCCAGATCGTAGCCCTTGGCGGCGGCATGCGCGCGCATCAGGGAGTCGAGCTCGGCGGCGGTGGTGCGGCCGTACTTCTCGGGCTCGCGCTTGCCAAGATAGTTGAGATTGGGCCCCTGGAGCACAACGATCCGCCAACGCGGCTTGGTCTCGGCTGACACTGGGCACCTCCAACGCAGATCAAGTCAGATCCTGGACGTCCGGTTCTTTCGCCGGAGCTTCCTTCAAGATCGGCGCGGCACCATTTAACGGCGTGCCGCGCCGAAACTCTTCTGAGCGCAGGCTCCGCTTACTTCTTGGTCAGCGGACAGGCGCTCTCCGCGAGCGGCCGGAAGGCCTTCTCGGCCGGGATGGTCGAGATGATCTTGTAGTAATCCCAGGGCTTCTTGGAGTCCGCCGGCGCCTTGACCTCGACGAGATACATGTCGTGGATCATGCGGCCGTTGGGCAGCAGCTTGCCGTTGCGCGAGAACATGTCCTCAACCGGCGTTTCGCGCATCTTGGCCAGAACCTTGTCCGGATCCTTGGAATTTACTGCCTGCACGGCTTTCAGATAGTGGAGCACGCCGGAATAGATACCCGACTGCGCTTCGCCCGGCATCTTGCCGACGCGATCCTGGAAGCGCTTGGCGAACTCGCGGGTCTTGTCGTCCATGTCCCAGTAGTAGGGCACGACGAACTGCAGGCCCTGCATCATCTCGAGGCCGAGGCCGTGCACGTCCGTGATGAACGTCAGCAGGCTCGAGAGGCGCTGGCCGGAACGCTGTAGGCCGAACTCGCGGCCCTGCTTGACGACGTTGACAGTCACGTCGCCGCCGGAGGCGAGCGCGACGATCTTGGCCTTGGAGCCCTGGGCCTGCAGCAGGTAGGACGAAAAGTCCAAGGTCTGCAGCGGATGCCGTACGCCGCCGACGACCTTGCCGCCGTTGGCCGCGACGGCCTCGCGCATGGCCTGCTCCATGCTGTGGCCGTAGGCATAGTCGGCCACCAGCATGAACCACGTGTCGAAGCCCTGGTCGATCAGGGCGCGCGAGGCGCCGCGTGTCTGGGAATACGTGTCGAACGTCCAATGCAGGCCGTAGCCGTTGCAGGAATCCTCGGTGAGGCGGTCCGTGGCGGCGCTGGCGTAGATGGCGATCTTCTTCTTTTCTTTTGCCAGATTGTTGACGGCGAGCGCGATGGCCGAGTTCGGCACGTCGAGAATGACGTCGACGCCGTCGACGTCATACCACTGCCGCGCCAGGTTGAGGCCGACGTCCGGCTTCTGCTGGTGATCGGCGAAGATCACTTCGATCTTCTCGCCAAGCACACTGCCGCCGAAATCCTCCACGGCGAGGCGAGCGGCTTCGACGGAGCCCTTGCCCGACAGATCGGCAAACGGGCCGCTCATGTCGGTCAGCACGCCGAGCTTGACCTTGTCGGCAGCTGCGCCGGTGGCCGTCATCGCAGCGATCGCGACGGCGGACAGGAGTGTCTTCAAGTGTCTTCGCATAGATGTTTCCTCACTCATTGATCATCTAAAGATGCTTCTTCAGGCGTCGCCCGATCACGCCGACGATGCCCTCGCGGAAGAGGAGCACCGAGAGCACGAAGATGACGCCTTGGACGACGGTGACCCAGGCTCCCAGGTGTGCCAGATAGTTCTGCATGGTCACGATCACGAGGGCGCCGACGATCGGGCCGAATACGGTGCCGATGCCGCCGATGAGTGTCATGAGCACCGGCTCGCCCGACATCGACCAGTGCACGTCGGTGAGCGAGGCAAGCTGGAACACGATGGCCTTGGTGCCGCCGGCGAGACCGGCGATCGCGGCGGAAAGCACGAACACGGCGAGCTTGTATTGCGTCGTGCGATAGCCGAGCGAGATTGCGCGCGGCTCGTTCTCACTGATCGATTTGCAGACCTGTCCGAATGGCGAGTGAATGATGCGGTAGATCAGTAGCAACCCGGCCATGAAAATCAGCGAGACGAAATAGTACATCGTGCGGTCGTTCGAGAGATCGAACAGCCCGAGCAGCTTGCCCCGCGGCACGCCCTGGATTCCGTCCTCGCCGCCGGTGAACGGCACCTGCACGCAGAAGAAGTACACCATCTGCGCGAGAGCGAGCGTGATCATGGCGAAGTAGATGCCCTGGCGGCGGACAGCGAGCGCCCCGAAGACGGCGCCCAGGATCGCCCCGGTCGCGACGCCTGCAAGAATGGCGAGCTCCGGCGGAAGGCCCCAGATCTTGGCGCTGTGCGCCGTGACGTAGCCCGCCATGCCGAAGTAGGCGGCGTGCCCGAACGACATCAAGCCGCCGAAGCCGAGCAGGAGATTGAAGGCGCAGGCAAACAGCGCGAAGCACAGCACCTTCATGACGAAGATGGGATAGACGAGCATCGGCATGATGGCCAGCACGATGGCCAGGCCGATGAAGATGGTGCGGTGCAGACGCTTGCTGTCAGCGCTGGAGGCGGCTTCGTGCCCGGTCGATTTCACGGCTTCGCCGCTGACGACGGCGGTGCGTCCGAACAGACCGGCCGGCTTCAGGAGGAGCACGATGGCCATGATGACGAAAATGACCGTCGCCGAGGCCTCAGGATAGAAGACCTTGGTCAAGCCTTCGACGAGGCCGAGCCCGAAACCGGTAACGATGGAGCCGAGGATGGAGCCCATGCCGCCGATCACGACGACGGCGAAGACGACGATGATCAGGTCCGCGCCCATATTGGGCGTCACGGAGTAGATCGGCGCAGCGAATACGCCGGCAAGTGCCGCGAGAGCAACGCCGAAGCCGTAGGTCAACGTGACGAGGCGCGGGACGTTGATGCCAAAAGACTCGGTCAGCGTCGGGTTCTCGGTCGCCGCACGCAGATACGAGCCGAGCTTGGTCTTCTCGATCATGTACCAGGTCGACAGGCAGACCGCGAGCGAGGCGGCCACGACCCAGGCGCGATAATAGGGCAGATACATGAAGCCCAGGTCCTGGCCGCCCGACAGCTGCGCGGGGATCTGATAGGGAAGGCCCGACGAGCCGTAGTAGTTGCGGAAGACACCTTGAATGATCAGGGCGAGGCCGAACGTAATGAGCAGCCCATAGAGGTGATCGAGGCTGTAGAGGCGCGAGATCAGGGTGCGCTCGAGCAAGACGCCCAAGGCGCCGACGATCAACGGCGCCAGGATCAGCGCCCACCAGAATCCGAGCCCGAGGTAGTTGAGCAGCATCCACGCGACGAAGGCGCCGAGCATGTACTGAGCGCCGTGCGTGAAGTTGATGATGTTTAGGAGGCCAAAGATGACGGCGAGGCCCAGGCTCAGGAGAGCATAGAAAGAGCCGTTGATGAGGCCGAGGAGAAGTTGGCCAAAAAGGGCCTGCGGTGCAATTCCGAGCAGCTCAAACATGATCAGGTGGTCTCACCGCAAATCTTGAATGTGCCAGCGCTTCACACGCCGAGATAGGCATGAAGCTTGTCGATGTTGGCATCGACTTGACTGTTGTCGATCCTGTCGACCACGCGCCCCTGCTCGACGATGTAGTGGCGATCGGCGACTGTCTGGGCGAAGCGGAAGTTCTGCTCGACCAGCACCGTCGTGAAGCCCTCATGCTTCAAACGGGCGATGGTGCGCCCGATCTGCTCGACGATGACGGGAGCCAAGCCCTCCGTCGGCTCATCGAGAAGCAGGAGGTTGGCGCCTGTGCGCAGGATACGCGCAATTGCCAGCATCTGCTGCTCGCCGCCGGACAACTTGGTGCCCTGACTTGAGAGGCGCTCCTTGAGATTGGGAAAAAGCTCGAAGATCTGCTCCAGGCTCAGCCCGCCGGGCTTTACGCGCGGCGGCAGAAGCAGGTTTTCTTCGACATTGAGGCTCGAGTAGATGCCCCGCTCCTCGGGCACATAGGCGACGCCGAGCCGGGCGATCGACCGGGCCGGCAAAGCGATGGTTTCCGTACCGTCGAAGACGATCGAGCCGGTGCGTTTGGCAAGGATGCCGATAATGGACTTGAGCGTCGTCGTTTTGCCGGCACCGTTGCGGCCGAGCAGCGTCACCACCTCGCCGGGTGCGACGTCGAAGTCGACGCCGCGCAGGACGTGGGATTCGCCGTACCATGCCTGAAGCCCGCGCACCGCGAGCAGTGGTGCATCGGCCCTACCCGGCGATGGAGCATGCGAAGCGGCCTCAGCCATGTCCACCTCCCGAGCCGATGTAGGCTTCCAGGACTTTGGGATTCTTCGAGACCTGGGCGTAGTCGCCTTCCGCCAGAATCTGGCCGCGCGCGAGCACCGTGATGCTGTGGGACAGCGAGGCGACAACCGACAGGTTATGCTCGACCATCAGTACCGTCCGATCAGCTGAGACGCGGCGGATCAAGGCCGTGATGCGATCAACGTCCTCGCGGCCCATGCCGGCGGTCGGCTCGTCGAGCAGCAGCATTTCCGGGTCGAGGGCCAGTGTCGTGGCGATCTCCAGGGCGCGTTTGCGGCCATAGGGCAGCTCGATGGCGCGCAGATGCTCGTGCTGGTCGAGGCCGACGTCGGCGATGAGCGTCCGAGCCTTATCGTCGAGAACGTTGAGGACGTCCTCATTGCGCCAGAAGTCGAAACTGTCGCCGCGCGCGCGCTGAAGGGCTATGCGGACGTTCTCGAGCACGGTCAGGTTGGGAAACACCGCAGAGATCTGGAACGAGCGGATGAGGCCAAGCCGCGCCACGTCGGCCGGCTTTGTTGCGGTGATATCGCGCCCCTTGAAAGTGATGCGGCCCCGGGTCGGCTCCAGGAACTTGGTCAGGAGATTGAAGCACGTGGTCTTGCCGGCGCCGTTCGGGCCGATCAACGCGTGAATCGTGCCGCGCGCCACGCGCAGCGTCACGTTGTCGACGGCCGTGAACCCTTTGAATTCTTTGGTAAGATTCTCGGTCGCGAGGATGATATCGTCGCCCTGTGCCACGTCTTGAGGCGCCCTCCCAGGCCATCTGTTGTGCTGAAGAGTTCTTGTTCGACAGTCGCGTATTTTGCGATTGTTGTCAAATGTCCTATGTTGAGAACAACAAGATTTCGAGCATGGTCTGACGCATTATCCATCATTTTGCAGCATCTCCTACCCAAGCCTTGCATCAATGCGGCCGGCAGGCGCGGCGGCACGATCGGCCAGCTCGAAGTATGTGTCCGGGCTGAATTTGCGGGAGGACATGTCCCTGCGATCAAAGCCGCGGCAGTTGGCAAGCACCATGGTGCGGCCAATGCGGTAGCGTCTGCGGATGTGCGTATGGCCATGAATCCAGAACGGCACGCCGTCGAGTGCAGTGATGAGGCTGTCGAGATCGCTGGCGTATGCGCCATCGAGCCCGTTGCCCTTATGTGCGGGATTGAGGCTTTGCAGGCTCGGCGCATGATGGGAGATGACGATCATCGGGCTATCGCCTTTGGCCGCCAGCTCACGGCGTAGTGCCGCAAGGGCCATGACATGGGCGGCGCACGTGTCGGCAGGAGTGAGCCGGGAGACGGTTTCGCCTGTGGGGTGTCTACGCCGCGTGCGTGTAAAAAAGTAGTCGCCTATGCCACGCTTGATTTTGGCCATCGCGGCCTCGCTCCCGCGGTCGCAGTCCGACCAGAGTGTCGTGCCGAAGAAGCGGACGCCGCCGATGCTCACGGACTCGTTGTCGAGCACAGTGACCCCTTCGAGGTGCCGTTTGAGAAGCAGAACGGTATCCTCGAAGATTCCGTCGTGGTGCTCGTGGTTGCCGGCAACCAGCAGCACATGCCTGAAGGCACTGGTGGCAGCGTCGGCGAAACGCAAGACGCGCTCGCGTTGCTTGATTGCGTAGGGGGCGGTGCGTGCCGGATCGAGTGTGCTGGCCTGGCAAAGGTCACCGGCGACGATGAGCACGTCGCCTTTGGCTAGCGGCCAACGGAAGTCCTGAGCTTCAAGATGGAGGTCGCTCATATAGTGACACCGCATGGTCGCCTCCGAATCAGTTTGGCTTCCGCGGAGCATGCCGGTGCTCCAGGCACCTGTCGGTTAAATGCCATTAACCGGCGCGCACAGGCCGGTCCCATCGCGAGGAAAAGCGGGCCATCCGATACGCGCAAACTTATGAGAGTGTCTGTCCATAAAGCGCAAGACGTTGCGGTGATTGAAAAATGTCAAACCGGTATCGCGCGGAATTCACTGCTTGTTAGCCACCTTGTCCTTACAAGGACGAATGTGACGAAGCTTCCTTGCAGGTACCTCCCCCATGCGCGTCGTTTCGTGTCTCTTCACGGAGCACAATCTTTGGTTGGTCGCACTGGCCGCAGTGATCTGCGTCACAGGTAGCGCCATCACTTTCCGTCTGTATGGCCGCGCGCGCGAACGCCACGGGCTGCAAATGCACGGGTGGACTTTTCTCACGGCGGTTGCGGCGGGATCCTCCATCTGGTGCACGCACTTCATCGCGATGCTTGCCTACGAGGTGTCGGCGCCGATCCAATTCGATCCCATCCTCACGGCCGCTTCATTGGTCGTCGCGATTGCCGGTTGCGGCTTGGGGTTCGGTTTGAGCGCGATCGATGAAAGGAAATTCACTCCTGAGTTTTGCGGAGTCATCGTGGGGGGCAGCGTCGCGGCCATGCACTACACCGGCATGGCGGCCTATCACGTCTCGGGCTTTGTTGAATGGAGCTGGGCTTACGTTGCGGCCTCGGTCGTGATTGCCGGCACTCTATCCGGGCTGGCCCTGCGCGAGGCGGTTCGCAAGCTCCACCCGCACTCGCAATACATCGCTGTTTTACTCTTCGTGGCGTCCATCGTCGGCCTGCATTTTACAGCCATGGCCGCCTTTGAGGTTACTCCGCTGGCAGGCGATGACCCATATGTCGGTCCAGCCCTCGCCGCCGTCGCCATTGCCGTTGCCGGCGTTGCCCTCATGATCATCGGAACGGGCGTCGTGACCTATATGATCGACGAGCGAGTCTCGACGGCTGCTGTCCAGCAACTACGACAGATGGCGCTCAACGATGCGCTGACAGGGCTGCCCAATCGAGCGCATTTCACTGACTATCTGGAGCGCGAGTTGGAGCGGGCACAGTCCCATCAGAGAACCCTCGCGGTATTGGGCATCGATCTCGATCGCTTCAAGGAAATCAACGATCTGCGCGGTCACGAAGCCGGCGACAAGGCGCTCAAAACCATAGCCGAACGGATCACAACCCTGCTGCAGCCCGGTGAGTTCGCCGCAAGGATTGGCGGCGACGAATTTGCGGCGGTCAAGCGCTATGAGGATATGGACGAACTCCACGAATTCCTGGCCCGTGTCGAGAACGCGCTTTACGAGCCCATCGCGATCGACGAACTCAAGGTGGTCACAGGTGGTTCGATTGGCGTGGCGCTATTTCCGCAGGATGGAAATCTGGCGAGTATGCTGGTGTCCAATGCCGACTTGGCGATGTATCGCGCCAAGGGCGAGGTTGGCCGCGGCGCCTGCTTCTATGAAAAGCAAATGGACGAAGCCGCGCGTGACCGCAGGGCCCTGAGCGCAGATCTTCGCCTTGCCATCGAACGCAACGAGCTGGAGCTGCACTACCAGATTCAAAGCGAAGTCCAGACGGGCAAGACCAGCGGCTATGAAGTGCTTCTGCGCTGGCGGCATCGGGAGCGGGGGCAGATATCGCCAGCTCAGTTCATTCCCATGGCCGAGGAGTGCGGGTTCATCGTCGAACTTGGCGAATGGGTTCTGCGCACGGCCTGTCGCGACGTCCTGAATTGGGCCGAACCCCACAAAATTGCCGTCAACGTTTCGGCTGTCCAACTGATGCAGAGCGATCTTGCCGAGAAGGTGCATTCCATCCTCGTCGAAACGGGCCTCCCGCCTTCCAGGCTCGAGCTGGAGATCACCGAGACGGCAATCATTGCCGACAAGATCCGGGCCCTGCACGTTCTGCGTCGCGTGCGTGCGCTCGGTGTTGCGGTTGCGCTTGATGACTTCGGGTCGGGCTACTCCTCACTGGAAACGCTTCGGACGTTCCCGTTCGATAAGATCAAGCTGGACAAATCATTTACACAGGGGCTCGAAAGCGACGCGCAGGCGAAGGCGATCGTCCGTGCGGTTCTTGCTCTTGGAAAGAGCCTGGAGATCCCGGTTCTTGCCGAAGGTGTCGAGACCGGCGAGCAACTCTTGGTTCTGCGCAAGGAAGGTTGTGACGAAGCGCAAGGCTACTTCCTTGGCAAACCTGGGCCCTTGCCCATGCATACGGTCACTGATGGGCCGCAGACACACATCCTGGCGAAGGCGAGTTAGGGTGCGTCAAACGTCATAAGCTAAGGCGCAGTCTTTCTTGTTTGCCGATGTGCTGGCAAGCTGGTGCTCCTGCACCGGTATCCGATGAAGATCGCGACCTACAACATTAACAACGTCAACAAGCGCTTCGCGCCTTTGGCAGCATGGCTGCGCAAGGCGCGACCGGATGTCGTGTGCCTGCAGGAGCTCAAGTGCGAGAGTGGTGCTTTTCCGGAGGCGGATCTTCGCCGTCTTGGGTATCGGGCTGTTTGGATGGGCCAGAAATCTTGGAACGGCGTTGCTATCCTTGCGCGCGGTACGGAGCCCGTGCTGACAGCCACAGCTCTTCCGGGTGACGACAATGATCGGCAGAGCCGATACATCGAGGCGGCCGTGAAAGGGGTGCTGATCGGTTGTATCTATCTGCCGAACGGCAATCCCCAGCCGGGGCCTAAGTTCGATTACAAGCTCGCCTGGTTCGAGCGGTTGATCCGGCACGCACGAGAGCTCAAGAAGACCGGCGTGCCGGTTGTGCTTGCCGGCGACCTCAATGTCGTGCCGACCGAATTCGACATCTATCCGCGGCACTCCTACGCTGATGATGCGCTGCTGCAGCCGCAACCACGTGCTGCATTCAAGCGGCTCCTTCGTCAGGGATGGACGGATGCCATCCGTACGCTTCATCCCGACGATCCGAAATTTTCCTATTGGGGCTACCGGCGCAATCGATGGCCGCGCGATGCCGGTCTTCGCCTGGACTTCCTGCTCCTCAGCCCTCGTTGCGCTGAAAGGTTGGCGGCTGCCGATGTCGACCGGTGGGTGCGCAATGAACCCGATGCGAGCGACCATGCGCCAGTCTGGGTTGAGATCGGATGAAGGGCCCAAATTGGATGTGGTGCTGCGATATACGCGGCTATGACGATTCCGCGCGTCTTGGCGCAAACATGAAGAGCGTCCCGATGCGCTCGTAGCCGACGAGCGGGTAAAGCAGTGCGCCGGTGTGGCTGGCTGTGAGTACCGAGCATTTCGATCCGCGCGCTCTATCGTCGCGAAGCATCCTTAACAGCAGGGCCCGGCCGACGCCGCGACGCCGATGCGACGGCGTTACGTACATGTCCGCGCACCAGGTTGCTCCAGCAGCATCAACGCTGCGGACGCGACCGACGATCTCCTGACCATCGCGTGCCACGTATTGGCGAAACGGTGCATCGTTGCCAAGCAAATCACTGGAAATGGGCCGGGTGCGGGTCATCCTGCCCAGTCGCTCGGCCATTTCGGGCGTGCGGACGCGCTCGATCGGTATGGTGGACGCAGGCTTCGCAATCCGCGTCAGCGGATGCACGAAGAAGCCTTCCGTTGCGAGCAGGCGATAGCCAAGCGCCTTGTAGCCGGCACGCGTTGAGGCATCGGGCTCGCCGTCTGCCAGCATGGCGCACATGAAGAAGCGTCCGCGCGCGTGCTTCCGCGCGAGCGCATTTGCCGCTTTGGGTGCTACACCGTAAGCGATCCATTCTTCCTTGCGATAGTCGCGCGCGTTCTTACGCGGCGCGTCGCGCATGACCCACAATGGTCCAATCCTGCTGACGTCATAGGGATAGGTCCGGCTCTTGCCGGCGCTGTGCCCGCGCACGAACACTTCGATCGCGAACTCGATGTCCGGGCTTGTTTTGCTCGTCACGTTGCGATCACTGTTCCACCCTTCCGTACCACTATAGTGCACGTGCGCTGCGACGAGTGCCAGAGGCACCCGAAACGCGGTGCAATCCGATATCACCTCCGCAATGAGAACTTGTGGACATGAGCGGCCAGACCTGCTGCGATGCGAGCACCATCTGCGCAACGGAGCTCGTCCAATGCCTATCATTGATTCACAGGTGCATGCTTATGAGGCCAACACCCCGAAGCGGCCTTGGCACAGCGTGCCCAACTGGCCGGATCACGTGACGGGTGACGAGATGGTCGCGGCAATGGACAAGGTCGGCGTTGACGGTGCCATCTTCATTTCTGCGTTTTCCCTTTACCGGTACGATGCGAGCTATGCCATGGAGGTGCAGCGGGCTCATCCCGGGCGGATGGCGATCATCAAGCCGGTTGATCCCGACGATCCTGCAGTGGGGGATGTCATCGCCGAGTGGAAGAAAGTTCCGGGCGCGGTCGGCATTCGCATTATGATGACAAAGGAGGCGAAGCGTGATCCCAACGATCCAGGCCTCGATCGCATCCTGCGCGCCGCCGTCAAGCATGACTTTCCCGTCAATATGCTGTGCTGGGATAATATCGATGTGGGTGCTGCGCTGATCGACCGCCATCCGGATACGCGTTTCATCGTCGATCATCTGGCGATCTTGCAGCCGCGCACGCCACCAGCCCCGGAGAGGCCGTGGGCCGATCTCCCGAAAGTTCTGGACCTTGCCAAGCGAAAGAATGCCGTGATCAAGGTGAGCGGCGCGTGCACGCTGTCGCGAGAGCCCTATCCATTTCCAGACATCTGGGATCCGCTTGCCCGCGTATTCGATGCCTGGGGCTTCGAGCGCTGCCTGTGGGGGACGGACTGGACGCGCGCGTTTGCCGTCGTCAACTACGAGCGGGCCGTTGAGCCGTTCCTCAAGACTGATCGCTTGAGCAACAGCGAACGCGCGATGTTGATGGGTGGCGCGTGCGCAAAGGCTTACGGGTGGGCACCAAATGTGGGTTAGTGGATAGGAACCTCCCTGGAGAGCTGTTGTGGGCCGCTATGCAGGGGGCGAGCGGCCTGCTTCTCTCGCTCGCCCCGGAGGCTCACTTAGGCGATGACGTGACTGTCCTCGTTGGGTCGCGTCGCGCGGAAGTCGGGAAGGTTTGGCGTGCCGAATGCTTTCGGCACTTCGCCGGGGACGACGACTTCGCCGATTTTCGCATCTGTCGAGCGCACGACGTCCTTTCGCTCGAGGAAGTACGGGCTCCGTCCAAGCGTCGCGCCGTCGTGCACGAGGACGGCCTCGATCCCGAGATCGGACAGGCGTTTCAAGGCTGCGTCGTGATCCAGGGAATTGATAGTGTCGTCGGCCCAGGCCTGCGGGTTCGCCCCAGCGGGTACCTTCGCGTGCAACGAGGCGAGCGATACCATGACCCAATGTCCGTCCGCGCTCTTGAACGGTTTTTGCGCGTTGGCTTCGCCTGAAACGCCCCAGCCGTAGGGATCGTTGGTGCCTTCGCGCAGGGGCGGGCGGCCGAGGCGTTCGCGCAATGCAAGCTGGCATTCGGTCATGCGGAACAGCGGCTCGTACAGGGCCAGATCGATGTGCGCACCGCTGCCGCCGGCCAGATCGCGCTGATAGAGCGCCAGCGCGACGCCCATGAAGCCCATTAATCCCGTGGACGTGTCGGCGAGGCTGAATCCGATGTGCATGGCAACGTCATCGGGCCTCCCTGTCAGCTCGACGATGCCGCTCAGGGCTTCCGCGATCTTGCCGAAACCGGGCCGGCCAGATTCGGGACCTGTCTGTCCAAAGCCGGAGATGCTCAGCATGATCAGGCGCGGATTGACCTTCTTCAGGTCCGACCAGCCGAGGCCCAGACGGTTCATGACACCGGGGCGGTAATTCTCCACCAGCACATCCGCGTCGCGGATCAGGCGAAGAAAAATCTCCTTGTCACCGCCCTCCTTGAGATCCAGGTCGACGCAATGCTTGGCGCGCGCTGCCACGCCCCACCACACCGCGACGTCATCGACGCTCGGCCCCATGAGACGCATGGGATCGCCTCCGCCGGGTTTCTCGACCTTGATGACATGGGCGCCGAGTTCAGCAAGCAGGCTGCCCGCAAACGGGCCGGCCAAGGCAATGCCGGCCTCGACGACGCGCAGGCCTGCGAGTGGGCGGTGGGCGCTCATGCCTTGCGTCCCGCCGCCGTGATGTTGCGACGCTTGGCTTCCTTCAGCACGGCTTCGGCGTGCGGCAGCATGGCGTAGTCGATCATGAGGCCGCGGTAGCGGACAGCGCCGTCGCCCTGGCGCTCGGCTTCACGCATGGCCTCGATGAGGCCCGTGTAGTATTCGACCTCTTCAGGAGTCGGCGCGAACACCTCATTGGCGATCTTGACGTGACTTGGATGGATCAGCACCGCGCCTGAGAAGCCAAAGGCTTTTGCCCGGACCGCAAGCTTGCGGACGGCATCATAGTCATCGAGCGCCGTGCCGATGAGGCTCGACATCGGGAACGGCGCGCCGCCGGCGCGGCTGTCGAGCACCATCTTGGACGCTAGATAAAGCTGCTCGGTACCTTCGCGGGTGGGGCGATACCCCATGGCGCGTGCTACATCGCCGCTGACCTCGCCACCGACGATGCCGATCACGCCCTTGCAGCGCGTGCTCGCGGCGGCGAGATCACGCGCATCGCATAGGCCTTCGGCAGTCTCGGGAAGCGGCATGATGGCGACCGAGCCGAACGGCAGGCCGGCTTTGCCTTCCGCGTAACCCAGCGTGGCGTCGAGCTCACGAATCTGGCCGACATCGCGGGCCTTCGGCAGCATGACACCGCTGAAGCCCTTCGTGGCCACGGCGATGACGTCCTCCTGTCCCCCTTCGGACCAGGCGTTGATGCGCACGAAGGCCGGAATGCCGAGGTCGTGAAGGATGCCGATACCGTCGCGCGCCATCCCGCGCGCTTCTTTCTTGAGGCCCGGTGGAACTGCGTCCTCAAGATCGATGACGACGGAGTCCGGCGCGAAGCGCTTGACGTTGCGCACCCAATCGATCTTGTGCGCGGGAATGAAAAGCATGGAATGCAGGGGCCACATTACTGGTTCTCCTTTTTGTGCTCCGGCTTGCCCTCGGCGGGATCGCGCTCAGCCAGGCCCCACCAAAGGAGAGCCGTGAGGCCGAGTGCCGCGATGGCGACATAAATGACGAAGGTAAGGGGATCGACGAGATGCAGCCGTGTCCGCGCCGCGAAAGCCCAGAGCCCGAATGCAATGGCACCGGCACCGATCCAGATCAGCAGGTTGCGTGAAAGGGCCATGTATTTACTCCGCTGCAGAAGCGAGGCCGATCTTCCGCTTTCGCGCCCTTACGAATGCGAGGAGGAAGATCGCAACGACGAGCGCAGCGCCTGCCAGTTGCAACGAAAGCCGATTCCACGAGAGACAGAGGGTCGCAACGAGCAATAGTCCGCGTTGGAACCAGGACAAGGGTTTGCCAAACCATCCTTCGACGGCCGCCGACAAGGCGATAACCGCCGCCAGCGTTGTCAGCGAGACGAGCGCGATCGCAGGCCACGATCCCGCCATGATGAGCGCCGGATTGTAGATGAAGATGAAGGGTACGACGAAACCCGCGAGGGCCAGCTTGAGCGCTTCGTAGCCGGTCTGGTTGAGATCGGCGCCGGCGATACTGGCCGCTGCGTAGGCCGCAAGCGCTACCGGCGGCGTCACGTTTGCCAGGATCCCGAAGTAGAAGGCGAACATGTGGCTCGCAAGCTCGGGCGCCCCCATGCGGATGAGGGCAGGCACGATCAGCACCGCGACCGTCAGGTAGACGGCCGGTGTCGGCAGCCCCATGCCGAGAATGAGGGCTATGATCGCCGTGAGAATGAGAGCGATGAAGAGATGCCCATTCGAGGCGAAGACGACGAAATCGGCGAGGAGATTGCCTGCTCCCGAGACCCACAGCGTTCCCATCAGGATGCCTGCGGTCGTAACAGCGGCGCCGACGGCCACGTTGTTGCTCATCGCATCGACGATGGCTTCGAGATAGCCCGTCATACTGATGCGGGTCGAGCTGCGCAACAGTGACACGATGAACAGAGTACCCAAGCCGATGATGGCCGACATCTGCGGCGATGCACCGGTGAAAAAAGGAAAGATGAGCGCGAGCAGGGCGATCATCAGATGTCCGCCTGAGCGCATGGCCTCGCCGACGGTCGGCAACCGCTCGGTCGTCGCCTCCAGTCCCATGAGGCGTGTGCGAAACTCGACCTGCATGTGGATGGCGATGAAGTAGAGCACCGCCGGAATGATGGCGGCGACCACGATGGTCCAGTAGCTGACGCCGAGAAATCCAGCCATCAGGAAGGCGGCTGACCCCATGACGGGCGGCATGATCTGTGCGCCGGAGGATGCCACCGCCTCGATGGCGCCGGCCATTGGCCGTGAGAATCCGGTGCGGATCATGAGTGGGATGGTGACGTTGCCCATCCCGACGACATTGCCGACAACGCTGCCGGACGTCGTGCCCTGCAGCGCGCTCGACAAGATCGAGACGTGTGCCGGTCCGCCTGCCCGGCGCCCGAGGAGCGCCAGAGACAGGTCCTCGAAGAAGGCGATGCCGTTGGTGCGCACCAGGATCGCGCCGAAGATCAGGAACAGCATGAGGTAGGTGGCGGCAACGCCGGTGGTGGCGCCGAAGATGCCTTGGTCCTGCATGAACAGGATTTCGACGAACGTCTGCCAGCGCACATCCGGGGCTGCGAAGATGCCGGGGAAGTGCTCGCCGAAAAGCGCCTGCAAGCCGAAGAGGCCGCTGATGAGCAGCATCGGCCAGCCGATGAACCGGCGCGTCACCTCGAGGGTGGCGATGATGTAAGCGATGCCGAACGTGAGGTCCGCCGGCATCGGATAGCCGATCCTGCGGGCGAACTCGTCGTAGTCGGAGAAGACATAGATCATGCCGGCCGTCAGCACGGCGATGATCGCAAGGTCGGGCAGGACGCTGCCCCAGCCCCGTTGCGACCATTTCCGCCCGCCGGCTGATCGAACAAGAAGCCCGATCGACACGATACCCCAGACGAACGCGATGCGCTGGAGATAGCTCGTGATCGTTCCCGCCAACGCCGTGTAGATCATCAGCACGCCCAGGAACATGCTGAGGAAGATGATCAGCGCGGCGACTAGGCGCTGAACGGACGTCCCGTCCTGCACCACGCTGCGCAACGGTTTGACGGCGTCATCCTCGAGCGCCAACGCGGCGGCAGACGGTTCGGCTGGGCGGAGTTCAGTCATGTTCGATCCTTCGCCGCCGGATCACGGCGTATCGCCACCCGAAGCAATCAGCTTGATCGGGATATTGGCCTCTTCAAAGCAGCGGCGCGCGCCTGGATGGAGAGGAATGAAGACGGTCTGCGCCGAGCGTGCCGTGAGCTTTTCCGCTCCCTTCCACGTCGGGATCACGTCACCCCAGATCTTGGCGTTCTCCGGCCAGTAGAGCTGCTTGCAGATCTGGTAGACAACGGAGTCCGGCAGATCCTTGTGCACGACGTAGCCGAGCGAGAGAAGGACGCCTTGGACCTCGTTCGACTGCCAGTCGTAAACGCCCGGCGGCAGGACGTCTCGTGACAGTGTCGGATAGGAGTCGAGCAGAGATTTCAATACATCGTCGCTGGCGGAAACGATACGCGCGGGATTGGTGGCGGCGAACTGCGTCAGGATCGGCGAGGGATGGTCGGCCGTGATGAAGACGGCGTCGAGCTGCCCGTCGCCCAGCATGTCCATCTGCTGGTTCCAGTCGCCCGTCGCCACGACCCCGCCGTTGCGCTTGATGATGTCGTAGGAAAGGCCCGTTCCTTTCAATCCGACATTGACCATGGTGGACGTCAGGCTGTCCGGCGTGCCGACACCGATCCTCTTGTCCTTCAGATCGCTCCACGCCTTGATCGTCGAGTTCGCCTTGACGACCATGGTCGGACTTGCAGACGGCTTGGCGAGGAAGCCGAGATATGTGCCGAGATAGCGCATGTTGCGCATGGGCGGCCTGCCTGCCGAGGTGCGTTGCGAGGTCCAGGCATCTACGATGCTCTCGCCCACGCCGTGGCCGATCTGAGCCTCGCCGCTGTTCAAGCGTGGCGGCACGGCCGATGCCGTTCCCGGCAAACGCCGCACCTGCACGGCCTTCGCCGGAAATGCGCGCTTGATCGCTTCCTCCATGACGGTGAAGGCGAGGTCGCTGGTGCTTCCGGACGAGCCGCGGCCCATGATGACGAGCGAGTTGGGCGCATCGTCGGCTGCTTGTGCCGGGACAATACCGAAGCCCGCGACGCAATTGATCGCCGCAATCGCCCCGAGGCGGACCAACGACATGTGCAACATGTTTCTCTCCCACATCCAAGTGTCGAGCAGGCTCGTGCTCCTTCAGGCGGGCACGTGAACTGCTCCGTCGGCTCTCAATTGAGTGATCTGGCTGTCGGTGAAGCCCAGCTTGCCGAGCACGCCGAGCGTGCCTGCGCCAGGCGATGTTCCAAGGCTCCGGACCGATCCCGGCAAGCTATCGATCTTGGGTAGGGGAGCCGGCATCGGCACCGTTCCGCCTTTGCCATCAGGAACGCGTACGATGTCGTTGCGGGCCCGCAGATGCGGGTCATCGAGGAGATCGCCGGCGTCATAGATCGGACCTACCACCACGTCGTTCTCCCGCACGAGCCGCATGGCATCTTGTGCGTCGTGGCGGCTCATCCACTCGGCGATCGCCGCGTCAAGCGCGTCCATGTGCACGCGCCGGTCTGCGGGAGTGCGAAAGCGCGGATCGTTGCACAGCGCCTCGCCACCCACCATCATCATCAGACGCTCGGCAACGGAGGGCGTCGCTGCTGAGACCGTCAGCAGCTTTCCATCGCGTGTCCGGAAGATGTTGCCGACGTTCCAGTTCATCGGAAAGCGATTGCCGTTACGCGGCTCGGCCTGTCCTTGCACGCCGGCAACCACGGTTTGCCACTCATTCATGCGCTGCAGGGTCTCATGCAGGGCCAGGTCGATGCCGCGTGCCGGCGCGCCATCAAGCCGCGCGCGGCGCAGCTCGATCATGGCCAGAGCCGCGGCCATGATGCCGGTGGTCGCATCCGCGAGGGGAAATTCGGCTTGTATGGGCGGACCATCCGGATAGCCCGTCAGCGCCACCATGCCTGTGGCGGACCCGGCGAAAGCGGGCGCGGTGCTGCCCGGCCATAGTTCAGGCCTGTCCTCGCCGGTGGCGAAGATGCGCATGACCAGGGCATTCTTGTTCACCGCGGTTGCGGCCCGCCGTGCGGCTTGCCCGCACGCGGAATTGTCGGCCAGAACGATGTCAGCGCGGCGTATGGCAGCTTCGAAGATTGCCTGGGCGGATGAATGTTGCGGGTCGACTGCGAGGGACTGCTTGTTGCGCCCGATGATCGGCCACCACACGGCACGCACGTGCTCGCCACCCAACTGGCGAATTCGCGAGCCGCTTGCCGGTTCGGCGACGATGACCTCTGCGCCAAAATCTCCCAGAAGCGCTGCCGCAAATGCGGCGGCAGGTGTGTCGGTCGCTTCGAGAACAACGATCGGTAACCCGCTCTGAAGAGCGGCAGCACCCGTCATATTTCCTCCCGTGCAAGCTTATGTACCGGTCAAGCCGGTCCCGGCGCTTGCTCCGTAGCGTGAGAGAGCATCACTTGCGCGACTATAGGAATGACCGCTCGCATCTGACAAAGACATTAATTGGATCGCTGCTATCGAATTATGTTATAGGTCCGCATGGACCTTCGCAGGCTTCGCTACTTCCTCGCCGTGGCCGACTCCGCCGGGCTCAGCACGGCAGCGGCCAAGGCCAACATCTCGCAGCCGGCGCTCAGCCGTCAGATGCACCTTCTCGAAGAAGAGCTTGACGTGAAGCTGTTCGAGCGGCTTCCGAGAGGTATCCGCCTGACCGAGGCCGGCATGCGCCTGCAGCAACTTGCGGCCACCTTGGTCCGCCAAGCGCAAAACATGCGCAGCGAGCTTCGGGGCGCGGCGAAAGAACCATCCGGCAACGTCATTCTCGCTGTGCCGCCGTCGCTCCGGCACATGATCACCATCCCCATATCGACGAAATTCCTATCCACCTACAGGGACGTGACGTTGACCGTGCTGGAAGGCGCATCACGCCCGATGCGCGAGGCGTTGGCCGAGGGTGCCGCTGACGTCGCCGTGTTTTCGCGCGGCGAAACCGTCGGCCGGTTTGAGTGGCAACCGCTGGTCACGGAGGCACTGTGTCTGGTCGGGCCACGGAGGGCGGGTTTGACCCTCGGTCGCCCTGTCGCGCTCGAGAAGATCGTCGACCTGCCGATGGTTCTCGCGCCTCTGCCCAACAGCCTGCGCCGCATCGTCGATCGGGCGCTGGCGCGTGCCAATCTCGTTTGCCGCCCCGCGCTGCAGGTGGAAAGCGTCTCGCTGATGATCGATCTCATCAATGGCGGCTTCGGCTATACGATCCTCCCTTATTGCGGCATCGATCGCCTGCTGCGCACTGGACGCGTATCCGCCGCACGCCTGAAGCAACTCGATATTTCCTGGGTCGTGGCGACGTCGGGTGAACGACGGGTCACCACGGCCGCACGGACCTTCGCCGATCTCATCGCTGGCGAGGCCAAGCGACTTGTCGACACGGGCGAATGGAAACTCGCCCGCTGGAACGGATAAGGCTCGCCGAGGTCCAAGTCGTTCTAGTGCCGATGTCGTGGCAGCGGACCTTAGAATGGTTGTTCATGCGGCGCGCGCATCGCCCGGTGCTTGAGCACCGCACCCGTGCCGGCGAAGTCCGGCATGGTGGCACCTGCGCCTGTCGCCTGACATCAACAGGTACCTAACCCGTCGCGACACCCTCTAGTTCACGCAAGAGCTTTCGAGCTGTGCTCCGGCGAGCATGAGTCGTCCATAGCCTGATACGGGATCGTTTACTCCAGCCAACCTCAGCACATGCCAGAGCGTTGCCTGGGTCGATGTGATCACGGGCTTGCCGATGGCTTGCTCCAGCCTCGCTATGACGGCATGCGAGCGCGTATTGAGGCACGAGATAATCAGCGCATCAGAGTCGCTATTCCAACCATCTAGACCCAACTTGAACAGCTCGGCTGCGCCAGGCTCCGCGAGACGAAAGCCGTCGGATATTCCGAGATGCGCGCCGCTCAATACGTCGAGGCCGGCGGATACGAAGTAGTGATGCTCGGCACTCGCGACCGCATCGGCATAGGGGGAGACCAAGGAGACCTTGCGCGCACCCAGTGCTCTGGCCGCTTCGAGGATCGCATGAGCGGCCGTCGTTGCCGGGACCTTGCTTGCCTCTTCGATCTCCGCCCTCAAGTGGCGGTCGTAGTCGAGCCCTTGCACGATACTTGAGGCCGTGCACCCGTAGGCAATGGCGTGAGGCCTTGCGCTCATGACTTGGCGAATGCCCGACATGCCCTCGCTGCGGTCCATCTCGATCAATGTATCGCGCGTGACCAGATCCGGAAGGAACATGCGCGAGAAATGGATGCTGACGTCCTTGGGTACAATCCGCTGCGCCCAAGGCTCCATCACCGTGTTGACGCTCGGCACCACAATACCAATGCGGGCGCGGCTGCCGTCGCTGTCGTGGCCAGAAAGGTCCATCGTGACATCCCCAATGCGCGATCCGGAAGCGGCAGCCTATCGATAAACGAGCGGCGTGCGACAGGTTTTGTCTCAGCACGCGCGTAAATCGCGTGACTGCGATGGCGCCTTGCACAAGGGACCAAACCTACTTAGTCTGGACATATACAATAATGACCGCGCCGCCGTTTCGGCAGAGTGCGGGTGCATGCAGGAGGAAACAGCGTGATCAAGCTCGTCACGAAGGCGGCGCTGTGCGCCGCGTTGCTTTTGGCTAGTCTCGCCGTCTGGCACTCACCCGCGACTGCCCAAGACAAGTTTCCCCTGAAGCTAGGCATATCGGCAACCGATAGCGCCACCGATCCTTACGCCATGGGATGCCGCATCTTCGACGCGGCCGTGCAGAAGGAATCCGGCGGACGCATCAGCGCGACGCTGTTTCCGAACCGGCAGATTGGAGACGAGAAGGAGTTGGTGGAAGGTCTCCGGTTCGGCACCATCGACATGGCCATCGTCACAAACGCGGTGGTCGCCAACACCGTGCCGGCCCTTCAGCTCCATGACATGCCATTTCTCTATGCGAGCGCAAAGCAGGCTCACGACATCCTCGATGGCGAGATCGGCGAAGCACTGAGCAAACAGCTCCTTGCCAAGGGCATCGTCCATCTCGGGGCGATGGAGGGCGGCTTTCGCAACATGATCAACAACAAGCGGCCCGTGGCGCTCCCGGAAGATGTCGGCGGGGTGAAATTCCGCACGATGCAGAACCCCGTCTACATCGATATGTTCAAATCTCTTGGCGGCAACCCGGTGCCGATGGCCTGGGGCGAGGTCTTCACGGCTGTGCAGCAAGGCGCGCTGGACGGGTTGGAGATCCCGTCGGCCATCATCGACTCGGCGAAGATGTACGAAGTGACGAAGTACATGTCACTGACCCGGCATACCTACTCGGTCATCCATCTGATGGTGTCGAAGAAGGTCTTCGACAAGATGTCGCCCGAGCTGCAGGCCGCCATGTTCAAGGCGGGAAAGGCGGCGACTGTCGAGCAAAGACAGCAAGCGGCCATCAACGAGCAGAAGATCATCGAAAATCTCAAGGCCAAGGGTATGGCAATCAATGACGTTACCGATCCGGCCAAGTTCCGCGAGTCGGTGAAGCCCGTATACGAGAAGTTCAAGGCGAGCATCGGCGGCGATCTGCTCGATAAGACTCTGGCAGCCGTGAAGTAAGCCGATCCATCACTGCGAACGTACGGGCGGATAGCACGATCATGGTCAGCCTTGTCGATGCGGCAAGCCGATGGCTTGCCAAGCTGTCGGTTGCGCTCGCGATAGGGATGTTCGCAGCCATGCTGGCAGCGCTGACCTACCAGGTCATCGCGCGCTATTTCTTCAACGCGCCGCCGACCTGGACCGAAGAGTTCAGCCTCGCCATGTTCACCTGGATCGTGCTCCTGATGGGCAGCGTCGGCGTGCGCGAAGGGTTTCACGTCCTCCTCGACCTTTGGCCGTCCCGCCTTCCGGCCTGGCTGCACGCGACGCTGACGCGCGGCGTGCAGGGTCTCACTCTGATCGTGGGACTCGTCTTGTTGCAGTCGGGCTGGGCCTATGTTGCCGACACGCAAGGGCAGGTTTCGGCTGCGATCACGTATCCGATCGAAGCATTGCATGCCGCCGCGCCGGTCTGCGGTCTGCTGATGGCCGTCCATACCCTGGCCGCGCTGCTGAAATCTCCGCCCGCACAGGACGTGCCCCTATGACCGCAACCCAGTGGGTGCTGAGCGGCGGCTTTGTTCTTCTTCTGGTCCTGCGCGTGCCGTTCGCGATCGCGCTCGCCGCATGCACGATTGCCAGCCTCTATCTGCTGGACATCGAGCTGATCGTCTTCGCGCAACGCATGATTTCCGGCACGCAGTCGTTCAGTCTTCTCGCCGTGCCATTCTTCATTCTCGCCGGTGATCTCATGACGGCCGGCGGGCTCTCCCGGCGCCTTGTCGCCACAGCCGACGTCCTGGTCCGGCATCGCAACGGCGGCCTCGGCATGGTGACGGTGCTCGCCGCGACCTTCTTCGCCGCGATTTCAGGCTCGGCGCCTGCGACGACAGCCGCGATCGGCATGATCATGATCCCGGAGATGTCGAAGCGCGGCTACGATCCCGCATTCGCCACGGCGCTCGCCGTCGCGGGTGGCATTATCGGCCCGATCATCCCACCCTCGATCATTTTCATCATCTGGGGCGTGATGGCGGAGCAGTCGATCGCTCGGCTGTTTCTCGCCGGCATCGTGCCTGGCGTCCTGCTCTCGATCGGCCTGATGATCGTCTGCTGGCGCTACGCGAAGAAGAAGGGCGTGCCGCGTGAGGCGCCTGCGACGTGGGCGGAAGTCGGTCATGCCGTGCGCGATGGAAAGTGGGCTCTGTTTGCGCCTGTGATGATACTCGGCGGCATCTACGGCGGCATTGTTACTCCGACGGAGGCGGCGGTCGTGGCCGTCGTCTATGCATTGGTCATCGGTTTCCTGGCCTATCGCGAACTCTCCTTCAAGAAATTGCCGGAAATCTTCGCAGGCTCGCTGAAGACGACGGCCATCGTCATGTTCATTCTCGTGGCCGCCAACGGCTTTGCATGGCTGATCGCGCTGGAACGTCTGCCGGATCAAGTGGCGACGCTCTTTGCCGGGTTGTCCGACCACCATTATGTCCTGCTGTTCTGCCTCAATCTCCTGCTTCTCGCGATCGGCTGTGTCATGGACAATCTCGCCGCCATGACGATCCTCGCGGGCATTCTGATCAAGATCGGCAACCAGATCGGCATGGACCCGATCCAGCTCGGTGCCATGGTGTCCATCAACTTCACGATCGGCATGGCGACGCCACCCTTCGGCTACGCTCTGTTCGTGGGCGCCGCCATCAGCAAACTGTCGATCGGCGCTATCTCGCGCCCGCTCATGCCGATGCTGTTCGTCATGGTGGTCGTGCTGGCGATCGTGACATACATCCCCGCAGCCACGCTGTGGATCCAACGGCTGATGTAACGCCTGCCTTGGCCTTGATGGAAAGATGAAAGCCATGCCGATCATCGACGTTCAAGTCCACGCTTATGAGCGCAATCACCCGCGCCGCCCCTGGCGTGCCGTGCTGCACGGCCCGCCGGAGGTGACGGGTGATGACATGATCGCCGCGATGGATGCGGTCGGCGTCGATGGCGCATTGCTGGTCTCGCCCTGGACGCTGTACCGCTACGATGCCAGCTACGCTCTTGCCGTTCACGCCGCGCATCCGGGCCGGTTCGCCCTGATCAAGCCGGTCGATCCGTCGGACCCGACCGTCGCCGAGACAATCGCGGATTGGGCCGCGACCGATGGAGCGGTCGCTATCCGCATCATGCTGGTCCAGGGCATTTCCACCGACCCTGCCGATCCCGGCATCAACCGTATCCTGGCCGCTGCCGCGCGGCACGGACTGCCGGTCAACCTGCTGTGCTGGGGCCGTCTGGATCAGGTCAAGCAGCTCGCTGCGCGCAACCCCAACACGCGGCTCGTGATCGACCATCTCGGGCTGCAACAACCGTTCGAGCCGCCGGCGCCTGCCGATCCGTTCGCCGAGCTGCCCAAGGTGCTCGATCTCGCGCAGCATGACAACGTCGTCATCAAGATCAGCGGCGCCTGCACGCTCTCCCACCAGCCCTTTCCCTACGGTGACATCTGGGATCCACTCGGCCGCATCTTCGACGCCTATGGCTTCGACCGGTGCATGTGGGGCACCGATTGGACCCGTGCCGTAGCGCTGTTGACCTACAAGCAGGGCGTCGATGCCTTCCGTCTCACAGACCGCTTGTCCGACAGTGAGCGTGTGGTCTTGATGGGAGGAACACTGCGGCGCGTCTACAAGTGGGCGCCCGGAACCTGAGCCGCTTCGCGTCTCAGGAACAGCGGGATTCGATGCGAGAGGCGCAAGAGAGGCTGTGTAACGGAGCTTCTCTCGCGCCGAAGGAAGAAGGCTCGATCGCTAGGCTTTGCCGCACTTCTTTTCATAACGCTCGAAGCCCGGCGTGTAGGAGCTATCCTTCTCGTACTTCCGGATATAGCCAATGAACTGGTCGAGCAACGCCTGGCCGTCGACCTTCGTCTCGGCTTTGATCCTCTTCAGCCAGTCTTGCTGCACACCAATACCCGCCGTTTCATAGATCTTCTTTCGCTCGTCATCCGAGAATTTGTTGACGACCAGCTTGTCCTTCGCCGCGCAAAGCTTGTCCACGGCGGCATCCACGCTCGCATTCAGCGCCTTGGCGGCCTGAACCGGCATCTCTTCAGCCACCTCGTCGATGATCTTGCGATGCTTGTCACTGAGCTTGTTGTAGCGTTCCAAGCTCATGGCGATGACGCCCACGGAATAGATGCCCGTGCCGCCAAAATCATTGCCGTACTTGGCAACTTCATGCATGCCGCCGTGGACCGCCGAGTCGAAGGGAGTGGAGCCGACCCCGTCCACCACGCCGCGCTGCAAGGCTTCAATGCCTTCCGCCCAGGCAAGTGCGACGGGCGTAGCGCCGAGCTTGCCAATCGGATCGGCGATCGGCGGCACGGCGCGCACCTTCAAGCCCTTGAAATCGGCAATCTTTGTGATCGGCTTCTTCGACCATACGCTGTTTTCAGACCACGCGAAGGGATAGAGAACCTTTGTTCCCTTCGACTCGTATTCCTTTCGGAGGTCTTCGCTGTTCCTGTACAGGTCACGCCAGGCAAGCATGATCGCGTCGCCTCTGGTGGAGAGATACGGCATCATCACATTGGAAAGAGGGAACTCCCGGACGTTATAGACGGAGGCAGACGAGTTCACGATGTCCGCCGCGCCGCTTTTGAGCCCGGCCATGAGATCCGCAGCCCGCAGCAGCGATTGAGCCCAGTATTTCTCGAACTTGATCTCTCCGCTTGAGCGCTTTTCGACCTCGTCCATGAACCAGATGTCGGCCTTGCTGCCCGCGTAGAAATCCGCAAAGAACGTCGCATAGATCATCTTTTCGGCGGCGACCGCCGGCATCGAGGATGCACCAAGGGCAATCCCTATCGCCACGAGGCACACAATGCGTCTGCGTTTCCAAAATCTCATCGCGTTCACTCCCAAGATAATTTTTTGTTGGGAGTGAAAGTATGTTTGGGAGCGGCAGAGCTGTCACTGGCAAAACGGCGCCTGTGATTGCGAATGCTGCAGCCGAAATACGCTCGATTCCTCGCGACTCCAAAAGTGGAACCTGGTTCCCTCGCTGTGTGTGCGAATGCTGAATGCGGCCTCCGAAAGGGAAACCGCCCTTTCGAACCGGAACTACTGACCGCGATCGTGGAATGGTATGGTGGCCAGGCATTCAAACGACGGAGGCTACATGCCGGCGGAAAGCATCAATCGGCGCCTGTCACGCTGGGTTGCGGGACTCAGCTACGCGGATATCCCGGCAGAGGTTCTCGACCGTGCCCGTGGTGTGACGCTTCAAGCCTTGTCCTCATGCCTGCTGGGTTATGACTTCCCGGAAACAAAGCAGGCCATCCGTCTCGTTGAAGAAGATGAGGACGGTGGAGCCGGCAGGGTCACGGCATTGGTGGACGGGCGGCGTTTCTCGCGCGCTGGTGCGGCCTTCATCAATGCTGAGATGACTTTCGCCGGCGGCAAGTGGGACACGTTCCGTATGGTCGGGCATCCGGGTTGTGCCATCCTGCCCGCGGCGCTCATGGCAGCCGAAGTCACACGCTGTTCGGGACGCGAGTTTCTGACGGGAGTGGTGGCCGGCTACGAGGTCATGGAGCGCCTCGCCGCCGATTTCGTCCCGACTGTCCTGGCGCGGGGGTTCCATGCCGGTGCGTTGTTCAGCATTTTCGGTGCCGCAACCGCGATCGCCAAGATCATGGGGCTGAACGAGAGTCAGGTGCATGGCACGCTCGCCCAATGTGTCAACCTTGCTGCTGCGAACCTGGAAGGTGGCCGCAGCGGCGGCCGTTCCGTGCGCGAGGGTGCTGCCGTGCGCAATGCGCTCCTCGCCGTAGGTCTGGCACGCCAGGGCATTCCGGGTGGTGAGACAGTGTTCGAAGGCGAGGCGGGCTTCTATTTTGCCTATGCTGGAAACAAGGAAGGGCGCCTCACGCACAGCTTTACGGGGCAACTCACCGCCGACTTCGCGGCTATCACCGTTGACCTCGGCAAGCGCTGGGTGTTCCTCGAGACGATCTATCGCATCTATTCTACGCCGGGCTACAACATCGGCCATGTCGATGTGACCGCGGCGCTGTGCAAGCGCGACAATATCCGGCCGGAGCAGGTGGAACGCGTTGAGTGTGTCGTGAACTGGCTCGAGACCCAGTATCCGAGCCCGGCGTTCCCCTCGCTCCGAACCGATCTAACCCCTGGTCGCGAACAGCCCCACTATTATGCTGCGTACGCCATCCTCACGGGGTCGTTCCCGATGACGAAGAACGTGCAGCAGAAAGTGGGCGAGCCTGATCCTCCGGGTATCGACGAGATGATGCAGCGCGTCCGCGTCATCCCCTCGCACACACACCCTCTGTTCGCGCCGCGCGTGACGATTTACACCCGAGACGGCGTCGCCCACACTTTGGAGTCGAACAGGCGCGAGTTCATCCTGACATTCGATGAGCTGGCGCAAAAACTTTCCCCGATCGGGGATGTGGTTCCCATCGGCGTGCAGCAGTACGCGGACTTGGTGGGCGAATGCCGACAGATCGATTCTGCAAAAGACATCAGCAGGCTGATTGCACTCACCTGCCCATCACGCCGCGATTAGACGCCCATCGCAGGCGGTGAGGTTTTCACGAACCCCGCCGTCCATGCACACCGGCGTGGAAATAATCGGTCCAAGCTGCGGGCTTATGCTTGAGCAGGCCGATCTTGTTCATGGTTTCCGCGATCATCAGAGACCGGCTGGGTGTGGCGGAGAAGTTGATGTCGGCAGGATTCCCGATCATGCGCACGACATCCGCAATCGGCAGCGTCGAAGACTCCCATTTCACGTAGGTACGGGCCGCCGCCTCGCGATCCGCCGCAATCTTTTCCATGGCCTCATCGAACGCAGCCACCATCGCCTCGTAGGTCTTCGGGTTTGCCTTGACCCAGGTCTCCGTAGCCCAGATCAAGGCCGTGGTATGCGCGCCGCCCAGAACCTCATAGGAGGTCATGAGCTGACGTGCGTTGTTACCCGCGAGCACCTCGTAATTGTAGGGGAGGATCGCCGCATAATTCTTCACTTCGAGTTGGCCCGAGCGCAGCGCCTGGACCGACACGGGATGCGACATGGCAACAGTCAGCGGGTCGAGCTTGAAGCGCGCGTCCCAGCCCCATTCGCGGGCGGCAGCCATGTTGAGGAGCAACGCCTGCATGGTGACTTTGATGGCCGACACGGCAATCCGGTCTTTTTCGCCGAAGTCCTTGAGCGATTGGATGCGCGGATCGACAGTCATCAGGTAGATCGGGCTCTCGGCTAGCGATACGACGCCACGCACGTTCATGGTGCCCTGCGTCTTGTCCCACAGCGTCAGCAAGACTGTGAGGCCACCCATGCCGACGTCGACGTTACCCGAGAGCAGCGCGTCGTTGGCCACCGGCCCCGAGCTCAACTTGTTTATCGTCACTTTGGGCGCCGGGATGCCGAGGCGGACCGCATGCTTCTCGATCAGCTTCTCCTCGTAGACGACGTAAGCCGGCAGATAAGTGAGGCCATAGAGCTGTGCGAAACGCACCTCACTGGTCTCAGCCCTGACGGAGGGTTGGAAACCGGGCTGCAGCAACAAGGCCAGAGCCCCTGCTGCCGTCATCAACGCACGACATATGCCCATTGCCATCCCTTGTTCTCCCGGAGTGAAGGTGTTTCCGGTGCAGGCTAGAGCAAATTCCGGTCCGAAGCGATCTGATTGGGTGAGGGATCGGTCTCTCCGGCTTGCGCCCAGGTGCCGGCAATCCAAGTGCCGAGAACACGGATGTCTCTTGGATCGAACGCCACCATGTCGGCGCGGTAGCCGGGGGTGAGCCGCCCGTAGCGATCCCCAAGCCCGAGAAATTTCGCCGGTTCGGTGGAGGCGTAGCGCAGTGCACCGGTCAGGGGCACGCCGAGCAGATGCACACAGTTGCGGACGGCGCTCGCCATATCGAGCGCCGACCCGGCAAGGGTTCCATCATCCCGCACGCACGATGCGCCACGAACCTCAACCGTACGCCCATTGAGCGTGAAGGTTGGGGATTTGCCGCCTACCGGCGGCATGGCATCTGTCACGAGCATGGGATGAGCTGGCCCGCGCAAGGCCATGCGCAACATGGCAGGATCGACATGGACGCCATCCACGATCATGCCGTAGTGCACGCGGGGGCTTTCCAGCGCCGCTGCGATGGGGCCGGGCTCGCGACTTTCCAGTGCACGCATGGCGTTGAAAAGGTGCGTGAAGCCGGTCAAGCCATCCGAGATGGCGGCCTTGGTCTGCGCGTAAGTCGCCATGGAGTGGCCCAGGGCAACGCGAACGCCAGAACGCACCAGGCTGGCGATGAATTCCGCGGGCACCTGTTCGGGTGCGAGCGTGACAAGTGTTCGCTTGGTGTCGAGGGACGTCAGCACCTCGAGGTCTCCTGCCGCGGGCACGCGGATCACGGCAGGATCATGCACGCCGGGTTTGTCGGGAGAGATAAATGGCCCCTCCAGATGCACGCCGAGTACGCTCGAATCTTGAGGCATCCGGCGCACGGCGTCGAGCGCCGCCCGCATTTTCTCCGGAGCATCGCTGATCAGCGTCGGCAGAAGTCCCGTTGTGCCGAACTGCCGATGGGCAGCGGCGATGCGGGCAATGGTTGCTGGTGTGGGCTCGGCGTTGAACAGCACGTCGCCGCCACCGTTGACCTGAACGTCGATAAATCCGGGGGCAAGCCAGGTGTGCCCCGGCATGGTGTGGATCGGCACGTTTGCTGGCACTTGGCTGCGGGGTCCGATCCAGACGATGTCCGGGCCATCCATCACAACGGCGCTGTCGCGATGCATCGCGACACCATCGAAAATGGTGGCGGCTGCCACAGCGTGGTGTTGCGGGCCAGTCATGTTGTGCGCGTGATCTTGTTAAGATTGCGAGGCCTGTCGACGTCTATTCCACGCTGCCCAGCCAGATCGACTATCATGGCGTAGAAACTTTGAATGAGGCACACGGCATCAGCTTCCGGTTGATCCGGTGCGAGCACGGGCAGATGGCCTTCGCCGGTTGACCCGGGCTCTGCCACGAGCAACGGCGTGCCCTTCGCGCGCAAGGTGGCGGCGAGTTTCTGCATTCCGGCAGCAGCCACATCCGTGGGCATCAACATCAGGGCCGGGTTGGACTCCGAGACGAGCGCGACAGGTCCATGCAGAAACTCGGCGCCGCTGAAGGCTTCGGTGGGCAGATTGCTGATCTCCTGGAGCTTGAGCGCGGCCTCGCGCGCAATGGCCAGCGTCGGTCCACGCCCGATCGTAACGAGGCTAGTTGCTGTGGCCAGGGTCTTGGCGCCCACCCTCCAATCGAGCTCCGCGGCATCGGCAAGTCGCTGGGGCAGCCGGCGCACAGCGGCGTCGAGATGAGGGTCGCCGGCCCATGCTGCCGTCAGGCGCAAGAGTGCGGCGGCCGTCGCCACGAAGGTCTTCGTTGCCGCGACGCTCCTCTCGGATCCAGCCCCGATGGGCATGACGATATCGCATGTCACCGCCAGGGGCGCGTGCGCGTCATTGGTGACGGCGACGGTAAGCGCTCCCGAGGCGCGGGCGCTGTGAGAGAAAGCGATGAGGTCATCGCTTCTGCCGGACTGGGAGATCGCCAACACGAGTTGATCGGCCAGATGCAGTTGCTGGCCGTAGATGCTCGCAATGCTCGGGGCAGCGGGTGCGACGGGAACGCCGAGATACCGCTCGAACAGGTGCTTGCAGAATGCGGCAGCGTGCGCCGAGCTGCCGCGTGCGCAGGTGATCACGACCTGGGGCGGCCTCTGGCGCAAACGTACGACAAGCTCGGCCAAGGATGGCGCAAGGCTAAGCTCCTGTCGGGCCACAACGTCCGGCGCCTCGTGAATCTCTCGCGCCATCCATGTTTCAAGGTCATCCATGTGCAACCGCTATGTAAGCGTTGTCGCGAGTTGCTCTGCTTCCGCACGCGCAAGATGCAAGGCGCCGCTGAGCGCGTCACCCAACGGCGCGATGAGGCTTTGTCTTGTCACATCGGAAACGTATCGCTCGATCGCGCCTGCAAGGCCGCCCATGAGCGCCAGGCGCGGTACACCGAGCCCCGTCAAGCGGGCGGCCATCGTGTCGATATGACCAGCCGCACTCCGCATCAGATCGCCACCTGCGACATCGCCCTTCGCGGCGTACTCGGCGACGAGCGGAGCGATATGGGCGAGATCCCGTGGGCGGGCGGTGCGGAGCCAGCGCACGATTGCGTGCGGGTCCCGATCGAAATTCTCGAATACCACCTGAAGCAAATCGCTCCAATGTATCAGGCCGTCATAAGCCCATAACACGCGCCGCAGAGCTTCGGATCCCAACCACGCTCCGCTGCCTTCATCCGAAATCGGCATCCCCCAACCGCCGACGCGATACTCGCGCGTTCCAACGATCGCCCAACCTACGCTGCCTGTACCGATGATGATAATGCCTCCGTCCCTGCCGGCGTGCGCGCCGACGCAGGCCGCTTGGGCGTCAGTCGTTATGATGGTTCGCTGGAATGAGTGCGGATAGGACCGTGCTTCTGCAAGATCCTTCGGCTCGCTCGCTCCGGCCAAAGCCAGACACGCGACAATCCTCTCTTTACCATCCGATAGACCAGCGTGCTGCAGGCACTGCGCAGTAGCCGCGTGCACTGCGGCAAAGCTTTCCCTGATTCCAAACCGTATATTGGCTGGGCCGGCGCTCCCTTCTCCGAGTATAGTCCCGCCGAAATCGGCAAGGCGTGCGCGACATCGGGTTCCGCCACCATCAACACCCAGGAGCAGCACCGTCTTTTCCACGTCGACCGACTTTCATTGCCCCTGCATAACTAAGAACCGAAGAACTCAAAAACAATGGACGCGTTTGTGCTTGGCTATGAGCATGAACACCGAGCGACCGAGCCCACGCTTTGCGGACATCGATGTCTGGGAGCCTGCAGATGTCCTGGATGCGATGATCGGCGGGCAGTTCTGTGCGGTCGCTGCCGTACGGACTGCATTGCCAGAGATCGAGCGCGCCGCGCTCGCGATGGAGCCGCGTCTCAGAGGTGACGGCCGGCTGATCTATGTTGGTGCAGGGACCTCGGGGCGTTTGGCGGCCCAGGACGGCGCCGAGCTCATGCCGACGTTCGGTTGGCCTCGTGATCGGCTGTTGCTTCTCATTGCCGGGGGTGAGGAGGCAATGATGCGGCCTGTGGAAGGTGCGGAAGACGAGATCGAGCATGCGGCCGCGCAGGTGCGCGATCACGCTGTCGGTGCTCGCGACGTGATGATCGCTGTCGCTGCCAGTGGAACGACACCTTTCACGCTGTCGTGCCTGCGCGAGGCGAACCGGTGTGGTGCGTTGACCATCGGCATCGCGAACAATCCGGAGACACAACTCCTCCTCGAGGCACAGCAGGGCGTGCTGCTAGATACCGGCGCCGAGCCTATTGCGGGCTCGACACGCATGAATGCCGGTACGGCTCAGCGTGTTGCTCTGAGTCTACTCTCCACGCTGCTCATGATCCGCCTCGGCCGCGTTTACCGCGGCGTGATGGTCGATGTGCAGTCGGCAAACACGAAGCTCGCCAAGCGCAAGCGAGAGATGCTCGTCTATTTGACCGGCAGGCAAGGGCATGAGGCAGAGGCAGCGTTGCTGCGGGCGAAGGGCAGCGTGAAACTGGCTGTGCTGCTGCTGCAGGGATACGACATGGAGGCTGCACGCACGGCTCTCGACCGCGCGGGAGGAAGGTTGCGAGAGGCCCTCAACCTGGCGCAGGCCACAACAGCGGACGTAGCACAAAGCCGACGCCGATCTGCCAAGCGTTCTGAGGACGGATAGCGGCGTATTCGACGCGCGACGGCATGGGATCGGTTCTCGTCGGGAGCAGCACTCGCGCCACTGCTCCCGCCACCCATGTGGGTGCGATTGTTCTTGTCATTCGACCCCGACCGTCATGCAGTGAACCGCAGCAAACGTGAAGGGCGCCCGGCTACACAGCCGGCACTGTGTCGAAATAGCGAACCTTCGCTCCACGCTGGTTTTCGTAAATCGACCCTTGCGACTTTGCCGGCGGGAACGGCATGCGGATCGGTGCCGGGCGTTGGCGTGGCTCAACGGTCGGTTCTCCAAGCACGATACGGGAGTTGAACTCGTCGAAATCAGGCACGCCGAGCAGCGGCCAGGCGTCGGCCGAAGTATATTCGAACAGCAGCAGCCTGCGCTGCTTCCTGGACCGGTTGGTCGCAGAGCCATGCAGCGTGCGCGCATGGTGGATGGACATCGAGCCTGCCGTACCGGTGAGCGGGACGGCCTTGGAAAAATCGATCTGGTTGAGCTCGCCAGTGATGGCGCCGCAGAAGGCCCCGTCCGAATGATGATCGTACATGCGACCACGCTGCGAACCGGGAATCACCAGCAGCGGGCCGTTCTCCTCGGCGCAATCGTCGAGCAGGATGCCGGTCGCCAGCACGTCGTCGTTGGTGTGGGGATAGAAGGCCCAGTCCTGGTGCCATTCGACGGGAGCGCCGAACCCGGCCGACTTCATGTTGAGCTTGGAGCCATGCAGGCGGACGTTGGGGCCAAGGAGGCAAGAGAGCATCGCGGTAATGCGCGGATTGCGCACGAGCTTCTTGAAGTAGTCGAAATGCTTGTGCGGAGTCTTGATGCGGCGCACCTTCGGGTTCTCGCGGCTGTGTCCGTCCTCGAGATCATAGATGTCGGTATGGCTGGTGACCTTTGCAGCGCCCGCAACGATCTCGTCGACGGCGGCACGCAGCTCTGCAACCTCCTTGGCATCGAGGGCATCGGGCACCATCAGATAGCCGTGCTCGCCATAGAAATCGACCTGTTCCGGGGTCAGCATGTTTTTCTCCGTTGCTCTCTCATTTGAACAGCCGAGGCATGAACAGTACAAAGCCTGGCCAGTATGTGATGACGATAAGCGTTGCCGCCAGCGGGACGTAGAACGGCAGAACCGCCTTGCACAGCCGCGCGAAGCTCACTTGGGCTATGTCCTTCAGGATGAACAGAATGACGCCGAACGGCGGCGTGATCGCGCCGATCAGAAGATTGAGCGACAGGACGACGCCGAAATGCACCGGGTCAATTCCGACTGCCGTGATGATGGGCAGAAGCGTTGGTGTGATGATCAGCAGGATCGCCGTCGTCTCCATGAAGCAACCGAGGATCAGGAGCAGGATGTTGATGATGAGGAGGACGACCCAGGGCTCTTGGGTAAAGGCAAGGATCGTCTCTGCGAGAAGCGCGGGGAGTCGGTTGACTGAAATCAGCCACCCGAACGGTACTGCGGCAGCGATGATGAAGACGAGAACGCCGTAGAAGATCAACGTTTCCGTGGTGGCATCGAACAGTTTCCGCCAGGTGAGCTCGCGGTACCAGAAGCCGAGACAAGCGGCATAGACAACCGTCAGGGCTCCAAGTTCGGTCGGCGTTGCAATGCCAGCCATGAGGCCGCCGATCAGGATGACGGGAGCCATGAATGCCGGCAGGCCGCTGATGAAACTCTCCTTCAGCTCGGGCCACGTCGCGGGAGGTTCCACCGGCGCGCGGACGCGCCCCGTCGCAGCGAGGTAGTAGACCATCGCCATCAAGGTGAAGCCCATGAGCAGGCCAGGCAGAATGCCGGCCAGAAACAGATCCTGAACCGAGACCTGGGCGAGAAGGCCATAGATCACCATGATCACGGACGGCGGAATGATCGGGCCGATGATGGCGGACGCTGCAGACACGGCTGCGGCAAACGCGGGATCGAAGCCCCGATCGCGCATGGCCTTGATTTCAACGGTGCCGAGGCCAGCGGCATCCGCCTGAGCGACGCCTGACATGGCCGAGAAGATGATGCTTGCGACGATGTTGCAGTGTGCGAGGCCGCCACGAATGTGGCCGACAAGGGCATGCGCGAACCGGAAGATGCGGTGCGCAATCCCGGCCGTGTTGAGCAACTGTCCTGCCAGAATGAACAACGGAATGGCCAGCAGCGGAAAACTTTCGATGCCGGGGGCCATTCGTTGCACGACGATGGTAAGCGGCACGGTGGGATTGAGAACGAGAAACAGAATGGCGCTGCCCACCAATGCAAACGCGATCGGCACCTCAAGAATGAGAAGGGCGCCGAAGATGCAGAACATGTAGAGGATCGATGCATCCATAGGTGGCGCTCAGATCAGCGTTTCGTTGGGAGGCGGAGGATCGAACACCGCCGCGCTCTGTCTGTACGGGGAGCCACCTCCAAGCGCTGCAAGCTCCGAGAGCACGTAGTACACGCAGGTCAGCACCATGGAGTTGCACGCAACCAGCATGGGGATCGAATAAAACCAGGCGCGCGGTACGGGAATTGGCAGCGAGACCGAAGTCGATCGGCTCTCGATGGCGACGACTTTGCCGATCTCTTTCAGCAGCGACCATAAAATGGCGATGATGATGAGATTGGTCAGGATGCGACAGGCGTGTTGCGCCTGCGGGGAGAGATGACCAACGAAGGTCTCAATGCGGATGTGCCGGCCATGCTTCAAGCCCAGGCTTGCACCGATCAGCGCAGCCCAGATGAAGGAATACATGGCCAGTTCTTCCACCCAGATGATCGGCCGATTGAGGGCGTAGCGCGTGAAGACCTGCGTGGTGATGGTGGTGACGATCAGAGCGATCAGAGCCACGCCGAGCGCGCGCTCGATGTAACCGATAGTCTGCAACAGACGCCGGAAGACATGGAGGGCGGAGGACATGGGAGCCAGTGAGTTGGATGATGCCGAACGCGCGTGGTCTCACTGGATCGCTTGAATCTCCTTCCAGAGACCTGGCGACCAGGCGCCGTCCTTCTCCATCTCGGCGACAGCAGCCTCCGACTTGGCGCGGATCGCTGCGGTGTCGACCTTGTGCACGGTGGCGCCGGCGGCCGCCATTTTACCGATGATGTCCTCGGTTTCGTCAGTTGCCTGTTTGCGTGCCCAGGCGACAGCGTCGTTGGCGCACGTGGTGACCAGTTTCTGCAACTCCGGGCCGAGGTCCTGATAGGCCTTCTCATTCATCGTGACGTGCGTGGACGAATAGATGTGGTCCGTACGCACTACGTGCTTGACCGCCTCGTGAAACTTGGCGGCGTAGGCGGCCGAGACCGGACCTTCGGCAGCATCGACGACGCCACTCTTCAATCCCAGAAACACTTCCGCCCATGCCACGCGGCTGGGCCGCGCGCCGAGCGTTTCCCAAAGCTTCACATAGACCTTGATCTCGGGAACGCGCATCTTGATGCCGCTGATGTCCTCGAGTTTCGTGATCGGCTTGTTCGCGAACATCACGCGCGGCTGAGTTGCGGCGGCGGCCAGAATGCGAATGCCGTTCTTGGCCCGGAGCTCATCGGCAAGCTTGCGATAAGCGGCACTTTCGGTGAACTTCTGCAGGTGGTCGCTGTCGCGGAAGGTAAAGCCCCAACCCATAATGGCGAAATCTTTCACCCAGTTGGCGTACCAGTCGAGTACGTCGCCGTAGATCTGGACCGAGCCCTGCATCATCTGCTCGATGACCTGCTGGTCGTTACCGAGTTGCTCCCCTTGGATGAAGTTGATCTTGAGCTTGCCCGCGCCCTTTTCGTTGCACGTCTTTGTGAAGAGTGCGTTCTGGCGATCGAGGAGAGAGCCGATTCCGTCCGAGCCGCCGAAGGTCAGCGTTTTGACCTGAGCGCTCGCGGCTCCCAGTGAGACAATCCCAATCGCGCTGGATAAGAGAAGGGCGAAACCCAGTTTCCGTCCCTGCATGGCCTTCCTCCGAGTATCGGCAGGCTCTTTGTGGCGGCCCACCGTCTCGGACAGCATAGACTCACTTTTCCGGGTTCGCCTATACCCTTGTGGCGACACTGCGCTTCGCAAGTGCCACTATCGGCGGTCGAGCCGTGTCGGACATCGTCTCAGCGCGCTTGCGTAGCCCCGAGCCACGCTCCCGATCGTGACAGATCACGCGCGCTGTCCTGGATCAGGGCGGCAATCGCGCCGATCAGCGCCGAGCGCGTCGGGTTTGCGGCCATCACCAGCGCGAGCGGCCAGAACATCTTCGGGCGGAATGCGCGCGCCTCGAGCTCCCTGTGCCGCACCTGAGATTGAAACGCCCCGCGGCTCAGCAAGCTGAAGCCGACGCCGTCGACCAGAAGCGCGCGAATGATCGTGGAGTCGTCGGCCTCGATCTTCACGTTCAGCGACAGGCCCCGTGCCGACACCCAGCTGTCGAGCATGCGCCGGGAGGCATTCGGCCGGCTCGGCAGGATCAGCGGCAGGGAGGCAAGCTGCTGCGCGCCGATGTGCTGACCACGAAACGGAAACGCACCGCGCTTGCCGACCAGGAACACCTCCTCGCGCACCAGAGGCACAATCTCGAAGCCGCGCTGCGGCAGGGGATCATGCAGGCACGCGAGATCGGCGACACCGCGCACCAGCCACTCGTGAATATAGCCGCTGTAGCCCGCCACCAGTTTGAGCGACACGTTCGGATAGGCGGCCTCGCAGCGTTTGACGAGCTCGGGCACGAGAAACAATCCAGCGGCCGGAGGCACTGCCAATGTGATGCTGCCTGACAGCTGACCGCTGCCGCCGCGAATCTCCGCTTCCGTTTGCTCGATCTGGCGCAGAATGAGCTGGCTGCGCTCCAGCAGCATGCGCCCGGCTTCCGTCAGTGCCACGCCGTGACCGTGACGTGCAAACAATGTGCACGCGAGAATATCCTCCAAGCGTGCGATCTGCCGACTGATCGCGGGCTGGGAGATGCGCAGTGACTCCGCGGCCCGGCTGATACTGCCGAACTCCGCAACTGCCTGGAAATAGCGCAAAGACCGGCGATCCATCAGGCATATCCATATTACAGCATGTAATATCAATTATGTATCTTATGCCTTGGACGCAAGACAAGCATTGGTCCTAGCATCACTCCATCGCGTTGGTCTCGATTGAGCGTGCACAGCATCCCGACGGATGGCTGGCACCAGCGGAAGGAGCGCCACCCGTGAAGTTCGGAATGATGACCCAGCTTCAGATGCCGCGTCCCTGGAACGGCGACACCGAGCTCATCGCCTATCGCAATATGCTGGATCAGGCCGCGGCCGGCGAGGCGGCCGGTTTCGATTACTTCTGGCTCACGGAGATGCATTTCTTCGAGGAGATCGGCCACAGCCCGTGCCCCGACATGCTGCTGGCTGCCGTCAGTCAGCGCACCAGCCGCATCCGGCTCGGCTTCGCCGTTCTGCTCGTGAGTTTGCATCATCCCTACTCCGTTGCCGAAAAAATCGCGACGCTCGATGTGCTCAGCAATGGTCGCGTTGAGTTCGGCATGGGTCGTGGATCGACCCCTTACATGGTCGAGGCCTTTGGCGTCAGCGATGAGCGCAGCCGCGCCGTCGCCGGCGAATCCATGGAAGCCGTGATGCAGATCTTCACTGAGGAGCGCTTCACCGGCTACAAGGGTCAGCACTTCGATCTGCCGGCCCGGCAGGTGGTGCCACATCTCGTCCAACGCCCCCATCCACCGCTGTGGTTTGCCGCCTCTAATCTCTCCACGTACGAGGCTGCCGGCCGCAAAGGGGTTGGCGTCATCGGCGTCACGCGCAACAGCATCGCCGAGACCCGCGACGCCATTGCAGCCTACCGCGCTGCAATCCGCAGCGGCGATCGCAGCCAGTTCATCGGCAAGGTTCCGAACGAGCACGTGGCCGCCTTTGCGCTGGCCTGTTGCCACGAGGACGATCGCACCGGGCGTGACCTCGCCTGCGCCATGGCGCGCTGGTACAACGGTGACAACGACGCGGCCATAAATTCCGTACGGTTCGCAACGGCTGGTGGCAAGGAAGCGATCGTCTCCAAGTTCCGCTCGCGCACCAATGATCAGTTGATTGCCGACGGCATGGCCATCGGCGGCAACCCCGACTCCATCTGCCGGCAGGTCGAGCAGTGGGCGGAAGCCGGTCTCGATCAGATGATCTTCGTGCTGCAGGCGGGCCGGGCCACGCATGAGCAGGCAATGCGCTCCATCGAGCTGATTGGCGAGAAAGTCATCCCTCGCTTCGCCAACAAGAGTGCAGCGGCAGCAGAGTGAAATGATGCGCGTGCGGGGCACGAAAATGAAGTGAGTATCCGGTAGACCGCGGTGCTGCCGGAGATCAAAGGTCGGTAGGGAGGTTGATGTGACCATGCTGAAGTCCGTCATTTGCCGGCATCTGGCAACCGTCATTGCCACGGCTATCGTCTTGGCGATCGGCGCGCCGGGTGCCATCGCACAAAAGCTTGATTTCGCCGGCTCGAGCGGCTGGTGGGGCCACGTTCCCATCATGGCGGCCATCGAGAAGGGCTACTTCAAGGAGCAGGGCATCGACGTCGAGCTGAAGAGTATCCCGAGCTCGGCCGATCGCATTGCCGCGCTGACGGCCGGCTCGGTTGCCTTCAGCAATCTCGGCCGCATCGCGGTCATCAACGAGATGGCGCGCGGCAACCAGAGCTTCTACTTCTTCGCCAATGTCGATGACAGCCCAGGCAATGAAGGCTGCTGGGCGCGAGCCGGCTTTGCGTCTTTCAAGGATCTGAAGGGCAAGAAGGTCGCTGCCAACACGTCGGCGCAGATCACCATGAATGGTTTGCTCGAGAACGAGGGCATGACAGAGAAGGACATCCAATTCGTCAACCTGCCCGGCGGCGAGATGGCGGGCGCCATTGCGAAGGGCGATGTCGATGCGGCTTGTGTGTGGGAGCCGCTGTTCACAAATGTGAAGACGGCGGCACCCGACGGCAAGTTGCTCGGCACCGACGCCGACACGCCCAACTTCAAGAAGTTCGGCACGATGGCTTCGCCTGATATTGTCATCATCTCCAAGAAGCTCGTCGACGAGACGCCAGACGCAGCCAAGAAACTCTCCGTCGCTATTTTTAAGGGCGTCGAGTTCACAAATGCCAATCCGGAGGAGGCCGCAAAGGCGGTCGCGCACTATTTCCGGAAACCACCGGAGGAAGTGCTCGCGGCGATGCAGAAGTTCAAATACTTCGGCGCCAAGGACTGGAAGAAGCACATGGAATTGCACAGCGGCCAGATGCAGTATCTGGCGGACTGGCTGCACAAGAACGGCAAGATTCCGACGCTGCCCGAGACGAAGAAATGGGAGAACACGTCGTTCGTGCCACAATAGCGGTGCCAAAGTAGCGCCGAAGGTCGTCGCGCAGGCTTGGGGATAGGGCATACATGGCAACAGCGGAGCAGGTCGCCACCGCGCGACCATCCATCGCCGCAAGCAACGCCGCTCCGCTGCCCGGCCGGCCGTTCCATCGCCGGCCTCTGGTTTTGAGCATGGCCTCAGTCCTGGCCGTGATGGCGCTATGGTCGGCTGCGACCGGGCTCGGCTGGATTGCGCCGGTGTTCCTGCCGTCGCCTGCGGCTGTGATGGCCGAGGGCTGGAAGCTGCTGCTGCACGGCCAGCTCATGACTGACATTCTCATGTCGTCGAAGCGCGTCTTCCTCGGGTTTGCGCTGGCAACCATCGTCGCCGTGCCGCTCGGCATCATCATGGGTGTCTGGGCGCCGGCGAAGGCGATCTTCGATCCGTTCGTGTCGCTGTTGCGGCCTCTGCCCTCGATCACCTGGATCCCGCTGAGCATTCTCTGGCTCGGCATCGGCGAGTCGCAGAAGATTGCCATCGTCTTCATGGGCTCGTGGATCTACATCCTGCTCTATACCTATGAGAGCACGAAGCGCGTCGATCCGCTGCTGGTGCGGGCCGCACGAAATCTCGGCGCCAGCGACCTCGCTATCATGCGCGAGGTCGTACTGCCCGGTGCGCTGCCCGGCATCCTTGCGGGCCTGAAGGTGACGCTGGCCATCTCCTGGTCGTGCGTTCTGTCAGCCGAGATGATCGCCGCGCAGAACGGCCTCGGTGCGCTCATCTGGCAGGCCAAGGACTGGGGCAATCTCGCGCTCGTGCTCGTCGGCATGATCTGCATTTCGCTGACCGTGCTCATCGCCGACTACTTCGCCAACCGGCTCGAGCGGCTTCTGTTGCCCTGGGAACGGAACCGGCGCTTGTGAGGGACACGCGAATGGCCGGCATTCTCTCAGCCCATCAAGTGACGAAGGTCTTCACCTTCGCTGGCATGACCGAGATTACGGCTGTGGAGCGGTTCTCGCTCGATATCGCCGAAGGCGAGTTCGTGTGCCTGCTCGGGGCATCGGGGTGCGGGAAGTCGACGCTGCTCAACATGTTCGCGGGCTTCATGCAGCCGACCCATGGCGAGGTGCGCTTGCGCGGGGAACCCATTCGCGGCATCGAACCCAAATGCGGCATGGTCTTCCAGTCGTATGCATTGTTCCCTTGGAAGACAGTGCGGACCAACGTCGAGTTTGGCCCCAAGATGCAGGGTGTCCCTGCGCATGATCGCCGGCGCACCGCGCAGCGCTATATCGACATGGTCAAGCTCACCGGCTTCGAGGAACACTACCCGTCGGAGCTGTCGGGCGGCATGCAGCAGCGCGTTACGTTCGCCCGGCTGCTGGCAGCCAATCCCGAGGTTCTCCTGATGGACGAGCCGTTCGCGGCGCTGGACGCCATGACGCGGCAAGTGATGCAGGAGGAGTTGCTGCGCATTCATGCCGAAAGCGGCAAGACAACCGTCTTCATCACCCACTCGATCGACGAGGCCCTCATTCTGGCGGACCGCATCGTCGTGATGTCCGCTCGCCCCGGCCGCGTCAAAGCGATTCTGGAGAATACGCTCCCGACACCGCGACGCGTCACGGTGCAGCTCTCACCCGAATTCGCCAAGCTGAAGGCCGAGATCTGGGCCCTCGTCGAGAGCGAGGTGCGCCATCACGACGAAACAGCCGCGCGTCCTGCCGCCGTCAACGCCTAGCGCGGCATTCCACGCAAAGCCGCAACTCAATCCCAAGTGAGGTGATCAATGTCCAAGCACGACTTCACAAAAGAAGAATTCGCCGATCGCCTCGCCCGCACGCGCAAAGCTATCGCAGAGGCCGGCCTTGACTGGTTCCTGGTTATCCATCCCGTGACGATGCGCTGGCTCATCGGCCAGGACAACAAGAGTTACACCGCGTTCCAGTGCCTCGCTGTCTCGGTGAATTCCGACAAGCTCACGATCTTCACGCGCGAGATGGAGCGCAACGAGTTCGAGCTCGACACCATGGTCACGGATGTGCGCACCTACAACGGCGCCGAGCCGGAAGATCCGATGCAGGCGTTCTCCAAGTTTGCGGATGCCTTGGGTCTCAAGACCGCGCGGGTCGGCATGGAGGTGCCTGCCTACTACCTCAGCGCACCCCATTACCTCGGTGTGAAGGAGATCCTCGGCAAAGCGCTCGTCGCTGAACCGTCCGGCCTCATTCACAACCTGAAGCTCCAGAAGTCGCCCAAAGAGATCGAATACCACCGCAAGTCAGCCGCCATCGCCGGCGACGCCTGGAAGGCCCTGATCGCCACGGTGGCCGAGGGGCGCACCGAGCTGGAGCTGGCCGCCGCCGCCTACAACGCCATTCTCAAAGCCGGTAGCGGCATCCCGGCCAGCACCATGAACCTCATGACCGGCGAGCGGAGTTGTTTCGTGCTCGGCGCGCCGACCGAACGCAAGCAGAAGCGCGACGACACCGGCCTCGTCGAGCTCGGCGGCGCCTATCGCCGCTACACGTCCACCCTCGGCCGCCAATGGGTTCTCGGACAGCCCACCACGCGGCTACGCGACCTGCACAAACTGGTGCTCGAAGCGTCGGACGCCTGCATGGCGCAAATGCGCGACGGTGCGCCCGCCATCAAGGCGCACGAGGCGCTGAAGGACGTCTTCGTCAAGGCCGGCATGGATCAGTTCCGGCAGCACACATCGGGCTACGGCATGGCTCCTGGCTTCCCACCCTCGTGGGGCGAGCCCACCAACATGTTCGGCGGCAGCAAGGATGTGCTGCGCGCCGGCATGATCGTCTCGGTCGAGCCGGCGCTCTTCCTCAAAGACGAGAGAATCGGCGTGCGTCTGATCGACAATTGCCTCGTCACCGACAAAGGCGTTGAGGTCTTGTCACGCACCCCGCGCGATCTCGCGGTCGTCGACTAGAGCCGATCTGCCATTGCCGAGAGCCGCCCACTCAGGGGTGGGGTAGCTACATCTGGTCGTAGTCCAGTACGACGCGGTTGGATCGAGGTTGCGCCTGGCAGGTCAGGACGAAGCCGTCGTCGACCTCTCGGGACTCAAGCGAGAAGTTGCGCAGCATCGCGACCTCGCCCTCGATGACCTTGGCCCGGCAGGTGCAGCACATGCCGCCCTTGCACGAATAAGGCACGCGGATACCCGCCTTGAGGGCCGCATCCACCACGAGGCCTCCCTCCGGGACCGGGAAGGTGTATCGCACGCCATCAACCACGGCGACGACCTCAGCTCCGGCCGCGGGTGCAACCTGCACCGGCTTGGGATCGAGTGTGCGGCGTTGCACCGACTCGGGGCCGGCGCGGAAGAACTCGAAGTGGATACGCTCACGCGCGACGCCGGCGCCCAGCAGCACCTGGCGTGCGTCCTTGATCAGGTTGCCAGGTCCGCACAGGTAGACGTGATCGATGTCCGCCGCTGGGCCGATCAGCGGCAGCAGCGCCTTGACCTTGTCGCCGTCGATGCGGCCCGACAGGAGCGGCAGCTCTGCTTCGGTATCGCGGCTCAGCACGTGCACTACGGACAGGCGACCCAAGTAGCGGTCTTTCAGGTCGTTCAACGCTTCGCGGAAAATGATGCTGTCGACGGCGCGATTGCCGTAGATGAGTGTGAAGCGGCTATCGGGCTCGCGCGCGAGAATGTGGCGGATCAGGCCCATGACGGGCGTGATCCCACTGCCTGCCGCGACGGCGAGATAGGTTCGGCCATCACCGCTATCGTCCGGCACGACGAAGCGGCCGGCGGGGCACATTGCTTCCAATACCGCACCTTGTTTCAGTTCTGAATGCGCATACGCCGTGAACAGCCCGCCGTCCACGCGCTTGATCGTAATCCAGAGCTCGTTGTCCGCAGGATCGGAGCTGATCGAATATGTGCGCCGCACCTCCTCGCCATCCAGCATGGCGCGCACAACGAGGTGCTGGCCTGCGCGATAGCGGTAAGCCTCGCTCAGCTCCTCGGGCACAGCCAGCGCGAACGATATCGCATCCGTGGTCTCGCGACGCACCGCGGCAATACGGAGAGCGTGGAATTGATGATCTTTCATCAGATGCACTTGAAGTATTGAAAGGGCTCACGGCAGGCGAGGCAGCGATAGTGCGCTTTGCAGGCCGTGGAGCCGAACTCACTGATGCGTTCCGTCGACGTGGAACTGCAGGTGGGGCAAGTCACAGCAGCTTCGGCGAACAGGGCGCGCTTGCCTTGAGCGCGCTCGGGCGGAGCAATACCATTGGCACGCAGCTTGTTGTGCGCCGTTGGGGACAACCAGTCGGTCGTCCAGGCCGGTGACAGCGTGCGGGCGATCCGCACATTGCTGAATCCCGCTTTTGCCAGCGCCGTGGTGATGTCGACGGCGATGATATCCATGGCAGGGCAGCCGGAGTAGGTGGGTGTAATCACGACCTCCAGCGCGTCGCCGGCAAGGCGCACATCGCGCAGGATGCCCATGTCGCCTATGGTCAGGAACGGCAACTCAGGATCCACGACAGCATCCAGAACGGCGTGCGCCAACGTCAGGGGATCGTCGCACGCTGGTCCAGACATGGCTGCTGCGGCGCTCACCAGACCGCTCCCGGATAGGCGCGTTTGAGGAACTGCATCTGAGCTAGCATGTGACCGAGATGCTCGGTATGGATGCCTTGCCGGCCGCCGGAGATCATCCAGCCGTCGGCGGGGCGCTTGAGCGTGGCTTGCGCCAGAACGTCGTCGACGGTCTCATTCCAGATCGGCAGGAGCTTGGAGGCGTCCGTGGCAATGCCGGCCGCAATCATCTGGTGGTCCACATCATCAAGCTCGAACATCTCGCCCGTGAACATCCAGATCTCATCGATCGCCCGCTGCATACGCTGATGGCTCTCGGCCGTGCCATCGCCGAGGCGGATCACCCATTCGGAGCTGTGGCGCAGGTGATAGGCGCATTCCTTGCCGGCCTTGGCGGCAATGCCCGCCAGCTCGCTGTCCGTCGAGCGGGTCAACTCTTCCCAAAGGGGCGTTGCGAACGCCGAGTAGCAGAGCTGCCGGGCCATGCTTGCGGCGAAATCACCGTTCGGTAGCTCGACGAGTTGCACGTTCAGAAATGCGTGCGTGTCGCGCAAAAAAACGAGGTGGTCCTCGTCGCGCGTGTCGCCGCCGACGGCTATGGCGTGGCCGTAGAGCAAGCGTGCCTGCCCCATCAGGTCGAGAGCGATGTTGGACAGGGCAATATCCTCTTCCAGCGTGGGCGCGCGGCTCGACCATTCGGTCAGGCGATGCCCCAGCACCAACGCGTTGTCGGCGAGGCGCAACAGGTAATGGTAGTGCGGACTGCTCGATGCGTTTGCCATGGCAAGGGCCGATTACATGTGCCCGACCTCGTCGGGAATGTCGTAGAAGGTTGGATGGCGATAGGGTTTGCGCTCGGGCACGGCAGGATCGAGCAGCATCTCCCGCTCGCCGGGCTCGGAAGCAAGGATGGCCCGCGAAGGTACGACCCAAATGCTGAGCGCTTCACCGCGGCGCGTGTAGACATCGCGGGCGTTCTGCAGCGCCATCTCATCGTCGACCGCGTGCAGGCTACCCACATGCTTGTGGGACAGGCCGTTGCGCGAGCGCAGGAAGACCTCATAGAGCGGCCAGTTTTTGTCGGTCATGTCGGCCTCCGGCTCAGGCGTTATTCTGCTGCAATCGGAACAGTGCGGCGCGCGGCGCGCTTGGCGGCGAACGCCTCGGCGGCCTCGCGCACCCAGGCGCCGTCCTCGTGTGCCGCGCGTTTGGCAGCGAGGCGCTGACGATTGCAGGGGCCGTCACCCTTGACCACACGCCAGAATTCGTCCCAGTCGATGGGCCCGATATCCCAGTGCTGGGTGGCTTCGTTCCAGGCGAGCTCGGGGTCGGGGATCTCGAGGCTAAGATACTTGGCCTGCGGTACTGTCGCGTCCACGAACTTCTGGCGCAGCTCGTCGTTGGTGAAGCGCTTGATCTTCCAGCGCATGGCCTGCTCGGAGTGCACACTGTCCTTGTCCGGAGGGCCAAACATCATCACCGACGGCCACCACCAGCGGTTCAAGGCGTCCTGCGCCATGTCCTTCTGCTCCGGCGTGCCGCGTGCGAGCGCCATCATGGTTTCGTAGCCCTGGCGCTGATGAAAGCTTTCCTCTTTGCAGATGAGGACCATGGCGCGGGCATAGGGGCCGTAGCTGCAGCGGCAGATCGGGATCTGGTTCATGATCGCCGCACCGTCCACCAGCCAGCCGATGGCGCCGATATCGGCCCAGCTCAGCGTCGGATAATTGAAGATGGAGGAATACTTGGCCTTGCCGCTGAGCAGCTGGCCCACAAGCTCCTCGCGTGACACGCCGAGCGTCTCCGCGGCGCCGTACAGATAAAGCCCGTGTCCGGCTTCGTCCTGAATCTTGGCCGTGAGCTGAAGCTTGCGCTTGAGACTCGGCGCGCGGGTCAGCCAGTTGCCCTCGGGTTGCATGCCGATGATCTCGGAATGGGCGTGCTGTGAGATTTGCCGGACCAGTGTTTGCCGATAGGCGGCCGGCATCCAATCGGTGGGCTCGATGCGCTCCTCGGCATCGATGCGTGCCTGGAAGCGGCTCAAGCGCTCCGGATCTTCCTGGCTGGTGTTCTGCTGCTTCTCGAGGCTCAAGGCCTGCGTGTACATGCCTTCCTCCCGATGCTATTCGCTACGGTCTATATGTCACATAAATTTTTATAAAGCAATTTTTTTGTAACATAACAAGATTAGGCTCCCGGAAAGCGGTGTTCCAGGCCGGCTTCGGGCAACGGCAAGGCGCCATTCTGGTCGACGGCGTGCACATCGAGCCACCGCTCCGAGCTGTCCAAAATGCGTCGATAAACCTCCGCAATCATCGCCCGTGCGGGCGTTCCGGGCCAGTCCGCCGGCAGCATCAGGTGCGGGAGCAGCGGGTCACGCAACACGATACGGCGCCAGTCATGCACAAGCAAAACACGAAGCTGAAACGCCTGCGCGCCGGTTAGGTGCGCGCCGTCCGCGATCTCCTGCGCTATGGGACCGAAGGCCTTCAGGAACTTGCCGTATGCGGCCGCCAACTCGTCGAGCTGCCAGCACGCCCGCGCCACCGCCTTGGCCGTTGTCTCGTCCTCCGGTCGCGTGACCAGCGAGATGACGTCGCCGGGATCGGGGCGGGGATCGTCGGGTACGCTGTTCATGCGCGGTCGCAGCATGACGTTGGCTGCGGCTTGACCATAGCCTTGCTGCAGCATGCGGTCACGGTGCGCGCCGCGCAGCGCCGCATCGGCGTTGGTGATAATGGCGATGTCCATCTCGCCGGACCAAGCGGGATCGCTGGCGCGATAGATACGCGTGGTGGCGGCTGCAAGTTCCGCTGCTCTTTGAGCGGACAGCCGGTAATAGCTGTGCTTGCCGAGGCGCGTGCGCTCGAACCAGCCATCCGTCACCAGCCGCGAGATTGCCGTACGCACCAGTCCGGGCTCGACGCGGAAGCCCGCCATCATGTCCAGCAGCGATCCAAGCCACAGCGAGCCGCCGCGGGGAACGATGGCATCGCCATAAATGGTGACGATCAGCGAGCCGGCTCGCATGGGGCGGCGGCGCTCGAAGCTTGTCAGCAAGGCGTTGAGCTTGCGTGTTGTGGCGCTGGCGGTCATCGCTGCCAGTCTTAGCTGATCCGCCGGCGCAACACACCGAGATATGTGGCTGGCGATACCGTTGCCCAGACGCTCACACCGTCTTCCTGCCCTTTGCGCTGAACAGCCCCGCCAGCCATTCCAATGGTCGGGCAAATTGTGTCTATGGATGGATAGTGGGTGAACGGCAGGCGCAACTGGCGTTTGCGCTCTGCTCAAATAGGCTGGCTAGATCTCACTGCTAGCGCAGAACCGGACTCTGAGATCGCCCGGCGCATCTCACCAACGATCAAATCCTGCTTCTTGCGCAGCCGTGCAATGGGGGCGCTGACGCTGATGACAAGGGGACGGTGGTGAGCGGGATCCGTCGGCAGCGCCATGGCTATGGAGCCATGGCCGACCTTGAGCTGGTTCAGGACCATGGCGTAGCCGCGTTCACGTGTCGTTGCGATCATGGTGAGAAGACCCGGTAGCCTTACGAGCTTTTCTCCCCTGCTGAGTCGGGCATTGTAGTGCCGTACGAGCTGTCCGACGACATCGTCGGAATGAGTTGAAAGGATAGCGACGCCGCCCGCTGCCCGAAAGAGCGGCCGCAGCGATCCTGAGCGATGTGTCAGGCGCTGGCCACGCACATCCTGCATGATATCGATGTACTGGAGGTTCAAACCGTTGCGCGTTCCGAGGATCGTAATTTCTTGAGTTTTTTGGTGTACGCGTCGCATGATTTCCCGCACTTCGTGCGTCGTGGGCATTAAGTCCGCGATCGCTTCCCCGAGCAGAGAGATCCGGAGCGTAGGAAAGTAGAGACGGCTCTTGGCGTCACAGGAGAGAAATCCGAGCTCCGTCAGCGAGCGCAGCAGCATCGAAGTGCTGGAGAGAGGAAAAAGCAAACTGCGCGCCACTTCTGCGGTGCCGAGCGGGCGCTTGAACTTGTCGAACAGCTCGAAAATTTCCAACACACGTGCAGCGGACTTGACGGGCTTCATGACTGACTGGCTCTCGAGCGGATCGTTCACATATATGAAAACCCAACTGCCGGCGCAACGCTGTGTTGACCTTACGTCTCGATCGCTTCAGCGTGACCCTGAAGAGGGACTGGTCATCGTCGGCATCCGATAGCCAAAAGAAGTCGGCCGCTCTCTACCGCAGGAGGAACGTCATGACGGGCGGCCGTAACAGCACGGGCATCGACAGTTGGGGGCTGGCAACACGCCGGGGAATACTGGCTGGGGGCGGTGGTCTTCTTGCGGCAGCACTTGTGGGTGTGGGGCAGGCCGCTAGAGCTCAAGGCCAGCTCGGAAGTGTCATGCGCATCGGGGTGCCGTTTTCGCTGACGCCTCGCTACTTCGATCCGACCAGTACGGCCAGCAACACGTACTTCTCCATTCTGTATGCATTGCATGATGCCTTGGTGCGGTCCGACGAGAATGCGCCAACGCCAAGCCTGGCCAAGAACTTCAACTATAATACGCAGATGACGGAGTTCACGTACGAGCTCAAGCCCGGCGTCAAATTCCACAACGGCGATCTGTTGACCGCGGAGGACGTAAAATTTTCGCTCGAGCGCTACACGGGCGTGGAAGCTCAGCAGTTCAAGAGCCGGATTTCCGCGATCGAAACGCCCGATGCGCACACAGTCATCGTCAAATTGAAGGAGTCGTGGCCCGACTATCCCACCATGACGGGGACCACGGCCTCCGCATTCGGGTGGATCGTACCGAAACGCTACTACGAGAGCGTAGGCCCGGATGGCTTCCTTGCCGCGCCTGTCGGGGCTGGCCCTTACAAGTTCGAGAAGGCGGACGCAGGCCGCGAGTTCTCCTTCACGCGTTTCGACGATTATCACGGCCGAAAACCGAAGGTCGAGCGCATGGTCCTGCGGGCCGTGGGCGATGCCTCTCAGGCGTTGGCACAGGTGAACAGCGGCGCGCTGGATGTTGCCTGGGGTGTCATGGGCGAGTTGACGCTGGCGGCCAGGAAGATGCCGGGCGTCACGGTACATGAGCAGCTTCTGACGACGATTTTCTTCGTCAAGTTCTTCGATGCCGCCAGACAGGGCTCGCCCTGGGCAAAGCGCGAAGTCCGAGAAGCCGTCACACATATCATCGACCGGCAGGCCCTGTCGGAGATCGATACCAACGGCGCATCCAAGCCCTGGGCGGCCCTGGTGCCGTCCGACATGGAGTTCGCCTGGCAGGCACCTGTGCCGAAAGTGGATGTGGCCCGTGCCAAGGAGCTGCTGAAGCAGGCGGGCTATCCGAACGGCTTCGACGGTGGAAAAATCACGCCCATGGCGCCCTACTTCCGGCTGGGCGAGGCGATCCAGAGCATGCTGGCTGAGGTCGGCATCAAAGTCGAGATGCAGAAAATGGAACGCGCGGTCTTCTTCGAGAAGTATGCCGCCAAGTCGCTCGACGGGCTCGGTGTCTGCTTTGACGGCGCAACCGGTAACGCGTCCACGCGCCTCAGCCGGCATGTCTACAGCAAGGGGGTGTGGAACTATCTGGCCGTGCCTGAGATCGACAAGCTCTTCGAGGCTCAGGTCGCCGAGCTCAACATCGAAAAGCGCAAGGCCCTATTGGATGAGATGCAGAAAGTCGCCTTCGCCAACGTGCTCGATGCGCCATTCTTCCAGTTCTCGCATCCGACAGCGACGGGTTCCCGGGTTAAAGTGCCGGTCTTCCCGTTTCAGGGTTGCACCAAGATGCAGCTCTACGAGCTGAGTGAATTGGCCTGAGGCGCGGGCGCGATGGTGCCGCTGCATCAGATACTGGTTCGCAGGGCAGGCTATGCGTTGCTGTCGCTCCTCTTGCTGACGGCAACGATCTTCGTCTTCACGCGCGCGACGGGCGATCCGGCAGCCCTCATGGCTGGGGTCGATGCGACACAGGCCGACATCCAGCGCCTGCGCACCGAGCTCGGCGTGGACAAGCCGCTGCCGCAGCAATTCATGATCTACATCTCGGATCTCGTGCGTGGAGATCTCGGGACCTCTTTGTACTACAAGGTGCCGGTCAGCGATCTGATCGTGCGCCGGCTGCCGGCGACGATGGGGCTGATCGTTGCCACGTTTGTTCTCTCGCTTCTGATCGGCATTCCGCTCGGTGTCTACTCCGCCGTGCGGCCAGGCGGACTCGGCGACCGTCTGGGGAACGCGCTGGCGATGTTCGCCATGGCCGTGCCGGGCTTCTGGCTAGGGCTCGTTCTGATCCTTGTGTTCAGCGTTACCTTGCGTTGGCTCCCGTCCGGCGGCATCGGCGGGGTGTCATCGGTGATCCTGCCGGCGGTCGCACTGTCGGGATACTTTATCGCCTCGCATCTGCGGATCACCCGCTCGGCGATGCTGGATGTGTTGGGGTCAGAATACATACGCTTCACGCGTGCGAAAGGTCTGTCCGAGTGGCGTGTTATCGCCGTGCACGCGCTCCGCAACAGCCTGATCCCGATTGTCACCCTGGCGGGCATCAATCTCGCCTTGATCCTCAACGCGTCCATAGCGGTCGAGGCCGTGTTCAACTGGCCGGGTATCGGCCTGCTGCTCTACGAAAGCATCTCGCTGCGCGACTTTCCCGTAGCCCAAGGGGTCGTGCTGGTCGTCGGCGCGCTCGTCATTATTTTCAACCTGGTGGTGGATGTCCTCTACGGAGTTATCGACCCGCGCGTTTCCGTCAGGGCTTGAGCGGGCCCTTGGGGTCCGCGAGGCGATGAGGGGCGTGCCGATCCTGGCGCTGGCAACGCTGGCCGCGCTGGTGGTGTGCGCGATCGTGCCCAATCTTGTTGCGCCTTACGACCCTCTCAAGGCGGATTTCCTGGCGCGCAATCTCCCGCCCCTGACATCGGCGCGTGGCCGCTTCTTCCTGCTCGGCACGGACCATCTCGGTCGCGATCTTCTGAGCCGTATCGTGCATGGTGCGTCCGTAGCGCTCTATGTTTCATTCGTGGCCGTGGTGGTGTCGGGCCTGATCGGCACCAGCCTTGGCCTGCTGTGCGGCTATTTCGGTGGGCTGCTGGACCAAGCCGTGATGCGTGTAGCCGATGCGTGGCTCGCGCTGCCGACCATCAGCTTTGCCATCTTCATCGGCGCGCTCCGGGCGCCGAGTGCCACAAACATCATCATTGTGCTGACGCTCGTCTATTGGACGCGCTATGCACGCGTGGTGCGCGGCGAGGTTCTGTCCCTGCGCGAGCGGGATTTTGTGAAGCTGGCCCTGACGGCAGGATGCTCTTCCTGGCGCATCATGGCCGTGCACCTTCTACCCAACGTGATGAACAGCGTCATCGTGCTCGCCACACTGCTGATCGGCAGCGTCATACTGGCCGAGGCGGCGTTGTCATTTCTCGGCCTGGGTGTGCCGGCCCCGCATCCTGCCTGGGGTCTGATGCTCGCCGATGGACGCGATGGGCTGATGACCAACCGGTGGTGGCCGACGGTGTTTCCCGGCCTCGCCATCGTCGCCGTGGTTTGCGCCGCCAACGCCATGGGTGACTGGCTGCGCCGCCGGCTCGATCCGAACCTGAGGGGGCTCTAGGTGGATCAGAGCCTCCCCATATCCCCGGTCCTGTCCGTTCGCAAACTGACGACCGTTTATGCGTCGCGCGGCGGCACGCTTCATCCGGTGCGAGATGTCAGCTTCGACCTGGCGGCAGGGGAGACGCTGGGCGTGGTTGGAGAGTCGGGCTCCGGCAAGACGGCGCTCGGCCTGACCTTGATCCGGCTGCTGCCTGCGGCAGGCCGCATTGCAGCCGGCGAAATTCGCCTCAATGGCGAGGACATCGTGAAGCGGCCGGAGCGTGACATGCGGCGCGTACGCGGAGCCGAGATCGCGATGATCCCGCAGGATCCGATGGTCTCCCTCGATCCACTGTTTCGCATCGTCGAGCAGGTATCGGAGACGTTGTCGGCGCATGATGCTGTTCCGCGTAGCAGGCTTGACGACGAGGCTGTCGCGCTGTTGCAGAAAGTGAACATCCCGGACGCCGCGCGCCGTGCCCGCGCCTATCCGCATGAATTGTCCGGCGGCATGCGCCAGCGTGTGGTGGGCGCCATCGGCATTGCCTGTGCGCCCTCGGTTTTGATCGCCGACGAGCCGACCACGGCGCTCGATGTCACCATCCAGGCGCAGTACCTGGCGCTGTTGCAGCGGCTCCAGCAGGAGACCGGCGTTGGCCTGATCCTGATCACGCACGATCTCGGCGTGGTTGCCCAGCTTTGCGATCGCGTCGCCGTCATGTATGCGGGCTATATCGTCGAGCACGGCCCGATCGAGCGCATCTTCGACAAGCCATCCCACCCCTACACACAGGCGCTTCTGTCGACGCGCCTTGGCGCCGATGATGGCGGTGATGGCGAGTTGCCGAGCATTCCAGGGCAACCTCCCGATCTCAGAAACCTGGCACCGGGATGCCCGTTTGCACCGCGTTGCGCTCGCGCGGCGGGGCAATGCCTTGAGGCCATGCCGCCTGAAAGTACCGTCATCGAGGGAGGGGCAGTGCGTTGCTACCATCCCCTGCAGTGACATTGGAGCGGCCATCACGGTCGTCAGCGGCGCCTCTTCTAGAGGTACGTCGCGTCGCAGTGCGGTTCGGCGACCGCAGGCTTCTTGCGCTCCGTTCGAACCGCCTCTCGGTCACCGCCGTGAAGCTGATGAGCTTCACGCTCGACGCCAACGAGACGCTCGGCCTCGTCGGTGAGAGCGGTTGCGGTAAGACCACCGTCGCGCGCGCCATCCTGGGGCTGGAGCCGCCGAGCGATGGACAGGTCTTGTTCGGCGGCCAGGACATCTACCGGTTCACCAAGGCAGAGCTGAAGGCCTATCGGCGCAGTGTGCAGCCGATCTTTCAGGACCCGTATTCAAGCCTCAATCCGCGCCTGTCCATCGGGACGATCGTAGGCGAACCGCTTAAAGTGTCCTCCACACTCTCCGCTGACGAGCGCCGGGCGCGATGCGTCAAGGCGATGGAGGCGGTTGGGCTGAACGAGGGCGCTCTGGCACGCTATCCGCACGAGTTTTCCGGCGGCCAACGTCAGCGCATCGCCATTGCCCGCGCTCTGACAGTCGATCCGCGCATTCTGATCCTGGATGAGCCGGTCGCCGCTCTCGACGTTTCGATCCGCGCCCAGGTCGTCAACCTCCTGCAGAAGCTGAAGTCCCAGGGCCGGCTGTCCTATCTGTTGATCTCGCACGATCTCGATCTGGTCGCGCGCGTGGCCGATCGCATCCTCGTCATGTACCTGGGCGCTGTCATGGAGATGGGGCCGGCAAGAACGGTCGTGGCCGAACGCCGTCATCCCTATACCCAGGCGCTGTTCGCCGCGCGACTGCCGTCCCATCCCCGCAATCGCCGCCGCATCGAGCCGCTGCACGGCGAGCTGCCGTCGCCTATTGCACGGCCTTCGGGATGCCCGTTTCACCCGCGCTGCCCACGTGCCTTCGATCGCTGCCGTAGCGAGGAGCCGCAGCTTCGCGACATCGGCAGCGGTCACATCGCTGCCTGCCACCTCACCGAAACCTGAACGCGACACCAGGATCATCACCCATGGCTTACGAGCAGATCGACTACGAGAAACTGGGCCCGATCGCACGCATCTGGCACAACCGCCCGCAGGCGCGCAACGCCGAGAGCAGGCGGCTTCTCGACGAGATGGATGAGGCTGTCCGCGACGCGATCGACGATCCGGTGGTGCGCGTCATCATTCTCGCCGGGCGCGGCGATCACTTTTCCGCAGGGCACGACCTCAAGGAGGCGCAGGCCGAGCGCAGCTCGTTCACCGTCGAGCAGCGTTACGCCTACGAGGAGCGGCGCTATTTCGAGTACTGCTTGCGCATCTGGGATGCGCCGAAGCCGACGATCGCCCAGGTGCAGGGTGCGTGCGTGGCCGGAGCTTTCATGGTCGCCAACATGTGCGACCTGATCGTCGCCTCGGACGATGCCTTCTTCGCCGATCCCGTCGTGCACACGCTGGGTGCGGCATCGGTGGAAGTCCTGATCCATCCGTGGGTGCTCGGCATGCGGCGCGCCAAGGAGATGCTGTTCACCGGCGAGCGCGTGTCGGCCGAGGAAGGATGGCGTCTCGGCATGGTCAACCGCGTCGTGCCGCGCGCCGACCTCGAGAAAGCGACCCTGGCGCTCGCGGAGCGTATCGCCCAGGCTCCGCCGTTTGCTCTCAAGGTGCTCAAGCGCTCCATGCACACGACGGCGGATATCGAGGGATTGCGCGCGGCGCTGACGGCACATTTCGACACGCATCAGCTCTCGCACGTCAGCAGCGAGTTTGCGCGCGTGCGCGACCAGGGTCTCGGCGGTGCCATTCAGAAGGGCAAGCAAGGAGCATGACCGCACGCAGCTTTCACACTCGTGAATTGCGGCTGCCGGGACGCTGCAAGGCGTCGCCATTGCCGGCGGCTTCGCTAGCATGGGCCGGAAGCCGCTGTGCGACGCGATCGATGCCGGCGCAGCCAACTAGACGAATGGACCGCGCATGAAGGCCATCGCCCAGGACTACTCCGACGACGTCCGCGACATGCTGGGAGGACTGGAGGCGTTTCTCCGCGTCGAGGTCTTTGCCCGGCATGACAAATACGAAGCCATCCTGACGAACCCGCGGCGCAAGTATGCGGAAGATGGGCGCTTCAGCCGCGACGTTCTCGACATCCTCACCGAGGTGCGCGTGGCGGCCTCGGAAGCCGGCTACTACAACCTGTGTGTGCCCGAGGCGCTGGGCGGCAGCGGGTTTGGAATGGTCGCGTACTTCGCTTTCTGGGAGCGCGTGTTTCACCTGTGCGGTGCGCACTACTGGCTGGGCCACAGTGTCGGCAGCCACTGGTCGCGCGGTCCGAGCCCTGTGCTCAGCGGCGTGAGCCCCGAGATCCGCGAGACGATCATGCCGGACATTCTGTCGGGCCGCACAACGCTGTGCTTCGGGCTGTCCGAACCTAATGCCGGCTCGGATGCGGTTGCGATCAAGACAAAGGCTGTGCCCGATGGTGATGGCTGGCGGTTGTCGGGCACCAAGATCTGGACCACCAACAGCCCGCATGCCGAGCACGCCATGATCTTCGCAGTCACGGACCCGGAGCGTGCGGCTGGGCGCAAGGGCGGCATCAGCTTGTTCCTCGTTCCGACGAGCGCCAAGGGGTTCGTGATCGAGCGCATCATCAAGATGTTCGGCAGCCCCGGCGGTGACGAGGCCGTCTTGCATTTCGACGACATCCGTCTCGAGCGGCACCAGCTCGTGGGCGAGCTCAACAGGGGCTTCGAGATCGCCATGCTCGGCGTCGGCCTCGGCCGGCTCTACAACGCCGCGCGCGGGGTCGGTCTTGGCCGCTGGTCGCTCGAGATGGCGTTCGACTACGCCAAGGTGCGCCAGGCCTTCGGCAAGCCGATATCGGAATACCAGGGTGTCACTTTTCCGTTAGCTGAATCCGCCATGGAGATCCATGCCGCCCATCTCATGAGCCGCAACGTTGCCCAGCTTCTCGATCAGGGCTTGCCGGCGGCAAAAGAGCTGTCGATGACGAAGGCCTACAGCGTGCAGGTCGGCGCACGCGCCGTGGACCGCGTGATCCAGGCGCACGGTGCCATGGGTCTCACCAACGAGATGTACCTGACCGATGCGTACGTCATCCTGCGTAAGGTCAACATCGCCGACGGCACCAACCAGATCATGAACCGCACGATCGTCAAGCGCATGCTCGACGGCGACGTCGATCTTTGACGGTCAGCAGGAGAAAAGCCGATGTACGAGGATTACAAGCTGCTCAAGACGGAACGTCGTGGTCACGTTTTGGTCGTGACCATCGACCGGCCGCCACTCAACGCCAGCAACATGGTGATGCACCGCGAGCTGTCACGCATTTTCTTCGACATCGCGCGTGATGACGAAACCAACGTCGTCGTGTTGACCGGCGCCGGCAAGGCCTTCTGTGCTGGGGGCGATCTGAACGAGATGAAGAAGCGCATGGAGGACCAGACGCTCTGGGCCGAGGTCATGCGTGAGGCACGAGACATCGTCATGGGCATCGTCACGCTCGACAAGCCGATCATCGCGCGCGTCAACGGCCCGGCAATCGGACTCGGTGCGACCATCGCGCTGCTCTGCGACATCATCATCGCGTCGGAGACGGCGAAGTTTGCCGACACGCACGTCCGTATCGGATTGGTGGCCGGCGACGGTGGATCGATTGCCTGGCCATTGAGCGTCGGCTTACCGAAGGCCAAGCAATACCTGTTCACGGGCGATTCGCTCACGGCGGCGGAGGCCGAGCGCATCGGCCTCATCAGCGAGGTCGTGCCCTCCGATCAGCTCGACGACAAGGTCTACGGCTTGGCTGACCGGTTGGCGACAGGGTCGCAGCACGCCATTCGCGGCACCAAGCGCGCGGTCAACATGTGGATGGGCAACGTCAGCGCCATTGTCGATGCGCATCTGGGCCTCGAAACGCTCACCTACCAGGGGCGCGATCACCGCACCGGCGTCGATGCCTTCCTACGGAAAAAGACGCCCCAGTTCGAAACACGCTGATTGAACCGAAGCACCCGCATGCAGACACTCGACAGCCCCGAGATCCAGGCCTTCCGACAGGAGGTTCGCGCCTTCCTGAACGAACGGTTGTCGCCCGAACTGAGCGCACGCGTGCAGGCCGGACACTACCTCTCGAAGGACGAGCTGATCGGCTGGCATCGCGAGCTGTACCGACGCGGATGGGCGGCGCAGGAATGGCCCGCCGAGCACGGCGGCACGGGGTGGAGCGCGCTGCAGAAGTATGTGTTCGAGGAGGAGGCCGCTGCGGCAGGGGCACCGCTGTTGATCCCCATGGGCCTCTACATGGCGGGCCCGTTGCTCATCGCCTACGGCACGGCGGAGCAGAAAGCGCGTTTCCTTCCGCGCATCCTCGATGGCAGCGAGGTCTGGTGCCAGGGCTTCTCGGAACCGGGGTCGGGATCGGACCTTGCGAGCCTGCGTTGTGCCGCACGCCGCGAGGGCGATGAGTACGTCGTGTCGGGCACCAAGATATGGACCACGTCCGCCCACTGGGCGGATTGGTGCCTGTTGCTGACGCGCACGGCACGCACGGCACGCAAGCATGAGGGCATCACCATCCTGCTTGTGGACATGCGCTCGCCCGGCATCAGCATTCGTCCGTTGCCGTCGCTGGACGGCTATCATTCCCTCAACCAGGTCTTTTTCGACGATGTACGCGTGCCGGCCGCTAATCGTGTGGGCCCGGAAGACGGAGGATGGCGTGTCCTCATGTCGATGATCGGCAACGAGCGCATCATGGTGGCCGACGTCGGGCGCACCAAGGCGTTGCTCTACAAGTTGAAGCGCATCGCAGCCGAAGAAAAGCGCGATGGCGTGGCCTTGATCGACACCCCGCGGTTCCGTGACCGTATCGCGCGCGCGGAAATCGATCTGCTGGCTCTCGAGATGACCGTGTTGCGTTTGGTCGATGATCCAGATCCGGGCAAGCGGCCGGAGGCATCGCTGCTCAAAGTGCGAGGCACCGAGATACAACAAGGACTGACGCGGTTGCTCAGCGAAGCCGTCGGACAATACGCCCTACCTTATGATCGCGATGTTCTGACCGATGGCTGGCAGGGTGAGCCGGTCGGGCCGGACTACGCCGCGACGTTGACGCCGTTCTATTTCTTCTGGCGCAAGTCCTCGATCTCGGCCGGAACCAACGAGATCCAGCGCAACATCATGGCCAGAGCCCTGCTCGGGAAGGAATGACGTGGATTTCGCACTCTCCTCAGAGCAGCAGATGATGCAGGACGCCGCGTTTCGGCTCCTGCAGGCGGACTACGATTTTGCAACGCGTGCCAAGGCCGTAGACGATGCCGCGCCGGCGACGCCAGGGCTGTGGCATCGCTTCGCGGAGATGGGATGGCTCGGGCTTCCTTTCGCGGAAGAGTATGGCGGAAGCGGCGGCACCACATTCGATGTAGCCTTGTTGATGCAGGCCATGGGCCGCTCGCTGGTAATCGAGCCGTACTTCGCCAGCGTGGTCCTGGCCGGCGGCCTCCTCGCGGAAATCGGCAGCGAGGATCAGAAGCGTCAAATCCTCCCCAAGCTGATTGCCGGCGACACGAAGCTCGCGCTGGCATTCAGCGATCCTCAGGCGTCGGATCCGATGGCACGGTCCTCGGTGACAGAGCGGCAAGAGGGACAGCAGGTCCGGTTGACCGGCAGAAGGTCCATCGTGCTCGGTGCACCGAGCGCGGATCTCCTGATCGTCAAGACCCGGTCGGCGGAAGAGGCGGGGCTATCGCCAGGCCCCGCCTCCTTCTATCTCGTTGCGGCAAACACCGCGGGTTTGGAATTGCGCCGCTATGCCACGATCGATGGCGCGGGGGCCGCGGACATCGTTCTCAATAATGTCCGCGTGCCATTAAGCGCTCGTCTTGGCCGGAGCAACAGCGCCGAGGGTGGCCTGCGCCGAGTGCTCGAACGCGCCACGGTGGCGCTCTGCGCGGACGCACTCGGTGCCGTCGAAGGAGCGGTAGCTCTGACGCGCGACTACCTCCAGACGCGTGAGCAGTTCGGCAAGCCACTCGCCGCCAATCAGGCGCTCCGGCACAAGCTGGTCGACATGTTCATCGCGCAAGAGGAGATCCGCTCGCTCGTGCTGTTTGCGGCGCGCTGTCTCGATCTCGGCGATGCGCGCAGCACCAAGGCTGTCTCCGCAGTCAAGGTGATGGTCGGCGAGCGCGGCCGCAAGGCCTGTGAGGATGCCATCCAGCTGCACGGCGGCATCGCTATCACCGACGAGTACACCGTGGGGCACTATTTGAAGCGGTTGACCGTTATTGAACGACTTCTCGGCGACACCGACTTTCATCTCGCCCGCTTCTCCAAGGTTCTGTGAGCGCGTGCCGATGACGCTTCAGTCGCGCCTGCATGATGTCCTGACGCGCTCAGCCGATTCGCCGGCTGTCGAATACGACGGCGTGTGGCACACATGGCGCGACTTGAACCAGGCTGCGTGCGCCCTGGAGGCGTCTTTGCGCGCCTGCAACGTTCCACTGACGGCGTCGATCGCATGGGTCGCGCGCAATCGTCCGGATCATCTCGGGCTTCTTTTTGGGCTGCTCGCGGCGGGCCGATCCTTGATCGTCGTCAGCTCGGTGCAAAGTCAGGAGCGCATAGCGCTCGAAATCGAGCGGTTGGCGCCGGATGTCGTCATCGCGGACGCTACAGACTGGAAGAGCGGCACGCTGACCGCCGCATGTACGCGTGTCCAAGCGCTGGGGCTTGCCGTCTCCGGAAAGCGTGTTGTGGATCGACCTGAGACGTTCGCACGCCGCGGGAGCAGCCGGGCACAGACGCTGACCGTCCTCACCAGCGGCACGACCGGAGCACCCAAGCGCATCCCGCTGTCCATGTCCGCGCTGGTGGCGGCTGCCGACGACATGCAGCTGATCGAGAGCGATGGCGACGTGCCGGGGCTGTCGCGGTCTCCCTTCCCCATGTTCTGGCCTTTGGCCAACATCAGCGGCCTCTATTACACGATGCCCACGGGGCTTGGCGCACGGCCGCTGGTGCTGATCGACAAATTCTCGGTAGCCGCATGGGTGGAAGCGGTCGAGCGGCATCGCCCGAGATTGCTTTGGCTGCCTCCGGCCGCCATCCGCATGGTGCTTGATGCCGATGTGCCCAAGGCCAGCCTGGCCTCGGCGATAGCGTTGCGTTACGGCGCATCGCCGCTTGACGCGCACATGCGGGAGAGCTTCGAAACCCGCTACGACATTCCCATCCTCAGTCAATACGGCGCCACCGAGTTTGCAGGCATCGTCGCCTGCTGGACTCTTGCGGACCATCACAAATGGGGCGACAGCAAGCGAGGCAGCGTGGGCCGTGCGCGTCCCGGCATGAGGCTTCGGATCGTTGACGGCACGACCGGTGCCGAGCTTCCCGTCGGTGCGCCGGGTCAGCTTCAGATTCACGTTCCCCGCATCGGAGAAGGCTGGCAGACCACCAACGACATCGCCCACATGGATGCGGACGGCTTCGTCTATCTCGAAGGGCGCGCAGACGATGCCATCAATCGGGGCGGCTTCAAGGTCATACCCGACGATGTTGCGGGTGTGTTGCGACAGCATCCCGCTGTTCGAGACGTCGCTGTCGTCGGCATGCCGCACGAGCGGCTGGGCCAAGTGCCTGTTGCTGTTGTTGAAGCCCTCAAAGCCAACCAGCCACCCACGGATAGCGACCTGGACCTGTTCGCTCGCGCGAGATTGCTCGCATACCAGATCCCCATACGCTACCTAGTCGTTTCCGAGATTCCGCGCACGCCAACACTAAAGGTAGACCGAGGTCGGCTGCGCAAGCTGTTGGAGAACAGCCAGTAACTTTGACTTGCTGGTTTGTTCTGCTCCGATCCTGTCCGACCATCGTTACGGCAGGATTGCTCCCCTCGACGACCGGTGTGTCTTCCAGGACGGGCTCTACGAGCTTGCCCAATCAAATAGGGTGGCGCGTATCTCGTCTCAGCACGTCAAACCTCTTTCCATCGATCTCCGCTCCCGCGCCGTTGAAACAGTTGCGGCCGGTCTGAGTTGTTGTGCGGTGGCCGGACAGTTCGGGTTGGCGCCGTCAACGGTAAGTGAAAGACGCCAAATGGAGGAACCTCGATCAGTTGAGACGAGCTCTAGTGTGGCCGCGGGGACGATACTGAACCTACTTTTTGCACGTGGTCGGTGTTACAAAAGTCGGCGGGCGAATGGGCGTGCGTCAGCCTTGGCTCATCGAATTTCGGAAGGAAAGGACATTCTGGAGTTTGCGATCGTCGAGCGAACGAAGCGCGCAAAGCACGCTCCTTCCCCAGAAGAAACAGCGGCTGAAGTGCGGAGGCTCAAGCGCCGCCGACAGCATTGGCAATCGCCGCGGCTCTCAGATGATATCGACTTTGATTTACGCGGTCCGGCCTACCCTGAGTTCGACGTTATCTGCACCGAAATCGTCGCCGGCTTCAAAGTGCTGTTCGCAACGCGCAAGGTCCGACGCGAGCAATGGAAGGAGAAGCAGCGCCGGTAAGATGAACTACGGCGTCGCCATGAGTTGGCCCGAAGCCGCATTGTGCGAAACAAGAGATGTACCGAGTCCTTGCGGCTGGTATTTAGTCGACAGGAGGAAGCTTCGAGGCTGCGTTGGCGTCCATGCCGGCCGAAGCGGTTTCGGATGATCTTGCGCATTTCGCCCAATGGGCCGAGACGCGTCTAGCCGAACTTCAAAGACGGAGCTTGCATCCGTGTGTGCCCAGAAACCTTTGGAAAATTGCGTGACGATCTAAGTTCTTGATTTAATTGGTGGAGCCGAGGGGAATCGAACCCCTGACCTCTGCAGTGCGATTGCAGCGCTCTCCCATCTGAGCTACGGCCCCGGACCCGGCGCAGGCCGGGCAGGTGGCGGGATATAGGGGCCGGTTAACGGCATTGTCAAGCAACGGCAGGCGGCGTTGCGGGGCCGTCGGAAAGGTCAGCGGCGGCCGGATATCGGTGCGCTGACCTGGGATCGATGCCAGCGGCCGGCAGGCCAGACCGTGTCAAGGCCTTGCCCGCCCGGCGCGCGGCGTCTACATCTGCGCCAGCGGCGACCAGCGGGCAACCCGATGATTCCACTTTTACGTTTTATCGACTACCTCATCCAGCTCTATGAGTATGTCATCATTGCCAGCGTTATCATCAGCTGGCTCATCGCCTTCAATGTCATCAATGCCTACAACCCGTTCGTGCGCTCGCTGTGGAACGCGCTGAGAGCCGTGACGGAGCCGCTGCTGGTTCCCATCCGCCGGTTTCTGCCGGACCTGGGCGGTATCGACATCTCGCCCATCATCCTTCTGCTGATCTGCTTCTTCCTGCGCAGTGTCGTGATCTGGGGATGGCTGGCGCCGCTGTTCGGCTAACCTTATGGACTGACGTGTCGGACAGGCCTTGGCAGATTCACAATGACCGGCTGGTCCTGCGCGTGCGCCTGACGCCGAAAGCGTCCCGCGATGGTATCGATGGTGTCGAGGTGATGGCGGCTGGTCCGGTGCTGAAGGCCAGGGTGCGCGCAGTTCCCGCGGACGGCAAGGCGAACGCGGCGCTGGAGGATCTTGTCGCCCGGTCCTTGCGCGTGCCCAAGAGCACGGTGAGCGTCACCTCAGGCGCGACATCCCGTATCAAAGTGCTGGCGATTGCCGGCAATCCCCAGGAGCTGGCGGCGCTCCTAGCGCAGCAATTCGGCCCTTCGACCTGAAGCCCTGCAAACGGAAACCCAACCATGGCTGAAGCGCAGATCATCGACGGAAAAGCCATCGCGACGGAGCTGCGTGGGACCATCGCCAAGGAAGTGTCGCGGCTCGGGCGCGAGCACGGGCTGGTGCCGGGTCTGGCGGTGGTGCTGGTCGGCGAGGACCCGGCGAGCAGCGTGTACGTGCGCAGCAAGGCCAAGCAGACGGTGGAAGCGGGCATGCGCTCGTTCGAGCATCACCTGCCCGCCGAGACGAGCGAGGCTGACCTGCTGGCGCTCGTGGCGCAGCTCAACGCGGATGCGGCGGTTCATGGAATCCTGGTGCAGCTGCCGCTGCCCAAGCATATCGATGCGAACAAGGTCATCACGGCCATCGATCCGGCCAAGGACGTGGACGGGTTTCATCCGGTGAATGCAGGCCGGCTCGCCATCGGCCAGCAGGCGCTGGTGCCCTGCACGCCGCTGGGCGTGATGCTGCTGACGAAACGAGTCCGGGCCGATCTTGCAGGACTGGAGGCCGTCGTGATCGGCCGCTCCAATATCGTCGGCAAGCCGGTAGCACAGCTCCTGCTGGCGGAAAACTGCACAGTGACGATCGCGCATTCGCGCACCCGCGACCTGCCGGCCGTTGCCCGCCGCGCCGACATTCTGGTGGCGGCCGTGGGCCGGCCCGAGTTCGTGCGCGGGGATTGGATCAAGCCGGGGGCCATTGTCATGGACGTCGGCATCAATCGCGTGCCCGGCAAGGACGGTAAGGGCCGGCTGGTGGGCGACGTGGCGTTCGATGAGGCGCGCAAGGTGGCCTCGGCGATCACCCCCGTGCCCGGTGGTCTCGGACCGATGACGATCGCCTGCCTGCTGCGCAACACAGTGACGGCGGCCACGGCCGCCCGCGGGTTAGCGGCGGAGCTCTGAAAAATTTTGCGACGGATCGGTTCCGCGTGAACCGTTTGCTTGGCCGTCCCGTCAAAGGGATTGGGGAGCGGTCGTGTGGGGTCTTTTCGGCCGTCACTGCTTTTCGCGGGTCGCGCCGCCGCTCCCCACTTCTAAATCCGCTTCCGATGCCTGTTCAGGCGCCGGGCTGCGGGCCGTCGTAACCCTCGATGATCATGATGTCGGCCTTGGAGGCTTCGTCGCGGACGGCGGCGGCAGCCTTGTACTCGGGGCTGTCGTAGCAGGCCTGGGCCGTCGCATAGTCGGGAAACTCCAAAACCACATGGCGCTGGTCGGGTGCAAAGCCCCTGCGGATGTCATGCTGGCCGCCGCGCACGATGAACCGCGCGTTGTATTTCTTGAAGGCGGCAGCGTTGAGGGTGATGTAGTCCTTGTAGCGCTCGGGGTTCGTGATCGTGACGTGCGCGATCCAGTAGGCCTTCGGCATGATGCGTTCTCCATGAGCGGATTGTGTGGATAGTCTGCCCGCTTCCTGCAATGAATAATAGGAAGAAAAACGGGGAGGCCGAGGCATGCGCACGCAGGTCGCCATCGTCGGCGCAGGGCCGTCCGGTCTGCTGCTGTCGCACCTGCTCCATCTCGAGGGCATCGACTCGATCGTCATCGAGATGCACAGCCGGGCCTACGTCGAGGCGCGCATTCGCGCCGGCGTGCTGGAGCACGGCGCCGCACGGACGCTCATCGAGGCCGGCGTTGGTGAGCGCCTCGAGCGCCAAGGGCTCGTGCATCACGGTATCAATCTGAATTTCTCGGGTCAGACGCATAGGATCGACCTGTCGGCGTTGACCGGCGGGCGGACCGTGACCGTCTACGGTCAGCATGAGGTGGTGAAGGACCTGATTGCTACACGATTGGCGGCAGGCGGTGACTTGCGCTTCGAGGTGGAGGATGTGGCGCTCGCCGATATCGACGGCGAGCGGCCGCGCGTCAGCTTCACGCATGGCGGCGTGCGGCACGAGATCCAGTGCGATGTCGTGGCCGGTTGCGACGGATTTCACGGTGTGTGCCGGCCCAGTATTCCGCCGGCGGCGTTGCGTGTTTATGAGCGCACCTATCCTTTCGCCTGGCTCGGTGTGCTGGCCCAAGCGCGGCCTGCGTCGGAAGAGCTGGTCTATGCGCGGCACGCCAATGGATTTGCGCTTCTCAGCATGCGGTCGACGGATGTTACGCGCGCCTATCTCCAGTGTGCTCCGGAGGAAGACCTCGCGCGGTGGCCTGACGCGCGCATCTGGGATGAACTGCACCGGCGTCTCGAGGTCGACGGCGGGTTTCGCGTGAACGAGGGTCCCATTCTGCAGCGTGGCGTGACGCCCATGCGCAGCTTCGTGATCGAGCCGATGCAGTACCGGCGTCTGTTTCTGGCGGGCGACGCCGCGCACATCGTCCCGCCGACCGGTGCCAAGGGCATGAATCTCGCCATTGCCGATGTGCGCGTGCTCTCGCGCGCGCTGGCAGCGTTTTTCAAAGGGGGCCGGACCGACTTGCTCGAAGCCTACTCGGCAACATGCCTGCGGCGCGTCTGGCAGGTGCAGCGCTTCTCCTGGTGGATGACGGCGCTGATGCACCGGTTTCCCGATACCGATGCGTTCGGTGAGCGACTGCGGGATGCCGAGCTGCGCAATGTCGTCAGCTCGCGCGCCGCATCCCAGACGCTGGCGGAGAGCTACGTCGGATTGCCGTATGACGCGTGATGTGCCGTGAGTTCAGCGCATGGCGGCGATGGCGTCAGCGATGGCGACGGTGCGCTTGGCCATCTCGGCGTGCAGCAGCTCGACCATGCGGCCGTCGAGATTGATGACGCCCTTGCTCTTGTTCTCGGGCAGCTCGAACGCGGCGACGATCTTGCGTGCGGCCGCAACTTCGTCGGCGCCGGGCGAGAACACCTCGTTGGCGGTGGCGATCTGGTCGGGGTGGATCAAGGATTTGCCGTCGAAGCCGAGCTGGCGGCCCTGCAGGCACTCGCGGCGATAGCCCTCGGCGTCGCGGAAGTTGTTGTAGACACTGTCGAGGATGTCGACGCCGTACGCACGCGCAGCAGTGATGCAGGCGGACAACCAGTAGATGGCGGCTTGGCGGTCGGCGGTCACTTCCGCGCGCGTCTCCTTGAAGAGGTCGTTGAGGCCGATGATGAAGCACGAGAGGCGGGCGCCGGCGTGCTTGGCGGTTGCGGCGATCTCGGGCGCCTTGATGACGGCCATGGGTGTTTCCAGCATGGCCCAGAGCTGCATCTTGCCGGGTGCGCCGGCGCGGCGCAGGGCATCGGTGGCGCGCTCGATGTCGGCGGCGCTCTCGACCTTGGGCAGCAGCACGGCGTCGGGTCCCGCGGCTGCGGCCGCGGCAATGTCGTCCAGCCCCCAGGCTGTGTCGAGCGTGTTGATGCGGACCACCAGTTCGCGCGAGCCGTAGCCGCCGGCTTTCACGGCCTTCACGACCTGATCGCGCGCAGCCAGTTTGATGTCGGGCGCGACGGAGTCCTCGAGATCGAGAATGATCGCGTCGGCGGGAAGCTGTTTGGCCTTCTCGAGGGCGCGGGCGTTGGAGCCCGGCATGTAGAGCGCGCTGCGTCGCGGGCGCAGGGACATAGGTCTTTCTCCAATTCTCATTTTCCCGCGCAACCTAATGGATGAGGGAGGGCGGGGCTAGGGTCGTGATTGTGCAGGCCGGGGACGCAGATTGAGAGTTGGGAGGATGCGAGTGACGCCATGCGACACGTGTTTCCTTGGCATGCGGCAGCGGTTCCGGCAGAGTGGATCGCAAGATGATCATCGCACAGAGGTCCAATGCCCACCGCGAAAGCTGACGTCGTTATCGTCGGAGGTGCCGTTGTCGGCAGCTCGATTGCCTACTTTCTGAAACGCGACGGGTTCAAGGGCTCGGTCGTCGTGGTGGAAATGGATCCGAGCTACCAGTACTGCGCCACGGGCCGCTCCCTGGCGTCGATCCGGCAGCAGTTCTCGACAGCGGAGAACATCCGCCTGTCGCAGTTCGGTGTCGGGCTGTTCAAGGGCATCAAGCAGGAGTTCGGGCCTGAAGCCGACGTGAGCTTTCGCGAGCACGGTTACCTCGTGATGGCGACCGAGGAAGGCCGGGCGACGCTGGAAGAGAACATCAGGCTGCAGCAGAGCCTCGGTGCGCATACGGAGCTGGTGGAGCCGGACGAGATCGCGCGCCGCTTCCCGTGGATGTCGGTCGAGGGCATTGCCTGTGCCGGATGGGGCCGTTCGGGAGAGGGCTGGCTTGATCCGCACGGACTGATGAATACGTTCCGCGCCGGCGCACGCGCCAAGGGCGTGACCTACGTGGCCGACGAGGTCGTCGGTCTGGAGAAGGACGGCCGCCGTGTGACGGGCGTGAAGCTCAAGAGCGGGGAGAGCATTGCCGCGGGCATGGTGGTGTGCGCGGCGGGCTGGCATTCCTACAAGATCGCGGCGATGGCGGGCTTCGACCTGCCCGTGCGGCCGCGGAAGCGCATCGCCTTCGTTGTCGATGTGCGCGAGCCGCTGCCCGGCATGGGCATGATGATCGACACGTCGGGTGTGGCGTTCCGGCCTGAGGGCAAGTTCTACATCACGTCGACGTCTCCCAAGGAGGGTGAGCCGGACCCCGACGAGGAGGATTTCGACTTCGATCACGACCTGTTCGACCGGGATATCTGGCCGCATCTGGCGGCGCGCGTGCCGGCGTTCGAGGCGCTGAAGGTGCAGAACGCCTGGTGCTGCCACTATGATGTGAGCACGCTCGATCACAACGCTATCCTTGGACCGCATCCCGATGTCGATGGCTTCATTCTCGCCTGTGGATTCTCGGGACACGGCTTGCAGCATTCGCCGGGCGTCGGACGCGGTATTGCGGAATTGCTGACGCATGGCGAATATCGCAGCATCGACCTGAAGCGGTTCGGCTGGGACCGCATCGCGCGGGGCGAGCCCCTGTTGGAGACCAACGTTTATTAAAGGGCCGGCATGGGCCGTGTTCTAGCCATCTCCTCGCAAGTGGCGCGCGGTCACGTGGGGCTGTCGGCGATCGTGCCGGCCTTGCAGCGGCTCGGTCACGACGTGATCGCCCTGCCGACAATTCTGCTGTCCAATCATCCGGGGCATGCGCACGTCGCGGGAGAGAAGGTCGCCGCCGATCTGCTGCGGCGCATGCTGGATGCGCTCGAGGCCAACGGCTGGCTCGGCGAGATCGATGCGGTGATGACCGGATATCTGCCGAGCGTCGCGCACGTGGAGGTCGCGATCGAGGCCATCCGGCGCGTGCAGGCGCACGGTGGTGGGGCGCGCGTGCTCACCGATCCGGTGCTGGGCGATGATCCGAAGGGCGTGTACATCGACACGGCGGCGGCGGAGCGCATTCGTGATGCGCTGGTGCCGCTGGCGGACACGGTGACGCCGAACGCGTTCGAGCTGGGGTGGTTGACCGGAGCGGTGATCAGGAGCACGCCGGAGGCGATACGCGCTGCCGCGGTGTTGTCGCCGCGCCGGGTGCTGGTGACCTCCGCACCATCCGGCGGCGCGACACTCGACAACGTTCTCGTCGACAAGGCAACCGGGCAGACGCTGGCCTGCGCCGTGCCGCGGCAGGCTCGCGTGCCGAACGGGACGGGCGATCTGCTGGCAGCGTTGTATCTCGGGCATGAGCTGTCGGGACGGACGGCGCCGGAGGCGCTGGCACTGACGGTCGGAGGCCTGGAAGCGCTGATCAAGGCGAGTGCCGGGCGCGAGGAACTGCAGCTTATCTCTGCGCAAACGGCCTGGGCCGATGCGGCACCATGGCCCGTGCGTGCGGGCTAGGGCAGTTATCCAGCAGGGATGCGGTGTGCATGCGTCGCGTGCGGGTTCACTATGTGGGGCGTGTGACTTGTGCACGGGGAAGGGGCGTTTGCGCGGAGCCTCAGTCACACCCACAGATGTCATCCTCGCGCTTGTCGCGAGGACCCATGGATCCGCGAGTTTGATGGGGAGCTGGAGGCGAGGCCTCGCAAATCGTGCTTGCTCCGGACTCGTTGCGCGATGGGTCCTCGGAACAAGTCCGAGGATGACACGGAGAGGGTGGATGGGCTGCGTGGTACCTGGAGAGGTGGATGGCCGTGCGGGTCTGCAGTTTCGCATCAGCCTGCGTTTGCCGGGGTGACGGAGGAGATGGGCGAGGGAGGGCTGTGAAGCGGAAAGCTGCAAAAGGAGCGGTGAAGCGGAAAGGGTGGGGAAGGTGACGGTGAAAAGGGAGAGGCGCGATCCTACATATCACGGGCTTCGGTTAGGGTGACCTTTGCCGGTGGTCCGTTCTGAGGCGAAAATGGGCGCTCGGGGCATGTGATTCGGATCGTCATTGGCGCGTCAATGTCGCGCCGATAATCCAATTTACAGTTTCCGTCGGCAAGGCTTGTGGCAACCCGCGCAATGGGACAAAGAAAGCCATGTACCGAGCTAGGGGTTGAGAATGAGCGACACATCCGGTGCTTTCAGCGGCCGGCTGAGAGGCGTATCGCAACTTTTACGGCATGAGGCCGCAGGCGGCATCGTGCTCATGCTCGCAGCCGCACTTGCCCTCATCCTCTACAACTCGCAACTGGCCTGGCTGCCCGATGCGCTGCTACAGATGCGCCTTACGCTGCTGATCGGCGACGTCGGCCTCGACAAGCCGCTGCTGCTCTGGATCAACGACGGCCTGATGGCGATCTTTTTCTTCCTCGTCGGCCTGGAGATCAAGCGCGAGCTGCTGGTGGGCGAGCTGTCGACGCGAGAGCAGGCCATCCTGCCGCTGGTGGCGGCGGCCGGCGGCATGTTGATGCCGGCCCTGATCTACACGCTCGTCAACATCGCCAATCCTGCGGCGCTGCGGGGATGGGCCATTCCGGCGGCGACAGACATTGCCTTCGCCATGGGTGTGCTGGCGCTGCTCGGCAGCCGCGTACCATCCTCGCTGAAAGTCTTTCTGCTGGCGCTGGCCATCATCGATGACCTCGGCACCATCATCATCATCGCCGTGTTCTATACGTCCGATCTGTCGGTGGCCTCGCTGATCCTGGCGGCGCTGGGGGCCTGCGTGCTGCTGGCCCTTAATCTCAGCAATGTGACACGCATCGCACCATATGTTCTGGTCGGAATATTCCTCTGGGTCTGCGTGCTGAAATCCGGTGTGCACGCGACGCTGGCGGGCGTCGTGGTGGCACTGGCGGTGCCGCTGCGCGTACCGGGCGAGGAGGGCGAGTCGCCGTTGCTCAAGCTCGAGCACAGCCTGGAGCCCTGGGTGGTGTTCGGCGTGCTGCCGCTGTTTGCGTTCGCCAACGCAGGTGTCTCGCTGGCGGGGCTGTCGTTCGGCAAGCTGCTCGATCCCGTTCCGCTCGGGATCGCCCTGGGTCTTTTCGTCGGCAAGACGATCGGGATTACCGGGGCGACCTGGGCCGCGGTGCGTTGGGGCCTGTCGCCGCGGCCGGAAGGCTCGACTTGGGAGCAGATCGTCGGCGTCGCCATGCTCGGCGGGATCGGCTTCACGATGAGCCTGTTCATCGGTATGCTGGCCTTTCCCGACCCCGAGTATGCGGCGCCATTGCGCATGGGCGTGCTCATGGGGTCGCTGGTCTCTGCGACGATCGGCTATATGGTCCTGAGATTCTTGGGCGGCGCACGCCCGGTTAATGAGGAGGCTCAGCCATAACCCACTTTCCCGAACATCTCACCGACAGGTTCCGGCGGTTCAAATTCCGGCACTTCGCCCAGAACCAGGAGTACTACGAGGAACTGGCGGACCATGGCCAGAAGCCTGACGTGATGATCGTCAGCTGCTCGGATGCGCGTGTCGATCCCGAGATGATCTTCAGCGCCATGCCGGGCGAGCTGTTCGTGGTGCGCAACGTCGCCAATCTCGTTCCGCCCTACGAAACGAGCGGCAAGTACCATGGCGTCAGCGCGGCGCTGGAGTTCGCCACGCTGAATCTGCGCGTGAAGCACATCGTGGTGATGGGCCACTCGGGTTGCGGCGGCGTGCACGCGTGCCTGGAAAGCGATGTGGCGCGGCAGACGGAGGCGGAGTTCATCAGCAACTGGATGTCGTTGCTGGACGAGGCGCGCGAGGCGGTCGTCAGCAAGCACGCCGGCCAGCCGTTGCCGCTGATGCGCGGACTTCTCGAGCGGGAAGGGATCAAGGCGTCGATTGCCAATCTGCGCAGCTTCCCCTGCGTCAAGGAGCTGGAAGGCAAGGGCAAGCTGGCGCTGCATGGCGCCTACTTCGAGATTCCCACGGGCACGCTGTCGGTGCTCAACCAGGGAACCGGCGGCTTCATGCCGCTCTGAGGCCGGGCGGCGCTACGAGCCCCGCCGGGCCGCCTCGATCGCGGGCAGCAGCTTCGTCGTCAGCGACTCGGGCGACAATGGGCCGACGTGCTTGTAGGCGATCCTGCCCTGGCGATCGATGACGAAGGTTTCGGGCATGCCGTAGACGCCCCACTCGATGGCGGCGCGGCCGGTGACATCGGCGCCGACGGCCTTGAACGGATTGCCGTAGCGGCCGAGGAAGCGCCGGGCGTTCGTGGCCTGATCTTTGTAGTTGATGCCGTAGAGTGCGATGCCGCTGCGCTGGGCGAGGCTCACGAGCAGCGGGTGCTCCTCGACGCAGGGCGCGCACCATGATGCCCAGAAATTGACGACCGCCACCGTGCCGTCACGCGTGAAGGCAGCCGTGTCGATGCCCGGGAACGGCTGGCCGTCATCGCGCGTCAGCCCTTCCAGTGGCGGCAGGTTCAGAGGTGGGGCCGGCTTGCCGATCAGGGCCGACGGCAGGCGCGAGGGATCGCCCTTCTGCAAGGCAAAGCCGAACATCAGGACGATGCCGGCAAAGATCAGGGCCGGTGCCAGCAGCAACCCGCGAAAGCGGCGTGGCGGCTTGGCGTCCGATGTGGTGGCGGATTTGCTCATGGACAGGTGTTACTCGCGCGATGCCGCCGACCGGCGTGTGATGCCACGCGCCTCGAAGGCATCGAGCTTGCGCTGTTGACGCCGGCCGTCGGCAAACAGCCAGACCAGCACGGCAGCAATGACGATCGACACGGCGACGTAGGACGCCCAGACGAACACGGCGTTGGGGCCGAGATCCATGGGAGCTACTCCGCAGCCTGGGGTTTGGCACGCGGCGTCGCGCGTGCGACCTCGGCCAGCATCAGCGATTTGACCCGCCGGCGCAGGATCTCGTTGCGCATGGCCTTCACGTGCATGGTGAAGAACAGGACCGTCAGCGCCGCGGCCATCGTCAACAAGGGGAGGCGCAGGGCTGGGTGCACGGTCGAGCCGAAGCCTGTCGAGGGCTGGTGCAACGTCCACCACCAGTCGACGGAAAACTTGATGATAGGCAGCATGATGATGCCGACGATGGCCAGGACGGCCGTCAGCTTTCCAGCCAGCGCTTCATCCTCGATGGACGAGCGGAGCGCGATCAGACCGAGATAGAGGAAGAAGAGGATGAGCACCGACGTCAACCGGGCATCCCAGACCCAGTAAGTCCCCCATCCCGGCTTGCCCCAGAGCGAACCCGTAATCAATGCGAGCAGGGTGAACGCGGCACCGAGCGGGGCTGCCGCCTTGGCGGACACATCGGCCAGCGGATGGCGAAAGACCAGCAGGCCGAAGCTCGACGCAGCCACCAGCGCATAGGCCATCATGGCGATCCAGGCCGAAGGAACATGCACGAACATGATCTTGACCGTTTGCCCGTGCTGGTAGTCGGGCGGCGCCACGGCGGCGAGATAGAGCCCGCTGGCGACGAGAACGGCGCTCAGCGCCCAGAGCGCCGGCAGCAGCACACCAGAGATCTGCATGAACCGGGTCGGATTGGCGAGCCGCTGGGTCAGGGTTTGCATGGCTTTGATCTAGAGCGCGATCGTTCCGCATGGAAGCACTTTCCGCTTCCATGCGTCCACGCGTAGCTTGGCTCCGCCACGACGTGAATCGCCCTCTAACCTTATGAGATAGAGCAGGATTCACGTTTCGGCCGAGGCGCCTCGGATAAGGGCACGTGGTTCCACCCGAAACGATCCTGCTCCAGGAGACCTTGGGGCCCAGTGCAATTCGCACAATTGGCACAGAATGAAGGTTAGCGGAGCTGGAGCCGCAGGGCGGCGGCCGTGGCGACCGGTCCGATCACGACAGAGGCCAACGAAACAGCGATCAGAAAGAGAAACGATGGGTCGAGACCAGTCGCGGCAGGGCGGGCGGTATCGATGGCCGATAAGCCGAAGATTAGGGTCGGCACGTAGAGTGGAAGCGCCAGCAGCGCGACCAGGAGGCCGCCCCGGCGCGCGTTGATCGTGAGAGCGGCGCAGATGGCGCCGATGAAGCTGATCGCCGGCGTGCCGATAAGCAGGGCGGCCAGGAGCTTCGGGTATACGCTGATATCGAGATTGAGGAGCAGGCCGAGGACCGGGGCCATCAGGGACAAGGGCAAGGCCGTCGTCAACCAGTGCGCCAGGCATTTGGCGACGGCTATCATCTCGAGCGACAGCGAGCCCATGGCGAGCACGTCGAGTGAGCCGTCCTCGTCGTCGGTCTCGAAGAGGCGGGGAAGCGTGAGCAAGGCCGCGAGCAGCAGGGCGACCCACAGCACGCCGGGCGCGATGCGCGACAACAGGTTGAGATCGGGGCCGAGGCCCAACGGCAGGATCGCCGTCACCACCAGATAGAATCCCAGGGCGGTGCCGACGGCACTTCCTTCACGCAGGGCGAGTTTGAGATCGCGGCGCAGCAAAGCGAGGAACGGTCTCATACGTCTTCCGCTCCCGCATCGAGACGCAGCTCGTGCTGAGGGCCGACATCAAGCGGCTGATGTGTGGCGATGACCGCGATGCCGCCGGATCTGAGGTGCCGGTCGATCACCGCGTCCAGGATGCCTTGCGAGGCGGCATCGAGAGAAGCGGTAGGCTCGTCGAGGAGCCAGATCGGGCGATACGCCAGCAGCAGACGCGCAAGTGCGATGCGGTGCTTCTGGCCAGCGGAGAGATAGGCGACGGGTATGTCACCAAGCCCCAGCATGCCGAAGCTGTCGAGGGCGGCCCCGCTGCGGCCGGGGAGCATGTCCCGGGCGCTCTCAGCGAAGTATTGGTTCCAGAAAGCGAGATTTTCTAAAGCGGTGAGACTGGACTTGAGCGCGGCGCGATGGCCGATGTAGTGGCAATGCTCGGCCAAGGTCCGATCCGCGTCGCCGCCCTCGAGCCGCAGCTCCCCGGCACCGGGCCTCAGGAAGCCGGCGAGCGTGCGCAGCAGGCTGGTTTTGCCCGAGCCGTTGGCGCCGGTCAGAACCAGCGCCCTGCCCGCAGATACCTTAAACGACAGGTCGGATATTACGAGGCGATCGCCGCGCACGATGGTCAGTTGGCTCGCAACAAGCTGCATGTGCACGCTGAAAGATCGAGTTCACACCGTTACGCATAGCGGAGCCGTCCAGCGGCTCTAGCCGTCCTCCCCGTCTCGCCATATAAGGCAAAGTCGTGCCCCGAGGCCAGCTTTGCGCGCGTCATTGCTTGCGCGACCGACCCCGAGGACTACCCGATTTGTCACGCGGATGACACCGCCCAAGGAGACCGATGGCCATGGCGCTCACGCCCCTCTCAGCCGACAGCTTCAAATGTCGCAAAACACTGCAAGTCGGGTCCAAGACGTACGAGTACTTTTCATTGCCCGATGCCGAGAAGAATGGCCTTGCCGGCATCTCCAAACTGCCGCTGTCGCTCAAGGTGCTGCTGGAGAACCTGCTGCGGCACGAGGATGGCCGCTCGGTGAAGGCCGATGACATCCGCGCCATGGCGGACTGGCTGGCCAACAAGACCTCGCAGCGCGAGATCGCCTACCGCCCGGCGCGGGTGCTGATGCAGGACTTCACCGGCGTGCCGGCCATCGTCGATCTGGCCGCCATGCGCGACGCCATGAAGACGATCGGCGGCGAGCCGCAGAAGATCAATCCGCTGGTGCCGGTGGATCTCGTGATCGATCATTCGGTGATGGTCGACTATTTCGGCACGCCGGATGCCTTCAAGCAGAACGTCGATCTCGAGTATCAGCGCAACAAGGAGCGATACGAGTTCCTGCGCTGGGGCGGCAGCGCGTTCAACAATTTCCAGGTGGTGCCGCCGGGCACGGGCATCTGCCATCAGGTGAACCTCGAGTACCTGGCGCAGACCGTGTGGACCAAGACCGTCGGCAAGGTCGAGCAGGCGTTCCCGGACACATGTGTCGGCACCGACAGCCACACGACGATGGTCAATGGCCTCTCCGTGCTGGGCTGGGGCGTGGGCGGCATCGAGGCGGAGGCGGCCATGCTGGGTCAGCCGATCGCCATGGTGATCCCGGAGGTCATCGGCTTTCGCTTGAAGGGCAAGCTCAAGGAAGGCGTGACGGCGACGGATCTCGTGCTGACGTGCACGCAGATGCTGCGCAAGCGCGGCGTGGTGGAAAAGTTCGTCGAGTACTTCGGCGACGGTCTCGACAACCTCTCGCTGGAAGATCGTGCCACGATCGCCAACATGGCGCCGGAGTACGGCGCGACCTGCGGCTTTTTCCCCATCGACGGCGACACCATCAAGTATCTGAAGGCAACGGGACGCAAGGCCGAGCGCGTGGCGCTCGTGGAAGCCTACGCCAAGGCCCAGGGCCTGTGGCGCACGTCGGGCATGGAGCCGGTGTTCACGGACGTGCTCGAGCTCGACATGTCCACGGTGGAGCCGTCAATGGCCGGTCCGAAGCGGCCGCAGGATCGCGTGCCCCTCAAGGACGCCAAGGCCGGTTTCGCCAAAGCGGCGCCGGAGATCGTCAAGGGCGCGGCCGTCGGCAAGAAGGTGAAGGTGAAAGGCACCGACTACGAGATCGGCCACGGCGACGTGGTGATCGCCGCCATCACGTCGTGCACGAACACCTCCAACCCCTCCGTGCTGGTGGCGGCGGGCCTCGTGGCGCGCAACGCGCTCGCCAAGGGCTTGAAGGTGAAGCCCTGGGTGAAGACGTCGTTCGCGCCGGGATCGCAGGTGGTGACGGACTATCTCACGAAGGCGGGCCTGCAGGCCGACCTCGATGCCATGGGTTTCAACCTGACGGGTTATGGTTGCACGGTCTGCATCGGCAATTCCGGTCCGCTGCCTGAGCCCGTGTCCGTCGCCATCCAGGAGGGCGATCTGATCGCTGCGGCCGTGCTGTCGGGCAACCGCAACTTCGAAGGCCGCGTGCATCCGGAGGTGAAGGCGAACTACCTGGCGTCGCCACCGCTGGCCGTCGCCTACGCCATTGCCGGCACGATGAACCTGGATCTCACGACGGAGCCGCTCGGCAAGGACAAGGACGGGCGTGACGTGTTCCTGCGCGACATCTGGCCGACATCGGCCGAAATCGCCGAGATCATCCGCCAGTGCGTGACATCGGACACGTTCGCCAAGCGCTACAGCGACGTGTTCAAGGGCGACGAGCAGTGGCAGAAGATGGGCAAGGCGCGGGCGAGCCTGACCTACGGCTGGAACTCGGGCTCCACCTACGTGCAGAACCCTCCGTATTTCGAGGGCATGCAGATGGAGCCGGCGCCGGTCGAGGATATCCTCAATGCGCGCATCCTCGGCTTGTTCGGCGATTCCATCACGACGGACCACATCTCGCCGGCCGGCTCCATCAAGAAGGATGGACCTGCGGGCACTTTCCTGATCGAGCATCAGGTGCGTCCGGCCGACTTCAACTCCTACGGTTCGCGGCGCGGTAATCATGAGATCATGATGCGGGGCACGTTCGCCAACATCCGCATCAAGAACATGATGCTCGGCGGCAAGGAGGGCGGTAACACGACCCACTATCCCTCCGGCCAGGAGATGTCGATTTACGACGCGGCCATGCGCTACCGCAGCGAGGGCGTGCCGCTCGTCGTGTTCGCCGGCAAGGAGTACGGCACGGGCTCGAGCCGCGACTGGGCGGCAAAGGGCACCAAGCTGCTCGGCATCCGCGCCGTCGTCGCGCAGTCGTTCGAGCGTATCCACCGCTCCAACCTGGTGGGCATGGGCGTGCTGCCGCTGGTGTTCGAGGATGGCCTGTCGTGGTCGGACATCGGCCTCAAGGGCAACGAAACGGTAACGATCCAGGGCCTGCCGGCATTGCGGCCGCGGCAGCAGGTTATCGTAAAGGTAACCTATGCTGACGGCGTCACCCGTGACGTGCCGACCCTTTGCCGGATCGATACCGAGGACGAGTTGAGCTACTGGCGTCACGGCGGCATTCTGCCGTACGTTCTGAGGGGGCTTGCTGCCGCGTAACGATTAAGACACCGTGCAAGCCGGTCATTCGGCCGGCCTGCACGGATTGTTGATGGGGCGGATCACCGTCTCACCCTTTCGTGACTCGCAATTGAAGAGAGCGATGCCAATAGTCCGGACAGCGCTTGACGCATTGGATCATGGAAACGGAAACGTAGGCACAATGCGGGTGCTTCGGTTCATTGTCGCCCTGGCGGGGGCTGCTGTTCTGCCGTTGATGGCACTGCTCACCGGAACGGTGGCGCGAGCGCAGGAAGGTACCGCGCAGAGTACAAGCCAGCAGCCCAAGGTGGTGCTGGAACTCTTCACCAGCCAGGGCTGCTCGTCGTGCCCTGCGGCTGATGCGCTTTTTCACTCCTACACGACTCGCTCCGACGTCGTCGCGATGTCGTTCGCGGTCGATTACTGGGACTATCTCGGCTGGAAGGATACGCTGGCCAGCAAGCGCTTCACCGAGCGGCAACGCGCCTATGCCAAGACGCGCGGCGACGGCAAGATCTATACCCCGCAGATGGTCGTCAACGGTTTGGCGCACGTCAACGGAGCGCATGAGCCGGATATCGAGCGCGCCATACTCAAGACAGCCGGCAAGCTCGCAGGCGAGCGCGTTCCGGTGCGCGTCAAGATCAGCAACGGCAAGCTGGTCATCGAAGCTGACGCCGCGGCGGAAGGCGACAAGCCGAGGGACGCAACGATCTGGCTGGCGTTGATGCAGCACGAAGTGCAAGTGCCCGTTCGCGGCGGCGAGAACCACGGACGTACGCTGACCTACTACAACATCGTGCGCGAGCTGAGGAACGTGGGCACCTGGACCGGCAAGCCCGTGACGGTTCAGTTCGACAAGGCCGCATTCGCTCCGCTGAATGCGGACCGGTGCGCGGTGCTGCTGCAAAGCGGAACAACCGGCTCCATCATAGGCGCCGCCTACCTCGCCGAGAAATAGCCAGGGCGACGCGCCGGGCTATCGGCTTGCCGAATTGCGCTGAAACCACGCGACGATGTCGGGCATCTTCGTTTCGAAGCCGCCGGGGATGAACACGTTGAAGAGACCCGCGCGGGCGTCGGTGCGGTTCTCGAAATCGTGCATCGTCCTGGCGGGGATCATCAGAAACGAGCCGGCCGGTATGTCGTGCCAGGTTTCACCTACGAGGATGCTGGGCCTGCCCTCGATGACGAGGAACAGTTCGTCGTTCTCCTCGTGGGAATGCGCGCCGGGACCCTTCGAGTTCGGCTCCAGCCACCATTCCGAAACCGAGTAGTTGTCCCTAGTCTCTGCGCCATCGGCCTTGAAGACGGCGCTCATCGTGCCGCAGGGGTAGGTCCGGCCCTGGTTCGGGCCGAGGATGATCGGCTTGCGCTGGACTGACTGCATGGGAGTCCTCTGGGCTACGCTGCCAGGCCTCGCTTCTTCAGCATCGCCTCGCTCGTGGGCAGGCGGCCGCGGAAGGCGATGTAAGCCTCGGCCGGATCGCGGCGGTTGCCAGCGGAGTAGATGAACTCCTTCAGGCGCCGCGCCGTTGCCTTGTCGAAGACGTTGCCGGCCTCCTCGAAGGCTTCGAACGCGTCGGCGTCCATGACCTCGGACCACATGTAGCTGTAGTAGGCGGAGGCGTAGCCGCCACCCGAGAAGACATGTGCGAAGTGCGGCAGCCGATGGCGCATGACGATCTCGGCCGGCATGCCGAGGCGCTCCAGCAGCTTGCTTTCGAACTTGGTGACATCGAGCTTGCCCGCGTTCTCGAGCGAGTGAAGCTCCAGATCCGCCAGAGCCGACGACACGTATTCGACCGTGGCATGGCCCTGGTTGAACTTGGACGCGGCATCAATGCGCTGGAGCAGGGCATCGGGCATGCGCTTGCCGGTGCGGAAGTGCACGGCGAACTTCTTGAGCACCTCTGGCGTCAGCAGCCAGTGCTCATAGAGTTGCGAGGGCAGCTCGACGAAATCCGTCGTCACGGCCGTGCCCGCGATAGACGGATAGGTGACGTTGGAGAGCAGGCCGTGGAGGGCGTGGCCGAACTCGTGGAACAGCGTGCGGGCATCGTCGAGCGACAGAAGCGCCGGCTCGCCGTCGGCGCCGCGTGTGAAATTCATGACGTTGACAACGATGGGGCGGATGTCGCCGGCCAGCTTCTGCTGGCTGCGGAACACGGTCATCCAGGCGCCGCTGCGCTTGGACGGGCGTGCGAAGTAGTCGCCCATGAACAGGCCGACAGGCGTCCCCTTGGCGTCGGTGACCTCCCAGATGCGAACGTCGGGATGGTAACGCGGAAGATCGGTGCGTTCCTTGAAGGAGATACCGAAGAGGCGGCGCGCCGTATCGAAAGCGGCGAGAATGATGCGATCCAGCTGTAGGTAGGGCTTGATCGCGCCTTCATCGAGATCGAACTCGGCCTTGCGAACCTTCTCGGCGTAGTAGCGCCAGTCCCATGCGGCGAGCTTGAAATTCTGGCCTTCCTGTTTGACGACGCGCTGCAGGCGGTCGCGCTCCTTGCCGGCGGTGCGCAGGGCTGCTTTCCAGACATTCTCCAGAAGGTTTCGGACGGCCTCAGGTGTCTTGGCCATGGCATCGTCCAGGCGAAAGGCCGCGAAGGTCTCGTAACCCAAAAGCTTCGCGCGCTCGGCGCGCAGCGCGATCACCTCCTCGGCGATCTTGCGGTTGTCGCGATCCTTGCTGGTCTCGCCGCGCTTGATCCAGGCGGCGAAGGCCTTCTCGCGCAAGTCGCGCCGGCTGGAGAACTGGAGGAACGGCTCGATGCTGGAACGGGCGAGGGTGATGATGTGCTTGCCCTTCTGCCCGAGGTCGGAAGCCGTGCGCGCCGCGGCAGCGACGACGAAATCCGGAAGGCCGTCGAGATCGTGCGGGCTGTCGAGGACGAGCTTGAAGGCCTGCTCGTCGGCAAGGACATTCTGGGAGAACTCGGTGCCGAGGACGGCAAGGCGCTTGTTGATGGCGGCGACACGCTTGCGCGCCTTGGCGCTGAGGCGGGCGCCGCTGCGCACGAAGCTTTTGTGGTAGCGCTCCAGGACGCGCATCTGCTCGGCATCGAGGCCGAGATCGGCGCGGCGTTCGAAGAGATCATCGACGCGGCGAAACAGATCCTGGTTCAGCATGATGCTGCTCCAGTGGGCGGCGAGTTTGGGCGAGATGTCGCGCTCGATGGCCTGCAGGTCCGGATTGGTGTCGGCGCTCGACAGGTTGAAGAAGACGCGCGACACGCGATTGAGCATGCGCCCGCTCTTCTCCATCGCCTCGATGGTGTTGGCGAAGGTGGGTTTGGCTTTGCTCTGCGCGATGCGGTCGACCTCGAGCAGGTTCGCTTCGAGCGCGCGCTCGAAGGCGGGCTGGAAGTGGGGCGGGCGTATCGCGGCGAACGGCGGGACCTCGAATGGCCCGCGCCAGGGGGAGAGCAGAGGGTTCTTTGTGGCTGACTTGGACTTGGCGGATTTCGGCTTGCTCTTCGAGGATGCCATGGATGTCCCTTGCGGCGATAAGCGGCTCAGCCCTGGCCGAGGCCGCGGGCGATGAAGCGGTTGAGGCGCTCGGCGAACTTGGCCGGGTTGGCTGGAAGCTCACCCTCCAGCATGAGCGCCTGATCGAACAGCAGGTGTCCGAGCTCTCCCGCCTCCTCCTTGGACCCGGCGGCGACTTTGGCGCCCAGCCCCTTGATGAGGGGATGCGCCGGGTTGATTTCAAGCACCGGCTTGGTGCCGAGGCCGCGCTTCTGCTTCTGCAGCAGCCGCTCCAGCCCGCGATCAGGACCGCCGTCGGGCGCGACGAGGCACACGGCCGACTTCACGAGCAGCTTGGAGGCACGCACGTCGGACACGGTATCGCCCAGGGTCTCCTTCAGCGCGGCGAGGACGGCGTCGATGTCATCGGGCTTCTCTTCAGGCTTGGGCTCGTCCGTGACAGGAATGGCGGAGAGATCGGCTTCGCCGTGCGTGAGGGACTTGAGAGGCTTGTCGTCGAACTTGGTGCCGAGCGAGGTCCAGAAGTGATCGACGGGATCGGCCATGAGCAAGACCTCGACGCCGCGCGCCTTGGCGGCTTCGAGCTGCGGGCTCTCGCGGATCAGGTCCAGGCTGTCGCCGGTGACGTAGTAGATCTCGGTCTGGCCGGGCTTCATGGCTGCGACGTAATCTGCGAGCGAGCGCCAGTTGGCATGCTCGGTCGTGCGAAAGCGGGCGAGCTTCAGGAGCTGGTCGCGGCGCTCGAAATCCTCATAGATGCCTTCCTTCAAAACGCCGCCGAAGGTCTCCCAGATCGTCTCGTAGCGTGCAGGTTCCTTGTCGGCGAGAGTCTCCAGCTCGGTGAGAAGGCGGCCGGTGACGGCGCGCCGGATCTGGGCGACCTGCGGATTGTTCTGGAGGATCTCGCGCGAGATGTTGAGGGGAACGTCCTCCGAGTCGATCACGCCGCGCACGAAACGCAGATAGCTCGGCAGCAGGGCCGCATCCTCGGTGATGAAGACGCGGCGGACGTAGAGCTTCACGCGCCCCTTGCGCTCGGCGTCGAACAGATCGAATGGCGCGCGCGTTGGCACGAACAGAAGGACGGCATAGGACTGCCGGCCCTCGGCGCGGTAGTGAAGGGTGAGCGCCGGGTCGTCGAACTGATGCGCGAGGGTCTGATAGACCTCCTTGTACTCCTCCGGCTTCACCTCGGACTTGGACCGCTGCCACAGCGCGCTCGCCGAATTGATCTGGCGCGCCTTGCCGTCGGCCGCTACGAGCTCGATGGGGAAGAGAATGTGATCCGAGTAGGTGCGCACGATGCGCTCGATCTCGGCGTCTTCGAGGAAGGTCTTGGCGTCGGATTTCAATGTCAGCGTGACGGATGTTCCGCGCGGCACCTTGGCGGCGCGATCCTCGGGTGCCTGCGCCACGGTAAAACCGTCGGCGCCTGCGGATGTCCAAAGCCACGCTTTGCTGTCGCCGGCCTTCCGGCTCACCACCTCGATACGGTCGGCGACCATGAAGGCCGAATAGAAGCCGACGCCGAACTGGCCGATCAACGAGGTGCCGTCGGCGTCCGACGACAGGCGGTCGAGGAACGCGCGCGTGCCGGAGCGGGCGATCGTGCCCAGATTGTCGATTAGTTCCTGCTCGTTCATGCCGATGCCGTTGTCGGCGACCGTCAGCGTGCCGGCCGCCTTGTCTGCGCTGATGCGGATAGCGAGGCGCGGGTCCCCGGCGAGCAGATCAGGCGTGGCGATGGCGTCGTAGCGAAGCTTGTCGCAGGCATCCGAGGCGTTGGAGATGAGCTCGCGGAGGAAGACGTCCTTCTCGGTGTAGACCGAGTGGATCATCAAGTGCAGGAGCCGGGAAACCTCGGTCTGAAAGACGTGCCTGGGTGCCTGTTGCGCCTCGTCGGCACTCATGATCGCCCTCCGGTCTGTGGTGTGGAGGGCTATGCATATTCCCGGCTGCCATCGCAATCAAGGCGGTCGCATCACAGGCCCGGCCGGTGTGCTCGCAGATACAGCGATGTGTGGGGGGAAGGTGGCCCGGTTCTCTAGAACTTGGCCCCGGGGGGCTGGGGGGCTGAGATTCCAGAGCCTCGTCGCAAGAACCGGGCCTAGAGGCAACATGATCACTATGCCTCGTGTTTGCGGCGCGTCCTGGACAGGATTTGGGCCAAAGCGCGATATTTTCTAAGTGCTTGTTGAAAGTGTGCGAGGCGGCGCTGGTGTATGGCATGCAGGCGCGGCGCCAACGGCACCGGCTTGATGGGCGACTGCACAAATCACATGTGTATGGAGCGGCCGGCGGCAGTGTCGCTGTGGCTTGCACTCGTCCGTAAAAGGCGTAATCATTCTGTCATATCGATGCGCAGGAGGCGCCCTTGAGCGATGCCGAGCCGATAGCCTTGCGCCCCAGAAATGGGGCGAGCCCATCCGGACCGGTTTCGCATCCTGCCCCCACCCAGCTCGCTTCGACTGTCGCCTTCACCCTCCACGAGCTGCGCGAAATCCTGAACCTCTACGGCCGCAAGGTGGCTGAAGGGGAGTGGCGGGACTACGCCATGGACTTCGGGCGTGAGAAGGCTGTTTTCTCGGTGTTCCGGCGGGCGAGCGAATGCCCGCTCTACCGCATCGAGAAGAACCCGAAGCTGGCGCGCAAGCAGGGCGCCTACAGTGTCATCGCGGCGACGGGGCTCATTCTCAAGCGCGGGCCGGACCTGAGTCGTGTCCTGGCCGTCCTCGACAAGACCCTGAAGCTGGTCGAGCGCTGAGATCTACGGGAACCCGCGCTGCAGAAAGGAAAGGGGCCCCGCATCGCTGCGGAGCCCCTTCGTCATTCGTAGCTGGCCGCCTGCTATTCGCGATTGCCGAACAGGAACAGCAGCGACTGGAACATGTTGATGAAGTCCAGGTACAGGTTCAGCGCGCCCATGACGGCGCCCTTGGTCATGGCAGCCGTGTCGTCCATGAGCTGATAGTACCCGTCCTTGATCTGCTGCGTGTCGTAGGCCGTCAGGCCGGCGAACACCAGGACGCCGATCGCGGAGATGGCGAACTGCAGAGCAGAGGACTGCAGGAATATGTTCACGAGCGCGGCGATGATGATGCCGATCAAGCCCATGAACAGGAACGTGCCCCAGCCCGACAGGTCCTTCTTCGTCACGTAGCCGTAGAGGCTCAATGACGCGAAGGCGGCCGCCGTGACGAAGAACACGCGGGTGATCGACTGGCCGGTGAAGACCAGGAAGATGGTCGAGAGCGACGCGCCCATGACCGCCGCGAACAGCCAGAAGCTGATCTGTGTCGCTGCCACGCTCATCTTGTAGACGCGGAAGGACAGGAAGAAGACCAGCGCCAGCGGCGCCAGCATCACCACCCACCTTAGCGGGCTGGCGAACATCAGCTGACCGAACGGCGTCAGGAACAGGCCGTTGCGCAGACCCATCACCCGGCCCGATGCCTGGGCGGCGAGTGCCGGATCCGTTGTCACGGCCATCGTGTAGATGAAATAGGCGACCAGACCCGTGAGGGCGATGCCGCCTGCCATGTAGTTGTAAACGCGCAGCATGTATGCGCGCAAACCTTCGTCCACGTCGGCGCGCGTTTGCGCCGCGGATCCGACCTGCGCATACCTGTTGTCGATTTGAGCCATCGTAAGGGTTCCCTTTGAGCCTCCACGCGGACACACCAAAGCATGCCGCGCCGCCTATTCAATATGTCCGTTGATTGCGTTCCTTTCAAGAACGTCAACCAAAGAAACGGTAGGTGCGCCCCGCACTAAGCCGCTACATATTCGACCTTAGTATATATACGAGTGTCAGTGGTCTGACTTCAAAGATGTTTCTCATTCGGACCGCAAATAGGGGACGGCCGGGGCCTTCAGGACCCGGGATGTGCCGATACCACCTAGAACGGCCACGAGAATCAGCGAAATTCCGAGAGCCTGGGCGACAGCCAGCCACGAGAAGGTAAACACCAGCCCTTCCATGACGTGTGTCACGGTTATCCACGCCGCGAGACCGCCCAGCAGCACGGCGAGGAACGCAGTGACGGTGGCGAGGATGGCGTACTCCATGAGGTGCGAGCGCAGGATCCGGGCCCGCGTCGCACCCAGCGCCTTGAGAATCACCGCCTGCCGGATGCGTCGGCGCTGGGCTGTGGCCAACGCACCGGCCAGGACCAGGGCACCGGCCGCCAGCGTCACGCCGCCGGCAACCCGGACGGCGGTCATAATGCGCGTGAAGATCGAGTTGAAGGCGTTGATGGCATCGCGCACGCGCAGCGTCGTCACGGACGGGTAGGCACGGCCGATGGCTTTCGCCAGGCCTGCCTCCGTGGCCAGGGGCACGTCTTTCGGGAGTGCGATCGTCGCCAGGAGATTGTGGGGGGCCGCCTGCAGCGTGTTGGGCGAGAACACCATGACGAAATTGATGGAGAGGCTCTCCCACTTCACGTCACGCAGATTGGCGATGCGGGCGGTCAGATTGCGGCCGAGCACGTTGACCGTGACCATGTCGCCGATCTTGAGGCCGAGGTCCTTGGCCAGCTGGGCCTCGAAGGACACCAGCGGCTCCCCGGCATAGCCGGCCTGCCACCACTCGCCCTGCGTGAGCGTCGAGCCTTCGGGCACCTCGTCGGCGTAGGTGAGCCCGCGGTCGCCGGAGAGGACCCAGGATGCCTCGGGCGCCACCTTGATCTGCTCGACGGGCGTGTCGCGCAATTTGACGAGCCGGCCCCGCAGCATGGGCGCATGGTTGACGTGCGCGTCGGGGGCTTCGCGTTGCACGATTTTGATAATGCCGGGCAGTTCCGCCTGGGGGATGTCGAGCACGAAATAGTCTGGTGAGTTCTTCGGCAGGCGGCTGGACAGCTCGTTGACGATCGAGGCGTCGGACAAGGCCACGGCGACCAGCAGCGAGAGACCGGTGCCGAGCGAGAGAACCACCGAGCGCGTCAGGCCTCCGGGAGCGCCGATGCTGCCGACGGCGAGCGCCAGCTCGGCCTGCCGCGGCCGCGGCAGGCGCTGGGCGATGGCCGTCACGCCGGCGCCCAAGCCGATGAACACGGCAAAGATGCCGGCGACGCTCAGGCAGAAGTAGAGCGCAATGCGCTTGGATTCGGAGGTGACGAGCGCCAGCGCGAGCAGCGCGGCGATGGTGGCGCCGGTGAGGGCAATGATGTACCAGCGCGGCCAGACGCGTTCCGGCGCTACCTCGTCGCGAAACAGAACGCCGGCACGCACGAGCTCGGCGCGCCCGAGCGGCCAGAGCGTGAAGAGGAGGGTGACGAGGAAGCCGTAGGCGACCGCGATCAGGACGCTCGCCGGACTGAGCGCGATGGTGGCCCGGATCGGCAGCGCATCGGCGATGAAGGCATTGAGAACGAAGGGCAGGATCAGCCCCAGCACGAGCCCGATGGCGACGCCGACCGCGGCGATGATCAGCACCTGTATGAGGTGGGTGACGAAGATCAGTGGGCCGGTGGCGCCGAGACTCTTGAAGGTGGCGATGATCTTGCGCCGCCGGTCGATGAAGGTCGCCACGGCATTGGCGATGCCGACGCCGCCGACGAGGAGAGCCGTCAACCCGATGAGGGTCAGAAACTGGCGCAGGCGGTCGAGTGTCTGCGTGACGCGCGGGTGTGGATCGTGGCGATCCGCAATGGTGAAGCCGCCGTCCGGGAGATCGCGTTTGACCGTATCGCGGAACTTCACCAGCTCCCGGTCATTCTCGGCACCGGCGGATGGGAACTTCAGGGCGTAGCGCCAACGCACGAGGCTGCCGGGCTCCGCGAGCCCGGTCTGCTGCAGCGTGTCGTTGGAGACGAAGACGCGCGGGCCGAATGTCAGGCGATCGTTGAGCTTGTCGGGCTCGGCGGCAACGGTGGCACGGATCTCCACCGTGCGATTGCCGAGCTGCATCTGGTCGCCGATCTTCAGATTCAGGCGCTCGAGCAGGATGGGATCGACGGCGGCGCCAGTACCGCGCCGGACCGCCGCATCGAGGCTGACGCCGTCAGCGAGTGTGATGCTGCCGACAAGGGGATAGGGTTGGTCGACGCCCTTCAGCTCGATCATGACCTGCTCGGAGCCGTCGACGCGGCGGGCCATGGCGCGCAGCGTTGCCGTTTCGCTGACGCGGCCGCGCGCATCCAGCCACGTTCTCTCGGCAGGTTCCGCGCGGCGGTGGGGGCGCGACAGGGTCACGTCGCCGCCGAGCAGGATCTCGCCCTGCTGCTCGAAGCCGGCGCGCAGCGCGTCGGTGAGGGCGCCGACACCGGTGATGACGGCAACCCCCAGGGCAACGCAGGCGACGAACACATAGAAGCCCTTGAGACCGCCGCGCAGGTCGCGCAGGGCAAAGCCGATCACGCGCCGCCAGCGCGACGTTGATAGCGGTGCGGAGCCTGCCGCCGCGACATCGATGGTCATGCCGGCACCTTGGCCTTGGCGTCGGAAACGATGGCGCCGTCCGCCATGCGCACGATGCGCGAGCAGCGGGAGGCGAGGCTGCTGTCATGTGTGACGAGAATGAGGGTGGCGTTGCGCCGGGCCTGTGCGCCGAAAATCAGGTCCATGACCTGGGCGCCGGTCGTGGTGTCGAGATTGCCAGTGGGCTCATCCGCCAGCAGGATGCGGGGGCGGTGGACGAGGGCACGTGCCAGTGCGACGCGCTGCTGCTCGCCGCCGGAGAGCTGTGCCGGAAAATGCTGCACGCGCTGGGCGAGGCCGACTTCGGCGAGGCGCTCGGCAGCCTGTTCGAAGGCGTCGGCGCGATTCTGGAATTCGAGGGGCAGTGCTACATTCTCCAGCGCTGTCATGGTCGGCACGAGGTGGAACGACTGGAACACGATGCCGATGGCGGCGCCGCGCGCCAGCGCCAGCGCATCCTCGTCGAGTGCCGTGAAGTCGTGCCCGGCGACATTGACGCGACCAGATGTCGCTTGCTCCAAACCGGCCAGAATCATCAGCAGCGATGTCTTGCCCGATCCGCTCGGCCCGGTGATGGCAACCGATTCACCCGCTTCGACAGAAAGCTTGATGCCCTTCAGGATTTCCACCAGCCCCGCGCGGCTGGACAGTGAAAGCCGCACGTTGTCGACGTCGATGACGGGATTGGACAAGTTGGTTGGCTCCTCGCGAGGGGGGCTTGCTTCCAGGCTCCCCCCTTTCTACGTGATGTGGTCAGGCCAAATGTGACGTTGGCTCGGTGCAGGGAATTTGCTTGCGGATAACCATGCAGAAGCATTTCGGCGAGATGGTGCGCATTCTCGCCGCCGTCAACCTCCTCCTCATGATGGCCGTCGCACCGCTCCTGGCGGCAACCGGCAAGGCGCCCATTCGCATCGTCGTGCTGGGGGACAGCCTGACGGCCGGCTACCTGCTGCCGCCCGGCGACGCATTTCCGGTGCAACTCGAGCGCAAGCTGAAGTCGTCCGGCAGGAATGTCGAGATCGCCAACGCGGGCGTGTCGGGCGATACGACGGCGGGCGGACTGGCGCGTCTCGACTGGGCCGTGCCGGACGGCACCGACGCGGTCATCCTGGAGCTAGGCGCCAACGATGCGCTGCGCGGCCTCGATCCGGCCAGGGCACGGAGCAACCTCGAGACGATCATCTCCCGGCTCAAGGCCAAGGGCGTCGACGTGCTCGTGGCGGGTATGATGGCGCCAGGCAACCTCGGCGAACAGTATGCCAATGCGTTCAACGCGATTTTTCCCGAGCTTGCGCAGAAGCATGAGCTGCTGCTCTACCCGTTCTTCCTGCAGGGCGTGGCGCTGCGCGGCAATCTCAATCTGGGCGACGGCATGCACCCGAATGCCAAGGGCGTTGCCGTCATCGTGGACGGCATCCTGCCGAAGGTAGAAGAGCTGATTGCGCGCGTGGAAGCGCGGCGCGCACAGAGTCAGCGCGGTTGAGGCGAGACCGGCATGCCTCGATTGTTCACGGGTCTCGAGCTCCCCGAACGCGTGCGCACCCGCCTCGATCTCGTGCGCGGGCCGCTCCCCGGCGCACGTTGGGTGGAGCCGGAGAACTATCACATCACGCTGCGCTTCGCGGGCGACATCGACAATCGGACGGCGGACGAGCTCGCGGGTTTCCTCGACGAGATCGAGTTCGACCCGTTCGAGATCCGCATTTCCGGCCTGGGCGTGTTCGGCGGAAATACCCCTCGCGTGATCTGGGCTGGAGTCGAGGGCGGGGAGGCGTTGGCCAATCTGCAGAAGGCGCATGAGCGTGCGGCGCGGTCGGCGGGATTGGCGCCCGAATCGCAGACGTTCCGGCCGCACGTGACACTGGCGCGGCTGAAAGGCACGCGGCCGGAGGCGGTGGCCCGGTTTCTCGGATCGCGCGGCGCGCTTGTGTCGGAGCCGTTTCCGGTCGATCGCTTCGTGCTGTTCTCGGCGAAGCCCGGAAGCGGCGGCGGCCCCTATGTCGTGGAGCAAAGCTACGCGTTGGGCTCGCGCTACGGTTACGACGGGGACGAAGCGGCCGTGTGATGGAGCCCGGCGAGCAGGCCCGTGCTCGCAGCCCAGATCAGATCGAGTGCATGCTCATAGTCGGCCGGTCCGCCGTCGAATGGATCGGGGATCTCCGTCAGTCCGGTTTCCGGCGCGAACTCCAGAAACAAGCGGATCTTGTCGCGATCGCCCTCGAGCGCGAGATTGAGGAGGTGCTGGCGTGTGGACTCGTCCATGGCGAGGACGAGATCGCTTTGGATCGGGTCGGCGGCGGTTACGGCGCGTGAGCGCAAATGTCTGATGTCGATGCCCCGCACACCGGCCGCAGCCAGGGCGCGCGGATCGGGCGGCGAGGAGGACTGGCGAACGCGCGTGCCGGCACTGTCGATGACAAATCGATTGGCGCACCCGGCTTCGGCCGACAGGTGACGAAAGACGCCTTCCGCCATGGGCGACCGGCATGTATTGCCGAGACACACGAACAGAATGCGGCTGGCGGGCGCGTCCAAGGGCTAGAACCCGAAGCCCATTTGCGCGGGGTCGCGGACGCCGAGCCGGATGCCTTCGATCTCGAACAGCTTGAGCTTGGTCTTGGTGCCGCCGGGCGCCGAGAAGCCGCCCAGCGTGTTACCGCTGGCGAGCACACGGTGGCACGGGATGATGATCGGGATCGGGTTCTTGCCCATGGCCTGACCGACCGCTTGCGCGGCGCCCGGCGCGCCGATGCGCTCGGCCAAGCCGCCATAGGTGATGGTCTCGCCCCAGCTCAGCTTGAGCATCTCGCGATAGAGGCTTTGCTGCAGCTCCGGCACGCCGTCGAGGTCGAGCGGGCTGCCGGAGAGGTCGACCTTCACACCGGCGAAATAGTCCTTCAGGGCAGCGACAGTGGGCTCGAGCCAGGTTGGCGGCGAGGCTTCCGTCGCATCGAGGCGCCGCAGCAGGCGTGTGCGCGTCAGCTCTTCGTCGGTGTCGGGAAGCTGGAGGCGAATGAGGCCACGGTCGCTCCAGGCCAGTCCGACCGGGCCGAAGTCTGTCGCGATGAGGCAATACTGCGTCACGGCACGTGTTCTCCCGTAGGCCAAGAGATGATCCCTTTGCGGCGCATAGGCAAGAGGAACTCACACCCACCGCGCTTGTTTTGTCGACCCGATTGCGGTCGACTGGAGCCAAACACAAGGGCGTGCACAGGAGACAACCATGGCAGACAAGCTCAAGGACGAAGAGCGGGCGCAGGCGCTGGGCCGGGTGGCGAAATGGGCGTTGGTCGATGGCCGCGACGCCATCTTCCGCTCGTTCAAATTCAACGACTTCAATGAAGCATTCGGGTTCATGACGCGGGCCGCTCTGGTGGCCGAACGGATGAATCATCACCCGGAGTGGTTCAACGTGTGGAACAAGGTCGACGTCACCCTCTCGACGCACGACGCCGGCGGGTTGACCGAGCGGGACATCAAGCTGGCGGCGGCCATGGACAAGCTCGCGGGCTGACAAGGAGCCCGTTGACCCGCCGCGGCCTATCGCGATACACTGATATATCAGATAACGGCGGGTGGGGCCCGGGGCCTGGATCGCGTTGGCGACAAAGAGCGGTGCCCGGAACGGCGAAAGGGTAGGACATGATCACAGAGCGGCAGAAAGCCTTCCGGCAGGAATACCGGTCCCGCATCATGGGATTCTACGACGGCTACCTGCACATCATCATCATCTATGCGATGGGTGCGGCGGCCTTCTACATCTACCTGCAGCACATCTCGAGCCCGAGCTGGCTCGAGCTTCTGACGATCCCCGTCGCCTTCCTGTTCACGAACCTGTTCGAGTGGTTCGTGCACAAGTACATCATGCACCGGCCGATCCCGATCAAAGGATTGCGGGCCGTGTACGAGCGGCACACGCTCAATCATCATCAGTTCTTCACCGACGACGAGATGCGCTTCCGCGACCACAAGGACTGGCGCGTGACGGTGTTTCCGCCCTACGCGCTGGTGGTGTTCATCCTGATGTCGATCCCGGCGGCCGTGATCCTCGGCAATGTGTTCTCGCCGAACGTCGGCTGGCTTTTCATGTCCGTTACGACCGGCATGTACCTGATCTACGAGTTCATGCACTTCTGCTGCCACGTTGAAGAGAACTGGTTCGTGCGCAACTGCCCGTTCGTGAATACGCTGCGTCGCCATCACACCGCACACCACAATGCGCGCCTGATGATGGAGACGAACATGAACCTGACGTTCCCGATCGCGGACTGGTTCTTCGGCACGTCCGACCTCGATCGCGGACTGCTCGGACACCTGTTCAACGGCTACGATACCAATCATCTGAAATCGAGCCTGCGCGGCCGGCCCAAGCGTCCGGACGAGGCTGCATCGGCGCCTATGGGCAACTACTGAGCGTCAGCGGGCCAGGCGGGAGGTTTCAATGCCCAACGACGTCAAGGCTATCGTGTCGATCGTGGCGCTCGTCGTCGCGATCGGCTTCGCCTACTGGGAGCAGGCCAACGGCAAACCGCATCTGTTCTGGTTCGTCATCCTGCTCGCGGTGTTCGCGGTCGTCTCCATGTGGATCTTTCCGGAGGCGGCCATCAAGAAGGGTGACGTGAAGAAAGTCAGGGAGTAGCCCCGGCTCTCATGCCGTCTTGCCCTGAGCGGCATCGGGGAATGACGCCGCCTCGATGCGATTGCCGTCCGGATCGCGGATGAAAGCGGCGAAATAGGCCGTCATCGTCGCCTGGCGTGAAGACGGTGCGCCGTCGTCACGGCCGCCATGCGCCAGGGCTGCGGCGTGGAAGGCGCGCACGGCCTCCTCGGTACGGGTCCGCAGACAAAGATGAGCGCCGGTGTCCTCCGCGACGGCAGGCATGCCGGGGCGCAGGTTCAGCCAGATCTCGGGATAGCGCTTGCCGAAGCCGACGCGATGCGGCTGGTCGACGAGCTTGGCGAAGCCGAGCGGTGTGAGGATCGCCGCATAGAATGCGGCGCTGCGCCCGAGGTCGCTGACGCCGATGGAGACGTGGTCGATCATCCGTGCTGCCTCAGGCCGAGTGCGCCGCGCGACTGTCGGCGGGCGCCTCTTCGCGGTGCTCGTGCATGTCGTAGTCGCGCACGACCGCAGCGATGCGCAGGCGGTAGTCCTTGAAGACTCCGGCGCGGCCCTTGGCTTGCGTTGCCCTGTGTCCCGGACGATTGCGCCATGCGCGCACGGCGTCCTCGTCGCGCCAGAAGGAAAGCGACAGCAGCTTGCCGGGCGTGGTGAGGCTCTGGAAGCGCTCGACCGAGATGAAGCCGTCCATGCGCTCCAGCTCCGGGCGCAGTGCGGCGGCAAGGTCGAGATATTCAGGCTGGCGTCCCTCGGCCGGTTCCACTTCGAAGATGACGGCGATCATGGGTTTGCTCCTCAGCGTTCGTGCGCGACAGCTTAGGGTGGTGTGGCAGCCGAGTGAATGCGGCCGCGATCGAAGTGTCGGCGCGATGTTCACGCCTTCGTGTTGAGCACAATCGCACTGCACCATGGCGCATTAGACGAAGGTCTTTGCCACCCCGTGCCGGGGAAACGGCCGTGCACCCTTGGACGGCCGCGGATTATGGCTTTATAGAGGAGGCGCGGCTGGAGGCGGCGCATGGCACCACTGCGGGAGATTAATTAGATCAAGAATAAATCGGGGATTGGGCAGGCAACGTCCGTTCGATAAGATGCCCCCCCGCCAGAGGAACGATTCCAAGGACGAGGTGAGATGGAGGCGCGTGAAATCGCAGCGCGAGGCCGGGGCCGCATGGCTCCCACGGACATCAACAATCCGAAGTATTTCCACAAGGTTGTCGACTGTCAGTGGGCGTGTCCGACGCATACGCCCGTACCGGAATATATCCGACTGATCGCCCAGGGCCGGTATGCAGCGGCCTATATGCTCAACTGGGAGTCGAATGTCTTCCCAGGCATTCTCGGCCGGGTCTGCGACCGCCCGTGCGAGCCGGCGTGCCGGCGCGGGCGCATCCAGACCGCCGACGAAAGCAACATCCGCGATCCCTCGAAGAAGAATGCCGAGCCGGTCGCCATCTGCCGCCTGAAGCGCGTCGCCGCCGATTACAAGGGCGAGGTCGATGCCTTCATGCCGGAGATCCCGAAGGCGAAGAACGGCAAGCGCGTGGCGCTGCTGGGTGCCGGACCCGCCTCGCTGGCGGTGGCACGGGACCTGATGCCGCTCGGATACGCCTGCACCTTGTTCGAGAAGGACCCCATGGGTGGCGGGCTGATGCGGACCAATATCCCGTCCTTCCGCCTGCCGGCCAGCGTGCTCGACGAGGAGGTCAACCGCATCGTCGGCTTCGGCGTGGAGACGCGCTTCGGCTACGAGGTGAAGAGCCTCAAGTCGGTCCTCGACGAGGGTTTTGACGCGGTATTCGTCGGCACCGGCGCCCCCAAGGGCAAGGATCTGTCGATCCCCGGCCGCAAGGAAGCGTCCGCCAACGTCCATATCGGCATCGACTGGCTGACGTCGGTGGCCTTCGCTCACGTCGAGAAGGTCGGCAAGCGGGTCGTCGTCATCGGCGGCGGCAACACGGCGATGGACTGCTGCCGTACGGCGCTGCGCCTCGGCGCTGAGAAGGTGACGGTCACGGTGCGCAGCCCGCGCAAGGTGATGAAGGCGTCGGACTGGGAAATCAAGGACGCGCTGCACGAGGGCATTCCGATCCTCGACAACCACGCGCCGAAAGCCTTCATCGTCGAGAAGGGCAAGCTCGTCGGCATGCGCTTCGAGAAAATGAAGGAGACGGGCGTCGACGCCAAGGGCCGGCCGAAGCTCGAGCCCTCGGGTGAAGAGGTCGTCATCGAATGCGACGACGTGCTGATGGCCATCGGCCAGGAGAATGCCTTCCCCTGGATCGAGCGCGACATCGGCATCGAGTTCGGCGAATGGGATATGCCGACGGTCGATCGCAAGACGTTCATGTCATCGCGGCCGGGCGTGTTCTTCGGCGGCGACGCGGCCTGGGGACCCGAGAACATCATCTGGGCCGTCGCGCATGGCCATCAGGCGGCGATCTCCATCGATGCGTTCTGCACGGGCAAGGACATCAACGACCGGCCGGAGCCCGGGCACACCCTCGTCAGCCAGAAGATGGGCATTCACGAGTGGTCGTATTCCAATGACTACGACCCGCTGAACCGGGTCGGCGTGCCGCATGCCGATCTCGGCATCTCGCTCAAGAACCTGAAGATCGAGGTGGAGCTCGGCTTCGACGACAAGCTCGCAGCCAAGGAAGTCGAGCGCTGCTTGAACTGCGACGTGCAGACGGTGTTCACACGGTCGCTGTGCATCGAGTGCGACGCGTGCATGGACATCTGTCCGGTGGATTGCATCAACTTCACCGAGAACAACGACGAGGCGGATTTGCGCCTGTCGCTGCGTGTGCCGGCGGTGAACAAGACGCAAGACCTCTACGTGTCGGATACGCTCCCGACGGGGCGGATCATGGTCAAGGACGAGGATGTCTGCCTGCACTGCGGCCTGTGCGCCGAGCGGTGTCCGACGGGCGCCTGGGACATGCAGAAATACACTTACGTGGAAGCTCAAGCCTCACAGGCCTCGCTTGCACATCACAATAGCTACTTGCGCTGAGCGAAGGACTGTCCCGCGATGAGCGGCATCAACGATTTCGTCATCAAGTTTGCCACCGTGAACGGCTCCGGCTCGGCGAGCGCCAATACGATGTTCGCCAAGACGCTGTTCCGGATGGGCATCCCTGTCTCGCCGAAGAACATCTTCCCGTCGAACATCCAGGGCCTGCCGACCTGGTACGAGGTGCGCGTGTCGGAAGCCGGGTATCTCGCCCGGCGCGAGGGCATCGACCTGATGGTGGCCATGAACCCGCAGACGTTCATGGAGGACGTGGCGGAGGTCGTGCCCGGCGGCTGGCTGCTGTACGATTCGACGATGCCGCGCATCTGGCCGCGGACGGACATCACGGTGATCGGCATCCCGATCGCCGAGATCTGCGCCAAGAGGTGGTCCGACCCGCGCCAGCGCCAGCTGTTCAAGAACATGGTCTATGTCGGCGCTCTGACGGCCCTGCTCGACATCGACCTCGAAGCCCTGAAGGGCGTGGTCGTGGATCAGCTGAAGGGCAAGGAGAAGCTGGTCGCGGCCAACATGGAGGCCGTCGACATCGGCCGCAAGCATGTGATGGAGCACTTCGAGGCGCCGCTGCCGATCAAGGTGCGGAAAGCGGAGGGCGCCAAGGGCAAGATCATGGTCACGGGCAATGACGCCGGTGGCCTGAGCGCCATCTACGCCGGCGCGACCGTGTGTGCCTGGTACCCGATCACGCCGTCGACGTCGCTGGCGGAAGCCTTCGAGCGCTATGCCAAGCGCCTGCGCGTGACGAAGGAAGGCAAGCGCCTCTTCAGCATCGTGCAGGCGGAGGACGAGCTGGCCGCGATCGGTGTCGCTATCGGCGGCGGCTGGAACGGGGCGCGCTCGTTCACGGCGACCTCGGGACCGGGCATCTCGCTGATGAGCGAATTCCTGGGTCTCGCCTACTTCGCCGAGGTGCCGGTGGTGCTGTTCAACATCCAGCGCGGCGGTCCCTCGACGGGCATGCCGACGCGCACGGGGCAGCCCGACATCATCTCGTGTGCCTATGCCTCGCACGGCGACACCAAGCACGTGTTGCTGTTCCCCGCCAATCCCACGGAGTGCTTCTCCATGGGCACGCAGGCCTTTGACCTGGCGGAGCGGTTGCAGACGCCGGTGATGGTCATGTCCGATCTCGACATCGGCATGAACGACTGGGTCACCGATCCGTTCGAGTGGGACGACGCGCACGTGCACGATCGCGGCAAGGTGCTGACGGCCGAGCAGCTCGACACGTTCAAGGAGTGGAAGGGCAAGGACTGGGGCCGCTATCAGGACATCGACGGCGACGCCATTCCCTATCGCACGCTGCCCGGCACGCATCCGACCAAGGGTGCGTTTTTCACGCGCGGCACCAGCCACGACGAGAATGCTCGCTACACCGAGGATGGGCGCATCCATGCACGGGTGCTGGACCGCATCCGGCGCAAGTTCGACACGGCGGCAAAGCTGGTGCCGAAGCCCGACGTCCTGATGCGGGACAAGGCGAGCCGCACCGGCGTGATCTATTTCGGTGCGACACAGCCGGCGGTGATGGAAGGCCTCGACCTGCTGGAGCGGGACGGGGTGAAGGTCAATGCCATGCGCCTCAAGGCGTTTCCGTTCACGTCCGAGGTCAAGGCGTTCTGCGCCGCGCACGACCGCATCTTCGTCATCGAGCAGAACCGCGATGCGCAGATGCGCTCGCTGCTGATGACGGAAGCCAACATACCCGGCGACAAGCTGATTGCCACTCTGAACTATGACGGCATGCCGATGACGGCGTCCTTCGTGCGCGGGGCAATCCTCAACCGCATCAACCCCGCCAAAGCGGCCGCGGAGTAAGACCAGATGAGCTTCATTGCCAAACCCGTCGCGCGGCATCCGGCGCTGAAGAAGAACACGCTCGGCCTGACGCATCGCGACTACGAAGGCACGATGTCGACGCTGTGCGCCGGCTGCGGGCACGATTCGATCACGGCGGCGCTGATCGAGGCCTGCTTCGAGATGGACCTGCCGGCGCATCGCATCGCCAAGGTGAGCGGCATCGGCTGCTCGTCGAAGGCCCCGACATATTTCCTGGGCCGCAGCCACGGCTTCAACAGCGTGCATGGCCGCATGCCGTCGGTGACGACGGGCGCCAACATGGCGAACCGCGACCTCGTCTATATCGGCGTGTCCGGCGATGGCGATACCGCCTCGATCGGGCTCGGGCAGTTCTGCCACGTGGTCCGGCGCAAGCTGAACATGACCTACATCGTCATGAACAACGGCTGTTACGGCCTCACCAAGGGGCAGTTCTCAGCCACCAACGACAAGACCTCGCCGTCCAAGAAGGGCGAGGCCAATCCGTTCGATGCCATCGACCTGTGCCAGACGGCGATCCAGCTCGGCGCCGGGTTCGTGGCGCGGTCGTTCTCGGGCGACAAGCGGCAGCTCATCCCGCTCATCAAGTCGGCGATCAGCTACAACGGGTTCTCGTTCATCGATGTGCTGAGCCCATGCGTCACGTTCAACAACCATCCGACCTCGACCAAGAGCTACGACTACGTGCGGGCGCACAATCAAACGCTCGATCAGCTCGACTACATCGAGGAGAAGGAAGAGATCACCGCGGACTACGAGGCCGGAACGTCGCTCGCCGTGGAGATGCACGACGGCTCGCGCCTGATGCTGCACAAGCTGAACGGCAGCCACGATCCGCGCGATGCCGATGCGGCGATCATGGCGATCCGCAAGAGCGCGGCGCAGGGCGAGGTGGCGACGGGGCTGCTCTACATCAACGAGCAGCAGGAAGACCTGCACGACGTGATGGCGACCGACAGCCGTCCGCTCAACACAGTGCCAATGGGCGAGCTGTGCCCGGGCTCGAAGGCGCTCGAAGGCATCAACGCGCGGCTGCGGTAGGTCGCGCGCTTCAACGATAGACCGAACCTGTGGAATAGCGTCTGGATACCGGCCTTCGCCGGTATGACGTTGAGGGTGTGGCTCGGCCTTACCGCAACACTGGCGTCATCCCGACGGAGGTCGGGATCCAGATGCAGATCCGCATACTCTGAGTTGAGATCGGGCTGGAAATGATCAGCCCATTCAAGTGCCGACGACCAGCGGCGCGGTCAGGCGGCGCAGCGCGGCGATGGCTGAGAGGGCCGTGACCTTGCCGGTGGCGGGGTTCTCGATGGACGGCACGTTCTCGATGGTGATCGAGAGATCCGACGAGCTCGACTTGGCGGTGATGGTGTGCGTGTTGCGCTTCACGGCGGGGTCGGCCCAGATCTCGATACGCGTGCGATCCGGCCCGATGCCGGCGAGCGACAGGGCTACGGCGACGTTGACGTTGGCGGGAAAGCCGCGGATCGCCTCGCGGGCGCTGCCCTCGAAAATCCGCTTCGGCTCGGTGAGCCCGTCCAGCGAGATGTTGTTGTCCTTGAGGTACGGCGCGCCAGCCAACCCCTTCGGCGGCTTGCGGGTGAGGATGCGCACGCTCTCGACCTCGCCCTCGGCGATGGCGCGGACGGCGTCCAGTCCGGCAAGGGCACCGGTCGGGACGATGATGCGCGCGCCGGTCTCCTTCGCGCGGTCGACGAGGCTCATGTGGCTGAGGAGTTGTCCGACCGACAGCGGCATGAAGATGCGGCCGTGCTCGATGGCGGGGCGGGCAACTTCGGCGAACAGCGCGGCCGGGATGCTTTCGAGAATGACATCGGCTTCCTCGGCCAGTGCCGGGAGCGGCACGAGGCGCGGCTTGGCCCGGAAACCCGCCAGGTTTTTCTCAGCCTTGGCATGATCGCGCGCGGATACCGTCGTCAACGTGAAGCCCGGGATCTCGCCGGCGTCCACCTTGCGCGCCACAGCGAGGCCGATGGCGCCGAGGCCTGCGACCGCGAGGCGGAAAGCGGGTTGCTTTGTCATGACGGCCCCTTCAGGTTTTGCGCCAGGTCTTGCGGGTCTTGAGAATGAGCTGTGCGCCGATGATGACCATAGCGACGCGCACGAGATGATGCATGGCGACGTAGGCGACGTCGAGGCCGAGGATGAAGGCCAGCAGGTTCAGCTCGGTCTGGCCTCCGGGGGCGAAGGCCAGCAGCACGGACACGGGATCGAAGCCGGTGACGTGCGAGACGCCGACCACGACGAGGCCGGTGATCGCGAGCAGGACGACGGTGTTGGCGATGCCCCAGACCATGGTGCCGGTGAACTCGCGCATGGTGAGGCCGCGGAACTGGCAGCCCAGCATGGCGCCGACGCTGATCTGTGCCAGCGTCAGCACCTCGAGCGGGACTTTGGCCGTGGTCACGCCGGCCGCATGAAGAATGCCGCTGAGGATCATCGGCCCGACGATGGGCGCGCCGGCCATGCCGATGCGCCGGGCGATCCACCAGCCGGCCCAACCGATGGCGATGAGCAGGCCTCCGTCGAAGAGCGACATCTCCATGAGCCGGGTGCGGCTCGCCACGGCGGCGCCGATGGCCAAGCCGTCATGCCACTGCAGCCAGAGAGGCAGCGAGAAGACGATGAGCAGAATGCGGGTCGCCTGCACCAGGATGACGGCGCGCTGATTGGCGCCGGCATCCTCGGCCATGGCGGTCATATCGGTGAGGCCGCCAGGGACGGCGGAAAAGAAGGCCGTGGGACGATCGAAGCCGGCAAACCGCTCGTAGAAGACGAGGCTGACGAGGATGATCAGCGCCATGAACGGGACAAGGATCGCGAGGCTGCCCAACATGCTGCCGGCACGCGCGAACAGCAGCGGCGTGAAGGCGCTGCCGACGGCGACGCCCAGCACGGCGCGCATGGGAATGGACAACGGCTTGGGCCGCTTGATCGGGGCGTGCAGAACCGAGGCAATGAGGCAGAACGTCAGCGAGCCGAGGAACCAGGGCAGCGGCATGTGCGCATAGACGAATGTGATCGAACCCGCGGCGCCGATTAGCATCGCCAGCAGGTAGCGGCCGAGGTTGGCGAGGGAGTAGTCCGACTCCGGCACGCCGACGGGCGGCGGCGCGGTGGCGGCCGTGTTCTCTCCTCCGTCCCTCATTCCCTCAAGGCCTTTGCTTGTGCATGGTGCTTTCAAACGATGCTGCCGACAATGGCACCGGAGAGCAATGTCGCTAAGAGACCAACGAGCATCGACTTCGGCGCCAGCGCGACGATCTCGTCGCGCCGCTCGGGCACGATGGCCGTCAGACCGCCTACCAGGATTCCGAGCGAGCCCAGATTGGCAAAACCGCACAGGGCGTAGGCGAGGATGAGACGCGAGCGCGGGGACAGGGCCTCGGGCGGGAGCTGGGCCATGTCGAGGTAGGCCAGGAACTCGTTGAAGATGACCTTCTCGCCGATCAGCCCGCCGGCGACCAGCGTCTCGTTCCAGGGAATGCCGACGAGGAAGGCGATCGGGGCGCAGACGACGCCGAAGATGGTCTGCAGTTTCAGGGGCGTACCGAAGGGCGCGGTCACAAAGCCGAGCAGGCTGTCGGCCAGGGCGACGAGCGCGACCATGACGACCAGCATGGCCACGACGCTGGCGAGCAGCTTCAGCCCGTCGATGGTGCCCTGGAAGATGGCGTCCATGCTGGAGCGCGGCGGGTTGTCGAGGCGCATCTCGGCGACGGGCGGTCCGCCCTCGAAGCCCTGAGGTACGGCGAGGCGCGAGAGCATCAAGGCGGCCGGCGCATTCATCAGCGAGGCGGCGAGGACATGCCCGGGCGCGCCGGGCAGTACCGGCTCGAGGACGGTGGCGTAGAGCGCCATCACGGTCCCGGCGACGGTGGCCATGCCGACGGCCATGGCGGCGAACAAGGCGCCGCGGCCCATGCTTTTGAGATAGGGCCTGACCAGCAGCGGGGCTTCCACCATGCCGAGGAAGATCTTGGCGGCGGCAACTGTGCCGAGTGGCCCGCCGATGCCGAAGCTCTTCTGGAAGACAGCCGCGAAGGCGCCGACCACGCGCTGCAGGACACCCCAGTGATACAGCAGACGGGCCAGGGCACTGACCACCAGGATCAGAGGTAAAGCGTTGAAAGCGAGGATGAATTGCGCTTGCGGCCGTGCCGTATCGAAGGGTGTGGGTCCGCCGGCCAGGTAGCCGAAGACCATGCGCATGCCGGTGGCCGTTGCGCGCTGCAGGGCGAGGACGATGGCGCTGACGACGTCGAACAGCACACGCGAGCCGGGCAGCTTCAGGAGCAGGAGAGCAATCAGGATCTGGAATGCCAGGCCGATGCCGATGGTCGTGAGAACAGTGCGACGGCTGAGCAGTTGCCGGTTCTCGGAGATCGCCAAGGCAAAAAGCGGGATCGCGGCAATGCCGAGCAAACTTTGCAGCGCCAGTTCCATGTTCCCCCGCCGTGGTCCTGATCCCGAGGCTAGCCGGTCGGTCCGGAGGCCGCCAGCGGCAGGACAGGCGGTTTTCCGGGCAAAAGTTGCGTGGATGCCCGGACGCTTTGCCGGTCGCAATTCCCGCCTATGACATATTCTGGCGGTACACGAGAGCGAATCGCTGCCCAAGTGGCGGCTTTCAGCCCGAGCGGGATCGGTGACAGACGGCCAAGCGAAACACCCCGCAAGTCCCATGCGGCAGGATCCGTCCAGGCCTCGCGTGCCGGCCGGGAAGCAGCCTGCTGCCGGAACCCCTGCGCCGCGTGCGCTCCAGAGCAAGCCGCGGCGCCCGCCACCGGCGCGCAAGCGGAGCGGGTTGGGCATCGGCGTCTACCTGCTGCTGGCGCTGATTTGCCTGGGCGTCGCGCTCAGTGCCTTTCTCATTGTTGCCAGCCCCGTCGACCTCGTACGTGACCGGCTGATCGCGCACGTGAAGGCGCGCACGGGCCGGGACCTGGCGGTCCGCGGCGGGGCTTCGCTGACGTTCTTCCCGTCCTTCGGCATCGCCATGCGCGACGTCGAGCTGTCTCCGCCTCCGGGCATGGCGGGCGCCGGTACGACCCAAGCCCAAGCCATCGATGCGCGCATCTCCTGGCTGCCGCTGTTACGCCAGCAGATCGTGGTGGAAGCCCTGACCGTGCGCCGCCCGGTCGTCGAGCTGGCCATCGATGCGAGCGGCAGGAAGAGCTGGGAGTTCGCGTTCTTCGAGGATCTGCTGCCTTCGCCGGTGGTGCGCTTTGCACAAGCAGGCACGCGCCCGGCATTCGGAGAGGACATTCCACCGGCTCTGTTCGAGGCCCTGAAGTCGGCATCGAGCCGCGAGGGGAAAGGCGGGAAGACAGCGCTCGCCGGTGCGTTCTCGCTGGCCGAGCTCAAAGTCGAGGAAGGTTCGATACGCTACAGCGATGCGCGGAATGGCAAACGCCATGAGGCCAACGCCGTCAATTTGCGCGTGGGCTTTGCCCGCCCCTCGGCACCGATGAACGTGTCCGGCAATATGATCTGGCTGGGTGAGAAGGTGTCGCTGGACGGCATGCTCGACTCGGCCGGTGCGGTGCTCGAGCGCAGGCCGGTGCGGGCACGGCTCAAGCTGTCATCGCGCACCGTCGATGCCGCTTACGACGGCGCCCTGTCGCTGACCGACGTCACCGCCCTCGACGGCCGGCTGACGGCGAAGACGACGGCTGGCCGGGCGCTGGTGCAGTGGCTCGGCGACATCGGCACGCGGGCTCCCGCCTTCACCAACGCCGCAGTGGACGGGACGATCAGAAGCGCGAGCCAGTCCTTCGCACTCAGCGATGCGACGATCACGATGGACGGGTCGACCGCCACCGGAGCAGTCAGCGTCGAGACGGGCAAGGAGCGGCCCTTCATCCGGGCCGACATGCAACTTTCCTCCTTCGATCTCGACGCCTTCTTGTCGGCTCGGCGAGGCGGCCACAACAAACCAGGCCGCGAGCGTGCGCCCGACAAGGGTGAGGCAGCGGCTCCGCCGGCAAGCTCGATCGACGACATCCTGAAGCGGCAGAATGCCGAAGGGCCGCCGCGGACCGATGGCCAGCCGCAGGTGCGCGGCTTCATGCATCGCTCCGGCGGGGCCTGGAGCACGGATCCCATCCACCTCGTGGGGCTGACGGCGCTGGATTTGGATGGCCGCTTCCAGATCGCCAAGACCACCTGGCGTGATCTCAAGTTCGGCGCGTCGCGCGTGCACGTGACGCTGGATGGCGGACGGCTGAAAGCGGATATCATCGAGGCCCAACTCTACGAGGGGCGCGGCAAAGGCGTGCTGACCGTAGAGAACGAGGGCGGCAAGGCCGTCGTCAGCCTCGACGCCGCGATGGGCGGCATCGCGGCCGGCCCGCTGATGAAGGATCTGGCCGAGTTCGACTGGGTCGAGGGCCGCGGCAACCTCGCGCTCGCCATCACGGGGCAAGGCCGGACGGAGCGCGAGATCGTCGAAACGCTCGGCGGCAAGGCCGAGTTCAAGGTGGCCGACGGGGCCGTCCTCGGCTGGGACGTGACGCAATCGCTGCGCGAGCTGAGGCAAGGGAAACTGCCCGATCTCGACCGCAATCCGGCCCGGAAAACCGCGTTCCAGGAGCTTTCGGGGACGTTGGCGATCGCCAACGGCGTGGCTACCAATCGCGACCTGAAGCTGACGGGGCAGCCGGTGACGCTCAGCGGCGCCGGCACCATCGCGCTGCCCGACCGCGCGGTGGACTACACGGTGCGGCCAAAGCTCGCGGCCAACCACGGCGGCGGAAGCGGCATCGCGAACGATCTCATGAACGTCGAGATTCCCGTGCACATCCGCGGGCCGTGGACGAAGCCGTCCTACTCGGCAGACGTCAACAGCGTGCTGAAGGACCCGCGCACAGCCGAGAAACTGCAGCAATTGGGCCGCCAAGTGCGCGAAGGCAACGTCGACGAGGCGATCAAAGGCGTGCTCGGCGACGGTCCGGAAGCGGAGAAGAAAGCGGCGAAGGCGAAGGAGCTGCTGAAGCGCTTCATGAAGCAATAAGCGCGCGCGAATCTCGCTCTCACTTCGCGTCGAAACACCTTGAAAATCCGTTGCGAACGGAAGGGTGTGAGAAATTTTCCCCCCGGTTCCAATTTCCACTTGCGTGGGGGGGCAATTGGCCTCATATGACCCCTGCCGTTCGTCCACCTGCCCTTAAGGTCAAGGACACATCCCCAAACCCCAAAGGTAAGGAGCGGGCGGGTCACATTCTGTCTACTGGTTGGGGAGGGTCATATGGCCTTTAATGACACCCTCTTCCAATTGGGGATGGACTTGACTCGTTCAAGCACCGCCCAAAAGGAAGATCATGCTGAATCTGCGCGTGTAGCGCACACGGAAGACCGTAAAGACTACTTCGTCGAGCGTGAAGGCGTTCGTTATGCCGGGACCCATCTGATCGTAGATCTGTTCGGGGCTCGGAAGCTTGATGACCTCAAGCATGTCGAGAAGACGCTGAAACGCTGTGTCGAAGCCGCAGGCGCTACTCTGCTGCACATTCACTTGCATCACTTCACGCCGAATGGGGGCGTGTCGGGTGTAGCAGTCCTATCTGAATCACATATCAGCATCCATAGCTGGCCCGAGGCGAACTACGCCGCGCTTGACGTGTTCATGTGCGGTGATGCGAGCCCCGAGCGGGTTGTTCCTGTGCTGAAGGAGGCGTTCCAAGCCGACGCTGTCGTCGTCAAGGAGCACCGCCGCGGCGAGGAGCTGGAGCAGATCAACTGGCAGGCGGCCGCCAAGCGGCGGCCGGCAGCGATTTCCAGACCGCAACGGGTCCGGCAGCGCAAGGCTGCCTGAAATCCGTGGTCATGGCAGGAGACAAAGTCGCGCATTCCGGATGGAGTGCGCGACTTTCTGCGTTCTGACGCCGGCCCCTGCGGGCCGTGCGTGATCGGCTCGGGAGCCCGGTAGATGACCCGCTGGATCGAGGAAACATTCCACCCGCACTGGCGCGTCGGCCTGGAGGCGAGCCGTGTCCTGCATGAGGTGAAGACCGAGCACCAGCATCTGGTGATTTTCGAGAATGCGACCTGGGGCCGGGTGCTGATGCTGGATGGCGTGTGCCAGCTCACGACCGCGGACGAGTTCATCTACCACGAGATGATGGCACACGTGCCGCTGATGGCGCTGTCGAAGCCGAAGCGCGTGCTGATCGTCGGCGGGGGTGACGGCGGCGTGCTGCGGGAGGTCTTGAAGCACCCGACGGTGGAAAAGGCGGTGCTGTGCGAGATCGACCAGAGCGTCATCGACCTGTCGCTCGCGCACTTTCCCGAGGTGGCGGCCGGTGCTTTCGACAATCCCCGGGCCGAGATCGTGATCGCGGACGGGTTGAAGTTCGTCGCTGAGGCCAAAGACAAATTCGATGTGATCATCGTCGACAGCTCCGAGCCGATCGGGCCGAGCGCCGTGCTGCACACGCCGGCGTTTTTCGCCGACTGCAAGCGGGCGCTGTGGGGCGATGGCGTGTTCATCACCCAGAACGGCCTGCCGTTCCTGTTTCCAGGGCATCTGCAGGACACGACGGCAGCGCTGGCAAAGCTCTACAAGCGCGCCGCCCCATTTCTGTGCACGCAGCCGTGCTATTTCGGCGGGCCGTTTGCGCTGAACTGGGGATCGGACGACGTGGATCTGCTGAGCCTGTCCGTGAAGAAGCTGGCCAAGCGCCAGCACAAGCGGAGCGTTGCAACCCGCTACTGGACGCCTGGGGTGCATGCTGCGGCGTTCGCGCTCCCCGGCTACGTGCAGGAGGCAGTGGACAAGGCCCTTGCTGCACCGGCAGAGAAGAGGGGCCGGCCCAAGTCCAAGATGCGTGCGCGCGGTTAGCCGGCTCAGGGTCCACCTCTCACGCCTTAACGCCGAGCCGGTCGATGCCGTCGTTTGCCAAGTCGATCCAGAGTCTGTCCGGATGGCGACGCCGGGGCGTGCTGGCGCTGGCAGGTGCGGCGTCGGTACTGGCGATGGCGCCGTTCTTCGCCTGGCCGGTGCTGTTCGTGACGTTGCCGATCCTGGTCTGGCAGATCGATGTGAGCCAGCGCGTGGCTCCAGCCGAGGGCCGGGCGCGGTGGTGGCAGCACCCGGCGATGCGCGCGGCAGCGGTCGGGTGGTGGTTCGGGTTCGGGTATTTCCTCGCCGGGTTGTTCTGGATCGGTGAGGCGTTTTTCGTCGAAGCGGAGGTCTTCGCCGTCTTCATGCCGTTCGCCGTGACGCTGATGCCGGCGGGGCTGGCGCTGTTCTGGGCGGGCGCAGCGGCGGCAGCCAGCGTGCTCTGGCGGCCGGGCTGGATGCGGGTCGGTGTTCTGGCCGTTGCGCTGGCCGCGGCGGAGTGGCTGCGCGGCCATGTGTTCACCGGGTTGCCGTGGAACGTGCTGGGCTACGCGCTGACCTGGCCGTTGCCGCTGATGCAGACGGCGGCGCTGCTCGGCATCTATGGCCTGACGTTGCTGGCAGTTCCGGTTTTCGCAGCGCCGGCCGTGCTTTGGGTGGATGCCGAGGCGAGCGGGGACGGCGTGCGCAAAGCCGCCGGCGTGATCTTCGCCGTCGCGGTGCTGACCGGTCTTGCCGGATTGGGACTGCTGCGCCTGCAGGGCGGGGATCCGCAATCCGTGGCCGGCGTGCGTTTGCGTGTCGTGCAACCAAGCATCGTGCAGCGGGAGAAGTGGCGGCCCGAGAACCAGGGGCGCATTTTTCGCGAGCACCTGGACCTGTCGCTGCGATCGAGCCGCGGCGAGCCGGATGGCGCAGCGGGCGTGACGCTGATCGTGTGGCCCGAAGCGGCGATGCCGTTCCTGCCGCTCGATACGCCTGTCGCGCTGACCGAGATCGGGCGCATGCTGCCGCAGGGCACTCGGCTGGCGGCCGGGGCATTGCGTGTGGCGCCGGCTGATGCCTCACATGCGCGGCGGCGCATCTTCAACAGCCTGATGGTGTTCGGCGAAGGCGGGAAGCTCGTCGCGCTCTACGACAAAATCCATCTCGTGCCGTTCGGCGAGTATTTGCCGTTGCAGAGCACATTGGAAGCCATGGGTCTGGAACAGTTGACGCGCATCCGTGGTGGTTTCGATGTCGGCGCGTCGCCGAGGCCGGTGTTGAACATTCCGGGCGTGCCGCCGTTCGGGCCGCTGATCTGCTACGAGGCGATCTTTCCGGGGGCGGTGGTTCAAGGTTCCGAGCGGCCGCGGTTCCTGCTCAATGTCACCAACGACGGCTGGTTCGGGCAGACGACGGGGCCGCATCAGCATCTGCACCAGGCCCGTGTGCGGGCCGTCGAGGAGGGCATGCCGATCATCCGGGCCGCCAATAACGGCATTTCAGCCGTCGTCGATGCCCGGGGGCGGGTGCTGCACCGGCTGGACCTCGACGTGAAGGGCGTCATCGAAAGCGACCTTCCCGGGGCCGTCGCTCAGCCGCCTTATGGTCGTTATGGCGATTGGATTTTCTTCTCCCTTCTCGCTGCGGCGGCGCTGGGCTTGATGGCCGTCCATGTCCGGACAGGGCGGGTTTCCTGAGGTCCGGGGATTCACCAAAGGTCCGGGCGAGCATAAACCTATGCAGGACTTGAGGTTGACGTTCTCGCCTGCCGCACCTAGGAATTGCGCCCACTGCGGGCACACGGCATATGTGCGCCCCCGGTCCGCATCACACAACGTGTATGCGGTACGTTAGCGCAGCAAGATCGTACGGAGTAGGGGATGGCCACGGATCGTGATGAGGAGAAGGGATCGCGCCGACCCAATCCGATCGATGTCCATGTTGGTGGCCGGGTGCGGCTCCAGCGGATGCTGCTCGGGGTGAGCCAGGAGAAGCTGGCGGAGCGTCTGGGCCTGACCTTCCAGCAGATCCAGAAGTACGAGAAGGGCGTCAACAGGATCGGGGCCAGCCGGCTCTTCGATCTTGCACATGTCCTGGGCGTGCCAGTGCAATTTTTCTACGACGATGCGCCGGCTGAACAGTCGCGTGCTGTGTCGACGCCGGGAATGAGTGAGCGCCAGACGGACGGCTACATATTCGATTTTCTGAATACGCGTGAGGGCCTGGAGCTCAATCGCGCCTTCGCCCGCATCACCGACCCCAAGGCGCGCCGCGCCATCCTGGACCTCGTGCGCACCCTCGCGGGTGAGGCGGTCGCGGATGGGCAGAACGGGGGTGCCAGCGCACTATCGATCAATTCCGGAACCGGCGGTTGACGCTGTCGCGCCGAATTTCTGTTCATGACGAGTTAAGGCAGCGTTTGTCATAGGGGCTCTTGACCCTCAGAACCAAAGTCTGCAATGAAACGCCGCAATTTTCTTAACCAGCTCCATGGGGGATGCCTTGGCGCGTAAGAATTACCTGTTCACGAGCGAGTCGGTTTCCGAAGGCCACCCGGACAAGGTCGCCGACCAGATCTCCGACGCGATCCTGGATGCCTTCCTCGCCAACGACGCGAAGCTCGGCATCGCCGACAAGAGCGCGGTCAACACGCGGCTTGGTTGCGAGACGCTGGTCACGACGAACAAAGTCGTAGTCGCCGGCGAGGGTCGTGGGCAGGAGCCGTTCTTCAAGAAGTTCGCCAGCCACCAGTTCGTCGGCCAGAACGAATGGGTGGTCAACCGTGAGTTGATCAGCCAGATCGCGCGCGAGGTCATCAAGGACATTGGCTACGATCAGGTCGGCTTCTCCTACCACAGCGCCGACGTGGAAGTGCTGCTGCATGGCCAGTCCGCCGATATCGCCATGGGTGTCGACGAGAAGCAGGGAGAGGAAGGTGCCGGCGACCAGGGCATGATGTTCGGTTTCGCGTGCACCGACAGCGAGGCCTATGAGAAGGGCTCGTTCATGCCCGCGCCGATCTACTTCTCACACAAGATCCTGAAGATTCTTTCCGACCAGCGCCGCTCGGGCAAGCTCGGCGACCTGCTTCCCGACGCCAAGAGCCAGGTCACCATCCAGTACGAAGACGGCAAGGCCATCGGCGCTGCGAAAGTCGTCGTCTCAACCCAGCATCAGAAGTCGAACGGCAAGGGCACGGACTACACGCCCGAAATGGTCAAGGAGATGATCGGTGACGCGGTGACTTCGGCGCTGCCCAAGGGCTGGATGCCGAAGTCGGGTGCGGATTTCCTGGTCAATCCCACCGGCAATTTCGTCGTCGGTGGGCCGGACGGAGACTGCGGCCTCACTGGTCGCAAGATCATCGTCGACACCTATGGCGGTTATGCGCCCCATGGCGGCGGTGCATTTTCCGGCAAGGACCCGACCAAGGTCGACAGGTCAGCCGCTTATGCCGCCCGCTACCTCGCCAAGAACGTGGTCGCGGCAGGCCTCGCCGATCGCTGCATGATCCAGGTTGCCTACGCCATCGGCCGGCCGGAGCCCATGTCGCTCCTCGTCGATACGCAAGGAACCGGGAAGCTCGGTGCTGAAGGCGACGCCAGGCTCGAGAAGGCGCTCGAGGAGCTTTTCCCGATGCGCCCGACGCACATTCGGCGCGCCTTGCAGTTGAACAAGCCGATCTACCGCCGCACCGCTGCCTACGGCCACTTCGGGCGTGCGCCTGAAGCGGACGGCGGGTTCTCGTGGGAGAAGACGGACCTGGCGGACAAGATCAAGGCTGCGGTGAGCTGATCCGAGGCCGCTGATCGTTCGGAGTGTTTTCGAGGGGCCGCGTGCCCCTCGATGTTTATCGGATGCCGTGATGACTTCAACTTCCGTGCGGCATGGCGAAAGCGAGGACGAGCCCGGCGAGCTCAGGTCGTTCGGCCGCCGCCGCGGACGCAAGCCGAGCGCGCGACAGGCAATGCTGCTGCGCGAGGTGTTGCCGCGGGTCGCCGTCACTCTTGATAGCAAGGCGCCGTTGAGCGCCCTCTTTTCCGATGCGATCGAGGGTTGCTGGCTCGAGATCGGTTTCGGCGGCGGCGAGCATCTGCTCTGGCAGGCCGCCCAGCACCCGCACGTCGGCCTGATCGGATGCGAGCCTTTCCAGGACGGCGTAGTGAAGGTTCTGGATGCCATCGAGCGCGGGGCAGCCCCCAACGTCCGCCTACACGCCGACGATGCCCGGGACCTCGTGCGACGCCTGCCCGCGGGAAGCATTGCGCGGGCCTTCATCCTGTTTCCCGATCCGTGGCCGAAGCGGCGCCACGTCAAGCGGCGGCTGGTCAATGCCCAGATGCTGGCCCAGCTGGCGCGTGTGATTCGGCTTGGCGGGGTCCTGCGCCTGGGCACGGATATCGGCGACTACGCGCGCACCATGCTGCTGGCCATCCAGGAGGAAGGGTCATTCCACTGGACCGCTTCGGGGCCGCAGGATTGGCGCATCCGCCCCGCCGACTGGCCCGAAACACGCTATGAGGGCAAGGCCGTTGCGGCCGGACGTTGCTGTTACTATCTAACGTTCACGCGGCGGGGGGCCTAGCGCCTTTCCCGGCTTATGCGCTCGACCGCCAGAAGGGGCTTGCAAGGGCCGCCATGGCGGCGTATTCTCAGGGTGCTCATGATCATCTCAACTCTGAGAGTGGGCCCTTGGGGTCCGCTCTTTTTGTTTTGGGAAGACGCATGAGCGTGGCTTCAAATCGATTTTTGGGTGCGGATGAGCCTCGTGAGCGGGCCGGAGACTGAGGCGCGCTTCATTCAGGAGACGGGCGTTGCGGCCAACGTCGCGGCGCTGGCCGAGCCGGTTTTGCAGGGTCTTGGTTTTCGCCTTGTTCGTGTCCGCATCATGGGCGGACAGGATACGATCGTGGAGATCATGGCCGAGCGGCCCGACGGCAGCATGACGGTCGAGGATTGCAAGTCCATCTCCATCAATCTGTCCCCCTTGTTCGATGTGCACGAGCCGCTGCCCGGCAGCTACCGCTTGCAGGTATCCTCGCCGGGGATCGACCGACCGCTCGTAAGACTGTCGGATTTCGAGCAGTGGGCAGGGCACGAGGCCAAGATCGAGCTCAAGGAGCTTGTCGGGGGGCGCAAGCGATTTCGCGGCAAACTCGACGGCTACGAAGATCAGGAGGTGCGGATCAGCGTGGATCTCGGAAAGGACGGGACGCAAGTGCTCGGGTTTCCGGTCGATCTGGTGGCTGAGGCGCGCCTGGTGTTGACCGACGACCTTGTTCGCGAGTCCTTGCGGCGCGCGAAGAAGGGTGAAGGTGAAGCCGGCCAGTCCGGTCCGGCGGAGTGAGATTCAAGGTCAGTCAAGGACGTTAGGTATGGCTCAAGCGGGTATCAGCGCAAATCGCTTGGAATTGCTGCAGATCGCCGAGGCTGTCGCTCGCGAGAAATCGATCGATCGCAAAATCGTCATCCATGCGATGGAGGACGCGATCCAGAAGGCGGCAAAGTCCCGGTATGGACCGGAGAACGACATTCGCTGCCGCATCGATGCGCGCACCGGCGAGACCGGGCTGACGCGCGTGATCACGGTGGCCGATCCAGTCGAGAACGACGCGCAGCAGATCAGCGTTGCAGAAGCGCAGCGCCGCAAGCCCGATGCCAAGGTCGGCGACGAGTTCGTCGAGGAGCTGCCGCCGCTGGATTTCGGCCGCGTCGCCGCGCAGAACGCCAAGCAGGTGATCGTGCAGAAGGTGCGCGAGGCCGAGCGTGAGCGCCAGTTCAACGAATACAAGGACCGTATGGGCGATATCGCCAACGGCACGGTGAAGCGCGTCGAGTACGGCAACGTCATCGTCGACCTGGGCCGGGCCGAAGGCATCATCCGCCGCGACGAGATGATCCCGCGCGAGAACGTGCGGCTCGGCGAGCGCATTCGCGCCTACATCTACGATGTGCGGCGCGAGCAACGCGGACCGCAAATTTTCCTGTCGCGCGCGCGGCCCGAGTTCATGTCGAAGCTGTTCGCCATGGAAGTGCCGGAGATCTACGACGGCATCGTCGAGATCAAGTCGGTGGCCCGCGATCCGGGCTCCAGGGCGAAGATCGCGGTGATTTCCAAGGACAGCTCGATCGATCCGGTCGGCGCCTGCGTCGGCATGCGCGGCCAGCGCGTGCAAGCGGTGGTCGGCGAGCTGCAGGGCGAGAAGGTCGACATCATCCAGTGGAAGGAGGATGCGGCGACGTTCATCGTCAACGCCCTGGCTCCGGCAGAAGTCAGCAAGGTGGTCCTCGACGAGGACTCCAACCGCATCGAGGTGGTGGTTGCCGAGAAGGAGCTGTCGCTGGCGATCGGCCGGCGCGGCCAGAACGTGCGTCTTGCCTCGCAGCTGACCGGCTGGGATATCGACATCCTGACCGAGCAGGAGGAAAGCGAGCGGCGCCAGAAGGAGTTCACCGAGCGGTCGCAGATGTTCATGGACTCGCTGGACGTGGACGAGGTGATCGCGCAGCTGCTGGCGACGGAAGGCTTCGCCTCGGTCGAAGAGGTGGCCTACGTCGAGATTGGCGAGATCGCACACATCGAGGGCTTCGACGAGGACACGGCGAACGAGATCCAAACGCGTGCGCGCGAGTTCCTGCAGAAGCAGGAGTCCGAGCGTGATGCGCGCCGCCGCGAGTTGGGCGTGTCCGACGATCTGGCCAAGGTCGAAAGCGTGACGACGGCAATGCTGGTCGCCTTCGGCGAGCACGGCGTCAAGAGCGTCGAGGATCTGGCCGATTGCGCCACCGACGAGCTGGTGGGTTGGGTCGAGCGCAAGAAGGAGAAAGACTCCGAGCCGGTGCGGCACAAGGGCATTCTCGACGGCTTCGAGGTCGGCCGGAAGGAAGCCGAGGACATGATCATGTCCGCGCGCGTGCTGGCCGGCTGGATCAAGGCCGAGGATCTGATCCCGGCGGAAGAAGTGCCCGCTGAGCCTGAGGCAGCCGACGCTGCCGCCAAGGCCTGACGGTCATGACACGGAGCAGGAACAGCAGCGATGGTTCGCCAAGCGCAGAGGCTCACGGACGCAGGGGAGGCCGGCATGGACACGGCTCCCGAGCGCACGTGCGTCGTGACGCGCACGGTGCACGAGCCTGAAGAGCTGATCCGCTTCGTCTGCGGTCCCGATGGACATATCGTGCCTGATCTGGCGCGGCGCCTGCCCGGACGCGGCGTGTGGGTGGGTTGCGCGCGCGCCACGGTGCAGGCAGCGGTCAAAACCGGCGCGTTCGCGCGCAGCCTGCGCCGGCAGGTGACGGTCGCACCGGATTTGCCGGATGCCGTTGAAAAATTAATGCTCCGCCGTGTCATGGATGCGCTGAGCCTCGCCAACAAGGCGGGTCTGGCGCTGGCGGGGTTCGCCAAAGTCGAGGAGGCGATTACAGCGGGCCACTGTGTGGCTTTGCTGCACGCCTCGGATGCGGCCGAAGACGGGGCCGGTAAACTCGATCGTAAATTCCGTGCGATTTGGGCGGCCAAAGGCCTTGCCGGCGAGCCGACGATCGTACGGGGACTGGCCTCGGCGGAATTGAGCTTGGCCATGGGCCGGTCGAATGTGGTACATGCTGCACTAAACCGGGGCGGTGCGGCCTCGAACTTTCTCAACGAAGCGGAACGATTGCAACGCTATCGGGCGTCACCGGACGTCCAGGCGAGGAGCCCTGAAGCGGGGGCAAAGACGGATCAGGCATGAGTGAAACGAACGAGACTGCCGACAAGACGCTGCGGAGCGGCCGTAAGCCTCTGAGCCTCAAGCGCACAGAGGCCTCGGGCCACGTGCAGCAAAGCTTCAGCCACGGACGCAAGAACGTGGTCGTCGTCGAGCGCAAGAAGCGGCGTACGCTGTCGGCTCCGGGACAGGCGGGCGAGGACGAGGGTCATGCGCCAGGGCCGGGCCAAGGTCCAGGCCGCTCGGCCAAGGCGCCCGCAGGCGGGCTGAGGCAGGATGAGCTCGAGGCGCGCAACCGCGCGCTGGCGGCCAACCGCGAGCGCGAGGCTGTCGAGGCGCGCCAGCGTGCCGAGGACGAGACGCGCCGCGAAGAGGAGCGCAAGAAGGCAGAGGCCGAGGCTGCCGCCGCGCGCAAAGCGGAAGCCGAGGCAAAAGCCAAGGCCGAGCCGGCCCAGCCAGCGGCCGAGGGCCAGCCGGCGCAAGAGGCCAAGGCCGAGCCGAAGGCACCTGTCGTCGCCGAGAAGGCACCGGAGCCTGCAGGGACGCCTACGGCGCCTGCAAAGACCGACGCGCGCAAGCCCGAGTCTACCCCCGTGGTTGCGCGCAGGCCCGGTGGACGGCCTGCGATCGAAGACGTCACGCCGGACGACGATGACGTTCGCGGGAAGAAGAAGGGCCCTCTCAAGGGGCCTGTGAAGGGCCCGGTCAAGACGACGGAAGAGCGGCGCGAGCGCGTCAAGCTGACGATCAACAACTTCGACCGTGAAGCGCAGGAGCGGTCTCTCGCGTCGCTCAGGCGCAAGCGCGAGCGCGATGCACGTCGCGCCATGGGCATTCCGCAGTCGCGCGAGAAGATCATGCGCGAAGTGATCATCCCCGAGGTGATCACCATCCAGGAGCTTGCCAACCGTATGACGGAGCGGTCCGTCGACGTCATCAAGCTCCTGATGAAGCAAGGCGCGATGCACAAGATCAACGACGTGATCGATGCAGACACCGCCGAGCTGATCGTGCAGGACTTCGGCCACACGCCCAAGCGCGTGTCGGAGGCCGACGTCGAGGAAGGCTTCATCGGCGCAACCGACGCCGACGACAACCTGCAGCCGCGTGCTCCCGTCGTGACCATCATGGGTCACGTCGATCACGGCAAGACCTCGCTGCTCGATGCCATCCGCCAGGCCAACGTGGCGTCCGGCGAAGCCGGCGGCATCACGCAGCACATCGGCGCCTATCAGGTGACCACGCCGGAAGGGCAGAAGATCACCTTCATCGATACACCGGGCCACGAGGCGTTCACGGCCATGCGCGCTCGCGGCGCCAGGGTCACGGACATCGTCGTCCTGGTGGTTGCGGCCGATGACGGTGTCATGCCGCAGACGGTCGAGGCCATCAATCACGCCAAGGCGGCGCACGTGCCGCTGATCGTGGCGATCAACAAGATCGACAAGCCGGACGCCGATCCGACCCGGGTCAAGACCGGCCTGTTGCAGCATGAGGTCGTGGTCGAGAGCATGTCGGGCGAGACCCTCGAGGTCGAGGTGTCGGCGCTGAAGCGCACGGGTCTCGACAAGCTGCTCGAGGCGATCAGCCTGCAGGCCGAGCTGCTCGACCTCAAGGCCAACCCGGATCGCTCGGCGGAAGGCTTCGTCATCGAGGCCAAGCTCGAGCGCGGGCGCGGGCCGGTGGGCACGCTGCTCGTGCAGCGCGGCACGCTGCATGTCGGCGACATCGTGGTGGCCGGCATGTCGTGGGGACGTGTGCGGGCGCTGATCGACGACAAGGGCGACCACACGACATCAGCCGGGCCGTCCGTGCCGGTGGAGGTTTTGGGCTTCGACAGTGCGCCTGAGGCGGGCGATCAGTTCGCTGTCGTCGAGAACGAAGCGCGCGCGAGAGAGATCACGGACTACCGTGTGAGAAAGCGGCGCGAGGCGCTAGGCTCGGCCGGGACGGCGCGCACGCTCGAGCAGATGATGCAGCAGCTGAAGGAGGAAGGCCGCAAGGAATTCCCGCTGCTGGTCAAGGGCGACGTGCAGGGCTCGATCGAGGCCATTGCCGGTGCGCTGAAGAAGCTCGGCAACGACGAGGTCGAGGCGCGGATCGTGCACTCGGGCGTTGGTGGCATCACGGAGTCCGATATAGCGCTCGGCAACGCCTCGAAGGCGGTCGTGGTCGGGTTCAACGTGCGCGCCAATGCGCAGGCCAAGCTCGCCGCCGACCAGTCCGGCGTCGAGATCCGCTACTATAACATCATCTACAATCTCGTGGATGATGTGAAAGCGGCCATGTCGGGCATGCTCGCGCCGACGTTGCGCGAAATCTTCCTCGGCAATGCGCAGATCCTGGAAGTGTTCAATATCACGAAGGTGGGCAAGGTTGCCGGCTGCCGGGTTACCGACGGCAGAGTGGAGCGCGGCGCCAAGGTGCGCCTGATCCGCGACAATGTGGTGATCCACGAAGGCACGCTCTCGACGCTGAAGCGCTTCAAGGACGAGGTGAAGGAGGTGCCGGCCGGACAGGAATGCGGCATGGCCTTCGCCAACTACCAGGACATCCGCCAAGGCGATGTCATCGAGTGCTTCAACATCGAGACGATCGCGCGCACGCTTTGAGCTTCGCGCCGCTTGCTGCAACCGGGCGCCCGTGAAAACGGGCGCCTTCGAGGCTTTGTCACATGGCCAAGCGCCGCTCCTCCCAAAATGCCGGACCAAGCCAGCGCCAGCTCCGCGTCGGCGAAATGATCCGCCATTACATCGCGGAGCTGCTGTCGCGCGGTGAGATCCATGACGACGTGCTGGCGTCGCATGTCGTGACGATCCCCGAGGTGCGCGTGACGGCCGACCTCAGGCTGGCGACGATCTACGTCATGCCGCTCGGCGGCAAGGATGTGAAGCCGGTGCTGGCGGCGCTCGATCGCTCCAAGAAATTCATCCGCGCCGGGGTGGCGAAGGCTGTGAACCTCAAGTTCGCGCCGGACATCCGCTTCATGGCCGACGAGACCTTCGACGAGGTGGTGCGGATCGACGAGATCCTGCGCTCTCCCAAAGTCGTTCAGGACCTGAAGAAAACCTGACACATGGCACGACGCAAGAAGGGTAATCCCATCCACGGCTGGGTGGTTCTGGACAAGCCTGTCGGCATGACGTCGACGCAGGCGGTGGGCGCCGTGCGCCGGTTGTTCGATGCACAGAAGGCCGGGCACGCGGGCACGCTCGATCCGCTGGCGACCGGGATTCTGCCGATCGCGCTCGGCGAAGCGACGAAGACCGTGCCGTTCGCGGTAGATGGTGAGAAGGCCTATCGCTTCACCGTGCGCTGGGGCGCGGAGACCAATACGGACGATGCGGAAGGTGAGGTTGTCGAGACCAGCGGCCGGCGTCCGGCGCGCGAGGCCATCGAGACGCTGCTGCCGAGCTTCATCGGAGAAATCCAGCAGGTGCCGCCGGCGTTCTCGGCGCTGAAGATCGATGGCGAGCGCGCCTATGACCTCGCCCGCAGCGGAGAGACGGTCGTGCTGGAGGCGCGCGAGGTCATCATCGATCGCCTGGATCTGGTCGATCTGCCGGACCCGGATACAGCCGTGTTCGAGGCCGACTGCGGACGTGGCACCTATGTGCGGGCGCTGGCGCGCGACCTGGGCCGGCAATTGGGCTGCTTCGGGCACGTCACGGCACTGAGGCGGACGCGCGTTGGCTCGTTCACGGAAGAAACGGCCATCGGCCTCGACGAGCTGCGCAGCGCGGCAGAGGCCGGCGATGGCGGTGCGGAGCTTGCGGGTTGCCTCAGGCCGATCGAGGCGGCATTGGACGATCTCCTGGAGGTGAACGTCAGTCAGGCCGATGCGGCGCGGCTCGCCCGGGGCCAGGCCGTGCTGATGCGGGGCCGGGATGCCCCGATCCTGGCCGGGGAAGCCTTTGCCGTATCCAAGGGAACCCTGATCGCCCTGTGCGAGGTGGCCGCGGGGGAACTGCGGCCGACACGGGTTTTCAATTACGGTTAGCTGCCATAGGCAACTCGTCGGAGCGGCGTACCTTTTCGCTCGCCTTCACCCAGGGTTCGTGTATAAACCCGCCAGCACCTGCCCCTTAGGGCACGTGCCACACACTCGCGACCCTGCTGGACGACATCCTGGCTGCGGCCGCTACCGGCGCCGATCAGTTGCGCCTTAACACGCTGAAAAGAAAGGAACTATGCGATGTCGCTAAGCGCGGAGCGCAAGCAACAGGTCGTTAGTGAGCACGCCACCAAGGCGGGGGATACGGGGTCGCCGGAAGTGCAGATCGCCATCCTCACCGAGCGTATCAACGGCCTGACCGAGCACTTCAAAACGCACAAGAACGACAATCACTCACGGCGCGGGCTGCTCAAGATGGTGAGCCAGCGCCGGCAGCTGCTGGACTATGTGCGCTCAAGAGATCAGGCCCGTTATCAGAAGATCATCGAGCGCCTTGACCTGCGTCGATAGCTTGCACGGTTGGCTCCGCGCCACACCGAGGGCCATCGGCTGTTGGAGCCTTGCGCCTGCTCATTCGGAGCGGGCGCACGTTGCATTCTCGATCGACCGAACACCGAGATAGGACATGTTTGACATCCATACCGTAGAAATCGAATGGGGCGGGCGCAAGCTCAAGCTCGAAACCGGCCGCATGGCCAGGCAGGCCGATGCGGCCGTCGTCGCCCAGTACGGCGAGACGAGCGTGCTCGCGACCGTGGTCGCCGCAAAAAGCGTGCGGCCGGGGATCGACTTCTTCCCGCTCACCGTCAACTACCAGGAACGCACCTACGCCGCCGGCAAGATCCCAGGCGGCTTTTTCAAACGCGAAGGACGCCCGTCCGAGAAAGAGACGCTGACGTCCCGCCTCATCGACAGGCCCATACGGCCGCTGTTCGTCGGTGGCTTCAAGAATGAGACGCAAGTCGTCGTGACCGTGCTGTCGCACGACATGGAGAACGACCCCGATATCGTCGGCATGGTTGCAGCATCGGCGGCGCTGACGCTGTCCGGGCTGCCGTTCCTCGGCCCCATCGGCGCGGCGCGCGTCGGCGTGGTCGGCGGCGAGTTCGTGCTGAACCCGCTGATCGACGAGATGGCCAACAGCGATCTCGACCTCGTCATCGCGGGTACGCAAGACGCCGTGATGATGGTCGAGTCCGAGGCCAAGGAGCTCGGCGAGCAGCAGATGCTCGAGGCCGTCATGTTCGGCCACCGCGGCTTCCAGCCGGTGATCAACGCGATCATCAAGCTGGCCGAGAAGGCCGCGAAGGAGCCGTGGAATTTCATGCCCACGGACACCTCGGCCGAGAAGGAGAAGATGAAGGCCCTAATCGAGAAGGATCTGCAGGCGGCCTTCGCCACGGCGCAAAAGCAGAAGCGCTATGAGCTGATCGACGCGGCGCGCGAGAAGGCGATGGCCGCTCTCGTTACGCCCGAGGACGACGCCAACCGCAAGGTGCTGCTCGACGGCGTGTTCAAGAGCATCGAGTCCGACATCGTGCGCGGCGACATCATCCGCACCGGACACCGCATCGATGGGCGCGACCTGAAGACCGTGCGCCCGATCGTGTCGGATACGCACGTGCTGCCGCGGGCGCACGGCTCGGCCCTCTTCACGCGCGGCGAGACGCAGGCGCTGGTCGTGGCGACGCTGGGCACCGGCGAGGACGAGCAGTTCGTCGATGCGCTCGAGGGCACGCGCAAGGAGCGATTCATGCTCCACTACAACTTCCCGCCCTACTCCGTCGGCGAGACGGGCCGCATGGGCTCGCCCGGCCGCCGCGAGATCGGCCACGGCAAGCTCGCATGGCGCGCCGTGCATCCGCTGCTGCCCGCACAGGAGCAGTTCCCCTACACCATCCGCGTCGTGTCGGAGATCACCGAGAGCAACGGCTCCTCGTCGATGGCGACCGTATGCGGAACGTCGCTGGCGCTGATGGACGCGGGCGTGCCCCTGAAGGAGCCGGTGGCGGGCATCGCCATGGGCCTCATCAAGGAAGGCAACGACTTCGCGGTGCTGAGCGACATCCTCGGTGACGAGGATCATCTGGGCGACATGGACTTCAAGGTGGCCGGCACGAAGAACGGCGTCACCTCGCTGCAGATGGACATCAAGATCACCGGTATCACCGAGGAGATCATGCGGGTGGCGCTGGAACAGGCGCACGCCGGACGCATGCACATCCTGGGCGAGATGTCGAAGTCTCTCGGCACGGCGCGCACGGAATTGGGCGAGCATGCGCCGCGCATCGAGACGATCAAGATCCCGGTCGACAAGATCCGTGAGGTCATCGGCTCGGGCGGCTCCGTGATCCGCGAGATCGTTGCGGAAAGCGGCGCCAAGATCGACATCGAGGACGACGGCACCGTGAAGATCGCGGCCGCCAAGCGCGAGGCGATCGAGGCGGCGCTGAACCGCATTCGCGGCATCACGTCCGAGCCCGAGGTCGGCCACATCTACAAGGGCAAGGTCGTCAAGATCATGGAGTTCGGCGCCTTCGTGAACTTCTTTGGTTCCAAGGACGGGCTCGTGCACATCTCGCAGCTCACGCAGGGCCGCCCGCAGACCGTGGGCGAGGTCGTCAAGGAAGGCCAGGAAGTCTACGTCAAGCTGCTGGGCTTTGATGACCGCGGCAAGGTGCGCCTGTCGATGAAGATCGTCGATCAGGCGACCGGTGCCGAGCTGCCGCCGCAGCCGCGCGAAGAAGGCGAAGGTAGCGGCGAAGGCCGCGAGGGCGGTGGCCGCAGGGAGCGCGGCGATGGCGGAGATCGCGGTGGACGCGGCGAGCGCCGTGAACGTCGCGAAGGCGGTGGCGGCGGAGAACGCCGCGAGCGCCGGCCTCCGCGCGATTTCGACTGATTTCAATGGCGCCGTCCCGGGACGGCGCCATTTGCCTTTCTGAGCCGCTTCCGCTCGTCACCGCGTTGCACTCCAGCCGCGATAGCTCGCCGTGATCTCCATTCTGCCGGGATTGCTCGTTGCCTTCATTGCGGCGGGCATCTTCGTGCGGCTGCTGGCGACACCGGCGCTGGCCCGGCTGGTGTTGGATATCCCGAATGACCGCTCGCTGCATGCCGTGCCGACGCCGCGGACGGGCGGGGTAGGTCTGCTGCTGGGCTGCGCTGTCGCCTGGGTCTTTGCGGGTGGGGCCAGCCTTCTGCCGCTTGTGGCGGGGCTGGCGGCGCTGCTCGGCGTTCTCTTTTTCATCGACGACGTGCGCGGGCTGAGTGTCCCGGTGCGCTTTGCCTCGCAGTTCGCGGCCGCCATCGCCTTCGTGCTCGCGAGCGGTCCGTACGCGCTGTGGCTGATGCCGTTGCTGGTCCTCGGCATCGTGTGGTCGATGAACCTCTACAATTTCATGGATGGCGCCAACGGGTTTGCCGGGGGCATGGCCGCGTTTGGATTCGGGGCGTACGCGATTGCGGCGAACGCGGCAGGCGCGAACGACCTGGCCCTGGCGGGTGCCATCATCGCCGGCGGGGCGCTCGGCTTCCTGCTTTGGAATTTCGATCCGGCACGGATCTTTCTCGGCGATGCCGGGTCGATTCCGCTCGGCTTTCTCGCATCGGTGCTCGGCGTCCTCGGCTGGCAGCGCGAGGTATGGCCGTTCTGGTTTCCGGTGCTGGTGTTCTCGCCGTTCGTGTTGGATGCGACGGTGACGCTGCTGCAGCGGGCGCTGCGTGGCGAGAAACTCTGGCAGGCGCACAAGACCCACTACTACCAGCGCCTCGTCGGCATGGGCTGGAGCCACCGCCAGCTCGCGCTTGCCGAATACGCGCTGATGGCGTGCGTGGCTCTATCGGCGCTGATATTCCGCGAGAGCGGTTGGCCGGCCGTGGTCGCGCTTATCGCCGCGTGGACCAGCGTCTATGTCACCATCGCAAGCATCGTGGATCAGCGCTGGGTGGCGTTTCAGGCGCGCAAAGGGACGGCGAAAGATCCCGGATAGCCGTGCGTTGCGGCGGAGCTGCGCTCCGCGCTCATGACACGGCTTCCGGGAACGCAAAGGGTGGGGAAAGAGCTAGAGCGAGCCCTACTCTCCCATCGGCGTCATGCACTTGCATGCTGTGCACGACGCCGGAGTCCGGATGCGATCGGCAAATTCTGAACTCATGAAGCGGCTTCTGGATCCCGACCTTCGTTGGGATGACGGCAGGGGAGAAACGAGTCGTGGGAGTTCACGCCGCCACCCCACTGGCGTCATCCCGGCGCCTCATGCGCACGCAGGTGTGCATGAGGGAATCATGCCGGGATCCAGTTGCCGATCAACGTACTCTGAACGAGTGGAAACGCGCCTGGGCCCCGGCCTTCGCCGGGGTGACGTTGGTGGAGAGGCTACCTCTCACTCACGGGACCGGTGTAACAAACTGACCGGCGCTGCCGCGCCTCAATACGTGGCGCGGCCGCCGGAGATATCGAAGACGCCGCCTGTCGTGAAGGAGTTGTCCTCCGACGCGACCCAGGCGATGAGGGCGGCGACCTCCTCGACGGTGACGAAGCGGCCGCGGGGAATCTTCGACAACATGAAGTTGATGTGCTGCTCGGTGATCTGGTCGAAGATGGCGGTCTTGGCGGCGGCCGGCGTGATGCAGTTGACGGCGATGTTCTTGTTGGCGAGCTCCTTGCCGAGCGACTTCGTCAGGGCGATGACGCCGGCTTTCGATGCGGAATAGTGGGCGGCGTTCGGATTGCCTTCCTTGCCGGCGATGGAGGCGATGTTGACGATGCGCCCGTAGTTCTGGGCGATCATGCCGGGCACCACGGCCTTGCAGCACAGGAACGGCCCGTCGAGGTTGATGCGCATGACCTTGCGCCACTCGTCGACGGTCGTGCCCCAGGTGGTGGCGTTGGCGCCGGCGATGCCGGCATTGTTGACGAGAATGTCGATGCGGCCGAGCGCTTTGACGGTGGCGTCGCGCGCCTTCTCGATCTCGGCGAGATCCGTAACATCGACGGGGACGGCGATCACGTCCTTGCCGAGGGCGGTCGCCGTCTTGTCGGCGAGGCCCTTGTCGCGGTCCCAAATGGCGACCCTGGCACCGGAGGCGAGGAAGCGTTCCGTGACGGCCCTGCCGATGCCTTGGGCGCCGCCGGTGACGACGGCCATGCGGCCCTTCAGGTCGATGGTATTGGACATGAACGTTTCTCTCCGGATGCGAGGGTTGTCGTTATGAGGGGAAGCGCCGGCGCAGCTCTGAGACTTGCGCTGGCGTCAGAGCATTCACCTTGTCGTGGCGCAGCATGAGGAACAGGCGTGCCGTCTCCTCCAGCTCCTCGATGGCATCCTGGGCGGCCGACAGGCTCGCGCCGGCGACGACGGGGCCATGATTGGCGAGCAGGACCGCGTGATGCTTGCCGGCGAGCTTGCCGACGGCTTCGGCGAGCGTGGCATCGCCCGGCGGGTAGTAGGGCACCAGCGGCAAGGCACCGATGCGCATGACGTAGTAGGCCGTGAGCGGGGGCAGGCAGTTGTCGTGGTCGATGCCGTGGAGGCAGCTCACGGCGACCGAGTGGGTCGAATGCAAATGGACCACGGCGCCGGTCTTCGGCCGTTTGTCGTACATGGTCGTGTGCAGGAAGGATTCCTTGGTCGGCGCATCGCCGCCGAGGAGCTTGCCGGAGGCGTCGAGATGCGAGAGCCGGGCGGGATCGAGCGTGCCGAGCGATGATCCCGTCGGCGTCATCAGCCATCCGCCATCGGGCAACGCGACGGAGATGTTGCCGGTCGAGCCGTGCGTCAGGCCGCGGTTGAACAGGGATGCTCCCGAGGTACACACCAGCTCGCGCAGTTTGGCGTGGGCGCTCACAGATCGAATCCTTTCACGCCAAGGCGCTCGAACGGATTCCCCTCCCCTCGACGGGGAGGGGCTAGGGGTGGGGTGACGATGCGAGAGTTGAGATGGTGGGCTGAGGCTGACGCGCCCTCGCGGGTGTGGTGCAAATCATCGGCGACAGCATTTGCGCAATCCCCCCACCCCCGACCCCTCCCCGCAAGGGGGAGGGGTGTTAGGCGGAGTCGACTTGGACGGTGGTCCTCTGTCATGCCAGCCGGTCCCAGGCTTTGAGGAAGAAGTCGGGTGCGCCGAAGTTGCCGGACTTGAGAGCAAGTGCCAGAGACGTGCCGCCGATGCTGCGCGTCCAAGGCACGCCCGGATCGATCTCGGGGCCGATCTCGAGGGCCAGAACGCCGAGCCCGTTGACGACGGCGCCGGACGTCTCGCCGCCGGCAACGATGAGGCGCGAGAAGCCGGCGGCGACAAGCTTCTCGGTGACGTCGGCAAGCTCGCGCTCGACGAGGGAGCCGGCGATCTCGCGGCCGAGCTTGGCCTGGACGGCGCGCACACTCTCAGGGTCGGCGCTGGAATAGACGAGAACGGGTTTGCCGGCGGGCTGAGCAATGGCCCAGTCGGCGATCTTCCGGCTGCTGTCGCTGCCGCGGTCGATGGCGAACGGGTCGATCTGGAATACCGGTACGCCGGCGTCGATGGCGCGTTTCACCTGGCCGCGCGTCGCCTCCGAGCAACTGCCGGAGATGATGGCTGTGCGGCCCTTGGGTGCCGCGAGCTTGGCCGGCGCGGCCGTGGCTCGCATGAGCTTGGCACGGATGAAGTTGGCGGGAAGTCCGAGGGCGACCCCGGACCCGCCCGTGATCAGGCGCATGCCGTCGGCCGCTGTTCCCATGTCGACGAGATGCTTGTCGGTGATGGCATCGACGATGACGAAGCGCTCGCCCCTAGCCTTGGCCGCCTCGAAGGCGGCGGTGATTGCGGCCGCACCCTTGTCGACCTCGGAGAAGGGAACCAGGCCGACCTTGAGTTTGGTCTGTCGCTGCAGCACGCGCACCAGGTTGGAATCGCGCATGGGCGTCAGCGGATGATCCTTCATCGGGCTTTCGGCCAGCGGCAGGTCGCCGACGAACAGGTTCCCCATGTAGACGGTGCGCTTGTTGGTGGGGAAGGCGGGGCAGGCCAGCGCCAGATCGGCGCCGAGGCGGTCCATGAGGGCTTCAGCCACAGGGCCGATGTTGCCCTTGTCGGTCGAGTCGAAGGTGGAGCAGTACTTGAAGAAGATCTGTTTGGCGCCAAGGGCCAGGAGAGCCTCGGCGCTTCTCAGGGACAGATCGACGGCCTCCTCGACCGGGCAAGTCCGGGTCTTGAGGGCAACCACGACGGCGTCGAAGCCGTCGAGCTGGCTGCCGGCCTCGGGAACCTGCATCACCTGCACGGTGCGCATGCCGGCACGGGTCAGCATCAGGGCAAGGTCGGTCGCGCCGGTCAGGTCGTCGGCGATGCAGCCCAGCAGCAAGGGATGTTCCTCCAGGCAGTGTCCTTAGGCTGGCGACAATAGGCCATTGACGCCCGAGACGGCAACGCGAACTCCGATCCAATGAGCGTCCTGCCCTCACAGGACGGGGGGCCATTCGCCTTTCGGATATGCGAGTTTCAGGCTCTGCGCGGGGGTGTTGTTTGGTTTGCGTTTTTCGCGCGAATGGGCCTTTGCACTGAGGCCGGACGCGGTGCTAGGTTGCGCCCCGCAAGCGGATTGCCGCCGGGAGGCACGCAATCATCCGCCCACCCCGAGGACAGGATGACGTCGCAGTACGAGACCATACAACTTGCCATTGGCGAGGACCGGGTGGGCGTTATCACATTGAACCGTCCCGACGCGCTGAATTCCATGAACACCGCGATGATGCGGGAGCTGCGCGACTGTTTCACCGAGTTCTATGTCGATGAGAACGCCGCGGCCTGCCTGGTGCTGACCGGCAGCGGCAATCGCGGGTTCTGCACGGGCGCCGACCTCAAAGAGCGCAAGGGGATGACCGACGAGACCTGGCGACAGCAGCACGCCACGCTCGAGCAGGCCATTCGCGCCATGATGGCGTGCCCCATTCCCATGATCGCGGCCGTCAACGGATTTGCCTATGCAGGCGGTATGGAGCTGGCGCTGGCCTGCGACTTCATCTACGCCGCCGAGCACGCCAAGTTTGCCCTGACCGAGGTGACGCTCGGCATCATGCCCGGCGCCATGGGCACGCAGAACCTGCCGCGCGCCGTTGGCGTGCGCCGCGCCAAGGAGATCATGCTGTCGGGTACCCCGTTCTCGGCGGCGGAGGGCCTGGAGTGGGGCATGGTCAACAGGGTGGTGCCCGGCGACAAGCTCATGGACGAGGCTATGGCGGCCGCGCGCAGGATCGCTGCGAACGCACCCGTCTCCGTCCGGCAGGCCAAGAAGGCCCTGGACAAGGCCACGGATGTGGACCGGTCCAACGGCTACGCATTCGAGATCGAGGCGTACAACCGTACGATCGTGACCGAGGATCGTCAGGAAGGCATCAATGCCTTCAATGAGAAACGCAAGCCGCGGTACAAAGGCCGCTAAAGCGAGGAGGAGTTGGAATGCAACGCGATGTCATCGTGCGTGAGGTGGGGCTCAGAGATGGCCTGCAGCTCGTAAAGTCCTTCGTGCCGGCGGAAACCAAGCTCGCCTGGGCCAAGGCCCTGGCTGCGGCCGGCATTCCGGAGGTGGAGGTCACGTCGTTCGTGCCGGCGAAGGTCATTGCGCAGTTCGCGGATGCGACCGAGATCGCCACGGGCGCGTTGAAGATCCCGGGGCCGCTGTGGTGTGCGTTGACGCCAAACCGCAAGGGCGCGGAGCTGGCGCTGACGGCTGGCCTGAAGAAGATCAACTTTGTGATGTCGGTGTCGGAAGGGCACAACCTGTCGAACGTGCGCAAGAGCACGGACCAGTCGTTCGATGAGTTCCGCCAGATCGTCGAGCTGCGCAACTCGCGGCCGGAGTGGAAGGACGTGGTGCTGCAGGGCTGCCTTGCCACCTCGCTCGGCTGCACGATCGAGGGTCACGTGCCGCCCGATCGCGTGCTGTCGTTCCTCGACCGCTACCTGGCGCTCGGCGCAGACGAGATCACACTCGCCGATACGGTCGGCTACGCCAGCCCGAGCGAGGTGAGCAATCTCTTCCACCACGCCGTCCGGCTGACGGCCGGGAAGCCGGTCTATGCGCATTTCCATGACACGCGCGGCCTCGGCCTCGCCAATGTGGTCGGGGCGCTGGAGGCGGGCGTGCGCGGCTTCGATGCTTCGACGGGTGGCCTCGGCGGCTGTCCGTTCGCGCCCGGCGCCTCCGGCAACATCGTCATGGAGGACCTGGTGTTCCTGCTCGAGAAGGAGGGCCTGAGGACGGGCGTCGACCTCGAGAAGTACCGCAGCGTGCGCGGCATCGCCGAGAAGGCGCTGCCGGACGAGAAGTTCTACGGCACCATCCTCAAGGCGGGTTTGCCGAAGGGCTTCAAGCCGCCGTCGGGCGTGATGGCCGCGGAATAAACAGGGAAGAGGTTATGCAAGAGAGCAGCGACAGCCGGCTGATGATGCCGATGGAGCCCGACTGGGCGGATATTCGCGAGGGCGTGCGCAAGATCTGCGAGCGCTTCCCGAACGAATACTGGCTCAAGCTCGATCACGCGTCGGAATATCCGTCCGAGTTCGTCGCTGCACTGACCGAGGACGGCTATCTCGGCTGCCTCATTCCTGAGGAGTACGGCGGCTCCGGCCTGCCGCTCAGTGCTGGCTGCGCCGTGCTGGAGACGATCCACGAGACGGGCTGCAACGCCGCGGCCTGTCACGCGCAGATGTACACGATGGGGACCGTGCTGAAGCACGGCTCCGAGGAGCAGAAGCGCCGCTATCTGCCGGACATCGCTGCCGGCAAGATGCGGCTGCAGGCCTTCGGCGTGACCGAGCCGACGACGGGCTCGGATACGACGCAACTCAAGACGCGCGCCGACAAGGTCGGCAACAAGTACGTCGTCAACGGGCAGAAGGTGTGGACCAGCCGCGTCCAGTACTCGGACCTGATGCTGCTGCTGGCACGGACCACGCCGGCCGACCAGGTGAAGCGGCGCTCCGACGGCCTCTCGGTGTTCCTCGTCGATCTGCGCGAGGCCAAGGGCAACGGCGTCACGATCAACAAGATCGACGCCATGATCAATCACAACACCTGCGAGGTGTTCTTCGATAACCTGGAAGTGCCGCCCGAGAGCCTGATCGGTGAGGAGGGCAAGGGCTTCAAGTACATCGTCGACAGCATGAATGCCGAGCGCATCCTGATCTCGGCGGAGTCGCTGGGCGATGCCAAGTTCTTCATCCGGCGTGCGACCGATTACGCCAAGGAGCGCGTCGTGTTCGGGCATCCGATCGGCAAGAACCAGGGCGTGCAGTTCCCGATCGCGCGGTCACATGCGCAGCTGGTGGCGGCGGAATTGCTTGTACGTAAGGCGGCGGCGCTGTTCGAAGCCGGCCGCGACTGCGGTGCGGAAGCCAACATGGGCAAGATGCTGGCCTCGGAAGCGGCCTGGCAGGCGGGCGAAGCCTGCATGCAGACGTTCGGTGGCTTCGCCTATGCGCGCGAGTACGGCATCGAGCGCAAGTGGCGCGAGGCGCGGCTGTATCAGACCGCACCGATCTCGACGAACATGATCCTGGCCTATGTCGGCCAGCATGTGCTGGGGATGCCGCGGAGCTATTGAAGGGGTGAGTGGTAAGATGGTGAGTGGTGAGTGGTAGGTCGTGCCATTTACATAGGCCATCTACCACTTACCATCTACCACTTACCATCTCACCACTTACCATCTCACCCAGCATACGTCGCGACCTCGACGAGATTGCCGTCCGGATCCTCGCAGTAGATCGAGGTCATGGGGCCGAGTGCGCCGGTGCGCGGCACGGGCCCGACGGTGATCTTGATGCCGGCGTTGCGCAAGCGCTCCATGACCGGCTCCAGCGGACCCTCGGTGATGAAACACAGGTCCAGCGAGCCCGGTGCGTCGACCGCGCACGTTTCCCAGCTCGCATCGCCCGTCCTGCGCAGGTTGAACTTGTGCTTACCGAACTTGAGGGCGATGCGGGGCGTCGGCTCGGCGGGGCTGACGTAGGTCTCGCGCCGGAAGCCGAGCGCTCGCTCGTACCACGATGCGGTCGTCTCGACGTCGCGGCAGTTGATGACGATGTGGTCGATGCGGTCGATGAGCATTGCGCGTGCCTCCGCCCTGAATATCGACCACGCTAATCGCCGCCGGGAGGCATGGCTAGCGGCGATGTGCAAGCCCGAGGTCTGCGCAACCGAGACGCTGCAATGCACGGCGCAGAGTTGACGGAGGGTGCCAAAAGGGGGTCAATGCGCCCGTATCACTTGGAGGAAACACCAATGAAGATCGCCATTCTCGGCGTGGGAGCGATGGGCTCGGTCTATGCGGGCCTGCTGGCCGATGCGGGCCATGACGTGTGGGCTGTCGACGTCTGGAAGGACCACGTCGATGCCATCAAGAAGAACGGCCTGCGGGTCGAGGGTGCGTCGGGCGACCGCACGGTCAAGATGAATGCCACGTCGGATGCCTCCGAGGTGAAGAACGCGGACCTCATCATCATCGCCACCAAGGCCGATGGCGTCGAGGCGGCCGCCAGGTCGGCCAAAGCCATGGCCAAGCCGGAAGCGCCGATCCTGACCATCCAGAACGGCCTCGGCAGCGCCGACAAGGTGGCCGAGATCGTCGGCAACGAGCGCATCATGATCGGCGTGGTCGGTGGCTTCGGCGCGTCCATGAAGGGACCGGGCCACGCGCATCACAACGGCTGGGAGTTCCTGCGGCTCGGCGAGATGAACGGCGGCCTGACGCCGCGCCTCGAGACGGTGAAGAAGACCTGGGAGTCGGGCGGGTTCAAGGTCCTCACCTTCGACGACATCCACAAGATGATCTGGGAGAAGCTGATCTGCAATTGCACGTACTCGGGCACGTGCGCGCTGACCAACCTGCGTGTGGGCGAGGTGCAGGCGTCGCCGAGCGCCTGGAGCATCGCGGCGGCGTGCGCGGCGGAAGCCTATCACGTGGCCAACGGCAAGGGCATCAAGCTCGATTTCGATGATCCCGTGCGCTACGTGAAGGAGTTCGGGCAGAAGATCCCGAACGCGCGGCCGTCCATGCTGCTCGATCATCTCGCCGGACGGCGTGCCGAGGTCGACAACATCAACGGCGCCATTCCGCGCGAGGGGCAGAAGGTCGGCATCGCCACGCCGGTGAATTCGCTGGTGGTGGCGCTGCTGAAAGCCAAAGAGTCGGCGTTCAAGTAGCTTCTGCTGCGTTACTGAACACCCAGCTTCTTCCCGCCCGCGGGGAGAAGCGGCATTTCCGAGATCGCCTGAAAACACCATGGATGCGCACGTCTTTTTCGCCGTTCTGGCGGCCGCGTTGTTTCACGCCTCGTGGAACGCCGGACTGAAGGTGCGCATCAACCCGGCCATCGCCATTACGCTGATGTCGGTGGTTGCCGGCCTGGTGGCCCTGCCGCTGTGGCCGCTGTTCGGCATGCCGGCGGCGGCGTCTTGGCCCTATCTCGCCGCGTCCCTGGCGATCCACCTGTTCTATTACATCTGGCTGGCGGAGGCATATCGCACGGGCGACCTGGGGCAGGTGTACCCGATCGCGCGCGGCTCGGCGCCGCTGATGACGGCCGTCGGAACGTCGCTGCTGCTCGGCGAGTCGCTCGGCTCCATCGGCTGGGCAGGCGTGCTGCTGTTGACGTCAGGCGTGGTCCTGCTGTCGCTGCGCGGCGGGCGTGCGCTGAGCGCGTTCGACGGGCGGTCGATCGGCTTTGCGTTCGCGACGGCGGCGACGATCACGGCGTACACGCTGGTGGACGGCGTCGGCGCGCGGCTGTCGGGGAACGCCCATGCCTATGCCGTGGCGCTGTTCGTGCTCGATGGCATCATGATGCTCGTGTACGGGCTGGCGCGGCAGCGGACGGAGATGACCGGGGCGCTCAAGTCCGGGTGGCTGTTGATCGCTGCCGGTGGTGCGTTTTCGCTGGCGTCCTACTGGATCGCGATCTGGGCCATGAGCGTGGCGCCGATCGCGCTGGTTGCGGCCGTGCGCGAAACGAGCGTGCTGTTTGCAGCGGCGCTCGGCGTGTTCCTGCTCAAGGAGCCGGTGGTGCCGGCCCGCATTGTGGCGGCGGCTCTTGTGCTGGGCGGCCTCGTGCTGATCCGGCTGCACTGAGCCCCGGCCTAGCGATTGCTCGCGATCGGCGTTTCGCCGGAAGACCCTTTGTCGGTTTCCGGGGACTTCACGTCCGCGGCGGATACGGCGCGCAAGCGGCTCTCGGTCAGCTCGCCCGCGGCTTCCAGGATGGGATAGGCCACCGACGTCAGGTGCGAGTTGATACGCTTCAGGTCGCGGATGATGTCGAGGTGGATGGAGCTCGTCTCGATGCTTTCGGCGCGGCCCTGCCGCAGCCGGTCGAAGTGGCGGTCGGCGGCCTCGAACTCGCGGCTGCGCATGTCGGTTTTGGCGAGCAGCAGGCGGCGTGCGAGCGCCACGTCGCGGCTGGCAAAGACGTTGAGCGCAAGCCGCATGTTGTCCACGACCTGGCCGTGGAAGCGGCGGAGCTCGGCCGCACCTTCGGGTGAGAAGGCGTAGCGCTTCTTGATCTTCTTGGCAGCCAGCTCCATCAGGTTCTTGTCGATGATGTCGCCGATGTGCTCGAGGTTCATCGTGAAGGTCAGGATCTCGACGTAGCGCCGGCTGTCGTCCTCGCTCATGTCGGCCTTGGACGCGCGGATCATGTACAGCTTGATGGCTTCGTGCAGCGCGTCGACGTCGTCGTCCGTTTTCTCGATTTCGCGCACGAGGGCCATGTCGCTGCCTTCGATGGCCGGAAGGGAGCGGCGGAGCATGCCGAGCACGGTATCGCCGACGTTGAGGGTCTCGCGCATGGCGCAGGCCAGCGCCTCCGAGGGGGATTCGAGCGCCGTCGGATCAAGGTGCTGGGGCACGCGGCGATCGAACGCCGTGGGTGCGTCGGGCAATACGTGCGTGACGAGGCGTGCGAGCGCATCGACGAAGGGCAGGAATGCCAGGGCGACAACGACGTTGAACGCCGTATGCGCATAGAGAACGAGGCGCGCGGGGTCGCCGCCGAGCGCCGGCAGCAGCTTGGCCAGGGGGGCGATGAACGGAATGGCCAGAATGCCGATGGTGGCGCGCGCGATCATGTTGCCGAGGGGAACGCGCCGCGCGGGGACGCTGGCGGCGGACAAGGCCACGTAGGGCGCGACGGAGCCGCCAATGTTGGCGCCGACGACAAGGGCCAGCGCCAGCGTCAGGCTGATGGCGCCGCCGGCGGCCAGCGACATGATGAAGAGGATGATGGCGAGCGACGAGTGCGTCAGCCACGTCAGGAGCGCGGCGACGATGACGGCGATGATCGGCTCGGTGCCGAGAGCCGAGATGATGACGGTCAGGATCGAGCTTTCGCGCATGGCGCCCGACACCTGCGACAGCACCGACAGCGCCAGCAGCATGAGGCCCAAGCCGATGGCGATGCGGCCGGCGCTCTTCATGCGGTCGTTGCCAGCGATCGTGAACAGGGTAACGCCGATGAACAGTCCGGCGGCCCAGAGCCACTTGATGTCGAAGGCGAAAACCTGAGCGACGAGCGTGGTGCCGACATCCGCGCCGAGCATGATGGCCAGCGCGATGGGAAGCGTGACCAGGCCGCGCCCGGCGAAGGAGGCGAGCAGCAGTGCCGTTGCCGTCGAGCTTTGCACGAGGCCGGTCACGCCGATGCCGGCGGCGAAGGCCGTGAAGCGGTTGCGGGACGCACGGCCCAGCAGCGCGCGCAGGGCCGCGCCGAACGCGCGTGTGAGGCCCGTGCGCACCATGCGCACGCCCCACAGCAGCAGCGCGACGGCGCCCAGCAGCGTCAGAAGCAATTCGCTACCGGCCATGTTTCACACCTCGTCCCGCATTTGCCGGTCCATTGACCCCTTTGGCCGCATCCGCGGCAGCAGCTCTTGCCGGATCGGCAAGCCAGCCCTGTTCCCCGGCGAGACGATGCGCCGTTTCGAGGAAACGGGCAACCAGGCCGAGCTTGCGGCGTTCCGCTCGGCAGATGGCGTACTCGGCCACCGACACGTCCTGATCGGAGATGGGGATGGCGCGCAGGCGCGAATCGCGGCCGGCTTCGCTGGCGAACACGACGCCGACGCCAAACTCGGCGGCAACGGCCTCACGCACTGCCTCGCGCGTGGCCACGTCGAAGACCTGGCCCGTCTTGATGCGGGCGGCCTTGATGCGGGTCTCGGCCACCTCGCGTGTGATCGAGCCGCGCTCGCGCACGACGAGGTCGCGGCCGGCGAGATCGGCAATCGAGACGCGCATGCGCCGCGCCCACGGATCGGCGGCGCTCACCAGCAGCACGAGGCGATCCTCGCGGATCTTGGCGGCGAACAGGCGCGGATCGGAAACCGGTCTCGCCATAACGCCGACGTCAGCCTCTTCGTTCAGGACCTGAGCCATGACCTGACTCGAATTGTCGATTCGCAACGAGAACGCCAGGCCTTTGACGCGGCGCTTGAGGTCGGCGAGCACGGGAATGACGTGCACCGCGCTGTCGGCGCTGACGCGCAGGCCGCCGCGCACGGCGGTGCGATCCTGGGTCAGGATACCGGCGACGCCGTCCATGGCCTCGTTGAGGCGCATGGTGGCCGCAAACAGGGCCTCGCCCGACGGGGTGAGCCGGATACGCCGGCCGGCGCGCTCGAACAACGGTGTCCCCATGGTCCTCTCCAGGGCCCTGACCTGGGCCGAAAGGGTCGGCTGGCTCAGTCCGCTCAGCCGTGCCGCGACGGTAAAGCCGCCTGCTGCGGCAACACGATGGAAGGCCAGCACATGGTTCAGATTCACGCGTTCGCCTCGCTGGAGTGTCGGACCGGCATGGCCCGAGGACAAATAGATTGCATCTATATGTCATATCGAAGGGGTATATTGGCTCAATATTAAAGGCGCGGCTAGGATCGCTTCGTTTTTCGCCTATGGGAGGGCCGATATGACCGCAAGCCGCGCACCGCAGGGCACGTCAGAGACGGGCGATCCGCTGTTGCTGACGCCTGGGCCGCTGACCACGTCGAAGGCCGTCAAGCAGGCCATGGTGCACGACTGGGGTTCTCGCGACGCGGCCTTCATTGCCATCAACAAGGCAGTGCTGGAGCGGCTGCCCGAGATCGTCAACGGCAAGGGCACGCACGTGACCGTGCCGATGCAGGGCTCCGGGACTTTTGCCGTCGAGGCGATGCTGACGACCTTCGTGCCGCCGAGCGGCAAGGTGCTGCTGCTCATCAACGGCGCTTATGGGCAACGCGCCAAAAAGATCCTCGAGATCGCGCGGCGGCAGGTGGTCGTGCACGAGACGGCGGAGGATACGCGGCCCGACCTGGCGAAGGTGGAGGCGATCCTGAAGGCGGACAAGGCCATCACGCACGTGTTCGCGGTGCACTGCGAGACGACCAGCGGCATCCTCAACCCGATCGTGGAGATCGCGCGGCTGGCGGAGCAGCACGGCAAGCGGTTCCTGCTCGACTCCATGAGCGCCTTCGGCGCTCTGCCGATCGACGTGAAGACCATGACGGTCGATGCGGTGGCGGCATCATCGAACAAATGCATCGAAGGCGTGCCCGGCCTTGGCTTCGTCATCGCGCGCGAGGCCGCTCTGGCCGAGACCAAGGGCAACGCCACGACGCTCGTGCTCGACCTGCACGACCAGTGGCAGAACTTCGTGAAGACCGGGCAGTACCGCTTCACGCCGCCGATCCATGTGATCGTGTCGTTTCACCAGGCGCTAGAGGAGTTCCTGGCCGAAGGTGGCCAGCCTGGGCGGGGCGGCCGTTACGCCGAGAACGGCCGCATTCTGGCCGAGGGCATGCAGGCTATGGGCTTCCAGCTGCTCCTGCCCAAGGCGATCCAGGCGCCGATCATCTACACCTTCCACATGCCGAAGGACCCGAAGTTCGTCTTCCAGGGCTTCTACGACAGCCTGAAGGAACGGGGATACGTGATCTACCCGGGCAAGCTGACGGTGGCCGACAGCTTCCGCATCGGCTGTATCGGCCGCATCAATGCGCAGCACATGCGGAATTTCCTGGCCACGGTCGCTGAAGTGCTGGCCGAAATGGGTGTGACAAATCTCCGGGCCGCAGCATAGACGACACGCGCGCGTGATATCCTGCGTGACGGACGACAGCAAAGCGGAGATCCCGGAATGAACGCCCATCGCAACATGCCGCAGGTGATCTGCAACGGCCGCATCTACGAGTTTCCCAAGGCCCCGACGGTCGTGATCTGTCTCGACGGATCGGAGCCCGGCTACATCGAGCAGACCATCGAGGCGGGACGCGCGCCGACCTTCGCACGCTTCATGAGCAGCGGCGCCAACCTGCTCGCCGACAGCGTGATCCCGAGCTTCACCAATCCGAACAACCTCTCGATCATCACGGGGCGTCCGCCGGCGGTGCACGGCATTGCCGGCAACTTCTTCTATGACGCGGCAGCCAAGGCCGAGGTCATGATGAACGACCCGAAGTTCCTGAGGGCGCCGACCATCCTGCGCGCGTTCCAGGATGCGGGCGCCAAGGTGGCCATGGTCACGGCCAAGGACAAGCTGCGGCTGCTGCTGTCGAACGGCCTCGACTATGCGGCGGGGACGGCCATCGCCTTCTCGTCGGAGCGCGCCGACAAGGCGACCAAGGCCGACAACGGCATCGACAACGTCGTGGGCTTCGTGGGCCTGCCGGTGCCCGACGTCTACTCGGCGGGGCTGTCCGAGTTCGTGTTCGCGGCCGGCGTGAAGCTGATGGAGACCTACCGGCCCGATCTGATGTACCTGTCGACCACGGATTACATCCAGCACAAGGTCGGTCCGGGCACGCAGGTTGCCAACGACTTCTACGCCATGATCGACGGCTACCTCGACAAGCTCGACAAGCTCGGCGCCATCGTGGTGGCGACGGCCGATCACGGCATGAACGACAAGCACAAAAGCGACAAGTCGCCGGACGTGATCTACCTGCAGACGCTGTTCGACCAGTGGCTCGGAAAGGGCAAGGCGCGGGTCATCCTGCCGATCACCGACCCCTATGTCGCGCATCACGGGGCGCTCGGCGGCTTCGCCACGGTGCATGTGCCTGCGGGCAGCGACATGGCGGATCTGCTGGCGAAGGTGCGGGCCGTCGACGGCGTGGAGCTGGCTGTCACACAGGCGGAAGCGTGCGAGCGCTTCGAGCTGCCGGCCGACCGCATCGGCGACATGGTCGTCATCTCGACTCGGAACAAGGTGCTGGGCACGGCGCCGGAGCTGCACGATCTCTCGGGCCTCGACGAGCCGCTGCGCTCGCACGGCGGCCTGTCGGAGCAGCGCGTGCCGATGATCGCCAACCGCAAGGTTCTGCTGTCGCCGGGCCGGCGCTTGCGCAATTTCGATGTGTTCGACGTGGCGCTCAACCACGTCCAGCAGGGATAGGAGACCGCCATGCAGGAGCGGGTGAAGACACCGCAGCTGCCGACGAAGCTCAACGAGCAGATGCGTATCGCCGGGAAGCTGGTGGATGCGGATGAGCGCATCGAGGTGCGCAATCCCTACACCGGCGATCTCGTCGGTACGGTACCGGCGGCGAACCCGGCCCAGGTGGCGGAAGCGTTCAAGATTGCCAACGCCTACAAGCCGAAGCTGTCGCGCTACGACCGCCAGAAGATCCTGATGAAGACGGCAGAGCTGCTGGCGCAGCGGCGCGAGGCGATTGCACACCTCATTACGGCCGAGAGTGGTTTGTGCCTGAAGGACAGCCTCTACGAGGTCGGCCGGGCTTACGACGTGTACTCGCTGGCCGGTCAGCTCGCCATCCGCGACGACGGCGAGATCTACTCCTGCGATGTGACGCCACAGGGCAAGCAGCGGCGCATCTACACGATGCGCACGCCGCTCAGGGGCGTGCTGTCGGCGATCACGCCGTTCAACCATCCGCTGAACATGATCAGCCACAAGATTGCGCCGGCCATCGCCACCAACAACCGCGTCGTGGCCAAGCCCACGGAGCTGACGCCACTGACGGCGCTGCTGCTGGCCGATATCCTGTACGAGGCGGGCCTGCCGCCCGAGATGCTGTCTATCGTCACCGGCAATCCGCGCACGATGGGCGATGCCATGATCACCGATCCGCACGCCGACGTGGTGACATTCACGGGCAGCGTGCGCGTGGGCAAGTACATCGCCGAGAAGGCCGGCTACAAGCGCATCGTGCTGGAGCTCGGCGGCAACGACCCGCTGATCGTCATGGAGGATGCGGACCTCGACAAGGCCGCCGAGCTGGCGGTGCAGGGGGCGACGAAGAATTCCGGACAGCGATGCACGGCCGTTAAGCGCATCCTGTGCGTCGAGAAAGTGGCGGACAAGTTCGTCGAGCTGGTGCTGGCGAAAGCCAAGAAGCTCAGGAGCGGCGACCCGATGGATCCGGAAACGGATGTCGGCACGGTCATCCACGAGCGCGCGGCCAAGGAGTTCGAGGCCCGCGTCAACGATGCCGTGGCCAAGGGGGCGAAGCTGCTGTTCGGCAACGATCGCCGCGGCGCGCTGTATCCCGTGACGGTGGTGGATCACGTGCCCTACACGTGCGACCTGGTGCATGAGGAGACGTTCGGGCCGGTCGTGCCGATCATCCGCGTGCCGAATGCGATCGAGGAGATCATCAAGATCTCCAATTCGACGGCCTACGGTCTGTCCTCGGGCGTGTGCACGAGCCGCCTCGACTACATCACCAGGTTCGTCAACGAGCTTGAGGTGGGCACGGTCAATATCTGGGAGGTGCCGGGCTATCGCATCGAAATGTCACCGTTCGGCGGTATCAAGGACAGCGGCCTCGGCTACAAGGAAGGCGTCTGGGAAGCCATGAAAAGCTATACCAACGTCAAAACCTATTCCCTGCCCTGGCCCGGGTGACAGACGCTCCCGCATCGGGCAATGTTGCTCACGCGAAAGATGAAGACAGTGGACTAAGCGACGGACAGGGGTAGCATCGTGTGATGTGGCGTGGCTGGCTTCGTCTGTTGGTGATGGTGTGCGTCAGCCTGGGCCTTGCTGCTCCGGCGTTCGCGCAGCGCACCAAGGTCGTGGCCTACACGGCGATCGAGAACGAGCAGCTTCCCGTCTTCAAGGCCGCCATCGAGGCGGCCGTTCCCGAGGTCGAGATCGAGTGGGTGCGCGACTCGACCGGCGTGATCACGGCGCGTTTCCTGGCGGAGAAGGATCAGCCGCGCGCCGACATCGTGCTGAGCTTCGCCGTCTCCAGCATCATCCTGTTCAAGAGCATGGGGCTACTGGAGGCCTACACACCGCAAGGGTGGGAGGCTCTCAAGCCGCGGTTCAAGGACCGGGCGGAGCCCGCCGCGTGGTTCGGCCATGACGCTTTTCTCGGTGCTGTCTGCTTCAACACCATCGAGGGGCAGAAGGTCGGCCTGACGCCGCCCAAGACCTGGGCGGACCTGACCGACCCCAAGCTCGAAGGCAAGGTGGTGATGTCGCATCCGGGCTCGTCGGGCACCGGCTACCTGATGGTGGCGGGCTGGCTGCAGATGATGGGCGAGGAGGCCGGGTGGCGCTACATGGATGCACTCCATCGCAATATCGCCGTCTACATGCATTCGGGCTCGGCGCCGTGCGTGCAGGCGGCGCGGGGCGAGCGCGTCGCCGGCATCTCGTTCGACATGCGCGGGGCACGGGAGAAGACCGCAGGCGCGCCGATCGAGGTCGTGCTGCCGGCGGACGGCGTCGGCTGGGACATGGAAGCGACCGGCGTGGTGAAAGGCGCAAAACAGGCGGCGCTGGCGCGCAAGGTCGCCGACTGGGCGGCGAGCAAGCAGGCCAATGAGCTCTATGCCCGCTACTACGCCATCGTCGCGCATCCGGACGTGAGCAACCTGCCGCCGAACTATCCGCAGGGTGCCGAAGCGCGCATGGCCAACATCGATTTCGAGAAAATGGCCACCGACCGGGATCGTATCCTGGCCGAGTGGAGCCGCCGCTACGAAGGCAAGGCCGCTAAGAAGTAGACGGACAATTACGTCGGAGCGTGGACGGCGGCTGCATGGCGCGGACGCCGATAAAAGGGAGAAGGATTGCGATGGACTACGGATTGCTCAGGACGCTGGGGTGCAGTCTCGGCCTGACGGTGGCGTTGGGCTTGGGGCTGTCGCTGCCGGCCGAGGCGCAGAAGACGCAGCTCACCATCTATACCGCGCTGGAGAACGATCAGCTCGGTCCGTTCAAGGCGGCGATCGAGGCGGCGGTGCCGGAGGTCGAGGTCGTGTGGGTGCGCGATTCCACGGGCGTCATCACGGCACGCTTCCTCGCCGAGAAGGACAATCCGCGCGCGGACATGGTGATGGGGCAGGCGGCGACATCGCTGCTGATGTTCGAGAAGCTCGGCCTGCTCGAGACCTACAAGCCGAAGGGCGCGGACGCGCTGAAGGAGGTCTTCCGCGACACGAGCGGCGACTACACCTGGACAGGCATGGACGCCTATCTCGGCGTGATTTGCTACAACACGGTGGAAGCCGGGAAGATCGGCGCGGCGCCGCCCAAGTCCTGGAAGGATCTGCTCGACGCCAAGTACAAGGGCAAGCTGGTGATGCCGCATCCCGCGTCGTCCGGCACGGGCTACCTGATGGTCGGCGCCTGGCTGCAGATGATGGGCGAGGCCGAGGGCTGGAAGTTCATGGACGGCCTGCACGAGAACATCGCCGTGTACACGCACTCGGGCTCGGCACCGTGCGTGCAGGCGGCCCGCGGCGAGCGTGTTGCTGGTGTCGCGCTCGACATGCGCGGTGCGTCGGAGAAGACGAAGGGTGCGCCGCTGGAGGTCATCATCCCGTCGGAAGGCACGGGCTGGGAGATGGAAGCCTCGGCCATCGTCAAAGGCACGAAGAAGCTCGAGCTTGCCAAGAAGGTCGCTGATTGGAGCACCACGAAGGGCGCCAACGAGCTTTATTCCAAGACCTATGCCACGGTGGCATTGCCCGACACGGGCACGGCGCCTCCGAACTATCCGCCGAATGCTGAGAAGTCGATGATCAAGAACGATCTGACCTGGATGGCGGACAACCGCGAGCGCATTCTGGCCGAGTGGTCGAAGCGCTACGAGTCGAAGGCAGCGCCCAAGAACTAGGCGTTGTGTGAGAAAATGAGCAACCGGGTCGTGGACTGCCGCGGCCCGGTTGTACGCAGATGGCCTTGTTCACAACACTGACTTGTGGGCATCGTTACTCTCGCTTCGTCTGTAATTGACGAGATCAGACCATGCAGGACGTGATCAATCGCGGATCGGGCGCGGGTCCCGAGTCGAAAGCGGCGGCTCAGCCGTTCGTGCGTATTCGTGACCTCGTCAAGACGTTCGGCCAGTTCACGGCCTTGCAAGGCGTTTCCCTCGAAGTCCAGAAGAGCGAGTTCGTTTGCTTCCTCGGGCCGTCCGGCTGCGGCAAGACCACGTTGCTGCGCGCCATTGCCGGGCTCGATCCGCAGGACACGGGCACGATCGAGATCGGTGGGCGCGATGTCTCCAACCTGCCGCCGGCAGCGCGGGACTTCGGCATCGTGTTCCAGTCCTACGCGCTGTTTCCCAACCTGACGGTCGCGGCCAACGTCGGCTATGGGCTCGTCAATCGCAAGCGTTCCAGGAGCGAGATCGAGGCGCGGACCAAGGAGCTGCTGACGCTCGTCGGTCTGCCGGAGCAGGGCGGCAAGTATCCGGTGCAGCTGTCGGGCGGCCAGCAGCAGCGCGTGGCGCTGGCGCGGGCGCTTGCGACCTCGCCGAGCCTGCTGCTGCTGGATGAGCCGCTGTCGGCGCTCGATGCGCGCGTGCGCGTTCGTTTGCGCGACGAGATCAAGGATCTGCAGCGCAAGCTGGGTGTGACGACCATCATGGTGACGCACGACCAGGAGGAAGCGCTCTCCATGGCCGATCGTATCGTGGTCATGAACCAAGGTCGGATCGAGCAGGTCGGGACGCCGGCCGAGATCTATCGCGCGCCGGCCTCGGCATTCGTTGCCGATTTCGTCGGCACCATGACGTTCTTCGATGCGGAGGTTGCGGGCGAGAACCGGCTGCGGCTGGGCTCCGTGGAGCTCGATTGCCCGGGCGCGGGGCGTTTTCAAAGCGGGAGCGCGGTTAGGGTCGGGTTGCGGCCGGAGGAAATCCGCGTCCGCAATATCGATACGACGACGCCGAACAAGATGCATACGCGTATCGCGGGCCTTGATTTCCTCGGCGCGTTCTGCCGGGCGGAGCTGCAGCCTGTCGCCGCGCCCGACATCACGATCCTTGCCGACTTCTCGACCAATCTCATGCGCGATCTCGCCGTGGCCGAAGGCCAGGCGCTGACGGTGGCCCTGCCGCCCGAGGTGCTGCGTGTGTTCTCAAGGTGATGGGGATTTGACCGCGTGACCGCGACGACCTCGTTCGAAGCCCCTGCCGCGCGCGGCAAGACGCTGGTGCTGCGCGAGGCGTGGGTGCTGCGCATCGGCGTCGCGCTGCTGCTGGTGTGGCTGATCCTGACCATCGCGCTGCCGCTGTGGGCGTTGCTGTCGAAGAGCTTCCAGAACAGCAGCGGCGCCTTCGTCGGGCTTGCCAACTATGTCCGGTATTTCTCGACGCCGACGCTGTTCGGCTCGATCTACAACACGCTCGGCGTGGCGTTGCTGACGACGGCGATCGTGATCCCGCTGGCGTTCGTCTATGCCTATGCGATCACGCGCAGCTGCATGCGCTTCCGCGGGCTTTTCTACGCGGCGGCGATGCTGCCGCTGTTCGCGCCGTCGCTGCTGTCGGCGATCTCCCTGATCTACCTGTTCGGCAACCAGGGGCTGCTGAAGGAATTCCTGTTCGGCGCGTCGATCTACGGGCCGATCGGCATCGTCATCGCGCAGGTCTTCTACTGCTTCCCGCACGCGCTGATCATCACCGTGGCGGCGCTGCGCCTCGCCGATGCACGCCTCTACGAGGTGGCCAATGCGCTCGGCACGCCGGGCGGACGGGTGTTCCGCACGGTGACGCTGCCGGGGGCCAAGTACGGCCTCATCAATGCGGCGTTCGTGGTGTTTACGCTGGTCGTCACCGACTTCGGCATCGCCAAGGTGATCGGCGGCCAGTTCAACGTGCTGGCGACGGACGCCTACAAGCAGGTCGTGGGGCAGCAGAACTTCGAGATGGGCGCCGTGGTCGGCATGGTGCTGCTGATCCCGGCCGTGGTGGCCTTCATCATCGACCGCATGGTGCAGCGCCGGCAGACGGCGCTGCTGTCGGCGCGCGCGGTGCCGCTGGAGCCCAAGCCGCACCGGCTGCGCGATACGGCGCTGGCGCTCTACTGCCTTTTCGTGGCGGCGATCCTGATCGTCGTGTTGGGGACGGCGGTGTGGGCCTCCTTCATCACCTACTGGCCCTACAACCTCACGCTTACGCTCAACAACTACGCGTTCGCGAACTTCGAGCCGACGGGCTGGTCGACGTATTTCAACTCGGTCGCCATGGCGGCGCTCGCGGCCGTGATTGGCACGGTGATCGTGTTCACGGGCGCTTATCTGGTCGAGAAGCCGAAGGTTGCGGGTGTCGGGCGGGCGCTGGCGCATCTGCTGGCCATGCTGCCGATGGCGGTGCCGGGTCTGGTGCTCGGGCTCGGCTACGTGTTCTTCATCAATGCGAAGTGGAACCCGTTCGGGTTCCTGTACGGCACGTTGGCCGTGCTGGTGATCAACTCGATCGCGCATTTCTACACGGTGGCGCATATCACGTCGCTGACGGCGCTGAAGCAGATCGATCCGGAGTTCGAATCCGTGTCGGCCTCGCTCAAGGTGCCGTTCTGGCGCACGTTCCGGCGCGTGACGGTGCCGATCTGCCTGCCGGCCATTCTCGATGTGGCCATCTACATGTTCGTCAACGCGCTGACGACGGTGTCGGCGGTGATCTTCCTGTACGGCTCGTCGACCAAGCTCGCGTCCATCGCCATCGTGCACATGGACGAAGCCGGCTTCACAGCCGCGGCGGCCGGCATGGCGACGATGATCGTGCTCACCGCCCTCGGCGTGAAGCTGCTGCACCTGCTGCTGGAGCATGTCCTCTTCGGCAGCCTGCAAGCCTGGCGGAAGCGATAAGCCGTCCGACTGCTAGAACTGATACCGGCGCAGGCCGCCATCGACGGGGATGACGGTGCCGGTGATGTAGTCGGCGAGTGGCGAAACGAGGAAGCAGACGAGGTTGGCGATGTCCTCGGGCTCGCCGTAGCGGCCGGCGGGAATCTCGTGCTCGGACTGCCACTGCCGGTACTCCGGCGTGTAGTTGCGCCGGATCTGCTCGCTCATGATGCGGCCGGGCGGGATCGAGTTCACGGTGATGCCGTGCTTGCCGACCTCGCGCGAGAGGCCCTTCGACCAGGCGTGCATGGCGGCCTTGGCGCAGAAGGCACCGTTCAGGCCTTCCGGCTCGGACTTGCCGGTGATGCTGATGATGCGGCCCCATTTGCGGGCGACCATCTGATCGAGCAGGCGGTGGGTGAGCTGGCGCTGGCGCGTGAAGTTGAGCGTGATCGCTTCGTTCCAGATCTCCTCGGTGGCATCCACCTTGAAGGGGCGGCTGCCGCCGGCATTGTTGATGATGATGTCGACGCCGCCGAGCTTGGCGAGCGCCGCATCGGCGATGTTCCTGGGCGCGTCCTCAGCCATGAAGTCCTGCACGATGAGGGCCGGCTCGACGCCGCCCTTGGCGACGATTTCCTTGGCGACCTCCTGCAGAAGGTTGTCGCGCCGGGCGACGAGCGCGAGGCGCACCCCTTCGGCGCCGAGCGCCAGCGCAATGCCGCGGCCGATGCCCATGCTGGCGCCGGTGACGAGCGCCGTCTTGCCTTTGATCTTCAGGTCCATTTTTTCTGTTCTCCTGATTGAAGCGTAATCACCGTCATTTCAGAACGACGAGGGCATCGGCCGCGGTGACGCCGGCGGGGCCGACGAAGAGCGGGTTGATGTCCATCTCCTTGAGGCGGGAGCCGAGCGCGGCCGCCATGCGCGAGACGTCGACCAGGGTCTGAGCCAAGGCGGTCTTGTCGGCGGGCAGGCTGCCGCGATAGCCGTCGAACAGCTTGGCGCCGCGCAGCTCGGCAATCATGTCGTGCGCGGTCTCGATGCCGAAGGGCGCGATGCGGAACGTCACGTCCTTCAGGATCTCGCTGAAGACGCCGCCGAGGCCGAGAGCGACGGTGGGGCCGAAACCCTCGTCGTTGACGACACCGATCAAGGCTTCGACGCCCTGGGCCATCTCGGAGACGAGCACGCCGTCGATTTTGGCGTCGGGCTTGTAGGCCTTGGCGTTGGCGACAACCTCCTTGGCGGCCGTGGCGAGCTCTGCCGCCGACGTGATGCCGAGCTTCACGCCGCCGGCTTCCGTCTTGTGGGCGATGTCGCGCGAGACGATTTTCACAGCCAGCGGCATGGCGAGGTGGGAGGTGGCCTTGGCGATGTCCGATCCGGCGGGGACGAGCACCTCGCGCGTGACGGGAAGGCCGAACGCGGTAAGGAGCGCCTTGCTCTCCACCTCGGAGAGTGTTGCGGGGCCTTCGGGGAGCTTTACCTCCGGAGCACCGGCAAGCGACGGCGTCACGCGCGGCAAGAGGCGGCGGCGATCCTCGGCAAAGCGGGCGAGAACCGCGGCGGCGCGGGCCATGCGCACGGGCGTAGTGATGGACGGCACGCCGGCGTCGGCGAGCAGCTTCCAGGCGGCCTCGGCCTTGCTCTTGCGGCCCGACCAGACCACGTGCAGCGGCTTGTCGGTCTTGGTGGTGGCGGCCGCGATGGCCTGGCAGGCCTTGGTGGCGGCATCGCCGGTGATCGAGGCGAGCAGCACGGACACCTGATCGACGGCAGGATCGGCGAGCACGATCTCCAGTGTGCTGGTGAACAGGCTCGGGTCGTTGAACACACCGGCTGTCGTGTCGGCAGGGTTCTCGGACGAGCCGAACGTCGGGATGATGGCTTTGAGCGCGGCGACGGTCTGCGGCGAGAAGTTGGGCAGTGTCAGGCCTTCCTTGACGGCGCGATCGGCGAACACGATCCCCGATCCGCCGGAGATGGACAGCACGCCGATGGCGCGGCCCTTGGGCAGGCGCCCTTGTCCAAACACCTTGGCGATGTCGACGATTTCCTCCACGTCGTGGGCTTCGATCAGGCCGGACTGGCGGAAGGCGGCGCGGTAGAGGTCGTAGTTGCCGGTGAGGTTTGCCGTATGCGATGCGGCGGCCTTGGTGCCGATCTCGGTCTGCGCGCCTTTCCAGATGAGCACCGGCTTCGCCGTCTCGAGGGACTTGCGGCCGACGTCCAGCAGGCTGCGGGCGTCGGGCGTGCCTTCCATGTAGGCGAACGCGAGTTTGGTGCCGGGATCGTCGAGGAATTCCGACAGCAGCTCCGGCATGGCGATGTCGGTCTCATTGCCGGTGGAGACGACGTGACGGAAGCCGATGCCCTGGGCTTCCGCGAGATTGACGACGGCGTAGCCGAAGCCGCCGGACTGAAAGGCGCAGGAGACAGCACCTTCCTTGAGCTCGGTCTCGTGGCTGACGCTGCCGAACACGCACCACATGCGCGACGGGACGCTCAGCGCACCCTGGCAGTTGGGACCGACGACGCGCACGCCGGTTTCCTTGATCGCTTGCGCCAGCTCATCCTCGAGCTTGCGGCCCTCGGCGCCGCCTTCGCGGAAGCCGGCGGTCAAGACGATGGCGAAGGGAATGCCAGCAGCCCCACAGTCGCGAATGGCGGCGGTTACGCCAGAAGACGGCACGGCGACGAGGGCCAGGTCGCAGGGTTCCTTGATGGCCGTCGCCGACGGATAGCACTTGAGGCCGTGCAGCTCCGTATACTTCGGATTGACGAGATGGACGCCGCCTTTGTAGCCGGCGTTCTTCAGTGCGGCGATGGGCTGGCCGCTGATGCGCGAAAGATCGGCGGAGGCGCCGATGACGGCAATGCCGCGCGGAGTGAACAGCCGCTCGAATGACATGAGATCAAACCTCGAAATGGACGTGAAGAAAGCGCGTCAGGCCGGAGTACGGTTGCCGCGGCGGCTGGTCATGAACGTTCCGGTGTGGAGAGAGGCAAGCCAAGCATGACGCGTCGCTTCAGCCACGGGCTCGGGCGATAGCGCGGCTCCTGATAGAAGGCCTCGAGGCGCTCGAGAATGTGCAGCACACGCCCGGGGCCGATGCGGTCGCCCCACTCGATCGGTCCGAACGGATAGCCGAGACCGAGCTTGGCGCCCTTGTCGATGTCCGCGGGCACGCCGACGTTGCGCTGGGCGATGTTGCAGCCGACGTTGACGAGCATGGCGACGGCGCGCTGGGCGACGAAGCCGGGGCTGTCGTTGATGATGACGACGGATTGGCCGTCGGAGCCGAGCAGCCCGTGCGCGGCTTCGCAATAGGCCGGATCGAGCGCCGGTGTCACCATGAGCGTGCGCGGGCCCTTCATGCCGAACAGCACATCGACGGCGACGGAGCGGGTGGCGTCCAGCTTCAAGTCGACGATGGCGGTGGTCAGGTCATAGCCGATGGGCGTCACGACGATCAGGGCCTTGGCGCTCGGCGCGTCGCCGGTCTCGACCGCGACGCCCGATTGCTTGAAGATCTCGATCAGCGGGGCCTGCAGCTCCGGATGGTTGGTGCTCGGCCGGACCCAGACCGACTGCGGGCGCGCGGCCGGCGTGGACGCGGCCGGGGGCTCGACCTTCTTGCCGTCCTTGTAGGCGTACCAGCCCGTGCCGGTTTTCTGGCCGAGCAGGCCGCCTGCCGATCGCAGAGCCGAAAGCGGCGACGGCGCATAGGCCGGCTCCTGATAGAATTGGGCGTACATGGATTCCCAGGCGGCGGTGTTGACGTCGATGCCGACGAGATCGGCAAGGGTGAAGGGGCCCATGCGGAAACCGGGCGCGCCCGTCATGATGCGATCGATCTCGGCATGCGTGGCGATGTTCTCGACCAGCATGCGCTGGCATTCCGGCCCCATGCCGCGGCCGATGTGATTGACGAGGAAGCCGGGGCTGTCGGTGCACAGGACCGGATCGCGCGTCATGCGCCGGCCGATGGTCATCAGCGCATCCGTCACCCAGGGCGCCGTGCGCAGGCCGGGAATGACCTCGACCAGGCGCATCAGCGGGACCGGATTGAAGAAGTGCATGCCGCCGACACGCTCGGGATGCTTGGTGGCCGCGGCGATGGACGTGACGGGCAGCGAGGACGTGTTGGTGGCGAGGATCGTCTCGGGGCCGGCCAGCGCATCGAGCCTGGCGAACATCTCCTGCTTGATGTCGAGCCGCTCGAAGATGGCCTCGATGATGACGTCGGCCTTGGCGACCTCGTCCAGCGTGGTGGCGACGGTGATGCGATCGACGGCCGCCTTGGCATCCTCGGGTGAGAGCGAGCCCTTCTCGACCTGGCGGTCGAGCATCTTCTGCGTGAACTCTTTGGCGGCGGCGGCGCCACCCGGCTTCTCGTCGTAAGCGATGACGTTCATGCCGCCTTGGGCCGAGACCTGCACGATGCCGCGGCCCATGGTTCCGGTGCCGACGACGGCGAGGGTCAAATCCTTCGCGTTGGCATCAATTGGCATGCGGCGTGTCCTCGACGTTCTGGGCTCGGGTGGTTTCGTTGACCCGGAAACTACGGTGTGCCATCGTCCCCGGCAATAGCCGACACGCGAGGCCGTCCGGGCCGCCGCCATGCACTGCGGCAGGCACTGGATCGGCTCGTGTCCGAAGCCTGAAACGTCACTGAGAGATTCAGCATGAGCCAAGCCAGCGTCGCCCGGTTTCCCGAGCGGGAGATCACCGTCGAGGATGCCATCCGCGGACGTAGGAGCATCCGGGCATTCCAGGACAAGCCGGTTCCCCACGAGCTGATCTCGCACGTGCTCGATATCGCCAACCGGGCGCCCTCAGGCTCGAACACGCAGCCCTGGAAGGTCTGGGTTCTGGACGGCGGCGTGAAGGACCAGCTCGTGCGCGAGATCCTGGAGGTCTACGACACAAGCGGCGAGGGCAAACGCGAGTACAACTATTATCCGGTCAACTGGCGCGATCCGTATCAGGCCCGCCGCCGCGCCTGCGGCTGGGGCCTCTATTCGACGATGGGCATCACGCGCGAGAACAAGGCAGGCATGCATGCGCAGCGGCGGCAGAACTATGAGTTCTTCGGCGCGCCGGTCGGGCTGATCTTCAGCATCGATCGCGACATGGAGCTCGGCTCCTGGCTCGACTTCGGCATGTTCCTGCAGTCGATCATGGTGGCGGCGCGCCAGTTCAATCTGGAAACCTGCCCGCAGGCGGCGTTCTGCAGCTTCTATTCCATCATCCAGAATCGCCTCGGCATCCCGGAGACGGAGATGGTCGTGTGCGGCATGGCGCTCGGCTATCCCGACGAGGGCGCCAAGGTGAACTCGTTCACCACCGAGCGCGAGCCGCTCGATGTGTTCGTGCGCTGGGTGAAAGAGCTGAAGGCTTGAGCGCGGAGGTCCGCGCTCGAGCCTTTGTACAGCCTCAGCCGATGACGCGGACCGGCTTGCCGGCGAGCCAGCCTTCGATGGCTTCCACCATGCCCGCGAAGAACAGACGGTAGGATTCCTCCGTCACGTAGCCGATGTGCGGCGTCAGGACGGCACGGGGCTCGGACCGCAGCGGGTGATCGGCAGGCAGCGGCTCGGTGTCGTAGACGTCGATGGCGGCACCTCTGATGCGCTTCTCCTTGAGCGCTGTGGCCAGGGCGGCGGCGTCGATGATCGGCCCGCGCGACGTGTTGATGATCGAGGCCGTCGGCTGCATCAGGCCAAGCTCGCGCGCGCCGACGAGGCCGCGGCTGCGGTCCGACAGAACCAGATGAATGGAGATGAAGTCGGCCCGGCGGAACAGGTCGTCCTTCTCCACGCGCTCGACGCCCTGCTCGGTGGCACGCTCGGCCGTGAGGTTCTGGCTCCAGGCGATGGGCTTCATGCCGAAGGCCTTGCCGAACTTGGCCACTTCGCCGCCCAGCTTGCCGAGGCCGAGCAGGCCCAGGGTCTTGCCGCGCACATCGGTGCCGACCGTCGTCTGCCAGCGGCCGTCACGCATGTTGCTGAATTCCGTGGGCAGGTTGCGGGCGAGCGAGATGAGGAGGCCGAAGGCGAGCTCGGCCGTGGCGTGACCGCCGGCTTCCGTGCCGCTGACGACCACGTTGCGCGCCTTGGCGGCCTGCACGTCGACCGAGGCGTTGCGCAGGCCGGTCGTGACCAGGAGCTTGAGCTTGGGCAGCCGCTCCAGCAGCGTGCGTGGGAACGGCGTGCGCTCGCGCATGATACCCACGACCTCGAAATCGGCCAGCGCCTTGGCGACGGCGTCCTCGCCCTTGATGTGCTCGTTGAAGACCGTGATCTTGTGATTGGCCTGCAAGCCGGACCAGTCGGCCATCTTGAGGGCCACGTTCTGGTAGTCGTCGAGCAGCGCGATGTTGACCATCGGCGTGGTCTCCCTGTTGGAATTTTGCAGCCTCGCGGCAGGTCCGCCGGAGCCTTTCGGCCGCATCATCTTCCGCCAGGGCGGGCAAAGGCAATAGAGTTGAGACAAAGGCCAACCCTCGAAGGTTGGCCGCCACGCGGAGGAAACAGGAATGGCAGTGCACCTGATCGACTCGCCGTTGCTCGCGGACCGGGTCTCGACACCTGAGATGCGCGCGATTTTCGAGGCCGAGAGCCAGTATCAGGCCTGGCTGGACGTGGAAGCGGCACTGGCGGAGGCGCAAGCCGAGGTCGGGCTGATCCCGGAGGCGGCGGCACGGGCCATCCGCACTGCGGCGCGCTTCGCCAACCTGGACCTGGACCGCGTCAAGGAGCATGGCCGGGTCACGGGGCATCCGCTGCTTGGCGTCGTGCGCGAGTTGCGTGACAAGGTCGGAGAGCCGCATGGAACCTGGGCGCACTACGGCGCGACGACGCAAGACATCATCGACAGCGGCAACATGCTGCTGGCGCAGCGGGCGCACCGGCTGATCGCGGACAAGCTCACGGCGATTCTGCGAGACGGTCTGCCGCTGCTGGAGAAGCATCGCGACACGCTGGCGGTGGCGCGGACGCATGGCCTGCATGCCTTGCCGTTCACATTTGGATTCAAGGTCGCGAGCTGGCTCGAGGAGGTCGCGCGCAACCGGGAGCGATGGGCCGATGCGGGCAAGCGCTGCCTCGTCGGCTCGGTGTGTGGTGCGGTGGGCACCTACGCGCCGTGGGGGAAGCTGGGCTTCGAGGTGCAGGACCGCACCTGCGCGCGCCTCGGCCTGACGGCACCGCGCATGAGCTGGCAGAGCCAGCGCGATCGCGTGGGCGAGATGGCGGCGGTCATGGCGCTGATCGCGGGGACTGCGTCGCGCATCGCCAACGAGATCTACCAGATGAACAAGACGGAAGTCGGGGAGCTGGCCGAGCCGTACCGGAAGGGGCTCATGGGCTCCTCGACGATGCCGCACAAGGTGAACCCGGGCAAATGCGAATGGCTGATCTCCATCGCCCGCATCGTGCGCCACAACGCGGGAGTGATGTTCGAATGCATGGAGGTGGAGGACGAGCGCGACACGACCATGTGGCGCACGGAGTGGGTGACGATGCCCGAGAGCTTCTGCCTGGTGGCCGGCGCGCTCGAGCATCTGCATCAGCTCATTGCCGGATTGCAGGTCAACGCGGCGCGCATGCGCGATAATCTCGACATGCTGCAAGGGGTGCTGCTGTCCGAGCGCGTGATGTTCGTGCTGCAGCGGGCGATGCCGCTCGGGCACGCGCATGACGTGGTGCACGAGGCCTCGCTGGAGGCGCTGGCGCGCAAGCGTCCGCTGGCTGACGTGCTGCTGGAGAATGCCGAGGTCGCCGGCCGGTTCAGCCGCGCGGACCTGGAGGATGCCCTGCGGCCGGAGGCTTATATCGGGCTTTCAGCCGAGGTCGTGGACCGGATCGCCGGCGATCTGAGGCAGGCGCTGGCGCAATCGGCCGGCGGGCGCTGAGCCCTTGTGATGACATCGTAAAGCTCTACATTGCCCAGCACCGAGGTGCTGGGCGTGCAGGGAGGTGTCATTGGCTGCGGTCGTCATTGTCCTGTTGGGTGCGTTTGCGCTCGCTTTCCTGCCCCAGATGTGGGTGCGGGGCGTGCTGACGCGCCATGGGCAGGAGCGGACCGATATGCCGGGTACGGGTGGGGATCTCGCCCGCCACCTGCTGGACGAGATGGGGTTGAAGGACGTCACCGTCGAGGAGACGAAGCTCGGGGATCACTACGACCCGGAAGCCAAGGCCGTGCGGCTGATGCCGAAGCATTTCGGCGGAAGATCGCTGTCGGCCGTGGTGGTGGCGGCGCACGAGGTCGGGCATGCCATGCAGGATGCGACGGGATATGCGCCGTTGCAGGCGCGTACGCGGCTTGCCAAGCAGGCGCACCGGATCGAGCAGTTCGGCGCTATTATCATGCTCGCGGCGCCCATCATGATGCTGTTGGCGAAGTCACCGCACATCATGATCATGCAGCTTTTCGTCGGCGTGGTGATCCTGTCGTCGACGATCCTGATGCACGCCCTGACGTTGCCGGTGGAGTTCGATGCCAGCTTCCGGCGTGCGCTGCCGGTGCTGAAGGCCGGGCGCTACGTGTCGCAGGCCGATATGGGCGCCGCGCGCCAGATCCTGCGTGCGGCCGCATTCACGTACGTGGCGGCGGCCGCCATCAGCCTGCTCGATGTGATGCGCTGGCTGCGCGTGCTGCGGCTTTAGTTTTAGCGGGCACGCAGCTCCAGGGCAGCGACGCCGAGGGCGACGTTGATGCCTTCCTGAGCGCCGACGGACAACGGCTGCAGCGCGATGGAGCGGTTGGAGCCGCCGATCAGCGCGTTGGCGCCGAGGCCCAGCCCGACGCTCGCCTCACCGGAGACGCCGCCGTACGTGCCGGCCAGCGAGCCGGGGCCCAGATGCTCGGTGCTCGCCAGGACGGCCCAGGAAATGACGCTGGTCGTCGTCACACCGACGTCGATGCCGAATTTGTTGATGACACCGTAATAGTCCTCGAGGCGGCCCTTGGTATCGAGCGTGCAGTCGAGCTGCTTGCTGGAGCCGAACACGAAGCCGGCGCCGCCCGACACGGTGCAGTTGAGCACGCCGATCTCGATCTGCGGAGCGGGCTGGGCGATGGCCGCGCCCGACAGCGCCAGGCTCACGGCGGCACCGGCAACGGCTGCCGCAAGGCTCTTATTGGACATCGTCATGTCTCCGCAATGGATCTGTTCTTTGTACGTCCCGTCGAGGGGCGATTCGCTTGGGATGCTTCACATAGGCGGCGCTTCGTGGCGCCTATAAGACGTGGGAGCATAATGCGTAGCGCCAAGGCCGCGTTCCCGGCCGTTTGCGGTTAAATCGCGGATGTGGTGTTTTTGCACGTCCGGCCGTCCGTGGCCTCGATCACAACCTCTTGGATAGACAGCGTGCGCTTCTACTACCCCGACGTGGAAGAGCTTCCCTTGCCGGCCGGGCACCGCTTTCCGGGCGGCAAGTACCGCCTGTTGCGGTTGGCCATCGAGCACGATGAGGTACTGCCGCGGGCTTCGCTTGCGCCTTCGCCGCCGGCCGGGCCGCACGATCTGCTGCGCGCGCACAGTGACGAATACGTGACCGCGATGCTGGGCGGCACCGCGCACAAGGATGTGATCCGCCGCATCGGCCTGCCGTGGAGCGAAACGTTGATGCGGCGGTCGCGGGCGACGGTCGGTGGGGCCGTGGCGGCGGCCAGAAGCGCGCTGGAGCATGGCGTGTCGGGACAGCTTGCCGGCGGCACACATCACGCGCATCGCGACTTCGGCTCGGGCTTCTGCGTATTCAACGACCTGGCCGTGGCGGCGTTGACGCTGCTCGGGGAAGGCCGTGTCGATCGCATCGCCATCCTCGATCTCGATGTGCATCAGGGCGACGGCAATGCCGCCATTCTCGCGGGCCAGCCGGGCCTCTTCGTCGTGAGCGTGCACGGCGAGAAGAATTTCCCGTTCCGCAAAGTGCCGTCCGATCTGGATGTGGAGCTGCCGGACGGGACCGAGGACGATGCCTACGTGCAGGCGCTGCTTGATGTGCTGCCAGCCGTCGCGGCGTTCCGCCCCGATCTGCTGCTTTATCTCTCGGGCGCCGATCCCCTGAAGCAGGACAAGCTCGGCCGGCTGTCGCTGTCGTTCGAGGGGCTGGCGGAGCGCGACCGCATCGTGTTCGAGTTCTGCCGCCGCCGCGGCGTGCCGGTGTCGGTCGCCATCGGGGGCGGTTATGCCGATCCGATCGGTGACAGCGTGAAGGGCTATGCCAACACGTTCCGTACGGCACGCGAGGTGTTCCGGTTCTGATCGCCCCTTGCGCTCGCCGCCCGGTTTGCTTTGATGGGCCGGGGCTAAGGCACCGGGCGCCCAGGGATCGGAGACAACCATGCAGATCGAGACTGTCGGCTTCATCGGACTGGGCGTCATGGGCGAGGCCATGTGCCGGAACCTTGCCAAGAAGGGGAGCTGGAAGGTCCTGGGGTTCGATACGCAGGCGGGTCCGCTGGACCGGCTGGCGGCGGACGGCGTGGCGCGTGCCGCGTCGGTTCAGGATCTGATGGCGCGGTCGGACGTGGTGCTGATGTGCCTGCCGGGCGGCAAGGAGGTGCGCAGCGTCACCATCGGCGACAACGGTCTCATTCAATGGGCGCGCAAGGGACAGACGATCGTCGACATGTCGACGGCGCCGCCGAAGCTGATGCGCGAGCTGGAGCCGATGTTCCGTGCCAAGGGCGCCGATTTCGCTGATGCGCCTGTCGCGCGTACGCGGCGCGCGGCGGTGGATGGCACGCTGTCGATCATGGTGGGCGGGACACCGGAGGTGTTCAAGCGCATCCAGCCGGTGCTCGCGACCATGGGTACCGAGGTGACGCTGTGCGGCGGTGTCGGCGCGGGCCAGGTCGTCAAGCTGATGAACAACATGGTGGTGTTCGAGACGACCATGGCGATTGCCGAGGCGATCTCGATCGCGGAAGCGGCAGGGGTCGACGGCCAGCTGCTGTTCGAGACCATGGCGAAGGGTTCGGCCGACAGCTTCGTGCTGCGCAATCACGGTATGAAGCATCTCGTGCCGCAGGATTATCCGGAGCAGGCGTTCTCGGTGAAGTACGCGCTGAAGGATCTCTCCTACGCGCGCGAGCTGGCGCAAGAGACGGGCGTGAAGGCGCGGGCTGCGGATCTCGTGGGCGAGCTGTTCGAGGAAGCGGTCGCGCGCGGAGATGGCGACCGGTACACGCCGGTGATACGGCGGGTGATGACGGGGAAGTGAGTGGTGAGTGGTGTATTCACTGCTTGCTCACCACCCGGCATCTCACCCCTCGAAAAAAAAGTTATCCCCGCGCTGCAGACTTCATGTGATGCTGGGTGCGTCCCGGATCGGATGGGCGCTGCAGCGTGTGTCCGGCCAAATCCGGGAGCCGCGAACCGATCGTCTCGCTCCGCCGGGCGCCAGACCAGCGCAGCGCCGAGATGGGGCCCGGATTGCGGTCGCCTGAGCATTCGCAAGCTCAGCAAAAGCGCTTAGGTCAAACGAGCTTACGAATGCTCGGGCCGCTTGCTGTTGAAACAGCCTCGCGCGGAATTCCGCGGCGAGGCCGATCTTTCTTGGCGATCAGTGATGCGCGATCAGTGGTTGTCGCGCGGGATGCCCTTGGTCTCGGCGACGCGCTGATACTTGACGGCAGGCTTCAGGACCATGCCGTTGGACAACTCGTCGACCATGCCGCGCTGGATTTCCTGCCAGGGCGTCTGTGACTCCGGAATCTTGTAACCGCCGTCCTTTTTCAGCGCGTCGCGGCGCTTGGCGAGCTCCGCGTCGGAGATCAGGATATCGGCGGTGCGCTTGCCGAGATCGATGCGCACCTTGTCTCCGGTTTTCAGCAGAGCCAATCCGCCGCCGCTCGCCGCTTCCGGCGAAGCGTTGAGGATGGAGGGGCTGCCCGAGGTGCCGGACTGGCGGCCGTCGCCGATGCAGGGCAGCGACGTGATGCCCTTCTTCAGGAGGTAGTCGGGCGCGCGCATGTTGACGACCTCGGCCGCGCCGGGATAGCCGATCGGGCCGGTGCCGCGCATGAACAGCAGGCACGTCTCGTCGATCTCGAGCTTGGGATCGTCGATGCGGTGGTGGTAGTCCTCCGGGCCGTCGAAGACGATGGCGCGGCCTTCGAAGGCGTTCGGGTCCTTCGGGTTGGAGAGGTAGCGCTTGCGGAATTCCTCGGAGATGACCGAGGTCTTCATGATGGCGCTGTCGAACAGGTTGCCCTTGAGATTGAGGAAACCCGCCTCGGCGCGCATGGGGTTGTCATACGTCTTGATGACATCCCGGTCCCAGGCGAACTTGCCTTCGCAGTTCTCATGGAGGGACTTGCCGTTCACGGTGACGGCGGTCTTGTTGATCTTGCCCTTGGCGATCAGCTCGGCGACGACGGCAGGAACGCCGCCGGCACGGTGATATTCCTCACCGAGATACTCGCCCGCCGGCTGCATGTTGACGATCAGCGGGATGTCGTAACCGAACTTCTCCCAGTCGTCGTTGTCGAGCTCGACGCCGATGTGGCGCGCGATGGCGTTGAGGTGGATCGGCGCATTGGTCGAGCCGCCGATGGCGGAGTTGACGACGATGGCATTCTCGAAGGCGGCGCGCGTCAGGACCTCGGAGGGGCGCAGATCCTCCCAGACCATTTCAACGATGCGTTTGCCGGTGAGGTAGGCCATCTGCTGGCGCTCGCGATAGGGACCGGGGATCGCCGCGCAGCCGGGCAGGCTCATGCCGAGGGCCTCGGCGAGCGAGTTCATGGTCGAGGCCGTGCCCATGGTGTTGCAATGGCCGGCAGAGGGTGCGGAGGAGGCGACCAGCTCCAGGAACTCTTTGTAGGCGATCTCGCCGCGCGCCATCATCTCGCGCGCCTTCCAGACGATGGTGCCCGAGCCCGTGCGCTCGCCCTTGAACCAGCCGTTGAGCATGGGGCCGCCGGAGAGCACGATGGCGGGGATGTCGACGGTGGCGGCTGCCATGATCTGGGCCGGGGTGGTCTTGTCGCAGCCGGTGGTCAGCACGACGCCGTCGATGTGATAGCCGTAGAGGACTTCCACGAGCGAGAGATAGGCGAGGTTGCGATCGAGCGATGCGGTCGGGCGCTTGCAGGTTTCCTGGATCGGATGGGTCGGAAACTCGAAGGCGATGCCGCCGGCCTCGCGGATGCCCTCGCGCACGCGCTTGGCGAGGTCGAGGTGGTGCCGGTTGCAGGGCGAGAGATCGGAGCCGGACTGGGCGATGCCGATGATGGGCTTGCCGGATTGCAACTCCTCCAGCGTCAGCCCGTAGTTCATGGTGCGCTCAAGATAGAGCGCGGTCATGTCGGCGTTGGCCGGATTGTCGAACCAGGCGCGGGAGCGGAGGTTTTCCGGCTTGACCTTGTGCTTCCGGCCGTTGGCGGTCTTCTTCATGGCGTTCCCCTCTCGCCCGTCCGTGGGGACCGGCTTTTTTGCAAACTCGACCCGAGACTATTGTCCGCCAGGGCGGAGTGCAATCACGGACCACGGCGTCGGATTTAAGCGGATCTGGGGCCGTAGAGGATGAGCAGGGCACCGGCGATGCAGACGAATGCGCCGGCGATGTCCCAGCGGTCGGGCATGCGGCCCTCGGCGACCCACAACCAGCCGAGAGAGGCGGCGATATAGATGCCGCCATAAACGGCGTAGGCGCGGCCGGCGTGGTCCACGTCGACCTGCGTCAGCAGCCAGGCGAAGAGAACGAGGGATAGCACGCCGGGCAGGAGCCAGAGCATCGACGCGCTGTGGCGAACGATCGCCCAGAGCGCGAAGCAGCCGGCGATCTCGGCGAGCGCGGCAGCGATATAGAGTGCCAGTGTGGCCAAGGCTCGAGTCCCTCGTACAGCAAATCAAATTCCCTGGTCAGAATTCTATCCCCTTTGCCGGAGGCGCGCGCAATACTGGCCGAAACGCTCTCACTGGAGGACGCAGGCCATGGCGCGCATTCCCTACCCCGATCTCGACAAGGCCAGCCTCGAGGTTCGCGACATGATCGGCCGGCTGCCGGTGCCGGCCAACATCTTCAAGATGATGGCGCACGCCGAGACATGCCTGAAGCCGGTCATGAAGCTCGGCGGGACCCTGCTCGGCAAATTGCAGCTCGATCCCAGGCTACGCGAGCTGTGCCTGCTGCATGCGGTGCGGCTGGAGGGCGGCGACTACGAATGGGAGCAGCATGTGCCGATCGCGCTCGATCTCGGATGCACCGAGGCGCAGATCGCGGCGCTCAAAGGCGGTGATGATGCGGCTGGTTGCTTCGATGCGCGCGAGAAGGCTGCCCTGCGTTTCACACGCGAGGTGGTGGTGGATGCCCGAGCGTCGCCGGAAGCGCTGGCGGATGTGCGCGAGCACCTGTCCGAGCGCGAGACGGTCGAGCTCATTCTCATGAGCGGCTTCTACATCATGCTGGCGCGGCTGACCGAGACGCTGGGTGTCGAGAACGATCCGCCGATCGGCAGCGCGCTGATCCGGGGTATTGAGAGCCGCGTGGCGGCCAGCAAGGCGAGGCCGTGACATGCTGCCGGAGCTGAACGAGGCCGATGCCACAGGCGATATCGCCGACATCTACGCGGACATCCGCCGGCTGTGCGCGGTCCCCTATGTGTCGGCGCTCTATCGCTATCTGGCGACCCAACCGGGCGTGCTGCAATGGGCGTGGGCGGCGGTGTCGCCGGCATTGCACAACGGCACGGCGCAGGAAGCCGGGTGGCGCGTCGCCGCCGACCTGCCGATCGAGCCGTTGCCGGCGGTCTCGCGCGATGCGTTGCGCGTGTGGGGCGTCGATGCGGCGGGCGAGCAAGCCGTGCAGAACATCTGCAACGGTTTCGTGCGCGTGTCGCCGGTCAACATGATGTTTGCAGGCGTGCTGAAGCGGATCATCGCGGGTGAGACGCCGGGCGACAAGGCCGTTGCCTGCGAATGGCAGCCGCCGACGAGCGTGTCTGCCGCGCCGCCGCTGGTGGATGTGGGCAAGCTCGAGGCCGCGCAACGCGGCGTGCTCATGCAATTCGCGGCGAAGGTCGGCGGGCAGCCGTTCGTGCCGGGGCTCTATCGCATGCTCGGGCACTGGCCGGGGCTCGTCGCGCACCTGTCGGTCGTTCTGGCGCCCCGGTTCGCGAGCCCGGCAACGCAGGCGGCATTCGATCTGCTGCGGTCGCGTATCGATGCGGCCGTGCCGCAGGTGTTCGCGGCGATGCCGCGGCCCGGGAGCTTGCCGCCCGCGCCGTCACGCGAAAAGCAGACGCAACTTCTCGCGGCGCTGGAAACCTACCGCAAGACGAGTCCGGAAATGGTGGTGTTCGGACGCCTGATCCGGGAGGCGATGCCGCCTCCCGGATGAGTTCAGTCCAGTCCCGGAGGATGCCGGTCGACCCAGCGGGTCGCCTGCTCGTAGGCCTGGGCGACGCGATAGACCGTGGCCTCCTGCCAGGGATGGCCGACGAGCTGCAGCGACAGCGGCAGGCCGTCCTGGGTGAAGCCGGCCAGCATGGCCAGCGCGGGCTGGCCGGTGACGTTGAAAGGCTGGCGGGTCTGGCGCGCGTAGGCACGCAGGCAAGCTTCGGCATCGTCGATGCGGCAGGGCGGATCGAGGCTCGAGGAGGTCAACGCGACATCGATGTCCTTGAAGACGTCGAGCGTCGCGCGGGTCAGCCGGCCGCGCATGCGCAGGGCATCGATGTAGTCGGCGGCCGTGATGGTGGCACCGTCCATGATGCGCCTGCGTGCCAGCTCGCCGTAGTTGCCGGACTGCTCGTTGAGCCACTTGCGGTGGATGGCGAACGCCTCGCTGCGCAGGATGATGCGATTGCAGGTGGCGTACTGGGCTTCCGGCGGCAAACGGATCTCGCGCACCTCGGCGCCGAGCTGGCGCAGCGTTTCGGCTGCAGCATCGAGGGCGGCAAGCTGCTCGGGATGGGCCTGCATGTCCTCGGCGTAAAAGTGACGGATGAGGCCGATGTGCAGGCCTTTGACGCCGCGATCGAGATCGGCGGAATAGTCGGGCACCGCGACGTCGGCACTGCCCGGATCGTCCGGATCGTGGCCGGCGAGGATCTGCAACAGGAGCACGTTGTCGCGCACCGTGCGGGTCATCGGGCCGACGTGGTCGAGCGAGAAGGCGAGCGGGAAGACGCCGCGGCGGCTGACGCGACCGTAGGTGGCCTTCATGCCGGTGATGCCGCACATGGAGGCGGGATTGCGGATGGAGCCGCCGGTGTCGGTTCCGAGTGCCGCCGGCATCATGCCGCTGGCGAGTGCCACGCCGGAGCCGCTGGACGAGCCGCCGGGCAGATGGCTGCCACCCCAGGGGTTCACGGCAGGCGGCCAGGGCAGGTCGAACGACGGACCGCCGATGGCGAACTCGTGCGTCGCGAGCTTGCCGAGCAGGACGCCGCCGGCCTGCTTGAGGCGCGTCGTGACCGGCGCATCGGCGGTCGCCATGTTCTCGATGAGGACCTTGGAGTGCCCCGTGGTCGGCACGCCGGCCACATCGATGATGTCCTTGAGGCCGTAGGGCACGCCGTGCAGGGGCCCGCGGATCTTGCCGGACATGACCTCCTGCTCGGCGGCGCGTGCATCCGCCATCGCCTGATCGGGCAGGACGCGGATGAAGGCGTGAAAGCGCTTGTCGAGCTTGTCGATGCGCGCCAGCAAGGCTTTCGTGTATTCGACCGGCGACAGCTTGCGGGCGCGGATCAGCTCGGCGGCCTCGGCGATGCCGAGATAGGCGAAGTCGCTCATTTCTTGCCTCCCGCCACCGACGACGGCAACTGGAAGACGAGGGAGCTTTCCTCGCTCCAGTGCAAATCCTTCGGCAGCAGTTTGACCGTGTCCCTGTTCACCTCGATGCTGCGGCCGAACTCCTCGAGGAATTTGCCTTCGAGCTTGGGCAGGCCGCTGTCGGCGGCGGCGCGGCGAAGTTCATCCTGTGACATGTGTCCCTCGTCAATCCTGGGTCGAAACGAAGTCGAACGAGTCTTTCCAGCGGGTGATGTGACCGGTGCACGGGGTCGGGAAGTGGGCCGTACACAGGAGCGTGGAGGTGTCGCAGAACTGGCCGAACAGCTTGCGCCGCGATTGTCCGGCAATGGCGGAATCGTAGTCGGAGAGCATGCCGATCTCGGGATAGCGCATCTGCAGGGGCGAATGCACCATGTCGCCGGTGATGATGGCGTCCTTGCCGGGCGTGCCGACGTGGACCGAGTAGTGGTCGATGGTGTGGCCGGGCGTCGGGATCAGGTGCACGAGGTCGTTGAGCGAGCCTTCGCTCTTGACGATCATCTCGCGCTTGGCGCCGACGATGGGCAGCACGGAATCGGTGACCCAGGGGCAGCTGTCCGGGTCTTCCTTCTGGCGCGTCGTCCAGTAGGCCAGCTCGCGGTCGGCGAAGACGTACTTGGCCTTCGGGAAGGTCGGCACCCAGGAGCCGTTGTCGAGCCGCGTGTTCCAGCCGACGTGATCGGTGTGCAGGTGCGTGCACATGACGAAGTCGTTCACCGTCAGGCCGCTGGCGGCGAGGTTCTTCTCGTACTGGCCGCTCTTCATCATGTGCCAGAAGGGGCGCGTCGGCCGCGGCTTGTGATTGCCGACGCAGGTGTCGATGAGAATGTTGTGGTGCGCCGTGCGGACGATGTAGCTCTGGATGCAGAGGTTGAGCTTGTCGTCCCGGGTCATGTAGCGGGGCTGCAGCCAGGGCCGGACCTCGGCCAGAAGCTCCGTCGTGAGCTTCGGGAAGAACTGCAGTGCGTCGAAGAAGGGGCCTTCCTGCTCGACGATGCGCTGAATGGTGATGCCGCCGAGCTCGATCGTCGGGACCATGCTTTTGTGCTCCTTTGTGGGCGCCGCTTGGGCCGCAGAGTCTTCTTGCACGCCAACGAAGCTCTGGAAGGCAGCCGCCCGGCGTTGCATGCTGTAGCCATCATAGCTGGCCGCCGGCAAGAACGAAACGGCAAGGATCGGAGGAACACCCATGCGCGACGTGCTTGGATGGAGGCGCAAGTTCGGGGTCATCGGACCGTCGACGAACACGGTGGTCCAGCCCGACTACGAGGCGCTGTGCCCCGCCGGCGTGACCAACCACTACAGCCGTATTTTCACGCCCAACGTAAAATCGCTCAGCAACGAGTCGTTCCGGGCGGGGATCGCGACGATCAGCGACAACGTCAAGGACGCGGTCGCGAGCGTCATGACGTGCGAGCCCGACTACCTCGTCATGGGCATGTCGGCCATCACGTTCTTCGGCGGGCGCAAAGGTGCCGATGAGTTCGTGCGCCAGATCAACGAAGCCACCGGCGTCGGCATCAGCATCGGCAGTCACTCGGCGACGGCGGCGTTGCAAGCCTACGGCGGCATCAAGCGTATCGCGGTGCTGACGCCTTATTGGCCGGTCATGAACGAGGAGGTGAAGCGCTATTTCGGCGACATGAGCTTCACCGTCGTTCGGGATATCGCGCTGCAATGCACATCGTGGACCGGGATCGCCGCGGTCACGGAGGCCCAGTGCCGCGACGCGCTGCGCAAGATCGACGGCGACGATGTCGATGCGCTGGTGCAGGTCGGCACCAACCTGTCCATGATGCGGCTCGCGGCAGCGGCGGAGATGTGGCTCGGCAAGCCGGTCATCGCCATCAACGCCGCCACGTACTGGCATGCGCTGCGGGCCAATGACCTGCGCGAGCCGATCTCCGGCTATGGACGGCTGCTGCAAGAGTTCTGATCGCGGCCGCGTTTTGCGCTGCAGCATGTCCTTGAACGCAAAGGTGGCTCGCAAATCAAGTGTGCGGAGCAGCGCGCCTTTCACGTTATGATGCTCGCGAGGAACGATCAAAGCTGCCGCGCCCAGCGGCGGATGAGGGCACGCTCGGAATGCTCACGACGTGAACGACGCTCCAGATTTAGGGAGACGCGGTGCGCAGCGCGAGCGCGCGATGGCCCAGGGCTCCGAAGCGGCGCCGGCGCTGGGCGTGCTTGCGCCCTTCGGCATCCGCAACTACCGCTTCCAGTGGCCGGCGGATCTCCTGACCTCGTGGGCCTTCGAAATGGAGACGCTGATCCTCGGCTGGTACGTGCTGGCTGAAACGGGATCGGTTCTGCTGCTGACGTTGTTTGCGGCTTTGCAGTATCTCGGCACGTTGATCGGGCCGATGTTCGGGGTCGCCGGAGACCGCATCGGGCCGCGCAATCTCCTGTGCATGATGCGGGCGGCCTATGCGGTGCTGGCGGTCAGTCTTGCCGCTGTGATCATCGGCGGCGGGCTTAGCCCGCTGGCCGTCTTCGTGATTGCGATGCTCAACGGCATCGTGCGCCCGTCGGACATGGCGGTGCGGAGCGCGCTGGTGGCCGAGATCATGCCGCCGCCGCTGCTGATCCGCGCCATGAGCATCTCGCGGACGACAACGGACTCCGCGCGCATGTTCGGCGCGCTCGCCGGCACCGGGTTGTTTGCGGCGCTGGGATTGCTGCCGGCGTATCTCGTGGTGGCGGGCCTGTATGTTCTCGGCTTGGGCTTCACGCTGTGCGTGACGGGGCGTTCGGCTGCCGGAAGAGACGGGAGCGCGGTCGTGACGGTGCGCCGCCCATCGCCCTGGCACGACTTGAAGGAGGGCATGGCCTACATCTGGAACACGCCGCTGCTGCTGGCGGCGCTCTGGGTCGCCTTTCTCGTCAACCTCACGGCCTATCCGCTGACGAACGGGCTGCTGCCCTATGTCGCGCGCAACGTCTATCACATCGATCAAACGGGTCTGGGCTATCTCGCCGCGGGTTTTGCCCTGGGTGCGTTGATTGGCTCGATTGCGCTGGTTTTGGCCCGGCGTATGTTCCCGCTCGCACCGATGATGATCGTCTCCGCGCTGCTCTGGTATGTGGCGCTGCTGATTTTTGCGCAGATGCAGACGGCGGCCGGGGGAACCGTGATACTGATCCTTGCGGGGTTCGTGCAGAGCCTGTGCCTCGTGCCGCTGGCCGTGATCCTGCTGCGTACGTCGAACGAGGCGTTGCGGGGACGGGTCATGGGAGTGCGCATGCTGGCGATCTACGGCCTGCCGGTCGGGTTGCTCACCGCCGGCGTGCTGATCGAGAGGATCGGCTTCTACTGGATGCTGACGGCGTACAGCGTCGTCGGGTTGGTTTGCATTACGGCGATCGGCGTGTACTGGCGTGCGGATCTCTGGGGGCGCCAGGCTCCCGCCAATGTGCTGTAGGGGGCTATGCCGGCCATGGTGACGGACGTTGCAAGCCGCGACAGGCGCAAGGCGGAATCCCCGGCGCGCATCCTGGGCGCGGTGTCGGTGGCCCACTGGGTCAGCCATTTTCATATTCTGGTGCTGCCGCCGCTGTTTCCGTTCCTCAAGGAGCGGCTCGGAGTCGGCTTCATCGAGCTGGGTCTCGCGCTGACCGTGTTCGGTCTCGTCTCGGGCCTGACGCAGGCACCTGTCGGCGTGCTGGTCGACCGCTTCGGCGCGCGCAAGATCCTGATGGCCGGGCTGTGCGTTGGCGGGGCGGCTTTCATCGGGCTCGGCATGCACCTGACCTATCCCTGGCTCATCGCCTGCGGGGCGCTCGCGGGCCTTGCCAACAGCGTCTATCACCCCGCCAATTATTCGATCCTGTCGGCGCACATGGACGAGGCGCGCATGGGCCGCGCGTTTTCCATCCACACATTCGCAGGTTTTTTCGGTGGTGCCGTCGCACCGGCCTTGATGCTCGTTCTCGTCTCCTTTTGGGGAATCCAGGGCGCGCTGCTCGTGGCCGGCGCGCTCGGCCCGATCGCCGCGCTGCTGATCGCGGCCGCGCGCGTTCCCGAAACCGGCGGATCGGCGGCTGCAGGCAAGGCCGGCCAGGGCTCGCTCGCGAGCGCCGTGACGCCGGCCATACTGGTTCTGACGCTGTTCTTCACGCTGCTGAGCCTCTCGAACGGCGGCATCAACAGCTTCTCGATCGTGGCGCTGATCAACGGCTATGGCGTCTCGTTCTCGGCGGCCAACATCGCGCTGACGGCTTTCCTGGGTGCCAGCGCCGCCGGCGTGCTGGCGGGCGGCGTGCTGGCGGACAGGACGCGGCGGCACAGCGAGGTTGCGGCTGTCTGCTTCGCCATCAATGCGGCCATCGTCCTTTGCATCGCATTGACGACGCCGCCGACCGTGGTGTTGGTGCTGGCGATGGGAACCGCCGGGTTTCTTGGCGGCGTCATCGCTCCGTCACGCGACATGCTGGTGCGCAAGGCGGCTCCGCCGGGAGCCGCGGGGCGCGCCTTCGGCATCGTCTCGACGGGGTTCAATATCGGCAGCATCATCGGCCCGCTGCTCTATGGTTCGATCATGGACCAGGGTCTGCCGCGCTGGGTGTTCGGTGTCTCGGCCATGTTCATGATGCTGACGGTGCTGCTGGCGCTGGTGCCGGAGCGCCGTCCCCGGATCGGCCAGATGTGAGGCCAACACAAGTGCTGGCACTGTGCCTGTGGGGCACTTATCATCCCTGCTCTAGTCTAGGGTAAGGTCATCGCAGGCTCGGGGCTCCTAATGACGGCCAGGCGACACACGCTTGGCCGCGGACGTGAGGACCGTGATCGATACCAGAAACCGCAACGAAGAAAGACGGGTCATGGTCACCAACATTAAGCGTATCATCTACTTCCACACGCGCATCGATGCGACGGCCGAACGGGTCAAGGCGCAGCGGTCCGATATCGACATGACGCGGCACGATTTCGGCGCGCCGGAAAAAGACAACTGGGCGGAGATGGCGCGTGCGCACGGCTATCATGCCTGTGCGCGGACCGAGATGCGCGACCCCTGGTTTCCGGATGCCAAGCTGATCGAGCGCGCGCCCAATCTGCTCGCCGTCTGCTCGCTGGGCGCCGGGTACGACGTGATCGACGTCGATGCGTGCACGAAGGCCGGCATCCTGGTCTGCAACCAGTCGGGCGCGAACAAGGAGGCGGTGGCCGAGCATGCGCTGGGCTTCATGCTGGCGCTATCGAAGCAGATCGTCAGGTCTGACCGGGCCATGCGGCGCGACAAGAACCTCGAGCGCTTCCTTTATACGGGCAATGATCTGCTCGGCAAAACGGTGGGCATCATCGGACTCGGCAACATCGGCACGCGCGTCGCCGAGCTGTGCAAAGGCCTCTTTAAGATGACCGTGCTGGCCTACGACCCCTACCTCACGAAGGAGCAGATGCAGGCGCGCGGCGCGGCGAAGTGCGAGCTCAACGATCTCCTGGAACGCTCCGACTTCGTGACCTTGCACTGCCCGCGCACGGACGAGACCTTCGGCCTCATCGGCTACGAGCAGCTCGCGCGCATGAAGCCATCGGCTTACTTCGTCAATACATCGCGCGGAGGGACGTACAAGGAAGACGATCTGGCTCGCGCCGTGAAGGACAAGAGGATTGCCGGCGCCGGCATCGACGTGTTCCTCGAAGAGCCGCCACCCACGGACCACCCGTTGATGGCATTCGATAACGTCATCGTCAGCCCGCACAATGCCGGCATCACGCACGAGGCTTGGGCGAACGTGGCGATTTACTCGGCGGACCAGTGGATCGATATCTTCGACGGGAAGGTGCCGCCGCGCCTGATCAACCGCGAGGCCTGGCCGAAATATTCGGAGCGGTTCGAGCGCATCCTGGGCTTCAAGCCGGCGCCGCTGACGTAAACGCACTCTCGATCGAAGGCAGCTTCACGCGCCTTCGATCTCCTCGCGCAGGATTTCAAGCTCGAGCCATCTTTCTTCGAGGACTCCGAGCTTCGACTGGGCTTCGCCCAGGGCGTCGGAGGTTTGCGTGAAGGCCTGGCGATCGCGGGTGTAGAGATCCGGGTCTTCCAGCTTGCCCTGCAACGTGCGGATCTGTGCTTGCAATGCGGAGATTTCGGCGGGCAGAGTTTCCAGTGCGTGCTTCTCGTGGAAGCTCAATTTGCGCTTGGCCGCTTTCGCCTCAAGCGGGCGTGCCGAGGTCTTGACCTGCGCCGGTTTGGCCGTGCTGCGTGGGGCAAGGTCGGCGCGCCGTTGAGCGACCATGTCGCTGTAGCCGCCGGCGTACTCGGTCCAGCGGCCGTCACCCTCCGGCACGAGAACGGCCTCGACGAGGCGGTCGAGGAAATCGCGATCGTGGCTGATGAGAATGACCGTGCCGGCATATTCGCTCAGCATTTCCTCGAGCACATCCAGCGTCTCCATGTCGAGGTCGTTGGTCGGCTCGTCGAGGACCAGCAGGTTCGACGGTTTCGCGAGCGCGCGCGCCAGCATGAGGCGGCCGCGCTCGCCGCCGGACAGAACCTTGAGAGGCGTACGCGCCTGCTCGGGCGTGAACAGGAAGTCCTTCATGTAGCTGACGACGTGCCGCGTCTGCCCGCCGACCTGGACGGTGTCACCGCGTCCGCCGGTCAGGGCCTCGCTGACGGTCCAGTTGGGATCGAGGCTCTCGCGACGCTGATCGAGCGTCGCCATCTGCAGGTTGGCGCCGAGGCGGACATCCCCGGAGTCGGGTGCGAGCGTTCCGGTGAGCAGGCTGACGAGCGTCGTCTTGCCGCTGCCGTTGGGCCCGACGATGCCGATCCTGTCGCCGCGCATGATGCGGACGGAGCAATCCTTGACGACGGCGCGGTGGTCAAACGCTTTGCTGATGCCCTTGGCCTCGATGACGAGCGCGCCTGAAGCGTCGGCTTGCGTGGAGGCCATGACGGCCTTGCCGGCGGCGCGGCGATGCTCGCGGCGCTGATGACGTAGCGCCTGCAGCTCCGCCATGCGGCGCACGTTGCGCTTGCGCCGCGCAGTGACGCCGTAGCGGACCCAGTGCTCCTCGGCCGCGATCTTACGATCGAGCTTGTGCTGTGCCACTTCCTCTTCGGCCAGTTGCTCGTCGCGCCAAGCCTCGAACTTGCCGAAGCCGACATCGATCCGCCGCGCGCGGCCACGATCGAGCCAGACCGTCGTGCGCGTCAGGTTTTCGAGGAAACGGCGGTCATGGCTGATGAGAACAATGGCGCTCTGCTCCGCGGCCAACCGCTCTTCAAGCCATTCGATGGCGGGCAGATCGAGATGGTTGGTCGGCTCGTCGAGCAGCAGGATATCGGGAGCGGCCGCGAGGGCATGTGCCAGGGCGGCGCGGCGTGCTTCACCGCCCGAAAGGGTCGCCGTGTCTTCCTGGCCTGTGAGGCCCAGTTGCTCCAGCGTGTAGCGAGCCTGGTAGGGGTCGTCGGTGGGCTTGAGGCCGGACTCGACATAGGCGAGCGTCGTCGCGTAGCCGGACAGGTCCGGCTCCTGCGGGAGATAGCGAACGGTGGCACCGGGCTGCACGAAGCGCTCGCCGTGATCGGGCTCGACCTGACCGGCCATGATCTTCAGCAAGGTCGATTTGCCCGAGCCGTTGCGGCCGACAAGACAGACCCGCTCGCCGGCCGATACGGCGAACTCCACGCCGTCGAGCAGCGGAAAGCTGCCGAACGTGAGTGCGATATCGCTGAGCTGGACGAGAGGTGGGGCCATCCGCCTGACTTCGTTCATGAGGTGAGGCGGTTCTATAGCGCGCCGCCTGCACGCTGTCTGCGGCATGGCGCCCGGATATGGCCCGGTCCTGGCCTAAGCGGCAATCTGCCCCTTGAGACGCCGCAACTGCAGGAGCAGGCCTCCGACGATCATGAGGTTCAGAAAGTTGAAGGCGAGGCCCGTGGCGAAGGCCGGCGCATAGAAGCCGAAGTAGTCGTAAAGCACGCCGCCGAGCCAGCTCCCTGCGGCCATGCCGGACATGCCCGTCAAAAGGATTGTCGGGACGCGCCAGCTCGCTTCGGAGGCCGGAAAGAGCTGGCGGCAGGTGAGGATGTAGGCCGGGATCAGTCCGGCGAAGCCGAGGCCGAAGGCGGCAGACACGGCGAACAGGCCGGCCTCGTCCTGGGTCACGATGAAGCCCGCGGTCGCGATGGCTTGCGCGGTGGAGCCCATCACGAGTGTCTTGACGCCGCCGATGCGGTCGGAAATCCAGCCCCAGAACTGGCGGCTGATGAAGGCGCAGATCAGAAGGACCGACAGCATCAGCGCGCCGCGTGACGGCGACATGCCGAGATCGCCGCACAGCGCGATGAGGTGCGAGGACGGCATGGCCATCGGAATGCAGCAGAGGAATGCGGCGCTGGCAAACAGGGCGAATGTGACGTTGGGCGGCAGGCCCAGGATCGTCTTGGGCGGGCCCGCTTGTACCGCGGGCCCGCCGGCACCAGCCACAACAGGTACGGGCTTCAGGAAGATGAGAGCCAGCGGGACCACGAGCAGAATGGCCATGACGCCGAACCAGAGCATCGTGACCTTCCAGCCGTAAGCCGCGATGGCGCGTTCGAACAACGGCGGCCAAAAGGCGCCCGCCACGTATTGGCCGCTGGCAATCAGCGCCAGCGCAGTGCCGCGGCGGCGCTCGAACCAGCGTGTGACGTAGACGTAGAGCGGGGCGTTGATCGAGCCGTTGCCGAGGAAGCCGATGAGAAGGCCGTGTCCGACGTAGAGCTGCCAGGCCTGGCCGCCAGAGGAAAGCGCCAGGCCCGCGCAGACCATGACGACACCGAACATGACCGTCCAGCGCACGCCGATACGCTCGGCGACCCAGCCCATGGCGAGGCCTCCCACACCGGTGCCCAGAAGCGCCAGAGACGACGCCGCCGAAGGCACGGAGCGGAATCCGCCAAGATCAGCGGCGATCTGTGTGAGCGCAACGGTAACGATGTAAGGCGCGCCCAGCGTGATCGACGCTATGACGAGCGCGGCAGTCGTGATGACCCAAGCCTCCCGGCTGTCGACGCCTCCGGCCACGGTTCCCCCAAAAGAGATGTGTTTTTGTTGTCGCGGCCGGGCATTGGCCCGTGCGCGCCTGGAACTAGACTGGCAACCGCAGGACACCTCGTTGCGCAGCGCTCATCAGAGCGAGCGTGCGCGGATGGCAAGCGGTCAGATGTAGCTGATATACTTGGGAAGCGGGCGCAAGGCCAGAGGACCTTGCGCGCCTTTGGCTTCAGAAAGCTTGGGCGTCAGTCCGTCTTGACGGTGGTGCTTGGCGCGTTCGTCTTCACGGACTGGATGCCCTTCTCCATGGCAGCGTCGCTCGAATACAGCTCGCTCTTGCCGATGGCCTGACCGTTGGCCGCTGATTTCAGAACGAAGAAAGGCGATCCGTTCGAGGCCTTCTTGCGCTCGTAGTTCTTATCCTCAGCGGCATTCTTGCGCACGGAGGCAATGCCCTGCTCCGCTTTCTCCTTGGACGAATACGTCTCGCTCGTCAGGATGACCTCGTGATTGGCCGCCTTGAGATTGAACATGTACTGCGTGTTCGCGGCTTGCTTGAGGTGGAAATAACCCGCCATCGCAAATCCCCATGTTTTTACGGTCAGTCCAGCAGACTCCGGTCAGCCCAAGGCGTCACGAAGCCTGCAGACAATCTAGTGCATCGAACCCGCCCCGGCCAGCGATCCGTACAGGGCCAAATGTCATGGTTATCGCTGCATAAGGGTCATTTTGAGGGTTTCTCTCGATTGTGCGGGGAACCGGGGTCACCCAAGACCGTTCTGTGGAAGAGGCTTCCTTGACGGAGATTGTCATGGCCAGATGCGACGTATGCGGAAACGACTACGACAAGTCCTTCACGGTGACACAAGCCAAGAAGACCATGACGTTCGACAGCTTCGAGTGCGCGATCTCAGCGATGGCACCGCGCTGCGCGCACTGCGACTGCCGCGTCATCGGCCATGGCGTAGAGGCGAAGGGCAAAATCTACTGCTGCGCTCACTGCGCCAAGCACGAGGGCGTCAAAGGCGTCGCCGACCGCGCCGCCTGATGAGAACGGTGCGCCGCTCGTATGAGGGGCGCACCGTCCCGCTTAGGTCGACAGGCGCGGATCGTCCGCTTGGTTCGGCTCGCTGAAGCGCAGCTTGTTGCCGAACGGATCGCCCACCTCCATGACGCGCGCGTCCCAGGGTGCCTCCTCGAGGCCGGGGCGGTAGTAGCGGTAATTCTTGCCGATCAGCTCGCGATGATAGTCGGCAATGCCGCGCATCCACACGAACACGGTCGAGCCGGGGCTGGCATCGCCGTGATGCTCGCTCAGGTGCAATCGCAAACCGGCGCGGGAGACCTGGGCGTAGAGCGGAGCATTGTCGTGAAAGCGATGCTCCCAGTCGATGGTGAAGCCCAGGAAGTCCACATAGAACTCCTTGGCCTTCTCCACGGAGAAGATGCGCAGGATCGGGATGGCGTCGGCAAACCGCACACCGGAGGCGACGGCTTCCGCCGGTTTGGCGTCAGCCTCGATCTTCGCCGACAGGACGTTCCAGCTCTCGACCGCGAATTGTGCGGCGACGAGCTCCAGGCATTCGCTGTGTGTGAGGGAGATTTGTCTCGCATCGAGCGCCGTCCGCAGAGACCGCGCCATAGCCTTCGCATCATGAAATGTGCGCATGCATCCTGATCCTTCGCTGTGCGGCGAACGAGGATTTCAGTGCTTGCCTTGCTGACCCGATCGCCGGACTGCCAAAGGATCGTTTCGAGCGTGAGAGATGCGTTCACCTTACCCGTGCGGGCGCAAGCGGCTGGCTGCATCGGCCAGTCACGACACTAGATAGAAGCTCAAGGTGGGTCAATCCCTGGGGCGGGTGATGCGGCGCTCAATCAGGCTTGCCGGTCGCGATCCACCATGTGGTGCCGCCGGCGTCCTTGATGCCGCCGCGCTTGTCACCGTCGTCCTTCTGGGCTGGCGGCTGGACGGTCGTGGCTCCGGCTTGCAGCGCCTTCTCGTACACGGCGTCGACGTCGGCAACATAGACGTGGACGTGTGACGGGGTTGCCGGCCATCCCTCGACGGCGTCTCCCATCATGATGACGCTGTCGTCGATGCGCACTTCGACGTGCTGGATCTTGCCGTCGGGACGGTCGAAGCGGCGAAGCTCGGTGCCGCCGAACGCGGACTTCAGGAATGCGACCGTCGCTGCCGCATCGGACGTGATGAGATAGGGAGATGCGGAATTGTAGCCTTTGGGTTTCCAGGTGCTCATGGTGTCCACCTCCAGGCGATTGCTCAGGTCCAATCTGGTGAGAGTGTCGGTGGTGGCCCAACACGCGACAAGCCCTATCGTTCCTGTGTCAACCTGTCTGGACATAGGCATCGTGCCGCGAGAGCCACCGGGTTAGTCCGGCAGCTCGTCGCAGGCAGATGACGTTATGCGCCAGTGGCGGACCACATTCGCGATATTGAGTGATGCCGACACGATGCCGACGCCGTAGCAGATGAACTGAGTGACAAAAAGAAACGTGCTCATGCCATCCCCCTGGCTTGGGTGGTTGTTTGCCATCGTCCGGCGCGTGTCCGGGGCGGTGTTTGGAGGACCGGGCTTTCGAACGTCCCACGTTGACGCCCGGCTCTACAGTCAAGACGAACGACGGATCGCCCAATCGACATGGTCCGGTGATTTTTTTGCAGGGGCGAGGGGCGGCCGTTCCGGATCAATCGCTATCGTGCTGTGGCAAAGGGCAAAATTAGCCCGCGGCGCGCGCTCGGTTTCCGATATAAGACGCTCGCCGCAGCGACAGCGGCCCGGAGGCTTGGCGCTTGATCCCGACAGAAACCACAGCTTCGCCGCTCAGTCCCACGGCGGCGTTCGCGCTACTCGGCGTGGTGGCCGTGTCCTGGGGGCTGACGTGGCCGGTCAACAAGGAGATCCTGCTGTACGCTCCGCCCATTTGGGCGGTTGCCATCCGTTATGTGATGGCCACGGCCATGCTGGCGGCCATCACGTGGGGGCTCGGTCGGCTGCGGCCGCCGCCACGGCAGGATATTCCCGTCGTGTTGAGCGTCAGCGTTCTGCACATGGTCATCTTCGGTGTGCTGTGCAGCATCGCTCTCCAGTACGTCTCAGCCGGCCGTTCCGTCCTGCTCGCCTATACGACACCGCTCTGGGTGTTTCCGTTTGCGCGCCTCTTCATCGGCGAGGCCCTGACGCCGCGCCGTCTGTTGGCACTTGCCTGCGGGTTGTGCGGGTTGGCATTCCTCATCAATCCCCTGTCGATCGACTGGCTGGACCGCAATGTTCTGATCGGCCATTTCCTGATCCTGCTGGCGGCGATCGTGTGGGCGCTGAGCATCGTCTACGCACGTATTCATCGATGGGCCTCGAGCCCCTTTGATCTCTTGTTCTGGCAGACCCTGATCGCCTGCGTGATCTTGTGCGTGCTGGCGCTGATGATCGAAGGCGTGCCGTCGATCAAGGTCGATTTCCATCTCATTGTACTGCTGCTGTTCGCAGGCACCATCGGTACGTCCGTGGCCTTCTGGGCGCTGAACACCGTCAATCGGTCGCTGCCTGCGACGACGACGGCGATCGGGCTGCTGGGTGTGCCGGTGTTCGGGGTGTTTTGCTCCACGTTCGCCTTCGGTGAGAGCCTGACCGGCGCCATGGTGCTGGCGATGGTCCTGATCGTCGGCGGGATCGCCATCGGTGCAACGGGCAAGCCGCAGGGATGACGAGGCTGTGATCCGTGGCACGCGATTTGTGAAACAAGCGCGCTATCAGCGGGTGATACCCTTTCAAGAGGGAGCACACCGGACGGAGACGGCGCCATGGGTCTTGCGAAACAGCAACGGCGAATTGTGACGGCGTGTGTCATGGCCGCGCTCGGCACGGTACTCGGCACCATGGCGCAGGCTCAGACAACGGTTCGCGTGCGCGGAACGATCGAGGCCGTGGATGGTGGCGCTCTGCGCGTAAAAACGCGAGAGGGCCAGACTGTCACGATCAAGGTGCCGGACAACGCCACAGTCGCCGGTGTGGTGAAACGGTCGCTATCCGACATCAAGGCGAGCGACTTCGTGGGCATCGCAGCCGTTCCACAGGCCGGCGGGCCTTCCCGGGCGCTGGAGGTGCTGATCTTCCCCGAGTCGATGCGTGGCGCAGGCGAAGGGCATCGTCCCTGGGACTTGCTGCCGGAGAGCACGATGACCAATGCGACCGTTGCTGAATCGGTGACCAAGGTCGAGGGCCAGGTGCTGACCCTAAAGTACAAGGACGGAGAGCAGACGATCGTTGTGCCTCAGGATGTGCCTATCGTGTCGTTTGCACCGGGTGAGAAATCCGAGCTGAAGCCAGGCGCCGTTATCTTCATCGGCGGAGCCGCGAAAGCCGAGGACGGCAGCCTGTCGGCCACACGCATCACCGTCGGCCGCGACGTGCCCCCGCCCATGTGACGGCTGCGCGGCCGCTCAGCCGTGCCTGCAGTCAATCAACGCGACGGAACCGTTGGGTCAGGTCCGGACCGCGGCCATGCGCGCGCCGTTTGCAGCAGTGGCGAGGCGCTGTGTTGGCGGAATGGCGACCCCGGCAGGATTTGAACCTGCGACCCCCAGATTAGGAATCTGGTGCTCTATCCAGCTGAGCTACGGGGCCGGCCGCGTCCGCGGCGGACGGCCGAGTTATGTGGCCGATGTGCGTGGCGGGTCAAGTGTCACGGGAGCTCGGCGCAACCTGTAATCAGACCGTCGCGAGCCGCGTGCAAAGGGTGTGCAACCGCAATATTGTTGGCGGCGGTGCTGGTCACGCGGGGCCGGGAGCCCTAGATGTCGAGCAGGATACGGTGGCGGTTTGCGCCAACGGGAACAGCGGAGGCACAATGCGGCGTCAACGAAAGGCCAAGATCATCGCGACCCTCGGACCTGCCAGCTCCGATCCCGCGATCATCCGGCAGCTTTTTATCGCCGGTGCCGACGTCTTCAGATTGAATTTCAGCCACGGAACGCGCGACGATCACAAGCGGCGGTTCGAGGCCATTCGCGCCCTGGAAGCGGAGATGGGGCGCCCCATCGGCATCCTCCAGGATCTGCAGGGGCCGAAGATCCGCATCGGCGCGCTGAAATCAGGGCCGGTCACTCTGAAGCAAGACGCAATCCTGACGCTTACGCTCGGCATGGAACCGGGCGATGCCTCGCGCGTGTCGCTGCCGCACCCGGAGGTGTTCCAGAACATCATGCCGGGCCATCGCATCATGATCGACGACGGCAAGCTGCAGCTGGAGGCCGTGCGCTGCGAAGCCGACAAGATCGAGGCCCGCGTGCTGGTCGGCGGACCGCTGAGCGATCGCAAGGGCGTGAACCTGCCCCACACGGATCTGCCGATCTCGCCGCTCACGCCGAAGGATCGCGAGGACCTGGCCTTTGGCCTCGATCTCGGCGTCGACTGGGTGGCGCTGTCCTTCGTGCAGCGGCCCGCCGACGTGATCGAGGCGCAGGGCCTCGTCAATGGCCGCGCCGGCATCATGGCCAAGATCGAGAAGCCGGCCGCCTTCAGCCGCATCGACGACATCATCGCCCTGGTCGACGCCGTGATGGTGGCCCGCGGCGACCTTGGCGTGGAAATTCCGCCGGAGGACGTGCCGGGCAAGCAGAAGGAGTTGGTGCGGGCCTGCCGCATGGCCGGCAAGCCGGTCGTTATCGCGACGCAGATGCTGGAGTCGATGATCAAGTCGCCGTCGCCGACCCGGGCGGAGGCCTCGGACGTGGCCACGGCCATCTACGACAGCGCCGATGCGGTGATGCTGTCGGCGGAGTCGGCGTCGGGCGACTGGCCAGTGGAAGCGGTCGCCATGATGGACCGCATCATCTCGCATACCGAAGGCCACAAGCTCTACCGCTCGATCATCGAGGCGTTGCAGCCCAGTCCGGAGCATACGACGGCGCACGCCGTTGCCGCCGCGGCTGCCGAAGTGGCCGACAATATCGATGCTGCTGCAATCGTCGCCTTCACGGCCAGCGGCACCACGGCCCTGCGCGCCGCGCGCAAGCGTCCGCGCGTGAACATCATCAGCATCTCGCCGGAGCCGGGCATCGCGCGCCGGCTGTGCCTGCTCTGGGGAACGCACAGCATCAGCTCGGCGGAGATCTCGAGCTATGACGAGATGATCGAGACCGCGCGCAGCCATGCTCTGTCGGATGGCTTCGCCGAGCCCGAGGACCGGCTCGTGGTCGTGGCCGGTATTCCGTTCGGCCGGAAAGGATCGACCAACAACATCCGCGTCATGCGGGTGTAGTTGCCGTCACGGCTTGGTGCGGGCCCAGAGGATGCCAAGGATGATGAGGGGGATGAGTCCTTGGAGCGCCATGATCATCATGGCGTCGGCGGACGCGAAGCGGCCGAACAGGTAGCCGGTGTTGTAAAAGCCGAAGATCGACGTGCCGATGAAGATCGAGAGGAACCCGGTGGCACGGCCACGCGTCTCGGGCGTCGAGATGGTATAGATCAGCGCATATTGTGTGGCCGAGAAGCAGGCAGCCGCGACGCCGATCACCAGCAGGGCGGCGACGGTTGCCAGCGTGGTGAGATAGGCGGCGAGCGCCAGCATCACCAGCACGAACACCAGCGTGCCGTAGTAGTAGAGATGGAAGAACCATCGCGGCGTGGCCAGAACGCCCACCGCGATAGCGCCGATGGTGCCGCCGAGGCCGTCGCAAGCGGACAATGCGCCGACGGCGGCCGGCGACAGGCCGAAGTCCTTCTGGGCGATGACTGGGATCATGGAGACGATCGGAAAGCACCAGACGTTGTACACCACGGTGATGCCGATCATGAGCAGGAAGGTCCGGTTCATCACCAGGTCCCGCGGTGGCACGATGAGGGACAGCGGCGAGATGCGCGGCGTCGCGGTGGCGCTGGTGGCGACGGGCGGGCGCGACAGGCGGACCGACAGCACGAAGCAGGTGAAAAACACGAGCGCGCTGAGGCAGAAGATGCCTTCGATGCCGAGCCACTGATAGGCAATACCGCCGGTCAGCGGGCCGATGGCCCGGGTTGCGTGGCTGGTCGAATTGTCGAAGCCTAGAGCGGAGGCCATGCGGTCCAGCCCGGCGGCTTCGACGAGCAGGCGCCGCCGTACAGGCATGTCGGTCAACCAGATGGCGCCCGAGACGGCGGCCGCGACCAGGACCGTCCCGTAGCCGGCCAACCCCGCAAAGGCGAGTGCAGCCATGACGGCTGCCGCGAACGCAGCAAACAGAAAGCTATAGATGAGGATGCGCCGGCGATCGAAGAGGTCGGCCAGGGCGCCCACGAGGAAGCCGAAGGCGACATAGGGGACCATGCGCACGATGGCGAGGAGCGCGACGAGCTCGGCAGAGCCGGTCAGTTGAAAGGCGAAGATGGCGAGGGCCAGAAACTCCAGCCAGCGTGCAAGGCCGACGCCGGTGCCGATCGACCACAAGCGCCGATAGTCAGGAATGGAGAAGAGCGCGCGCAGGCTCGATGGCTCGTTCGGCATGTTTCTTCGTGTTTGCGGCAGCTCGGGTCGGCGAGAGCGGGCGATTTCCTCACGTCGCGCGTCGCGAGGACACGCGCGCGATTCTCAACGGCAGCATGATCCGGATCGACGTGGCTGTCGATGCGCTCATTGGGCTGGCATCGAGTGCAGGCTGTCTGTAGGCTTCTTTGCATGACGTGCCAACCCTCAAGAGCACGCACGACCGGAGGAAACGCGATGTGGAAGCGCACAGTGGTATTCGTGGCCGCAGCGAGCGCCTGCCTGCTTGCTGCATCGCAGCAGGCGGTCGCCCAGAAGCAGGGCGGCGTCATGCGGACGTACATCTGGGACAACCCGCCGAGCGGCTCCATTCATGAGGAGGCCACGATCTCGACGGTGTGGCCGTTCATGAGCGTGTTCAACAATCTGGTGATGTACGACCCGACGAAGCCGACCAACACGATCGACGGCATCGTGCCGGAGCTGGCCAAGAGCTGGTCCTGGGACGCCACCAAGACCAAGCTGACCATGAAGCTGGAAGAGGGCGTGAAGTGGCACGACGGCAAGCCGTTCACCGGCAAAGACGTGCAGTGCACGTGGCACATGTTGATCGGCAAGCTCAATGCGGAGGACTTCCGCAAGAACCCGCGCAGCGTCTGGTATCACAATCTGGAGGAGGTCACGCTCAATGGCGATCATGAGGTGACCTTCAACCTGAAGGCGCCGCAGCCTTCGTTCCTGGCGCTGCTCGCGTCGGGTTATTCGCCGGTCTACTCGTGCCACGTGTCACAGCGCGACATGCGCACGAAGCCCATCGGCACCGGGCCCTTCAAGCTGGCGGAGTTCAAGCGCAACGAGATCGTGCGTGTGGTACGCAACCCGGATTATTGGAAGAAGGGGCTGCCTTATCTCGACGGTATCGACTTCAAGGTCATCGACAACCGGTCGACGCGTCTGCTGGCGTTCATTGCCGGCGAGTTCGACCTGACCTTCCACTCCGACGTGACGATCTCGGGCATGAAGGACGTGGCATCTCAGGCGCCGAAAGCAACCTGCCAGCTGCTGGCCTCCAACAACACCATCAACATGATCGTCAATAGCAGCGCGCCGCCCTTCGACAACTTGCAGGTGCGCAAGGCGATGGCTTTGGCGCTGGATCGCAATGCGTTCAACACGATTCTCGCCGAAGGAAAATCGGCACTCGGCGTCGTCATGCTGCCCGGACCGGAAGGTGCCTGGGCCATGCCGCCGGAAGAGCTGGCGAAGATTCCCGGCTATGGCTCGGACATCGAGAAGAACCAGGCGGAAGCACGCAAGATCATGGAAGGGCTAGGCTACAGCGCGGCCAAGCCGCTCAAGGTGAAAGTCGCCACCCGCAATATTCCACTGTATCGCGATCCCGCGGTGATCTTCATCGACCAGATGAAGAAGATCCATGTCGACGGCGAGCTGGAGGTGGTCGACACGACCATATGGCATGCGAAGGTGCAGCGCGGGGACTATGCCGTGGGCCTCAACACGACCGGCGTCGGGGTGGATGATCCGGACGTCAACATGGTGGAGAACTACACCTGCAAGTCGGACCGCAACTACACGCGTTACTGCAACGAGGACGTCGACAAGCTGATTTTCGCCCAGTCGCGCGAAACTGATCCGGCCAAGCGCAAGGAGCTCGTCTGGGCGGCCGAGCGCAAGATCGCGGACGATGTGGCGCGGCCGATCATTCTGCACAACCGGGCAGGAACGTGCTGGTATCCCCACCTGAAAGGTGTCGTGCCGAGCGGCAACAGCCTCTATAACAGCTGGCGCTTTGATGGAGCGTGGCTGGACAAGTAAAGCACGCGAGTACACCTACGGGCTTCCGTGCCAGGCGGCGCGGAAGCCGCGACGATCAATAGATGGGACAGAATGCAGAAGCTGATTATTGAAGTGCGCATCAACGAGTATGCGATGCGCGAGAGAAACAAGAATATCCCCTGGAGCGCGGAGGAAATCGGCCGCGATGCCCGGGCGATCGCCGATGCAGGGGCCTCGATCCTGCATTTCCACGCACGGCAGGCCGACGGCAGCCCGGCGCACGGGACCGAGAATTACGCGCCGGTGATCCGGGCTATCCGGGCCAACTCGGACCTTCTGGTGCATCCGACCCTGGGGCAGAACACGCTCGGCGGCCAGCAGGAGCGCATGCGCCATATCGTCGAGATGTCCAAGGACCCTGCTTTGCGGCCGGATATCGTCGGCATCGATACGGGCAGCACCAACATCGACGTTTACGACGTTGCCGCCAAATCGTTCCTCACGGGCAACAGGGTCTACGTCAACGCGCACGACACCTTGATGCTGTTCTGCAGGACGCTGCGCGATTGCGGGGTGAAGCCTTGCTTCGTCGCCTGGAGCGGGCCGTTTCTGCGCACGGCCGACGCGCTGCTGGACATGGGGCTTGCCAAGGAGCCGGCGTACGCGCTGTTCGTCCACTGCGAGGGCGGCATTCTCGGCGGTCATCCGGCCGACGCCATGGGTGTTAGATCTTTCCGCGATCACCTGCCCAAGCAACGGCATGTCGAATGGACGGTCTGCTGCAAGGAGGGCAATCTGTTTCCCGCCGCCATGACGGCCATCGCCGAAGGCGGCCATGTGGCGATCGGCATCGGCGACTACGACTATCCCGAGCTCGGCTATCCGACCAATGCGGAGCTGGTGCGCGAGATCGTGCGCATGGCCAAGCTCGTCGGCCGCGAGATCGCGACGCCGGCGGAGGCTCGGCAAATTCTTCAGCTGTGAGCCGGCGCTGAAGGCGCGGGCATAGCTGCAATTGCTCGGAGGACATGTTGGTGAAAAGACAAGTCGCGAGCCTGCTGATGGCAGGTCTCATGTGCGCGTTTGCCGGATCGGCCTTGGCGCAAAAGCGCGGTGGCACGCTCAATTTCGCTCTGATTGCCGAGCCGCCCAACTACGACTGCCATGGCACGACGACGTTCGCCGTGATTCAGCCGGTCGCTCCCCACTATTCGCTGCTTCTGAAGTACGACGCGGAAAACTATCCCAAGATCGTTGGCGATCTGGCCGAGAGCTGGACGGTTTCGCCGGACGGGTTGATCTACACATTCACCTTGAACAAGGGCGTCAAGTTCCACGACGGGTCGCCCCTGACATCCGCCGACGTGCGGGCGACGTATGAGCGCATCGCCAATCCGCCTGACGGCGTGCTGTCCATTCGCAAGGCCATCTTTGCAGATATTGCGTCCATCGAGACGCCGGACGAGGCGACCGTCATCTTCAAGCTCAAGGCGCCGAATGCGTCGATGCTGCAGAACTTCGCGTCGCCCTTCAACTGCGTCTACAGCGCCGCGAAGCTGAAGCAGAACCCCAAGTATCCCGAGACGGAGGTCATGGGCTCAGGGCCGTTCCAGTTCGTCGAGAACGTGAGGGGATCGCACTGGTCCGGTAAGCGCTTCGACGGATACTTCCGCCAGGGACAGCCCTATCTCGATGCGTTCAAGATCTACTACGTGAAAAATACCGCCGTGGTGCCGGGAATGCTGGGCGGGCAGTTCGATTCCGAATTTCGTGCGCGCACGCCAGGAGAACGCGATCAACTCGTCGCCAGCGACAAAGACAAGTGGATTGTCCACGAGAGCCCGTGGGTCGCCAACATGTCGCTCGTCTTCAACGTGACGAAGAAGCCGTTCGACGACATCCGCGTGCGCCATGCCCTGTCCATGGCCATCGACCGCTGGGGTGGATCGCAGGCGCTGTCGAAAATATCCGGAGTGAAGGGCGTCGGCGGTGTCATCCGGCCGGGCTACGAGTTCGCGCTGCCGGAAAGCGAGCTGGTGCAGCAGCCGGGCTTCTCACGCGATATCGAGAAATCACGCGCCGAGGCCAAGCGCCTTCTCAAGGAGGCCGGAGCAGAAAACCTGAAGTTCAAGCTGTTCAATCGGGCGGTCGGCGATCCGTTCACGCCGATCGGCGTCTACGTCATCGATCAGTGGCGCCGGATCGGTATCACGGCCGAGCATGTGCAAGTCGAGAGCAAGGCGTACTTCGAGGGGCTGGGCAATGGCGGCTTCGAGGTTGCGGTCTATCCACCAGCCGATCCTGCCGATGATCCCAACACGCAATTCTCCTACTTCCTGATGTCAAAAACGTCGCCGATCAGCTTCTCGCAGCACGCAGACGAGAAGGTGAATGCACTGTTCGAGAAGCAGAGCCGCCTACTTGATCCTGCGGCACGCAAGACGATCGTGAACGAGCTGGATCGCTACATCATCACCCAGTCCTACAACGTGCCGATCCTCTGGTATCATCGGATCATCGTGCATCATAAGCGGATCAAGGGCTGGCCGATGACGCCCAGTAATTTCCTGGGGCAGGATCTGGCGAAGGTCTGGCTCGACGAATAGGCGCCCATATCGGGCATGCGCCAGGCGGGCTTCAACCCGCCTTGCCATTCGTGCCAAGATCGCGAGGTGACCCTATCGGAGACACGTGATGAAAGATGCTTTCGCGGAAGCCAGCTATGGTGCGCTCGAGGTCGGCTATGGAGAACGGCCTGCCGTTCTCGTCGTAGATTTTCAGAAGGGCTTCACCGACCCGAAATTCAAGATGGGCAAAAGCCCACGAATCCATGCCGCGCGGGACCGGACCGCTGCGCTCCTGGACGTCGCCCGCCGCTCCAATATTCCCGTCGTTAACTGCTACGCGGGCTGGCATACAGAAAAAGATATTCAATACTGGAAAGTCGCAGCCGTCCGGGAAGATTTTTTCGACGGTAGCGAGGAGCAGCACATCGATCCTAAAATCGCCGATCCAAGCTACGATTTCATTTTCAAGAAATGTGCGCCTTCAATCTTTTTCCAGACGCCGATCATGCCCTTTCTGACAAAACATCGTATTGATACAGCCATTATAACGGGTTGCGTGACATCCGGGTGCATTCGAGCCAGTACGATCGATGCATTCAGCTACGGTTTCCGCACGATCGTCGTCGACGACTGTTGCGGAGATCCGATGCAGGACTCACATGAAGCCAACCTGAAAGACATGGGGCGACGCTACGCCGACATTAAGCAAAGCGCGGATGTGCTCGGCTATTTCGAGCAGATCCGCCGGCAGAATGCCTGAGTGTGGCGAAGCAGGCCTTGGAGCGGATGGCATCCGCGGAGTGAGGAGGTGAGACGATGACACTGCAGATCAATAGCGATGCGCCGGATTTCGAGGCGCAGACCACCGAGGGCAAGATCAAGTTTCATGACTGGCTGGGCAATTCGTGGGGCGTGCTGTTCTCGCACCCGCGCGACTTCACGCCGGTGTGCACGACGGAGCTGGGCAATCTCGCAAAGCTCAAGGTCGAGTTCGACAAGCGGGGCGTGAAGATCATCGGCCTCAGCGTCGATCCGGTGGAGAACCACGAGAAGTGGGCCGAGGATATCAAGGAGACACAGGGCTTCGCGCCGAATTACCCGATGATCGGCGACAGCGACTACAACGTCTCCAAGCTGTACGGCATGCTTCCGGCGGCCGTGTCGGGCGATCCGACCAAGCGCACGCCGGCGGACAACGCCACGGTGCGCAATGTCTTCATCATCGGCCCGGACAAGAAGGTTAAGCTGATCCTTGTTTACCCGATGACGACGGGACGGAACTTCGACGAGGTGCTGCGCGTGATCGACTCGCTGCAACTGACGGCCAAGCACAAGGTGGCGACGCCGGTGAACTGGAAGCAGGGCGAGGACGTCATCATCGCCGGTTCGGTGTCGGACGAGGACGCCAAGAAGCAGTATCCAGGGGGTTGGAAGGCGCCACGGCCCTACCTGCGCATTGTTCCGCAGCCGAAGTGAATTTGCGAGGTGAACCCTCCCAAGGTGGGTTCACCTCTCTTCCGCGTCTCCATTTGAGACAGGCGGAAATCCCGCGTTATTCGCTAAATCATACAAATCTTGTCAATTTTGGCGATTGTCCGTAAGCCTCCCAATTCGAGAGGCGCCGATCTCAGGGAACGGGCAAGGCCATGTGGCAGAAGAAGCCGTCTGCGGAACCGATCCGCGAAATGTTCGAATGTCCGGCGTGCCAGCTCAATCTGTGCAGCGTCACGGGCAGTGGCGGCGTGACCCTCGACTACGATATCGCGCAGTGGCAGAAGCGCTGCTCGGCTACGCGTGCCGGAACACCCTGTGTGTGCCCGCAGTTCAGGCCGCATCTGTGGAAGATGCTGGTGCGGGCCAACCAGGCGGCCAAAGGCTGCTGATCACCCGGCCTGAAGCACCTCCTCTCGCTTGCGATGAGCAGGGCCTTCGCCGGCGAAGGCCTATGCCGATGGGTGAGGCGTGCTAAGAGAGGCGCGAGGACGCTCATTCCTGGAGCCTAGCCTTGACCGGGCTGCAACCAAGCGCTGATCGCCAAAGCTGGCACGCCATTGTCCTGACCCTCTTTCCCGAGGCGTTTCCAGGGCCACTCGGGCTGTCGCTCTCCGGGCAGGCGTTGGCGGACGGTCTGTGGCACCTCGATGCCATCAACATTCGTGATTTCGGCCAAGGCCGGCATCGCACCGTCGACGATACGCCGGCCGGCGGCGGAGCCGGAATGGTGATGCGGGCCGATGTGCTGGGCGCAGCCATCGATCATGTGCGCGGCAACGCGCCCAACCTGCCATTGATCTATCTTTCTCCGCGCGGCGAACCGTTGACCCAGAAGGTTGCGGCCGAGCTTGCGACCGGGCCGGGGCTGACATTGCTCGCCGGCCGGTTCGAAGGCGTGGACCAGCGCGTCATCGACGGGCGGGGCCTGCGCGAGATCTCCATCGGTGACTACGTGCTGTCGGGCGGTGAGCTTGCGGCCATGGTGCTGATCGACGCCTGCGTCCGCTTGCTTCCGGGGGTCATGGGCGCGGCGGCCTCGCTCGCGGAGGAGAGCTTCGAGAACGGCCTGTTGGAGTACCCCCAGTACACGCGGCCGCGGAATTGGGAAGGCCGGGAGCTGCCGGAGGTGCTGCTCTCCGGCGACCACGGGCGCATCGCTGAATGGCGGCGGCAGGAGGCCGAGCGCCTGACCCGGGAGCGGCGGCCGGACCTGTGGGCGAAAGTGGCCAAGCGGCGCGGTTAGGCGGTGGTCAATCCGCCATCGACAGGACCGTGCATTTCATGTATGACCCGCTCCATTCTCCCACCTCGTGGGTTTGCCCGTAACGGGCGGCATGAGCCGACTGATCCAGCGCAACTGGCGGCGGCTCCTCTGCAATGATGAAAAATCAAAGGGTTAACGACAATGAACATCATTCAAGAGCTCGAGCAGGAGCAGATCCGGACCATTTCGGCCAAGCGTGCGGTCCCTGAATTCGGACCCGGCGACACGGTCAAGGTGATGGTCAAGGTCATCGAGGGAGACAACACCCGATTGCAGGCCTACGAGGGCGTCGTCATCGCCCGGGCCGGTCACGGCATCAACGAGAACTTCACGGTTCGCAAGATCTCCTACGGCGAGGGCGTCGAGCGCGTCTTCCCGATCTACTCCCCCTTCATCGCCGAGATTGCGGTCCTGCGCCGCGGCAAGATCCGTCGTGCGAAGCTCTATTATCTGCGTGGCCGTCGCGGCAAGGCCGCCCGCATCTTCGAGCGCACGGACGCGCGCGCCAAGAAGCTCGCCGCACAGTGGAAGGGCTTCAAGAAGCCGAAGGGCGAGGCCGACGATCTCACCAAAATCAAGGGTATCGACGCTCTGCTCGCAGGCCGCCTGAGCCAGATCGGCTGCATCAAGTACGAGCAGATTGCCAACTTCTCCGACGACGACATCGCCAATGTGGACGAGGCGCTGCAGCTCGACGGCGCGATCGAGAAGAACGACTGGGTCGGCCAGGCGCAGCGCATGCTCGCCGAGTCGACGGCTGGCGAAGTGCCGGCCGAGGAAGAGAGCAAGTAGCTCTCTGTGGTCTGGTGATTTTTGAAAAGGCCCGGTTTCCCGGGCCTTTTTTGTTGCCGGCAATCAGCGGCGGCGCGCGACCTGATCCAGGCCGTCGCGCAAGGCCTGGTCGAGGATGGCCACGCCGCGATCAAGCTCATCCTTTGTCACGGTAAGCGGTGGCGCGATGCGCCAGACGGAGCCGCGCTCGGGGCGCCGGCGGATGTTCATCGACAGGCCCAGCTCGTAGCAGCGCTGGGTCGTGATGGCGCCGAGCTCATGATAGGGCTCGCGCCGTTCCCGGCTCTTCACCAGCTCGACACCGAGCAGCATGCCGTCGCCACGCACGTCGCCGATCACCTCGTAGCGCTGCTGCAGCGCCTCGAGCTGGCCGCGCAGATAACCGCCCATCTCGACCGCACGCTCCAGCAGGTTTTCTCGCTCGATGGTTTCGAGAACAGCCAGCCCCACGGCGGCGGGCAACGGATCGGACACGTGGCTTGTGTAGAAGCTGAAGCCGGCTTTGGCGGCCTTGTCCTCTATTTCATCGGTGGTGATGGTCGCGGCCAGCGGCACGCCGCCACCGAGCGTCTTGGAGACCGACATGATATCCGGCACCACGCCAACCTTGTCGGCGGCGAACTTGACGCCGAGGCGGCCGAAGGCTGTTTGTGCCTCGTCGTAGATCAGCAGCATGCCGCGCGCCGTGCAGGCTTCACGCAGGGCTTCGAAGTAACCCTCGGGCGGCACGAGAACGCCGCCGGCGCTGATCACCGGCTCGGCGATGATCGCGGCCGGTGCGCCAGAGCTTTGCATGTCGAACATGCGCAGACCCACGCGCAGGCAGGTCATGTCGCACTTGTCGCGGCAGTGCTCGACGGGGCAGCGGTAGGCGTTGGGCTCGGGCAGCACATGCACGCCGGCGGGCTTGGGGCCAGTGCCCTTGCGGTCGCTCGCAAAAGAAACAGCGCCGGCTCCGCCTGTGACGCCATGCCAGGAGCCGCCGAGCGCCAGGACCTCCCAGCCGCCGGTTGCCAGCTTGGCCATCTTCAAGGACGCTTCGTTGGATTCGCTGCCGGTGTTGACGAACAACGAGCGCTTGAGCGGCTTGGGGAGCCACTCAGCAAGCTTCTTGGCAAGACGTGCAACGTTCTCCGGGATCATGCCCGAGAACATGTGCACGCCCGTATCGGCGCTCTCCTTAATCGCAGCGACAATGGCCGGGTGGTTGTGGCCGATGGTGGCGCACATCTGGCCAGACGTGAAATCGAGGATCTCGCGGCCTTCGTCGTCGCGGACGGTGCTGCCTTTGGCAGAGGTGAACAGCGTCGGGAAAACGTCGCCGCCATAGCGGATCAAGAGCTCATTTGCTGCCTGTCTCAGCTCCGGGTCTGCCATCGCAGGGCGCTCCTTGCAGGTTCAATTGGGGGGGACATTCGGGAGGTGCAGGGCCGTTTAGATTGCTTCCAGATCCAGGGTGCCACAAGTTGCACGCGAGCACATTTGCACTAAATTGACGGTTGGTATCCCAAATTGGATAGGTTCGACGGACGAGGCGGATGAATAATCTCGAGTTCGGCCGCGCGCCCAAGCGCGACGGCAAAATCCCTCTGCACGGGCCGGAGGCATTCGCCGGCATGCGGAAGGCCGGCCGGCTTGCCGCCGAGGCCCTGGATATGCTGGTGCCTTACGTGGTGCCGGGCGTCACCACTGCGCGTCTGGACGACTTGGCCTTCGAGTTCGCCATGGATCACGGGGCGATCCCGGCCCCGCTTAACTATCGCGGCTTTTCCCGCTCGATCTGTACGTCGGTGAACCATGTCGTGTGTCACGGCATTCCGGGAGCAAAGCCGCTGCGCGAGGGCGACATCGTCAATATCGATGTCACGCTGATCGTCGACGGGTGGCATGGCGACACGAGCCGCATGTTTCCGGTCGGCACCATTTCGCGCCGGGCCGAGCGGCTCATTCACGTGACATACGAGGCGCTGCAACTTGGTATCGCCGCGGTGAAGCCCGGGCACACGACGGGACACATCGGTGCGGCGATCCAGACCTATGCGGAGAGCGAGCGCTGCAGCGTGGTGCGCGATTTTTGCGGACATGGCCTCGGCCGCGTCTTCCATGACCGGCCCAACATCCTGCACTACGGTGAGCGCGGCGACGGCGTCGTATTGCAACCGGGCATGCTGTTCACGATCGAGCCCATGATCAACCTGGGCAAGCCGCATGTGAAGATCCTACCCGATGGTTGGACGGCGGTGACGCGCGATCGCGAGCTGTCCGCCCAGTTCGAGCACACGGTCGGAGTGACCGAAGACGGTTGCGAGGTGTTCACGTACTCGCCGAAGGGTTATTCGCGGCCGCCGTACCTGCAAAACTGAGAGCTTTTCCGAGCCATGGGACGGCGGGGGCGCAACGTCCAAGGTGATGAAGGCGGCGACGGGCAGCCGAGTTTTTTTGAATCTGCCCCGCTTCTCGATGACAAGGCTGGTCACCGCCAAAGATTGCGGGACCGCTTCCGGTCGGGCGGTGCGGAGGCCATGCCCGACTACGAGCTTCTCGAAATGGTACTGTTTCGCGCCTTTCCGCGCGGGGACACCAAGCCGCTCGCCAAGCAGCTCCTGGCGCGCTTCGGGACGTTCGCCGAGGTGATCAACGCGCCGGACGATCGATTGCAGGAGATCGATGGCGTGGGGCAGAGGGTCGTCGATGAGCTGAAGCTTGTCCGAGCTGCAGCGCTGCGGACGCTGCGCGGCGAGGTGATGGGGCGCACCGTGCTCGGATCCTGGTCGACGGTGGTCGACTACTGCCGCGCCGCGCAAGGGTTCGAGCAGAAGGAGCAGTTCCGCATTCTATTTCTCGACCGCAAGAACCAGCTCATTGCCGACGAGGTGCAGCAGAAGGGGACGGTCGATCACACGCCCGTGTATGTCCGGGAGGTGGTCAAACGCGCGCTCGAGCTGTCGGCGACGGCGATCATTCTGGTGCACAACCATCCCTCGGGCGACACGACCCCGTCACGCGCCGACATCGACATGACGAAGCAGATCATCGAAGCCGCGCGACCCCTCGGGGTCGCCGTCCACGATCACATCATCGTGGGCCGGAGCGGGCATGCGAGCTTCCGCGGGCTCCGGCTGATTTAACCCCCTAGGGGTATCCCGGGAACCCATTGCCAAGCGCGCTACTCCCTCCCATTTGCAGGATCCGCGGCTAGATCGCCCCAAAATCCCCCACTCCCGTGTGGCGCCTAGTTGCAAGCATCTCTATACCTGCTATGCATTTTACGCAAAGCTACCCACACACGCCTTGGAATTCGCTCATGACCCAGCCCCGCCACGTCCACGTCTTGATCCTGGGCTCCGGCCCGGCCGGCTACACCGCCGCGGTTTATGCAGCCCGGGCGATGCTCAAGCCATTGATGATCCAGGGCAATCAACCCGGCGGACAGTTGACGATCACGACCGACGTCGAAAACTACCCGGGCTTTGCCAATGTGATCCAGGGCCCCTGGCTCATGGAGGAGATGAAAGCTCAGGCCGAGCATGTCGGGACAGAGATCGTCTTCGATCATGTGGTCTCGGTGAACCTGAAGCGTCGGCCGTTCCGGCTCGAGTGCGACTCGGGCGACGTCTACACCTGCGATGCGCTCATCGTGTGCACGGGCGCGCAGGCGCGTTGGCTGGGTCTACCGTCCGAGACTGATTTCCAGGGCCACGGCGTGTCGGCATGCGCGACCTGCGATGGCTTCTTCTACAAGGGCAAGGAAGTGATCGTCGTTGGCGGCGGCAACACCGCGGTTGAAGAGGCGCTCTTCCTCACCAATTTCGCCTCGAAGGTGACGGTGGTGCATCGCCGCGATCAATTCCGGGCCGAGAAAATACTGCAGCAGCGCCTGTTCCAGCACCCCAAGATCGAGGTGGTTTGGAATGCGGAGCTGGACGAGGTGACCGGCGGCTCAGATCCGAAATCAGTGACCGGAGTGAAATTACGAGACACCAAGACGGGGCAGATCACGAGCCGCAAAGTCGACGGCGTCTTCATCGCCATTGGTCATGCGCCGGCGACCGAGCTCTTCAAAGGACAGCTGGACATGAAAGAGTCGGGCTACCTGATCACCAGGCCCGACTCGACAGCGACGTCCATTCCCGGGGTATTCGCGGCCGGCGACGTGAAAGATGACGTTTTCCGGCAGGCGGTCACAGCAGCCGGAATGGGCTGCATGGCTGCGCTCGAAGCTGAAAAGTATCTGGCTGCGCTAGAGGCTGCTCCCAAGGCTGCAGAATAGCGCGCATGCGAAACGGCACCACGCAAATGGACTGGGACAAGCTCAGGGTTTTCCACTCTGCCGCGGAGGCGGGCAGTTTCACGCATGCCGGCGAGGTTTTGCGCATGAGCCAGTCGGCGGTGAGCCGGCAGGTCTCCTCGCTGGAGAAGGACCTTGGCGTACCGCTCTTTCACCGGCACGCCCGCGGGTTGGTGCTGACGGAGCAGGGCGAGATTCTCTTTCGCACCGCGAGCGAGGTGCTGACCAAGCTGCAGACAGCGGAAACGCTGCTCGGGGACTCGACCACGAAGCCAGCCGGCGACCTGCGCATCACGGCGTCGACGGGACTCGGCTCGGTTTGGGTGACGCAGCGCCTGCGGGAATTCCTGGAGCTCTATCCAGATATCCGTCTGGAGCTGATCCTCAACGACGAGCCCGTGGACCTCTCCATGCGGGTGGCCGATGTTGCCATCTGGGCGCGCGAGCCGATGCACAATGACCTGATCCGGCGCCCGCTATTCACGATGCAGGTCCACGCCTACGCGTCCGGCCAGTACATCCGCAAGTACGGGGCGCCGCAGACGGTCCAGGATCTGGATAAGCATCGGCTAGTGTCCTTCATGGGCAACCCGCCGCCGCATCTGGCTGCGATCAATACGCTGGAGACGGCTGGGCGGGAGGGGAGATCGCCTCGAATCCCCTTCATGCGGACCAGCACGGTGCTCGCCCTCAAGTATGCGATCCGTGGCGGCATCGGCGTGGGTTTGATCCCCGACTACCTCACCGCCGAGGAAACCGAGCTGGTTCCGGTCCTGCCCGAGCTGGAGCTGCCGAAGCTGCCCATCTACTTTGTTTATCCGGAAGAGCTGAAGAGCGCGAAAAAAGTTCAAGTTTTCAGAGACTTCCTGGTCACGAAGGGGCGGCAATGGAAGTATTGATGAACGCTGAACAATAAGTGTCATGCGATGACCGCATGGCTAACATGCGGTAGTCCGGATTGCTCGACCAGCGGCAATAAAGTTTATTTCGAGGGCAGCTGTGACGGACAGCTGATGAAGGCTGTACCCTCCCTTTGACGCCTTCAGCCCATCCCGAAAGGGGTGTGGTATTGACTCAAAAGCCGGGCCTCGTGCCCGGCTTTTCTTTATCCGGCCACTCCACAAATCCTCATCGATCCGGTGGTCCCGCTTGGCTCTGATGCCGTCCACCGACCGTTCGGGCTTGGAAGTGTGGGGAGGGAGGATGCGCTGTGACATGCGCGGCCCCGCATTGCACACGACAGAATCTGCCACTGCCAGACCTTGAGCACCGGCGCGAAGGCGCTTATGAAACGTGTAGTTTTCAAGACATGAGATCGACCATGGCCAACGCCGCTCCAAAGACCCTGTACGACAAGATTTTCGACGATCACGTTGTCGATCGCCAGCCGGACGGCACGTGCGTTCTCTACATCGATCGTCACCTCGTGCACGAGGTGACGAGCCCGCAGGCGTTCGAGGGCCTGAAGCTCGCCGGCCGCAAGGTGCGCGAGCCGCAAAAGACGCTCGCCGTCGTCGATCACAATGTGCCGACGTCGGATCGTCGCGAGGGCATCAAAGAGGAAGAGGCGCGTATTCAGGTCGAGGCGCTTGCCCGCAACGTCAAAGAGTTCGGCATCGAGTACTTCGACGAGCTCGACAAGCGGCAGGGCATCGTCCACGTCATCGGGCCGGAGCAGGGCTTCACGCTTCCCGGCGCCACGATCGTCTGCGGTGACAGCCACACATCGACGCACGGCGCGTTCGGCGCGCTCGCCCAAGGCATCGGCACGAGCGAGGTTGAGCACGTGCTCGCCACGCAAACGCTCGTGCAGAAGAAATCCAAGAACATGCGCGTGGAGGTGTCCGGAACGCCACCGGCAGGTGTGACCGCGAAGGACATCACGCTGGCAATCATCGGCGAGATCGGCACGGCAGGCGGCACCGGCCATGTCATCGAATATTGCGGTGACGGCATCCGCGGCCTTTCCATGGAAGGGCGCATGACGGTCTGCAACATGTCGATCGAGGGCGGCGCCCGTGCCGGCATGGTCGCGCCGGACGAGACGACGTTTGCTTATCTCAAGGGACGTCCCAAATCGCCCAAGGGTGCGAATTGGGATGCGGCCATGCGCTACTGGGAGACGCTGCGGTCGGATGACGGCGCGCATTTCGACCGGATCGTGAAGCTCGACGCGACGAAGCTGCCGCCCGTCGTCACATGGGGCACGTCGCCCGAGGATGTGGTGTCCATCACAGGTGTGGTGCCCGATCCCGCCAAGGCGGCGAACGATGCCAAGCGCGCGTCCATGCAGCGCGCGCTCGAGTACATGGGACTGACGCCTGGGACGAAGATGACGGACATCGCCGTCGACCGGGTGTTCATCGGCTCGTGCACCAATGCGCGGATCGAGGACTTGCGCGAGGTGGCGCGGGTTGCCGGCGGCAAGCGCGTCAACGCCAACGTCTATGCCATGATCGTGCCGGGCTCGGGCCTTGTGAAAGAGCAAGCCGAGGCCGAGGGCCTCGACAAGATCCTGATCGCGGCCGGTTTCGATTGGCGGGAGCCGGGATGCTCCATGTGCCTCGGCATGAATCCGGATCAGCTCAAGCCCAGGGAGCGCTGCGCCTCCACTTCGAATCGCAACTTCGAGGGACGGCAAGGCCGTTTGGGCCGGACGCATCTGGTGTCGCCGGCCATGGCTGCTGCTGCGGCTATCGCCGGACGTTTTGTCGACGTCAGGACGTTCGCGTAGTCGAAATGCAGCGTAGATCCGGGAAAGCAGTGCGCCACGGCCACGCTTTCCCGGAAAAATGCTCCTGAACTGTTGATCCGCACACCTCAGCGATGGCGCGGCGTTAGGGATTGACGCACAGTCGCGCCCTTCGATCACCCGTTGAGGAGCACTTCAATGTTGAAATCTCTTGTCATCGCGGGAGTTGCAGCGATTGGTTTGCTGGCTGGATCCGCCAGCATGTCCACAGCGGACGCCAAGTCATGCGTCAACAAGGCGGGCCAGGGCACCAACTCGACCGAGGACGGCGCCAAGTTCCAGGCCTGGGAGGCTGTTCTGCAAGCCACCGACTGGGGTTCCTGGGCGGCGTGGATGGGCTCCGGCGGCAAGATCGGTACGGCGCCCGGCTATGCCGTGAGCAAGGTCAGCTTCCGTTGCAAGCCCGGCGGTCTCGGCAAGGAATGCGTGGGACAGGCGACGCTCTGCAAGTAAGGGCTGCCGACAAGGTATGAACGAAAACGGCCGCAGGCGTTCTGCGGCCGTTTCTTTTTGGCGCCACGTGCTTCCGGCAGCCGGTGGACGGGAGTAAGTTGTGCAGCAACAGAACCCGGCACAGGGTAGGTCCATGTCGAAAACGTTGATCCAGCAGCAGTTCGGCGCACACGCGGCGAATTACACCACGTCGGCTGTGCACGCCAAGGGAGCGAGCCTCGCCCGCCTTGTCGAGCTGGTGCAGCCGAAGCCGGATTGGGTAGCGCTCGATATTGCGACGGGGGCCGGCCACACGGCTGCAGCGTTCGCACCCCACGTGGCCCGCGCCATCGCCAGTGATCTGACGCCGGAGATGCTGGTCGAAGCCCGCAAGCTTGCCGAGACCAAAGGCTTCTCCAACATGGAAACGGCACCGGCAGACGCCGAGCAGCTGCCGTTCGAGGACGCGAGCTTCGACCTCGTGACATGCCGAATCGCCCCGCATCATTTTGCCGACGTGGCGGCTTTCGTGGCCGAGAGCTGGCGTGTGCTCAAGCCTGGCGGGGTTTTCGCGCTCGTGGACAATGTCTCTCCCGACCCCGAGACCGCTCCGGGCTTCTCGGCTGCGGAGCTGGATGCGGCCGCGCGCGCCTATAACGCCTTCGAGAAGCTGCGCGATCCCTCGCATGGACGGGCGTTGCAGACGGCGGAATGGCTCGACCTGATCAACAAACAGGGCTTCCAACTCCTGGCCAAGGAGCATGCGCCGAAAGCCATGGACTTCGCCTCGTGGTGCAAGACCATGGGCGTGGCGCCGGATACGGTCACGATCTTGAAAGGGATGCTGGACGATGCGTCGCCCGCGCTCCGGGCCTATCTCCAACCCCGAAACGATGATGGTAAGCTGGGCTTTACGCTGTCCGAGCTGATTGTGATCGCCCGCAAGTGATGACAGGCGGCGTTCTTGTTGAAGACTTCACCAATCATGGCTATGCTAATGGCATGACCAGTTTCTTGGCCCTGATCAGCATTCGAATTAGCGCCCCGGCAGCCTGAGGGCTCCGGGCGGAATCGCTATTCCTGATCATTGTTGCCAAGGATTTCCAGCATGTCTGCTTCATCGCACGCCCAGTCAGGCGCGGCTGTCGAACATCACGCACAACTCGTAAATGCCCGGTATCTCGTGGTCGGCCCGGCCGATCCCGGGTTCCTGTCCCGTCTGGTCGAGCCTGTCGCCAAGCTCGGCGAGGTTCCGACGCGCGTGCACGCGACGCGCGAGTCCGGGGACGGCACGGAACTGTCCGTGGACCTGCGGTTGAGTTCCGTCAATCCGCGTACTGCGGAACTCGTCGAGAATGCCCTGCGCCGCATTGTTGGCGTGCATCAGGTCATCGCTGTCGTTGAATAGCCGGTGATCTGACCAGGTCATCAGCCTTCATTCTGGCCAAGTCCGTGCCGGGGCACTATCACCGGTGTTGCGAGCAGGAGCGCTTGCGGCAGCGGATGACCCACCATGGATTGGCAGCAGGCCGAAGCACCTGATTTGGCTGCGTTCGAGCAGCTCGCTGCGGCGGCCTGGGAACGGCTGCCGCAGGAGTTTCGCGGCATGTGCCAGGGTGTCGTGATCCGGATCGAGGATTTTGCAACCGACGACATTCTCAAGGATCTCAGCATCGAAAGTCCCTTCGATCTCATGGGCCTTTACCAAGGGGTAAGCCTCGATCGCAAGAGTGTGCTCGATGTGTCGGCTCAACCCGATATGGTGTTTCTCTATCGACGGGCAATTTTGGATTATTGGGCAGAAGGTGGGGAGACGCTGGGTTCCCTGGTGACGCACGTCCTGGTGCACGAGATCGGGCATCACTTTGGCCTTTCTGACGTCGACATGGATGTGATCGAGCAGCAGGCTGGTGCGTGATTTGTGACCCCGGCGCCTCGGTGCAATACATTCGTTCCTGCGCGCAAGATGGCGCATTGAACCCCTTGCGGCTTCGAGCGAATGTGCTGGACATCCCCTCCGATCATGGAGTGGGGAGAGGGCTTGAGACGCGACATGCGGCGGGTTTCGCTGATCAAGGTGTTTGTGCGGACATTGGCAGTGATCCTCGGCGGTGCGGCGACGGCTTTGGCCGGTCCGACGCCTGAGGAGTATGCAGCCCATGTCGGTAGTAGTGCGCAGATCGTGCGCGCCGGAGAGCTGAAGCTGGATGGTCACAAGATGACCTGCGGCCAGCGGCCTACGGTGCTGGACAACCAGCTCGACGACTACGGCGCCGCGTATCCGGGCTTCCTCATTCTCAATCCCAAGCTGATCGCGAAGGTGCAGACCGTCGTGAAGCTTTGGATCTTCGCACATGAGTGCGGCCACCAGTTTCGCGGCCCGGACGAGGAGACGGCGGATTGTTTCGCCGTGCAGCGAGGCCGACGGCAAGGCTGGCTCAACGCGGAGGGTGTGGAAGAGATCTGCAGGTTCATCAGCCCGGCCAAGGGCGACAGCATGCACTTCTCCGGTTCGCATCGATGCGAAGCCATGCGCAAGTGTTTCGCCGATCCGTCGATCCGTTAGCCTTAGCTGCAATTTCCGAGTGCAAGTTATCCCCGGGGGCCTTCCGGCGTCATAGCGTCGAGCGATGACCGCCCGAGGCCATACGGATGCGCCTGCGCCTTGTCGACTACACACTGAAGCTGCTCGGGCTCTCCGAGGCCATACGCAAGTGGCACGGGCTTCTCGTCGCCCTTGATGGCAAGCAGCGGGAAAACATCGCGCGCTTTGCCGAGCAGATCGCCGGAACACTGGCCCGGGCTGTTGTCGCCTTCGAGCAGATCGAGCGTGACGCCGGCGCCAGATCTGCGGAGCGTGCCGCCATCCGCGAGCTCGGGCGCATCAGAGGCTATGTGGAGAACATCGTCGGGGCGCTGGACGGCCGTATCGATGGGCGTCGCCTCTATGGCATGAAGCGGCGTCTTGAAGGTCTGACCGACGAGGGGCAGATCGCGGATGCGGTGAGGCGCGCCGATGCGACACGCATCGAGCGCCTCCTGGCGTCCGAGGGGTATTTCCGCGCCCTTGCGGATGCCTTGCGGGCTTAGACCGCTACGGAGCGCACGCGGCCCGTTTCCCAACCGATCAAGGCCCGCTTGCGCGTGAGACCCCAATGGTAGCCGCCGAGATTGCCGTCTCCGCGCAGAACACGGTGGCAGGGCACGACGAACGAGATCGGGTTGCGGCCGACTGCGGAGCCGACCGCACGCGACGCCGTGGGCTGGCCCAAGTGCCGGGCGATGTCGGCATAGCTCACGGCGCGGCCCATCGGAATCTTCATCAGGGTTTCCCAGACGCGGACCTCGAAGTCCGTGCCGATCAGAACCAGCCGCACGGCCTGCTCACGCTGCCGGCCGGACGTAGCAAAGATCCGGCGCACATGCGGTTCGGTTTTATCTGGTGCTTCCGAGAATTGTGCCAGCGGCCACCGGCTTGTCATGTCTGCCAGAGCTTCCGCTCGTGTCTGGCCCTTGTCCTCGTCGATGAAGGCGAGACCCGCCACGCCGCGGTCTGTCGCCAAGAGCAAGGCTTCGCCAAACGGCGACTCATGAAACCCGTAGGCGATGTTCAGCCCTTCGCCGCGGCGCTTGTAGTCACCGGGGGTCATGGCCTCGTGCGTGAGAAAAAGGTCGTGGAGGCGGCTTCCGCCGGATAGGCCGACTTCATGCGCGGTGTCGAGCACGCTGGCTGAATCCGTGAGCAAGCTTCGCGCATGGTCCACGGTGATCGCCTGGACGAACTCCTTGGGGCTCAGTCCGCACCAGCGCTTGAAGAGCTTCTGGCAGTGGGCGGGGCTCAGGCCCAGATGATCGGCCAGACGCTCCAGGCTCGGCTGCTCCTCCCAGGTGCTGGACAGGAAGGCAATGGCGCGGCGGATCTGGTCGTAATCGCGTGTGTGCTGCCGCGGCGGGTGGGCAGGCAGCGACATGGGGGTAGGGGCGCCGTGCAACATGGCTGGCTCGCTGGATCGATTTCGACGGTTGCGGACGTTAGTCAAGGCCCAAGCTCCCAGGCGACCCGATTCTTGCTTTCAAATTCAGATTCTTGCCCCGCCCCGGGACGCGATCAGTGCCCCGGTCAATGCATGGGCGAAATCCTGCCGCTCCTCGTCCGTCAGGAAGCGGCCGAACGACAATTCCTTGCCATGCAAATGCAGCCGTAGATCCGTCCGCCCGTCCCGGCCGTGCGCGAGATAGACACGCGTCCAATAGGGGTTGAAGACATAGCGTTCCTCCCGCCCTGAAGCATGAACACGCGTGACGGTCAGCTCGGAGGGGCTCAGGTCCACAGTCTCGTACATGCGGCCGGAGCGGTAGTTGAGCCGGAACGCGATATAGATGAGAAGAACGTCCAGGCCGAAGAAGCCGAAGACCGGCCAGGCGCCCATGAAATAGAAGACGAGACCCGCCGAAAAGCAGATGAGGCTGATGATCGACATGAGCACGAGGAAGCCTGTCGGGCCGAGCGAGCGATGCGGCCGCAGGACCGCGCTGAAGGTGCTTGCTTCCGGTATCGTGGGTGGTGTTTCGTTCGCCATGTGCGAGCCTTCGGGCTTGGCCCATGCCTCGGCAACTTAGAGCACGAATGTCCAAAACAGCCAACCCCGCCGCGGATGCCTCGGCCCACCTGCCGAAGCCAAAGCCAAAGCGCCGCACTCCCGCGCGCGCTTCGGCCGCGATCATCGAAGAAATCTTTCGCCGGTTCGCAGCCGCCAATCCCGAGCCGAAAGGGGAGCTCGAGTATGTCAACGTATATACGCTGCTGGTCGCAGTGGTGCTTTCGGCGCAAGCCACAGACGCGGGAGTGAACAAGGCGACACGTGCTTTGTTCAAGGCGGCCGATACGCCCGAGAAGATGATCGCGCTCGGCGAGGACAAGGTGCGCGACTACATCAAGACCATCGGGCTCTACCGCAACAAAGCCAAGAATGTGATTACGCTCTCGCAGGAACTCATCGCCAGGCATGGGAGCCAGGTGCCGCGCGATCGTGACGCGCTCGAGCAGCTCCCCGGTGTCGGGCGCAAGACCGCCAATGTCGTGTTGAACATCGCCTTCGGTGAGCCGACGATTGCGGTGGATACGCACCTGTTCCGGGTCGCGAACCGGCTCAAGATCGCGCCGGGAAAGACACCGCTGGAGGTGGAGCTTGGTCTGCTCAGGGCCGTGCCGGAGAAATATCTGCTCCACGCCCACCATTGGCTCATCCTGCACGGCCGCTACATCTGCCAGGCGCGCAGGCCCAAATGCGAGGTCTGCATCATCGCCGATCTCTGCTCGTCGAAGGATAAGGTTGTGGCTTAGGCGATCTGATGCGCAGACCCCACACATCGACGCCAAATGGCGATGCTGCAACAAGCGTCGTCATTGGCGCGCTCGACGTCGTCAATATCGGAACGCGCCCGTTGATTGTCGATGAGCCGAGCGGGCAACTGCACAAGGCCCTGGCAGGGCGAGGCAGCGCGCCGCATACGTGGCTACGCCACGCCATCGGAGGACAGACCGCAAGCGCGTGGCCGCCGGTGCACCCATTCAGCTCCGCTTTTGTGCGCCTGCCCAAATCGAAAGACGCGCTCGACTTTGCCTTGCATGCTGCAGCTTCTGTGGTGCCTGCAGACGGGTCCATCGTTTTGTTCGGGGCTAATGACGAGGGTATCCGGTCAGTCGGCCCGCACTTGGAGGGCGTGGCTGACGGCGTCATTGCCGTGGATACGCGGCGGCATTGCCGCGTTCTGGCGGGCATGCGCCGCGCTCAGATTGCCGGCCTGCGCGCGGCGTTGGAGAACTGGCGGCACGAGGACGAAATTGCTCTGCTCGGCCAGCCCCGTCGCTGGCTGTCATACCCTGGTGTGTTTGCTGGAGGGAAGGTGGACGACGGCACAGCACTGCTGCTGGCGAACCTGCCTGCCCTGAAATCGGGAGCACGTGTTCTCGACTACGGTTGTGGAACGGGAGTCATCAGTGCGGCTGTTCTGCAGACGGGACAGGGGGCAATTGTCGATCTGGTCGACGCGGATGCTCTAGCCGTCGAGGCAGCTCGCGAGAACGTGGCCGACGGTCAGGCGTTTGCCGTTGGAGACAGGCTGTCTGCGATTGCAGGTGCCTATGACGCGATCCTGTCCAATCCACCATTGCATGCGGGTGTTGCCGAGAACCATGAGGCGCTGGAGCGTCTGATTGCCGAGAGCCCATCGCGCCTCAATAGGCACGGTATTCTGCAGATCGTGGTGCAGCGGCGCGTCAAGGCCGGAGAGTTGATGCAAGCGGCCTTCGGCAACGTGACAGTTGTTGCGGAGGATGCCCGGTATCGCGTGCTGCGCTCGGAGCAGCGATAGCCGGCTCAGGCGGCAAGCCGTACCGGTATGCCCGCCGCTGCCATGTGCTGCTTGGCTTGGCCGACGGTGTACGTGCCGAAATGAAAGATGGACGCTGCCAGGACGGCGCTGGCATGGCCTTGCTTCACGCCATCGACCAGATGATCGAGTGTACCGACGCCGCCCGATGCAATGACAGGAACGTGGACGGCATCCGAAACAGCACGGGTCAGGCCGAGATCGAAGCCCGCCTTGGTGCCATCGCGATCCATCGAGGTCAGCAGGATCTCGCCGGCCCCGAGCGACACCACCTCACGGGCATAGTCGATGGCGTCAAGGCCGGTCGGGTTACGTCCCCCGTGCGTGAAAACCTCCCACTTTGCGGGACTGCCGTCCCTGGAAACCTTCTTGGCATCGATGGCGACAACGATGCATTGCGCGCCGAATTTTTCGGCCGCCTCGCGTACGAAGTCGCGCCGGGTCACTGCGGCCGTGTTGATGGACGCCTTGTCGGCGCCGGCCTCCAGCAGTTTGCGGATGTCCTCGACCGTGCGCACGCCGCCACCGACCGTGAGCGGCATGAAGCAGCGCTCGGCCGTGCGCTCGACGATGTCGAAGATGGTGTCGCGGTTCTCGTGGCTCGCCGTGATGTCGAGGAAACACAGCTCGTCGGCGCCTGCCGCGTCATAGGCCGCGGCGGCTTCCACGGGGTCACCCGCGTCGATGAGGTCGACGAAATTGACGCCTTTGACGACACGGCCGTCCTTGACGTCGAGGCAGGGGATGATGCGCACTTTCAGCATGGCGTACTTCTGCGCCAGCGACGCGCTCGAAGGCAAGAAAAATACAAAGGCCCGCAGAATTGCGGGCCTTTGGCTTAACTAAGGGATGCCCCGCCTCAGGTCTTGTCCAGAACCATCTGCATGGGAGCCGCATAGTAGCGGAAACCGTCGCCCTGCTTGGAAACGTGTCCGACGCCCGGCCAGGGGAAATGATAGGCCACCAGCGGTATCTTGTTCGCGGCCAGCATGTCCAACATGCGCACGCGTGAATTGGCCGACTGCTTGGGATCCGTGTCGTAGGCAAACTCGATGCGCGGCTTTTCGACCAGCAGCACGTGATGATGCGTGAGGTCACCAATGGCGGCCAGCGACTTGCCATCCGACGTGATCATGAAGATGGTGTGGCCGACCGTGTGCCCCGGCGCGGACATGGCCTGAATGCCGGGAACGAACTCCTGCCCATCCTTGAAGAAGACGATCCTGTCGCGGTTGGGAAGCAGATTCTTGCGCGCGCCTTCGACGAAGGGCTTCATGTACGCAGGATCTTTCATCTCCAGTTTCTTTTCGTCGGTCCAGTAATCGAAGTCGGCCTGCGAGATGTAGATCTGCGCGTTCGGGAAGTTGGGTTTGCCGTCATCGCCCATGATGCCCCACACGTGGTCGCAATGCGCATGGGTGGCCAGGATGCCGTCTATGTCCTTGGGGTCGATGCCGGCGGCCTTGAGACTGGAGAGCAGTTTGCCGGTGGTCGGCCCGAACATGGGAGACGTCCCCATGCCGGTGTCGACGAGGTACATCTTGTCGCCCGTGTTGATGACGAGCGCGTTCTGCTCCAGCACGGCGTTGGCAGGCGACAGGAAATTGTCGGTCAGCATCTTCGTGACCTCTTCCTTCGACGTGCCGACGAAAGCGCCGGATGGATCGCCGAGAGGGAGCGGGCCATCGGAGACGACGGTCGCCTGCATCTTGCCGTGATTGAAGCGATAGAAGTACGGGGTTTGCTCGGTACTGAGTGGGGCCTTGGCGTGTGCAACAGGAACTTGCAGCCCGCCGAGAGCGCTCGCTCCAGCAACAGCGGTAGCACCCAACAGCGCCTGACGGCGCGAGAGGTTCAATTCCATGACGTTCCTCCAAGACTTATGATCCAGCACGCAATCATTGATCGTGCGTGCGAAGGAAGAGTCCGCCCAGACTGAGGCGGCACGATGGAACTGTAACAGATCGTGGGGGAAAGATCCGGAGGCCGGCTTGTCCTTACTTGCCTCTCGCTTGCGACATCAGTCGCAGTGCCGCCTTTGGGTCGAGACGGCCATCGTAGAGCGCGCGCCCCGTGATGGCACCTTCGAGCATGGCGTACTCGGGTCGGAGCAGCGACTCGACATCGGCGATGGAGGCAAGGCCGCCGGAGGCGATGACGGGTATTCGCGTCGACCGCGCCAGGGCAGCGGTGGCCTCAAGGTTCAGGCCCTTCAGCACACCATCCCGCTCGATATCCGTGTAGATGATCGCGGCAACGCCCGCGTCCTCGAAGCGTTGGGCGAGCTCTTGGGCTGTCAGCTCCGAGCTCTCACCCCACCCTTCGACGGCGACCCTGCCTGCTTTCGCGTCGATGCCGACGGCAACTTGCCCGGGGAACGCCTTGCACGCCTCCCGCACGAGCGCAGGGTTGCGTACGGCGACCGTACCAAGGATCACGCGCCGGATGCCCTTGGCCAGCCACATGCCGATGGTTGCCATGTCTCGGATGCCGCCGCCAAGCTGAGCGGGAATAGTGGTGGCCGCCAGGATGGCCTCCACGGCGCTCGCGTTCACTGGCTTGCCGGCGAAGGCACCATTGAGATCGACGATGTGGAGATATTCGAACCCCTGGTTTTCGAATTCGAGGGCCTGTGCGGCAGGGTCATCGTTGAAGACCGTGGCCTGGCGCATGTCGCCGAGCTTGAGGCGCACGCATTGGCCGTCCTTGAGGTCGATGGCGGGGAAGAGGATCACGGAATAGGTCTGCTTGCGTTGGCTGCTTGCGCGCCTGGCGGTGCGCCATCAGAATGCTCGATTGTGGTGGCATCACTGGGCCATCAGCCAGTCAGGGTCAAGCGTTCGTGCTCGCGTTTCAGTCCGCATCAAGTATCAGCGTCCAGCCACGGTCCTTAACCGAGGCCGACGCGATCGATATCTGGATCGCGCGCTGGCTGCGCATCCGCCGCAAGGACCTGATCGCCCGCTACGGCTGCGACTCGCGGCGGCTCTATGAAATCTGGTGGGGCGAGCGCTTCCCGGCGAGCCGCGAAAAGGCGATGCAACTCTTTGCTGAGCGCTATCCCGGCCTCTCCGATCGGACGCATTTCGGCTACCGGCGCATCCCGCGGATCGTGCCGGCGCAGGACCAGCTCGAACTGTTCCGTTAACGCAGAACAAATTCGGAACATTTGCTCGACGGCGGGCACGAATCGCGTCATGTTCCACATATGTTCTGACGCATGTGCGCGTTGATGTGAGCGGCAGAACAGTCCCTCAACCTCGCTGCCCACGAGAGCCCTCATGCGCACCTTCCTCGTTTCTTACGACCTCGCCCAGCCCGCCGTGAACAAGCCCCAGATCGTCGAAGCCATCATGAGCCTCGGCCAGGCCTGGGCCCGCCCTCTGGACAACGTTTGGTACCTGCGGGCGGAAGAGACCCGAGCTGAGTTGGAAGCGCACATTTCCCGGTTGCTTGGCGGCGACGACGGTCTGGTGATCCAGGAGGCCCGCGGAGAGGCGGCTTTCCTCAACACGGGGTTGCGCTGGTTCCGTCAGCGCAAGCGCGATGTGGTCGTGGCTGAGGAGGCCAGCGAGACGGCTAATAACGTGATTGCCTTCCCCACGCCGGTCGAGACGATCGAGGAGGACGAACCCGAGCAGGAGATGCTGCCGCTCAGGGCCGCCAGCTGAGGAAGTTGGCGATCAGCTTCAGCCCCAAAGTCTGGCTCTTCTCAGGATGAAACTGTGTGCCGGCGATGTTGCCCCTGGCAATCATCGCCGTCACCGCACCGCCGTAGTCAGTATCGGCGAAGACAGTCTCCGGGTTCCCAGCGACGAGCTGGTAGGAGTGTACGAAGTAAGCGTGCTCCCCGTCCGGGCCGGTCGTGATGCCGGCCAGCAGCGGATGCTGGCGATGCACGCGCAGCGTATTCCAGCCCATGTGCGGAATCTTGAGCGACGGGTCGGCGGGCTTGATGGCGCGAACCTCGCCGTTGATCCAGCCCAACCCTTCAACGATCTCGTATTCGAGGCCGCGATCAGCGAGAAGCTGAGCGCCGACGCAAATGCCGAGGAACGGGCGGCCTTTGCCGCGGACCGCCGTTTCCAAGGCCTCGCGCATGCCGGGCACGGCATCCAATCCGCGCTTGCAGTCGGCGAAGGCGCCGACGCCGGGAAGCACGATGCGATCGGCTTTTGCCACCTCATCTGCCGATGAGGTCACCTGGATCTGCGCATTAGCATTGCTCTCCCGCGCCGCGCGCTCGAAGGCCTTGGCGGCCGAGTGCAGGTTGCCGGAGCCGTAGTCGATGATGGTGACGCGCTGCATGGACGCGGCTCAGCCTGCCGGCTTGGGCGTGAACGGGAAACGCCCTCGCCAGCGGCCGGGTTGTGTCGCGCTGGCCGCACCGCTCAAGGGCAGGCTGCCGCCGTGCGGCGAGAGCGCATCGGCGCGTACGTAGGGCTCGCCGGGCAGCCAGGCCTCGAAGAAGCGTCGTTCGCAGTCGGTCCAGTTGCGGCCCGTGACCGAGCCGACAAGGCGCCAGCCGTTCCGGTCCAACGTCCAGCGCCGCAGCGTGTCGGCCTCGAAGCCGATCAGGATGTGAACTCCTGCCATGATGAGCGTCGACAGGCGCTGGCCGGTCCCGGACAGGGCGAGAAGGAGCTGCAGGATCGCCATGCCGCCGATGTAGGCGACGAGGACGAGCCACATGCGATTGACGAGGAACCAGAGCGGCGCGAATAGCGCGGCGGCCCACGTGAAGCCGTCCTTGACGAAAACGAGGCTGTCGGCCCGATCGAGCCGGTCTGCCGGGGCATCCGGCGGTTCGTGTACGGTATAGATCTTCATGGCACTGCCGATATCTGCGCCGGTCTATGAAGCGGCGCGATCAGCCTTACAGCGAACCCTTGGTCGAGGGCACGCGGCCTTGCTGTCGCGGATCGATGGCAAGCGCCTGACGCAGCGCTCGCGCGAGGCCCTTGTAGCACGTCTCCGCAATATGGTGGTTGTTCTCGCCATACAGCGTCTCGACATGAAGCGTGATGCCCGCATTTTGGGCAAACGCCTGAAACCACTCGCGAAACAGCTCCGTGTCCATCTCCCCGATCTTGGGTTGCGAAAACGCGACCTTCCAGACCAAGTAGGGCCGCCCCGAAACGTCCACGGCAACCCGCGTCAGGGTTTCATCCATTGGCAAGTGAACCGAGGCATAGCGGGATATACCCTGCTTGCCGCCCATGGCCTGGGCCATAGCCTGGCCAAGCACGATCCCGGAATCCTCGGCCGTGTGGTGGAAGTCGATGTGCAAGTCGCCCTTGGCCGACAGCTCGATGTCGATCAGGGAATGCCGGGCGAGCTGCTCCAGCATGTGGTCCAGGAAGCCGATGCCGGTGGCAATGGCAGACTTGCCCGTGCCGTCGAGGTCGACGGTGGCCTTGATCTGGGTCTCCTTGGTCGACCGTTCGACCGTCGCTTGCCGCTTCAAAGGTGAGCTCCCGCTCGCTTGCACGCCAGGGGCCAAGCCTTTATCAGCTTGGGCCATGCAATGCCACATGGGTAGGAGGGGCCAGGGCGCCTTGCCTCTTGAAGCCCGACCGCCGGCTCCCGACATCGCTCCAGATCATGCCAGATATGACCGAAGTATTTCCTAACTCCTCCGGACCTGCCACCTGGCACGGGACGACCATTCTGACGGTGCGCAAAGGCGGGAAGGTTGTTATCGCAGGAGACGGCCAGGTGAGCCTCGGGGCCACCATCATCAAAGGCAATGCCCGCAAAGTCCGGTCGCTTGGTAAAGGAGACGTTATCGGCGGATTTGCCGGTGCAACCGCGGATGCCTTCACGCTGTTCGAGCGCCTGGAAGGCAAGCTGGAGCAGTACCCCGGCCAACTCACGCGGGCGTGCGTGGAATTGGCGAAGGACTGGCGCACAGACCGCTTCCTGCGCCGTCTTGAGGCCATGATGCTGGTCGCCGACCGGGAGAAGACCCTGGTGCTGACCGGAACCGGCGACGTGCTGGAGCCCGAGCGCGATGTGATGGGAATCGGCTCGGGCGGCAACTATGCGCTGGCTGCGGCACGGGCCCTGCTCGAAACGGAGATGGCTGCCGAGGACATCGCGCGCAAAGCCATGGCGATCGCCGCCGAGATCTGCGTCTACACCAACAACAACCTCGTGGTCGAGGCGTTGGACAGCGCACGCTGATGTCGCCGGATCGCTACAAGTATCGTCCTTTTGCCGCTTCCGATCTGCCGCTCGTCCGCCGCTGGCTCGAAGCTCCCCACGTCGCAGAGTGGTGGGGCGATGTCGACAGCGAGATCGCCGAGCGCGAGGCCGTGCTGACGGATCCGGCGTGCGAGGGCTTCGTGGTGATGCTCTCCGACCGGCCGATCGGGTACATCCAAGCCTACGATCCGCATGCGGAGCACGATCATCCCTATGCCGATCAACCTGCGAGCACGCGCGGCATCGATCAGATGCTGGGTGAGGCCGATCTGCTGGGCCGGGGGCATGGCACCGGTTTCATCCGCGCCTTCGTCGAGCGCCTATTCGCTGCCGGCGTGGATTGTGTCGTAACCGACCCTGATCCCGCGAACGCCCGGGCCATACACGTTTACGAGAAATGCGGATTCCGAGCCGTGGAGGAGCGCGACACGCCGTTCGGCCGCGTCCTGCTCATGGCCTGCGAAAAAGATACGTCGAGGACCAAGCAATGACCAACTTCTCGCCCCGCGAGATCGTCTCCGAGCTCGATCGCTTCATCGTCGGCCAGAAACAGGCCAAGCGCGCGGTCGCCATCGCGTTGAGGAACCGGTGGCGGCGCCAGCAGCTCACGGGCGATCTGCGCGAAGAGGTGCTGCCGAAGAACATCCTGATGATCGGACCGACCGGGTGCGGCAAGACCGAGATCTCCCGCCGGCTGGCGAAGCTCGCCAATGCGCCGTTCCTGAAGGTCGAGGCGACCAAGTTCACCGAGGTGGGTTATGTAGGGCGCGATGTCGACTCCATCATCCGCGATCTCGTGGAAGTCGGGATTGGGCTGGTGCGTGAAGCGAAACGCAAGGAGGTCCGAGCGCTTGCCGAGAAGAATGCGGAAGAGCGCGTTCTTGATGCTCTTGTCGGCCAGAATGCACGGCCCGAGACGCGTGAATCCTGGCGCCGCCAGCTCAGGAACAACGAGCTGAACGACAAGGAGATCGAGATCCAGGTCGCGGACGCCACCGGCGGCTTTCCGACGTTCGACATTCCCGGCGGACAGGTCGGGATGATCAATATCGGCGATATGCTCGGTAAGGCGCTGGGCGGACGTACCAAGTCCCGCCGCATGCCGGTGGGGCAGAGCTACGATCTTCTCTTGGCCCAGGAAAGCGACAAGCTGATCGATACCGATCAGATCACATCGGATGCGATCAAGGCGGTCGAAAACGATGGCATCGTCTTCCTCGATGAAATTGACAAGATCTGCTCACGCAGCGAGAGCGGCCGCGCGGGCGTGGATGTCTCGCGTGAAGGCGTGCAGCGCGACCTGCTGCCGTTGATCGAGGGCACGACGGTCTCCACCAAGTATGGACCAGTGAAAACGGACCACGTTCTGTTCATTGCGTCAGGCGCGTTTCATCTGGCCAAGCCCTCGGATCTTCTGCCGGAGCTGCAGGGGCGCCTGCCCATTCGCGTCGAGCTGCAGCCGCTGACGCGTGAGGATTTCAAGCGCATCCTGACCGAGCCGGAGGCAAGCCTCATCAAGCAGTATGTGGCATTGATGGCGACGGAAGGCTTGACGCTCGTTGTCACCGACGATGGGGTTGATGCGTTGGCGGACATTGCCGTGCAGGTCAATTCGACCGTGGAGAACATCGGTGCCCGGCGGCTGCAAACGGTGATGGAGCGCGTGCTCGACGAGATCTCGTTCGACGCGTCCGATCGCAACGGGCAGTCGGTGACGATCGACGGCGCCTACGTGAAAGCGCGTGTCGGCGATCTGGCCAAGAACGCCGACCTGAGCAAGTTCATCCTCTAGGCGGCGATCAGCGCATCAGAAATAGCGGGCATTCGAGCACTGACGCCAGGTGCTTGAGATCGCCTTCGCGCGGGATCAACAGGCCGCCGAACCAGCCGATCACGAAACCAGCCTGCAAGCGGCGCAGGTCTTCGGCGACAACGGCGCCCGAGCCGCGAGGCTCCTTGCCGCGCACGATGCGTACCGAGGCAGCATCGCCGAGGGCCAAGCGCGCCTGGCCCTCCATCCAGTGGGCCTTGTACTCGTCGTCGGCGATGAGGAGGACCGTGATCTCCTCGCCTTCCTCGCGCACGAGGCGCAGTCCGGAGCGGAGCATGGGCTCGAAGTGCCCCATGTCCTCGACCACAGCGACGACAGGCCCGTCTGTGCGCTTGGCTTTCGGACCGACGATCACGAGGCCCGTGGTGGCCGTCACACGTTCGAAAACAAGGCGCAGGTTGGCGCAGTCACCAGGCCCGATGGGGTCTGCCAGGGCAACCACGTTCCACGGGCCGTTCTCCGCGCATGCAGCAGCCAGAGCCTCGACGGGCTCGTCCTGAACGATCCTGAGGCGTATGGGCACCTCGGCCTCACGGGCGCGCTGCTCGACGTGGCGAACCGCCGCCTGAGCGAGGAGACGTACCTCACGAGCCATGTCGTCGCGGACCAGCGAGCGTGTGCGTCGCCCCGATGCCGAGACCTCGCGGGCGAAGGGGAAGCTCGCCAGCTCGATGAGCTGGCGATCCTCGACGAAGAGGCTTTCGATCTCGGACCGGAAGGCCTGCGCAATCCGGAATGCGGCACCGAGAGCAATTGGATTGGGTCGCGCCGCTGTCAGGTGAAGAACAACGCGCCCTTTTTGCTCGCCGGCTTCGGCTACATGCAAAATCATGGCTTACGAGGTCCCGCTATCGCCGGATGCGCCGGACTTCTGAGCAAACTGACGCCCGCGCTCGGCAAACGACTTCAGTTTATCTTCCACCAACCGGTTGATGGTGGCAACGGGATAGCGGCCCTCGGGCCCGCGCTCGCCGGCCTTCACGCCAGTCAGGATCTCGATGCCTTCATCGATCGTCTTGACCGCGAAGATGGCGAATTTGCCAGCCTTCACGGCTGCCACCACATCCTCGCGCAGCATGAGGTGTTGCACATTCGCGGCTGGGATCAGCACGGCGTGGCTGCCATCGAGCCCGCGGGCCTGGCATACGTCGAAGAAGCCCTCGATCTTCTCGTTGACGCCGCCGATAGCCTGCACTTCGCCCCACTGATTGACGGAGCCGGTGACGGCCATCGATTGCTGGATCGGGACCTCCGAGAGGGCCGAAAGCAGGGCGTAGAGTTCGGCCGATGAGGCGCTGTCGCCGTCGACGCCACCGTATGACTGCTCGAACACGAGGGAGGCTGAAAGCGCGAGGGGAGTATCTTGCGCATAGCGTCCGGCGAGGAAGCCCCAGAGGATCATGACGCCCTTGGAGTGCAGGGGGCCACCCAGTTGGACCTCACGCTCGATGTCGGTCACGCGGCCGGGCCCTATGCGCACGCGCGCGGTGATGCGGCTGGGCTTGCCGAATGCGAACGAGCCCAGCTGAAGAACTGAGAGGCCGTTGATCTGTCCGACCTTGGCATCCTTGGTGTCGAGCAGGACGATGTCACGGCCGATGCCTTCCAGCGACCGATCGCGCATGCGATCGGCGCGCTGAATGCCTTCGTCGATGGCGCGAATGACATCCGCACGCTTGACGGTGTCGTGACCGGCTTCGCCTGCCCAGTAGTCCGCCTCGCGCACGAGATCGGAAATGCGGCCGATCTCGATCGACAGTTTTTCCCGATCCGATGCCATACGCGCGCCTTCCTCGATGACGCGTGCGACGCCTGCTGCCTCCACGGGCCGCAGCTTGTGCTCCTTGACGATGGAGGCGATCACGCCCGCGTAGGCCTTGTCGTTCTCGGCGGAGCGGGCGATGGAGTCATCGAAATCGGCTTGCACTTTGAACAGCTGCACGAAGTCGGGATCGTGCTGGCTCAAGAGGTAATAGAGCTCGCGGTCGCCGATCAGGATCACCTTGATATCGAGTGGGATCGGCTCCGGATCGAGGGTTTGCGTGGCAATGACGCCGCCGGCGATCTCGGACGGCTGCTCGATGCGGATCTCGCGGGCCTTGAGCGCGCGTTTCAACGCTTCCCAGGCGAACGGCGAGAGCAGGAGCTTGCGTACGTCGATAAGCAGGTAGCCGCCGTTGGCCTTGTGCAGCGCGCCGGGCTTCATCAGCAGGAAGTCGGTCACCAGCGCGCCCATCTGGGCAAGGTGCTCGATGCGGCCGATGAGGTTGCCGTAGTTGGGATTGAGCTCCTCGAAGATCGGAGCCGAGGTCGCGCCGTCCTCGTTTCCGACCATGACATTGATCAGGTAACGGCGGAAGCGGGCATCACGCGCCGTGTCGGCGGGTTGTTTGACAATCTCGCTTTCCTCGCTCGTCTGTACGAGGAACAGACCGACGTTGCGGATCAGGTCGCGGCCGGCGGCGTTCAAGAATTCGAGAACTGCGGGTTGATCACCGAAAGCCGCAGCAAGGTCATCCAGCGCATCGCGCACGGCTGCTTGCGCGACCTCCTCGTTCAGCTCGCTGACCTTGGCACGGCGCTGCTTGTCGGACTTCGGGGCGCGCTCGAGGATCAGCTCCAGCTCCTTCTGCAGCGCCTCGATCTTCTGCTCGACCTCCTTGCGCATCGCATCGGGGAGCGTGTTGAACACCTCGGGCTTGACGATCTTGCCCTCGTGCATAGGCGCCATGGCGAAGCCTTGGGGCGTGCGCACGACGGCGATGTTCTGGGACTGCGCCTTGCGGTTCAGTCCTTCGAGTGCCTCCTCCTGGCCCGAGCGGAATTCCTCGTCGATGACGCGACGGCGGGCCTGGTAATCCTCGCCCTCGAAGATGGCGGGCAGCGTGTTTCGCAATTCGTCGATGGCGGCGATCATGCCCTTTGCCAGCGGGCGCGCGCGGCCGGAGGGAAGCTTCAACGCCCGGGGCTGGTTCGGGCTGTCGAAGTTGTTGACGTAGACCCAGTCCGGAGGAACGCCCTTTTCCGCTGCCTTGACCTTGAGATACTGGCGCACAGCCGTCGTCTTGCCCGAGCCGGGAGGCCCCAGGACGAAAACATTGAAATCGTAGCTCTTGATGTTGGCGCCGAACTGGATGGCCTTCAGCGCGCGATCCTGGCCGATGAGACCCAGGATGGGTTCGAGCTCTGCGGTGGTCTTGAAGCCAAGCGTCGTGGGCTCAACAACGCGACGCAGCTCGGCAGGTGCCAAGGCTTGAGGAGCCGGCGCCGTCGATTCCATGCTGTCGGCAGGCTTGGCAGCGGACACATTCTGCGCACGCTTGAAGAACATTTCCGTCAACCTCTCACCCGACGCGCGACTACGGCCCGCGTCAATTGCTGGACTGTCACCCCATCCCATACTTCATGCTAGGGTCACGTGCACTAGGCAGTGGTCAGGGCGAAGGCATGACAAATATACCCAGTGGTCCTGCTGCCATACCCGTCGATGGTCGACAATCGGAACGCGCGGCGGAGATCGGCCGCGGCGTTGTCCGGTTGCTGGCCATGCACGGCTTTGCCTGCGTTTACGAATTGCCGCTGGCGAACGGCCGCCGGGCCGATGTGGCAGCCCTTTCCGAAGCTGGGGATATCTGGATCGTCGAGATTAAGTCTTCTCTTGAGGATTTCCGCGTCGATCAGAAATGGCCCGAATACCGGGATTACTGCGACGGGCTATTGTTCGCCGTGGCCACGGATTTTCCGGTCGACGTGCTGCCGGAGGATGCTGGGCTCATCATCGCGGACCGCTTCGGCGGCGAGATCATACGGCCGGCTCCAGAGCATCGGCTCGCCGGGGCGCGCCGCAAGGCCGTGACGCTTCGCTTCGCGCGCATGACAGCATTGCGTCTGGCGGCCCTTTACGACCCCCAAGCCGGGTTGGAGAAGCTGGGCGGCTACTGAAGCTACTTCGGCGCGCGTTTCGCCAGGATACGTTGCAGCGTGCGGCGATGCATGTTGAGGCGACGTGCCGTCTCAGACACGTTGCGATTGCACAGCTCATAGACGCGCTGGATATGCTCCCATCGCACGCGATCGGCCGACATGGGGTTTTCCGGCGGCTGGGCCTTTTCGTTGGCGGGCGCCAGCAATGCGTCGGTCACCTCGTCGGCGTCGGCGGGCTTTGCCAGATAGTCGACGGCGCCAAGCTTCACGGCAGAAACTGCGGTGGCGAAGTTGCCGTAGCCGGTGAGCACGATCGTGCGCGCATCGGGCCGGATCTTGGAAAGCTCGGCAATGACGTCGAGGCCATTGCCGTCCTCCAGCCGCATGTCGATGACCGCGAACGCTGGCGGCTTCTGCCGGATCAGGTCGAGGCCCTCGGAGATCGATTGGCCCATGCGGACCTCGAAGCCGCGCAATTCCATGGCGCGTCCGAGCCGCTGCAAAAATGCCTTGTCGTCATCCACAATGACGAGCGACCGGTCGGCCGGCAGCTCATCCTGTCTGAACGAAAGGTCTTCAGAGTCGTCTTTCGTTTCCATGTGCCAATTATACCCGATGGGGCGCCATAGCCAAGGTGAACCTGGAGCTATTCTGCGGCCTGCTGGTGACTGGAAACAAAGGGGAAACCTTCGGTTGGCTTGAACTCGAAGGTGCCGCGCGGCCAGGAGATGCGGACCATTGCACCATGTGCCGGCGCGGTCCTGTTTTCAAGGGCGAGCCGTGCCCCTGATCTTTCAAGCAACGTTTTGGCAATGAAGAAACCAAGGCCCAGTCCAGAGGCTTCGCCTTCCAGATTGGGGGGCGGATTGATTGAGGACCGGGTCGTCACGTAGGGATCGCCCAAGGTGTCCATGATCTCAGCGGAAAATCCCGGGCCATCGTCGGAAATCGTGACGATGACATCGCGATCGGTCCAGCGGGCGGTGATCTCGACACGCTCGCGTGCGAAGTCCACGGCGTTCTCGATCAAATTTCCGAGACCATAGACAATTCCCGGCCTGCGCTCGCCGATGGGCTCCCGGAGGGCGGGGCCGTCGGTCCCTTCGAAGGCCCGGGCACTGATCTCGATTTTTGCAGACAACTGACGATAAGGCTCGGCGGCCTCTTGGATGAGCTGGGTCACGGGCAGGCTCGAATGGTGCGGATCGCGCTCGTTGGGGTGGCGCGTCAGCTTGCGCAGGATCTCCCGGCAGCGCTCTGCCTGGCTGCGCAGAAGGGCGATGTCCTCCTTGATCTGCGGAAGGTTGGCGGTGTCCCGCTCGAGCTCCTTGGTCACGAGCGAGATGGTGGCCAGAGGCGTGCCGAGCTCATGCGCCGCCGCCGCCGCCAGGCCATCGATCGCATGGAGCTTCTGCTCTCGCGCCAGAACGTGCTCGGTTGCCGACAGCGCTTCCGACATCTGGCGCGCTTCCTTCGAAAGACGGGCCGCATAGAGCGCGAGGAAAATCATGCCAGATGCGATCGAGGCGACAATGCCGAGCTTGTAGAGGCGCGGGAGAGCGAACGTTTCATCCACCATCCACGGCAGCGGCAGGTGCCATTCGACGAGGAACAGCGTGGCAGCGATGGCCAGGATACCGAGCAGAACGGTGTTGCGTGCGGGTAGCGTCGCTGCCGAGACCGTGACTGGGGCCACGAGCAGGAGAGTAAACGGGTTCTCGATCCCGCCCGTCAAATACAGAAGGGCTGCCAGCTCGACGATGTCCCAGGCGAGCAGCGTGGTTGCAAACAGATTGCTGAGCCGATGGCGCGCCGGATAGATGACGCGAAGGAACACATTCACCCAGGCAGAAATGGCGATGAGGGCGAGGCAAAGGCCGATCGGAAACGTGAACTGGAACCCCCAGTACACGCCGACAACTGTGAGGAGCTGGCCGACGACGCCGAACCACCGCAGACGCACGATGGTCTGCATCCGCAGGCGGCTTTCGTTCTGCCCGGACAAATGCCGATCGATATGAAAGCTGTGATCTTGGCTCGGGATCATCCGCTCCTGCCTGCATGCGGTTGCACAAGCCTTGTCGCGCCCGCCCTTGTAGCCCAGATTGAGGCCCAGACCTAGATGGCTCGATTGCCGAGTCCGCTCTCGAACTGAAGCTCCATGCAGCGTGAAACAGCAGTTGACCACGGTGGACCGCCGCCGGTCGAGGTCAAGGACCTTCGTAAGGTATACGGCGACGTAATCGCCGTGGCCGGCGTCAGCTTTTCGCTGGCCACATCTACCGTGACGGCATTGCTCGGCGGCAACGGTGCCGGCAAGACCACGACCATTTCGATGCTGATGGGGCTGGTGGTGCCGACGTCGGGCAGTGTGCGGGTGTTCGGTGCCGACATGGCGCAAGACCGGCACAAAGTGCTCTATCGCATGAATTTCGAAAGTCCCTACGTCGATATACCCATGCGATTGACCGTGCGCCAGAACCTGGAGGTCTTCGGGCGGATCTATGGTGTCGCGGATCTCAAATCCCGAATTCTGGCCATTGCGGAAGATCTGCGGCTGACGGACCTGCTGTCTCGCCCTTATGGCAAGCTCTCCGCCGGGCAAAAAACGCGCGTGAGTCTCGCCAAGGCGTTGCTCAACGCCCCCGAGCTGCTGCTGTTGGATGAGCCGACGGCGTCACTCGATCCGGACACAGCCGACTGGGTTCGCACCAAGCTGGAAGACTATTGCCGCGAGCGGCGAGCTACGATTGTTCTCGCATCCCACAACATGGCCGAAGTCGAGCGCCTCGCGAGCCGCGTCATCATGCTGGAGAAGGGCAGCGTAATTGCCGATGAGACTCCGGCCGGCCTGATCGAGCGCTTTGGCCGCACGACACTCGAAGAGGTGTTCCTCGATATTGCCCGAGGAAGGTCCAGCGCTGACGAGGGAGCCTGACAGCATCATGACCGAACGCGCGACATCGGATGCGCTGGGAGTGCGGGTCATTCTCCAGCCTCAAACCGGGGTGCGTGCGTCCTGGCGGCGCATTTGGGGCATGGTGCTGCGCTACTGGTACGTCATTCGCTCATCCTGGCCGCGCACGGCAGAGCTGATCTATTGGCCGCTGGTCCAGATGCTGATGTGGGGCTTCCTGCAGGCGCATCTGGCGCAGACGACGAGCTTCGCGGCCAAGGCTGCCGGCCTGTTCATCGGTGCCGTGCTGCTGTGGGACGTGCTGGTGCGGAGCCAGCTCGGTTTTGCCGTGGCCTTTCTCGAGGAGATCTGGTCCCGCAATCTCGGCCACCTGATGATGAGCCCGCTGCGGCCAACGGAGCTCGTCGCCGCGCTCACGATCGTCAGCTTCATCAAGCTCTCGGTCGCCATGGTGCCCGTGGCGACGCTGGCCTATCTCTTCTTCGGCTTCAACGTGCTGAGCCTGGGTTTTGCATTCGCGGCCTTCTTCGCGAACCTCATCATCATGAGCTGGTCGCTTGGGTTGCTGTCGACAGGCGCGGTGCTGCGCTGGGGCCTCGGCGCGGAGAGTTTCGCGTGGCTGATCGTTTTCGTGCTGCTGCCCGTCGTGTGCGTCTACTATCCCCTGAGTACGCTGCCCGCCTGGCTGCAGCCGTTGGCTCTGATCCTGCCGCCGACCTACGTCTTTGAGGGGCTGCGTGCGCTCGTCAACGACGGCGTATTTCTGGGCCACTACATGCTGCGCGCATTCGGGCTCAACGTTATCTATTTCGCACTCTGCTACGTCGCCTTCCGCTACTTCCTCGGAAGCGCCCGCGTGAACGGCACTCTCGTGCAAATGGGAGAGTGAGTAATCGTTCGTTTAGGGACACCCATTAGCCCGTCCTTAACCCTGATGGGTCACACTGCGCCCACAAGTTTTCGTCGCGTCAGTGAGAGGCGTCCCGATGTTCCTGCGGCGTATCAATAGCCAAGCTGCGCACACATGCGCTGTCCGCTGCGTCATGGCAGCAGCGATCGCCGTTCTTTCGGCTGGCTGCGCTTCACAGCAGGCGAACGAGCAAAACGCGCGCGATACGACAGTATCCTCCAAGGTCGCTGAAACGCTGCTCAAGCCTCTGCCGGGAGCGCCATATACACCCTATGGAACGCCAGTGAAGGATGATCCGGCAGAGCCCTGGAGTCCGAACTACGGGTCTGAGCCGCGCTCGAAGGACGTTGCGCCGTCACGCGCACCGGCGTGGCATGATAACAGCACGACGCGCGTGGCCATCGTCGACGAGGATGCCGTCATCCGTCGCGCCGTGGCCAATCACGAGATGCAAAGGCAGTAGCTCAGGCGATCAGAAGAACGCTTGAAGGCCGGTTTGCGCACGCCCGAGAATGAGCGCGTGCACATCGTGCGTGCCCTCGTAGGTGTTGACCGTCTCGAGGTTCGCGGCGTGGCGCATCACGTGATACTCGATCTGGATGCCGTTGCCGCCGTGCATGTCGCGGGCGACGCGGGCGATATCGAGGGCTTTGCCGCAGTTGTTGCGCTTGACGATCGAAATCATCTCCGGCGCCATCTTTCCTTCGTCGAACAGGCGACCGACGCGCAACGCACCTTGTAGGCCGAGTGCGATCTCGGTCTGCATGTCCGCGAGCTTCTTCTGGACGAGCTGCGTCGCAGCCAGCGGCCGGCCGAACTGCTTGCGATCCAGGGTGTATTGACGCGCCCGCTGCCAGCAGTCCTCGGCAGCGCCCATCGCTCCCCACGCGATGCCGTAGCGCGCCCTGTTGAGACATCCGAACGGTCCCTTGAGCCCAGAGACATTCGGCAGCAGCGCGCTTTCGGGAACGACGACGCCGTCCATGACGATTTCACCGGTGATCGAGCAGCGCAGCGACAGCTTGCCGCCGATCTTGGGCGCCGAGAGACCCTTCATGCCCTTTTCGAGAACAAAACCCCGGATCTGATTGTCGTGCGCGGCAGACTTGGCCCAAACGACGAATACGTCGGCGATGGGTGCGTTCGAGATCCACATCTTGCTGCCGGTCAGCCTGTAGCCATCGGCCACCTTCTCGGCGCGCGTTTTCATTCCGCCAGGATCGGAGCCGGCGTCGGGCTCGGTGAGGCCGAAACAGCCGACCCATTCGCCGCTGCCGAGCTTAGGCAGATACCTCTCGCGCTGCTCCTCTGAGCCATAGGCATAGATCGGATACATGACGAGAGAGGACTGCACGCTATTCATGGAGCGATAGCCGCTGTCCACGCGCTCCACCTCGCGCGCGACGAGCCCGTAGGAGACATAGTTGGCACCGGCGCAGCCGTACTTTTCGGGGATCGTCACGCCGAGCAGGCCCAATGCGCCCATCTCCGTGAAGATGGCGCGATCGGTCTCTTCCTTGAGATAAGCGTCGTTGACGCGCGGCAGCAGCTTCTCCTGGGCATAGGCGCGCGCCGTATCGCGGATCATCTTCTCATCATCCGAGAGCTGATCATCGAGGAGGAAAGGATCCTCCCAATTGAAGGCCGCTGCACTCGCCTTGCCCGCCGGCGCCTTGTCCTGCATGATCTTCCTCTCCGTCGCGACTGCCGCCTCGGCCGTCAGTCTATCACTTCACGCGCGATCCTTGATCCTGGAGCGATCTACTCCAGGAATAGCGTGCGGCGCACAACAAAAAAATGCATGCGTTTGCGTTTTGCGTCCTGGATCGGGCGATCTGTGACGCCATTTGCAACTCGCAGGTGACTCGAGCGTTTTTTACAAAGACCCGATCTTACAAATGCCGGGCGAACCGAAACGGAGACAAGGGTTATGATTACTCGATACGCCTTGGCTGCAACGATGGCCGGCCTACTTTGCGGTGCTGCACCGTTGGCAGCGATTGGCGCTGGCGTCGGGGCGCCACCAGCTCAAGTTGACAGCTCAGGTATCGTCACGGCCCAACTCAATCGCGGGGGAGGTGGCGGGAGTGGTGGTTCTGGCGGCGGAGGCGGCTCCGGCGGAGGTAGCTCCGGTGGAGGCGGCCTATTCAAAGGCGGTGGCGGCGGGTCCGCTCAACGCGGCGGCGGCGGAAACCGAGGTGTCTGGCGCGGCGGCGATGGCGGTGGTCGCTCAGTTTATCGTGGAGGTGGACGCCGACACGGCCACGATGGTTATCGGCATCGGAGGCATCGCCATTCCGGTATCTACGTTGGGCCGGGCTACGATTATTATGATGGCTATTACTACAGCGGAGGCTGTGATTGGCTGCGCAGGCGCGCCGCCTATACCGGCAGCCGGTACTGGTGGCGGCGGTACCGCGATTGCATCAACTGAGAGGAAAATTACCTATCGAATCTGATGCTTGTATCTGGACTCCCCTGGACGACTGCTGTCATGTTTGCACGCACGCGCTGGGGGCGCACAGACCCTAGAAGGAGGTCAGCCTAATGTTGAGGAGCATCCTGGCTGCCGGCGTCTTGGCTGGCGGCTTGTTTGTACTCTCCGCACCCACGGACGTGGCAGTCGCGGCGCCGACCGGGTTGGCGGATACTGTCGAAACTCCGGCAAGTGCCGTTGACGTCGTGCGTCGTGGACATGGTGGCGGTCACCTGTTCCGCCATGGCGGCCGCCGCTTCGGCGGCTGGCATGGTCGCCGTCACTGGGGAGGTGGCCGTCATTGGGGCTACCGTCGCCATCGTGGCCGCAACCTGTTCCTTTATGGAGCGCTGCCGTTCATTGGCTATGGAGCTTACTCAGGCGGGTACTATTCAGGTTACTCAGGCTGTGGCCGTTATTGGCGCCGCTATCAGTACACGGGCAGCCGGTACTGGTATCGGCGCTGGCGCCAATGCCGGGCCTGGTACTAACGAAAAGAGAAGGGCCGATGCACTGCATCGGCCCTTGTTCTTTGCAGTCCTGACGACGCAACGGCTTCCGCCGGGGTGAAGGCCTACTTGCCGAAATGCGTCCGGAAGACGATGTGCGAGGCTTCACTGGGGCCCATCCCGCGCGCAACCAGCGAGTCATAGTGGTCAGCGGCGGCTTTGCCTTCGGCTACGGCGTCAATGAAGCGCCGGATCGCGCCCCAAAGGGTCTGGAAGCGTCCCGGCCGTGTCTCCGGCAGGAAATCAAGGGCGAGGTCTACGGGCTTTGTGCTCATGGCTTTCGATCTCTGTTCTACGGGTCTGTCCCCGTGCTCGTTATTTGGTATATGGCATGCCACATTGCAATGCAACGCAAATTGGTGCGCTGCGGGGCGGATATGCGGGTGGCGCATGGCTAGGTGCGGCAGAGGGCTGAGGAGGGACCTATTTGGCGAAGTTCATGGCGACCAAAAGGACGCCCATCAACAGCATGAGCACCAAGACGATTCGCTGGAACTCGCGATCGCTGAGGCGCAGATACAAGGGTGTCCCCGCCGCGACGCCAAGCATGAGCCCAGGGGTGCACCAAAGGGCGTATTTCATCACCTCGAACGTGATCAAGCCTTTGGCGACAAATACGATATTCCCAACGACAACCATGGTGAAGTTATAGGGCTGAAACACGGCCCGCTGCTCGTTCTTGCTCCAGCCGCGCACGCCGCACCAGAGCGTCGAGATGGGGCCGGGCAAGCCAGCAAGCCCATTCATCAGCCCTCCCACGAAACCCGCTGCCGTGTCTGGCAGCCGGCTTTTGGTGCTGACTGTGAAATCCTTGATGAGGGTCAACCGGCTCATTGTGTAGACGACGAGAAACGTGCCGGTGACCGCGCGGACCGAGGCCGGACTCAGAATGTTCAGCAAGGCGGCGCCAAGCGGAATCCCCGCCAAACCACCGACAACCATCGGCGTCAGCCGCTGCCGATCGATCGATTTCCACACCAGGTGCATGGTCATCATCTGATGGGCAATGGCTGACACCATCAGCAGCGGCACCGCAGTCTTGGGATCGATGACCAGGAGCCAGAGGACGAGGACGACCGGCCCTCCGCCAAAGCCCGCGAGGCCGGAGACGAACCCGCCTAAAAGCGAGCCGAGGACCAGGAGGGCGAGTGTTCCGTCGATCGGCATGGAGGAAATTGGAAGAGATCGGCGGATTGGGGGCGGAGGTGCCGGCGCTATTCTGCTGCGGCCGGCCGCGCCGATGCGGGAGTAGCTTCGAGCAGGTGGCTCCAGTGATCAGGGTTCTCGCGCACAGCGCGCGGCATCATCTCCAAGGGAACCGGCTTGATCTTGCGGCCGCACACGCTGAAGCCCTCGGAAATGAGTCGCTGGATGTTGGCGAGATTGTTGAACTCGGGTGTGTTGCGCTCCTGATGAGCATAGGACGCGATCTTGTACTGGATCTTCTCGGGCGTGTTCACGAACGTGAAATGCCAGCCGCCGTGCTCGACGAGGACATGGGTTAGCGGACGCCCGACGCGAAAGACGTTCTTGCCGACATTGATCGCTTGATTGACCGGCATGGGCAGGCGCCGGCTTTGCCGTGCGCGAAAGCCGCGCAATGTCTGCAGTGGTGGCAAATATTTGCGTTGTATTGCGCGCACGGCGCACAAGCCGACCCACTTGTTCGGGATCGAGAGGTTGAGCTTGTAGGTGTAATAGTCGCACTCGATGAACCAGATGTGCCCCCGCATTGCTGCCGGCGTCAGGCGGGCCACGTTCTCGGGAAACGGGATCTCGTCGACGTCCGAGATCATGATGACATCGTCGGGTTTGGCGCCGGTCAGCCCGCGGGCCGTGGCATTGCGCTGGAACGCCTCGCGATCCCAGGCATCCCCTTCCTTGGGCAAATCGTCAATCACGACATGGATGATCTTCGGCAGGAAGCGCTTGAAGCGCTCCTTGTTCTCGGCAAAGTACAAGGGCTTGGGATCGTAGCTGAAGGTCCGGGTGGCCTCCGCGAGAACGAAAAAGTCGACGACTGAGTCCAGCTCTTGCAGGCGTAGCTCGAGGATATCCAGCTCGTTGAAGAACGTGAAACAGTCATAGATGGCCATCAGCGGTCCCACTCCGAGTCTTCCGGACGCCTCGCCTTATACTCGAATTCCCGGCAGACTGACGGGGAAAATGCTCGGCGTACAGCCGTTCTGTCGAGGAGCCGGACCATGGGCGAACCGGAGCGGTCGCTGGGAACCGATATCGAGGTGCTGCGCCTTCCCGAGGCCGGCGCCGGGGGCGTGACTCCGCAGGCTTTGACTGAGCAGATCGATGCAATTTTCTTTGCTAGCAGCGCCGTGCAGCGCTTCGCCAATGAGGCGGAGCGACAGGGCTTCCGCGAGCGCTGGCTCGGCCGCTACCTGGACCTGTGGCCGCAGGATTGCTTTGTCGCCTGCCAATCACGCCGCCGGGTCATCGGCTATCTCGCTGGCTGTCTGAAGGACCCGGCGACATCGCCGGTATTTGCCGACATTGCCTATGTCGCATCTTTCGCCGACCTGTCGCGCCGGTATCCGGCGCATCTGCATATCAACATGGATCCAGGTTGGCGCAGCGGCGGCATTGGAGCGCGACTGATCGAAGCGTTCTGCACGCATGCTAGCGATACCGGGGTGCCAGGTGTGCACGTCGTCACCGGCAAGGCCTCCCGCAACGTGCGCTTCTACGAGCGCTGCGGTTTCCATCATCTGCGAACGACCAAGTCGCCCTGGGCCGACGTGGAGATCGTGTGCCTCGGCCGGGCCTTGAACTAGTTGCGGTGACGCGAGCGTTTGGCATGCCGCCGTTTTGCAGTAGGCTTCGCGCAAATACAGCGAGCGCCGGGGACGGATTGCGGGAATGCCAACAGAGCAACAGACGTTCGACTACATCATCGTGGGTGCCGGCACGGCGGGCTGCCTGCTCGCCAATCGTCTCTCCGCGGACCGCAATGCGCGCGTGTTGCTGCTCGAGGCCGGCGGTAATGACAACTATCACTGGATCCACATTCCGGTGGGCTACCTCTATCTGATGGGTAATCCGCGCGCGGATTGGGGTTTCAAGACTGCGGAGGAGCCGGGCCTCAATGGCCGCAGCCTCAACTATCCGCGCGGGCGTGTGCTCGGCGGCTGCTCCTCCATCAATGGCATGATCTACATGCGCGGCCAGGCGCGCGACTACGATCTGTGGCGGCAGATGGGTTGCCCCGGATGGGCCTGGGACGACGTGCTCCCCTATTTCAAGAAGCACGAAGACCAGAGGGCGCTCGACCCGTCGCATTTCGATGGATTGCATGAACGTGGCGGCGAATGGCGCATCGAGATGGCGCGCATTCAGTGGGATATCCTTGATGCCTTTCGCGACGCGGCCGAGCAGGCCGGCATTCCGAAGGTCGACGACTTCAATCGCGGCAACAACGAGGGTTGCGGCTATTTCCATGTCAACCAGAAGTCCGGCATCCGCTGGAATACGACCAAGGCCTTCCTGCGTCCCGTCCGCGATCGCGATAACCTCGTGGTCGAAACGAATGCGATGGTCGAGCGACTGACACTCGACGGCCGTCGCGTCACGGGGCTTACATTGCGGCAGAGCACCTCAACACGAAGCGTTGCTGCACGTCGCGAAGTCATATTGGCCGCCGGTGCCATCGGCTCGCCGCAGATCCTGCAGCTTTCAGGGATCGGGCCGGGCGCGCTCCTCAATCGTTTTGGCATTGGCGTGCGTCACGACTTGCCCGGTGTCGGCGAGAACCTCCAGGATCATCTGCAAGTACGCTGCGCCTATAAGGTGCAAGGCGTGAAGACCATGAACGAGCGGTACCAGAGCCTGCTGCAACGTGCTGGCTTTGCCCTCGACTACGCGCTTCGCCGCCGCGGGCCTATGACCATGGCGCCGTCGCAGCTTGGCGCCTTCACCAAATCCGACCCTTCGCGCGAAACGCCCAATATTCAGTATCACGTGCAGCCGCTGACCTTGCCGAAGTTCGGTGAGCCGCTCGATCCATTCCCGGCGTTCACGGCCAGCGTGTGCAACCTGCGGCCGACAAGCCGTGGTCATGTACGCATCACATCGACTGATCCAGCGGCGCATCCGGAGATACGGCCCAATTATCTTGCAACCGCGGAGGATCGCCGCGTTGCCGCTGACGCCATTCGCGTAACGCGGCGCATCGTGTCGATGCCGGCGCTGCAAAAGTACCGACCCGAAGAATTCCGGCCGGGCATGGATATCGATGGCGACGAAGCGCTTGCGAAAGCGGCTGGCGATATCGCAACGACAATCTTTCACCCGGTCGCAACGTGCAAGATGGGTGCGGACGACTTGTCCGTGGTGGACCATCGCCTGAAAGTGCGTGGCCTCGAGGGATTGCGTATCGCCGACGCATCCGTCATGCCCACCATCACGTCGGGAAACACGAATGCTCCCACGCTGATGATTGCGGAGAAGGGCGCCGCCATGATGCTGGAAGACGTTCGCGCCTAGAGGTTGCTGCCGCTGCTGCCCCGGCTCTCAGGGGCAGATGCGGCTGACGCGCTCGACCGTAAAGTATCTGGCGTTGAATTCGTCCTTCGAAACGCGCAGCGCTGCTGTTCGATAGGCTCTCGGTACGGCGAAGCGCGAACGACGAGCTCCTGTGGCCGGCTCGCGTGCATTGGCGCTGGCCTGGTTCGCCGGTGTAGATGACGGTTCCTCGGAGCCTGCGGACTTGTCTGTGTCCGCCTGCTGCTCAGGAGCGGCGGCAGTTGGCTCGCGGTCCACGGTTTGGTACGCGGGCGTGGGCGTCTCGATGAGCGGCTGTACAGGTGTTTCGTTGCGCGTGCCCACCTCGTCGCGGGCTGTCTGGGAAAGCTGCTGCTCGACAACGGCGGGAGGGGTGTCCTCCTTGCTCCCATCGGTTACAGCCGTAGTGGTTTCACTCAGGGCCGTTTGCGACGACGCGACGGGCGGCGTGGCTTTCTCGTTCCGAGGTGCGGCGACGGGTATGTCCGGGGCGATCTCGCGCCAGGCGGCCCGGATCTCGGGGGCAACTTTGTTCTGGACCTCGACCTTGGTTTCTGCGGACTCGCGGGTCGCGATGCGCCGGTCGGTCTCAGCCGCATGTTGCAGTGCGGCCAGAGCCAGGAGGGCCGTCCAGAACAGTGGAATGATTTTCACGCTGCGCGATGCCCATCGAGACAGCCTGCTCGGGGTGGGCCGATGCGTTGCGAGGTCGGGGTCTTCAGAGGGCGCGTAGTTCTCCTGCGGCTCGGCGGGCTGCAGATACACCACTTCTGCCGGCGCCCTGGGTGAGAAGCGGACACGCGATGCCTGGGTCTTCTGCGCCGGCACGCCGTCGTTTGCCGGGTCTAGGCTCGTGCCGGCATCTTCACCCCAAGGCACGGCTGCTTTTGTCTCGCGTCCTGCCATAAACGCCTCCCGCCGCAAGGCCTGCGGCTCGCGTCTGCCTCGCTCAGACGCCGTGGTTGCAAACTGTCTCGACGATGCTCGCTTGTGCAGCCGAAGGGGCCGCAACGCAGACTGACGACGGTCTTGGGTATGCCAACGGCACCAGTGCGCGGGCCACGCAAGGGTGCCTCTCTCGTCCGGCCCGTGTGATCTGGCGCTTTAGGGACGATCCGTAAGCGGCCACCGCGAATCACATGCACTCAGTACATGACGTACGCGCCGAACGTTCCAACCGTATGATGCAATTGTAAATTTCCTATTTATGAGTTGGCGGTGAAAGTCGAAGCCCGCACTTCCGCAACGTTGCTCTGCCTACGGTGCTTATCGCGCTGCGAAGTGTGCAGGTGTGGTTGTGCCGAGATGTCCGCCGCGTCCAACGCGGCCATACGAAAGTCTCACCTTCCGTGTGAGCGATTGCTTCGCGCCACGCGTTCCTTCATAGTTGAGGGGCCGGTTTCCAAAGCAAGACCAAACCTTACAGTGGCTGCACCGGCGTAGCGTGGAGGGTCCATGGCTGAAGTTCGCGCCGCTCAGTCGGCAGCTGTTCGGCAAGAGACGGCTGTTCCTGCCGTGCAGATGTTGGGACTGCACAAATGGTACGGCGAGTTTCATGTTCTGAGGAACATCAATCTCGTCGTCGAGCAGGGTGAGAAAATCGTCATCTGCGGTCCGTCCGGCTCAGGCAAATCCACACTCATCCGCTGCATCAATAGGCTCGAGGAGCATCAGCAGGGACAGCTCATCGTCGAGGGGACCGAGCTGACCAATGACGTCCGCCAGATCGACAAGATTCGCGCCGACGTCGGGATGGTGTTCCAAAGCTTCAATCTCTTCCCGCACCTCACCATCCTCGACAATCTCTGCCTCGCCCCCGTGTGGGTGAAAAAGACACCGCGCGCCGAGGCCGAGAAGATAGCCATGCAATATCTGGCGCGCGTGAAGATTCCCGAGCAGGCCAACAAGTATCCGGGCCAGCTCTCGGGCGGTCAGCAGCAGCGTGTCGCGATTGCACGGGCCTTGTGCATGAATCCGCGCATCATGCTGTTCGATGAGCCGACCAGCGCGCTCGATCCGGAAATGATCAAGGAAGTGCTCGACGTGATGATCGAGCTCGCCCGATCGGGCATGACGATGCTGTGCGTGACCCACGAAATGGGGTTTGCCCGATCAGTCGCCGACCGGGTGATCTTCATGGATCGCGGCGAGATCGTCGAGCAGGGTACGCCGCAGACGTTTTTCAACAACCCGCGGGAAGAGCGCACCAAGCTGTTCCTGTCGCAGATCCTCAATCACTAGCGACGCGCAGGGTCTGCGAGGTTCAATCCTTCACGTAAGACGAAGATGAAATGAAGGCCGGCACCAGCCGGTGAAGTGAGAGCAGTTCAGGTGATCGGAGGTGGAAATGAGAACGTCAGTACGAGTTGGTTTGGTCGTTGCCGCTTCTCTTGGATTGGCTGGCCCGGCGTTCGGGCAGGCCAAGACACTCGATGCCGTGAAGCAGCGCGGCGCGCTCAATTGCGGCGTGAACGTCGGCCTCGCCGGCTTCAGCGCGCCCGATGACAAGGGTGCGTGGACCGGTCTCGATGTGGATTACTGCAAGGCGGTTGCGGCTGCTGTATTTGGCGATGCTTCGAAAGTGAAGTACGTGCCAACCACGGCGAAGGAGCGATTCACCGCGCTGCAGTCCGGCGAAATCGACATCCTCGTGCGCAACACCACGTGGTCTCTCGCCCGCGACAGCTCGCTGGGTCTCAGCTTCACCGGCGTCAACTACTATGATGGCCAGGGCTTCATGGTGAAGAAGTCGCTCGGCGTGAAGGCGGGCAAGGAACTTGGCGGCGCCACGGTGTGCGTGCAGACCGGCACGACCACCGAGCTCAACCTCGCTGACTTCTTCCGTACCAACAACCTGCAGTACAAGCCGGTCGTGTTCGAGAAGGCGGACGAGATCCTGCAAGCCTATCAGGCCGGCCGCTGCGACGTGTACACGACGGACGCTTCCGGTCTCTACGCACAGCGCCTGCAGATGCAGAAGCCGGATGACCACATGGTTCTGCCGGACATCATCTCCAAGGAGCCGCTCGGCCCATCCGTGCGCCAGGGTGACAGCCAGTGGTTCACTGTGGTGAAGTGGGTGCACTACGCCATGCTGAATGCCGAGGAAGCCGGCATCACGCAGAAGAACGTCGATGAAATGCTGAACTCCAAGAATCCAGACGTCATGCGGATTCTCGGCAAGGAAGGCGAGTTCGGCAAGGGCGTGGGCCTGAACAACGACTGGGCCTATCAGATCATAAAGGCCGTAGGGAACTACGGCGAAGTGTTCGATCGCAACGTAGGCGCCGGCTCGCGTATCAAGATCGACCGCGGCCAGAACAATCTCTGGAACAAAGGCGGCTTGCAGTACGCGCCGCCGATCCGCTGAGGATAGCGAGCGCCGGCCATGTGCCGGCGCTCTTTCGTTTTCCATGTAGCCGAGACCATGAGGAGCGAGCATGGCCGTCACCACCGTCAAGGGGTCGCAACAAGCAGCGAAAGCAAGTCTGCTGTATCGTCCCGAAGTCCGGCAGGTGATCTACCAGATCATCCTCATCGTGGTTCTTGCGATCGTCGCCTGGGAGATCGTCAGTAACGTCGCCGCCAACCTGCGCCGCCAGAACATTGCGTCGGGCTTCGGTTTCTGGGATCGCACCTCAGGCTTCGACATCTCGCAGACGCTGATCGAGTACTCCAACGTTTCGACCTACGGCCGCGCCTTCTGGGTCGGTCTGTGCAACACCCTGCTGGTCGCCGGCCTCGGCATCGTCCTGGCGACGATCCTCGGATTTGCCATCGGCATTGCGCGCCTCTCCTCCAATTGGCTGGTGGCCAAGCTGGCGACCGTCTACGTCGAAGTCGTGCGCAACCTCCCGCTGCTGCTGCAGCTGCTGTTCTGGTATTTCGCGGTGCTGAAGAACCTGCCGGGGCCACGCCAGAGCCTGACTCTGCCGGCCGGCGGCTTCCTGAATGTACGCGGCCTGTACCTGCCGGCGCCGGTGCCGCAGTCGGGTTTCAACGTCGTGGTCGGCGCATTCATTCTGGGTATCCTCGGGACCATTGCGGTGCATCTGTGGGCGCGCCGCAGACAGATGGCGACGGGTGAGCGCTTTCCTGTGCTCTGGACAGCCATCGCCTTGATCGTCGGCCTGCCGCTCGTCGTTTACCTTTTGAGCGGGATGCCGCTGACCTTCGACTACCCTGAGCTGCGTGGCTTCAACTTCCAGGGTGGCATGGTGGTGCAGCCCGAATTCATGGCGCTGCTGATCGGGCTTTCAACCTATACGGCCGCCTTCATCGCCGAGATCGTGCGCGCCGGCATCCTGGGCGTCTCAAAGGGGCAGAAGGAAGCGGCGCGGGCGATCGGCCTGACGAATGGGCAGATGCTGCGTCTCGTGGTCATTCCGCAGGCCTCGCGCATCATCATTCCGCCGCTGACGAGCCAGTTCCTCAATCTGACGAAGAACTCGTCGCTCGCCGTGGCTATTGGCTATCCCGATTTCGTCAGCGTCTTCACCGGCACGGTGTTGAACCAGACCGGTCAGGCGGTGGAGGTCATCCTACTGACCATGGCTGTTTACTTGTCGTTGAGCCTGGCGACGTCGGCATTCATGAACTGGTTCAACACGCGCATGGCGCTGGTCGAGAGATAGGAGCCGGACCATGGCAGTCGTAGCCGAAAGCAACACCAGCGCCATGCGCCCGCCCGCCAGCACGACGGGTCCCATCGGTTGGGCAAGGCAGAACCTGTTCTCGACGCCGACCAACACGATCCTGACGCTGATCGGCATTTGGATCACGTGGAAAGTCGTGACGGGCGTGCTTTCGTGGGCCGTTTTCAACGCGACCTGGGAAGGCCTTGATGGCGCGGCCTGCTCCGCGGAGGGTGCGGGTGCGTGCTGGCCGTTCATTTCCGCCAAGTTCGCCCAGTTCATGTATGGCCGCTACCCGATACCGGACCGCTGGCGGGTCGACCTTGTCTATGTGCTGGCCCTTTCAGGGTTGGTGCCGCTGCTCATTCCGCGCGTGCCCGGCAAGCTCTGGAACGCGATCTACATGATCTTCGTGTTTCCCGTGCTCGCATTCATTCTGCTCTCCGGCGGCTACTTCGGTCTGCCCAATGTGCCGACGGACCTCTGGGGCGGGCTGCTGGTCACACTCGTCGTTGCCAGCTCCGGCATCGCCGGCGCATTCCCCATCGGCATTCTATTGGCGCTCGGCAGGCGCTCGAAGATGCCGTTCGTGCGCTGGGTCTCCGTCGGCTTCATCGAGTTCGTGCGTGGCGTGCCGCTGATCACCGTGCTGTTCATGGCTTCGGTCATGCTGCCGCTGTTCCTGCCGCCGGGCTGGACCATCGACAAGATGCTGCGCGTCCTGATCCTGGTGGCGCTGTTTTCGGCAGCCTATCTCGCGGAGGTGATCCGCGGTGGCTTGCAGGCGATCCCGCGGGGGCAGTTCGAGGCCGCCGAGGCTCTGGGCCTCAGCTATCCGCAGAAAATGGGACTGATCATTCTTCCACAGGCGTTGAAGCTGGTCATTCCGGGCATCGTCAACACGTTCATCGGCTTGTTCAAGGACACGAGCCTCGTATTGATCATCGGCATGTTCGACCTGCTTGGCATCGTGCAGCAGAACCAGACCGATGCGAAGTGGTTCTCGCCTTCGACAGCGATGACTGGCTACGTGTTCGCCGGCATCATCTTCTGGATCTTCTGCTTCGGGATGTCCCGCTACTCGATGTTCATCGAGCGCAGGCTTGCCGCGGGCGATCGGCGCTAGAACGCAAAAGCCTCGCAGGAGAGCTATTGGCTCCCGCGAGGCGATGCATGCCAAGCTGTTTTCTGGCCGAAGGCTGCCGCTCAGTCGAACTTCGCGCGCAATGTGTCGAAGGCAGCCACCTGCTCGGCGAGGAGCTCGCGCTTCTCGTCGCGCCGGACGAAGATCTTGAACATCCCCTCACCGTCGCCGTTGAAGAACTGCAGCGAGCGCGATGCCCGCCCCATGAAGGGGCGCGATACGAACGCGATGTGTTTGCAGTTCTCGGCCTTCAGGTGACCGCCGATCGGGCTGTCGCCGTGCAGATTGTAGTAGCCGTGGCTGAAGTTGCCGGGCGGGATCTTGCCGACGCATTCGAGCACGACGTCCTTCGTGTGCACGATGAAGAGGATTTCTCCCCAAGCCGTCAGCGCTTGCATGATGTCGGCGAACTTCTCGCCTGGCACGACGGTGCGGTGGTCCGCCGGCAACTGCCGGACGACCTCGAACGTGCTGACGCCGTAGTCGCGCGCAATCTGTTCGAGGATGCCGTCGGCGTTGGATGCCAGGCGCTCGGCGAGCGGCGGGCGTGCAGCAGTGCTGGTGTCTGCCATGGCCGCGCTACTCCGCGGCGACGCGCTTGATCGAACCGTCGGAGGCGACTTCCTGAATGACGTGGAAGCCCTCGAACTCCGGATGACCGAGCGTCAGCGGTTTGTTGCCGCCAGCGCGTGCATGCGCCTTGCGGAAGGCTTCCGACTTGGTCCAGGCGACGAAGTCATCGTAGGTCTGCCAGACCGTGTGCGAGGAATAGAGGTTGTGGTCCTCGCGCTCCGGCCCTTTCAGAAGGTGGAAGGATACGAAGCCCTTCAGCTCATGGAGATAGCTCTCGCGATTGAGCCAGACTTGCTCGAAGTCATGCGAGCAGTCCTTCAGGACCTTGAAGCGGTTCATGGCGATGTACATGGCATTTCCTTTTTTCGGCTGCCGATTGGTGGCTCTGAAATGATGTGCGCGGCGATAGCAGGCCAGGTCTGGGGAACTGTGGATGTCGACCGACCCGCCACCGCCGCGTTTTGGAAACTCGTGAGCATCTCACCCGACGAGCTCCTAACTGGAAAACTCTGTGCTCCTCTTCAAGGCTCCAGCGGGCTCGAGGCCCGCTGGCTCAACTCATAGATGCGTCACCGCCTTGCGACGTTAGAACTGCGCCTTGGCGGTGAGCAGGAACGTGCGGCCGCGACCGGTGTCGGGTCCGGGAGGACATGCACCGGGTATGAACGATCCGCATGTGGATGACGGTGGCGTGCTGGTTGCAGGCGTGTAGGCGACGTCGAACAGATTGGTCACAGTGGCGCCAAGCTCCAGTCCGCTGTCGAACTTGTAGCTCGAGAACAGATCAATGATGGAATAGCCGTCCGTGTAGGGATTGGTCGGGTTGTTGACCAAACCGATGTAGGCCTCGGAGGCAAAGGTACCACGAGCCCCTACAGTCAATTTCTGATCAAAGAACCGCAAACCTCCGGTCAAGGTCAGAACGTGGTCCGGCAAATAGCTCTGCGCACCCAAACCGTTAGTTTGCGAAGGCAGATCAGAGTTCGTGTAGGTGTAGCTGAGGCCTGCAAACGCGTAGCGTGTGTCGTACATGGCTTGTAGCTCTACGCCCTGAACGACGCTCGTGCCTGGAATGTTGCAGAAGAATCCAGGCGCCGGTGCAGGAGGAGTAGCGCGGCCGAAACATCCAGTGATGTAGTTTTCAACGTCCATATTGAAGTAGGCAACCTTGAGGCGGAAGATGTCGTATGGTGTCCATACGGCATCGCGCTTTACGTTGAACCCGATCTCCCAACCCTTGGAGATTTCAGGCTCCAGAAATGGATTGGGATAGAACGACTGGCTCGCACCGCCACCAGGATGCGTGCCTCCCATGAGGAGTTCGTTGACGGTCGGCGAACGCATCGTCTCAGCGTAAGTCACGTAGGGCTGGAGCCACGGAAAGACTTGAGCCGACAGCGTCACTTTTGGATTGAGCCGTCCTTCATCTTTGTCGATTACAAAGGGTCCGGTGGGCAGACCTATGGGGTTTCCGGCCCGGGCCGCACCAGAGCCGTCGACTTTGAACATGTCATAACGCAGCCCGGCAATCAGGTCGAAAATGCCGTAGGAGAATGTCGTCTGAGAGAAGGCGCCGCTAACTTCACTGTTTCCGCTAGGATTGACACCGAAGTTCGGATTGGCGCCAGGGTTCACGACATTGACGTCGTCGGCGAAGTATTCGTATCCGTATTCGGCTTTAACCTTCACCGCGCCGAGATTGAACCGCGACGTGTTGGAAATATCGAAGCCCCAGCCTTCATCCTCGATCGTCCGTCCAGCCGCCGTCGCAGCTGAGTTCAATCCGCGTAGGTACTTCATGTTCACGTCGTTGCGGTAGGCGTTGAACCGCAAGTACACCAGCGGATTGTCCGTCGGCCGGTAGGCATAGTTCATCGTGAACGTTTCAACTCGGACGTTCTGGAAGTAGGAGTTCGCGCTGAAGTCGTTGTCGTAGAGTACGCCGCCGAACTTGAGGAAGTGCTCGTTGGACGGTGTAAACTCGAGTTTGAAGAGGCCTGAGATCAGGTCCTGGTCAGTGAACGGGACCGTGATACCGTCGCCGTTCTTGTAATTGTCGGAGTCGCGTTTGCTGATTGCGGCCGCGACACCCACCGAGCCATTGCGCATGCCAGCGGCCGCCATCTCGGACCAGCCGACGTTGTTGCTGCCCCAGGTCGCCGTCGTCAGTACACCCTGGTTTTGTCCCGGCTTGATGATGTCACCAACGTCGAGCGTGCGGAAGTTCGCTGAACCGGCGAGGGCGCCTGCGCCACCGGCCGTGGAGACGGCACCGCGTGCGATGTCGACACCCGCGAGCAAATTTGGATCGACGTAAAGGAAGCCCTGAGCTTCGTGGCCCGTGAAGCGGAAGTTCTGGCGCACGCCGTCGATCATCATGTTGACGCGGCCGGAGCCCTCGAAGCCGCGGATGTTTACGGCAATACCCGGATTGTTCGGACTCTCGCGTGTCCAGGTGCCGGGAATGCTGCGCAGCACGTCGTCCATGTTCGTGCTGCCGAAGGTGCTGATCTCATCGCGGCCAACGACACTGATGCCGGCGGGGACCTGGTAGGGGAGGTCGCGGGCTGCCGCGGCCTTCTCTGCGGCGACTTGCTGCGGTGTCGGCGCCGGCTCTTCAACCTGCACGTCAGCCTGTGGCGCCGCCTGGCGGCGGGGACGCGGCGTGGATTTTTGTCCTTCGACCGTGATGCCCGGTAATTGCGTCGTCTGCGCGTGCGCTGCGCACGCCAGTGTCAAAGCCAATGACGAAACCGCACTGGCGGTGAGAATGACACGGAAGCTCCCCCGAGCCGTCCCGTGTGCCGTCTTGTGATCCTGCATAGCCCCAGCCCCTGGTACCTTGAGATGTGCTTTGAGCTGGCTGGCTCTGCCGCTGCCTCTCGCAAGGCTGCGTCATGACGGGCTGGCTGTGTCTACTCGCCCCCTCCTCGTGTCCGAAACGTGAAACCCTTGGTCCCCGGAGCAAGTGTAGTGACGCTACTAATCTTGACCACGCTCGTCAAGATATGTCAGAGACAGTCGCGGACTTTGATGCTGTGCATGGCACGCACTGGGGCGATTTGAGCACATGAATATGAGTACCGAAGACAAGAAGCCGACAGAGCCACACATGCAGGTCACAGCAGCGAACAAGCAAGTTTCCGGGCCCCGACGCCTCTCGGTCGCAGAGCTTCTGGCGGGCGACCGGGAAGTGATTCTGGAGCACAGCGGCCAGGACTACAGGTTGCGAATCACCGCGAACGGCAAGCTCATTCTGACGAAGTGAGGACGTGATGCGATTGAAGAGGACGCCGGCGCATGCCGCGGCAGTGGTGCTGGCATCGACATTGGTGTTTGTTGCTGCAACCCACCCCAATGCGGCCACGACCGTGACCGATGCCGGCGGCCGGCAAGTGCAAATCGCCGATACGTCGAAGGTCCTTTCGATCGGCGGCGATATCACCGAGATCCTCTACTCGCTGGGTCTAGAAGGGAAGATCGTCGGTGTCGATGCGACGAGCCAGTTTCCGGCTGATGCGCTGAAGCAGAAGGCCAATGTCGGCTACATGCGTGCGCTCTCGACGGAAGGCGTCCTTTCGCTCGCACCGCACCTCATCATCGCGTCGGAAAGTGCCGGGCCACCCGAGGTCGTGAAGGCGTTGAAGCAGACGAGCGTGCCCTACGTGGAGGTGCGCGACGGGCACAGCGCCGAAGGCGTCATCGAAAAGATCCGCTTCGTGGCCAAGGCCCTCGAAGTGCCTGCCGAGGGCGACAAGCTCGCGCAACAGATCGAGGGCGAGTTCAAGGCGCTGGCGGATCAGCGGGCGAAGGTCGGCAAGCCCAAGCGCGCGGTCTTCGTTCTCAGCGCCCAGAGTGGCCGCGCAACCGTCGGCGGCTCGGATACCAGCGCCGACGCGATCTTCAAGCTCGCAGGCCTCGAAAACGCCGCGGCTTCCGTCAACGGCTACAAGCCGGTCGTCGACGAGGCTCTCGTTGAGATGATGCCGGATGTCATCGTCACAATGCGACGGTCGAGCGGGACCCACGACGTGGACAAGGTGATGGCCATGCCGGGAATGCAAAGCACGCCGGCGGGACAGGCCAAGCGCATGGTGGTGATGGATGGCCTGTTCCTGCTGGGCTTTGGCCCACGCACGCCGGCTGCCGCCTTGGATTTGATGCGCCAGGTCTACCCTGATCTCGGCGCGCCGGGAGCCGGGACAGCCAAATGAAGCCGCTTGCTCTGCGCCATCCTCTCAGCATTGGCGAAACGGATCGTGAGAGCCGGGGGCGCCTGCTGATCGGAGCGAGCGCCGTGCTCTGCGCGCTGGCAGCCGTTCTGTCCCTGTCGGTGGGACCTACGGGCATTACGTTGATGTCGTTGCCGCGTGTCATTGCAGCAGCGTTCACAGGGTCGGAGAGCGCGGCCATCGCTCGGGAGCAGCTTGTCCTGATCGACCTGCGGTTGCCACGCACGTTGCTCGGTGCCTTCGTGGGCGCCGCCCTGGCCATTGCCGGTGCCATGATGCAGGGCCTGTTTCGTAATCCGCTGGCGGACCCTGGTTTGATCGGTGTCTCGTCGGGAGCCGCGTTGGCCGCCGTGGCGACCATCGCGCTCGGACATACGATCGCCGCGCCATGGGTGAACGCGTTTGGCGTTTACGCCTTGCCGTTCGCTGCATTCCTCGGCGGCCTCGCGGCGACAATCGTACTCGTGACGGTGGCCGGCCGGCACGGCCAATTGATGGTCGGAACTCTGCTGCTGGCCGGCATTGCCATTGCCGCCCTGGCGCAGTCGATCACCGGTTTCCTCTCCTATGCGAGCAACGACCGAGAACTGCGCGATCTGACGCTATGGTCCATGGGCAGCCTCTCGGGCGCGAGCTGGCCGAAAGTTCTCGCTGTCGTGCCCTTCGCCATCGCCCTTCTGTTTGCCGTACCGCGGTTGATCCGGGGCCTGAATGGGTTCTTGCTCGGCGAGGCAGAAGCCTTTCATCTCGGCGTCAATGTGGAGGGGACAAAGCGGCTGGTCATTGGCGTGACGGCCGGTGCAGTCGGCGCGGCTGTCGCCGTGGCAGGCGTTGTCGGTTTCGTCGGCATCGTGGTTCCGCACGTGGCGCGGCTGGTGGCGGGGCCCGATCATCGCTTCGTCCTGCCTGCGAGCGCATTCCTGGGCGCAGGTTTGATCCTGGTGGCCGATGTGGCGGCGCGCATGCTCGTGCGGCCGGCCGAGCTGCCGCTGGGCATCGTCATGGCGGCGATCGGTGCGCCCTTGTTCCTGCGCCTCGTGACCAAACGCGGCATCGGTGGGGTCGAATAGCCATGCTGGAAGCACGCGGTGTGACGGTCGAGCGGCGCGGGCGAAAACTCCTCGATGAGGTGTACGTCACGATGCCGGCGGGACGCATCACATCCATCGTAGGGCCGAACGGCGCCGGCAAGTCAACGCTGATCAAGGTCCTGGCTGGCGAGATCAAGCCGACACAAGGTGAGGCCCTCATCGAAGGGCGCAACCTACGGACCTTCAGTGCGATGGAGCTGGCAACGCGCCGGGCCATCGTTCCGCAGTCGACGACCCTGTCGTTCCCGTTCATGGTCATCGAGGTCGTGAAGCTGGGGGCATCCGTGCCTGGCTTCGATCAAAACCAGGATTACAGTAACCGGATTGCCGAGGACGCACTTTGCGATGTCGGCTTGGAGGATTTCCGGAACAGACTGTATGCGGAATTGTCGGGCGGGGAGCGTCAGCGGGTGCACATCGCGCGTGCCCTGTGCCAGCTCAACGCGGCGCTGCGTCGCCGCTCCCACACGGCCGCCTTGCTTCTAGACGAGCCGACCTCGAGCCTGGACCTTGCGCACCAGAGCCTGGTTCTGGGGGAAGCTCGCGAGCAGGCCGCCGAAGGCCGGGCCGTCGTCGTGGTCCTGCACGACCTCAATCTGGCGGCTGCTTGGTCGGACGAGATCGTGCTCATGAGCCAGGGCCGTATTGCCGCACGGGGTAGCCCCGAGGCCGTGTTTCAAGATGAGCTGTTGTCGACTGTCTTCGGATGCCAAATCCGGGCAAATCGGGTGCCGGCCCCTGGGGTCCCCTATATGCTGCCCCATTTCCTGAGAACCGAGCCTCCCGGGCTCGGGCGCAGGCACACGTTGAATTGTTCCAAAGCGCCGCCCATGGGATATGCTGAGAGCAAGATGCACGTACCGCTGCAGCGTGATTGACAGGACAGTGATATGCGACTGACCAAGACCACAAGCCACGCCATCCGTATTCTGATCGATTGCGCGCAGGCCAACGACAAGCTGGTCAAGGTTGCCGAGATTGCCGGCCGCCTGGAGATCACACAGCTCAACGTCTTCAAGATCGTGCACCTCCTGTCGCGCGCCGGCTTCATCGTGGCCGTGCGCGGCCGGAACGGGGGGGTGCGGCTGGCGCGTCCAGCATCGGATATTCGCATTGGTGACGTGGTGCGTTCGACCGAAGTGACCCGTGTCGAGGTCGAGGCGTCAGATGGCGGCGATCGGCCGAAGAAGTCAGGCCGGCAGATCAACACGATTTTCGACGAGGCTCTCGAAGCTTTCATCAGTGTCCTCGATCGTCACACGCTCGAGGACATGGCGCGGGGACGCGGAGGCCCGGCCGTGCCGGACATGACGCCGACGCCGAGCAAGAAGAAGAGCTCACGTGCTGCCAGTATTCGCGACGGCAGGCCGCGCCAGTCCGCTTCGTGATGATCAGCTGGCACCCTATTTGCAGCCAGCAGATCGAGTCTCGTTTCAAGACAGGATGAGATGACCGCGGAGCCCACACTGGAGGCACTCTAAAGTGCCGAATTTCTTGAATTATTCTAATTCCGGGCAGTTGCGATCGTCTCTTGACGGCGTCGCGTACAGTTGATTTCTAGACTCTGCAGATTCACAAATCCGCACAGCGTCCGATGTCGGGGCCTTGAACCCCAATTATTGGAGATGCGTGATGTACGCTTTCGCGTGCCTTCACTATCCCGTTCAGCCGGCCGAGCACGCAACGCATGCGGGGCTCCGATGACCCGCCCCTTCAAGTCGAGACCGTCCGAGGCAAGCGCGTTGTGCCCCATGCGGCAAACGCCGCTCGATCGTGGCCCTGAGCATCTTGTCGGCATCGGCTTCCGCTGCTGGTTGACGGGATACGAGACGGGAGAGATTGCCTGCTGGGAACAGGCCTGGACGGCCTACTCCAAGGTGCTTGGCGCCGCCGATGCCAAGCGGGCGCTTGGCGACTTGTCGTGTTGGGTGCGCGCAGTCAAGGGCCATGCCCAGCGCCGCATCGAGACGTTCCCGCCCGGCTGCCGCGGCTTCTGCCGGGACGAGTGTGTTGCGATCTCGATGATCGCATCCTGCCAGCACAACGCCTGCCCGGCCCTGCGTGCATGTGCGTTCACCCTGCTGGGCTGTCCGATGATCGACGAAGTCATCGAGGGCGCCGAAAGCTTCGCCGCGACCCTGCGCTCCGTCAGCCAGGTGCTGTCACCCGCCTCGATCTGTGCCGTGGCGCAGTTTGCGCCGTCGCACAGCGGCCTGGCCCACTGATGCGGGAGGACGCGTTCGGCGTAACACCATGATCATCTGCTCCTGCACCGTGATTACCGACGCGCATGTCGAGACTGCGCTGATCGAGATCCTCAACCAGCCCAACGCGCCGTTGCCGACGCCAGGCGTCGTGTTCCGTCATTTGTCCAAGAAGATGAATTGCTGCGGCTGCGCGCCGCTTGTCGTCACCAAGATCTATGAGCTTGTGGATAAGCTTGAGCGGGAGGGACGCGTGTGCCCATACGCTTCAGCAAACACGAAGATCCGTCTTGAGAAGCTGAATGTTGCACTGCTCCGCAAGCCCGCCGCCGCGCGACCAGCTCATTTTTGCGGCCCGGCCTCAGTTTCCGAACTGACTTCCGTTTAATTGTCTGGAATGATAGGGCTTCGAAGTTGCGCGCTGGCCGGTCTCGGCCAGTGCGCGGCATGCGTTTGGAATGGCGCTCTCGGCTAGAGCGCAGCTCCATAATCCAGTCTTTCAGCCAGGCACGGAGAGGGCTCGCCATGAAGGGGAAAAAAGAAGTCATCGATATCCTCAACGAGGCGCTGAAACATGAGCTGACTGCCGTCAGCCAATATTGGCTGCACTACCGGTTGCTGGATGACTGGGGCTTTACGCGGCTCGCCAAAAAGGAGCGCGAGGAATCGATCGAGGAAATGGAGCATGCGGACAAGCTGACCACGAGGATCATTTTCCTCGAGGGGCACCCGAACATGCAGTACCTCAATCCGTTGATGATCGGGCAGAACCTCAAAGAGGTTCTGGAGGCGGACCTGAAGGGGGAATACAGCGCACGCGACCTCTACATGAAGGCGCGTGAAATCTGCCGCAAGGCATCCGACTATGTCTCCATGGAGCTATTCGAAGACCTGCTGGAGGACGAGGAAGGGCACATCGACTTTCTCGAGACGCAGCTTGATCTGATGTCCAAGATCGGCATCCAGAACTACGGCCAGCTCCAGGCCCACCCGGCCAACGAGGTGGAAGGCGGAGGGGACTGATCGTCCGGCCTCGGCTTGTTCTCAGGCAATGCGCGTTCCAGCATTGCCCGGCCATCCCTAGTGGAGAAGGTCAGCCACCGTCTCGCCGATGGCCATGGACGCCGTCAGCCCGGGACTCTCGATGCCGTAGAGCGCCACGAGGTTTTTGGTGCCGTGCGTTGCCGGGCCATGGATGAAGAAATCCGGCACCGGCTCGCCCTCGCGATAAAGCTTGGGTCGGATGCCGGTGTAGTCCGCATGCAGGCGGGACGCATCGAGGCCCGGATAGTACGTGCGGATGAAGCCTAGGAATTTCTCGAGCTTCTCCGGCTCGAACGAGTAGTCGATCTCGGGAATCCACTCGATGTCCGGTCCGAACTTGCAGCGCCCGCCGATGTCGACGGTGACGTGCAGGCCGAGCCAGGCACCGTCCGGCATCGGGTAGATGTGCCGCGAGAACGGCGAGCGCCCGGAATAGGCGTAGTACTGCCCTTTGGCGTAGTAGGTCGGCGGGGGCGTGTAGCCGCTGGCGAACGTCATGGTGCTGGCGAGCTTGGTGCCGTGCAGGCCGGCTGACAGCACGAGGTTCTTGCAGGTGATGGCACCTGCGGCCTCTCCGCCGAGCACCAGATGAAAGAGCCCATCGGGGGCAATCTCTATGCGCTCGACAGGCGTGCGCAGCACGACCTGGCCGCCTCGCGTGGTGATGTGCCCCTCCAGCGCCAGCATCAATCCGTGGCTGTCGATGACGCCGGTCGAGGGCGACAGCAAGGCGGCCACGCACGAAAGCTCGGGCTCGAGCGCGCGGGCCTCATTGGCCATGAGCGGCTGAAGGTCGGTGACGCCGTTCTTTTCCGCCGTTTCCTTGATGGCCTTCAGCTTGGGAAGCTGCGCTTCGCTCGTCGCCACCAGTAGCTTGGTGATGGGCTGATGCGGAACGCCGTTTTCCTCGCAGAACCGGTACAGCATCTCCTTGCCGGCCACGCAGAGCTTGGCGCGTAGGCTGCCCGGCGGATAGTAGATGCCGGCGTGGATCACTTCGCTGTTGCGGGAGCTGGTCTCCGAGCCGATCAGGTCGTGCTGCTCGAGGACGACCACCTCCTGGCCGGCAAGAGAAAGGGTCCGGCCGATGGCCAGACCCACAACGCCTGCGCCTACAACAATTGTCTCAACGTCCGCTGCCATGCTGCAGATCCTCACCCCGGGCAGGCTGTAATTGCATGATTTTCCCCCGCAATCCACCGGTTGCGGGTAGTGTCTCAGTTTGAAAATTTAGGGCGTGGCGGTTCCTAGGAGTTCAATCTCCGGCTCAGTGGCCACCGTTTCACTACCTGCGGCGTCGCGGAGGCCGAATAGACGCATACCATTGGCCTCCTCCGCTTGAACGATAACAACCAAGGTCTTGCCCGTGGGCTGCGTCCAGTATGCGTATTGAGGGATGGTGACGGCGATCGGCTTGCCAATGATCACGCCTTCGGCCTTGGCGACAAATATGGCGTTGCCCGCTTCAACGTCTTGCTCGGTCGCCGCGCGGCCTGAAACGAAGCCGGTCGTTGGCAACCTCAAAGTTTCGGCGTGCGACATCAGATGACTCCCCGCCACTAGCAGCCCGGCCAGGGGCCATATCAATCGTCTTTTCACTACCAGCGGCCTCCTATCTTCGTTCTTGGCACGCTATCGCAATGAGTCGCGAACTCCTATATGCTTAGCGCAAAGCATGGAGATAAGTACCGTGCCTGAAAATGTCGCCAGCCGCACGTCAACCGTAACCCTGACGGGCAAGACCGTTGCCGAAGTCGAACTCAAGCTGCTTCTTTGGATCGAGGCGCATCCCAATGCGACCATCGTCAAGGAGACACAGACGCGAGAGCCCGCGAGGAAGCCGAACGGGCTGGAAGGAACTAGGCCAGGGGGAGGTATGGTGACCAAGCTTCGTGTCGAATTTACAGAACGAGCGCCCTAGATGCCTAAAGGACCCAAAGGTCAGAAGCGCCCTGCTGACGTGATCGGCAACGCCATCAAGGTCGCCCGTATCGCTACGGGTGAGGAAGAAGATGATGTTGTCGACGACGGGAAGGACCCGGCTGCGAAGTCTCTTGGCGCACGGGGCGGGAAAGCAAGAGCACGTGCTCTGAGTTCAAAACGTAAAGCGGAGATCGCTCGAAAGGCGGCTAAGGCTAGATGGAAAGCTTCCTCTGACGCGTGACATAAAAACGGTCAAACACTTCCTTGCTGACGATCTCTTCCTTGAGAGATTTCATGATGATGTAAGGCTGCATTGCAGGCTCGACGAACTGATACTGAAACGTTCGCCGCGATCCAGTTTTCCTCAACACCTTTCCGCGCGCGGTTCCGCTCATTTCATTCAGATGAAATGAAAACGCGGTCACGGCCATCGGCTGGCCCATGATCGCACTAAGTGGTTGTTCAACGTCAGCAGCTGCAAATTGCCCCAAGTCATTGGTTTCTGTTAGTGCGCATGCCGCCACTACCTGAGCAAATATATTGCCTTTGCGATAGATCTTTTCCGTAGCGCGCGTGTAGGACTCCTGGATTGTGTAATCAACGTCGGCCATGCAGGCTGAGAGCGATGCAAGCACTGTTCCTTCATGAATTTGCGTGGATCGACGATCAACTGCCGTCAAGGCGCTGTATTTGCCCAATGAATGCGCATAGAACGGCAAGCCCGCCGAGAAGTAGGTTATTCGCCATAGCGCATCGTCCAATATGCGCATGCGTAGCCGTTTCACTCGCGTGGAGATTACGTCCCTGATCTCTTCATTGTTCATTCTCTTCATAGGCACTTGGACGAGGTTGCGACTTATTGAGCCGTGATCACGCACTAGCTGCGTAATGTTTTCGGCGACTCCCACAAGAATTATGGTTGGGTTGTTCGGCGCCTGAGAAAGCGCCTTGATCAAGTCTGTCATCGTCACACGACAAGCATCGTCCTGAATGCGGTCGTACTCATCGATAATGATGATTGGAGCGTCGTTTGGCGGAAAACGCGTCAACTCCAAGTACACATGATCCGGTTCAATCTCGCCGGTATAGTACACATCAAGCGCATGCTCTTGCTTTGGCCACTTAATGCGTCGAAAGACTTTGCGCCAGAGGCTGTCAAAGCTATCCATAGTGTCTGCATTGACGGTGATGTCTCGAATTTTGCGCGTTAGGCCGTGCAGGTCCTTGTAGAAAATATTGGCAAGCGAAGTTTTCCCAACGCCTCTTTCGCCGAAGATGATTGCGTGCCGTGCGCGCTCAGCAACTATGTCCTGTAGTCGTTGAATCGTCTGCTTTCGCCCAGCAAAGTCGGCGACTTCGTTGATGGCCGGGCCAGGTGTGAACGTGTCGAGAATTTCGGCCCGAAGTGCCTTCCAATCGATCTCTGCCGTCATGGCCAAAGCTCCCAAGCGCCTCCTGCGCACGGGTGTAATAGATTCTCAATAAGTCGACAACTAGCTCAATACGTGCGCATCGGGTGCATCTCGCTGGTCAAAGCGAACGGGTTTTCCTTGACGCTAAGCATAAAAGTTCATATAGTGGCGGCATGAACAAGCTGCCACTCCAGAAGCGCGTCCAAATCCTCTCGATGCTCTGCGAGGGCAGCAGCATGCGGGCCATCAGCCGCGTGTGCGACGTGTCCATCAACACGGCAACGAAGCTGCTTGAGGATGCCGGGGAGGCGTGCGCGGCCTTCCATCATGCCCACGTCGTCGGGCTCAAGTCGCAGCGCGTCCAGTGCGATGAAATCTGGTCGTTCTGCTACAGCAAGGATGCCAACGTCCCGACCGCGAAGAAGGCCCCGGTGCAGGCTGGCAGCGTGTGGACGTGGACGGCGCTCGATAGCGATACCAAGCTGATGGTGTCCTACATGGTCGGCGACCGGGACGGGGAGACGGCCAACTTCTTCATGGACGACGTTGCACGCCGCATAGACGGCCGCGTGCAGCTCACGACCGATGGCTTGAAGGTCTATCTGGAAGCCGTGGCAGGCGCTTTTGCCGACCGGGAAATCGACTATGGAATGCTGGTCAAGCTCTACGGCGAACCCGAAGGTTCAAGGATCGCCGAGCGTCGCTATTCACCGGCAGAGTGCATCGGCACCCAGAAGAACGTCATCACTGGAGAACCCAACCCGTTCGCCATCAGCACGTCCCACGTCGAACGACACAACCTGTCCATGCGCATGCACGTGCGCCGGTTCACGCGGCTGACGAACGCCTTCTCAAAGAAGATCGACAACCACATCCACGCCCTGTCGCTGTACTTCGTGTTCTACAACTTCTGCCGCATCCACAAGTCCCTGCGGGTCACGCCCGCCATGGCCGCCGGGATCTCCGACACGGTGCGGGATATGGAGTGGATCGTCGGGCTGGTGGATGAAGCCGCCGGACCGGCGAAACCGCGTGGCCGCTACATCAAGGACGGCACCCGGAAAATGAGGCAGCTTCGACACAATTCAAACTGAGACACGACCCGGTTGCGGGTAAGCTTGCGCTAGGAACAAAAAGAGAACATAATGAACCTCAATGTTCCCGGCGACTCAGTATATGCCGGTCTTCAGACAGTGAGGGGTATCGAGCCATGGCGATTTTCGAGGCGTCCAACCGCCGTACCGCAACGCCGCATCTGCACGTGGCTGGTGATCACTGCCCTTGGTGCGACCAGCCCATTCCGCATGGAAAGTTCGAGGAGATCACCCGGCGCATCGAGAAGCGCGAGCGCGAGCAGCATGAGGTTGTCCAGCGGCGCCTGAAGGACGAGTTCGCGCGTGAGGCCGAGGCCCTGCGGCTCAAAGCCGAGGCGACCGTCGAGGAGGCGCGGGCTCAGGCCGCCGCCGCGGCAGAGCAGCGTGTGCTTGCGGCGCGCCAGGACGCCAAGCAGCAGGCCGAGGCCGTCATGTTGGCGCGTCTCGGCGATGCGCAGACGAAACTCGCCGAGGCCGAGCAGACGAAGGCTGCAGTGCAGCAGCAGATGGCTGCCGTCCAGGCGCAGATGACGGCCCTCAAGGAGGCTCAGGAGCAGGCGTTCAACGCCCGCCTCCAGGAGGCGCGAGACACCCTGCAGCAGGAGCGGGACCTTGCGCTTCTGGCGGAGAAGGCCAAGGCGTTCGAGGAGCATCAGAAGCTGCAGGCCAAGGTGCAGGATCTGCAGCGCCAGCTCGAAGGCAAGTCAGCGCACGAGCTGGGCGAGGGATCGGAAATCGATCTGTTCGAGCAGCTCCGCGAGGCCTTCGAGAACGATCGCATCCGCCGGGTCGCGAAGGGCGTCAACGGCGCCGACGTGATCCATGAGGTGGTTCACAACGGCAAGGTGTGCGGCAAGATCATTTACGACGCCAAGAACCGCAATGCCTGGCAGAACGAGTTCGCCAGCAAGCTGCGGGCCGACAAGCTCGCGGAAGGGGCGGAACATGCCATCCTGTCCAGCAACAAGTTCCCGCGGGACAGGCAACAGGTGCATTTCCAGGACGGTGTGATCGTCGCCAATCCGGCGCGGGTGCTGGCCCTGGTGGACATCCTGCGCGGCCAGGTCGTGCGCATGCATGAGCTCAGGGCGAGCGAGCAGGAGCGGGGCCAGAAGACCGACGAGCTGTACGCCTTCATCACGTCCGAGCACTTCAAGCAACTGCTCGAGCAGGTGGAGGCGCAGACCGGCAAAATGGTGGAGCTCGACGGCAAGGAGCAAGAAGCCCACCGGCGTATCTGGGATCAGCGTAGCAAGCTCATCAGGGCGGTGCAGAAGGCGCGCGGCGATCTCGCGTTCGAGGTCGATCGCATCATCGGCACCGCGGGCAATGGTGCCGATCAGCTCGAACTCGACTGACGGCGAAAGGCTCAGGTCGCCCGGGCGGCGGCATCGGCAGCGGAGCGAATGCCGGCAATGTTGTCTTGGTATCTGCCGTCCTTGAAGACGGCGGAACCGGCGACAAGCACATCTGCCCCAGCGGCGGATACGAGCGCGGCGGTCTGGGCATTGATGCCGCCATCGACCTCGATATGGATCGGCCGGTCGCCAATCATGGCTTTGACCTGCCGGATCTTGTCTGTCATCGCGCCGATGAAGCTCTGGCCGCCGAACCCGGGATTGACGGTCATCACGAGGATCAGATCGACATTGTCGAGCACGTGCGCGACGGCGCCGGCGGGTGTCGACGGATTGAGTGCGACGCCAGCTTTCTTGCCGAGGCCGCGGATCACCTGGAGCGAGCGGTCGAGGTGGGGTCCCGCTTCCGCGTGCACGGTGATGATGTCGGAGCCGGCCTTGGCGAACGCCTCGAGATAAGAATCCGCCGGGGCGATCATCAGATGCACGTCGAGCGGTTTGTGTGTGTGCGGCCGGATGGCGGCGACAACGCCTGGGCCAATCGTGATGTTCGGCACGAAATGCCCATCCATGACGTCGACGTGGACCCAATCGCATCCGGCGGCATCGATCGCGCGCACCTCCTCGCCGAGGCGGGCGAAGTCGGCTGACAGGATCGAAGGAGAGATCAGGGTTTTGCGCATGAGCGCTCCGCTTGATGGACTGGCTCAGCCGTCGCCACGTGTACTGGTGTTACCCGGCCGGGCATGGTTTTCAAGAAACTCGATCATGGCTCCGGCCACGTCTACCCCCGTTGCCGTCTCCATGCCCTCGATGCCGGGTGACGAGTTCACCTCCAGGACGAGTGGCCCGCGCTGGGCGCGAAGCATGTCCACGCCGCAGACATTGAGGCCGAGAGCTTCGGCCGAGCGCAGCGCGGTTGCGTGCTCCTCGGGGGTCAGCTCGATCGGCTCCGGCTTGCCGCCACGATGCAAATTGGAGCGGAAATCGCCCTTGCGCCCGGTTCGCTTCATGGCGGCGACGATGCGGCCGCCGATGACGAGGGCGCGGACATCGCTGCCGCTGGCTTCGCGCACGAACTCTTGCACCAGAATGTTCACGTTGGCGGCGCTGAACGCTTCGATGATGGATTTGGCAGAGGCTTCCGTCTCGGCAAGGATGACGCCCATGCCCTGTGTGCCTTCGAGCAGCTTGACGACCACGGGGGTGCCACCGACCTCCGACAGCACGTCCTCGGCCTTGCGCGGACCGTGAGCGAAGGCTGTCACTGGAAGGCCGATGCCGGCGCGCGCCAGGAGCTGCAAGGCGCGAAGCTTGTCCCGCGATCGCCCGATGGCGACGCTCTCGTTCATGGGAAACACGCCCTGCATTTCGAATTGCCGCAGGACGGCCAGCCCGTAGTGCGTGACGGAGGCTCCGATCCTCGGGATCACCGCGTCATAGATCGGCAAGGTCCTGCCGCCTTGCCGCAGTACCGCCTGGTTCGATGTGATCTTCATATGCACGTGGAGCGTGTTCACCACGTCGATCTCGTGGCCGCGCGTGCGTGCGGCCTCGACGATGCGCCGATGCGAGTAAAGGCCAGGATTGCGCGCGAGCATGATGAGTTTCATGCCTGTCTCCGGTCGCGCACCCGGTCACCCACACGAATGTGGGGGACCGGGTAGCAGCACGCGCCCTCATTAGTGCATTCTGCAGAAGCCGCAAAGGGGACAGCCTCGGGCAAGGAGGAACATACCCTTGGAAAGGCTCCAATTCCGCTTAATTTTGGGGACGCCGGCGCATGGCCAGCTGGAAGCTACTCCGACGCAGCCTGGGGGAGCTCCAGACCGGCTTGCGCGTCCTGGGCCGGGTCGATCCCAGCGTGCGTCAGCCAGGCACCGCCGCCTGCAATCAGAAGCAGAGCCAGCAGGCCAATGACGATGCGCCACAGGACACCGGAAACGCGAGACGCCGTGACCTCGGATACATTGGACAAGAGCAATTCCCCCATCAAACAGCTCATTTTGGGGCCGACGAGTATCCCCATACGCGCCGCTCTCACCATGAGCTTGCAACCGAGGAATTGGAGCCGGAATGGGGCGGGGTCAAGGCATAAGATTACTGGCGCACGCGCTCGTGAAGTCGTCGTGATTCACACGCAACACCGCCGCGGCGCTACTGACCCTTGCCGCCGCTCGTGACGCGGGAGCCGAAGAGGAGTATGGCGGTCAGCGGCACGACGATGCCAATCAAGGTTGCTACCAGAACGAGGGGCAGCAGTTGATCGTATTGGCCCCGATCCACGTGAAAAATGAGATTGAGATACTTCGTCTGCAGGTCGCTGGCCGCGAGAGCCAGGTTCATGAGTGATGCCATGAGCGCGAACCAGGTCGCCCGGTGGCCGGCTGGCGCGTGAATGGCGATGAGCGTCAGCAGCGGGATCATGCTGATCTGTATGAGCGGTGACGCCGCCGCGGCATCGATCAGGGCGATGCTGCGCGCGCCGATGCCAAAGACGCGATCGGTCCACTCGTGTGCGCCCATCACAAGCATGATGGTGGGAATGGAGAGGACAGCCCCCGCGACGGTCAGCCACAGCAAGACGCGGGCGATAGGCTGGCGCGTAATGGCATCCGACAGGAGCCACGCGGCGATCAGACCCAAGGCCGCGCCCGTCTGCTGCAGCACGCCGTAGAATGATTCGTTGAAGCCAAGCACGTCGATGGTGAACCAGCGATAGCCTTCGCCGAGCGTCGGCGTGGAGCGGAAGAGGAAAATGATGACCGCAGCGAAGAAGATGCGCTTGCGGTTCTCGCTGGATATGGCGCTGGTGACGCGGGAGAGCATGACGATGATGACCGCCATGGAGACGACGAACACGATCTCCTGTCCGAACGGCACGCCGACCACGCCGAGAACGGTGACGAAAAGGCCGAAGAGCAACCCGCCGCCGAGAATGCGCCAGTCGATGGGGCGGCGTTCGGTGGTTTCGAGCTTGACCAGGAGGGCCCCGGATACAGAGATCACTGGCACGATCAGTCCGATGAGAAAAACCGTCTGATAGGAAAAGATCTGAGCCAGGACACCGGCGAGACCGGCCACGGCGAAGATTCCAGCCGACAGGGCAAGCCGTCCCAAGACCTGCACCATGCCGAGATCCTGATTGATCTCGCTTTCCGGCCGTGCACTGCCGTCCGGATTTTTGCGCACGACGACTTCGGTGCTCATGGCGTCGGCCACGACGTCCTGCAGCACCACGCCTGTGACCGTCAGCAATGAGGAAACCACATAAGCCGTGTCGGGCTTGATCGCGGTGATCGCCCCGCCGGCAACGCCCGCAAGCAGGAGCAGGCCGGCGGCAACGAGCGCCGCACCGATGAAGATATAGACGCGCCGCTGGGAGCCGAAGATCGGGACCGAGTCGACGAGCTCGCCGAACACCATCTTGACGGTCCATGGCAGCGTCAGCCAGACGGCGAGCGCCGCCAGATCGGCCGGTGTCATGGAGAGCGCGTTCTTGACCCAGAAACTTTGCGCGATCGAGATGATGCCAAGCGCGCCGTAGGCGAAGTAGACCATCAGCAGCGGCAGATAGGACCAGCGCAGCGCCCGCACTGGAGCCAAGACAGCGGCTTCAAGCTGCTTCCACAGATAGGGTCTGGTAGCCAGCCCGGCCGATGGGCTGTTGTCAGTGGTCATGAGAATCGGTTCCGCGCCGCACACCTACCTTCAGGATGGTGCGATCCGCGGATTTTGCAAGCTCGGGCAACTGCTGACGGAGCCGTGGCATGGCCACGCGCTCCGTCAACCTCACATCGTCTTCAATGCGGCACCGCGTTACTTCAGCGGCGAGTGAGCTGCTGGCAGCATGATGCTGCAGTGAAGCTCATCCAGCAGCGGGCCGCCCTGCTTGAGGAACTCCTGCCAGGCGGGATCCTTGCCCGATGCGGCGCGCGCCTCCTGCCGCGTGTTGAGGTCGGGGTAGGCCCAGATGTGGCAGACTTCATTGGGTTGACCGGCTTCGGTCGTCCACAGGCCGACGATCTTGGAATGCTTCTCGCGCGCGGGCAGGGATGCCGTGAACAGCTCGACCCATTTCTTGATGCCGCCCGGCTTGATGCGGTAGTTGCGAAACTCGTAGATGTTGCCCTCGCGCGCAGGTTTGACTGGGGCTATGATCGGATTGAGCAGCCGGATATCCTGCCGGATCAGGTTTGGTTGAATGAGCGGCACGTACTCACCGGTCCAGCGCGCATTGCGCGCCAGCTCGCCGCGAAGCCGCGCACGTTCGTTCAGATCGGCGTAGCTCCACAGGTGCAGCACCTGATTGATGGGTCCGATCTCGGAGACCCAGTAGCCCTCGAGTTTCCCGTAGTTGTCGCCGCGGATGGCGCGGCCGACTTCTCCCGCGTTTTTGGCGACTTCTGCGGTCGTGCCATGCTTCAACGTGTAGGTGCGTAGCTCGTAGATCACAGGCGTTTCTCCATCATGGATGCTTGGGGACCGTAGCCCTGGGTCGACTTTGCCGGATGAATGGCGAACCGGCAACGGACTATGGCCGCATGGCGAACGTTCGAACGCCGGGCGTGAGCAAAGGTGCGGCCAGGTTGGCGAACTCGCAAAGCAGTGGTCGCGTTTCGCGCGGGTCGATGATTTCCTCCACCGCGAATGCCTCGGCGGTGCGGAACGGCGAGCGCAGGGCGTTGAGGCGCGCCTCGATTTCCGCAAGTTTGGACTTGGGATCCGGAGCCGCGTCGATCTCGGCGCGATAGGCGGCCTCTATCCCGCCTTCGAGCGGAAGCGAGCCCCACCAGGCCGACAACCAGGCGTAGCGCAGCGACAGCCGTCCTGCGGGAACGTGGGCGGCCCCGGCGACGCCGAAGACGTTGCGCACGATGATGGAGCACCAGGGCACAGTCGATTGATTGATCGCCGCCATGGCCCGGACGCCGTGGCGGATGGTGGCAGCGCGCTCCGCATCGAGGCCGATCATGAAGCCCGGGCAATCGACCAGATGCACGATCGGCAGATGAAATGTCTCGGCCAGATCGACGAAGCGGACGATCTTCTGGCAGGCATCCGCGGTCCAGGCGCCGCTCATGTGGAAGGGATCGCTGGCGAGGATGGCGACCGGCAGGCCGTCGAGGCGGGCAAGGCCTGTAATCACCGGGCGGCCGAAGAGCAATCCCATTTCGAAGAACGAGCCTTGGTCGACCAGGGCATCGATGATCGGCCGCATTTTGTAAGGCGTGTTGCGGTCGCGCGGGATGGCAGTAAAGAGCCGTTCCTCGCGCCGGTCCGGAGGGTCCGTTCGTGCGGCGCGTGGCGGGACGCTGTAGACCGATGACGGCAGATAGGAAAGGAAACGTCGGGCGCGCTCGAAGGCCTGCTCCTCAGTATCGACGGCGTCATCCACGGCACCTGCGGCACACTGAATTTCCCAGCCGCCGAGCTGCTGCTTGTCGAGGGACTGCTTGTCGCCGATGCGTGCCACGACGGGAGGTCCGGCCACGAACATGGCCGACGTCGATTTCGTCATGATGGAATAGTGGCTGGCCGCTACCTGCGCAGCACCTAGGCCCGCGACCGAGCCGAGGCCAAGCGCAACCACGGGGACGAGCCCGAGGTTATCGGTCATGTATTTGTAGCGCATTGCGGACCCGCCGAGGCCGCCGGGCAGATTGGCCCGCCCCGTCGTCTCGATGGTTTTGACGGAGCCGCCGCCACCCGAGCCTTCGACAATGCGGATGATGGGAATGCGCAGCTCGTTCGCCATGCGCTCGGCGATCACGGTCTTTTCGGGGATCGTGGCATCGGCCGAGCCGCCACGGACGGTGAAGTCATCGCCGGAGACGATGACGGCGCGGCCGTCGATGGTCGCGCGGCCAGAGATGCGATTGGACGGCGTGAAGGACGTGAGATTCTGTTGAGCATCATAGGTCGCGACGCCAGCGATGGTGCCGATCTCGCGCAACGATCCCGGGTCGATCAGGCGGTCGATGCGCTCACGGATCGTCAACCTGCCGCCGTCATGCTGGCGGGCGACCTTCTCCGGGCCGCCCATCGCCTTGGCGAGATCCTGGCGCCGCCGGAGCTCATCGAGCTCCGGCCGCCATCCTTTCGGCGGTTGAGGCAGACCGTCGTCGTTGGCCATAGACCGCTGTCTCCTGCGTTGCCGTCAGACGACGCCCAAGGCGGTCTCCACCGCGGCCGCGACGTTGAAGAGGTGATGATCCGCGTTGGCGGCAGCGGACAGCATCAGGCCGCACGGCGGTTCGCCAGATTTCGTCATCGGCAGCGAGATGGAACAGCCGTCGAGGATGTTGATGATCAGCGTATTGCGCAGGATGAGCAGGTTTTGCTTGGTGTAGTCCTCCTCGCGCTCGAGATCTGCGATGCGTGGCGGAATGATCGCGGCCGTCGGCATGACGATGGCATCGATATCCTGCATGGCGGCGCTGTAGGACGCGATGGCCTCGCGCCGGCGGTTGAGCAAATCGATGTAGTCAACGGCCGTCTGATCGGCGCCCCGCATGATGCGGGTCAGCACGCGCTGATCGTAGGTGTCTCCCTTCGCCTCGATCAGCTTGCGATGCCAGGCGTAGGCTTCGGAGGCTGAAAAGCCGCCCTTGCGCACGAGATCGGGGATGAGATCGAACGTGGGGAACGGAGCCTTGGAGATTTTTGCGCCGGCTTTGGACAGGCGCGACAAGGCCGCTTCGAAGGCAGTCGAGACGTGCTGGTCCAACGTGTCGAGAACCATGGTTTGCGGGACGAGGAGCCGCAACCCCGAGACGCTCGCAGGCTTCAGCTCCCGTTCTGCCTCGCCGGCCATGACAGCATCCATAGATGCGCAGCAGGCAACGGTACGGGCCAAAGGCCCGATGGAGTCGAGCGTGGTGGAGAGCGGCACGACGCTGCCGGTTTGCACGCGGCGTGCAGTGGGCTTGTAGCCGGTGATGCCGCAGAACGCCGCCGGGATGCGGCACGAGCCGCCTGTATCCGTGCCGAGCGAGCCGTGCGCCAGGCCATCGGCGACCGTCACGGCGGCACCTGACGAAGAGCCGCCGGGAACGCGGCCGGATACTCGATCGTAAGGCGAGCGCGGGGTGCCGTAGTGTGGATTGATGCCGAGGCCGGAGTAGGCGAACTCGGTCATGTTGCTGCGGCCCATGATGATGAAGCCAGCCTGCCGCAACTGCGCGACCACTGGAGCATCCGCCTTCGCGGGGGGAGCGTCAGCAAGCGCCCGGGAGCCCGCTCGCGTCACTTGTCCGGCGATGTCGGCGAGATCCTTGATCGAGATCGGGATGCCGGCGAAACGGGTTGGCGCCTTGCCGGCCTTGCGGCGCAGATCCATGGCGTCCGCGGCCGCGCGAGCGCCGTCGGTATCGACAACAATGTAGGCGCGGCTTCCCTCGCCGTTCGGGTCAGCGATGCGTTCCAGGCACTCCTCGACAAGCCGGCGGCTGGTGGTCCGGTCCGTGGCCAGGTCCTGGGCCAGAGTTGCGAGTGTTGGATGCGAGCCAGACATCGTGCGGGATCCCCAAAAACGCTGAGCAAATTCAAGTCTATGCCGAGGTGGTTGCGGATTTCCAGGGTGAAACAGGTGGGCGTGAGGCATGCCGGCGGGGCGCAGGACGCTTCCTGAAATATCAATTGACCGGCTAGACGCCTTGCGCCAGCGTTCTCGGGATCAATCGGGGACTTTCTGCATGACTGAGAGCACTGCCGGACGCGCTGCCTCACCGGAGGCCGCGGTGCAATTCTTGCGGGCCCTGCATTTCATCAACTGGCTCGGTTTCGCAGGCTGGAACGCGCTCCTGCACAACTACACTATCGAGATGGCGGGCTTCGGCTGGTTCGAGGCCGGACTGACCCAGACCATTCGCGAGATCCCGGGCTTCCTCTCGTTCACGGCTATCTTCTGGCTGCTCATCATGCGCGAGCAGGCGATGGCTTATGCGAGCCTCGTCATACTGGGGATCGGCGTCGCGCTGACCGGGACCAATCCGACATTGACCGGCATCATGTTCACGACCTTCATCATGTCGGTGGGCTTCCACTACTTCGAGACCATCAACACGTCGCTGCAACTCCAGCTCCTGCCCAAGGCACAGGCGCCACAGCTCATTGGACGCATCGTTAGCGCGGGCGCCATGGCCCAGTTCATTGCCTACGGCGGACTGGCGATCGCGTGGTGGGCCGGCTGGCACAACTACATGCAGCTTTACATGTTGCTGGGGCTGGCCTGTGCAATCCTGACGATGGTGGCGTTCTTCTATTTCGGCCGGTTCGAGGGTCCGGTGCCGCAGCGCAAGACGATCGTCGTGCGCAAGCGTTACTGGCTCTACTACGCCCTGACGTTCATGAGCGGCGCCCGGCGCCAGTTGTTCATGGCGTTCGGCGGTTTCCTGCTGGTCAAGAAGTTCGGCTACAGCGTCGGCGACATGGCCCTGCTGATGCTGGTCACGTCTGCCTCTAACACGTACTTCGCCCCACGCCTCGGGCGGCTTGTGTCGGCATGGGGCGAGCGCAATACGATCACGCTGGAGAACTGCGTGCTGATCTGCGTGTTCATCGGCTATGCGATGACCGACAGTGCCAAACTCGCTGCTGCGCTCTTCATCATCGACGGCATCTTCTTCACGCTGATCCTGGCGCAGAAGACGTACTTCCAGAAAATCGGCGATCCGGCTGATATGGCGGCAACTGCGGCCACCGCGTTCACGATCAATCATATCGCGGCGGTCGCGATTCCTGTGTCCTTCGGGCTCATCGGCACCATCGACTATGCCATCATCTTCTGGCTTGGAGCAGGCATTGCGACGGTCTCGCTGTTCCTCTCGTTTCTGGTTCCGCAGCAGCCGGCCCCGGGCAACGAGACGGTGCTCGCCAAACCGCAGGCCGTACCCGCCGAATAGGAGCGATGGCCTTGCCGTGAGGCCGCATGCCCGGCATCATCACGCTTTGGCGCACCTGCGGACGGCCGCATAACAGGAGATAAACCATGGCTACAGCGACTGCCCGGACCGCCGACAGGCCGGCTCCCGCCCCGGCTCGCGAGGAGCTGGTCGCCTCGGCGCGCACGGGGCTCGATGCGCGCAAGATCTTCCGCGCGGGAACCTTCACCGGCACCACGCACGGCTTTGCCCCGGGCTATGTGCAAGGCAACCTCGCGATCCTGCCGTCGGCGCTGGCGGGCGATTTCCTGCGCTTCTGCCAGCTCAACCCGAAGCCCTGCCCGCTGATCGGCATGTCGCCGCGACCGGGAGACCCGGCGGTTCCAGAGCTCGGCGCCGACCTCGATATCCGCACGGACCTGCCGAAGTATCGCGTGTGGCGTAACGGCGAACTCGTCGATGAGCCGAGCGACGTCAAGAACGTTTGGACCGACGATCTGATTGCCTTCGTGCTGGGCTGCTCCTTCTCCTTCGAGGAAGCGCTGATCGAGGATGGCATCGAGCTGCGGCATCAGACCTGCGGGTCGAACGTGCCGATGTACCGCACCAATATTCCCTGCGCGCCGTCCGGACCGTTCCGCGGCCCGATGGTGGTGTCAATGCGTCCCTTGAAGCCGGCCGATGCGATCCGCGCGGTGCAGATCACGTCGCGCTTTCCGGCCGTGCATGGCGCGCCGGTGCATCTCGGATTGCCCGAGGGCATCGGCATCAAGGACATCATGCAGCCGGACTACGGCGATGCCATCGAGGTCAAAGCCGATGAGCTGCCGGTGTTCTGGGCCTGCGGCGTCACCCCGCAGGCGGTGATTGCCGCCATCAAGCCGGCGTTCTGCATCACGCATGCGCCGGGCTCCATGCTGATCTCCGATCTCAAGAACAGCAAGCTCGCAGCGTTGTGATGGCCATGGCCAGCTTGAGCTTTGCCCGTACGTGGAGTGGTGGCGGCGACAACGTCCAGTTCACGCCTACGTCGCTCGTCGTCGCCGGTTGGACCGGTACGGACGAGAAGGGGCTCCTGCATCACATCGAGGAGCTGGCTGCCATCGGTGTGCCGCGGCCGTCGTCGGTTCCGGTGTTCTATCGCAACGCCGTGTCGAACGTGGTGCAGACCGATCGCCTCGAGGTGTTGGGTCCCGACACGTCGGGCGAGGTGGAGCCCGTCATCCTCGCCATGGCGGATGGCCTGTGGCTCACAGTGGGGTCGGACCACACCGACCGCAAAGCGGAAGCCATGGGCATTGCCCTCTCCAAGCAGCTGTGCGCGAAGGTGCTGGGCACGACGGCGTGGCGCCTAGCTGACGTGGAGGCGCGCTGGGACAGCATTCGCATCCGTGCGTTTGCAACGATCGATGGTCGGCGCGTCCTCTATCAGGAGGGCACGCTGGCGAGCTTGCGCAAGCCGAGCGACCTCATTGCGCGCTACGCGAAAGGTGGCCTTCCGCCCGGCACTGTCATGCTCGGCGGTACGATGGGGGCCATCGGTGGCATCCGGCCGGCGAGCCGGTTCGAGATGGAGCTGGAGGACCCGGCCACGGGCGCGCGGATCGCGCACGTCTATGACATCGAGGTGCTGCCGGTCGTGACCTGACACGATCGGGCGGAACGCGCGATCGCTCTAAGCCTGTTTGCGGACGTGATTGGCGACCTCAGGCCTGCCTTTGAAGGCGTTGGCGTACTTGAGCGCAACCTTCTTGAGCCTCTCCGGCGCGAAATCGAGCTGCGCCAGCGCCATGCCGCGATCGAAGACCTCGGAGTAGCGGCGGATGCGTCCGTTTTCCATTTCAAAGCGGCCGATGCCCTCGAAAGCGACGCGAGCGCCCTTGGCTTCAGGAAGCGTGGACTCGTAGCTGAAGCGATAGCTGGCATAGCCCTGGCCTTCGTTCGCAACCGGATTGAAGAATTCCCAGCGGAAGTTTTTCCCACCCTCGTAGAAATGCGCGAGCATGTCCTTGATGGCGGCCCGTCCCGGTTGGCTCGGCCCGAAGAAGTAATCCTCATAGATGCCGCTCTCGGTGAAGCAATCGGCAAGGCTGTCGCCGTCGCCGGCTTCGACGGCTGCAGCAAACGCCTTCAAGAGGCTGGTGAAATCCATGGGGCAGGCTCCCTGAGCTCGTGAGGCCGTTGCACTGATTGTCGGTCATGCAGGGGCCTGAGGAAAGGTGTTTCGTGTTTTTGCTTGACGCGCATTGGCAACGGCTCTATCAGCCTGCGCCCATGACGGACACGAGAACAGCTTCTGTATTCTACCGACGTTGGCGCGTTGAGCGCTGGCGCCGCGCGTAGATCCGTCTCTTTCAATCAATCCGGATCAATCTGCGACGTCGCCGGCCAGAGGGCTTGCGGCGCGCGTGGCGTACGTTCACCCTCGATGCTGGCTTCCAGGCACGACACACAGGGGAACGACAATGTACGTGCATCCTGCTTTCCGCACCGAGGACGAAACTGCGTGGACTTTTGTTGAAAAGCGCGGCTTTGGCGCCGTTGTTGCCGTCGATGACGGCAAGCCGGTGTCCTCGCATGTTCCCTTGCTCGTCAAGCGTGATCCTGGCGGCACTATCCGCGTCGAATTTCACGTCGCCCGCGTCAATCCCCTGCACGAGATCATCGCCCGCTCTCCCGACGTGCTGGTGACGGTCTGGGGGCCGGATGCCTATATCTCGCCGGATTGGTACGTCAGCCGCGATCAGGTGCCGACCTGGAACTATGTGAGCGTGCATCTCTACGGGCAGGCCAAGACCTTGCCGTCGGAGGCCGCGCTCACGCACGTCGAGGCGATGTCGCTCGGCTTCGAGGCCTGGCTCGCGCCGAAAAGGCCTTGGTCGACGATGAAGATGCCTGAGAAGAAGCGCGAGGCGATGTTGCGCGCCATCGTGCCGATCGAGATCACCATTGATAAACTCGAGGCGAGCTGGAAGCTTGGGCAGCACAAGACGATGGCCGACCAGTACGAGGTTGCCCGCATGCTCGAGTGGCGCGGCGACTGGAACGGCCAGGCCATGGCGTCTGTGATGAAGGAGCGGTTTGCGGCCCTTCCAGCCGCAGATGAGGGATCACCGAAGGCGGCCTAAGCCGATCGAACGGAGGAAACACACATGCTCAAGCTCAAGCCGAACTGCGAATGCTGCGACAAGGATCTGCCCCCTGACGCGGATGATGCCCTGATCTGCTCGTTCGAATGCACGTTCTGCGAGGATTGCGCGAATGCGCGGCTCCCGGACGGGCGTTGTCCGAACTGCGGCGGCGAGCTGGTCCGGCGCCCGCAACGGCCGGCGGATCGCCTGGCGAAGTATCCGGCCTCTACCGAGCGTGTGGTGAAGAAGCACGCGTTCTGCGCGGACGCGTAAGGTATCAGATCCGGCCGGCCTCGACCGCGTGGCACGCAACCTCGCGGTCGCCATAAGGCAGCAGCGCTGGATTTTGCGTTGGGCAAGGGCCGAAGGCGAGCGGGCAGCGTGGATGAAACGCGCAGCCCGACGGCGGCGATATGGGGTTGGGGATCTCCCCCTCCACCATCTTGCGCGGTCGGCCGGTCATGGCGAGGTCGGGCACGGCGTCGAGCAGCATGCGTGTGTAAGGATGCCGGGGAGACCGGAACAGCTCCTCTGTCGGTGCGATCTCGACGATGCGGCCCAGGTACATGACACCGACGCGGGCTGCCATGTGCCGGACCACCGCGAGATTGTGGCTGATGAAAAGATAGGTCAGTCCGAACCGGTCCTGCAGATCGCGCATGAGATTGAGGATTTGCGCCTGCACCGAGACGTCGAGCGCCGACGTGGGCTCGTCGCAGACCAGGAATTCCGGGTTCGACGACAGGGCGCGGGCGATGCAAATGCGCTGCCGCTGGCCGCCTGAGAATTCGTGCGGGTACTTGTGTCCATCAGCGGGATCGAGGCCGACGACGCGCAGCAGCTCGCCGACGCGATGCTCGACTTCGGCGCCATCTTTGGCCAAGCCGAAGGCCTTGATGGGGTCGGCGATGATGCGATCGACCCGCCAGCGCGGATTGAGGCTGGCATAGGGATCCTGGAAGATCATCTGGATGCGGCGGCGCAATTTCTGCCGGTCGCTGGCATTCGCCGTTGCCCACATATCAACGTCATCGATCGATACGGCGCCGCCAGTCGGCTGCAAAAGGCCGACGACCATCTTGGCCACGGTGGATTTACCAGAGCCGGATTCGCCGACGAGGGCGAACGTTTCCTTCTTGGCGATGGAGAACGAGACGCGTGTAACAGCCTTGAGAAACCGCTTTTCGTCCCTCTCGATGACCCGATTGAGCCACGGCTTGGAGACGTCGAATACGCGCGACAAGTCTTGAACGTCCACCAGCGGGGCTGTCACTGGGCAACCTCTGCGGTTTTATTGGCGACCAGCCAGCATGCGGCCTGAGATCGGTCTATAGGCATGGGCTCGGGGCGCTCAACGCGGCATCGATCGAACACATAGGGGCAGCGTGGATTGAAGGCGCACCCTGGCGGAATGGCTGTAAGGCGAGGCATCGATCCCGGGATTTGGATCAGGCGATCTCCTGTGCCGTCCAGCGACGGGATCGAGCCCATCAGGCCTTTCGTATAGGGATGATGCGGGTTCTTGACGACATCGCGCACGGGGCCGATCTCCGCAATGCGCCCGGCGTACATGACGGCAACGCGATCGGCGGCTTCGGCAATGACGCCCATGTCATGGGTAATCAGCATGACAGCCGTATCGCGCTCGCGACAGAGCCGCTTCAGAAGCTGGATGATTTGCGCCTGGATGGAGACGTCGAGCGCTGTGGTCGGTTCGTCGGCGATAATCAGCTCGGGCTCGGCGCAAAGAGCCAAGGCGAGGACAACACGCTGGCGCATGCCGCCTGAGAATTCGTGCGGGTAGCTGTCGATGCGCTTGTCGGCGCCCTGGATGCCAACCTCATTGAGCAACTCGATGGCGCGCTTGCGGGCTTGCTTTTCCGAAAGCGGCAGGTGTGTACGGATGGTCTCGACGAGCTGCTCGCCGACACGAAACAGCGGGTTCAAGCTGGTTAGAGGGTCCTGAAACACCATGGCAATGCGCTTGCCACGGATGGGCCGCATCGCGGCTGGACTGAGATTGTCGATGCGCTCGCCTTTGAGACGAAGCACGCCTCCCGCGACCCGTCCCGGCGGCTCGAGGAGGCCGATGATGGCCGCTCCGGTCAACGACTTGCCGGCGCCGGACTCACCGACAACGCCGAGCACTTCGCCAGGCCCGATGTCGAACGAGATGTCATCGACGGCGACGAGGATGCCTCTCCGGGTCGGAAACTCTACACGCAGGTTCCTGACGGATAGCACCGGCTCGCGCATATGTTCGACCTAGTTGCTGTTGCTGCTGGGCGCATGCAGCTTCATGTAGACGAAGCTGTGCGGCGACACGGGAAAATTCCACTCTTTCTTCATGGCGTAGGCGAGCGTCTGGCTGTGCAATGGCAGGTAGATCGTCTCCTCCTGCACGATATCCCAGATTTTGGCGATCGTGGCGTTGCGTTTCGCCTGATCACTCTCGCTGGCGAGACTTTCGATCATACTGTCGACATTGGCGTCCGCGTAACGGGTGGCATTGTAGTGCCCCTCCTTGTTCGTACGCGAGTGGTAGAGAAACGAAAAAATGAAATGACTGTCGAAGGTTGGCGCCCCCCACCCGAGCAGAAAAAACTCAGCCTGCGGGGGTTCTTTCTCGACGAGCGCGAAATGCAACGACTTACCCTGGGCGATCAGTTTTATCTTGATACCGATGCGCGCCAGCATCGCTGCCGTGGCCTGGCATATGCCTTCGTCTGATACATAACGATCGTTCGGGCAATGCATCGTCACGGAGAAGCCGTTCGGATATCCGGCATCAGCAAGCAGCTTCTTGGCAGCCGGTACGTCAAACTTGGGGAGGACGTCCAGCTCCTTCGAGTAGCCATTGACGAACGAAGGCGCGATCATGCCTCCGGGGACGGACTGTCCGCGCATGACGGCCCTTTTGATCGCCTGGCGGTCGATGGACATGTTCATCGCCTTGCGCACCCGGATGTCGCTGAACGGATTGCGCCCCTTGATGTCGGATGTCTTGAGCTCTGGCGAGCCGACATCCATGCCGAAGAAGACCGATCTGTTTTCTGCGCCCGAATTCACCTTGAGCCCGGGCGTTTTTTCCAAGCGGTCGATGTCCTGAACCGGCACGTCCTGCACGAAGTCGACCTCTCCCGAAAGCAGGGCGGCGATGCGCGTTGCGTCCGATTTGATGGTCAGATAGGTGATCTCGCTGACGCCGAGCGGATAAGTGCCCTTGCCCCAATAAGCGTCATTGAGCTTGAGTACGGTCTTGGCATCCTGCTGGCGCGACACCAGCACATAGGCCCCGGTGCCATTGGTGTTGCGGACCGCGTAGTTGTCCTTGCCCTCCTTGAAGTTTTGAACCGTCACCGTGCTGTTGGCCTCGGCCCACTCCTTGTCCATCATGAACAGGTTCGTGAGGTAGGCCGGCAAAAGGGGATTGGGACCCTTGGTCTTGATGTGGACGGTATGTGCGTCGACTTTCGTAACGGAGTCGATCGAGCTGACAACGCCTCTCATGCCGGAGGTCGGCTGCAACGCGCGCGTTATGGAGAAAACCACGTCGTCGGCATCGAACGTGTTGCCGTTGTGGAATTTCACATCGGGACGAAGCTTGAACTCCCAGACGGCCGGGTCGCTCGTGTTCTGCCAGGACAGGGCCAGTGTCGGCGCCAGTTTGCCTTCGGAATCACGGACGACCAGCGGCTCGTAGATCTGATGCATCAGGTTGTGCGTTGGACTTTCGTTTTGTGCGTGCGGGTCGAGCGTCAATGCGTCTCCGGACCGAGCCCACTTGAGCGACTTCGCTTCTGCGGTACCGCATACACATAGTCCGATCAGCGTGAGTGCCGCCCCCAGATATTTGCGGATCATCTTGATAGTGCCTCTCAGAGCGTTTGCCGCGAAGCAAGCGCCGTCATCTCAGTTTGGGGTTCAACGCGTCACGCAACCAGTCACCAAGGAGGTTCACGGCGAGCACGAGTGCCGCCAACGTAATTCCAGGAAATGCGACCATCCACCATGAACCGGAGAACAGGTACCTGTTGCCGATCTGGATCATGGTGCCGAGTGAGGGTTCGCTCGGGGGCAGTCCTACGCCGAGGAACGACAGCGTCGCTTCCGTGATGATCGCCAGTGCCAGATTGATGGTGGCGATCACGAGGACAGGCGAAAGCACGTTGGGCAGGACGTGCTTGAACATGATCGCCGCGCGACCCATGCCGATCAGGCGGGCAGCCTGAACGTATTCCTTGTTCTTCTCGACGAGCGTCATGCTGCGAACGGTGCGGGCGTATTGCACCCAAAATGAAAAACCGATCGAGGCGACGAGGATCCAGAACTGCCCGCCGGATATCCTGCCCTTGAAGACGGTTTGCGCTACACCGTTGACCAGCAGCGCGATCAGGATGGAGGGGAATGTCAACATGACGTCAGCGACGCGCATGATGATCGAATCCGTGTAGCCGCCGAGATAACCAGCGGCCAGGCCCAGCGACACGCCGATGACGATAGCCATCAATACGGCCAGCACGCTGATGGCAATGGAGCTGCGCGTGCCGTAGAGGATCGTCGAGAGGATGTCGCGGCCCTGGTCGTCCGTGCCTAGCAGGAAACGTGCATCCCCATCCTTCAGCCATGCCGGCGGCAGGTTGGAGTCCAGCAGGTTGAGCGAGCCCAGATCATAGGGATTATGCGGTGCGATAACAGGAGCAAGCACGGCCGCGCCGACCATCAGCGCCGTCAGCAGAGCCGCGAACATCACCAGCTTCGATCGTGTGAAGCTGTAATAGAGATCGCTGTCGCGCATGCGGCGCAGCCACCCATTGCTAGGCGTCTTCGCGGGCTTGATCGTATTGGCGGCCGCTTCGGTGATGTCCGTCATTGTCTGATCCTGCTCCTCACGCCTCGCGGCCGTGGATGCGAATACGCGGATCGACCCACACATAGAGGAGGTCAACGATGAAGTTGATCAACACGAAAAGGAACGCCACCAGCATGAGGTAGGCGGACATCACCGGGATATCGGCGTTCTGCACGGATTGAATGAAGAGCAGCCCCATGCCCGGCCACTGGAAGACTGTTTCCGTAATGATGGCAAAAGCGATGATGGCGCCAAGCTGCAGGCCAATGATGGTGATGACGGGGATGAGCGTGTTCTTGAGCGCATGCCCGAAGTTGACGGCCCGGTCCGGCAGGCCGCGTGCGCGGGCAAACTTGATGTAATCCGTGCGCAGGACCTCCAGCATCTGGGAGCGCACGAGACGGGTGATCAGTGTCATCTGAAACAGCCCGAGCGTGATCGACGGCAAGATCAATGCCTTGAGACCCGACGCCGTGAGCAGACCGGTGCGCCATGATCCGATCCGGACAACCTCGCCGCGCCCGAAGGACGGCAGGACACCGAGATGCACCGCGAACACGTAGATCAGAAGAATGCCGATAAGGAAGGTCGGCAACGAAATGCCGATCAGAGAGACCGAGAGGAACATCTTCGACAGCCAGGAGTCGCGGTGGATGCCGGTATAAACTCCCATCGGAATGCCCAGCAGGATGGCGAAGAGAGCGGCAACGACTGCCAGCTCCAGCGTTGCCGGAAAGCGCTCGGCAATCATCGTGGTGACAGGCTGCTTCACCTGATAGGAGATGCCGAAGTCGAATTGCGCCGCCTTCCAGATGAAGCGGCTGAATTGCACGATGATGGGATCGTCGAGGCCGAGCTCCTTTCTGAGCGCGAGCCGATCCTCGAGGCTCGTGTCCTGGCCGACCATCTGATTGACGGGGTCGCCGACGAAGCGGAAGAGCGCAAACGCCAGCAAGGCCACAGTGATCATCACGATGGCGGCTTCAAACATGCGACGGATGGTGAAGGCGAGCATGGTGTCAGCCTGCCGTTCGTGGGGCCGCTGACATCACGGACCAAAGGTCCGGAGCAACGGTGGCTGAGGCCTTCTCCTGCGTCATCTTCCCTTCCTGGTTCCACAGCAAAGCGTGTGGCCGTAGGCGGTGTGTTCGTCGATATCGACAGGACCCGGAACTTGCTTTCCACGAGGCCCATGGACGCAGGATGGTATCTGCTACAAAATGAGTGATTCGGAAAGCGCCTGCGAGCCAACCGAAGCAACTCGCTGTAAAGGTTTCGTTAAGAACGGACCCATGCTCTGCGCCGGGGCGGAGGGGAAAGGGATCCCGTTGGGCTTGGCCATGCGCGCACGCCTTCGACAAGACGCCAGATTGCGCTGTCATCACACCCCTCCATGCGCCGTTCGCGCATTTATCTCATTGGCGGCCGGCATTCCTTGCCGGCCGCTCTTCGTGATGAGCGGGCTTGTGCCGCTCGTCAGTCTTGTTTCTGGACCCAGTAGAGCAGGATCTGATTGTCGGCCCGCTGGGTGATCTTCGTCTTCTTGTTTACGCCCCAGACCAGCGCCTGCTGATGCAAGGGGAGGAGGCCAGCCTCTTCGTGCACGATCGTGAAGGCCTCGAAGATCAGGTCGTCGCGCTTCTTGGCGTCCGATTCCACCAGGATCTGCTTTGCGAGTGCCTCGACCTTCTGATTGCAGTAGCCGCCGTAGTTGAACGTGCCGCCCTTGCCGTCCGCATCCCGGCAGCCGGCGATATTGGCAAGCACGTTCCAGCTATCGAACGAGCCAGGGGTCCAACCGAGCAGGTTGAAGGACGAATTGTACTTCTGGGTCGGGCCGGCTTTCTCGAAGTACTTGGCCTTCGGTTGGGCCAGCAACGTCACCTTGACGCCAACGCGGGCGAGCATGGTGGTTACAGCCTGACAGATCGCCTCGTCATTGACGTAGCGATCGTTCGGGCAGTCAAACGTGACCTCGAAGCCGCTGGGATAGCCGGCTTCGGCCAGAAGCTTCTTTGCGGCCTCCGGGTCATAGGGATGACGCTTGAACTCGCCCGACCGCGAGTACAGCAGCGGCGAGATCAGGAGTGCCGACGGTGTCGACAGGCCGCGCATGACGCGAGACTTGATCGCCTCCATGTCGATGGCCTGGTAGAAGGCCTTGCGTACGCGTGCGTCCTTGAACGGGTTCTTGCCCTTGACGCTCGAGTACAGAAGCTCGTCACGCATCTGATCCATATTCAGGAAGATGGTGCGAAGCTCCGGGCCGGTGAGAACGTCCGTGGTGGGATTGCTCTTGACCCGCTCCACATCCTGAACGGGCACCGGATCCATCATGTCGATTTCACCGGAGAGCAATGCGGCGACGCGGGTCGCGTCGGACTTGATGGTAGTGAAGATGACTTCCGTCAGATTGTGCTCAGGCTTGCCCCACCAGTTCGGATTGGGCTTGAAGACGGTCTTCACGCCGGGCTCGTGGCTGACGATCGTGAAGGGCCCGGTGCCGTTGGCCTTGAGCGCGAAAGGATTGAGCGACGTGGCGGTGGCGGACTGCGCCTGCGTTGCGCCGTTGGCTTCCGACCATTTCTTGGAAAAGATGTACCAGGTGTCCCACTCGTAGTGCAGGATCGGGTTGGGAGAGGCGAGAACGAAGTCGACCGTGTGATCGTCGACCTTCACGGCTTTCATGTCGGCCGGCGCGCGGGTCTTGATTTGCGAGCCCGGGCTGCGCATGCGGTCCAGCGAGAAGATGACGTCGTCGGCCGTGAAGTCCTCGCCATTGTGATACTTGACGCCCTTGCGCAGATAGAAGCGCCACTTGAGCGGATCGATGATCTCCCATCGTTCGGCAAGTCCAGGAATGATCTTGAGATCCTTATCGCGCTTCGTGAGGCCCTCCATGACATTGCCCATGGCGCCGAGCGAGAAAGTCTCGTTCAGCGTATAGGGATCGAGTGCGTTGAGGTCCCCCTGGAAAGCGTAGCGAAACGTCTTAGCGCTCGCAGGCGTTGCAGCGAGCCCGACGGCGAGCGCGCCAGCAACAGCCAGTGTACGAAACTTCATTGACCATCCTCCTCCAGTCCCGGGCGGTGCGGCCTAACGGATTTTTTTGCGGCCGCTTTCCGCGATGGCCCGGATATTGGCTGAAGTGCGTACGCTGGTCTAGCGCGACGGATGACTAATCGCCGGGCGAAGTGCCTTTCCCGGCGATAAAAAATGCTGCATGCGCGAAGTCAGACCTCGTCCTCGGAGACAGCTTCCGACCACGGTTGTTCCGGCTCGGTCGCGCCCTCGTTCTGCGCGCCCGAGCGGCGCACGGCACCAGCGATGGTGAAGGGGAACGGGTAGAGGACGGGGTCGGCCAGGATCGTCGTGCAGGCATTGTCGAGGGCCTGCCGGGTCTCGAGCGGGAGGCGGCGATCGACGGTGACTGCGACGCCGCCCGAGACATCGACACGCGGTTGATGGAAGGCTGTGTCGAGGTCGAAGCCGTAGTCGGCTGCCATGGCCAGGAGTTGGAATACCGCCGGAATGATGCGCCTGCCTCCGCAGCCGCCGATGCCGATGGCCTCATTGGGTCCTGTCATAATTGTCGGGACATAGTTGGACAGGCCGCGGCGATCGGGGGCGAGGCCGTTGGGGCCACCCGGCCGCGGATCGAACCAGTTGATGCCGTTGTTCATGAGAATGCCGGTCTTGGGCAGCACCACGCGGCTGCCGAACAACGAGAGCAAGGTCTGGGTCAGCGTGACGATGTTGCCGTGCCGATCGATGACGGACAGATGCGTGGTCGAGGTCGGCACGCTGCGCTCGCCAGCATCCCCCATGCGCTCGAAGCGGTCCTTCCAGGCCGTCTCCAGGGATTTGGCGTAGGCCACGAAGCGCTCGCCGTCGGGGCCGGTGCCACGTGGTGTGCCGCGCTTTTTCAGATCGTCAAATGCAACAGCGAGCGTCGGGCCGCCGTTGAGCTCCGGCAGCACATGCAGGGTGCGGTCGCGATAGGAGAACTGGAGCGGCTCGCGCTCGCGTGGCGCAACGGACGCCAAGTCTTCCTCGGTGAGATAGCCGCCGAGGGCTTGCACATCCTCGGCGATGGCCCGTGCCAGGGCACCGCGATAGAGAACACCGGCGCCGTCCTCGGCGATGGCGCGCAGCGTGCGGGCGAGATCGGGTGCCGGCAGCCGTGGCTGGGCAAGCCCTGCCTGCGGTGCGGAGGGGACCGGCGGCAGGCCTTTGCGCAGGAAGCGGCGCTTGGCCTCCGGGTCCTTCAGCAGGTCCCCAAGGCCGCTGGCGATCACCAGCATCGTGTGCCAATCGACCACCGGGCCTTCCTCAGCCAGGGGGATGGCAGGGGCGACGAGCGAGGCCCAGGACCTGGTGCCGAACATCTTGTGCGCCAAGGCAAGACCGGCAGGCTCGGTCGGAGCCACCAAGGACTTGGCGCCTACCGTGTTGAGGTTGTCCTTGACCAGGGGCCAACCGAACAGGTTTCCCTCGTCCTGGCCGCCTGCGAGCGGGAAGTCCTCGATCCTCAGGCCCTTCGGCGAGCGTCCGCCGAAGTCGATGGCCGTCACCTTGCCGGTCTTGGCATCGCGGACGAGCATCGCGCCGACGCCACCGATGCCGCTCATCCAAGGCTCGACGACGCCGACCGCAAACGCCGCGGCAATGGCCGCGTCGACGGCATGGCCGCCTTCCTTGAGCACGCGGGCGCCAATCTCGGAGGCAACGCGGTTCTGCGTCACCACGATGCCACCTGTGGAGCGGACCGAGGGTTTGCGCACGATGCGCTTGAGCGAGAGGTTGGGTGACAGTGAGCTGGCAATCGACGGCACGCTTCTGCTCCTGATCAGGTGGGCTATCGCGAGGTAACGAGATGCTCCTTGAGCGCGGCCAGGACCGCGTCGGGGGCTTCCGCCATCATGATGTGTCCGGCGCCTTTGAGGACTGTTGTGCGGGCGCCGGGGATCAAGGCCGCGAGCTCGGCGCCCTTCTTTGACGGTGTCATGACGTCGTTGGTGCCCAGAATGAAGTGCGTCGGGCACCGGACCTTCGCTGCGGAGGCTGGTCCCGTGGTCCAGGCGTTGCAGGCTGCAAGGTCTGTCGCCAGGACGCCCGGGCGGCTGCGGCCGAGGAGCGCGCGCGACGTGCCGGTCATCCACAAGCCGGGTGCAGGATGCCCGCCGAGCTGGGCAGACGGGCTGTGACACCAGCCCGTCATCATGTCGTAGGCCTTGTCCGGATCGTCTGTTGCCGCACCAAGCAGCGCCGGGTGCACGGCCATCGACGAGGAGATGCCGAGCAGGGCCAGGTGCGAAACCCGTTCCGGCGCACGGGCGGCGGTTTCGAGCGCGATCACGGCGCCCATGGAATGGCCGACAAGCGCTGCGCGCTCGAGACCGGCACGCGAAATCAGGCGTGCGGTCCAGTCGGACATGGCCTCGATGCTGGTGAGTGGCGCGCCGCCGGAGCTGCCATGTCCGGGCAGATCGATGGCCAGCGCCGACCAGCCGTGCCAGGCGAACCAACGGCACTGCAGCTGCCAGCAGACGTGATCGAGGCCGGCTCCGTGAATGAAGATGACGGCGGGCTGCTTGGGATCGAAGGGGCGTCCGCCTGTCGCCGCGAAGACGGTGTGGCCATCAAGCTCCAGCTGCATCACGCTTTGACCTTCTGGCTCTTCTGCGCGGCCTTCAACGCCTGGTCCATGTCCTCGATGAGGTCCTGCGGATCCTCGAGGCCGATGGACAGCCGCACGAGATCCTCGCCGATACCGGCAGCGGCCAACTCCTCCGCGCTCATTTGCGCATGCGTGGTGCTGGCGGGATGGATGATCAGCGATTTCGCATCGCCCACGTTGGCGAGATGCGAGAAGACCTTCAGCTTCTCGATCAGGATCTTGCCGGCCGCACGGCTACCTTTCACGCCGAAGCTCATGATGGCGCCGGGGCCCTTGGGGATCTGCCGCTTGGCGAGCGCATGATCGGGGTGGCTCTCGAGGCCCGGATACTTCACCCAGGCGACGCCCGGGTGCTTCTCCAGAAAGCGCGCGATCGTGTCCGCATTGCTGACGTGCCGGGCCATGCGGACGGGAAGTGTTTCGAGGCCTTGCAGCAGATAGAAGGCATTGGCCGGGCTCAGCGTCGCACCGAAGTCGCGCAGGCCTTCCGCGCGTGCGCGCATGATGAAGGCGGCCGGGCCGAATTCCTCAGTGAAGGAGAGGCCGTGATAGCCGGCGTAGGGCTCTGTCAAAGTCGGGAACTTGCCCGAGGCTGCCCAGTCGAACCGGCCTCCATCAACGATGACGCCGCCGATAGCCACGCCGTGGCCGCCGATGAACTTGGTGGCGGAGTGCATGATGATGTCGGCACCGTAGTCGAGGGGCCGGCAGAGATAGGGCGTGGCAAACGTGGAGTCGATCATGAGCGGTAGGCCGTGACTGTGAGCAACGTCGGCCACGGCCTTGATGTCGAGCACCTCGAGGCCAGGATTTCCGAGGGTTTCAGCGAACACGAGGCGCGTCTCCGGCCGGATGGCTTTGGCGAAGGCGCTGGGGTCGCGCGGGTCGACGGCCGTGCTGGTGATGCCGAACCTCGGCAGCGTATGCACGAACATGTTGTGCGAGCCGCCATACACGCGCGACGACGTGACGATATGGCCGCCGGCTCCCATTAGAGTGGCGATGCCAAGGTGAAGGGCCGCTTGGCCGCTGGCCGTTGCAACCGCACCGACGCCGCCTTCAAGGGCGGCAATGCGTTCCTCGAATACGGCGACGGTCGGATTGGAGATGCGCGAATAGATGTGACCGGCGCGCTCCAGATTGAACAAAGCCGCCGCGTGGTCCACGTCCTCGAACACGAAGGAGGTGGTCTGGTAGATTGGCACGGCGCGTGCGCCGGTGGTGGGATCGGGGCGCTGTCCGGCGTGCAGCGAAAGCGTGTCAAACCGGGGATATCGATCGTTGCTCATGGCGGCCTCGGGCTTACCTTGGAGAGACCCTATACAGGTGACGAAGCGGGCGTCCAGCCTCGCATCACGACTGGACGGCGCACGGCGGGATCGTCCATGTTGCGCAAACAAAAAAGAGGAGAAGCCCAAATGCCGACAACGCCTTTGATCCCCTTGTCCGAGATCACCTGGTCCGGCGAGGGATTGAAGCGGCCCGAATGCGTGATCACCACCGCCAAGGGCGAGGTGTTCGTCGGCGATCATCACGCGGGTATTGCAGAACTCGGCAAGCCAAAGAGGGAGTTGGTTGGTGCACCGCCAGGTTTCCTTCCGAATGGCGTGACCATGCTCCCCAATCGGGAATTCCTGATTGCCAATCTCGGACCGGGCGGAGGCGTCTGGCGGCTCGACCGCGATTGGCGGCTCTGGCCCTGGTTGTTCGAGGTGGAAGGCGAGTTGCTGCGCGTCTGCAATTTCGTCGGCTACGAGCGGGATGGCTCGACCTACATCTCGGTGTCCACGCGGCACTATCCGCGCGAAGGCTCCATGCGGCCGGTGATCGCCGACGGCTTCATCGCGCGCGTCGATGCCAAGGGCGCGCGGCTGGTGGCGGACGGCATTGCCTTCACCAATGAATGCCGCGTCGATCCGACGGGGAAGTGGCTCTATGTCAACGAGACGCAAGGGCGGCGTATTTCGCGCTTCGAGATCCGGGGCGATGATCTCGGACTCAAGCAGACGGTGCACGAGTTCGCCGTCGGCGAGTTTCCGGACGGCTTCGCCTTCGATGCGGAGGGCGGCGTATGGGTTGCCTGTGTGCTCGCCAATCGTGTCATCCGTGTCGACACGCAGGGCAAGGCACACCTGATCGTGGATGACGGTGACGAGGGTATGATCGCGCAGGGAGAGGCGATCTTCCAGAAGCGCAAGGGTGGGCGCGAGTGGTTGGAGCTCGGCGCCAAGCGCTCGTTGCGCAACATTGCCAGCGTGGCGTTCGGCGGTCCCGACCTCAAGACGGTCTATCTGGGCTGCCTGGCCGGAGACAAGATCCCGACCTTCCGCTCTCCGATTGCCGGGGCTGAGCCCGTGGCCTGGCGGTTCTAGAAATCCAGCGAACGGCCCGGACGCGGTGTCCGGGCCACCCGCCTTTGTGCATGCCGCCAAGCTCCTTTTCGCTGGCCCCTTAAGCATTGCTGCATTGCAGCGCGCCGATGGCCAACGCGATGGGATTACGATAGGGATTGTCCAGACAACGCAACCGCAGCAAATCTTCTGAGGTGATCCGGTTTCATGCTCCGCACAGATGGTCACCTCCACTACCTCCGTGAGACGCCGCCGGAAAAGGCCGAGACGTTCGAAATCGCACCAGGAATTCTCTGGGTACGCTTCCCGCTGCCGTTCCGCCTGAACCACGTCAATATCTGGCTGCTGCGCGAGGCGGACGGCTGGACGCTGATCGATACGGGCGCGGGCACCGAGCAGGCGCGTGAGCTTTGGGACGTGCTGCTCAAGGGCGTGCTTGCCGATGGGCGCGTCAATCGCATCATCTGCACACACGGCCATACCGACCATATCGGCTTGGCTGGCTGGCTCGTCGATCGAACCAACGCATCCTTTGCGGCGACGCTGGTCGAATGGCTGGCGGCTCAGGTGCGCCTCACCGATTCGCAGGTGCCCATGCGCGCGGAAACGATCCGGTTCATGGAGGCGCATGGTTGCGACGCCCAGACCATCGAAGCCTTCCGGCAGGACAGGAAGAAGATTCATTCCCTGCTCGGCGAGATGCCGGGCTCCATCGAGCGCCTTCGCGATCGTGACGTCATCACCTTTGGTGGACGCCAATGGCGTATCATCGTCTGCGGCGGCCATGCCCAGGAGCATGCCTCGTTCTGGTGTGAGCAGGACAACATTCTGATCGCCGGAGATCAGGTGCTGTCCAAGATCTCGCCGATGATCGGCGTCTTTCCTGGCGAACCGCATGCTGATCCTTTGGCCGAGTACCTGGCATCGCTGAAGCGTTTCCGGGCATTGCCAGCAGATATTCTGGTGCTGCCCTCGCACGGCTTGCCATTCAAAGGCCTGCACACGCGCATTGCACAGCTCGCCCACCATCATGAACTGCGTCTCGACCAGCTCGCGCGCCTCATGGACGCGCCGACCAACGCCATGCGGTTGACACACGGTTTGTTCCCCAAAGCCGTTGCGGAAGGGCAGGGACGTCACGCGCTGGCTGAAACCATTGCTCATACCCACTACCTCCTCGGCCGGGGCCGGGCGGTCCGCGAGACGGACGGGAATGGTCATATTCTGTTCCGCCGCGCGGAGGATGAGGACGCCGAGTTCGTCGCCGCCAATTGACGCTGCAAGGCAGCGGGAGAACGTTCCGCTGGACTTGCGCCCTGCTGCTTTGCAACATCGGGGACAACGACCAACGAGCCGCCAGCGCGCGGCAACAGGGAGACGCCGGACGTGGCCTACGAAACCATCCTTTACGCAGAAGACGGCCCGATCGGGACCATCACGCTGAACAGGCCGCTGGACGGCAACATGTTCAACCACGTGATGTGTCATGAGATCCGCGACTGTATCAACGATATCCGCCGCGAGACGCGCACGCGGGTCATCGTCATTACCGGTGCCGGCGACAGGTTCTTCTGCATCGGCGGGCGCAAGGACGGCATGGAGGACACCAACCTCTATGCCGGCGTACTTCCGACACTCGAAATGTACGAGGCGATCGAGAAGCTGCAGAAGCCGGTAATCGCGTCGGTGAACGGCTTTGCCGTCGGCGGCGGCCACGTGCTGCATTGCGTGTGCGATCTCACCATCGCCAAGGAAAGCGCCGTCTTTCGCCAGGTAGGCCCGATGATGGGCTCCTTCGATGCCGGCTACGGCACCTGGCATCTGGAGGATCTGATCGGCAAGAAGCGGGCCAAGGAGATGTGGTTCCGCAACATCAAGCTGACGGCCAAGGAAGCGCTCGAATGGGGCCTCGTCAACAAGGTCGTGCCGGACGACAAGCTGAAGGAGGAGACGCGGGCCATGGCGCTCGAGATCGCCGATCGCGGCCCGTACGCCTTGGCGGCCATCAAGGGCGCCTTCAATGCGCGCCACGGCGGCGTATCCGGCCTGTCGCGCATGGCGCATGACCTGCTGCTGCGGACCTATCTCGATACCGATGAGTCCAAGGAGCTGTCCAAGTCGTTCGCCGAGAAGCGCAAGCCGGACCCGAGCAAATTCGGGAGCTGAGAGATGCGTCCTTACCTGACGCTGCACGATCCGGCGCGGGCCAAACGCTACTACGAAGCCGGACTATGGGACCGTGACACGTTCTATGGCCTCATGGCGCGGCATGCGCGTGAGCGGCCGGGCGATCCGGCTTTGCGCGATGGCTCGCGACAGCTCACGTGGGGCGAGCTGCATCTCCACGTCGATGCCATGGCGGCCGATCTGGTTGCGACGGGCCTCGTGCCGGGCGATGTCGTGTCGCTCTGGATGGGCAACCGGCTGGATGCCGTTATCGCGTTTCTCGCCTGTGCACGCGAGGGCTTTGCCTGCAATCCATCGCTGCACCGGACGTACACCTGCGCCGAGATCTGCACGCTGCTGACGCGCCTCGGCGCACGCGCGTTGCTGACGGAGCCGGGCTGGGGCGCGGACGGGAGCAGAACCGACCTCAAGACGCTGCTCAAGGATGTAGCCTCGCTGAAGAAGACCTATGATGCCGGTGCGCTGCCTGCGCCGCTGCGGCAACCGCTGACCACGCCCGCATGGTCCAATCCCGACACGATCCGCTATCTCGCCTTCACGTCAGGCACGACAGGTGCTCCGAAATGCGTGATGCACTCGGACAACTCACTGCTCGCCAACCCGCGCGACATGGTGCGGGACTGGAAGCATGGACCATCGACGCGTCTGCTGACGCTGTCGCCGTTGTCGCATCACATCGCCTGGGTGGCGTTTGCCCAGTGGCTGGTGGCGGGGTGCACGCTGATCACGGATGATCCCCCACCCGGCGTAGGCCGGCTCGACTGGATCGTGGAGACAGGCGCCACGTACTGCATGGGCGTGCCGACGCACGCCATGGACATGCTCGCCGAGCAGCAGACACGCGGCCTGCCGCGCCTCGGCGCGGTCGAGGTGTTCTACATGGCGGGCTCGCCCATTCCACCGACGGTGGCCGAGGCGTTCGTGCGCCAGGGCATCAAGCCGCAGAACGTCTACGGCATGACGGAGAGCTCCTCGCACCAGTACACGCATCCGACGGACGACACCGCGACGATCATCGAGACGTGCGGCCGGGGCGGTCCGGCTTATGAGATCAAGCTGTTCGATCCGGCGGACCAGGATCGGGAGGTGCCGCGCGGCACGGTCGGCCAGATCGCAGGGCGCGGCGCGGCCTTGATGCTCGGTTACTTCGGCAACCAGGAAGCAACGGAGTCGAGCTTCAATAGGAGCGGATGGTTCCTGTCCGGCGATCTGGGCGTCCTGGACGAGGCCGGCAACCTGCGCATCGAGGGACGGCTCAAGGACCTCATCATTCGCGGGGGACACAATATCTATCCCGCCCACATCGAGGCGTTGGCGTTGCGCCACGCGGACGTCGGTCGCTGCGCGGCATTTCCCGTGGCGGACGAGCGCTTGGGCGAGCGCGTCTGCATCGCCATCATCGGCGATCTGTCCTCCGGCGCGCTCCTCGCGCATCTGGCGAGCGAAGGCCTCTCCAAATACGACATGCCGGAATTCTTCTTGAAGGTCGACGCGTTTCCGCTGACCGCCTCCGGCAAGATCCTGAAACGTTCGCTCATCGATATGGTGAAACGCGGGGAGCTGAGCCCAACGCCCATCCGCTTCACCGGCAAACAGGAGGTCGCCTGATGGCTGTGGAGCTCGGGACGCGCGACGAGTTCGCCATTCTGACGTTGAACCGGCAGGAGGCGCTCAACGCGCTGTCGTTCAAGATCATCGAGGACATCGGCCGCGCGCTCGACGAGGTGGCGAAGTCCAAGGCGCGCACTCTGATCGTCACGGGCGCCGGGCCGAAGGCGTTCTGCGCCGGCGCGGACATCAAGGAGCTGCGCCACCGCGATCTTGCAGCCCAGAAGCGCGGAGCCGAGTTGGGCCAGGCGGTCTTTTCCAAGCTCGACACGCTGCCGATTGCGTCCGTAGCGGTCATCAACGGCTATGCTTTTGGTGGCGGACTGGAGCTGGCGCTGGCTTGCACGTTCCGGCTGGCGACTAAGAATGCCAAGGTCGGGCTGCCCGAGATCAAGCTCGGATTGATCCCGGGTTACGGAGGCACGCAGCGCCTGCCGCGCGTCGTCGGCGAAGCGCGGGCTCTCGAGATGATCATGACGGGTCGCACGGTCGGGGCGGAGGAAGCCGAGCGCATCGGGCTCGTCAATCGCATCGTCGATGGCGATCCGGTAGAGGCCGGCATGGCGTTCGCACGCGAGTTCACGTGCTACAGTCTTCCGGTGCTCGGGTTTGCGCGCTCGGCCGTCAAGCGGGCGCTGGATGTGCCCGTGCACGAGGGCCTGAAGGTCGAGGCGGACCTGTCCACGCTGGCCTTCCAGACAAAGGATGCCGCCGAGGGCACGGCCGCGTTCGAGGAGAAGCGCAAGGCGAGCTTCGTCGATGGCTGACGGATACATTCTCGTGACAGGCGCCAGCCGTGGCATCGGCGCGGCGATCGCGTCGGAATTCGCGGCGCGAGGCTCCCGCGTCGCCGGCCTGGCGCGGTCGGGCAAGTCGGCGGCGGGCGAAGGCTTTGCGTGCGACGTGTCCGACGAAGGCTCGATCAAGGCGGCGATTGCTGCGGTGGCCGCGAAAGGCCCTATCGCAGGTCTCGTCAACAATGCCGGGCTCTACGAGGAGGCCGACAGTGCCACCCTGTCCGCGGCGGATTTCGACAAGCTGATGCGCAACAATGCGACGTCCGCATTCGTCGCGGCGCGCGAGGTCTATCCGCATTTGAGGGCCGCGGGCGGCGGACTGATCGTCAACATCGGCTCGTTCTACGACAAGCTCGGCGTGCCGCGGTCTCTGGCCTATTGCGCGTCCAAGGCGGCCGTTGCTGCGATCGCCCGCTGCCTGGCCGTCGAGTGGGCCGGCGACAAGATACGCGTGCTCAACGTTGCGCCGGGCTTCATCGCCACCGATCTTAACAAGGAGTATCTCAAGAACGACGGTTTCCGGCGCTGGCTGGAGAAGCGTGTGCCTGCCGGCCGCGCGGGTGAGCCGGAAGAGATCGCGCGCCTCGTCGTCTCGCTGTTTTCAGCCGATGTCGCCTTCCTGACCGGCGAGACCATCTACGCCGACGGTGCTCAGAGTGTCGTGCAATGAGCGGTGTGCGATGAGCCCATTGTCACAGACAGACAAGTCCCCTCTCCCCATTCTTCATGGGGAGAGGGGCATGCCGGAGGCGTGTCTTCGACACGACGTGAGGGGCAGGATCTTGCTCAGAGTTTGCCGCTGCCCCTCTCCCCGCAAACGGGGAGCGGGAGAGAGATTGCCATGAAAATCTTCGAGCAGCTGGAGCGGCGACGGGACTGGAGCGAGGAGGAGCGGCAGGTCCTCGATGCGGTCGAGCGTGTCTGCCGCGACGTCATCGCGCCCAATGCCGCGCGCTATGACGAGAGCGAGGAATACCCGCGCGAGAGCATGGATGCCATCCATCAGCTTGGCCTCAACGCCCTGTTCGTGCCCGAAGCCTATGGCGGCGCGCCGATGCGCTACCGCCTCTATCTGCGTGTGGTGCAGCTCATCTCGGCGGCGTGCGCATCAACCGGCATCATCTACGCTACGACATTCCACGGGCTGAAGTCGCTCATCGACTTCGGCACGGAGGAGCAGAAACAGCGGCTCTTGCCGCGCATCGCCGAAGGCGGCCTCGGCGCGCTGGCTATTACAGAGCCCAATGCCGGCTCGGACGCGACGGGCATGAAAACGCGCTTCCGCCCGGACGGTGATGACATCGTGATCGATGGCGGCAAGGTGTTCATCTCCAACGGCGACGTGGCCGATCTCATCCTGCTGTTCGGCAAGTGGTCCGAGATCGACGATGCCAAGGCCGCCATCTCCACGCTGATCGTCGAGAAGGGAACGCCCGGCTTCTCCATCGGCCGCGTCGAAAGCAAGATGGGACATCGCGCTGCGCCGACCGTCGAGCTGAAGTTCGAGGGTGCCCGCGTGCCGCGCGCCAATCTCATCGGCAATCCCGGCGAGGGTTTGAAGATCCTCTTCGCGTGCCTCAATAAATCGCGGCCCAGCGTGGCGGCGCATGCGCTGGGCATCGCCACGGCGGCATTCCAGACCATGGTCGCCTACATGAACGAGCGCAAGCAGTCGGGACGGCGCGTCATCGATTTCCAGGGTAACCAGTTCTCGCTTGCCGACATGGCGACCGATCTGGCCATGTGCGAGGCGTGGCTCGACTACGTCGCCGACCAAGTCGAGAGCGGCGCCTCCGACATCGGCGTGGAATCGTCGATGGTGAAGATGCGCGCCTCCGACCTCGCCATGCGCGTCGCCACCGAGGCCGTCCAGATGCATGGTGGCTACGGCTACATCCGCGACTTCCCCGTCGAGCGGCTGATGCGCGACGCCAAGATTACGCAGATCTGGGAAGGCACGAACCAGGTTCACAGGCAACTCATCGGGCGGAGCTTCGCGCAGAAATGACCTCAGACATCAAGACGGTCGCGGTCTGCGGCGCCGGCGGTACCATGGGCGCGGGTATTGCCATCGTGGCGGCGCGGGCCGGGTTTTCGACGATCTGCTTCGACACGGCCGCGGCCTCGCTCGATCGCGCAGCCAAGCAGACCGATGGCTTCTTCGGCAAGTCCGTTGAGCGCGGCAAGATGAGCGCCGCTGACAAAGACACGGTGATGGGCCGCCTCACGCGCACGACAAAGCTGGAGGATCTGGCCGCGGCCGACCTTGTGATCGAGGCCGTGTTCGAGGATCTCGCCACCAAGAAGGACCTGCTGGGCAAGCTTGGTAAGGTCTGTCCCGAGCCCACGATCTTCGCCTCCAACACCTCGACGCTTTCCATCACTGAGATTGCATCCGGCTCCGGCCGTGATGATCGCGTGGTCGGCCTGCATTTCTGTCTGCCCGCACAGCTCATGAAGCTGATCGAGGTCTCGCCGGGCATCAACACGTCGGATGCAACGCTCAAGACGGCCTGGGCCTGGTGCGAGGCGGCGGGACAGCTTCCCGTCATGACGCAGGACAAGCCGGGCTTCATCCTCAACGCGCTACTGGTGCCCTTCAACAACGACGCCATCCGCGCCGTGGAGGCAGGCGTTGCCAGTCCCGCCGACATCGACACGGCGATCAAGGCGGCACTCGGCTACAAGATGGGCCCGCTGGAGCTGATCGACCTCGTCGGTCTCGATACGCAGGTGCGCCTCTGCGAGGCGTTCTATCCCGTGACGCTCGATCCGCGTGCCGCCGCGCCGCCGCTGCTCACGCGCATGGTGGCCGCCGGGCGCCTGGGCCGCAAATCCGGGCGCGGTTTCTTTGACTACGACAGCGGCAAGATGTTCGGAGGCTGACGTGGGCTACAGCATCATCGCCAAAGGTGAAAGCCGCTCGTTTCCCAAGGGTGACGCCTTTCTCTCCGGCGCCACAGAAAACGCTGATGTCGTCATCTATCTCGGCGCCGCGCTCGTGCCGGACGACAGCAAGACGGCGATCCTCGTGGAGCTGGGCACGGAAAGCCTGGGCACCCACACGGGCGAGGCAGCGGGCGAGGAAGGCTCCAACGTCCTCGGCTTTGCCCGCTATCGCAACGGCAGCGACGCACCCTCCAAGCTGGTCGAGCTGGTGCGCCAGCCGCGCACGAAGGACAGTGCAATTGCTGCGGCCAAAGTTGTGCTGGAAGGTGCAGGGTTGACGGTCGTTATGTGCTCGGATCAGCCCGGCCGCATCATCGATCGGCTCGTCCGGCCGAAATACAACGCGGCGCTGCGTTTCCTCGATGAAGGCCTTGCCACCGCCAAGGACATGGACCTCACCTGCCGCCTTGGTCTCGGCTACCCGGACGGTCCGATCGAACGCATCGAGCGCGGCGGCCTCGCGCACCACCACGACGTGACCAAAGCCTTGTTCGACGTGTTCGGCACGTCCGCCTATGCCCCTGCGCGCCGCGCCGTCGTTGCCAAGCAAAGGGAGAAGAAAACGTGAGCCAAGAGCCGGGAATACTGGCCATCTGGAACGACTGCGACCGCACACGCGAAGCCGAATACGAGAGCTGGTATTGCACCGAGCATCTGCCCGAGCGCGTCGGCGTGCCGGGTTTCCGCTTCGGCCGGCGCTATGAAGCCATTGGTGGCGTAAGCCCTCGCTTCTTCACCTACTACGAGCTGGACAGCCCTGGGATACTGGTGTCGGCGCCCTACCTGGAGCGCTCCAACAACCCGACGCCGTGGACGCGCAAGGTGATGAGCGAGCAGATCTTTCGCAACATCAATCGGACCGCTTGCCGCCAGGCGTGGCGCATCGGCGCGCTGCGCGGCGGCTACGCGCTTGCGGTCCGCTGGACCGATACGGCCGCGGTGAACGCGGCCACCACGAGCCTTCACGCATTGGCGGCGGATTTCATCAAGACAGGAGGCGCGGTCCGCGCCGAGTTTTGGCAGGGCATCGCCGAGGGAACGGGCACGCGATCCATCGAGCAGAGCCTTCGCGCCGGGGATGATCAGTCCGTAGCCGGAGCCCTCATCATCGAGGCGACGCGCGACAAGGAGCTGGCCGAGATTTCGCGCCTGCTTACGCCATCCATCGGGGATGGAGCCCAGGCCGGCGCCTACCGCTTTCTCTGCGGCCTTGATCGGCGCGAGTTGCCTTAAGACAGAAACATTGCCTCGAAGTTAGGCTCGATTCCCAGCATTTGGCCTATTCTCGCCCATTTGGCCGCACTATAGTTGGCGCGGAGGGAGGGACTTGGGCTTGCCGGGAAGCCTGCATTCACTTCCTCGCGAACGATACGACTTCGCAGTCGCCACCCATCGCTAGCGTGAGGAAACATGCGTTTGTACAGGACTCCGCTGAAGGCAGCGGCCCTCGCATTTGCCGTTACCGCCCTGACCCTTGGTGCCTTCCGTGACCCGGCCGCCGCGCAGGGAAATTTGCGCATAGGCATGACCGCCAATGACGTACCGCTGACCTGGGGCCAGCCCGACAACGGGTTCGAAGGTTATCGTTTCATGGGGCTTCTCGTTTACGACGCCCTCATCAACTGGGACCTGACATCTGCGGACAAGCCGTCCGGCCTGATCCCCGGCCTCGCCGAAAGCTGGGAGGTGAACCAGGCGGACAAGACGAAGTGGACCTTCAAGCTCCGCAAGGGCGTGAAGTTTCACGACGGGTCGGACTTCAATGCCGATGCTGTGGTCTTCAACATGGACCGCCTGTTCGACGAGAAGTCGCCGCAGTACAGCGCGCGCATGGCCTCGCTCGTCAACTTCCGCGCCCCTGCTTACAAGTCTGTGCGCAAGGTCGACGACTACACGGTGGAATTCACCACACAGGCACCGGATGCGTTCTGGCCTTACCAGATCTGCTACATCCTGATGGCCTCGCCCAAGCAGTGGGAAACGACCGGCAAGGATTGGAACAAGTTCGCGCAAACGCCCTCCGGGACTGGGCCTTGGAAGCTTACCGTCCTCAAGTCGCGCGAGCTGGCGGAGCTGGTGCCCAACAAGGACCACTGGGACAAGACTCTGGTGCCGAAGCTCGACAAGCTGACGCTCATCCCCATGCCGGACGCCAGCGCCCGCACGGCCGCGCTGCTGGCTGGTCAGGTCGACTGGATCGAGGCGCCCGCGCCCGACGCCATGAAGCGCATCCAGAGTGCCGGCTTCAATATCGCATCCAATGTCTACCCGCACATCTGGTCGTGGCACCTGAATCGTGTCGAGGGCTCGCCCTGGAACGACGTGCGCGTCCGCAAGGCGGCCAACCTGGCTGTTGACCGCAAGGGCATCATCGAGCTGCTCGGCGGTTTCGGCGTCGAAGCCGTGGGCCACGTCGTGAAAAGCGATCCTTGGTTCGGCACACCGAGCTTCCAGATCAAGACTGATCCGGATGCAGCCAAGAAGCTCCTGGCCGAAGCCGGTTTCAGTCCCGAGAAGCCGGTCAAGGTCAAGATGCTGATCTCGGCGTCCGGGTCCGGCCAGATGCTGCCGCTGCAGATGAACGAATACATACAGCAGAACCTGAAGGCCGTGGGTATCGATGTCGATTTCGAGGTCGTCGAATGGCAGGCGCTGCTCGATCTGTGGCGTGCCGGCGGCAAGTCACCTCAGATCAAGGGCGCGCACGGCGTGAACATCTCCTACACGACGCAGGATCCCTACAGTGCGCTCACGCGCCTGATGCGCTCGGATCTCGCGGCGCCGGTGGGTGTGAACTTCGGCTTCTACAACGACCCTGAAATGGACAAGCTGCTCAACGAGGCGCAGAACACCTTCGATGGGCCAGCGCGGGACGCCGTTCTGGCCAAGGCGCACACCAAGATGGTCGACGACGCTCTCTTCGTGTGGGTCGTGCATGACGTGGCACCGCGCGCGCTCAGCCCGAAGGTCAAAGGCTTCGTCCAGTCGCGCAACTGGTTCCAGAGCTTGGCGCCGGTGACTGTCGACAAATAGGAATCGCCGAGCCGCATCTGATCTGTCACAGTTGCGGCTCGGCACACTCTGGAGCTGGCCACTCCAACGCGGAGACAAGATCGGGTGCTCGGTTACGCATTGCGCCGCCTTCTGTACGTAATTCCGATCTCGCTTGGCGTGACGATGCTGGTCTTTGCTCTGGTGCATTTGGCGCCAGGCGATCCGCTGAATGCTGTGGTCGCGCCCGACGCGCCCGCCAGCGTCGTGGCCAAGCTCAAGGCCGACTACGGTTTCGATCAGCCCTTGCCCCTGCAGTATTTGCAATGGTTGGGCCGCACGGTTCGCGGCGATCTGGGTCTGTCGGTCGTCAACAGCAGGCCTGTGCTCGATCAATTGATGATCGCGGTGCCCAATACCTTCATCCTTGCCGTCGTGGCGACGCTGATCGGTTTCACGCTCGGTGCCCTGCTCGGCGGGCTGGCCGGCTACTTCCAAGGCACCTGGATCGACAAGTTCGCCACCGGCTTCGGCGTCGCCGGCGTGTCGGTTCCTCACTACTGGCTCGGCATGGTGTTGGTCATCATCTTCGCCGTCGAGCTGCACCTGCTGCCGGCGACGGGCATGGGCCCGGGCGGATCCAGCGGTTGGGAGTGGGATTGGGTCCATGTCCGGCATCTGATCCTTCCAGCCGTGACCTTGTCCGTCATTCCGTGCGGGATCATCACGCGCACGGTGCGGGCCATCGTCGCTGAAACGCTCTCGCAGGAGTTCGTGCAGGCGTTGCGCGCCAAGGGACTGCTCAACGGCCGCACGATGCTGCACGTCATCAAGAACGTGGCGCCGACCGTGCTCGCCGTGATGGGCCTGCAGCTCGGCTACCTGCTCGGCGGATCGATCTTGGTCGAAACCGTCTTCAACTGGCCGGGCACCGGGTTCCTGCTCAACGATGCGATCTTCCGGCGGGACATCCCGATGCTGCAGGGCACGATCCTCGTGCTGGCCATGTTCTTCGTCGTGCTGAACCTGATCGTCGATATTCTGCAGACCACCATCGATCCGCGTATGCGGCGGGGTTAGTGTGATGATCGAGAAATTCGCCAGCACGGGCTGCACGTTCAGGAGCGAATTTCTCGATCTGAATCACACGAGCAACTCTATGATTCTAGTGTCCCTTATGCTTCCGAAGTTCGCACTTGGACCTAGCATCGCGCTCTGGCGAACTTCGGAATCGGGACACTAGGAGAGCGCATGAATCTCAATACGCCCGTCGCACCCACAATCGATGTCGCTCAAGTCGTGGTGCAGTCGCGGGGCTATTGGGCGACGGTCTGGCAGCGCCTGCTGCGCGACAAGGTCACGATCTTCTTTGCCTGCGTGCTCCTGGCGATCGTCCTGTCGGCGATCTTCGCCCCCTTGATCGCGCCGCACGATCCCTACAAGGGCAACATCCTGCGCCGCCTGAAGGAGATCGGCTTTGCGGGCCATCCGCTCGGGACCGACGAGACCGGCCGCGACATGCTCACGCGCCTGCTCTATGGCGGACGGCTGTCGCTCTTCATGGGCGTGATGCCCGTCGTCAACGCGCTGATCATCGGCGGCGTCCTCGGCACCATCGCCGGTTTTGTCGGCGGACGCGTCAACATGCTCATCATGCGCTGCATGGACGTGTTCTACGCGTTTCCCTCCGTGCTGCTTGCCATCGCCATCTCTGGCGCGCTGGGCGCCGGTATCGGCAACGCCATCCTGTCGCTGACGATCGTGTTCATTCCGCCCATCGCCCGTGTGGCGGAAAGCGTCACGACGCAGGTGCGGTCGCTCGACTACGTTGAGGCGGCGCGCGCCTCCGGTGTCTCCTCGGCGCGGATCATCCGCGTGCATGTCCTGTCGAACGTGCTCGGCACCGTTTTCATTTACGCAACCGGCCTCGTCAGCGTCTCGATCATCCTTGCCTCGGGACTGTCGTTCCTGGGGCTCGGCACCAAGCCGCCGGAGCCGGAATGGGGGCTGATGCTCAACACGCTGCGCCAGGCGATCTACGTCAATCCCTATGTGGCGGCCCTGCCGGGCGTGATGATCTTCATGACGTCGCTCAGCTTCAACCTGCTGTCGGATGGATTGCGCTCGGCCATGGACGTGAGGATCTGACGTGGACGCTGCTTCGCCCACCACGCCACATGGCCTGCGCACCACGCCGCTCCTCGACGTGAAGGGGCTGCGCAAGTACTTCGCGCTCCGCGGCGGGCTGCTCAATCGGACGGTGGCGCAAGTCCAGGCCGTCGATGGCGTCGATTTCCAGCTCCTGGCGGGCGAGACGCTCGGCATCGTCGGTGAATCCGGCTGCGGGAAATCGACCACCGCGCGATTGCTCATGCGCTTGATCGAGCCCGATGCCGGCGACATCCGGCTCGACGGCAATCAGGTCGGTCCCGCGGAAGCCATGTCCGTACGCGACATGCGCCGCCAGATGCAGATGGTGTTCCAGGACAGCTACTCGTCGCTGAACCCGCGCCTGCCCTGCGAGGAGACCATCGCCTTCGGGCCCAAGGGCCACGGACTATCCGCAGCAGAGGCCAGCAAGCGCGCGCGTGACCTGCTCGCCAAGGTGGGCCTCGAGCCCAATCTCTTCATCCGCCGCTATCCGCACGAGCTGTCCGGCGGCCAGCGCCAGCGCGTGAACATCGCGCGGGCGCTCGCCCTCAATCCGCGCATCGTCATTCTGGATGAAGCCGTCTCGGCGCTCGACAAGTCGGTGCAGGCCCAGGTTCTCAATCTGCTGGCCGAGCTCAAGCGCGACCTGGGGCTGACCTACATCTTCATCAGTCACGATTTGCACGTCGTCGAATACATCTCCGATCGCGTTCTGGTGATGTATCTCGGCAAGGTCGTGGAGATCGGGCCGGTCGAAGCGATTCACGCCAATGCCCGCCATCCCTACACGCGCGCGCTGTTCTCGGCGATGCCGTCCAACGATCCCGACCGGCGCAAGTCGGAGCCGCCGCTGGTCGGCGATCCGCCCAATCCGATCAACCCGCCGTCCGGGTGCCGCTTCCATACGCGCTGTCCTTATGCCGAGGCCGTGTGCAGTGCCGTCGAGCCGAAGCTTGCCGACGGGCATATCGAGGTTGGCCATCTCGCCGCCTGCCACATGTCGATCTCCGGCTCCGGTCACAGCAAAGCCGTCGCGGGGGCTGCATGAGAGCACCGACCGAGCGGCCCCTGGTGGACGTGCAGGATCTCACCGTCCGCTTCGTCTCGCGCGATGCGACTGTCAATGCCGTGAATGGCGTGTCGTTCACGCTGGATCGCGGCGAGGCGCTGGTTCTCCTGGGCGAGTCGGGATCTGGCAAGTCCGTGACGCTGCGCGCGTTGATCGGGCTCAATCCGCGCCATCGCACCGAGCTTGGTGGCCGCATCCGCATCGGCGACGACGAGATCCACGCCATGAGCGAGCGCGAGCTGGCGGATCTGCGCGGCGGCAAGGTCGCCATGATCTTCCAGGAGCCGATGACGGCCTTCGATCCAGTCTTCACGGTGGGCGAGCAGATCACCGAGACCATCATCCGACACGAGGGCACGTCCCAGGCGGATGCAAGGAAGCGCGCTCTTGAGCTGTTCGAGCTGGTGCAGATCCCGTCGCCGCAGCGTCGCCTGAACAACTATCCGTTCGAGATGTCGGGCGGCATGCGCCAGCGTGCGATGATCGCGCTGGCGTTGTGCTGCCGGCCGAGCCTGCTGCTGGCCGACGAGCCGACGACCGCGCTCGATGCCACCGTGCAGATCCAGATCCTCCTGCTTCTGCGGCGTTTGCAGAAGGAGCTCGGCATGGCCGTGATTTTCGTCACGCACGATGTCGGCGTGGCGCTGGAGATCGCGGACCGGATCGCCGTGATGTACGCCGGTCGTTTCGTCGAGGCTGGGCCCGTGCGCGACATCCTGCGTACGCCGGCGCATCCGTACACGCGCGGCCTGTTCGCCTCCAATGTGGTGGCGGGCATGCGCGGCAAGCCCCTGCAGGCCATCAAGGGCTCGCCGCCCGACCTGACGAAGTTGCCGCCAGGTTGCAGCTTCGCGCCACGATGCACCTTGGTGCAGGCGCAGTGCACGGTTGCCGTGCCGGAGGAAGTGCCTGTCAGCACGCAGCATCAGGCACGTTGCGTGCTGGCGCCCCGCGCGGCTTGAGCGGCCGATCTAGCCGACTTTTTCCCAGATCATCTCGCGGTGTTGCGTGACGCCTTGCCAGGGCGAGGGCGGCGGGAACAGCGACATCCGCTCGCCGTTGAACACCACGCGCCGGACCTGGTCCGTATTCATGCGGTTCTCGTGCGCCGAGGCGTCCACGCGCGTAACGAGCGTCTTGCCGTCGAACGTGTAGTTGCCGCAGTAGGAATTGTATTCGCGCAGCGTCTCGCCGCTGGGCAGCGTCCGCCGGCTGTCGCAGAGCACCGAGAGCATCCGGCCGTTGGCGCCGAAGGTCACCGTTCCCATGGGCTCCGGGCCGTACGGCGCATGCATCGGCTCGCCCGCATCGTTCTTCGCGCGCGTCTCGACCAGGCGCCAGGTGCCGACAATGTCCTTCATGCGTTTCATCCTACGGTTATGGTTTTCAGCGCGGAGTATAGAGGCGCGTGACGGCATGGCGATAGCGCGGAGCGCATATCGCGGTTGCGCGGCCGCAAACCTCACCCGAGCGACAGACCCCCATCGACGGCGATCGCCTGGCCCGTGATGTGGCGCGCCGCCGGCGACAGCAGAAACGCGATGAGTTGAGCCACATCCTCCGGGTCGCCGATGCGGCCGAGCGGCGTGACCTCGGCCGCTTTCTTCCACGCGTCGCTGGAGAGGGCGGTGTGCCCACCGTCCTTCCGGGTGTAGCCGGGGATCACCGCATTCACCGTTACGCCATCCGCTGCAAGCTCGGCTGCCAGCGCACGGGCGAGCGCCTCGGCACCTGCTTTCGCAGCTGCGGAGGCCGGGAACAGGCCGCCGAGCACGAAGCGATGCGCCACGAAGGAGCTTACCACCACAACGCGGCCCTGCTTGGACGCAGCCAGTGCGGGCCGGGCCGCCTGCGCCAGATCGAAGAAGGCGCCGGTCATGGTCGCGTACGAGCGATCGACATCGGCGCGCGTCAGCTCGGAGATGCTGCGCTTGTCGGCGAAACCGGCGTTGGAAATCAGATGGTCGAGGCGGCCGCCGCAGCGTGCGAGCGTTTCCTCGACCAGCCTGCGCCCCGTGCCGGGTTCAGCGAGATCGCCGGTCAGCGTGACGGTCTCCGCGCCGAGCTCGGCACACGCTTTCGCGGTGGCCTGCAGCCGGGCACGGCTGTCCTCGCTGGTCGCACGGCCGTGCAGGGCGAGATGGCGGCAGCGCGGAGCAATCAGACGGGCTGTGGCGGCCCCGATCCCCGAGGCTGCGCCGGTGACGAGCGCGACGATTTCAGATTGAGCAGCGGTCATTTTTCAACCCATAGCTGTCAAACACATGCCGGCACGTCGGGCGCGGCCCTTGCCGATGACTGTATCAAGATCCCGGGCCCCCGGGGATGACTGGAGATCCGAGCCGGTCGGCCCGCGCCGCCCCGTCGCGCTTGCATCGCCCGTCCCGGGCAGCCTAGCTTGCCCCTGAGAGGCGATTCCATGTTTAACTGGTTCTCACGCAAATCTATGCCAACACAATCCCATCCTGTAGTCGCGGCGTTTTTCGAACCTCGCACTTTCAGCATTCAATACGTCGTCGCTGATCCCGACACGAAGCGCTGCGCCATCATCGATCCGGTTCTCGATTACGACGAAAAATCAGGGTCGGTCGCCACGCGGTCAGCCGATGCCATCCTGGAATACATCCGGGCGAACGGCTACACGCTCGAGTGGATCCTCGATACCCACCCGCATGCCGACCATTTCTCCGCAGCCGGCTACCTCAAGGACAAGACCGGGGCCCCGACAGCGACGGGCGCCAAGGTCGTCGAGGTCCAGAAACTCTGGAAGGCGCTCTACAACCTGGGCGAAGATTTTGCGACCGACGGTTCCCAATGGGACCGTCTGTTTGCCGATGGCGAACAGTTCCGCATTGGCAACATTCCAGTCGACGTGATCCATTCGCCGGGTCACACGCTGGCATCCATTACCTTCGTTGCGGGCGATGCCGCATTCATCCACGACACGCTGTTCATGCCTGATGGCGGCACAGCGCGCGCCGATTTTCCGGGTGGAGATGCGCATGCGCTGTGGCGGAGCATCCAGCGCATCCTGAGCCTGCCGGACGACACGCGCCTGTTCACCGGCCACGACTACAAGCCCAACGGGCGCAAGCCGGCGTGGGAGAGCACGGTCGGGGAGCAGAAGGCGAAGAATACGCACCTGCAGAAGGCCCCAACGGAAGCGGAATACGTGGCGATGCGCCAGGCCCGGGACAAAACGCTGCCGATGCCGAAGCTCATCCTGCATGCGCTGCAGGTGAACATCAGGGGCGGCCGTCTGCCTCCACCGGAGGCCGACGACAAGCGCTACCTCAAGATCCCCGTGGATGCCCTGCCGGGCGCCGCCTGGGGCGAGGTTTGAGAGTTCGGCCCGTCAACGGAAGAAGACAAACGTCACCAGCAGGAAGCACGGGATCAGGATGGCCCCGGACCAGGCCATGTAGCCAAAGAAGCTCGGCATCTTGATGCCGCGCTCCTCGGCGATGGCCTTGACCATGAAGTTGGGCGCGTTGCCGATGTAGGTGTTGGCGCCCATGAACACGGCACCGGCCGAGATGGCAGCCAGCGTCGCCGCCATCGTTCCCATGAGTGTCGCCGCATCGCCGCCCGCCATGTTGAAGAAGATCAGGTAGGTCGGCGCGTTGTCGAGGAAGCTCGATAGGATGCCCGTGAGCCAGAAGTACATGGCGTTGATCGGCTGGCCCTGGCCGTCGCTGACCATCTGGACGAGGGGCGCAAGCTTGCCGCCGAGGCCGGCGCGCAACATGGCGATGGCCGGGATGATGGTGATGAAGATGCCCGCGAACAGCTTGGCGACCTCGATGATGGGACCCCAGGTGAAGCCGTTGCCCTCGCGCGTCTCGCGGCGCGTGTAGCGCCAGGAGATCCAGGCAATCACCAGCAGCAGGACGTCGCGCAGCACGTTCTGCAGCTCGATCTCGATGTGGTTGACGGTGATGGAAACGCCGGGCTTCCACACGCCGCTCATGAGAACGGCAACGACGATCGCGCCGAGCAGACCGACGTTGAGCCATCCCTCGATCCGCACCCTGCTGTCGGGTGTCGGATCGGGCTTGGGCGGATAGTTCTCATCGATGTGAAAGAGGTAGCTGTCGAGCGCGTAGAACACGGCGAGCAGGATGACCGAGACCAGCAGCATCGGCAGGAAGAGGTGGACCGTCGGCCAGAAGAAGCTGACGCCCTTCAGGAAGCCCAGGAACAGCGGCGGATCGCCGAGCGGCGTCAACGAGCCGCCGATGTTGGCCACCAGGAAGATGAAGAACACGATCACGTGGGCGTTGTGCAGGCGGTTGTCGTTGGCCCGGATGATCGGCCGGATCAGCAGCATGGCGGCACCCGTCGTGCCGGTGACACTGGCGATCAGCGTGCCGATGCCCAGGATGCTCGTATTGAGGCCGGGCGAGCCATGCAGGTTGCCCTTGATCAGCACGCCGCCGGCCACCGTGAACAGCGCGAACAGCAGGATGAGGAAGGGGATGTATTCGAGGATGATCGTGTGCATCAGCTCGTAGATCGTGAACGAGCTGCCGAACAGGAGCAGGCACGGAAGGAGGAACGCCAGCGCCCATCCGGCGCTGATCTTGCCGTAGTGGTGATGCCAGACGTCGGGGGCGGCCAACGGCATGATGGCAATCGACAGCAGCATGCCGATGAAAGGAACGACCCACAGAATGCCGAGCTTGGCACCGTCGAGATGCGGCGCCTCGCCCGCCGCCCAGGCCGCCGAACCGAAACTCATCCCCAGGACTGCCGATGCAATCAGTACGGCAAAACTCAGTCTCCCCCATGTCAATCGCATGCGTATTCCGTCCCCAGTCGTGAGTGCCTGATTTGATCTTGATCGGATGCTGCGAGGGGCAGCATGCGGCGTCAATACGTTTCAGCCCGCCGCCGGCTGATCCATGGCCAGGGCCTCCTGCACGGCTGGGCGCTGCGACATGCGTTGGCGGTGCTCCATGAGCTTGGGGAAGCGCGAGGTATCCACACCTTCGCCGTCGACCCACTGAAACACGGTGAAGAGGTAGGGATCAGTGATCGTATAGGTGTCGCCCATCACCCAGGGGCCCTTGAACATCTGGCTTTCGATGAGGTCGTAGCACTCGGTGACGGTCTGCGGCACTTTGCGCTGCATGTCGGCGATGGCGGCGGGATCGTCCGCCCATCGCGAGGCGCGCCGGCGATGGGCGTGGGCCACGTGCACGGTGGCGCAGAGATAATTGTTGAAGGCCTGAACCTGTGCAAAGGCGAACGGATCATCGACCGGCGCCAGGCGCGTCTTCGGGAAACTTTGCGCGACGAAGGCGAGGATCGCCGGTGTCTCGGTGATGACGCCTCTGTCCGTCGCGAGCGCCGGAACGCGGCCCTTGGGGTTCACCGCGAGATACTCGGGCTTGCGCTGGTCCGTCGCGCCGAAGTCGAGGCGGACCGTCTCATAGGGAGCTTTGGCTTCGCGCAAAGCGATGTGCGACGCGAGCGCGCATGTCTTGGGGGCGTAGAAGAACTTGAGCATCGCCGGCTCCTGACCAGTTTGAGCTGTTTGTTTCTTGGCGCTCCCTAGAGGCTACACGACGGTGCCGGCCAGGCAAATTGCTATTGGAAACTCTGCGGCTTTGCGATCTACGATAGCACGAGAGACTTCTTGGCCCGGCTTTGGGCTCGTTTGAGGAACGCCATGGCGACAGATCATCCGAATGCCCGAAGCCTCGGGGCGTTCATTGCCGGGCAGGCCGCGCGCGATTGCCCCGACGCTGTGCTCGACGCGGGACGCCTATGCCTCGCGGACTGGATTGCCGTCAGCGTCGGCGCGCAGGCCGAGAGCGCCGGGCGGGTCGTGCGCGAGGTCGTGGCCAAGTCGCGTGCGCCCGGCCGGTCGACGATCCTATTCGGCACACCTGCATCGGCGTCCTCGGCGGCTCTGGCCAACGGGACACTCGCGCATTGCCTCGATTTCGATGACACGCATGTCGGCTCCAACACGCACACGAGTGCGCCCGTATGGGCCGCAGCGCTGGCAGTGGCGGAGGATCAGGACGCGTTGGCAGATTTGATGCTGCGGTCGTTCATCACGGGTTTCGAAGTTGCGGCACACGTCGGCCTGGGCATGGGACAGCCTTTGACGGCACGCGGCTGGCACGCCACTGGTACGTTCGGCCGCATTGGTGCTGCGGCGGCATCCGCAGCGCTCCTGAAGCTCGACAGCGCGAGCGCCGTCAATGCGCTGGCGCTGGCCGCGACCCAGGCCGGCGGCCTGACGGGATCGTTCGGCACCATGGCGAAGCCGTTTCACGCGGGCAAAGCTGCGAGCGATGGCGTGTTGGCCGCTGAGCTGGCCGCCGCCGGGTTCGTTGCAGCTCCGGGCGTGCTCGAGCCCGGCGGCGGCCTCCAGCGTGCGCTCGTGCAGGATGGCGGCGCGCAGATCAAGCCCTTTGCATTCGAGCATTGGGAAATCCTGAAGAACAGCTTCAAGCCCTACGCCGCGTGCCATCTCGTGCACCCGGCCGTCGACGCGGCCCGAAGCATCGGCGTCCCCGTGGAGAAGGTCCGGCGCGTGCGCGTGCATGTCTCGCCCCTCGCCATGCAGATCACCGGTCACACCGACGCGCGCCCAGTGACGCCGCTCGCGGCCAAATTCGACCTGCGCTACTGCGTGAGTCTGGCCCTGCACGGCAGGACGCTCGCGTCGCGCGACTTCCTCGAGCCCTGGCGCAAGGACGAAGCCGTGATCGTCACGGCCGCTTTGGTGGAGCCCAATCCAGATCCGCAGATGGGCTACGCGTCCGCACGCCTCGAGGTGGAAACCACGGATGGCGCAACGCTGGTCAGGCCCATCGAGACCGCGAAAGGCCATCCCGGCAACCCGATCACCTGGGACGACATGTGGGCGAAGTTCGAGAGCCTGGTTTCGCCGAGCCTCGGTGCGCAAACCGAGAGCCTGTTCGCGGCGATCCGCAATCTCGCGCGCGACGAGCGGCGTGACAGCTTGCGCGCCATCACGGCGACGCTGGGTGCGCTGACGCACTGACACACGGCATTTTCAATCCACCGCAATCCGAGAGAGCACGCACATGGAAACGATTGGCTTCATTGGCCTTGGCCGCATGGGGCGCCCGATGGCCTCCAACTTGTGCCGCAAGGGCTTCCGCCTCGTCGTGCACGACATCAACACGGCGGCTGTCGCCGAGCTGGAGCAGCTTCAGGCGAGTCCGGGACAGAACGTGGCCGATGTCACGAAGCGATCCGGCGTCATCGTCACCATGCTGCCCAACTCGCAGATCGTCGAGCAGGTCGTGACCGGCGCCGATGGCATCCTCGCACACGCGAAGCCCGGCTCCTTGATCCTCGACATGAGCACCATCGATCCGCTGGTGACGGACAGGCTTGCACAAGAAGCAGCCGCGCGCGGCGTGAGCTTCGTCGATGCGCCGGTCGGGCGCCTGGCCAGTCACGCCGATCGCGGCGAGTCGCTGTTCATGGTCGGCGGCGCGGATGCGGATGTGGCGCGCATCAGGCCGCTGCTCGAGGCTATGGGCAACACCGTCTATCATTGCGGCGGCGTCGGCACCGGGACGCGCACGAAGCTCGTCAACAACTACCTGGCCGTCGTGTCTTGCCAGTTGAATGCCGAGGCGCTCGCCCTGTCGCAGCGCTTCGGCCTTGATCTCGAGCGCACGCTCGACGTGCTCTACGGCACGACAGCCGTGAACGGGCAGCTCAAGATCGCCTGGCCGACCAAGGTGCTCAAGGGCGACACGGAGCCCGGCTTCACGATCGACCTCGCGCACAAGGACCTCACGCTGATCGTGGACTCGGCGAACGCGGTGAAGGTGCCCATGCCGCTGGCGGCGGCAGCCCGCGAGGCCTTCAGCACGGCGCGCTCGCGCGGCTTCGGCGGCAACGACTTCTCCACCATGGTCGATGCGCTGTGCGACCTCGCCGGCATCAAGAAGCCGCGTCTTCCAAGCTGATCTATTTGATCAGGGTGATGATGTCCCGGAACCGCGGATGCTCTGCGGTTTCGAGCCATTCGAAGGCCACCATCTCGGTGGTGACGATCTCGGCGCCGTGCCGCTCCAGCCTGCGGATGGCGGTCTCCTTGCTTTCCGCACGGCGCGAGCCCAGGGCATCGCGCACGAGATAGACCTTGCGTCCGGCGTCGAGAAGTCCGAGCACCGTCTGAAGCACGCACACGTGTGCTTCGCAGCCGGCCACGACGAGCGCGTGATCGGGTGCCAGCCGGTCGAGGAAGCCCGGCGCGCGGACGGCATCGAAGGTCATCTTGTGAGCGACAGCCGTGTCCGGCGCGGTCAACTCCGGCACCGTCGGCCCGAGGCCCTTCGCATTCTGCTCCGTGAACAGCACCGGCACGCCGAGAAGATGCGCGGCATCGATCAGGCGCCGTGCATTGGCGACGGCTACGTCGCCCTGGTCGATGGCCGGCATGAGCCGGCTCTGGAAGTCGACGATCAGCAGCGTCGATGACCGTGCGCTGATGGTCAGCATGGCTTCACCTCTCCCGCTTCAGCTGCCCGATCCGATCGTCGAGATAGCGATCCATCAACGTTGCCGCCGAGGCGCCGAACATACGGATGCGCCCGGTATGCAGCAGGAGCAACAGTCCCGTCGCATGCGCGAAGGCATCCACCATCAGCAGGTTGGCATTCGTCCTCGAGGCGCCAAGCGCTTCCGCGGCCTCCGCGATCGGCCGGAGTGCCGTATCCAGCGCGGCGTTCAGCTCCTCGTCGCGCTTGCGGCCCAAGCCGGCCGGCTTCATGCCGCCGCGAAAGAGATAGAATCCAAGATCGAGGTCGCGAGGATTTTCGGCGTAGAACCGGAAGAAGGCCGTGGCCGCCGCGCGAAGCCGTGCCTCGGGATTGCGGGCCTTCTGCACCGCGCCGTGCACGGCCTGGCCGAGTTGCGCCAGCGAGCCCTGCAAAACCTGCGCGTAGATCGCTTCCTTGGAGTCGAAATGGAAATACAGGGCCGCGGGCGTATAGCCGGCGCGCGCTGCGATGGCGCGCAGGCTCGCGCCCTCCAGGCCTTCCGCCTCGAACACCTCGCGGGCAGCCTCCAGGATGAGGCTGCGCTTGTGCTCGCCGGCGGCGACCCGCCGGCCGTTGCGCCGCTGTTCCACGCGCCCGACCGATTGCTCTCTTGCTTTCAGATTGGAAATCTAACAGTGTTAGATTGTTCTCACAAGCCTCAGGAGAGCGCCGATGCTGATGACGGCCGACGACTACCGGGAGTCGCTGCGCGCCTACAAGCCGCGCGTGTTCATCAACGGTGCGGCAATTGCCAGTGTCGCCGACGAGCCGCTGCTCGCACCGGGCATTGCCGGCGTCGGCGTCACCTACGACTTCGCCCACAAGGCCGAGCATGCCGTGCTCATGACGGCCCGCCAGGGCACGTCGGGCAAGACCGTCAATCGCATGCTGCACATCAACGAGACCTCGACGGATCTTCTCTACAAGCTGGAGGCGGTCAGGCTCGTCTGCAAGACATCCGGTTGTGCGCAACGCTACCTGACGCACGATGCGCTGAACGGCATCTTCCAGGCCACCCGGCGCACCGATGACGCCCACGGCACGGACTATCACCAGCGCTTCCTCAACTACCTGCACGAGGTCCAGGACCGTGACCTGACGCTCGGCGTCGCCATGACCGACGCCAAGGGCGATCGCTCGAAGCGCCCGGGCCTGCAGGCGAACCCGGACGTCTATGTCCACATCACCGGGCGCCGTCCCGACGGTATCGTCATCCGCGGCACCAAGGCCATTGTCACCGGTGCGCCCTACATGCACGAGTTCCTGGTCATGCCCTGCCGGACCCACACCCGGGAGGACAGGGAGTTCGCCGTCTGCTGCGCCGTGCCGGTCGATGCACCGGGCGTGACCATCGTCGCCCGTCCCGCCGGCCGCCCCGGCGAGGCCGCCGCCAAGTTCTCGGCGAAGTACGGCCAGTCGACGGGTGTCGTCATCTTCGATGACGTGTTCGTTCCGCACGATCGCGTGTTTCTCGCCGGCGAGACGGAGGAGGGCGGCTTCCTCACGACGTCCTATGCAACGCATCACCGCCATTCCTGCATTGGCGCGCGGGCGGGGTTCGGCGACCTCCTGATCGGCGCCGGTGCCGTGATGATCGAGGCCAATGGCCTCGATGCCGACCGCCACGGCCACATTCGCGATGCCATGGTCGAGCTCATCACCATCACGGAGAGCTTCTTTGCCTGCGGCGTCGCCTCGTCGGTGTACTGCACTAAGGACCCGGCCGGATCGGTCATGCCGGATGCCGTGTTCTCCAACATCGGCAAGCTGCTGCTGGCGACCAAGATCTACGACATGCACAAGATGGCCCATTATGTCTCCGGCGGGCTGATCGTGGCTCTGCCAGGTCCCGACGAGGATCACAATCCCGAGACGCAGGCCTCGCTGTCGGCGGTCCTGGCCGGACGTCCCGACATCGGCGCGGAGCAGCGGCTGGAGGTGGCGCGCCTCATCGAGGATCTTACCATCTCGCACCAGGGTGGTTGGTATTCGTTGATCTCGCTGCACGGCGGCGGCTCGCCGGAAGCCATGAAGCGCGAGATCTGGCGCAACTATCCTGTCATGGAGAAGGTGGAGCTGGTGGAGCGCCTGCTGGATCGCGGCGTGCTCGATACGGGACAGCGCGTCTCCAAGCAGCCGGGACGGTGCTGCGCCACGGGCTGCGAGGTGCCGACGCTGCCTACGGCAGCCGAATAGCGCTGTCGCTGTTTGGAGCTTGTGGTGCCGGCTGAGGGACTTGAACCCCCGACCTACCGCTTACAAGGCGGTTGCTCTACCAGCTGAGCTAAGCCGGCTCCGTGCGCCCGTATATATCGGCGTGCGATCGATGACGCCAGCCCCGCCGATCGATGCATGTGGGCGGCGATGGGTCGTGCTTGAAGGTGATTTCCCCTTGCGTTAACAAGAACACGGCGATTGGGGTTACTCACGGGGAGCAGAATGCGCCGACACCTCCAGCACCGCTCATGACGGGAACCCGCAGGGGGAGCTTGCCTCCCGTCGTTCCCGCAACGGCCCGTCGCCTCGGAAAGTCCAGAAATTCCAGGAGCATCGCATGGTGACGATCGCCGTCACACCGGAAGAGGCCGGCGAGACGCGCGTGGCGCTGTCTCCGGAGACGGCCCGAAAGCTCACGGCTCTCGGGGCCACGGTCAAGGTGGCCAGTGGCGCCGGCGCGCGGTCCCGGTTCTCCGACGCGGCCTATCAGGCAGCGGGCGCGACTGTTGCTGCGAGCCCTGCCGAAGCTGCCGCGGGCGCCGACATCCTGCTCAAGGTGCGCCGGCCATCGCCCGACGAGGTCAAGGCGCTGAAGCCCGGCGCCATCGTCGCCGCCATGATCAATCCCTTCGATGACCGCGCGGGCCTCGATGTGCTCGCCGGCGCCGGTGCCAGCTTGTTCTCCATGGAGTTCATGCCGCGCATCAGCCGCGCGCAGTCCATGGACGTGCTGTCGAGTCAGGCCAACCTCGCGGGTTACAAGGCCGTGGTCGACGCAGCCGCCATGTTCGAGCAAGCCATGCCGATGATGATGACGGCGGCCGGCACCGTGCCCGCAGCCAAGGTCTTCGTCATGGGTGTCGGCGTTGCCGGTCTGCAGGCCATTGCCACAGCGCGCCGCCTCGGCGCCATCGTCTCGGCCACCGACGTGCGCCCGGCGACGAAAGAGCAGGTCGCCTCGCTAGGCGCCAAGTTCATCGCCGTCGAGGATGATGAGTTCAAGCAGGCGCAGACGGCCACGGGCTACGCCAAGCCGATGTCGGAAGCTTACCAGAAGAAGCAGGCCGAGCTCGTCGCCAACCACATCAAGGGCCAGGACGTGGTCATCACGACGGCGCTCATCCCGGGCCGCCCCGCACCCAAGCTGATCTCCCGGGCCATGGTCGAGAGCATGAAACCGGGCTCGGTCATCGTCGACCTCGCCGCCGAGCGCGGCGGCAATACCGAGCTGACGCAGCCGTCGCAGATCATCGAGCACAACGGCGTGCGCATCTCCGGCAAGCTCAATCTGGCCGGCGAGGTGCCGGTCAACGCCTCGAGCCTCTATGCCAAGAACCTTCTCACCTTCCTCGAGCTGATGATCGACAAGAAGGAGAAGGCGCTGAAAGTGAATTGGGACGACGAGATCATCAAGGGCACGCTGGTGGCCAAGGACGGCAAGATCGTTCACCCGAGCCTCGTATCGCAGGGAGCGTGAGATGACGCAGGTCGTGTTTGGCTCAGGCAGGACCAACTTGCACAGATCGTCCCCCTCCCCGTCGCGCCGAAGGCGCGCCTTCGGCACGACGCGGGCAGGGGTTAGGGGTGGGGGGACGCCACAAGCGCTGCGCCTGCCTCTTCACCCCACCCCCGGCCCCTCCCCGTCAAGGGGAGGGGGGATCCGAGGACGAAGGCTCGCTTCAGCGATCGTCTCGATGCTCTTTGGTCTGCTTCCTACCACCGCCTTCGCCGCTGGCGGCGGGGACGTCTCGCCGTTCGTCTACCAGTTCATGGTGTTCGTGATCGCCATCTTCGTCGGCTATTACGTGGTGTGGAGCGTGACGCCGGCGCTGCACACGCCGCTGATGTCGGTCACCAACGCCATCTCGTCCGTGATCGTGGTCGGCGCGCTCCTGGCCGTCGGCGTTTCGCTGGTGGCGCAAGGCAGCGCGCTGGCGAAGACCTTCGGCTTCCTCGCCCTGGTCATGGCCTCCGTCAACATCTTCGGCGGCTTCCTCGTCACGCAGCGCATGCTCGCCATGTACAAGAAGAAGGAAGCGCCCAAGAAATGAGCGCTCGCCGCAGCGATCCGGCCAGGCCCGGCAGGGCGCGCATGGCGATCGCCATGGCGTTGGCGCTCGCGCTGTTGCCTTGCACGGTGTTCGCGCGCTCGCTCGACGAGACCGAGAAGGCATCGCTGGCGGCTACGATCGAGAGCTTCGACGCTGCCATGCGCGCTGCGAACTATGTACGGGTGGCCGAGACCGTGCCGCCCAGGGTGATCGACGCCATTGCCCTCCGCAGCGGGGCGGAGCCGAAACAAATCGTCGCCGTGATGATCCAGGTGATGCAGCAGACGCTGCAGGGCGACACCAAGATCGAGTCGTTCGGCATGGATCTCGGGGACGCCGACCACAGGGAGCTCGCCAGCGGCGCGCCCTACGTCCTTGTCCCGACCGAGACGGTCATCGTGACCGGTGGCCGGCGCTTCAGGTCGAAGTCGCATACGCTGGCCTTGCTCGACGACGGCAGGTGGTTCCTCCTGCGCATCAACGACGTCGCCCAGCTCCAGATCCTGCGCGACGTCTACCCTGAGTTCTCCGGCGTTGTCTTTCCCAGCGGCTCTACAGAGATCTTGACCCCATGAGCGCCAATCTCGTCGCACTCTTGTATCTCGCCTCGGGCGTGCTCTTCATCATGGCGCTGCGCGGGTTGTCGAGCCCCGAGACATCGCGAGCCGGCAACACCTACGGCATGATCGGCATGGCCATCGCCGTGCTGACGACGCTCGGCCAGCTCGGCACGCTGGACTCGCCCGTGACGTGGCTCCTGATCCTGGCTGGCCTCGGCATCGGCGGCGGCATCGGCGCCTACACGGCCCGCCAGATCCCCATGACGATGATGCCGGAGCTGGTCGCCGCCTTCCACAGCCTCGTCGGCCTGGCCGCCGTATTCGTCGCGGCCGGCGCGCTGTATGCACCGGAGGCCTTCGGCATCGGCACGCGCGGTAACATCGCCGGCGCCAGCCTGCTCGAGATGTCGCTCGGCGTCGCCATCGGCGCCATCACGTTCACGGGCTCGGTCATCGCCTTTGCCAAGCTGTCCGGGCGAATGTCCGGCAAGCCGATCATCCTGCCGGCGCGGCACGCCATCAACATCGGCCTCGCGGTGCTGCTGGTGGTGCTCATTTACATGTTCTGCCAGTCGGGCGGTTCGGCACCGCTGTTCTGGCTGATCACGCTCGCCGCGCTGGTGTTCGGCGTCCTCATCATCGTTCCGATCGGCGGCGCCGACATGCCTGTCGTGATCTCGATGCTCAATTCCTACTCGGGCTGGGCCGCCGCCGGCATCGGTTTCACGCTCGGCAACATCGCCCTCATCGTCACCGGCGCGCTGGTCGGCTCGTCGGGTGCGATCCTGTCCTACATCATGTGTAAGGGCATGAACCGCTCCTTCATCTCGGTGATCCTTGGCGGCTTCGGCGGCGAGACCGCTGGCCCGGCCGGCACGGCGGAGCAGAAGCCCGTCAAGCTCGGCTCGGCGGAGGATGCGGCCTATCTCATGAAGAATTCCGGCAAGGTCATCATCGTGCCGGGCTACGGCATGGCGGTGGCGCAGGCCCAGCACGCGCTGCGCGAGATGGCCGACAATCTCAAGAAGGCCGGCGTCGAGGTGAAGTACGCCATCCATCCCGTTGCTGGTCGCATGCCCGGCCACATGAACGTTCTCTTGGCCGAAGCCAACGTGCCCTACGACGAGGTGTTCGAGCTTGAGGACATCAACAACGAGTTCTCCCAGGCCGACATCGCCTATGTCATCGGCGCCAACGATGTGACGAATCCCGCAGCCGAGGAGGACAAGTCCTCGCCCATCTACGGCATGCCGGTGCTGCAGGTGTGGAAGGCCGGCACGGTGATGTTCAACAAGCGCTCGCTGGCGTCGGGCTACGCCGGCATCGACAACCCGCTCTTCTACCGCGACAACACCATGATGCTTCTCGGCGACGCCAAGAAAATGACCGAAGAAATCGCCAAGGCCATGGCGCACTGATGGCATTGACCAGCTTCGCTGACGATGGCGTTGCCGTTATCGAAGCTGTGGTGTCTGAGACGACATTGGCTCGCCTGCGTGGTTTGCAAGAATTTTCGGACAGCATTCTGCCTGGACAGCGATCGTTCCAGATTGCTGCTCCGGTTGCGGGGCTCATTGGCCGGGAAGGTGTGCTCACTGATTTGGCAACTCGTCTGACCGGTCAGATCATTCGTCCTGTGCGCGTGCTCTATTTCGACAAGAAGCCAGGCGCCAATTGGGCCGTGCCGTGGCACCAGGATCGGACCATCGCTGTCGCCGGCCGGATCGATGTTCCAGGCTACGAGACTTGGAGCATCAAGGCCGGTATCGATCATGTCGAACCACCCGAAGACGTTCTTCGAAGAACGGTTTCGTTACGCTTGCACGTCGACGATTGCGATCAGGATAACGGCCCGTTGTTGATCCTTCGCAGCTCATTCCGCTTGGGCCGCGTTACTTCGAGTGACATCAAGAAGCACGTCAGCGAAGGTCATATCTCAGCTTGCTGTGCAAAAGCAGGCGACGTTGTCGCGATACGCGGTCTGACAATTCACGCGTCCGAACGTTCCTTGCAGCCAAGCCGCCGGCGCGTCCTTCACGTTGATTTCGGGCCTCCTAGTCTACCGCACGGATTGGACTGGGCCTTGCCCTGCGTCTTCTGAATCATTTTTTGGGGACTGCATGAGCCCGGATTTGTTTTCCGAGCGCCCGAGGACTCATCCACATTCTCAAGTGTCATCCCGGCATTTATTGCCGGGACCCATCGCACCACGAGCACGGGGTACGTGAGTATGTGATGAGGTCCAGCACATTTCCGGCGCCTGAACTCGCGGACGGATGGGTCCCGGGGACAAGCCCCGGGATGACACCGAGAGTGCGGTGTATCTCACTGCATTGGATGCACCGCCCATCCCCACTCTCCGTGTCATCCTCGCGCTTGTCGCGAGGACCCATCGACCCGCGAATTCGATGGGTCGTTTGAGGTGAGGCGTTGCAAAACCGTATCTGCGGTGGGTCCTCGGACCAAGTCCGAGGATGACATCCGTGGGTGTGGCACGGCTGCTGAGCGCTCTAGTGCTTGCAGTCCGTCGATGAGGCGCAGTCCATCCCTCCTCTCAAGTGTCATCCTCGCGCTTGTCCCGAGGACCCATGCTTCCGCGACTCCGAAAGAGAATTGGCAACCTGTGACCGGCCATCTGCATCCCCGGACGGCACGCGGTCATGCCGAAGGCATGAGGCGCGTGCCGAGCCGGGGGTCTTTCCCGATAGTATCGGGCACTATCGTGCACAAACATATCGGGTGAAGATACCGGATGGCCGCGTGGTCGCGGCGGAGCCGCGCTTCGCGTGGTCGCGGCGGAGCCGCGCTTCGCGTGGTCGCGGCGGAGCCGCGCTTCGCGTGGTCGCGGCGGAGCCGCGCTTCGCGCGGACCGCGCCGCCCCCGGGAACGCAACTGGGGACATCTGGAGCCGGTCGCAAACACCTTCGCCCTCGGCAGGCATTGCCCCAAGGTTGATCATCGGCAATTGGAGCCGGGCGGTGCTGAGCCCGCTGGCCTATCGCGTTTTGATGGGCTCTGACCGCCCCGGCTCGCGGCATCCGGACCCTGGGTTTGGCGCTGCACCGGCCTGGCACCCGGCCAATCAGGGTGATCGGACTGCTGCCCCCGGTTCGCAGGCTGAGAGGCCGCACCGCGCGGAAACGCCCTCTCGTGAGCCGGGACGCCGCAACTATCGCGCACCCGCCAGGGCCGGGGATAAATGCTGCGCCGGAATTTACCGGCATGGTTAGCCGCAGCGCGCTACCGCGAGAACGTCGTCGCGCTCTGCGAGGTTGAGACCATCATGTTGTAGTCGTTGATCAGCCACGTCAGGTCGTTGCCGACACCGGCGCGCCGCGCATCGCCCTTGGTGCGCCCGAGCTTCTGGCGGAACTCGCGCAGCTTGCCGAGCAGATTGCGCGGGCTCGACTCGAAGACGAAGAACGAGTTGGGCGTTGCCGCCGAGTAGGCATCGAACTCCTTCACCGCCGCGGCGTAGCGGTCGAGCACCTTGTCGAACTGAGGCAGGTCGACGACCGGCGCCCGGTTGCTCGGCAGCAGGTCGATGATCGACTTCGCCTCGATCATGACATTGCGCACGTGCCAGCGTGCCTTGCGGCCCTCGGCCTGCTCGATGGCGGCGAGCTGCCGCCGGTCGAGATCGCCCTTCACGGCCTCCATGTCGCGCTCCAGCGCCTGGCGCTCGGTGAGGAACGCCTGGGCCGCCGGCGCCAGCTTCGCATGCAGGGCCTTGCCGCCCGCCATCTTGTCGCCGAGGTAGTCCTTGCGCTCGTAGTAGCCGTCGGCCTCGGTGATGAGGGGCGCGAGCTTCTCGTAGGCCGCGATGTAGCGCTTCACCGTCTCATCGAGCGCCGCGTAGGCCGGCGGCTGGCCCGTCGCCGCCAGCGCCTTGTCGATCTCCGAGCGCACGTCGTACAGGCTGTAGAGGCCGTAGACGATGCGCTCCTTGCCGGTCGGCCCTGTCTTCGTGTTGACCCAGCTCGCATAGCGCGTCCACGACTCCTGCGCGCGCAGCGTGCGGTTCATGAGCCCGATGTAGGCGTTGGTCTTGGCGATCGCCGCCTGCACGTCCTCGCCCTCACCGGGTTTGGCCGGCGCTTGCGCCTGCGCCGCGGTTGTCAGCAGGGCGAGAAATGCGGCGAGGATGAAGCTGCGGGTCACGAAGGCTCTCCGGCAAACAGGGCGTCGGCGACAACGCCCCAGCATAGCCGAAACTCCAGCCCCGCCAGCAGACCCGAAAAGGCAGTAGGCCGGTGTCGATGCAAGTCGATGACGACGGCAATCACCTTGGCGCGTTGCGCAAGCATCTCGATATTTGCCCGGTGCCAATTCTGCTCTATCGTGGCCCTGTTCTCAGGGCGGGGTGAAAGTCCCCACCGGCGGTATGCGGCGCAAGCCGCGAGCCCGCGAGCGCCTTCCATCGGAAGGGTCAGCAGACCAGGTGCGATGCCTGGGCCGACGGTTACAGTCCGGATGGAAGAGAACGTCGCTGCCTGTGCGCGCGTCGCACGGGCATGCGCGTGATCGCCTTGGGTGACGTGTCTGTCGCAGAAAGGAGATCACGATGACACACACCCGCTATGCCTTCGTCAAAGCCAACTGGCACGCCGAGATTGTCGACAGGGCCCTCGAGGGCTTCTGCGAGCTGATCCCGCCGGATCAGGTCGACGTCTTCAACGTTCCCGGCGCATTCGAGCTGCCGCTCCTGTCGCGCGATCTGGCGGCAAGCGGCCGCTACGCGGCGGTGGTCGCCGCAGCCCTCGTCGTCGATGGCGGCATCTACCGGCACGAGTTCGTGGCGAAAGCCGTCGTGGAAGGCCTGATGCGCGCCGGCATGGACACGGGCGTGCCCGTCCTGTCGGTGTCGCTGACGCCGCATCACTACCAGGAGACCGAGCATCATCGGCAGATCTTCCGCGCGCACTTCGTCAAGAAGGGGCGGGAAGCGGCCGAAGCGGCGCTGATCATCGGCAAGACACGGGCCGCACTCGCCGCCTGACCCTGGCAACGCAAGATCGCTTATCTCTTCCTTGTGGGAGAGATGAGCGATTTCCGTCAGCGGAACCGTCACCGCGGCACGTTGCGCAGGAATGTCCGCTCCTCCGCCAGGATGAACCGCTTCTCCTCCGCAAAGCGGAAGTTCGCGGCACCCTCCGGGTCCGTCTTCAACCGCGCACGATAAGCCTCATACGCCGCCAGACTCTCGAACGAGATCATGGCCATGGCGATGTTGTTGGTGCCTTCGTGCGGCAGGTAGTAGCCGACGAGATCGCCGCCGCAGCGCGGAATGATGCTGCCCCAGCGTGTGGCGTATTCCTCGAAGGCTGAGCGCTGGAACGGGTCAAGCGTATAGCGGATGCAGCAGGTGATGGTCATGGCTCTGGTCTCCACGCTGTCAGTAGTCTTCACCATGCCACATTGCACAGCGCGGACACTTCGCTTATCATCGAACTATGAAAACAGGACCCAATATTTCCCACGTGGCGTCCCTGGTCGGTGATCCGGCGCGCGCCAACATGCTGACGGCTCTGATGAGCGGCAAGGCGCTGACGGCCACGGAACTCGCGCATGAAGCCGGCGTGACGCCTCAGACCGCCAGCACGCATCTGGCGAAGCTCGAATCCGGCGGCCTCGTCGTGACCGAGAAGCAAGGCCGACATCGCTATTTCCAGCTCTCGGGCGAGGACGTGGCCGAGGTTCTGGAGGGGCTGATGGGGCTCGCCGCACGCGCCGGGCATCTGCGCACGCGCACGGGCCCGCGTGACCCTGCCTTGCGGCGGGCGCGCGTCTGCTACGACCATCTCGCCGGCGACCTCGGCGTTGGGCTTTATGACGGGCTCCAGGCAAAGGGCTACATCACGGACGCGCGTAGCGGCGTGGCGCTCACCGCCGCCGGTGCGCGATCGCTGGCCGAGTTCGGCATCGATCTGTCCCGCCTCGAGGACCAGCGCCGGCCGTTGTGCAAGACCTGCCTCGACTGGAGCGAGCGCCGTTCGCATCTCGCCGGCTCGCTCGGGGCAGCCCTGCTCGATCGCTTCTACGCGTTGAGATGGGCGCGCCGGGAAAAGGACAGCCGGGTCGTCACGTTCTCCCCCGCCGGCGAGCGTGAATTGCGGCAGCGCTTCAGCATCGCCCGCGAGCGATCCTGACGGCCGCCTCTAGACCCGCCCGTGGTCATCGCTTACGTCTCAGGCCATGTCGAACAGCACGCCATCAGGCCCGTCCGAAGGCCCGGTCTCGCCCGCTGAGGCCGAGGCGAGCGGCCCGCGCAAGACCGGGCCGGAGGTGATCGCCGAGCAGCTCAAGCTGCTGCCCGGCGGTCCCGGCGTCTATCGCATGATCGACGTGGCCGGTGACGTCATCTATGTCGGCAAGGCGCGCTCGCTGCGAGCACGCGTCTCCAACTACACGCGGCTCGGCGGGCACACCAACCGCATCGCCCGCATGATCGCGGCCACCGCGGCCATGGAGTTCGTGACGACGCGCACGGAATCCGAGGCGCTGCTTCTCGAAGCCAACCTCATCAAGCGCTTCCGCCCGCGCTTCAACGTGCTGCTGCGCGACGACAAGTCGTTCCCCTACATCTTCCTGACCGGCGATCACGAGGCGCCGCAGATCGTCAAGCATCGCGGCGCCCGCAATCGCAAGGGCGATTATTTCGGCCCGTTCGCGTCGGCCGGCGCCGTCAACCGCGCCATCAACACGCTGCAGCGCGCCTTCCTGCTGCGCTCGTGCACGGATTCGGTCTACGAGACGCGCACGCGTCCCTGCCTGCTGTATCAGATCAAGCGCTGCTCAGGGCCCTGCACGGGCGAGATCGCGCTCGACGCCTACGCTGAGCTCGTCGCCGAGGCGCGCAAGTTCCTGCGCGGCGAAAGCCAGGAAGTCCGCAAGCATTTGCAGAGACTGATGACAGACGCCGCCGACAAGCTCGAGTTCGAGCGTGCCGCCGGCTTGCGCAATCGCCTGCAGGCGATCAGCCACATCACCGCCGATCAGTCGATCAATCCGGAAGGCTTCGACGAGGCCGACGTCTTCGCGGCCTATCAGGAGGGTGGCCAGACCTGCATCCAGGTGTTCTTCTTCCGCTCGGGCCAGAACTGGGGCAACCGCGCCTATTTTCCACGCGCCGACCGCACGCTCCCTGTCGAGGAGGTGCTGGCGAGCTTCATCGCCCAGTTCTACGACGACAAGCCGGTGCCGCGCCTCGTGCTGCTGTCGCACGCCATTCCGGAGCGCGAGTTGCTTGCCGAGGCTCTGTCGTTGAAGGCCGACCGGCGCATCGAAATCCGCGTGCCGCAGCGCGGCGCCAAGACCGGCCTCGTCGAGCACGCGCTCGCCAACGCGCGCGAGGCGCTGGGTCGCAAGCTCGCCGAAAGCTCCTCGCAGCGTCGCCTGCTGGAAGGCCTGGCCGAGCGCTTCGCGCTGGCGCGTGTGCCGCGCCGCATCGAGGTGTTCGACAACAGCCACATCGCCGGCACGAATGCGGTCGGCGCCATGATCGTTGCCGGGCGCGAGGGCTTCGTCAAAGGCCAGTATCGCAAGTTCAACATGAAGTCGCAGGAGCTGACCCCCGGCGACGACTACGCCATGATGCGCGAGATGCTGACGCGCCGCTTCAAGCGCCTGCTCAGCGAGCACGATGCGCCCCAGGTCGCCGCCGCGCCCGCGACCGATGAACCGTCGGCGCACCTTGACGACACCGATACACAGGAGCCGTTGCAATCACGGCTGGAGCAGCCGGCACCACCGCCACGCAATCAGCGCGGCGCCGATTCCATCGCCTTCGGCGTCCTGCCGGCAGCGGCCCAGTCCACAAACCCTGCCGCGGACGACTTCGTGCCCGGCATCGAGGACGAGGGCGACGACGAGCCCGAGGCCATCGCGGAAGAATTCCCCTCGCGTCCCGATCTTGTCCTGATCGATGGCGGCCTTGGACAGCTCAGTGTCGCTCGCGATGTTCTGAACGACCTCGGGCTCGGCGATATCTGCCTCATCGGTGTTGCCAAGGGGCCCGATCGCGATGCCGGACGCGAGCATTTCCACATTCCGGGGCAGGCCAGGCCTGTCATGCTCGAGCCGCGCGATCCCGTGCTCTATTTCGTGCAGCGCTTGCGTGACGAGGCGCACCGCTTCGCCATCGGCACCCATCGCGCCAAGCGTTCCAAGTCGATCGGTCTCAATCCGCTCGACGAGATCGCCGGCATCGGGCCGACGCGCCGGCGCGCCCTGCTGAAGCACTTCGGCTCCGCCAAGGCCGTGAGCCGTGCGAGCGTCGAGGATCTGAAAGGCGTCGGCGGCATCTCTGACGACATGGCGCAGCGGATCTACGACTTCTTCCACGAGCGCCACGGCTGATACAGAACTTGCTCACGGCTCGTGGGTCCCCTCCTCATCGCGCCGGAGGCTCGCTTGCAACGCGATAGGGAATGGGAGAAGCAACAGGCGTTACCCTCGTGTCTTCACCCCACCCCGCCCCTCAATCGCGTTGAGGGCGACCCTCGCGGTCGTCATGGCGGAGCCATGCTTCGCATGAGGGGAGGGTGACCGCGCATGTTCGCCGCAACACTGAAACACTGAACGCCAGGGGCACTGCTAGACAGAACCGCCACTGATGATCGCACGTCAGTCACTCCTGTCTTTGAACCGCTCCTAACGCTGCAAGAACCTCCAGCATGCAGCCGTCACAATTCTCCATAACGTCGAAGTTGCTGAACCTCAGCACGGTGAAACCACGCCAGTGCAAGTGCGCATCGCGATTGGAATCCTTCCGCATCATCTCCGGCTCCGCGTGCTGCGCACCGTCGACTTCAATCAAAACGCGTTGCGACAAACACGCAAAATCGACGATGTAGCCTTCAAGAGGGACCTGACGGCGGAAATGATAGCCCTGCTGTCTCAGGAGCCTCAGCTCCAGCCACAATTTTTCCTCGGTGACAGTCAGGTTCTTGCGCAAGTGGCGCGCGAGAGCATTGGCCATGTCGCATCTCCCGCCATTCGTTGCGAATGTACGCTCCTCCATCTTCGCGCGGCAAACGATGTCTCCTGAACAGGCCAAGGTTGTGTGGGTCCCCTCCCCAGCGGGGAGGGGTCAGGGGTGGGGAGAGCACACAAGTATTGTACTCGCGTCTTCACCCACCCCACCCGCTACTGGCATTGCGGGCGACCCTCCCCGTCGTCACGGCGATCCGTGCTTTCAGCATGAGGGGAGGGTGGTCAGAGTACTCTGGCACACCCGTGACGGCATGAGGCGGATGAGCAAGTACTCCGTGCACGCACGAAATATTGAACTGTTCAGCTGCATTTCCCCCCCAGCGGGGAGGGTGGTATCACTGCAGGTAGCGGTTAGGTGCTTACGACGTGAGGCGTCAGAAAACTTCTGCGGCGATCCTAAACCAGCACCGGCTGCTTCGCCTGTTCGCCGACGCCGAAGACGCGGCGGTAGCGGGCGATCTCGTCGGCCGGCCCGACGGCCTTCAGCGGGTTGTCCGAGAGCTTCACCGCCGGGGTGCCGTTGGCCGAGATCACCTTGCAGACGATGGAGAAGGGATCGAGCCCGCCGTTCGGGCCGAGGCCGCGGAAGTCGTTGGTCAGGAACGTGCCCCAGCCGTAGCCGATGCGAATGCGGCCGGCAAAATGGCGATGGATCTCCTCGATCAGCTCCACATCGAGCCCGTCGGAGAAGATGGCGAGCTTCTTGCGCGGGTCCTGGCCGCGTTTCTTCCACCAGGCGATGGCCAGCTCGCCGCCGGCAATCGGATCGCCGGAATCGACCCGCACACCCGTCCAATGCGTCATCCAATCGGGCGCTTTGTCGAGGAAGCCTTCGGTGCCGTAGGTGTCGGGCAGGATGATGCGCAGATTGCCCTCGTAGTCGTCCTGCCAGTCGGCCAGCACGCGATAGGGCGCGTTGGCGAGCGCACGATCATCCTGCGCCAGCGCCGAATAGACCATGGGCAGCTCGTGCGCGTTGGTGCCGATGGCTTCGACCTCGCGCCGGAGCGCGATCAGGCAGTTGGATGTGCCCGAGAACGAGGTCCCGAGCCCTTCGATCATCGCCTGCACGCACCAGTCCTGCCACAGGAAGCCGTGCCGGCGCCGCGTGCCGAAGTCGGCGATGCTGAGGCCGGGCAGCGTCTTGAGTCTCTGGATCTTCTCCCACACGCGCGTCATGGCGCGCGCATACAGGATCTGCAGCTCGAACTTGCCCATGTCCTTGGTCACGGCGCGCGAGTGCAGCTCCATGATCACGGCCAGTGCCGGGATCTCCCACATGGTGGTCTCGATCCACGGCCCTTCGAAGGTCAGCTCGTACTGATCATCGCGCCGTTCCAGGTGGTAGGCGGGGAAGCGGAAGTCCTCGAGCCACTGGATGAAGTCGGGCGAGAACATCTGCCGCTTGCCGTAGAACATGTTGCCGCGCAGCCAGGTCGACTCGCCGCGCGACAGCGACAGGGAACGAATGTGATCGAGCTGCTCGCGTAGCGCACCTTCATCGATCAGGCGCGCGAGCGGCACGTTCTTGCTGCGGTTGATGATGCCGAAGGTGACGCGCGCATGCCGGTGCCGCCGGAAGATCGTCTGCGCCATCAGTAGCTTGTAGAAGTCCGTGTCCAGCACCGAGCGGACGATCGGATCGATCTTCCAGGTGTGATTGTAGACGCGCGTTGCGATGTCGGTCATGTGCCGCCTTCATGCTGACCGTAGCGGGATCAGACCTACGGATAGTGAAATGCTGGGCGCAATAAATCAACCGCTTGCCAGGCAACAAAAAAAGACCGCCGCGGTGGTCCGCGACGGCCTGTTCTGTCTGCCTTTGGACAGGGCTTAGAAGTCCATTCCGCCCATGCCGCCCATTCCGCCGCCCGGCATCGGGGGCATCGGCGCGTCCTTCTTCGGCGCCTCGGCGATCATCGCCTCCGTGGTGATGAGCAGCCCTGCAACCGACGCGGCGTCCTGCAGCGCGCAGCGCACGACCTTGGCCGGGTCGATCACGCCTTCCGCGACGAGATCGCCGTACTCGCCCGTCTGGGCGTTGTAGCCGAACGCATACTTGCTGTTCTCGAGCACCTTGCCGACAACAACCGAGCCGTCCTCGCCGGCGTTCTGCACGATCAGGCGAGCCGGCCACTGCAGCGCGCGCTTGACGATGGCGATGCCGACCTTCTGGTCGTCATTCTCGGTGCGCAGCTTTTCGAGGCCTGCGATGGCGCGCAGCAGAGCCACGCCGCCGCCCGGCACCACGCCTTCCTCGACTGCAGCGCGCGTGGCGTGCAGCGCGTCGTCGACGCGGTCCTTGCGCTCCTTCACCTCGACCTCGGTGGCGCCGCCGACCTTGATCACGGCCACGCCGCCGGCGAGCTTCGCCAGGCGCTCCTGCAGCTTCTCGCGATCGTAGTCCGACGTCGTCTCCTCGATCTGGGCCTTGATCTGCTTCACGCGGGCCTCGATGTCGGCCTTCTTGCCCGAGCCGTCGACGATAGTCGTGTTGTCCTTGTCGATGGACACGCGCTTGGCCTTGCCGAGCATGTTGAGCGTGACGTTCTCGAGCTTGATGCCGAGATCCTCGGAGATCACCTGGCCGTTGGTGAGAACGGCGATGTCCTCCAGCATGGCCTTGCGGCGATCGCCGAAGCCCGGAGCCTTGACGGCCGCCACCTTCAGGCCGCCGCGCAGCTTGTTGACGACGAGCGTCGCCAGAGCCTCACCCTCGACCTCCTCGGCGATGATGAGCAGTGGCTTGCCCGTCTGCACCACGGCCTCGAGCAGCGGCAGCATCGGCTGCAGGCCCGACAGCTTCTTCTCGTGGATCAAGATGTAGGGAGCCTCGAGCTCCGTCGTCATCTTGTCCGCGTTGGTGATGAAGTAGGGCGAGATATAGCCGCGGTCGAACTGCATGCCTTCGACGACGTCGAGCTCGGTCTCGAGGCTCTTGGCCTCCTCGACCGTGATGACGCCCTCATTGCCGACCTTCTTCATCGCCTGGGCGATGATGCGACCCACTTCCTTGTCGCCGTTGGCGGAGATGGTGCCGACCTGGGCGATCTCGTCGTTGGAGGTGACCTTCTTCGCCTTGGCCTTCAGTTCTTCGATGACTGCCCCGACGGCCTTGTCGATGCCGCGGCGCAGATCCATCGGGTTGGCGCCGGCCGCAACCGACTTGGCGCCTTCCTTGACGATGGCCTGGGCGAGGACGGTTGCCGTCGTCGTGCCGTCACCGGCGAGGTCCGCGGTCTTGGAGGCGACTTCGCGCAGCATCTGCGCGCCCATGTTCTCGAACTTGTCCTCGAGCTCGATCTCCTTGGCGACGGTGACGCCGTCCTTGGTGACGCGCGGGGCGCCGAAGCTCTTCTCGAGGACGACGTTGCGGCCCTTGGGGCCGAGCGTCACTTTCACGGCGTTGGCGAGAATATCGACGCCGCGCAGCATCTTTTCGCGTGCGTCTTGCGAAAAGCGTACGTCTTTGGCTGCCATATGAGGCTACTCCTGCTTTGGATGGGATGGAAACTGGCCGATCAGGCCGCGGCGCGGACGGAAGCTTTGCCGTCGATGACGCCGAGGATGTCGCTCTCCTTCATGATGAGCAGGTCCTGCCCATCGATCTTCACCTCGGTGCCGGACCACTTGCCGAACAGGACCTTGTCGCCCTTCTTGACATCGAGGGGGACGAGCTTGCCGCTCTCATCGCGGCCACCGGGGCCGACGGCGACGACTTCGCCCTGCATGGGCTTTTCCTTGGCGGTGTCCGGAATAATGATGCCGCCGGCGGTCTTCGTATCCTCTTCAATGCGGCGAACGACGACGCGATCGTGCAGAGGGCGAAACTTCATCACTCAACCCCTTTATTCGGCTATGCGTTTTTCGATTTCACCCCAAGCGCTGGGCGCTACGGGGGCGCTCGTCCCGGATTGGCGTATGCCGACCATGGGCAGGCCCTTGGGCTGCGCGAGCGGTATATGCGGGGCCTTCATTAGCACTGTCAAGAGATGAGTGCCAAAGAGCAGGCGGCGAAGCCGGAGCCGGGCCATTCCCGCGCCGGACCGTTAACGGAAGCTTGCCCCCTGCGAGGTGCCAGGGCCTTTGGCTCTCCGCTTCCGAAAATTTTCTCCGGGCGCCCTGAACCGATTTCGACGCCGTCGCGACACACGGGACAGTGGAGGCCACGCGGCCGTCCCCGAAATTCGACGTATCGAAGCCCAACGGAGAAACAGATGTTTGCTTCAGTAAAGTCTTTCAAAGTGCGCGGCGCCCTGTTTGGTCTTGCCACCGCGGCCCTGGCCATGGGTGCCACTGTCGGCGTTGCGGAAGCCAAGCACAAAAAGCATTTCGGCGTAGTGATTGATCTTGGCAGCCCTTATTACGGCTCGTATGGCTCATATTACGGCGGCTACGACTCCTGCCGTTGGATGAAGCGCCGGGCAATCCACACCGGCAGCTCCTATTGGTGGAAGCGTTACCACTACTGCATTTACGGATGACCGTTTCGGGTTCTGGCCATTAGCCGAAGGTCTTAATAGCCGCGTTCAGGCGCCGGGATATTCAGAAGTATCCGAAATGCGAAAACGCCCCGTCCTTTTCTGGACGCGGGCGTTTTCGATTGCATGCGGAGGCTGAGAAAGTCCGTGCGGTCTAAATTGTAAAGTCGCTGAGTTTTGCACCCTTGGCGAGTTTGGCGGCGAGCCACTTGGGCTGGCGTCCACGGCCCGTCCAGGTTTCCGACGGATTGTCCTTGTTGCGGTACTTGACTGCGACCTTGCCGCCTTTGCCGCGTCCGCCGCCGAAAAGCTCGGTAACTGTGAAACCGGCATTCTCTGCCAGAGATGCGATCTTGTGTTTCAGCTCCGATCGCTCGCGTTCCTTCGCGTTCAAGATCGCTTTCTTGACACGTCCTTCGAGCTCGACCAGGTCTTTGAGCGACATCTTGTCGACGTTTACGCTCGCCATCTATTTAGCCTTTCTTGCGGGACTATTTATCCGATGGATCGGGTATAAACGCCGGAATTTCGAATTATACAAGCAATTTTATGCGTCACGCTTGGAATGGGAGATGCACCCTGTGGCGCGCGTGCGTTGAAACCACAACCGGTTCGCATGAGTAATTGCGCGGCAGCGCAATAAACCGGCATTTGCCGACGTTGAATGCCTGTTCATCTTCCTTGATCGTGCGCTGTTAGCAGCTCGCTTTTTATGCTGCTAACGCATTGAAAACCAGCATGAAACCAATTGAAGTCCGGAGCAATTGTCATATCCTGGGACGACCGAGTCGAATGCGCAATCGTCCACGGAGGCAATTGCATGGGCCAGAAGGATTTTGCCGCTCAGCTCAAAGGATTTAGTCTGACGACTGCTGAAATCTTCTACCGGATGCCGGATCATCCGCGGTTGATACAGACCTACATCTGGCAGGAATACGACCTGCATCCGTTATTTCCCCGCCTGAAAGACTTTCTCGATTTCTGGTCGGCCAATCTGGACGGCAAGCTCTATCGCATCCGGGTTGCGCATAAAGCGCTGCTGCACCCGCGCGAGTTCGAGTTCGTTTCCAGCGAATTTCGCCTGCACTGAAGGCCCGGAACGCCGTCCGGGTTTCTCACAATCTCGGGATGCCCCCCGGCATGGGTTGATATCTCGGCCAGTCCGCGCCAGCCTCTTCAAAAGGTTGGTTAAAAGGCCGAGGTCCCGCGAATGCCCTATTCCCCCTACCGGCCCGAGTTGATGGGCAAGGCCACGCTTGAGCCGTCGGGTGCGTTCGAGGCGGGATCGATGCAGTCGTTCACGCTGGTCTATGAAGCCGGGCCCTTCGGCCTCGATGACACCGGTTCCCTCAAGATCGGCTTTCGCTTCGCCACTGATTTCGGCCCCGTTCAGTTCGATAAGCCGGAAGCCCCCGGCTTTACGACGGCCGAGGCCTCCAACGGCGCCACGCTGGAGCTCAAATGGGAGTTCAAGCGCAACATCAGGCCCTGGAGCCGTTCGCTTTACATCGGTGTCGTGCGCGAGTTCCTGCGGCCCGGCGATACCATCACCGTGCGCTTCGGCGACCGCCGCTTCGGGGCCCCGGGCATCCGCCTGCAGACCTACTGCGAAAGCGCCTTCCGCTTCCAGGTGTTCGCCGATGCCATCGCCACCTACGACTACGTGCCGTTGCCGCACAGCCCGCGCATTCGCATCGTGCCTGGCCCAGGCGTGGCATGGCGCGCGGTCCTGCCGACGTTGGTGCGGGCCGGCGAGCCGTTCCGCCTCGGCGTGAAGGCCGAGGACAGGTGGGGCAATACCTCGGACCTTCCCGATCAGGATCTTCATCTGCGTCCGTCTCTGCCGGTCTCGGGCTTGCCGTCCATCGTGCGCAAGACGCGCGGCGCCTTTGCTGCCGTCGCCGATGAGCTGCGCGTGGCGGAGCCCGGTGATCTCGTCATCGACGTGCTCGATGACGCCGGCCAGCTCCTGTGCCGCAGCAATCCCCTGCGCATCACGGACGCCGCCGCCGATTGGGTGCACTACTGGGGCGACACGCACGGGCAATCCGACGAGACGCTTGGCACCAACTCGGCGCGCGACTACTTCCTGTTCGGCCGCGACAAGGCCTTCCTCGACGTCATGGGCCACCAGGGCAACGATTTCCAGATCACGCGCGCCTTCTGGAACGAGCTCAATGAGCTGACGGCGGAGTTCGACAAGCCCGGCAGCTTCGTCTGTATCCCCGGCTACGAGTGGAGCGCCAACACGGCGGTCGGCGGCGACCGCAACGTGCATTTCCGGCGCGAGGGCGAGGTCATTCACCGCTCATCCCATGCCCAGATCACCGATCCGGACGATTTCGCCGATGAAGCCAGCGACGCCCACACCGCCGACGTGCTGTTCTCCAAGCTGGCGGGCCGGGATTGCGTCGTCGTCGCGCATGTCGGCGGACGCTACGCCGATATCGTGCAGGCGCACGACGGCACGCTCGAGACCGCCGTCGAGGTGCACTCGGCCTGGGGCACGTTCGAGTGGCTGCTCTGGGACGCGTTGGAAAAGAACTATCGCGTCGGCATCGTCGCCAACTCCGACGGCCACAAGGGCCGGCCCGGCGCCTGCTATCCGGGCGCGTCGTTCTTCGGCAGCTATGGCGGGTTGACGTGCTTTCTCGCCGCGCGGCTCGATCGCGACGCCATTTTCGAGAGCATGCGGCGGCGGCACCACTACGGCACGACCGGCAACCGGATGTTCCTCAACGTCGAAGCCCACACCGTGTCCGATGCGGTCGTGTTTCATCGCGATCCGGCGCTGTTCGCCAACGCGCAGACATCGCGCGCGCGCCGGTTGATGATGGGCGATATCGCCCACGTCGATGACGAGGACATCACGCTCAATATCGATGTGCACGGCTCGGCCCCCATCGAGCGCATCGACATCTTCGACGGCCTGCGCATGGTGGAGACCGTGCGTCCCTATGCGGACAAGGATCTCGGTGCCCGCGTCCGTCTCGTCTATCAGGGTGCCGAATACCGCGGGCGTGCGCGCACGACGGTCTGGGACGGCCAGCTCACCATCGTCGGCAACGTCATCGATCGCGTGGCGATGTTCAACACCTGGAACCTCGATCGCGGCATCCAGCACCAGGACGCCAATCGCGTCAGCTGGAAAGCGGTCACGACCGGCAACTTCGGCGGCCTCGACCTGTGGTTCAAGAACGAGGCGCGCGGCAGCATCGCCTTCGAGACGCCCCATTGCCGCGGCTGCCGCGATATCCGCGCGCTCGGTGTCGACGAGCACGTGTTCTCGGCCGGCGGGCTCGACCGCGCCGTCAAGCTGTCACGGCTGCCCGAGCAGTTGACCACGACGCACATGCGGTTGAGCCGGCGGCTGGAGCTGCGCCGCCAGGGAGATACGCGGCTGTTCGTCCGCGTCACTCAGATCGATGGACATCGCGCCTGGTCGAGTCCTATCTATCTCTTCCACTAGAGCCGAGCCCCATGCCCCGCGCCATCCAGCGCTTCGAAGTCAGCCTCAAGGCTTTTGTCGTGCGCGACGGGCGCGTGCTCGTCGTGCGCGAATCCGATTCGGGATTCTGGGAGCTGCCCGGCGGGCGCATCGATGTCGGCGAGGAATGGGATCCACATGAGAAGATCCTGGCGCGCGAGATCGCCGAGGAGCTCGGCCCGGCCTTTCGCGTCGAGGCCGGCATCGAGACGGTGACCTGGACCCGCCGGCGTCCGGAGGACGGTGTCTTCCAGTTCATCGTCGGGCGCTTGTGCCGGCATGTGGCGGGCGAGCCAGTGCTCTCGCACGAGCACGACGATCTGGCCTGGCTCGAGCCCGGCGGCGAGCGCGGTCTCGGATTTCCCCCGGAGTCGAGTTATCACGGCGCCTTCGCGGACCTGTGGCGCCACTGGTCCGCCGTGCAGCGGTAGAACTCTCAACGCTTGGGCTTGAACAGCCAGTCCCAGAAATACAGGACGAACGTGTCGACGACGGCGGCGATGATGAAGGCCGTCGCCATCAGCCGCGCTGTCGGCGCATCGATCGCGAGTTTGTCGGCGAGGATGTAAAGGCTCAGTCCCATCGCCAGCGAGACAACTGCCATGATCGTGAAGGCAATGCGCACCATGCGCATGTGCAGTTCCGAAGGCAGTTTTTTGGAGGCCATGCCGATTCCCACTCAGCGATGGCGAATCATCTCCGCCAATCGTGAGCGCAATGTGGTTGGCGACGCGGAAAAGTCGCCATCGACCCACCATGCTTCCAAATCACGCAGGATTTCCCCAACATTCGGTCCGGGCTGCAGTCCCAGGTCGAGCACATCGGCGCCGCGCAGCGGGAATGCGGGCACGGGCCAGCGCTCCGGCAGCGTGGCGAGCGCGCGCCATGCCGGCAGGTCGTTACCCGCAGCGGCGGCTCCGGCCAGCATGAGGCGCGGCCAGCGCTCCGCTCCAGTTTCATAGAGGCTGCGCCGCGTCGCTCGCGCGTCGCGGCGGGGAAATTCCAACAGGCGGTGATCGACGACGATGAGGTCATCGCGCTCGGCGCCCGACAGGCGCAGCCGCTCTGCCAGGCGATCGACATCCTCCTCGACGGCGACAGCGAGGATCGACAGCCGGGCCATCGCATCTGCCTTGATGCCGAGCGCGGCTTCCACATCGTGCAGGCGCGCGAACAGCCCGGGCCGCGGCGCGGCGCCGAGCAGCGGCGACAGCAAACCGAAATCGCCCATGCTGTCGATGGCGGTCCGGGCACCAGGCGCGACCAGCAGCTTCACGAGCTCGGCGCGGATGCGCTCCGCGGAAAGGCCCGGAAGGCCGCCGCGCTCGCTGACACAGGCGCGCAGGGCCTCCGGATCGGGCGCGCCGGTCCCGTATTCGGCGTGAAAGCGGAAGAAGCGCAGGATGCGCAGGTAGTCCTCTCGGATGCGTTCGCGGGCATCGCCGATGAAGCGGATATGCTTGTGCAGGAGATCAGCATAGCCGCCAAGGGGATCGAGCACGCTGCCGTCGGCGCCGCAGTAGAGCGCATTCACCGTGAAGTCGCGGCGGCGCGCATCGGCGGCCCAGTCCGTCGTGAAGGCCACGGTGGCGTGACGGCCGAATGTTTCCACGTCCCGGCGCAGCGTCGTCACCTCATAGGGCGTACCGCCGGAAATGACCGTCACGGTGCCGTGCGCCAGTCCCGTCGGCACGCATTTCAAGCCGGCAGCCGTGCACGCAGCGATCACCGCATCGGGTTCCGCCGGGGTCGCGATATCGACATCGGTCACGGGCAACCGCATCAGCGCGTTGCGCACCGCGCCGCCGACCGCGCGCGCGTCGTGCCCCGCCGCAACCAGGGCCGAGAAGACGGCCTGGGTCTCGCGGCGCGCGAGCCAATCGGCATTCTTGAGTGTGGGCAGTGCCGGAGCGGGCGACGGATCGGTCATGGTCCCGCTACCTTATACGGCCCGGCTCGATGCGTCCGTCCTTCATCGATGGCGGCTCATAGTGTTGCCCCGGGCGTCCGCCCGATGTCGATCCGAAGGCAACGAGCACCACGATGACCAGCACGGTGCCGCCGAAGAACAGCCACAACAGCGGCGCGTCGGCCAGCAGGTCGCTGCCCTTCTCGGGAGGCCCGCGCATGAGCAGCACGTATCCAGCGTAGAGGAGTGTGGGCAGCAGGAAGAGCACGATGTTCTCGATGACGATGCGGATCATCGCACGAACAATCTCTCGTGGAGGTTCTTGATCATGCCTGCGGTCGCGCCCCAGACGTACCGGTTCTGGTAGGGCATCGCGTAGTAGAAGCGCTGCCGCCCGAGCCACTCGCGCGAATGCTTCTGGTGGTTGGCCTCGTCCATCAGGAAGCTCAGGGGAATCTCGAACGCGTCGGCAACCTCGCTCGTGTCGATCTTGAGCGCGAAGCCCGGATGCACGAGCGCCACCACCGGCACGATCATGAAGCCGGTGCCCGTGCGATAGCTGTCGAGGAAGCCGAGCGGTGTCACGAATTTCCGGTCGAGCGCAATCTCCTCCTCGGCTTCGCGCAGCGCCGCATCGACGGCGGTTTCACCTGCCTCGACCTTGCCGCCGGGGAAGGCGATCTGGCCGGCGTGGGTGGAGAGGCTTTCGGTGCGCTGGGTGAGAAGCACGGTCAGCGCATCGTGCACCACGACCGGCACCAGCACGGCGGCCGGCCGGGCCGGCGGCATGACGGCGAAGTCGGCCATCAGCTCCGGATTGAGGTCCCAGTCGCCGCGTCCCCAGGTGCGCCCCGTGCGCGGATCAAAGACGGCGTCCGTCGGCGCGGCATGCAGCCGCTCGCCCGCCAGGCGGCGAAAGCCGGCTTCTGTGAAAGCTGATCGCGTGTTTGCCTGGCCCTGTTCCATAGGGCCCGATGGTATGGCCCGGGGATGAAGGAATGGCAATCGCTCTGCGGAATGCCGGTGTGCGCTGCGGGACGCCGTGCTCAGAGCGGATCGGGCACCGGGCTCATGGCGAAAAATGCCCCGGCACTCCACACGCCGAGCCGTGGTCCCGTACCTGGGTCATGGGTTACCGCCAGCTCGACCAGATCATAATAAATCGCCCGGGTGACCAGGGCTTCGAGACGGCCGCGCACGAGCAGGTAGGGTTTCAGGCCGCCGCTGTGCCGTTCCTCGACGAAGCGCAGCGGATGGTCCGGTCCGCAGCGCACGGCATCATCGACATTGGTCCGGAACGTCAGGACCTGATCCGCGCCGTCACCCTTCGCTTCCATCTCGACGGCAAGGAAAGGTGCATCGTCAACTGCGACATCAACCTTTTCGACCGGCGTGACGAGATAGTGCTTGCCGTCGTCGTCCTTGCGCAGCACACGCGAGAAGAGGCGGACGAGCGGCTTCCTGCCGATCGGGCTGTTTTGATAGAACCACGTTCCATCGGCAGCGATCCGCATGCCGATATCGCCGCAGTACGGCGGGTTCCATTTTTCGACCGGCGGCAAGCGGTCGCCCGCCTGTTCTTTGAGCAGCGCTTCGAGGCCCGCGAGCGCCGATCCAGTCGCTGGTTTCTGAGGGGTTTTGCTGCTCATCGCCTTGTCATCTCAGACATTCTCAGGCCGATCACGTTTCGGTACACGTCCCTGTGAATAGCCGCCTCGCGTAGCGTCCTTCATATTCTGAACATCTTCTGAAGGACAGAGTTTCGCAAAAGCGAAAAGCGGGCCTATAGTCCACACATGACAACCCTGATCGATAGCCAAGACAACATCGTTGCGCGTGTCGAAGCCGCCGGCGAGCGGATCCAGCGCGTTCACAAGGCGGCCGCGTCCGTGATCTTCGGGCAGGACGAGGTCATCGAGCGCACGCTGGTGACGATCCTTGCCGGTGGACACGCGCTGCTGATCGGCGTCCCGGGCCTTGCCAAGACGCTGCTGGTCGAGACGCTGGGCAAGGTCCTCGGGCTCGATGCCAAGCGCATCCAGTTCACGCCGGACCTCATGCCGTCCGACATCATCGGCTCCGAGGTTCTGGAGGATGCTGCCGGCGGGCGCCGCAGCTTCCGTTTCATCAAGGGGCCGATCTTCACGCAGCTCCTGATGGCGGACGAGATCAACCGCGCCAGCCCGAGAACACAGTCGGCGCTGCTGCAGGCCATGCAGGAGCATCACGTCACGGTGGCCGGCCAGCGCCACGACCTGCCCGCGCCGTTCCACGTTCTGGCGACACAGAACCCGCTGGAGCAGGAAGGCACCTATCCGCTGCCTGAAGCCCAGCTCGACCGCTTCCTGCTGCAGATCGATGTCGGCTATCCGGGCGAGGCTGCCGAGCGCCGCATGCTGTTTGCCACCACGGGCACCGAGGAGCGCAAGCTCGAGGCGATCCTGTCGGGCGAGGAGCTGATGGCGATGCAGCGCCTCGTGCGCCAGATCCCTGTGCCGGACAAAGTTGTCGAAGCGATCCTGCGGCTGGTGCGCTCCGCGCGCCCCGGTCCGGATGCGGCGCCAACGACCAACGAGCTGATCGAATGGGGCCCCGGCCCGCGTGCCAGCCAGGCGCTGATGCTGGCGGTGCGCGCCAAGGCGCTGATCGACGGACGGCTCGCACCATCGGTCGATGATGTGGCGGCGCTCGCCGAGCCGGTTCTCAAGCACCGCATGGCACTGACGTTCGCGGCGCGCACGGGCAAGGAGCCGAAGAGCGTCGGCGATGTGATTTCCGGTCTGAAACAAGTTCTGGAGTGACGCCACGTGGCGGCGGCGGCAAGAGGAGGCCCGACATCCGGCGCTGACACGTCCGCGCACGTGTTCGAATACGAGCGCGAGGCGCATGGCCTCGCCGACCGTCTTCCCGATCTGGTTCTCAAGGCGCTGCGTGTCGCTGTCACCGTAGCGCATGGCCTGCACGGCCGCCGTCGGTCCGGACCCGGCGAGACCTTCTGGCAGTTCCGCCAATATCATTCGAGCGATGCGGCCCGCCTGATCGATTGGCGCCGCTCGGCCAGCTCCGATCACCTCTACGTCCGTGAGCGGGAATGGGAGGCGGCGCACACCGTGTGGCTGTGGCCGGACCTGTCTCCCTCGATGGATTTCAGGAGCCACCTGTCGCTGGTCACGAAGCGCGAGCGTGCGCTCGTGCTGACGCTGGCCGCCGCCGAGCTGCTGGTGCGCGGCGGTGAGCGCGTGGCGCTCCTCGGGCTGACGCGCCCGTCCGCGAGCCGCAACGCCACGACCAAGCTCGCCGAGGCCATCGCCACCAACGAGCGCCAGGGCGTGGCGCAGGCGAGCCTGCCGCCCGGCCGGCGCTTGAGCCGGTATTCCGGTGTGCTGTTGATCAGCGATTTCCTCGATCCGGTCGACGTGATCGCCGCCCGGTTGCGCGAGCTCGCCGCCGACGGTGTGTCCGGCCATCTCGTGCAGGTGCTCGATCCGGCGGAGGAATACCTGCCCTACGAGGGCCGTGCCGAGTTCGTCGGTGTCGAAGGCTCCGAGCGCTGGGTTGCGGATCGGGTCGAGACGCTGCGTTCCGAGTATGAAGCCAAGCTGCACGCGCACCGGGCCGGCGTCGAGGACGTCGCCACCAAGCTCGGCTGGTCGTTCCTGGTGCATCACACCGACCGTTCCGCCGCCGAGCCGCTTCTCGCGCTGATCGCCCGGTTGCAATCGGGCGGACGCGATCGCATTGCCGTCAACGCTTCAGGGAGCAGCAGATGACGCTCGGCGCGCTGGCCTTCCTGAACCCTTGGCTTCTCGGGGCGCTTGCTGCTCTGCCCGTCATCTACTGGCTGCTGCGTACCATCCCGCCGCGGCCGCGCCGCATCAACTTCCCGCCGACACGCATCCTGCTCGAGCTGACGAACCGGGAGAAGACGCCGGCCAAGACGCCCTGGTGGCTGACGCTGATCCGCATGGCCGCCGCCGCGCTCGTCATCCTGGCGCTGGCCGAGCCCGTGCTCAATCCCAACCGAGAGACCGCCCTCAAGGGCGCCGGCCCCGTGGTGATCGTCGTCGACAATGGCTGGGCCTCGGCGGCGCGCTTTGCCGAGCGCACGCGTTTCGTCGATCGCCTGATTACGGAAGCTGAAGGCCAAAGCCGGCCGGTGCTCATCGCCCAGACGGCGCCCACCAGCAAGACGCAGACGCTGCGCATCGAGGCGCCGAATGCGGCCCGCTCGACGGCGGCCGCACTGCAGCCGCAACCTTTCGAGCCGGCACGCGTGGAAACGGCGGCGCAGCTCGAACGCGCGCTGGCTGGGGTGTCGCAGGCCAGCATCGTGTGGCTGTCGGACGGCATCGATCATGCCGATGCCGCCCGCGCTTTCGCCGACAAGCTGGTGGCCTTCGCCGGGTCGGGCAGTGTCGCGGTCATCGAGAGCCGTGCCGGCGAGGAAGCCCTTGCGGCTGCCGCAGGCCTCGGCAACGACGGCAAGCTCGAAGCCCTGATCCTGCGCGCGTCGGGCGGACAGCGTAACGGCGTTGCGCTGGCATTCTCGGCGCGCGGCCAGCGGCTCGGCGAAGTGCCCTTCGACATGGCGTCCGGCGCCAAGAGCACCGTGGCGCGGTTCGATCTGCCGCTCGAGCTCAGAAACCAGGTGACACGCGTCGAGATCGGCGGCGAGCGCTCGGCCGGTGCCGTGCATCTGCTCGATGCGCGCTCGCGCTGGCATCGCGTGGCGCTGGTGTCGGGCGAAAGCCGCGAGCAGGCGCAGCCGCTGCTTGCTCCGCTCTATTATATCGAGAAGGCCCTGGCCCCGTTCGCAGAGCTGGTCCGGCCGAAGGATGTCAACCTGCAGGCGTCCGTCACGGAAGCCTTCCGCCAGAACGCCTCGGTGCTGATGATGGCCGACATCGGCACGCTGTCGGGTGATCTCATGCAGCGTGTCGACGATTGGGTGAAGAAGGGCGGCGTGCTCGTCCGCTTCGCCGGTCCGCGCCTGGAGAAGGGCGGCGATGAGCTGATTCCGGTGGGCTTGCGCCTCGGGGGCCGCACGCTCGGCGGCGCGCTGTCGTGGTCGACGCCGCAGCCCCTCGCACCGTTCGAGGATGGCAGCCTGTTTGCCGGCCTGCCGATTTCGCCCGAGGTCGTCGTGAGCCGCCAGGTTCTCGCCGATCCGGCGCAGCTCACGCATGACGTGCGCGTGTGGGCGAGACTCAAGGATGGCACGCCGCTTGTCACATCGGCGAAGCGCGGCGAGGGACAGATCATCCTCTTCCACGTGACGGCCAATTCCGATTGGTCGAATCTACCCATGTCGGGGTTGTTCGTGGAGATGCTGAGACGCATATCCACGCTGGGCCGCAGCGGCGGCGTCGCTGCGGGTGGCGTCGAAACTGCTGCCAATACATCCGATGCGACGCCGCGCGCCGAAGTGCTGAACCCGATCCAGGTGCTCGACGGCACCGGCATCCTGAAACCGCCGCCGCCGACGGCGCAGCCGATCGAGGCGGCGCGGATCGACACGGCCAAGACCAGCATCGATCACCCGCCCGGATACTACGGAACGGAAAGTACACCTCGCGCACTTAACGTGGTCGGCATGAAATCAGAGCTGAAACCACTGCCCAGCCTGCCCCGCGCTGTCGAGCGGCGCACGCTGGAAGGCGAAACCGCACAGCCGCTAAAGCCCTGGCTGCTTGGGGCGGCGCTGGCGCTGTTGTTCCTCGACATCATCGCGGTCATGCTGCTGCAAGCCGGGCCGATGTGGCGCCGCGGCGCGCGCCAGGCGGCCGGTGCTGCCGGCATCGTGCTGGCCGTGCTTCTCCTGGCGCAGGCATCCCCGGTCTCCGCCCAGCAACAGCAGGGTGCACCGAGCGCCAGCCGGCCGTCGCTGCCCGGGGCCCTGACGCGCGACCAGCAGATGGCGATCCAGGCGACCGGCAAGGTTACCTTCGCCTACGTTCTGACGGGAGACGCCGGAGCGGATGCGGCGAGCCGCGCGGGCCTCGCGGGCCTGTGCAAGGTTCTGGCGGCACGCACGGCGGTCGAGCCGGGCGAGCCCTACGGCATCAACATCGTCACCGATGAGATCGCCTTCTTCCCGATCTTGTACTGGCCCGTCGTCAGCAGCGCGCAACCGCTGTCGGACGCGACGCTCGCCAAGATCGACACGTACATGAAGCAAGGCGGCATGATCGTGTTCGACACGCGCGACTTCGGCCAGGGTGTGCCGTCCGGTCTCAACGTGCAGGGCCGCGGCGGCACGCCGCTACAGCGCCTGCTCGGACGCCTCGACATCCCGCGCCTGGAGCCGGTGCCGGAAGGGCACGTGCTGACGAAGTCCTTCTACTTGCTGCGTACGTTCCCGGGCCGCTGGGACGGCGGACAGCTCTGGGTCGAGGCCGAGAGCGCCGAGCCGGGCGCCGATGCCGGACGCCAGGCGCGCCGCGCCGACGGCGTCAGCTCCATTCTCGTGACTTCCAACGATCTCGCCGCAGCCTGGGCGCTCGATGAGCGCAACCGGCCCATCTACCCGACCGTTCCGGGCGGAGAGGGGCAGCGCGAGATGGCTTACCGCGTCGGCGTCAACATCGTGATGTATGCCCTGACCGGCAACTACAAGGCCGATCAGGTGCACGTGCCGGCTCTTCTGGAGCGGCTCGGGCAATAGGGATCAGCGGATGAACTGGTCGATCGACATTTCGCCGATGCTGCCGTGGCCCCTGTTCTGGGTCGCGATTGCGGTGGCGATCGTGCTGGTCGCCGCCCTGCTGTTCCGGCGCACGCGCGGCGCCGTCCTGCGCGCCGTGGCGCTCGCCGCATTGCTCGCCGCACTCGCCAATCCGACGCTGAAGCAGGAGGAGCGCGAGAGCCTCGCCAACATCGCCATCGTCGTGACCGACGAGAGCACGAGCCAGACCATCGCCGGACGGCCGGATCAGACCGCGGCCATCAAGGCCGATCTGGAAGCCAAGCTCGCGCGCATCCCGGGCCTCGAGGTGAAGTGGGTCGATGCCGCCAAGCCAACCGGCGAAGGTCCCTCCGGCACCAACCTGTTCGCCGACCTCAACCGCGCGCTCGCCAACGTGCCGCCGGACCGGCTTTCGGGCGTCATCATGATCACCGACGGGCAGGTGCACGATGTGCCCAAGTCCGCCGCCGGCCTCGGCTTCGACGCCCCCGTGCACACGCTGCTCACAGGCCGTCCGGACGAGTTCGACCGCCGCGTCGAGGTTCTGACCGCCCCGAAATTCGGCATCGTCGGCCAGTCGCGCGACATCGAGGTGGCCGTGCGTGAGACCGGCCGGCGCGGCCGTGCCGGCGAGAGCGTGACGCTGCGCATCCGGCGCGAGGGTCAGCCCGACGAAACCCGGCGCACCGAGATCGATCGCCGCATCGCTATCCGCATGCCGTTCCCGCACTCGGGCCAGAACATCCTGGAGATCGACCTGGAGCCGGTGCCCGGTGAGCTGACACAGGCCAACAACCGCGTGGTGATTGCCGCGGAAGGCGTGCGCGAGAACCTGCGCGTGCTGCTGGTGTCGGGCGAGCCGCACGCGGGCGAGCGCACGTGGCGCAACCTGCTCAAGTCCGACGCCGCCGTCGATCTCGTTCATTTCACCATTCTGCGGCCGCCCGAGAAGCAGGACGGCACCCCGATCCATCAGCTGTCGCTGATCGCCTTCCCGACACGCGAGCTGTTCTCGGAGAAGATCAAGGATTTCGACCTCATCATCTTCGACCGCTATCAGCATCGCGGAATCCTGCCGCTGCTCTACTACGACAACATCGCGCGCTACGTGGAGCGCCACGGCGGCGCGCTGCTGGTCGCGGCCGGCGACGATTTCGCGGGCAACACCAGCTTGCAGCGCACGCCGCTGGCGCCCGTGCTGCCGGCCGTGCCTTCGGGCCGGGTGATCGAGACACCGTTCAAGGCGCGGGTCGCTGGTGATGGCCTGAAGCATCCTGTCACGCGCGGCTTGCCCGGCATGCAGGAAGGCAATCAGGAGCCCACCTGGGGCCGCTGGTTCCGGCAGGTCGATGCGAGCCCGACGCGCGGCCGCACGCTGATGAATGGCGCCGAGGACAGGCCGCTTCTGCAACTCGACCGCATGGGACGCGGACGCGTGGCGCTGCTCCTGTCGGATCATGCCTGGCTGTGGGCGCGCGGCTATGACGGCGGCGGGCCGCACACGGATCTGCTGCGCAGGCTCGCGCACTGGCTGATGAAGGAGCCGGATCTCGAGGAGGAGCGGCTCCTGGCCACGGCCCGTGGCCTGAAGCTGTCCGTCGAGCGCCGGACGATGGAGGAGAGCGTCGCTCCGGTGACGCTGTCGGCACCGGGCGGCGAGACCTCCGAAGTGATCCTGGAGAATGCCGGGCTCGGCGTGTGGCGATCCACCGTCGATGTGAAGACGCCGGGCCTCTACAAATTGCAGACGACCTCGACATCGGGACCGTTGACGGCGGTGGCGCACGCCGGCCTCGAGGACGCACGCGAGATGAGCGAGGTCACGGCCACCGAGGACAAGATGCGGCCGCTCTCGGAAGCGACCGGCGGCGGCGTGTTCTGGACGCGCGGTTCGGGCTTGCTCTCCAGCGCCACGACGTCGGTCGACGTGCCGCGCGTCTCCATGCTCGCCAACGCGCGCGTGCTCGCGGGTTCCGGCTGGATGGGCCTCAGGGATCGCGAGGCGTTCGTGACGCGCGGCGTGAAGCTCACGCAGATGTTCACGGGGCTCCTGGCTCTGGCCGCGCTTCTGTTCTTCATCACGCTCGCCTGGTGGCGTGAGGGGCGGTAGTTCGGCTTACACGGCCCGGAACAACAGAACGCCGGCCAGGATGATCAGCATGCCGGCGAACTCCAGCTTGGTGATGCGCTCGCCGAAGTAGAACCACGAGATCGCCAGCGTGAACACGATCTGGATCTGCGCGACGCCGGCGACATAGGACGCGTTCGCCAGCGCCGACGCGAAGAACCAGAAAATCGTGCCGAGCGCGCTCGTCACCCCGAGGAAAGTGCACGGCAGGGCAACGCCGGGGATTTTCCGCAAGCCGTCGCGATCGAACGCCAGCAGCCACAGTCCGATCAGCAGGAACGACCAGCCGGTCATGGCGACGGCGGCATAGGCCGAGCGCATGAGGGCCGTCTGCGTCCCGTCGAGCGACAGGATGGCCTCGCGCAGCGACAAGTAGGAAAGGGCAAACATCAGGCCGGCCAGAAGTCCGAGGCGCGTCGCGCGGCCGAAGAACAGATCGCCGAGGCCTTGCGCTGCTCCGAGGCGCGCACCCTGCGGCAGGCGTGCCGCCGAGATCAGCAGGACGCCCCCCGCCGTGACCAGGATCGCAATCCATCCCGCCGGAGAGATGACCTCCGAAAACAGGAGCGAGCCGATGATCGCCGTGGCGATGACATCGGTTTTTTGCAGCATCGTCCCGACGGCGAAATTGCCGACCTGGAACAGGCGCACGAGCAGGGTCGAGCCGGCAAACTGCATCAGGGCAGCGGCGCAGCTGTAGAGCAGGAATTGCGTGTTGGCATGCGGGAGGGGTTCTCCCCTCAGCACGACGATGCCGGCCAGATAGACGACCATGAACGGCAGGCCGAACAGCACGCGCACATAGCTCGTCACCATGACAGACAGGGTCTGGTTGAGCTCCTTCATGGCGCCGAGTCGCATCGACTGGAAGAATGCGGCAGCGACGCTCGATAGAATCCAGAGATAGTCCATCGTCCCCCGGGGCGCACGTGCGGTCCGGCATCGCCAGAGCGGACCGGTGCGACATCCAAGACGGAACGGCATGACGATGCAACGCCGCAATCGCCGATCCGGGAGCCCGGTGCGCATGGCAGCGCTACCCGGCACGCACATCACTCGCCCACAGTTTCATGCGTACTCCGAGTTTCGCAACGCCCGCGACTCAGCCTAGGCAGAGCTTATCTGCGCGAAGTTGCGTGCCCGCGCGAATCGCTTGCCGCTCTCCGCGAGGTGCTGATGTCCTTGCTCTTTCGCGTTCTCTACGCCGCCCACGCCAAGGGCACGCACCACAAGCTGGCTCTCGATGCCTTGCAGCGGATCGAGAGCGATGCGGCGGAGGACTGGCGTCGGCTGTTCCTGAAGCACGCGACGGTCTACCTGCAGGGCTCCAAAGCGCCCGACAACGAGTTCAAGGATTTCAAGAACCACGTCCTGCACGTGCGCGACGATTTCTGGGGCGGTGCGCCGGCGAAAGCGCGCAGCTGGTACACGCATCTGGTCGAGGCCTTGCAGCGGCAGGATTGGCCGACGGCCGTCTACTGCGCCGGTGTGCTCAGCCACTACGTGACGGACCCGATCCACCCCTTCCACACGGGCCAGTCGGAGGCGGAGAACAACATCCACCGTGCCCTGGAATGGAGCATCTCGACGGCCTACGACGAGCTGAAAGATCTGGCGGATGGCGAGCTTCAGCCGCGCACCGTCAAGCTTTCTACGGCCGGCAATTGGCTGGAGATGCTGGTCTGCGAGAACGCGACGGAAGCCAACCGGCACTACGAGAAGCTGATCGCCCACTATGATATCCATCGCGGCGTCAGCGATCCCCCGTCGGGACTCGACGTCGTCGCGCGGCGCATCGTGGCGGACCTGCTCGCGCTTGCCGCTGCGACCCATGCAGCGGTCCTGACGCGCGCCATCGCGGAAGCCAAGGTGGCTCCCCCCGAGGTGTCTCTCACGCTGGAGAGCGTGATTGCCACGCTCCAGATCCCGGCCAAGTGGGTCACCAACAAGCTCGCCGATGCCGAGGAGCGCCGCATCGTCCAGAACATGTACGACGAGCTGAAGGCGACCGGCACCGTCGAGAAGAACCTGCCGGACGACGACCGCATGGTGCGCGATCTGCACGCCGCCGAGGTCCTGTCGCAGCGCAAGGTCATCGATGCCTCGGCCAAGTTCCAGTTCCAGCCGCCTTCCAAGGCCGAGACGACGGTCGAGCGCAAGCGGCGCGTCCTTGACGAGGCGGCGCCGACGACATCGGTTCCGCGCGTCATGCCGCTGCGGCCGGTGGCGAAAGCGGCGGAGACTGCACCCGAGCCGGTTCCGGCGACGGCCTCGGTGCCTCAGGTCGGCGCCAATGGTCTCGGCCGCCTGCTCAAGGCCGTGTCGGAGGACGGGCCGCGGATCTACCTCACCGTGGACCAGGACGTCGTGGATGCGCCGTCCATCGGACCGAAAACCGCCGCACGGCTGAACGCCGTCGGCATCGATACCGTCGATGACCTGTTGAAGGTCCATCCCATCGCGCTTGCGGCCCGGCTTGCCGATCGTCACGTCACCGAGCAGACCATCGCCGACTGGCAGGATCAGGCGCGCTTGGTGTGCAGCGTCCCAGGATTGCGCGGAACGGGCGCACAGCTGCTCGTCGGGGCGGGTTATCGCACGGCCGGGGCGATGGCGGAGGCCGATGCGGCGCAGCTCTGTGCCGATGTTCTGGAGTTTGCGACGAGCAGTGAGGGACAGCGCATCCTGCGCGATGGCGCCGCGCCCGATATCGAGAAGGTCCGCTCCTGGGCCGAGAGCGCGAAGCGGGCCCTGGCGGCCTGAAGCTGTCACTACCGGCTGAAGTCGACCGCCGTCGTGTTGCCGCCGCAGACGAGGATGCCCACCCGTTCGCCCCGGGCGGGCTTGTAGGACGCGCATTGCAGGGCGGCCAGGGCCGTTGCGCCGCCCGGCTCGGCCACGATCCTCAAGCGTTCCCACAGCACGCGCTGGGCGCTGCGGATGGCATCGTCCGGTACCAGAATGGACTCGTCCACGTGATCCCGCGCGATCTCGAAGGGCAGGGTGCCGATGCGGCTGGCGCCAAGTGAATCCGCCGCAATCCCTCCGACCAGCACGTCGATCGGTGTCTTCGCCTTGAAGGCCGCATGCAGGGTCGGTGCGTTCTCGGGCTCAACGCCGACGATTTTCGTGCGGCCCCGATACCAGGCCGCGATGCCGCCGATCAGGCCGCCGCCGCCGACGGCGACGAGGATGGTGTCGAGTTCCGGCGATTGCTCCTCGAACTCCAATCCGACTGTGCCTTGTCCCAGCAGCGTCAGCGGCGCGTCGTAGGCGTGCACCGGCAGCGCGCCGGTCTCGGCGATGAACTCCTGGCAGCGCTCGAGGGCTTCGCTGTAGCGCTCCCCCGTGATGACGAGGTCGGCACCGCATTTGCGGATGAGGTCGATTTTGGCGGGAGAGGCGATGGTGGGAACGAAGATATGAGCTTTATGACCCAACCGGCTGGCCGCAAACGCGACGGCCGCGCCATGATTGCCGCCCGAGGCTGCCGCGACGCCAGCCGCCGGCACGTCCTGAAGCAGCAGGCTGGCGAACGCGCCGCGCGCCTTGAAGGAGCCCGTGTGCTGCATCTGCTCGAGCTTCAGCGTGAGAGGACCGGGCACGAAGCCCAGCTCGACGGCATCGATATCGATGATCGGTGTCCGCCGGATGTGCCCCGCAATGCGGTTGTGCGCAGCGGTGATGGAATCGCGCGTGATGCTGGCAGCGGTCACTAGATATTCTCCGCAATGGCGCCGCATTCTGGCGACCCCGGTTCCGATTGACAACACGGCAATACGCCCAAACTCCGGTCACATGGCTGCCATGTGCGCGTGATCGTACGCTTGCGGCTTGCTCCGCGGATCGTCACGTCGCAAACTTCCCGTGGGGCCGGCATCGGCACTCGCCGGCACTCTAGGGAGCGAAACAATGACAAAACCAACGGCCGAACCCGGTCGCACGGCACTGGCAGGTGTCCGCGTTCTGGACCTGACCCAATTCGAGGCGGGAACCTCCGCCACCGAGACGCTCGCGTGGCTTGGCGCCGACGTCATCAAGATCGAGAATCCGAAGGGCGGTGAGCAGGGCCGCAACGCGTCGACCGACAAGCCTGGCGTCGACTCACACTACTTCATGCTGCTGAATGCGAACAAGCGCAGCGTGACGCTCGACCTCAAGGCCGAGCGCGGCAAGACCCTGCTGAGGGAAATGATCCCCAAGGCCGACATCTTCATGGAAAATTTTGCGCCGGGCGTGATCGAGCGCCTGGGTTTCTCCTACGAGGAGGTCAGCAAGCTCAACCCGCGCATCATCTATGCGCAGGTCAAGGGCTTCGGCGAAGGCAGCCCCTACGAGAACTTCCTGTCCTTCGACATGATCGGTCAGGCGACCGGCGGCGTCATGAGCATTACCGGCGAGCCGGACGGCAAGCCCATCAAGCCGGGCGTGACGCTGGGTGACACCGGCACGGGCCTGCACTGCGCCATCGGCATTCTGGGTGCACTCTATCAACGCCAGTTCAGCGGCAAGGGCCAGCGCGTGCGCGTCGCCATGCAGGATGCCATGGTCAACTACTGCCGCATCGCCTATGCCGCGCAAGCCATGCAGGGCAAGGCGTGCGGGCGCATGGGCAACCAGGTGGTGCTCGGCACCAATGCCCCCAGCGATACCTATCGCACCAAGGGCGGCGGGCCCAACGACTGGATCTACATCTACACCAGCCGTGCCAATGCTACGCAGTGGGAGCGGCTTCTCAAGATCATCGGCCGCGAGGATGCGCTCAACGATCCCCGGTTCGCGACGCCGCAGACGCGCATCAAGAACGTCGAGGAAATCGACGCCATGCTGGCGCCCTGGACCATCCAGTACACCAAGAAGGAAGCCATGGATATTCTCGGCAAGGCCGGCGTCCCGGCCGGCGCCGTGTACGACACCATGGAGCTGTCGAGCGACCCCTCGATGCGCGAGCGCGAGATCTTCGTCACCGTCAAGCATCCGGCCCGCGGCGACTTCTTGATGCCCGGTTGGCCGGTCAAGATGTCCGACTCCTACGTGAAGGTGGAGGCATCCCCGCTCCTCGGTGCCGACAACGAGGAAATCTATGGCGAGTGGCTGGGCTTGCGCAAAGGCGACCTCGAGCAGCTCAAGAAGGACGGCGTGATTTGAACTCTCCCTCTCCCCGCACGCGGGGAGAGGGCCGGGGTGAGGGGCAGCCGCAAACTCAGGGCGAGCTTCTGCCCCTCACCCTAGCCCTCTCCCCATGAAGAATGGGGAGAGGGAATGACCCGAAACAAACGCGATACAGGGAAAGGGAAACGCATGGCTATCGGATCAGACATCGTCGCGAAAGCGATGCTGCACGAAGGCGTCAAGGATTTCTTCTACATCATGGGCGGCCCGATGCTGGCGGTGGAGTCGGCCTGTCTGAAGCTCGGCATGCGCGGCATCGACGTGCGCCACGAGCAAGCAGCCGCCATGGCCGGCTTCGCCTACGCGCGCCTCTTGAACAAGCCTGGCTTCTGCATGGCCGCGTCCGGCCCGGCGACGACGAACCTCGTCACCGGCGTTGCCCATGCCTGGGCCGACTGCACGCCGATCGTCGCGCTCGGCGGCGCGGCGCCCGTCTCGACTTGGCATCGCGGCGCCTTCCAGGACACCGACCAGCTCGCGCTGTTCAAGCCGATCACCAAGTGGGCCGACCGGGTGCATCATCCCAGGCGCATCCCCGAACTCATCCATCTCGCCATCGCTCAGGCCATGACCGGCCGCACGGGCCCGACCTACCTCGATCTTCCCGGTGATATCCTCTACCAGGAGATCGATGAATCTACGGTCGAGTATCCCGATCCCTTCGACTATGCGAAGCGGGCCCGCCCGGCCATCAATACCGAGGACGTCAAAGCCATCGTCGAGGCACTGGCCAAGGCGAAGCAGCCCGTTCTCGTCACCGGCTCGGGCGTGCAATGGTCCGAGGCCGATAAGGAGATGCTTGCCTTCGTCGAGGCGGCCGGAATTCCGTTCTACACGACGCCGCAGGGCCGGGGCGTGATCCCCGAGGACCACAAGTACAGCTATCTGACTTCGCGCGCGGCCGCCTTCAAGGATGCCGACCTGATCCTCGTCGTCGGCACGCGCATGAATTACATCATCGGCAACGCCGCGCCGCCGCGCTGGAATGCATCGGCCAAGATCGTGCGCGTCGACATCGATCCCGTCGAGATCGCCTCGGCGCCGCGCAAGCTCGATATCGGCGTGGTGGCGGACGCCAAGGTCGCCTTCAGCCAGCTCACCGACGCCATCAAGGGCAAGGTCACGCCGGCCAACTACGAAAGCTGGCGCGAGCGCCTGCGCACGCGCAACGTGCAGAAGATGGCGGAGGCCGAGCAGTCGCTGTCCAACAACCAGTCGCCCATTCACCCCCTGCGGCTCTGCAAGGAGGTGCGCGACTTCATGGATCGCGACTGCGTGCTGTGCGTGGACGGCCAGGAGACGCTCAACTACGCGCGCCAGGCCATCCCGCAGTTCACTGCGCGCCACCGCATCAACTCGGGCGCCTACGGCACCATGGGCGTCGGCATGCCGTTCGGCCTCGGCGCCAAGGCGGCCAAGCCCGACAAGCAGGTGATCGTGCTGCACGGTGACGGCTCCTGGGGCATGAACGCCATGGAGTTCGACACCGTCATGCGCCACAACCTGCCGGTGCTCGTCATCATCAGCCAGAACGGCGGCTGGACCGGCGATCCCGACAAGAACAAGCCGGGCCGCGACCTCGGCTACCCGCGCTACGACAAGTTCGCGGAGTGCTTCGGCGGCCATGGTGAATACGTCGAGAAGCCGGAGGACATCCGCCCGGCTCTCGAGCGTGCCCAAAAAGCAGTCAATGCCGGCAAGTCGGCGATTGTGACAGTCGTGACGGACTGGAAAGCCCGCGCGACGACGACCGCGTTCACGCGTTACTCGACCTGATTTGGCCCCTTCGCCCTTCCGCTTTACGCAAGCGGGAGGGCGATTGATGCGCCCACGGCGGTTCTCCAAACAGGATTGCACGGTGGAGCTTTGACCGTGCCCGCACCCAATGCTACGTTCGTTGCAGCTCAGGCTTGCAAAGCGGCTAGGGCGCTAAAGAATAGTTGGGAGAAAACGTCATGAAGTTGAGAGATTGGCTCGCCGCCGGTGCGGTGGCGGGGCTTGTCGTGTCCGCAGCCTCCGTCCCTGCGGATGCCCAGAATACCAAACTGCGCTTCCAAGCCAGCTTCCCTGCATCGAGCTACAACTACAAGAACTTCGAGTTCTGGGCGAACCGCGTCAAAACGATGTCGGGTGGCCGCCTCGAGATCGAGGTTGCGCCCGCGGGAACGCTCGTGCCGGCCTTCGAGGTGCTCGACGCCGTCCACAAGCAGGTTATCGACGGCGGACATACGGCGGCCGCCTACTGGGTCGGCAAGCATCGCGCTGCGGCTCTCTTCGGTCCTGCGCCGGGCGGTCCGTTCGGCATGGACCTCGTCGACATCATGGGCTGGATGTATGAGGGCGGCGGGCTCGAGCTCTGGAAGGAGCTGTATCAGGTCGAGCTGAAGCGCAACGTCGTGCCGATTCCCTTGACCGCCGTGAACAACCAGGTGCTCGGCTGGTTCGCCAAGCCGGTGAAGAGCTGGGAAGACCTGAAGGGCCGCAAGTGCCGCCAGACTGGCCTCACCGCCGAAGTGTACGCGAAGGCGGGCCTCTCGCCGGTCAACATGGCGGGCGGTGAAATCGTGCCCGCCGCCGAGCGGGGCGTCATCGAGTGCGGCGAGTGGGTCGGTCCGGCTGAGGACATGAGCGTCGGCTTCCACACGGTGTGGAAGTACTTCTACATGCCTTCGACGCACGAGCCCGCCACGGTGCTCGAGCTGCTGATCAACGGCGACACCTACAACAAGCTTGGTCCCGATCTGAAGCAGATCATGGATTCGGCTGCCGTCGAGTCGACCTACCGGCACTTTGCGCTGCTCAACAAGCTCAACGCCGATGCGTTGAAGGAAATGAAGGAGAAGCACAAGGTCAACGTCGAGCGTACGCCCGACGACATCCTGAAGAAGACGCTCGAGGCCTGGGACCAGATCGCCGCGGAGGAAGAGGCCAAGAACCCCTTCTTCAAGAAGGTCTATGCCAGCCAGCGCGAGTACGCTTCCAAGGTCGTGCCCACGCGCCGGTCCGTGCAGCCCAACTACGACTTCGCCGCCAACCACTACTGGCCGGAGAAGAAGTAGCGATCGGTTCGCCGGCAACATCTGCCGCCAACACGAAAGGGAAGGCTCAAAGCCCTCCCTTTTTTGTGTGGGTTTCGTATCCCAACGATGGGAGCTATTGGCGGTTGGATGGGCCGCTGCGCAAATCATTGTCCAAAAGTTTCATCGTGATCTGGCGATCGGCCAATACCAGCACAATTCCGAGAATGAACATGGGCGGAAGAAAACCAACAACGATGACGGAAAGGAGGAAGCAACTCATCGCCGTTTCATAGACGGGCCGAGTGCTTGCGACGGTGCGTTCCGCGCCTTGTTCGCTCAGCAGGATCGCGGTGGTCGGCAGCCGCGGACTCCACAGATAGCTGACCGCACAGGCGCCGGTCAGCCAAAGAAATGCAAGTAGAACCCAGACCTTGAGATAAGCCATTGGAGACCTCATTCGTCTGGGCAGTCTTTTAATTCAATTGCGAGGGCCAATCTCCTGTCAGAACCGGCAGGGTCCTCCCACAATATGCCGGACATACTTTGTGTGATTATGATTTGAGCAACCATAAGCCAGCCTTCGTAAGATTATGCGCAGGCGCCCGTGCCGATCTGCCGAGGCGGGGCGCAACGAAACACGTGTCGCGCCGCGCTGATGGCGTTATGGTGGGGCCGGCGGTTGCCGTAACCAGCCCTTGCAACTCGGCCCCGAACGTCGCAGACTGCATGCCGTTCCAGGGGGGCCGGCAGGAGCCGGCTGAGATGGCGCTGACACCGCGCCGCCACCCTTTGAACCTGATCCGGGTCATGCCGGCGAAGGGACGGAGCCTATTCTCCCCGAACCTGCATCCGATCAGCCGTGGCATCAATCGATGCGCCAGCCGGTACTGGCGCTGGACCGAGGCGCGACGCGGGTCGCACAAGGGAGCGAAAACAATGAACAAGATCACGCGCAAAAAAGATCTGATGGTCCCCGAGGTGACGACCGGCCCGATCTCGGCGTCCGCCAAGGTCTACACCGCGCCCGAAGGCCACGCCGACGTGCGCGTGCCGTTCCGCGAGATCACGCTGACGAAGGAATCGGGCGAGCCGCCGTTCCGCGTCTACGACGCCTCCGGCCCCTACACCGACCGCGACTTCAAGGTCGACGTCGAGACAGGCTTGCCGCGCCATCGCGAGGCCTGGGTCAGGGAGCGCGGCGGCGTCGAGCAGTATACCGGCCGCGATATCAAGCCCGAGGACAACGGCAACGTTTCGGGTAAGCATCTGGCGCGCGACTTCCCCAACAAGACCGCGCCATTCCGCGGCCTCGCCAACAATCCGGTCACGCAGCTCGAGTTCGCCCGCGCCGGCATCATCACCAAGGAGATGATCTACGTCGCGCACCGCGAGAACCTGGGCCGCGCCAAGGCGCTCGCGCGCGCGAAAGCCGCCATCAAGGACGGCGAGAGCTTCGGCGCCTCGGTGCCTGAGCACATCACACCCGAGTTCGTGCGCGACGAGATCGCGCGCGGCCGCGCCATCATCCCCTCAAACATCAACCACGCCGAGTTGGAGCCGATGATCATCGGCCGCAACTTCCTGGTGAAGATCAACGCCAACATCGGCAACTCGGCCGTCACGTCCTCCGTCGAGGAGGAGGTGGACAAGATGGTGTGGGCGATCCGCTGGGGCGCCGACACGGTGATGGACCTCTCGACGGGCCGCAACATCCACAACACGCGCGAGTGGATCCTGCGCAACTCGCCGGTGCCGATCGGCACGGTGCCGATCTACCAGGCGCTGGAGAAGTGCGGCGGAGATCCCGTCAAGCTGACGTGGGAGATGTACCGGGACACGCTTGTCGAGCAGTGCGAGCAGGGCGTCGACTACTTCACCATCCACGCCGGCGTGCGGCTCGGCTACG